>Ga0302326_10000058_pt1 | contig 270611 bp, 211 predicted proteins | sample Palsa_T0_3_FD_202264 | JGI IMG/M metagenome (GOLD analysis project Ga0302326, IMG submission 202264) | Peat permafrost microbial communities from Stordalen Mire near Abisko, Sweden - Palsa_T0_3 | ecosystem: Environmental > Terrestrial > Soil > Palsa > Peat permafrost | place: Sweden: Abisko... | reverse complement strand
ACATACTCCTTCACCAACGCCATCGCCGACACCTTCCCCGACGCCATCACCTACGCCGTCACCAACTCCGTCTCCGACTCCATCACCAACGCCTTCGCCGACTCCATCACCAACTCCTTCGCCTACACCGTCACCCACCCCGTCGCCGACGCCATCACCAACTCCCTCACATACTCCTTCACCAACGCCATCGCCGACACCTTCCCCGACGCCATCACCTACGCCGTCACCAACGCCGTCGCCGACTCCATCACCAACTCCTTCGTCTACACCGTCACCCACCCCGTCGCCGACTCCGTCATCCACTCCGTCCCCGACGCCATCACCAACTCCGTCTTCTACCCCATCGCCGACACCTTCAATAACGCCGTCACCAACGCCGACACCCACACCGTCATCGACACCTACGCCATCGCCAACACCTTCGCCTTCCCCGACTCCGTCGCCGTCACCATCTCCGTCGCCAACGCTTACTGCCGCGCTAATTCTCCCCAGTCACATCGTAAACTTCTCCGCCCGCGCCCTGTCCGGCCCTGGAACCGCCACGTTGATCGTGGGCTTCGGCGTTTCCGGTAACGGCAAGAACCTCCTCATACGCGGCATCGGCCCAGGCCTTGCGGCCTTCGGAATAACAGACTTCCTCGCCGCCCCCATCCTGACCCTGTATAACGCCGACGGCACGATCGAAGCAACTGACAGTGGCTGGCAGGTCAACAGCAGTGGCCAGAATGACGGAGCCCTGATCGCTGCCACGGCCGCCTCGGTCGGAGCGTTCCCACTAGCGAATGGCAGCCTGGATTCGGCGGTACTTGTGACGGTCAATAGCAGCGCCCAAATGACTGGCCACCTCACCACAAATGGCACGCCAGGCGTAGGCCTTTTTGAAATCTACGACGTCGGCGGCAACCCTGACGCCAGCCTTACGAATGTATCCGCCCGCATGGAGATCAGCGACAGTACCAGCGCGCATATCGCGGGCTTCGTAATCAGCGGCAATAGCCCGAAAACAGTGTTGATCCGTGGCGTAGGCCCGACTCTGTCGGAATTTGGCGTTTCCGGCGTGCTTCCCGATCCGGAGATCACAGTTTTCTCCGAGAATACGCAGATAGCCGGCAACTCGAACTGGGCGACCGGCACCAGCACCGCGGGGCAGATCGCCAGCGTCTCGGCGCAACTGGGAGCGTTTGCGTTACAGCCTGGCAGCAATGATGACGCCATCATCATAACGCTTCCGCCTGGATCGTACACAGTTCAGATCACCAGCGTCAGTGGTGCCACTGGCGTGGCGCTCATCGAGATCTACGACGCTCAATGAGACGATGCCCAAACGTCGAACCTAGGTCTTTTTGACTGCCGACTTCCAAAGAAAACGACTGGCAAGGGTTCGGATCCCTCCTCTTCGCCGATTTATCAGTCCCTCCGAGCCTTCGGGATCCCGTTCACCCAAAGCACGGGCTGGCGGATTGGAAAATTCCTGCGGACTTCCTCGACGGCAGGATCCGGATCGAGCCTTTCCCAGGTCTCCAGCCAGTCCCGTCGTCCCGCGGCAAGGGCGCCGAAGATCAGCGAGGGTTGGCGCACCGGCCAGTCGTTCCAATACATGGCGTCCGGGGGCTTCGGCCACTTGCCCTTCTCGGCAATGTAGGGTGCCAGGAAGCCGACTCCTCTTACCAGGCTCCTGCCGTCGGGCAGCGTGTACGTGAGCAGGTTCTCGCCCGGGCGGGAGAGCAGCTGCGCAAGGGCCGTCATCACGTCCAGGTTGAAGATCGAATAGCCGTAGGGCTTGGTGCGCGCCAGCTCGAGCGGAAAGCTCCCGTCCGGCGCCATCTGCCTGGGCAGCAGGTCGCGCTCGAAGCGGTCCCGGCAGGCGGACAATTCCCCCTGGTCGCCGACCACTTGGGCGAACGCGGCCGCCTGGAGCACCCAGCAGGTCCCATGGTTGTTGGCCCTCTTGCTCTCGTCGATGCCATAGGCGCTCGTTCGCATCCACTGGAGGTAGTCCCTGAACCATCCGGTCACCGCCGCGTCGTCCGCTGGCGTCAGGGACCTCGAGCCCCTCAGGGCCGCGATTCCGCGCGCGACTTCCGCAAAGTGCACCGTGTCGATGACGCCGACGCCGCGGCCGGTGTTCAGGCCCCGGATCGCCTGCGAATACTGGAGGTTCGGATTCATCCGGGTCGACGGATCGACGAACCAGGCGCGAAGGTGGCGCACCGCGGCGCCCGCGTAGCGCTCGTCCCCCGTGAGCTCGTAGGCGGCCGCGAGCGCGTCAAAGGCCCTCACGAACCGGAGCATGAGCTGGCGATGGGCGACAAAGTTGCCGGGGTTGGTCATCCCGTCGCGGTTGACGAACGGCCCCGACGGGTTCCTGGGGTCAGGCCAGAAGTAGTCGGCTTCCGACGACCAGTCGTGCGGGCCCCCGGCGCTGCGCGGGTTGACGGCAGTCACGATCGTCCTGGGCTCGAGCCCGAGGACGGACTGCGCCTCCGCGACCACCCTCGGGCGCTCGTATTCGGCGAGGTCAAAACCGGCCAGCACGGGCGGCGGCAAGTCCGATCCCTCGAAGCGAAGTGCGCCAGCAAGGACAAGCCCGGCATAGGCGGCGCCCGTTGTGGCCCTCATTTCATGGGCGGCGCCGACAGACCATCAGGGCCTCGTGGACGCCCGCAAGGTCGATCAGGCCGTCCGAAAACCTCAGCGGCTTCTGCAGGAGCATTCCGAGCGGCAGAAAAAGCCAGTTGTACATCCGGATGGCCATCGACTGGTGCTCGGTGAGGCCCTTCACGGTGAACCGCAGGAGGCGCGGGCTGTTTGATTGCATCCCGAAGACGCAGCTCTTCTCCACATACAGTCCGTTGGCCGCGATCACTTCCAGAAGGTCGGCGGGAACGTAGCGGCGCGCGTGCCCCACATAGTCGTCGAACTCGGTCCAATGAGCGGGATGGAGCGGCACGGAAAAAGCCACGCAGCCTCCCGGACTGAGGACACGGCACAATTCGGAAAAGGCCCGGCCGCCATCCTCCACATGCTCGATCACGTCGAACGCTGCCACGAAGTCGAAGGTTCCGTCCGCGAAGGGGAGCTCGGTGATCTGGCCGCATTGGGCGATCCCGCCGCGGGCGTTCAGGCGCTCGACGGCGGGGGGGCTCGCGTCGATGAAATGCGTGCCCGCGATCGGAAGGCGCGGGCGCATGCCGGCGCCCACCTCAAGCCTCTTCGGCGCCGACGCCGTCAGCGAGGAAACCAGCGGCCACGTGTTGAACCGCTTGGGACTCGTGAGGTAGGTCTTCGACCACAGCGTGTCGTAGAATCTCCTGTTCTTCTCATCCAGTCCGCTCGCCGTCATCGTGTGCGTGCAATCGCCTAGGGAATGAGCAGCAGCTTCCCCGTCGTCCTGCGCCCCTCCAGGTCCCGATGCGCCCGTTGCGCCTCCACCAGGGGGTATTGGTGCTCGATCCGCAGCTTGAGCTTTCCCGAGGCCAACATGGAAAACACCGCGCCCGACCGCGCCATCAACTCCTCGCGCGTGGCGGTGTAGTTCGCAAGGCTGGGCCGGGTCACGTAGAGCGATCCCTTCTGCGAGAGGGCAACAAGATCGAACGGCTGCACCGGCCCGCTCGAGCCCCCGAACAGCACCATCATTCCGCGCGGCCTGAGGACATTGAGGCCCTTGTCGAAGGTCGTCCTGCCCACGGAATCGTAGACCACGTCCACGCCCCTGCCGCCGGTGATGCGCTTGGTTTCAGCTTCGAAATCGGCCTGCGTGTACAGGATCACCTCATCCGCTCCGGCCTCGCGGGCCAGCTTCGCCTTTTCGTCGGTGGAGACCGTGGCGATTACCCGGGCTCCTATGTGGTGAGCCATCTGCACAAGGAGGAGTCCGACACCCCCTGCCGCGGCATGAACCAGTGCCGTCTCGCCCGCCTTCAGCGGAAACGTATCGTGCGAGAGATAATGCGCCGTCATGCCCTGCAACATCGCAGCCGCTGCCTCCTGGTAGCTCACTCCCTGCGGAATCGGCACCAACCGGTCCGCCGGTATCGCGGCAAGCTCCGAGTATGACCCCGATATACCCGTCCAGGCCACGCGATCGCCCACCTTCAACGTTCCCGCCTCGGCGCCCACCGAGGTCACAACGCCTGCGCCTTCCTGCCCCAGCACAAGCGGCAATGTCGCCTTGTAGCGGCCTTCACGGATGTAGACATCGACAAAGTTTACCCCCGACGCAGCCAACTTCACCACGGCCTGATTCGCCGTCGGATGCGGGTCGGGCAATTCGGCCACATCCATCACCTCTGGTCCACCCGCCTGTTTGATTTGAATGGCTTTCATGCTGATCCCCGAATCGGTCCCGCGGGGCGGACCCTTCATGTCCCTTCGACTTTCCGTTTTCAAGAGGGCAATTCCCCCACCCGCGCGAATCCATCCGCAGCACCGGAGCCGCGGCGGCCTCCGCCAAGGCAAGCGCGCCCCAGGCCGCTCCGTTTCGGTCTGTCCATTCGAGGGACGGGCGGCCCCGTCCAAGGTTGCCCTCTTCCCCTGGGCCGCGCATTCCCTTTCTGGAGATGACCCCGATCAGCCCCGCCATGAATTCACGCCGTCCGGCCATTGCCGTCGCGCTCGGCCTCCTCTTCGCCGCATGCGTTCGGGTTCAGGCCCAACAGCCGGCCGCCAACCCCGCCCATTGGTCCTGGGCGCCGACGCCGCCCATGGGCTGGAACAGCTACGACGCCTGGGGCACGAGCGTCACCGAAGATGAATTCCTGGCCAACGCCCGCTACATGAGGGACCACCTCCTCTCCCACGGCTGGCAATACGTTGTCGTCGATGCCCGCTGGTATGACGCGCAGTCACCGATGGACGACAGGGACTTTAACAAGAAGCGCGTCGGCGCGAAGCTCGACGCCGACGAGTTCGGCCGACTGATCCCGTCGGTCGGCAGGTTTGCCTCCTCCGCCGATGGGAAGGGATTCAGGCCGCTGGCCGACCAGGTTCACGCGATGGGACTAAGGTTCGGCATCCACGTGATGCGCGGCATCCCGAGGCAGTCCGTCAATGCGCGCACCTCTATCCAGGGCGGCCCCTTCACCGCGGCCGACGCGGGCGATCCCACGAGCCTCTGCAGCTGGTGCCCCGACATGTTCGGCGTGCGGGCGAACGCCGCCGGACAGGCGTGGTACGACTCGTGCGCGGCCCAGTGGGCCTCGTGGGGAATAGATTTCGTGAAGGTGGACGACCTCTCGAGCCCCTACCACGGCGACGAGATCGGGATGATCCGGAAGGCCATCGACAAGTGCGGGCGGCCCATCGTCCTCAGCACCTCGCCGGGCCCGACCGATCCGGCCCACGCGGACCAGATCTCCACATTGGCCAACATGTGGCGCGTCTCCAACGACCGCTGGGACCGATGGGAAGACCTGGACCAGCAGTTCGACCTGCTCGGAAAATGGCAGGGCGTCGCCGGCCCCGGTCACTATCCCGACGCCGACATGATCCCGCTAGGCCATATTGGCATCCGGTGCAGGATCGCGGGACCGGATCGCCAGACGAGACTGACGACCGACGAGCAGGTGACGCTCATGTCGCTCTGGGCGCTCGTGGGCTCGCCCCTCATGCTCGGCAATAACCTGCCGGACACGGATGATTGGACGCTCTCCCTCATCACAAACGACGAGGTCATCGCGGTCGACCAGGATTCGCCAACTCGGCCGGCGAGGCGGATTGAGCAGTACAAGGGCGTGGAGGTCTGGGCCCGGAGTCTGAAGTACGGCACATCAAGGGCCATCGGCCTCTTCAACCGCTGCGCTGCGCCCGCGACTGTCGAGCTCATCTGGCCCATTGCGGGCTTCAACGGGAGGCAGAAATTGCGCAACCTATGGCAGCATAAGGACCTCGGAGTATTCGATGAACGCTTCTCGATGGAGGTACCCGCGCACGGCGCGGTTCTCCTGCGCGCCGACCCGGCACGCTTGGCGAACTGAGCTCGCGATCGCTTTCTCGCCGCAACAATTGGGCTGATGGGCTCTCGGGATTCAATTGATTTGCAGGCGAAACGGCAGTGGAATCGCGGCTGCGCAGGTCTCCGGTCTACCCCTTTTTCGGCCGCTGACCGCAACTTTCCGGGCCCAAAGTCGTCGAGCCCCCAACCCCAAGATTCCACATGAAGCCATTCAACGGCGTCAGCCCCGTCCTCGGTCTCCTCGCGTTCGCCCTGGCGATCCCCACCGCCCACGCGGACCCGAACGGCTCGCCGGGCGCGGACAAGGCGAACCAGTATCCGGTGCCCTACGAGAAGCCCTCGGCCGACGCGATCACCGCGGTCATGCTGCGCGTGCTCAGCCATGTCGACGCGGCGGGAAAGCCGACGCTGATCGATAGCTCGACAAAACAGGAGGTGACCGACCTCTCAAGACCCGTCCAACACGCCTCGGCGCGGCTCGGCGGCTATCCCATGGGGGTATTCCATTCGGGGGCGCTCCTCGCGGCCCAGGTGACCGGCGACAAGCGCTTCAGCGATTACACGGCGATCCGGCTGCAGTTCATCGCGGACCATCTGGCCTATTTCCAGGCGCAGGAGGCCGCGTTTGGGCCGGGGACAGGCTTCGGCAGGAATTACCTCGACCCGGGCAACCTGGACTCGTGCGGCGCCTGGGGCGCCGCGATCGTCCAGGCCCGCCTCGCGGGCATTGGCCCCGACCTGAAGCCGGTCATCGACCGCTGGGCCGACTACGTGAGCCGCGGGCAGTACCGGCTCTCGGACGGCACCCTCGCCCGCCCCAATCCCCAGCCCGACTCGATCTGGGCGGACGACATGTACATGAGCGTGCCCTTCCTTGCCGAGATGGGAAAGATGACGGGCGACGCCCGCTATTATGACGACGCCGCGCGCCAGGTCCTTCAGATCTCGGACCGGCTCTTCATCTGGTCAAAGGGCCTCTACGCCCACGCCTGGAGCGCCGGCAACGCCGACTACAACCCGGAGTTCCACTGGGGCCGGGCAAACGGCTGGTGCGACCTTGCGATGTGCGACCTCCTGGACGTCCTCCCTCAGGACCACCCGGCGCGCCCCGCGATCCTGAAAATCCTTCGCTCGCACATCAAGGCGCTCGCCGCGCTGCAGTCCGACCGCGGCCTCTGGCACCAGCTGCTCGACCACGAGGACTCCTTCCTCGAGACCTCGTGCACGGCGATGTTCACCTACTCAATGGCGCACGCGATAAACAAGGGCTGGATAAGCGCCGCGAGCTACGGCCCCGTCGCGCTCGTGGGCTGGAGCGGAATCGCGAGCAAGGTCGGCGCCGACGGGTCCGTGGACGGTGTCTGCATCGGCACGAACTACGCGAGCGACATCATGTACTACTACCACCGGCCGGCCCGCGACGACCCGCACGGGTACGGTCCGGTCCTCCTGGCGGGCTCCGAGATGATCCGCCTCGTGCAGAACGAGAACCTCGACATCCACACGAACCCGAACGGCGGCTGCATCATTTTCTCCGAGAAGAAACAGTGAGGGGCCCCCGGGCTAGGCCGGTGCGCCGGTAGGGTGATCCGCCCTCTTCTGCGAGCCCCGTTGGAGCCTCGAAGCCAGGAACCGCTTGATGTCCCCCACGGTTCGGAAGGGACGAAGATCCTCGTTTTCGATCGATATCTGGAGCACGTCCTCCGCAAGGTAGACAATCTCGAGCATGGTCAGCGAGTCGATGGCCAGGTCCTCGACCAGGCGCAGGTCATCGTCGGCGCGGGCAAGCTTGGCCCGCGCCTCGCGCTCGACATAGTGCTCGATCAGCCCGTGGATGATCGCGGGCAGGTACTCGGCGCTGCCGGTCCTGCGAAATCCGCTGGCCGCATCGCGGGTCGCCAACGAGCAGCGCTTGAGCGCGTCGCGCAGCGCCGCATCGTCCTGCGGTGTGAACCCGCTCACCGCCGCTGGTGCGAAACTCTGCATCCCAAGGCTGGGTTCGGTTGCTTGTCTCATGTAGGGCCTACCCCCATTGACCTCTGCATCGATGCATGGTTCAGCAGGAGGCGGACCATTTCCGTGTCCGGGAGCCTCCAATGCGGGTAACTAGGTATGCCGGCGCCGCTTCTGAAGGGCAAATATTCCCCTTCAAACGCCTTTGGACTCCCGAAGAGTCCCAAATTGAGTGCGCTCTCTTCATCCAATTTATTAGACATCCGGGGGCGGGAAACCCGCCATCCCCCCGCTTGGATGACGCCATTAATAGGATACGGTTACCGACGCCGAATATAGCCGGCGGCGCCAGTCCCCATACGACTCGACTCCCGCGCCGGTGGGATCGCCCTCGTACTTGGGAGGCCCCGCGTCGAAGACATTGTCCACGCGCAGCTGGCCGCGGAGCCCGAAGCGCGAGCTCTTCCAAGGGAGCCAGGCGCCGAGGTCGCGCTGCACGTAGGCGTCGCACTGCAGGTACGAGTTGACCTGGTCGCTGCCCTGGGCGGGCCATTCATCCATCGGGAGGATCCGCGAGTGAAAATAATGGGCGTCGACGCCGAATCCGAACGCCTGGTCCGACCAGCCCGCGCCAAAATTCATGCGGTGCTTGAGCAGCCCGTTCGTTGACCCGTCGGGATCGCGAAGCTCGTCGACGGGCGGCGAGCCGGGAAGCTCCTCGACGTCGTAGCGCGGGAAGTAAATCCAGCGGCAGTACGCCTCCAGCGTGCCGCCCAGGCAGTCCGTCCAGGCGTAGTCGAGCGATGTGTTCCACTCGTAGGAATGGCGCCAGGCCAGGCTGAAGTTGCCGGTGTACACGGCAGTGATGGGCCCGACGCCCGTGCCCGTCGCTGGCGGCGCGCGCACGACCCGGTCGGGAAAAAGGTTCTCCAGGTCGACGACCTGGTCGGCGTACAGGTAGACCTGCTCGCCCGAGGTCACCGTGTCCTCGAAATCCACCGAGACCCTCAACCGGTGGGTGTCGCCGTGTTGGTATATCAGGCCCGCCGTCTGGGTGACCGCAGCCTCCGGCTTGAGGTTGGGGTTTGGCGCGTCGCTCACCTGGACGGGCTCGTCGTACTGCATCAGGACCGGATCGTACAATTTCTCCACGCTGACGATGCCCGATCCCGGGGCGCCGCTGGAGGTCGAGACCGGATCGCTGAGGACAGGGGTCAGGAACCTGTTTGATGTCGCGTAGGAGCCCCGCAGCGATAGTCCGCCGGAAAAATCCACCTTGATGGCGGCCGTCGGGGCGAGGTTGGCCTCGTGGGCCACGTCGGACGCGGTGTAGCGAGCGGACACGTCGGTGTCGACGTGCTCAATCCATCCGGGAAGGCGCCGCTTCGGAATCAAAGGCGCCTGGAGCTCCCCGAACACGCTGACGCGCTGGAGCGAACGGCCCACCCAGTCGACCGGCGAGCCGAAGACGGAGCCGTCCCCGTACCGCAGGATGTCGTCGTAGCTCGCAAGCCCCTCGTAGCGGAAATCCCCGCCGAACGTGACCGAGGCCCTGCCGGTCGGGAACCACATCTTCTCATTGGAGATCCTGAGCGCGGCGTCAAAGGTATCGTAGTCTCCCAGCGTGACGAAGCTCCCCTCCGACCCGTAATAGATCAGGGCCTGGTCGTAGAACGGCTGCGGCGGTCCGTAGGCCTGGGTGTCGCGCAGCGGGTTGTAGGCGCCCTCGTCCACAAGCTGCTGCCAGACGTTCGGGTCCACGCCCTCGATGCCGCGGTATTTCGTGATGCTGAGCCCATACTGGGCGTCTGCCGACGCCTGCCAATTGTCCGGCAGGGTCACGAGGAGGCCCGCCACCGCCGAGTAGTAGTCGATGTGCGCCTCGTCGAAATTCTGCCCGAGGAGCGGCGCCGTTTCGTTCAGGGTGACATTGACGGCCTGGCCGAAGGGATTGAACGGGGAATTCGCGGGCAGGAGCAGGCTGCCATCGAGCACGCTGTAGCCGGTATTGTTGATCGTGCGGCCCGCGTTCACGTCCAAGCCCACCTGGAGCCAGGGCCTCGCATCGTAGGTGACAGAGCCGAAGAGCGAGAAGCTCCGTGACCTCCGGCCATAGGGGTATTCCAGGCTGTCGGGAGAGTCCGCGAGTCCGCCCCCAAGGGGCACGAAGAGACCCAGGCTCTCCACTCCTTGCCGGCTGGCGAACCCGGCTATGCCGCCCGATCCGTCGGAGCCCGCCGGCACCGACGTGAAGGACGGCGTTCCGGCGCCAAAGAGCGGCGAGCCGTTCGCGCTGCTGACATTCGGCGTGGCCCGGTAGAGATCGCCCTCGGGCTGCGGGTTGGCGGCGAGGTTCGCCCGGATGTACCCGAGGTCCGATTCGGTGGGCGGGGTCACCGAGGTGTAGGTCGCGTTCAGCCTCACGCGGAGTTTCCCGCCAAGCAGCGTCTCGCCGTGGAGGAGGGAGACCGTGGACTCGGGCGCATTGTAGCTGGACAGCGCGTTGGAGTAGGTCGTCGTCAACTCGGTGTTGTTGATGTCCGGCCGGAGCACGATGTTGATCACGCCGCCGACCGGGCTCCCGCTGTAGATGGCGGACGCCGATGCCGGGAGCACCTCCACCTTCTCGATCATGCTGATCGGGATGACATTGACATCAGCCTGCGGCGCCTGCGCGTTCCCGGAATTGCCTGGAAGCGCTGTCACTATTTCCGGAAGGCGCCTTCCATCGACAAGGATGATGGTGGCGTCCGCCCCGTACCCCCTCAGGTTGAGGTTGCTGCTGCCCGACACGAAGCTGCTCGTCACCCCGCTCTGGTCCGGCGGAAGCGTCGTCGCGTCGCTGTCCAGGAGCTCCATCTTCAGGAAGTCATTGAGGTTAACGACGCCGCTGCGCTCGATCTGGGCGCGATCAAAGACGGTGTAGGAGAGCGGGTCGTTCTCCGACCTGGGCTGGTCCAGGTCTCCGATGGACGTCCTTGGCGCGGCCGGAATTCCGCTGTCGTCGTCGAGAACCGGGCGCGCCGAATCGGCCTGGACGACGAACGGCGCCATCCGGGCGGGATTCTCCGGCACCTTGAGCGTCACGGGCTCGAGGTTCACCACCCGGTTGGCCGCCACGCGGACGTCGTCTATCTGGAGCGTCTGGTAGCCTCCGCCCGAGGCGAAAACCTGGTAGACACCCGGTTTCACCGACGTGAATTCGAACTCGCCCAACTTATTGGTGTCTAGTGCCATGCGTACCTTTGGAATCAGCACATATATCCCGGAGGCAGGGCGGCCGTCGGGGAGCATGAGCCTGCCCCTTATTGATCCGACGGGAGGCGTTATGCGCACGACGACGAAGCGCCCGCGCAGATTGCGGTGCGCCGTGAACCCGGTGCCCGTCAGCAGGCGGTTGAGGGCGTCCTCCGGCTCGCTGCGCCCGGAAAACCCCTGGGACTGCGCCGTGTGCAGCTCGTCGAAAGAAAAGATGACCTCGGCGCGCGCCTGCCGGGCGAAATCCATGAGGGCGCCGTCGGCCGGCTGGGCCGGCACCTGAAAATCGACAGGCTCCGCCAAGGCCGATGGAGCGACCCGTGCGGCTGCTCCAAGCATGAGCGGAACGATGATGGTGAGGAGTCGGCTCCTACGTGGCAGGAGATGGCTGATCAACGAATTCGGGCGTCACGGCTCCGTCGCGCTGCTCACTCGCGCGCTGCCGTCGGGCCCACGCGACACGCGCAGATGGTACATGGTCCCAAGGTCCTCGTAAAAGCTGCCGGGGTCGTCGATCCCGAAAATCCCCCCTATCCCGCCCGCCGTCTGGCTCGCCGCTCCCGGTGTCACCGTGATCCTCAGTCCGTTGTAGCGGGCAAACCGCGCGACGGCCTCCGTGAGGGGCATCCCCTTGCAGACAATGAGCCCCCTTCTCCAGGCGAGCGCGTCGTCAACGGCGCCGGCTGAAAGCGCCCTCACCACGGCGGTTCCCGCGAGGGAAGTCAGCTGGTCGCCGGCGACCAGGACTTTCGCCTCGGACTCCTCCGCGTCCGGGCCGCCGGGGCGCACCCGGACGGTGCCCTCGACGACCGTCACCTCGAGTTCCGAGCTCGCCGCGCGGACATTGAAGACGGTGCCCGTGACGCGCACGGTCCCCGCCGGCGTCTCGACGATGAACGGCCGCTCCTTGTCCTTGGTCACCACGAAATAGGCCTCGCCCTCGGCGAGGCGAATGCGCCTCTCGGAGCGCCCGTTCTGGAACTGGGCGCTCGTGTTGGCGTTGAGCTCCACCATGGTGCCGTCCGAAAGCGTGAACGACCCGCGCTGGGCCGAGGCCGTCGCGATGGATTCGGGCCGCGGACGGGGCATCCCGTACCAGACGGCGGCCGCGACAACGGCGCATGCCAGCGCCGCGGCCGCGAACCATCCGGGCGACCACGCGCGGCGGGACGCGCGCCCCTCCCGGCTCGGGGATTCGACCGCCCCCGCGGCGGCGAGGGCCGGCAGGACCTCGGCGAGATCGCTCGAAAGGTCGCGGTAGCGCGAGAGCAGCTCGCCGCGCGCGCTGTCGCCGGCCAGCCAGGCCTCGAGCTCGGCGCGCTCCGAGGGACTGAGCGTCGAGCCGTCAAGGCGCGCGGCCCAGAGCGAGGCCTGCTCCTCGACATCCGGCTCCGAAGATGGGTGAGTCCGATTCATGAATCGATTTCTCCCTCGAGGGCGGCGCGCAGGAGCCGGAGCGCCCTCGCATGCTGCTTTTCCACCGTGCTGACCGCGATCCCGAGGCGCTGCGCGATCTGCTTGTGCGAGAGCTGCTCGATCTTGCGCAGGAGGAGCACCGCCCGGCATCCCTCCGGCAGCCGCGCGATCGCGCCCTGGAGGAGCTCGAGCTCCTGGCGCGCCATCACCTGCTGCTCGACGCCCGGCGACTGCGAGGCAGCGGACTCCGGCCGCATCTCCTCGCGGGAGAGGGGCGAGATGCTGCGGCGCTTGAGCCGGTTGATCGCGAGGCGGCGGGCCGCGGTGAAGAGCAGCCCCTCCGGGCTGTCGACCTCGCTCCCGCTCAACGACGGATAGACGCGGATGTAGGCGTCGTGGGCCACGTCCTGCGCCTCGCCGGCGTTCCCCAGCAGGCGCGTGAGGTACCTGCGCAGCGGGCCGAGAGTCGCGCTGTAAAGGGCGGAAAAGTCCCGTCTGCCCGGGATGTCGTCAGGCATGGGATCCGCTATTCTGCCGAGTGGAAGGGTGAGGCTTGGTTTCACGCCTACACGCTGGGACAAGCGCAGCCCCGATATCCGCCACTGCCTGGGTGAAGATTGTCCGTGCGGCCTTCAATGTCGTTGGAGGGGGTCTCCCGCGGGCGCCGCCCGCGGGCAACCTCGTGCGACGCTACTGCCGGCGCGGCCTCCGGCGAAGCCCAAAGTGCCCTCGATGACACGATTCCGGGGGCGACGGCGCCCGGGCGCCCTTGACCCGCGCCCGCTGCTGGATACCTATGTCCCCTCACCATGTCGGCAGACCTGAGCGACCTGTACCAGAACGTCATCCTCGACCATAACCGCAGGCCCCGGAACCGGGGGCGGATCCCCTCCGCCAACCGGTCGGCCCACGGGGACAACCCGTCGTGCGGCGACCAGTGCGACGTGTTCCTGCGCCTGGACGGCGACCGGATCGCCGAGATCTCCTTCGAGGGCTCCGGGTGCGCCATTTCCCAGGCGAGCGCGTCGCTCATGACCACCCAGCTCAAGGGAAAGACGGCCGCCGAGGCCGAGAGGCTCTACGGGGAGTTCCACGAGATCGTCACCACGGGGAAGGAGCCTGAGGAGATCAGCGACCTGGCCGCGTTCGCGGGCGTCCACGCGTTCCCGGCAAGGATCAAGTGCGCGACCCTTTCATGGCACGCGGCCCTGAACGCCCTCAAGGGCGACCCGGCGGCGGCCACGACGGAGAGCCACACGGACTAGGCGATGAACCCCGCCTGGCACCGGATCCGCGACCAGTTCCCCACCCTGCACCAGAAGGTGAACGGGCACCCCCTTGTCTATCTCGACAACGCCGCCACGACGCAGAAGCCGAAGTCCGTGATCGAGGCGCTCGACAGGTTCTACGAGCGGGACAACTCCAACGTCCACCGGGGCCTGCACGCGCTCTCGATGCGGGCCACGGACGCCTACGAGGGCGCCCGGGAGCGGGTCAGGCGATTCATCAACGCGGAACACTCCGAGGAGATCATCTTCACGCGCGGGACGACCGAGTCCATCAACCTCGTCGCCGCGAGCTGGGGCGGGGCGAACCTGAAGAAGGGGGACGTCATCCTGCTGACGGAGATGGAGCACCACAGCAACCTGGTCCCCTGGCAGCTCGTGGCGCAGCGCACCGGGGCGACGCTCAGGTACCTGCCCGTCACGGGGGACGAGGGCCTCCTTGACCTGCCCGCCCTCGACCGGCTGCTGACGCCCGAGGTGAAGGTCTTCGCATTCACCCATGTCTCGAACACGCTCGGGACCATAAACCCGGTCGCCGAGCTCTGCGCCCGCGCGCGCAGGGCCGGCGCCATCTCGGTCGTCGACGCGGCCCAGTCGATCGGGCACATGCCGGTCGACGTGAGGGCGATCGGGTGCGACTTCCTCGCATTCTCCGGGCACAAGATGGCCGCCGTCACGGGCATCGGCGCCCTCTATGGCAGGCAGGCGCTCCTCGACGCGATGCCGCCCTGGCAGGGGGGAGGCGGCATGATCTCGAGCGTCGATCTCTTCGAGAGCCGCTGGAAGCCCTCGCCCGAGCGGTTCGAGGCGGGGACCCCGAACTTCGGCGACGCCGTGGCGCTCGGCGCCGCGTGCGACTTCCTCGACTCCCTGGGCCGCGAGACCATCCGCGAGCACGACGGTGCCCTCGCCCGGACGGCCTACGAGCGGCTCGCGGAGCTGCCCGGCATCCGGATCATCGGGCCCAAGGGCGAGCGCGGGGGCCTCGTGAGCTTCGCCTTCAGGGACCTCCACGCGCACGATGTCGTCACGTTCGCGGACGAGGACGGGATCGCGCTCCGGGGCGGCCACCACTGCAACCAGCCGCTCATGAAGAGGCTGGGCCTCACGAGCACGGCGCGGGCGAGCTTCTACGTCTACAACGAGGAGAAGGAGATCGACCTTCTCGTCGCCTCGATGAGGAGGACGATCAAGTTCTTCGGCCTCGACTGAGGCTTGCGCCCCGCCCGCCGGTTTTCCTCAATTTACCCCATGACCAAACGCACCCCGATCCTGCTCGCCGCCCTCCTTCTCGTTTCGACCGCCGCCCTTCGCGCCGACGAGGGCATGTGGCTCTTCTCGGCCCCGCCGCGGGACAAGATCCAGTCGGCCTACGGCTACAAGCTCGAGGACGCGTGGCTCGACCACCTGATGAAGGCGTCGGTCCGGTTCAACAGCGGCGGGTCGGGCTCGTTCGTCAGCGGCGACGGCCTCGTCATCACGAACAACCACGTCGGCCTCGACGCGCTGCAGAAGATGAGCAACGAGAAGAAGAATTTCGTCCACGACGGCTTCTACGCGGCGACCGCCGCCGACGAGGTCAAGTGCCTCGACCTGGAGCTCAACGTCCTCCAGTCGACCGAGGACGTGACCGCGCGCGTGAACGCCGGCGTTCCGCCCGGCGCCGTCGGCGACGACGCGGCCATGGCCCGGCGCAAGGTGATCGCCGAGATCGAGAAGGAGTCCAAGGACTCGACGGGGCTGCGCAGCGACGTCGTGACGCTCTACCAGGGCGGCCAGTACCACCTCTACCGCTACAAGCGCTACACCGACATCCGGCTCGTGTTCTCGCCGGAGCAGCAGGCGGCGTTCTTCGGGGGGGATCCGGACAATTTCGAGTACCCGCGCTACGACGTCGATATCTGCATCTTCCGGGTGTACGAGAACGACAAGCCGGTCCACCCCGAGCACTACCTGAGGTGGTCGGAGACGGGCCCCAAGGAGGGCGAGCTCGTGTTCGTCTCCGGCCATCCCGGGCGCACGGAGCGCCTGTTCACGGTCTCCCAGCTCGAGATGCTGCGCGATGTCGCGTTCCCGTCCGTGGACGAGGCCCTGAAGCGCCGGGACGCGCTCCTGACGGCATGGAGCGCCCGGAGCGACGAGAACATGCGCCGCGCGAAGGAGCAGCTCTTCTACATCCGCAATTCCCGCAAGCTCTACGACGGCATCATCGCGGGCATCCAGAACCCGCAGCTGATGGGCCCGAAGGAGGCGGCCGAGACGAGCCTCAAGTACCAGCTTTCGCAGAGGGCCGACGGCAAGGAGGCGCTCGAGGCCTTTGACAAGATTTCAGTCGCCGAGGGGGCCATCGCGCGCATCTACGTGCGCGAGCGCATGCTGGAGACCGCGCGCGGCTTCACCTCGGACTCGTTCACGCTCGCGCGGACGCTCCTGCGCGCCGGCGACGAGTTCCCGAAGCCCAACGGCGACCGTCTGCCGGAATTCGCGGACCAGAAGAAGGACTCGCTCGAGCTCGACCTCTTCTCCGAGAAGCCGATCTACACGGACATGGAGATCCTGACGCTGGGCGACTCCCTTACGGAGCTCGTGGAGACGCTCGGATACAACGACCAGACCGTGCAGAACGTGCTCGCGGGCAAGTCCCCGAGGCAGCGGGCCTCGGAGGTCGTCCTCGGCACCAAGGTGCGCGACGTCGCGTTTCGCAGGCAGCTCTACTCGGGGGGCGCCGCGGCCGTCCTCGCTGCCCACGATCCCATGATCGAGCTCGCCCGAACGGTCGACGACGAGTCCCGGGCCCTGAGGAAGACCTATGAGGCCGAGAAGGAGATCGAGCAGCAGGCCCAGGCCGTCATCGGCAAGGCCCGCTACGACATCCTTGGCGCCAGCACCTATCCCGACGCCACGTTCACGCTCCGCCTGGCCTATGGGACGGTGAAGGGGTACGACGAGGATGGCGTCCATATCTCCCCCATCACGACGATCGCGGGCCTCTACCAGCGCTCCGCCGAGCACGGCGACAGGGAGCCGTTCGACCTGCCGCAGAGCTGGGTCGACAAGAAGGCCGCCGTCAACATGGACACCTCCTTGGATTTTGTCACCGACTGCGACATCATCGGCGGCAACTCCGGGAGCCCCACGGTGAACGGCAAGGGCGAGTTCGTCGGCATCATCTTCGACGGCAACATCGAGTCGCTGCCGGGCGACCTGGCCTACGACGGCGTCAAGGCGCGCTCGGTCAGCACGGCGAGCTCCGCCATCCTCGAGGCCCTGCGCAAGGTCTACGGGGTCACGCCCCTCGCCGACGAGCTCGTCAACGGCCACCGCTGATCCAGGCGATCGCCCTCGTGGCGAGGCCGTCAAAGGCGCGGACGCAAAGCTCGAGGTGCTCCTCCTTCGTGTCCTCGATCTTGTTGTGGCTTATCCCGTGGAGGCTCTGGACGAACATCATCACGGTCGGCACGCCCGCGCGGGCGACCTCGGCTGCGTCGTGGAGGGGACCGGACGGCAGGCGGTGGACGCTGCCACACGCCTCGCGGATCGACTCCGCGCACATGGCGACGAGGTCGCCGTTGAAGAGGACGGGCTCGATCTGCCAGATACGGTCCCATGAGACGGACACGTTGCCTTCGGCGGCGAACCGGCCCGCGGCCTCGCGGGCCTCGCCGAGCATCCTAGCGAGCGCGGCCGCGTCCAGGTTGCGCTGGTCGAGCGTTATCCGGCACTCCTCGACGACGCTGGTCACGATCCCGGGCTTGGTCGTGCAGGAGCCGATCGTGCAGACCCCCCCGCACCCCTCCGCGATGCGGTAGATCTCGGGGCTCATCCTCGCCGCCGCGAGGAAGGCGTCCCGGCGGCGGTTCATGGGGGTGCTGCCCGAGTGGGCGGCCTGGCCCCTGAACGTGATCGCATGGCGCTCGACGCCGAAGGTGCCGAGGACGGCGCCCAGAGGCAGGCCGAGGTCGAGGAGAACGGGGCCCTGCTCGATGTGCAGCTCAAGGTATGCGGCCGCATTCGCGAGTTCCCGGCCGCTCCGCTTGACCCCCTCGAAGTCGATGCCGATGGCCGCCAGGGCGTCCGGCAGGCGGATTCCGTCCTTGTCCCTCAGGCCCCTCGCCTCGTCCATGTCGAGCGTGCCCGAGCAGGCCGAGGATCCGAACAGGCTTTTCCCGAACCTCGCCCCCTCCTCGTCCGCCCAGTCGACGAGGCGGATCGTGACCGGGGGCTCGCCCTTGTACTGCGAGCAGATCCGCCTCAGGACCTCGACTCCCGCCAGCACGTTCAGGCACCCGTCGAGCCACCCTCCATTTGGCACCGAGTCCATGTGCCCGCCGATCAGGAGGGCCTTGTCGCTGCGTCCCCTGAGCGTCGTCCAGAGGTTGCCGGCCTCGTCCACGTGAATCTCGACCGGGAGACCCTCGAGGCGCTTGCGGAGCCAGGCCCTGGCCCTCGTCCAGGTCTCCGTGAAGGCGACCCTCTGGGCCCCGTTCTCGTCCGAGGTGAGCTTCCGGAGCTCCTTGAGCTCGGCAACAGTCCGCTTCGGGTCGAGAGGCGAATTCATCGTGGCTTGGGAAGCCGCACAGGCTGGTCCAGTTGCTGCTTGGAAACGAGTGTTTTCTGGGCAACATAGCCCGGGTCCCCAACACCTATGCCGACTCTAGCCACCACCGTTGACGGCCTTAAGCTTCCCAATCCGTTCATCATCGGATCCGGGCCCCCGGGGACGAACCTGAGCGTCATCAACCGGGCCTTCCGCGAGGGCTGGGGCGCCGTGATCGCGAAGACGATCAGCCTCGACTCCTCGAAGGTCGTCAATGTCACCCCCCGCTACGCGAAGCTGCATTCGACCGACGGCAAGGAGGTGATCGGCTGGGAGAACATCGAGCTCATCAGCGACCGGCCGTTCTCGATCTGGCTCGACGAGTTCAAGAAGTGCAAGGACGCCTATCCCGAGGGCGTCCTCATCGCGTCGATCATGGAGGAGTACCGCAAGGACGCCTGGGTGGAGATCGTCGAGCGCTGCGAGGCGGTCGGGGTCGACGCGTTCGAGCTCAATTTCTCGTGCCCCCACGGGCTTCCCGAGCGCAAGATGGGGGCCGCCATGGGCCAGGACCCCGATGTCCTCGAGGAGGTGTGCGGGTGGGTCATGGGCGCGGCAAAGCGCCCCGTCTGGGCGAAGATGACCCCGAACATCACCCACATCGAGGACCCGACCCGCGCGGCCCTGCGCGCCGGGTGCCAGGGGGTGAGCGCGATCAACACGATCCGCAGCGTGATGGGCGTGAACCTGGACACCCTCCGGCCGGAGCCCTCGGTTGAGGGCTGGACGACGCCGGGAGGCTATTCCTCAAGGGCCGTGAAGCCGATCGCCCTGCGGATGGTCATGGAGATCGCGACGCTCATCCGCGCCGAGTTCCCCGGCAGGTCGCTCTCGGGCCTCGGAGGCGTCGAGAGCGGAACGGACGCGGCCCAGTTCATCCTCCTCGGATCGGACACCGTGCAGGTGTGCACGGGCGTCATGAAGGCCGGCTACGAGTGCGTGAAGCCGATGTGCGACGAACTCCTCGCCTTCATGGAGAAGCAGAGATTCGAGACGCTCGCCGACTTCAAGGGCAAGAGCCTCGACTTCTTCACGACGCACGCCGACCTCGTCCGGCGCCAGGGCGAGCGCAAGGCGGCCCAGAAGGCCGCAGCGGCCAAGAAGGTGGTCGCCTCCGACGGCGAGTGGAGCGGGGACGAGTTTGTAAAGCAGTCCGACGCCCTTTCGCGGCAATAGCCAGAGCCGGCCGCTTTCAACGATGCACTCCGACATGCCCGAGAGCCTGCACCAATGGGAGGCGACCCGAAGGATGGGCCGCTACAAATATGCGGCGCTCCACGGATCCCTTGGCTGGGGTGTTCCGATGGGGACACTCATCACGGGTTTCATGATTTGGCGGAACGGCTATTCGTCCCTGCACTTGGTGCCGGCGGCGGTCGTTTGGGCGGCCGCGGGGTTCGTCGTCGGGCTGATCAAGTGGATGGACATGGAGGAGCGCTACCTGAAGTTTCAAGCGGGCCGCTTTTCAATTCCCAGCCGTCCAATGGGCCCGACGACAATCCGGTCGCCCCTCATGAGGGGCAAGAGGAGCGCACTTCGTTAGCGCGGTTCATCTCAACGGTCGCCGATGATTCGCCCCGTCAGGAAAGAGGACGCCCCGCAGATCGCCGAAATCTACCGCCCCTATTGCGAGGACACCTGCATCTCGTTCGAGGAGGTGGCCCCGGGGCCGGCCGAGATCGAGGCGCGCATCGAGAAGACCGCCCGGCGCTACCCCTACCTCGTCGATGACGTGGGCGGCAGGATCGCGGGCTATGCCTATGCCACGCAGCACCGGGAAAGGGCAGCCTACCGATGGACGGTCGACACGGCGATCTACGTCCACGGGGATTTCCACGGCAAAGGGATCGGCCGCGGGCTTTACACGGAGCTGTTCAACCGCCTGCGCGGCCAGGGGCTCGTCAAGGCCTACGCTGGGATCCTTGCTCCCAACCCCGCAAGCCAGGCGTTCCACGAGGCAATGGGCTTCACCCTCGTGGGATTATATCGCAAGGTGGGCTACAAGCTTGGAGCATGGAGGGATGTCGGATGGTGGGAGCTCACTCTCCTGCCGCAGACCGGCAGCCCAGCCGAGCCCACGCCACCGCAAACGACCGCACTGACCCTTTCATGAAGCCTGCACAACTCACACCCTGCCCCCTCTTCATCGGCGGCGAATGGATCCGGCCCAAGCTCGCGGGCACGCCGGTCTTCAACCCGTCGACCGGCGACGTCATAGCGGAGTGCCCGTTGGGAGGCGCGGCGGAGGTGAACGCCGCCGTCGAGGCCGCTGCGGCGGCGTTCCCGGCGTGGCGGGACACCCCCGCCATCGAGCGCTCCAGGCTCTTCTTCAGGTACCGCCAGGTGGTCGAGGAGAACTTCGACAGGCTCTGCGCCAGCGTATCGCTGGAGCACGGCAAGACGCTCGTCGAGGCCCGCGGCAGCATCTACCGCGGGATCGAGAACATCGAGTACGCCTGCGGAGCCCCCAACCTCCTCTTCGGCGACACCCTCGAGAACGTCGCCCGAAACGTCGACTGCGAGACCTACCTGCAGCCGATCGGGGTCTGCGTGGGGATCACCCCGTTCAACTTCCCGGCGATGGTTCCCCTCTGGATGTTCCCGCTCGCGATCGCCTGCGGGAACACGTTTGTCCTGAAGCCGAGCGAGAAGGTGCCGCTGACGGCGGTCATCCTCGCAGAGCTCCTTGAAAAGGTCGGCCTGCCGAAGGGCGTCCTCAACATTGTCCACGGCGGCCGCGAGTGCGTGGACGCGCTCCTCGTCCACCCGAAGGTAAAGGCGGTCTCCTTTGTCGGCTCGACCCCCATCGCGAAATACATCCACGAGACGGGGACGAGGAACGGAAAGCGCGTGCAGGCGAACGGCGGCGCGAAGAACTACGTGGTCGTGATGCCGGACGCGGACATGGCCCGCACCGCCGAGGCCCTGGCCTCCGCGGCCTTTGGATGCGCCGGCGAACGCTGCATGGCCGGCTCGACGGCGATCGCCGTCGGCAAGGCCGGGGCCGACCTCCTGCCGCAGATCGTGGAGGCCGCCAGGTCCATCAAGGTGGGGCGCACCGACACCTCGATGTCGCAGCCCGACATGGGACCCCTGATCACGGGGCCCCACCGCGACCGGGTCACCGCGCTTGTGGACGGCGGCGAAAAGGAGGGGGCCACCGTCGCGTGCGACGGACGCGGCGTCAAAGTCAGCGACGCCCCGAACGGATTCTACCTCGGCGCCACGGTCCTCGACAACGTGCGCGAGACGATGGCGATCGCCCGCGAGGAGGTCTTCGGACCGGTCCTGAACGTCATGAGGATGGAGGACCTGGGGACGGCCATCGAGGCGGCGAACAAGTCCGCATTCGGAAACGGCGCATCCATCTTCACGTCTTCCGGCGCCGCGGCGAGGGAGTTCAAGCACCGGGTCAAGGCCGGCATGGTCGGAATCAACGTCGGCGTCCCGGCCACGATGGCGATGTTCCCGTTCACCGGGTGGGACGCCTCGTTCTTCGGCGACCTGCACATCCAGGGCCGGGAGGCCGTGCAGTTCTACACCCAGCAGAAGGTCGTGACGCAGCGCTGGTTCGGGGGAACCGTCGGGGACGTCTGGAGGAAGTGACCCGGCCATGGCTCTCCTGATCAGGAACGGGGAGATCATAACGGCGGACTCGCGCTCGAGGGCCGACATCTACTGCGAGGGCGAGACGATCACGCGGATCGGGGCCGGCATCGAGGCGCCCGCCGGCGCGCAGGTCGTGGACGCGACCGGCAAGTACGTCTTCCCCGGGTTCATCGACCCGCACGTCCACATCACTCTCCCCTTCATGGGCACGTTCGCGAAGGACACCTACGAGACGGGCAGCAAGGCGGCGCTTGTCGGCGGAACGACGACGCTCATCGAGATGTGCTGCCCGAGCAGGGCCGACGACGCGCTCGCCGGCTTCGAGCACTGGATGGCCCAGGCCGCCGGCCGCTCGGCCTGCGACTTCACGTTCCACATGGGCGCAACCCGCTTCGACGCGGCCACGGAGTCCCAGCTGCGCGAGATCGTCCGGCGCGGGGTCAGCTCGTTCAAGATCTTCCTTGCCTACAAGGGGGCGTTCGGGATCGACGACTCGGAGCTCTACAGGACGCTCAAGCTCGCCCGGGAGCTCGGCGTCGTCGTGACCGCGCACTGCGAGAACGAGACCCTCATCGCCGAGCGCCAGCGGGAGCTCCTCGCGGCGGGGCGCACCGGCACGGGCGAGCACGAGGAGAGCAGGCCGCCGGTCGTCGAGGCCGAGGGGGTCAACCACCTGATGACCTTCGCGGAGGTGACCGGCGCCCACACCTACATCGTCCACCTGAGCTGCGCGCGGGCGCTCGGCCGGGCGATCGCGGCGCGCCGCCGCGGCGTCCACGTGAGCGTGGAGACGCTCATCCAGTACCTGGTCCTCGACAAGACGTGGGCCGAGAAGCCGGACTTCGAGGGGGCGAAGTACGTCATGTCCCCGCCGCTGCGCGACGCGGCCAACCAGGCCGTCCTCTGGGACGGCCTGCGGGACGGGCTGATCCAGACCGTGGCGACCGACCACGCCCCGTTCGACTTCCAGACGCAGAAGCAGATGGGAAGAGGCGACTTCACGAGGATACCGAACGGGATCCCCTCGCTCGAGGAGAGGATCAACCTCCTCTACACCCACGGCGTGAGGGCCGGCCGGATCGACCTCCACACGCTCGTCAACGCGGCAAGCACACGGGTTGCCAAGGAGTTCGACCTCTTCCCGCGCAAGGGCACCATCCAGCCCGGGGCGGACGCCGACCTTGTCGTCTTCGACCCCGACTACCGGGGGGTCATCTCAGCGAAGACGCAGCACATGAACGTCGACTACAGCGCGTTCGAGGGATGGAAGATCGAGGGGCGGCCCAGCGTCGTCACCGTGCGCGGCGAAGTGGCCGTTCGCGACGGAAAGTTTGTCGGCGATCCCGTGCGCGGGCGGTTCCTGAGCAGGACCCCGACGCGGGCGTGACCGCGCCTTAGGCGCCGGCCTTGCGCGATACGACGTTCACGTCGCCGCCGCTCGTGCGCAGCTCAAGGAGCGGGCCGCCGCCGTTCACGTCGCCCGAGAGGCTGCTCTTGCCGATGCCCCCGTGGTCGATCGTGATCGTGAGGCCGTCGGCCCTGACGTCGCCGCCGCTTGTCGAGGCCGCGAGATGAAAGCCGGCGCCCTGCCCCACGGTCGCCCTGATGTCCCCGCCCGATGTAGAGAGCGAACTGTCGCCCTTCAGAGGCCCCTCGAACATCGCCCGGACATCCCCACCGCTCGTGTGCGCCCGCACCGTGTCCGCCGCAGCCTCGATCCTGATGTCCCCACCGGAGGTCCTGAGCTCGGCTGGCCCGCCTAGGCGTCCCGTCGAAATGGTCCCGCCGGAAGTCGAGAGCTTCACCCGCTCCTGCGCGGAGGCCAGCTCGACATTGCCTCCCGAGGTGGTCGCGTCGACCTCCCCTCCCATCTTTCCGAGCTTGATCTCGCCGCCCGACGTGCGGGCGAGCACGGCCCCATCGAGGTCGCCTACCGCGACGTCGCCGCCGGACGTCTTCAGGTCCACCGAGGCGCTCGGCGGGACCGTCACGATGAAGTCGACCTCGACGGGCGGCCAGCTGCCGAAATGGAAATTTCCGTCGTCCTTGAAGGAGGCGCTCGCGACCACTTCGCTTCCGTGCTGCTCGATCACGAGGTTGAGCTTCTGGAGGACGAGGTCGGCGTCGGCGTCGCTCGAGGCCCGTATGTGCTCCCTCGCCGTGACGTGCACCGTGTTGCCGGCCAGGGGGTCCACGCGGATTTCGCCGCCGGAGGTGGAGACCGTCAGGTGGACGCCCGGGTCGACCTGGAACGATTTCTCGACGACACGCTCCACTTTGGCTGACGTGGAGGCTGTGAACACGGCAAGGATGCCGGCGGCTGCAAGGAGACGGGGGAGTTGGGTCATAATGAGGGGTGGGTTGCCCAGTATAACCCCCCCGGCCCGCCAAGAGTTACAGAATCCGCCGCGAAAATGCGCAGGAGATTTGCTGCTCGTCCACGCAGGGCGGTCCAACTACGTTCCCGCCGCACCCGCAAAGGCGATGGCCAAGTCATTTTCCGAACTAACAGAACAAGAGATACTTGCATTGGCCGTCTCGCTCGAGGAGGAGGACGGCCGCATCTACGGGGAATTTGCGGAGCGGTTCAGGCAGACCTATCCCTCCACGGCCGAGATGCTCACAAAGATGCAGCACGAGGAGTCCGGACACCGCCAGACGCTGATGGATGCCTACCGCGCCCGATTCGGGGACCACATTCCCCTTATCGACCGCTCGGACGTGAAAGGGCTCTTTCGCAACAAGCCCGTCTGGCTCATGCGAGTGCTGACGGTCTCCCAGGTCCGCAGGCAGGTCGGCCTCATGGAGCTGCAGGCGACGCGGTTCTACGAGGCGGCCGCGGCCAGGACGACGGACGCTGCCACCCGCAAGCTCCTTGGCGACCTCGCCCACGCCGAGGCCGACCATTCCGAGCTCGCCAGGTGGCTCGAGGCCAAGAGCGTCCTCTCCGGCGCGCGCGCCGAGGAGGACAAGAGCCAGCGGCGCATGTACGTCCTCCAGGTGGTCCAACCCGGCCTCGCCGGCCTCATGGACGGCTCGGTGTCCACGCTCGCCCCCCTCTTCGCCGCGGCGTTCGCGACCCACAGCAGCCGGGACGCGTTCCTTGTGGGAATGGCCTCGTCCATCGGCGCGGGGATCAGCATGGGATTTGCCGAAGCCATGTCGGACGACGGGGTGCTGAGCGGCAGGGGCAGCCCGCTCATCCGGGGGATCGTGTGCGGCCTCATGACCGCGGCGGGCGGACTCGGGCACACGCTGCCGTTCATGCTCCGTGACTTCCATGCCGCCTTCGTCATCGCGGTCGGCGTCGTGGTCGTCGAACTGGTCGTCATCGCCTGGATTCGGTGCCATTTCATGGACACGCCGTTCCTCTCGGCGGCGTTCCAGGTGATCGTGGGGGGAATCCTCGTCTTCTTCGCGGGCATGCTGATAGGCTCCTCCTAGCATGACTGAAAGCCCGCTCGAGAACCCGGACCTCGCACCGGTGCCCGCGGACAAGCGCACCTGGAAGATGGGCAGCTACGCCGCCCTCTGGATATCGATGTCGGCCTGCGTCCCCACCTACATGCTCGCCTCCTCGCTCGTCGGCGGCGGCATGAACTGGTGGCAGGCGATCCTCACGATCTTCCTCGGCAACGCGATCGTCCTCATCCCGATCCTCCTGAACGCGCACGCCGGGACCCGCTACGGGATCCCCTTCCCCGTCTTCTGCCGGGCGTCGTTCGGCACGCGCGGCGCCAACATCCCGGCGCTCCTTCGAGCGTTCGTCGCCTGCGGGTGGTTCGGGATCCAGGCATGGATTGGCGGCGACGCGATCCACAGCATCCTCGGGGTGTTCTTCCCGGCAATCGCCGGGGGCGCCGCGACCTCCCTCGGGATCACCGCCTCCCAGTTCGGCTGCTTCATGTTCTTCTGGGGCATCAACATGCTGGTCGTCTACAAGGGGATAGACTCGATCCGGATCCTCCTGAACATCAAGGCACCCCTCCTCATCACGCTTGGCATCGTGTTCCTCGCCTGGGCCCACAGGGAGGCCGGGGGGTTCGGGCCGATGCTCTCGCAGCCCTCGCAGTTCGACCCGGGACAGCCGAAGGCGGGCCATTTCCTGGCGTTCTTCATCCCGGGGCTCACGGGCATGGTGGGCTTCTGGGCAACCCTTTCCCTCAATATCCCGGACTTCTCGCGCTACGCGGTGTCCCAGCGGGACCAGATCGTGGGACAGGCACTGGGCCTTCCTATAGCGATGGCATTCTACTCCTTCATCGGCGTGGCGGTCACGTCGGCGACCGTGATCATATTCGGCCACACGATCTGGAACCCGCTGGACGTGCTGATGAAGTTCACGGACCCCTGGGTCCTCATCCTTGCCATGGTGGCCCTCTGCATCGCCACCCTTGCGACGAACATCGCCGCCAACGTGGTCTCGCCGGCCAACGACTTCTCCCACCTCTCGCCGCGGCGGATCTCGTTCCGGATGGGGGGGCTCATCACGGGGATCGTCGGGATCATCATGATGCCGTGGAAGCTCCTGGCCGACCCGTCGGGCTACATCTTCACGTGGCTCGTCGGCTACAGCGCGCTCCTCGGGCCCGTCGGGGGAATCATGATCGCGGACTACTTTGTCTACCGCGGCAGGAAGCTCGACCTCCAGGCGCTCTACGACCCGGACGGATGCTACCGCTACACGGGCGGCTTCAGCTTGGTCGCCATCGCGGCGTTCGTGATCGCCGTCCTGCCGAGCCTCCCTGGATTCCTCTCGCAGGTCGGCTGGATGAGCCCGGTGGGGGTCCCTCCCCTCCTCCTCGGGATCTACAGCTACGCATGGTTTTCCGGCTTTGCATTGGCCTTTGTCACGTACCTGATTATGCGAAGTCTGGCACCCAAGCTCTGAATCTTGATGAAAACCATTCCCCTCCCTCCCAGCGACCACAAGCCGCAGCCCTATTCCGGCCCCTCGGCGGCCGAGGTCCTGGCCCTGCGCAAGCAGTTCCTTAACCCGGCGATCTTCCACTACTACAAGAAGCCCCTCATGATCGTCGAGGGCAGGGCCCAGTGGCTCTTCGACGAGACGGGCCGGCGATACCTGGACGCCATCGGGGGCATCGTGACCGTGAGCTGCGGGCACTGCCATCCCCACATCGTCGAGGCTGCGCGCCGCCAGAACGAGACCCTCCAGCACACGACGACCATCTACCTGCATCCGAACGTCGCCCTGTACGCGAAGGAGCTCGCGGGCCGGATGCCCGGCGACCTGAAGGTGGTCTACCTCGTCAACTCGGGCTCGGAGGCGAACGACCTGGCGCTCCTCATGGCGCGGGCCTACACGGGATGCTACGACATGATCGCCCTGCGCAACGCCTACCACGGCGGCAGCCAGTCGACCATGGGGCTCACCTCCCACCACACGTGGAAGTTCAATGTCCCGCACAGCTTCGGGGTCCAGCATTCGGTCCTTCCCGACCTCTACCGGGGACCCCACGGCAAGGACGACCCGGAGGCCGGGCGCAAGTACGCCGAGGACGTGAAGAGCCTGATCCAGTTCGGGACCTCCGGAAAGATCGCCGGGTTCATCGCGGAGTCCATCCAGGGGGTCGGCGGCACCGTGGTCTTCCCCGACGGCTACCTTGAGCACGCCTACGGCCACATCCGCGCGGCGGGAGGCCTTTGCATCGCGGACGAGGTCCAGTCCGGCTTCGGGAGGACGGGGACCCATTTCTGGGGCTTTGAGACCCAGGGGGTCGTGCCGGACATCGTCACCATGGCCAAGGGAATCGGCAACGGATGCGCCCTGGGTGCGGTCGTCACGACGGCGAAGGTCGCCCAGGCGCTCGCCGCGCGGATCCACTTCAACACGTTCGGGGGAAACCCCGTCGTCTGCGCCCAGGCGCGCGCGGTCCTCGAGGTGATCGACCGCGAGGGCCTCCAGGCGAACTCGCTCAAGATCGGGAATTACCTGAAGGCCGGGTTCGAGCGCCTCGCCGCGAAGCATTCGCTGATCGGCGACGTCCGCGGCCTCGGGCTCATGCTGGGGATCGAGCTCGTCAAGGACAGGAAGACCAAGGAGCCCGCCAAGGACGAGTGCGCCGCGGTGTTCGAGGCCTGCCGGGAGCTGGGGCTCCTCATCGGAAAGGGCGGCCTCTGGGGGAACACGCTTCGGATCAAGCCGCCGATGATCTTCTCAACTTCGGACGCGGACTTCCTCCTTGCGGTCCTCGACGAGGCGCTTGCCTCCGTCTAGGGGATCTTGAGGTCCATCCCGATCTTGAGCGGGGAGTTCTCGCTCGCGAGGACGCCCCGGTTGGCGGCGAAGATGTCGCGCCATTTCGAGCGGCTGCCGTAGTACCTCAGCGCGATGCTGAAGAGCGTGTCCCCCCTGGCCACCGTGTGGTGGCGGACGCTCGCCGCGGGCGCCGGCGCGGCCTCGCGCGGCTGCTCCTGCGGGGCGTCCGAGATGGCCGCCGCCCCGGCGTCGCCCGAGTCGACCGGAGCAAGCGAGATGGGGGAGGATGCGGCGGCTGCGGCAGGTGCCTCGGCGGCGGGCGGCGCCTCGGCCAGGCTCTGCGGCGACGGGATTGAGCCCAGGTCGATCGTGCTCGAATGGGTCGCGGGCACGGGGCCCCCGGCCCGGAGAGCCGCGTTCTCGGCCCGGAGGTCGTCGTTCTCGCGCTGGAGGCGCTCCACCTGCTCCTCGACCCCCAGGTGCTCGGTCTGGCTCTCCAGGGGCTGGCCGGGCAGCGCCCGCGCGAATTCACGCTTGGCCGCGTCGATGAGGCCGCGGACATAGATCGCCTGCTTCGAGTTGGGCTCCAGTTCGAGGTACTTGCGGAAATGGTAGATCGCGTAGATCGGGTCCTTGATGTGGTTGAGGTAGATGAGGCCCACGTCGAGGTTCGACTCGGGCGCCGCGTCGCCCCTTCGGTCGATCACCTTCAGGTAGGCCGCAAGGGCCTCGTCCCAGCGCCCCTGCCGCTCCATCTGCTGGCCCTCCCGGTAATTCGAGTCGTCCATCTCCGACGAGAGCGAGGCCGAGTCGCCCCCGCAGCCCGGCCCCGCGGCCAGCGCGAGGAGCGCTGCCGCTGCGAGGGCGACGTTACGCAGGTTCATGGTTTGGCGAATGGGATTGAATGGCAGAGGTGCCACGCTAAATTCCGCGCTCTCAGTCCCTGACTCAAACCTAAATGGCAGACCGCAAAATCGAGCGTTGATGGCAATCACACCGAAATCCGCGCTCAAGCGGGCCCGGCAGTGCATCCGCATCGAATGCGACGCCCTTCTGGACACCTCGCGCGGGCTCGGGGCGGAGTTTGTCGGGACGGCCCGGGCCGTGGAGGCCGCGATCGCCGGGGGAAACAAGCTGATCTTCAGCGGCGTCGGAAAATCCGCCCACGTGGCGGAGAAGGTCGCCGCCACCTTCAACAGCACCGGGGTCTCCTCGTGCTTCCTCGACCCGACGCAGGCGCTCCACGGCGATCTCGGCCTCTGCTATGAGGGCGACCTGGCCTTCCTTCTGAGCAACAGCGGCCAGTCCGACGAGATCCTCCGGCTGGTGCCGGTACTCAAGCGCTTCGGGCTCAAGATCGTCGCCTTCACCTCCAGCCCGAAGTCGGACCTCGCCCGCGGGGCCGACCACCGTCTCTTCTACCGGGTCCGGCGCGAGGCCTGCCCGCTCAAGCTGGCCCCGACCGCGAGCACGACGGCGGCCCTCGCCCTCGGCGACGCGCTCGCCATGGTCCTCCTCGAGTCCCGCGGCCTGACCCGCGACGACTTCGCCAAGTACCACCCCGCGGGCAACCTGGGACGCGTGCTCCTCCTGCGCACGCGCGACATCATGCGAAGCGGTTCGCGCCTGCCCGTCGCCCGGGACACGGTGACCGTCCAGGAGGCGATCCTCGCGATGACGCGCGCCCGCAGCGGCAGCATCGCCCTCGTCAGCGGCCGCGGCGGCAGGCTCTCCGGGATACTCACCGACGGGGATTTCCGCCGGTCCGCCCTCTCCGGGAGCGACTTCCTCGGGCGGCCCGTCTCCGACTTCATGACGCGCAGGCCCAAGGTGATCCGGGACGACGCCCTCGGGGTCGACGCGCTGCGGCTCTTCGAGCTCCACAAGATCGACGACCTGATCGTCGTCGACGCCCTGGGCCGGCCCGTGGGCCTTATCGACGGCCAGGATCTCCCGAAGTACAAGATCGTGTGAACCAGCCGGTCCGAATCGGAATCATCGGCATGGGGGGATTCGCCGCTGCCCACCACAACACCGTGGCCAGGCTCGAGGAGCGCGGCATCGCGCGCCTCGTGTGCGCGTGCGACCCGAGGCAGGAGTCCTTCGCGGCGGAGCAGGCGGCCTGGCGCCTCGCGGAGCGCGGCGTCAGGGTCTTTAGCGACTACCGTGAGATGCTCGGCGCCTGCCACGGGGAGCTCGACTACGTGGCGACCCCGACGCCGATCCGCCTGCACGCCGAGATGCACGCGGCGATCACGTCCTTCGGCATCCCCGCCTACGTCGAGAAGCCCCCCACCCTCGACTACCTGGAGCTCGAGCGCATGATCGCCGCCGACTCCCGCGCCCGCAAATCCTCGCTCGTGGGGTTCAACTTCATCGTCGAGAAGACCCGGCTCGCCCTCAAGGAGCGGCTCCTTTCCGGGGAATTCGGGGCGATCCGCGGCGGGACGCTGAGCGGCCTCTGGCCCCGGCCGTCGGGCTACTTCGCCCGGAACGGGTGGGCGGGGCGCCTCATCGACGACGGCCACATCGTGCTCGACTCCTGCTTCGGCAACGCGATGGCGCACTTCGTCCACAACATGCTCTTCTGGACGGGGACTCCCGGGGTCTACAGCTGGGCCGAGGTCGCCGCGGTCAGGGCCGAGCTCTACCGCGCCCACGTGATCGAGGGGGCGGACACGTTCTTCGTGGAGGCGGACCTTGCGACGGGATGCACGCTCAGGTTCGCCCTCTCCCACGCCTGCTCGGGCGCCAGCACGAGCTCGGAGACCGTGATCTGCGAGAAGGCGATCCTGCGCTACGCGGTCGGCGGCCAGGTCGACATCTCGTGGAAGGACGGCCGGACGGAGCGGATCTCGGGGGGGCCCTTTGACGCCCTCCAGGAGAACCACACCGAGTACTGCAGGTACGTTCGCGGGGAGTCCCTGCGGCCCGCCACGACGCTCACGGACTCGCGGCCGCTCGTCGTCCTGAACGACCTCGCGCACATCTCGAGCGGGCGGATCCACCCGATTCCGGCCCACCTGGTCTCGAATGCGCGCGACGAGAAGGAGCAGAAGGACTACCTGACCGTGGAGGGCCTCGGAAAGGTCGTGGACAACTTCCTCTCCAGGGGAATCTGGCCCGGCTATGCCGGGTGGCGCCGGGACAACGGCGAGGTGGTGACTCCTTCGGACCTGGGCCGCTTCCACGACGTCGTAAGGGCCATGGCGGCCGATGCCGGCTAGGATCCGGCGCCCGAGAGCCACTTTACTTGGGCGCCGAGTTGGGCAACCTTGTTGATCATGGCCACCCCGCCCTTCGCCTACCAGGAACCCCTGCCCCTCTCGGGCGACGACACCGAGTACCGCCTTCTCTCGAAGGAGGGCGTGACAACGGCCCAATTCGAGGGCCGCGAAGTCCTGAAGGTCGAGCCCGAGGTCCTCTCATTCCTCGCCCAGCAGGCGTTCCGCGACAGCGCCTTCATGCTGCGCACGAGCCACCTGAAGCAGCTTTCCGCCATCCTCGACGACCCCGAGGCCTCGGCGAACGACCGCTACGTCGCCCTCACGCTCCTCAAGAACGCCGAGATCGCGGCGCAGGGGATCCTCCCGATGTGCCAGGACACCGGCACGGCCGCCGTATTCGCCAAGAAGGGCGAGCAGGTCTGGACGGGGGCCAACGACGCCGAATGGCTCAGCCGCGGGGTCTATGAGTGCTTCACGAAGGAGAACCTGCGCTACTCCCAGGTTGCCCCGCTCGACATGTGGAACGAGTCGAACACGGGGACGAACCTCCCCGCGCAGATCGACATCCAGGCCAAGCCGGGGTCGGACTACGACCTGCTCTTCGTCGCCAAGGGCGGCGGCTCGGCGAACAAGATGCTCTTCTTCCAGGAGACCAAGGCCCTGCTGAACCCGGCGAGCTTCGAGAAGTTCGTCGCGGCCAAGCTGCCGCTCCTCGGGACCTCCGCGTGCCCGCCCTACCACCTCGCGTTCGTCGTCGGCGGCACGAGCGCCGAGGCGTGCATGAAGACGCTGAAACTCGCCTCCACGCGGTACCTGGACTCGCTCCCGACCTCCGGGAACGCGCTCGGCAGGGCCTTTCGAGACACGGCCTGGGAGGCGAAGGTGCTCGAGATCGCCCGCAAGACCGGGATCGGGGCCCAGTTCGGCGGGAAGTACTTCGCCCTCGACGCGCGGGTCATACGGCTCGCCCGGCACGGGGCGGGATGCCCCGTCGGAATGGGGGTCTCGTGCTCCGCCGACCGGAACATCAAGGCGCGCATCACGCGCGACGGGATCTTCCTCGAGAAGCTCGAGGCTGACCCGGGCCGCTTCATCCCCGAGAGCGAGCGCAGGCTCAAGGACACGGCTGGGGTCGCGATTGACCTGAACCGGCCGATGGAGGAGATCCGCGCCCAGCTCTCCAAGTACCCCGTGACGACGCGGGTGTCCCTCAGCGGCCCGATGATCGTGGCGCGGGACAGCGCGCACGCGAAGTTCAAGGAGCGCCTCGACGCGGGCAAGGGGCTCCCCGATTACCTCAAGAAATTCCCGATCTACTACGCCGGCCCCGCCAAGACGCCCAAGGGCTACGTGTCGGGTTCCTTCGGGCCGACGACGGCCGGCAGGATGGACAGCTACGTCGACCTCCTTCAGTCACAGGGCGGCTCGATGGTCATGCTTGCCAAGGGCAACCGGAGCCCGGAGGTCACCACCTCATGCAAGAGGCACGGGGGGTTCTACCTCGGGAGCGTGGGCGGTCCCGCGGCCATCCTGGCAAAGGAGCACATCACCAAGGTCGAGCAGCTCGAGTACTCGGAGCTGGGCATGGAGGCCGTCTGGAAGATCGAGGTCAGGGATTTCCCGGCGTTCATCCTCATCGACGACAAGGGAAACGACTTCTACGCCAACGGGTGCGGGGCCTGCCTGCCCCAGGCGGCCGTCAAAACCTGATCTCGAGCGAAGGGCTGCTCGACTCGTACGGATCCATCGACTCGTACATGCGGTCGTTGGATGCGCGCTGGCGCACGCGCTCACTCGCGAGAGTTGCGGCGCCGGAGGAAGGGCCAATGGCCGGAAGGGCGGCCTCAAGGAGGCGCGAGTTGCGCTCCTCGGCGGCGGGGTCCACGTGCGCAAGGGGCTCGGCCGCCGCCTCTCGCATGGATTCCACGGTCGTCTCGAATTCACGGTCGGAGCTGAATACGTCGCGCCTCGCCAGCTCGGGCTGGTTCTCCCGGAAATCGGCAAGGGTGGTGGCCACGACGTCAGAGAACCGCGTCCCAATGGCGGCCTTCAGCGACTCGGGAGCGGACGCCTCGCTCACGCTGGAGGAGGCCTCGGCCACGGGTGCACTGGCGACCTGCGGGGAAGCGACCGGGCTCTGCGCCCGCGGACGGTCCAGGGACCCCTTGGCCTGAACTGCCGGCGACACCGAAACCAAAGGACGAACCGAAGGCCTTGCCGACACCGACGGGGCCATGCGGACCGCATCCACGGAATCGCTCGAGTAGTGGATCCCCGCCCAGGTCAAGGCGAGCGCGGCCACCGCCCCAAAGGGCAGGTGGTAGCGGTAGACGGTTGTAAAAATCCGCGGGAGGGCGTCCCTCCACGACCGCTTGCCCACGATCGCCGCAAGCTGCTTTGCCCTCAATTCGGACTCAAACGACGCCCAAAACTCAGCCGGCGGTCGCTCGGCCCTTTTAAGGCTCAAGAGGTCCTCAACTGTGATCTTGCGGTTTCTATCCTGTTTCATTGGCGCAAATAGGGCTGCAGTTCAGCCTGAAGCAACTGCTTTGCATAATGGAGCCGGGAACGCACGGTTCCTACCGAGCAATCCATCACTTCTGCAATCTCCTGGTGGCTGAGACCATCAATTTCGAATAAAGTCACTACTGTCCTGTGATTGATAGACAGTTTCTGCATCGCATCGTTCAATTTTTCCTGAAGTTCGCCGATGAAGGCGTCCCGCCCGGCTCCCGTCTTGTCGGTCAGGGCGTCAAGCACCTCCCGGGCTACCGGATCATCCCCCTGGATCGTCTCCAGGCTGAAGAAGGACCTCATCCGGTTCTTCCTCAGGTGGCTGAGGGTCGAATTCACCGCGATCCGGTAGAGCCAGGTGAAGAACGACGCCTGCCCCTCAAAGCGGTGGATTGACTGGAACGCCTTGATGAAGGCGTCCTGGGCCAGGTCCGCGGCGTCCTCCCGGTTGGACGTCATGTTGTAAACGACCCCCACCACGCGTTCGCGGTACTTGCAGACCAGCACGTCGAACGCCGCAACGTCGCCGCTCTGCACCCGGCGGACGATGGCCAGGTCCGCGTCGGCCTCGAGCTTGCGCTCCGGGGACACGACAAGGGTTTTCTGGAGCGCTTTGCTGGCGTTCATTCGGCTGGGAAAGGCAAGCCCCGCAGCGGTTTCTTGGCAAATCGAAAAGGCCCCCGGGGAGGGCACGTCAGCCGGCGGGCCGCAGCGCGGCCACCTGCCCGAGAAGCTCATCGCCCAGCGCAAGGAGCTGGTGCGTCGGGGGATGACCGGGCCATTCGGCGAGGGCGGCGCGGGCGGCGTTCACCTCGCTGTCGACGGCTGCGCTCACCACGTCAAAAATCCCGAGTTCGAGCATCTGCTTGAAACGGTGATCGGGGCGCGACGGCTCCAGTCCGCTGATCTCGTTGGAGAGGGCCGCGCGCTCCGCAAGCGGAAGCCTGTCCAAGAGGGCGAATAGCGGGAGCGTGAGTTTCCCGCTGGCCAGGTCCGTGCCGAGCGTCTTTCCGATCGCCTCCTCGCGGCCGTAAAAATCGGCGAGGTCGTCATAGATCTGGTAGGCGATCCCGAGATGGCGCCCAAACCGGTCCGAGGCGTGAACGTAGCCCGCCTCGGAGCCCGAGAGGCGCGAGCCCAGGCTGCACGAGAGCCTGAAGAGCTCCGCGGTCTTGAGCTCGATGATCCTCTGGTACTCGGCGGGCGTGAGGTCGGTTGACCCGCGCCTCAGGCCCTGGACGATCTCGCCCGCGCACACGCGCCGGGTGGACTCGGAGACCGCGGCGCAGACCTCGGTCGTCGGGAAATGGGTCGCCAGGTGGAGGGCGTGGGCGAAGAGCGCGTCTCCCAGGAGGACGGCCGTCGTGGGGCCGAACTCCCTCGACGCCGTCCTGCGGCTCCTGCGCACCTCGGCGTGGTCCATGATGTCGTCGTGGACAAGCGTCGCCAGGTGGACGAGCTCGACAACCGCAGCCGCGCGGACGAGGTCGGTCGAGACCGAGCCGCCCCTCCATCCGCTCAGGAAGACGAGCGCGGGCCTGATCCGCTTGCCCGAGGTGTCGATGCAGTAGTTGACCATCTCCCGGATCTCCGGCTCGAAGGAGGCAAGCTGGCCGTGCAGGAACCGGTCGAGGGCCGCCATGTGGGGAGCCAAGCCGGCAAACACGCCCCCGAATGCGGGCGGTTTGATTGGGCTCGAGGCGACTGGGCTAGAGGTCCTGACCATCGGCGACCGAACCCTAGCCCGAAATCCCGAAATCACCAATCAATTGTCGATCCCCCGGGCCCCCGGGAAGGGGGTCAGTCGACCTCGTAGACCTCGACGATGGCGACGCCCGTCGCGGACGACGCGCCCGACAGCTCGGCCGTGTAGGTGCCGGGCGGCAGGACGATGAGGATCGCGGCGTCCGCGCTGCCGCTCGCGTAGGTGAACGCGCCCGTCACCGCCTCGGCGGCGTCGATGAGGGCGGTGCCGTTGCCGAGCTGCCACGAGTAGTTCTCGCGGATCAAATTGCCGCTGCTGTTCATGAGCTGCAGGTGCGGCGTGGCGAGGGCGCCCGTGACGCCCATGGCGGTGAGGCCGGGTCCCGCCCCGCGGATGAGCAGGCGCTTCGGGGCGCTGCCGGTGATCGTGAAGCCGGCGATCGCGACCGACTGGCCGGTGCCCACGTTCGCGCGCGTCGAGACATTGGTCAGCTTCTTTGTCGTGAACGCCGTGGGGGTGTCCATGTCGTAGATCTCGACAAGCGCGACCCCCGTGTCGGCGCCGACGCCGGAGACCTGCGCCGTGTAGGCGCCGGGCCCGAACATGGCCGCAAGAGCCGAGTCGGAGCTGCCGGTCGTGAGCGCGAAGGCGCCCACCTGCGAATCGGCCGCGGTGACCTGCGCGGCGTTGGTCGGATTCGAGCTCCAGCCCGTGTTCGAATCGATGGGCACCGTGCTCGACGCCGTGCCGAACACGTTGAGCTGCGTGGCCGCTATCGCGCCCGAGACCCCCAGCCCCGTGAGGCCCGGTCCGTCAGCCCTGATCAGGAGCTGCTTCGAGGCAGTGCCGCCGACCGTGAATCCCGCGATCAGGATGTTCGCGCCCGTGCCGACCGGGGCCCGCGTCGAAAGGTTCGACAGGACGCCGTCGCTGAAGGTCCCGCCCGAGACGATGCCCGCGTAGAACGTGCCGCCGGGCCCGCCCGTCAGGGTGCCCGTCATGAAACCCGTCGTCGCGTTGATGGTGCCCTTGATCGTGTTGCCCGCGCCGGTCGTGACCGTGAAGTGGCCGGTTGAGTCGACCGAGCCGTAGCCCGCGTCGGAATAGGAGCCCTCTCCCACGTAGACCATGATCTGGCTGCCCTGTCCCACGATGGCCGTCAACTGGCTTGTCGCCTGGCCCACGAGGCTGCCCGAATAGAATCCCGAGTCCACGGAAACGGTTCCCGCCGAGGAGAGTGCGCCTATGAATATCGTGCTGCCCGGGTTGAGCGTTCCCTGAACGCCGGTCACGGAGGCGGTGCCGTTCACAGGCACAACACCGTTGACCGCGTTTGCGGTGAACTGGCCGCCGGAACTCACCGCGAGGTCCGGGTAATAGAGAGCCGTCGGGCTGCCGTTCGTGTACCCGATGAACGTCCCGATGGATCCGTCGACGATCGCATAGGCAAAGGTGCCGCTGCCCGAGGCGTTGTTGTAGTTGCCAAAGTACTCCACGGTCCCGAGGCCGCCCGCCGCGGGCGTTACTTCGACCTCGTTGGCGCCCGAGGTGGAGGTCGCATTCGAGTTGTCGGTCGCGATCGCCGTGAAGCTGTAAACTCCGGTCGAGGTCGGCGTGAAGGACACCGAATACGGCGGGATCGTGGAGGTCCCGATCAGGGTGCCATTCGCGTAGAACTGGACCTGCTTGATCGTGCCGTCGGGCGAGCTGGCATTCGCGGTCACGGTGATGCTGGAGCCCTCCGTCAAGATGCCGCCCGATGCCGGGCCGGTGATGCTGACCGTCGGCGGCGGCTGGAGGACCACCGTGACGGTGACATTCGCAGGGGCCGACACATTCCCGTCGTTGTCAGTCGCCTCGGCCGATATGGTGTAGGTGCCGAGCGCGGTGGGCGTCCATGTCGCGGTGTAGGGATAGGCCGTCGCCGTCGTAAGCGGGATGTTGTCGATGAGGAACTCCACGCTCGTTATGTTGCCCGGCGTGTTCGTGGCGGCTGCGCTCGCAACGAGCGTGTAGGGCGTGTTGACGACGACGCTCCCCTGGCTGGCCGGCTTCGTGATCGAGACGGTCGGCGGCGTTCCCACGATGGTCGTCGTCGAGGAGCCCCCAAGGTCCACGGTCACGGACACGCCCGCGGACGTCGTCGAGAACCCGAGGTTGTCGGTCGCGACGGCCGTCAGGAGGCTGGCAATGGGCTTGCCGGTCGTCTGGTCGATGTTCTGCTTCGGCACGAATGTCGCCGAGTAGACGTTGCCACCCGTTGTCGTCGGGGAAGTCGCGGTGTACACCAGGTTTCCGTCCTGGAAGAATTGCACGCTCTGGATGCCGACGGAAACCCCGAGGCTGTTGACGTTGGTGTCGGTGGCCGTGGCCGATATCGAGGCCGTCCCGTTGTTGGGCCCGCCGCCCGAAATGGTCCCGCCCGTGGTGGGGGACGTGATGACGACGGTCGGGAGAGACCCCACGATGACCGTGGTCGGCGCCGGGGTCGTCGTGGCCGTCGTGCTGGTCGTCGAGGCGACGACGTTGTTCTTGTCGTCGTAGGCGAGCGCCGTGAGGTTGTATTGCCCGGTGACGGACGGCTGCCAGGTGAAAATGTAGGGGGGCGTTGTCAGCGTCTGGAGGAGCACGCCGTCGACGTAGAGCTGCACCTGCTGGATGATGCCCTGGGGACTGCTCGCGTTCACGGTCACGGGAATATCCGCGCTTGAGCTCGCGGCGTAGTCGGGGATGGCGACCGTCGCGGGTCCGCCCGCCGAAACCGGAATATTCGCCGGGGAGCTGATGGAAATCACCGGGATTGGCCCCACAGCCGCGGCCATCACAATGTTTTCGGATGCGGAGGTGTAGGCAGCCGTCGTGCCGTCGGACAGGTACGATATCGCGTAGATGGTGTTGGTTGTGGTGCTGTTGACCGGATTGATCGACGGCGGCGTGTAGATGATCGAGTAGGGATACGTCCTGCTTGAGCCCAATAGCCCCGATTCATCATAAAAATTCACCTTGGAGACGGCGCCTCCTGGCACGGCCGTGGCGGCCGAGATCACGACGGAGGAACCGTCGGGAAGGATCGTATTCGCCGGAGGGCCGACCAGCGTGATGCCGGTCGCGAAAAACTCAATCGGCAGCGACGTGGCCGTATCCCCGAGTCCGTCCGTGGCAACGACCGTGAAGTAGTACACGCCGGGCTGCGGCGGGGTCCACGAGACGCCGTAGTCATCTTGGGGAACCATGGAGCTCACGGCCGTGCCAAAAAACTTGCCGTTGACGTAAAAGCTGTACGAAAACCCGCTCGCGGGCTGGGTGCCCGTGGCGATTCCCCAGACTGTCAGAAGGGTCCCGTAGGTTGCGTTTCCGCCGTTGAGCGGATTTGCGCCGCCCGTCGGACCGGCGCCGGCCGCGTTTGTGTTTGAACCGTATGTCGTCCCGCCCGACACGTCGATCTCGGTGATGGCATCGGTCATCACCGGCAGCGACTGAGCCCTAATGAAGGGCGTGAGCGCGCTCAGAAGCAGGACCAGCGGGAAAATCTTTTTTGTATTCATGATGTCGCCTTTAACCTGACGGTTTCGACGCCAATGGAGTTACTGTCCGCTCCTCATGGGGTCCGCCTTCGTGTTGGGTTTCGGGGACTCGCTGAGGAACGGATCGCTTCCGTCCCGGTACCCCGGCAGGTCAGACCGCTTAAGTTGGAACCTCTTCACCTCCTCCGAGTTGAACACCTGCTCGACCGGGGCGCCCTCGGCGCTGATGGTCTTCGCCGTTATGAAGATGACCAGGTTGTCGACCACGTCGGTCGTGGCCTTCGACTTGAAGAGGTAGCCGATCACCGGGATCGAGCCGAGGAGCGGCACCTTCGTGATGTCGTTGTTGAAGTTCGTGCTGATGAGGCCGCCGATGCCCATCGTGTAACCGTCCTTGAGCGACACCTGGGTCGTCACCTTCCGGCTGCCGATGATCGGGATCGAGGCGCCGCTCGCTCCGCCGAAGCTCGTCGTCCCCTGGTTCTGGCTCACCTCGGGGGCGAGCGTCAGCTTGATGAAGCCCCGCGAGTTCACCTGCGGCGTCACCTTCAGGATGATGCCGATGTCCTTGTAGCTGAAGCCGTCGACCTGGAACGTGCCCGTCTGCTGGTTGAACGAGTACTGGGGGATCGGGTACTCCTGGCCGACGTTGATGTTGGCCTCCTGGTTGTTGAGCGTTATGATGGTCGGGTTCGAGACGATCTTCGCGTCGTTGAGCTGCTCCAGCGCCGAGAGGACGAGCTTGAACTGATCGGCCGAGAACACGGCCGAGATGGCGTTGGCAGCGGCGCCGGTCACGCCGGAGTTGATGCTGGTCGTGGTCGAGGTGGAGGTCCCGTTGGAGCCCGTGGTCGTCTGGGTGTTCGAGAGAGTGGCGGTCGTGCCCGTGCTCGCGTTGTTGGAAACGACGCCGTTCGCCGACGTCACGTTCGCGGTGTTGGTCGAGCCCGTTGAGGCCGTCCCGTTTGTGGAGTTGGTGTTGGCGCCGTTGACGCCATTGGTGCCAACCGTCGTGGTGCCCGTGTTGGCGCCGTACATGTTGGAGTACGTGTACAGGCCCGTGGAGCCGGGCGTGGCGGTCACGTTGTACGCGGCCAGCGAGCTCCAGTTGATGCCGATGTTCTTTACGTCGTTGTTCGATATCTCGACGAACTTCGACTCGATCATGACCTGGTCGGTCGGCCGGTCGAGCTGGTCGATCACCGGGCGGATGCGCTTCATCCGCGAGGGGCGCTCGGTGATGACGAGGCTGTTGGTGCGCGAATCGATGACGATCTTTCCGCCCGCGGCGGCGTCCACGAGCGAGGCGAGCGTGGGCTGGATGTCAGAGGCCTTCGCGTAGTTGATGACGAAGATCTCGGTCGAGACCGGCTCCTGCGTCAGGCTCTCGTTGCTCACGATCTTGATGATGTTGCCGTCCTCGATGTAGGTGTAGCCCACCGGGGTGAGCACCACCGAGAAGATCTGGTGCCATGTGACGTCGTGGAGCTTGACGGACGTCTTGCCCTGGAGGGTGTCGGGGATCACGAGGTTCAGGTCGAAGAGCTCGGCAACGTTGCGCAGGATGTTGCGGATCTCCTCGTCGGGGAAGTCGACGGAGAGGGTCTCGTTGCCCTCGGCATCCTTGCTCTTGGCCGCGGGCTCGACGCCCGCCGAGATGTCCTTGACCTCGACGTCGGAGCTGGCCGCGGGCTGCACCGCCGCGCCGGGAGAGGCACCGGCCCGGGGCGGGGGCGTCTGCGGCACGTCCTGTGCGCGCGCTGACCGTACCGCGGCCAGCATGACCAAAATTGCTGTCAAAAGGGAGATTCGGGTTCTCATGGTGACTTTGCTGGTGGTGGTTTGACTGGCCGGGTGATTTCTTCCTTGTTGTAGCGCAGGGTGAAGTTTGTGCCGTCTATGTCGGTCAACTCAAGAACGTAGTCCATTCCCTTGTACGTTACGGTGAACCGGGAACCCGTTCTTACGAACCGTTTACCAAACATGAGGAGGGGGCGGCCGCCGAGGTAGATGGTGCCGGAGGGGACGATCTTGGCCGCTATGGTCGCCAGGAGCTCGCGGTCCGTCGGCGGGGCTTCGACGGCCCCCTGGCCGGGCTGCCTCGAGGCGGCCGCGGCCGCGGCCGCCTCCTCTGCGTCTGAGAGCGCGAATTGGGGCGGGGAGAACGGGTTCGCGAGGTCGGGCGACAGGGTGTCGACCCGGACGAGCTTCGAAACGCGCACAGCCTTCTCGACCGCCTGGTGGCGCTTCTCCGGCGGCGCGAGCTCGGAATCGACCCGGGCTGCCGCGGACGTGGCGAACATGCCGAGCTCCGCGACGAGCGCGACAAGGGCCGCTGCGTATTTGTACTTATCCCGCTTCATTCCGTGCCCAGAAGTTCAAGGTTGATGGAGACCGTGAGCTGGCCGCCCCGGTTTGTCGGGTCGACCGGCCTGACGTCGCAGGAGATCAACCGGCAGTAGTGCTCGCCGGTCTCAAGGCGCCGGAGCAGGTCCAGCAGCTTCGAGTAATCCCCCTGGACGCTCACCTGGAAACCGACAGGCGTGAAGAAGGTCTTCGCGGCGTTCTTTGAGGGCGGGGTCCACGCGTTCTGCCGCAGGTCGAGGATCTTTATGCCCGTCTCGCTCTCGAGCCTGTAGAAGTACTGGAGGTTGTCCGCGAGCTGGCCCACCTGGATCATGCGGTCGGAGATCACCTGGTTCGCGTCGACCATGGCGCCCTGCTGTTCCTTCAGCTGGTTCGAGTCCTCGATGTTCGCAGCCAGGAGCTCGCCCTCCTTCGTCTTGTCGGCGAGCACCTTCTCTGCATTGGGCAGGGCGTCGGACCTGTAGTAGATCGTGACGCCGATCGCGATCGTGACCGCCGCGCAGGTCACGGCGATCAGGTTCTTCTTGAGAAATGCGACGACTTCCTCGTTTGTCATGACGTCTTTGCGGGCTTCTTGAACTCGCAGAATATCGCGATCACGAGGCGGTTGGTCTTGGGATCGCGCGTCGGGTTGAGCAGCGTCACCGTCCTGAACATGGGCCCGAGCACCTTGTCGGTCCGCAGCTGCCTCTCGTACGCGGAGACGTCGCCGCTCGCCCGGTCAGGGGCTCCCTTCACCGTCGCCCGGATCGTGATCCCGGCGTCCTTGATGTTGATGCCGTCGAAGGCGATCCTCTTGGTGGTGATTGCGCCGAGCCTGAGCAGGATCTCCGAGATGGCCGGCTTCGAGGCCACGAAGTCCGAGACCTCGTCGACCTTGGCCTCCTCCATCTTGAAGTCGCCGTAGAGGGCCACGGCCGCCTCGCTCTCCTTCCTGTCCCTGTCGATGTCGTGCTGCCAGGTGGCGACCTGCTTGTTCACCTCGAAAAGCTTCCATTCCCCGTATCCGAAGTAGAGGGCGGCGCTGATCGCGACCAGCATGGCGGCGCCGTTGACGAAGAAGGCCGTGCGCACGACCTTCGTGTCGGGCAGCTCGGCGGCGTTGCGCAGGTTGGGGTGCCAGGCCGGCACCACATCTACGGCATCACTTTTTTTCGTCGTTGGGGCCGCCATTGTGGGAGTTGTAATGGACCATGAGGCTCATGAGCCCGAACCAATGAAAATCCCCCGCGGTCTTCGAGAGGGCGTCGGGCACCGTCACGTGTCGGGACTTGAGCCAGGGAAGCGGGTCAAACTTGAGGGCTGCGATTCCGAGCGTCGAGGCGAGCGAGCCCTCAAGCCACGCGAGCTTGGGGGAAAGCTGGATGCAGATCACCTGCCCCACCGACTGGCCCGTCTGGACCTCGTAGAACCCGATGGAGGACTGGAGCTCCTTCAAAAGGCGCTTGATCAGCAGCGGTCCCATGCCCGTGAAGTCGAATGTGTTCGAGCGGAAGAGCTTTCTCGCTGATTCCTCGTCCTTTAGCCCGAGCTCCTTCTGGACGACGGGCACCATCGCCTCGAGCCCCTGGGGGATCGGCCGGGACGCCTCGACGCCCGCCGCCGAGACGATGAAGCTGTGCGTCGTCTCGTTGCCGACATCGAGCACCAGGGTCGGGGTCTTGGATTTCTCGAACGCAAGATAGTCGACGAGCGCGCCCAAGGTCGAAACCGTGCCGAGCTCGAGGCGCTCGGGATAGACCCCCAGGTTGAGCAGGCTCTCCTGCGTCGCGGTGACGTCCTCGTTGGGCATTCCGCAGAAGATCACCTCCTTCTGGTTGGCCTTCAGGAGGTCGTAGTCGGAGCCGTCGCCCGCGTTCAGCATCGCCAGGGTGAACTTGTCCTGCTCGATGCGGAGCTGGGACGTGAAGACCTCCGCGAGGTAGCCCGCCTCCTTGAGCTTCTTGAGCTCAAGGGTGTGCTTCCTGACCATCCGCCTCGACGGATAGACGCCCACGACCGAGTGTAAGTAGCCGCTAGGCGGCTTCTTCGGTTGGATCTCCTTGAGGACCTCGGCGAATGCCGCCGCGTCTCCAAGAGGGACCTCCTTCAGCTCCTCGATCTCTAGGGGCGCAGTTGCCGAGCTCGTTCGGGCAACAAGCACCGAACTCTCGTTCATTTCGACAAAAAAACCCTTGGTCTTCTTGGAAAAAAGCATGCGGGAGCGTGAGTGGTGTTAGGTCGCGGAAAGTGGACTTCCCCCGCAGGTCATGAAACCGGTTTGCGACGAGGGACGGGAAGCACAACATGTTCCAAGACAGAATACAAGGCGAATCCCGCACTAATGCCCCGCCCTTAACCATTTACCCTTTATTCAACGAAACCGCGCCGCGGGAGCGCGGGTCGGGCCCTACTTCTGCCAGGTGCGCTTCTTGTGGCGATTTGACTTCAAGCGCTTGCGGCGCTTGTGCTTGTTCATCTTGAGACGGCGCTTCTTCTTGAGATTTCCCATGGGGGTCTGTGCTCTGAAACTGGGTTTCGCCCAACTAGCTGTCGAGTGCAATCGTCCCCGGGCCCGCAGGGCGAGGCCGGCCAGGCTCCCCTGTCCGAATCCAGTCTCCGGCAACGGTTGAGTAGATCCAAAGGGCGACCTTGGCGCCCGCGAAAAACCCCGATGAGCATGCGCCGTATGCCGATAGCTGGCCCTCGTAGTCCGCTGAAAGCCGTTCCAGGAGCGCGCGGTCGCCCTCCTGGGCGGTCCTCCGGTTTGTCTTCCAGTCGACTATCCAGAGCTCATCCGCCGCGGGGTCGCGAAGAACCAGGTCAATGACCCCGTCGATCCAGCGGTCCGGACCAAGCGGCGCAAAAACGCCGACCTCGGCCAGGCGGGTCCACCGCGGATCGCGCATCATTCGCCATGGCCCGCTCGCGAGGAGTCTCTCCCATTCCTCCCCTGCCCTTTGCCCGAATCCCAGCTGCGACGCCCTCGCCAGCGCGGCGGCGCCGTGCGCCGCAACGGAGCCGTCGGACCCGGCCCAGGGCAGGAATTCCAGCGTCTCGTGCCACCAGACGCCGTAGTCGAGCGGGTCCGGGCCCTCGCCGGCCGGGAAGATGCCGTCGAGGGCCGACTCGTGGCGGGCCGCGCGGGCGAGGTCGGGCGAATGGGCGAGCTCGTGGGGGAGAACCCTTGCCGGAAAAGCCGGCGCCCTGGGGCCTGGCGCGTACGGGGCCCAGACGCTTGAATAGCCGTTCAGGCCGGCGAAGGAATCCGCGGCCGGCGCCCCGGCCCGTTGCTGCGCCTGACCAGGCAGCGGATCGAGCGCACCCGGATCGAAGCCCCAAAGGTCCGCAAAGCTATCCGTATCGGGCGGTCCGCCCGGCCACGGCACGACGAGCGCGCTCTCGGCCCGGGTGAGCGCCACATAGAGGAGCCTCACGGCCTCCCGGAGGAGCCCGCGGTCCCTCAGCAGCCGCTTTTCCGCGCCGACGCCGTCGCCGTCCAGGACAAGGCGCGGCGGGGCGCCGCGCTCGGGGATGATCCTCAGGCCCCCGGGTTCCGGCCAGCGAAGCCCGCGCCAGAGTCCCATCGGTATCACGACGGGCCACTCCAACCCCTTTGCGGACTGCACCGTGATCAGGTTGACGGCGTCGGGCGCCGGCCTGCCCTCGGCCCTGAGCTCGTCCAGCGAACCCAGGAGATCCGCGAGCCAGGCGCGCGGGCCGGCGCCCGCCGCGCCGAGCTCGGCCGCCCGCGCGAGGAGCCTGCGCAGCTCGTCCTCGAGGCCGCCCTCGGGATCGACGAGGCGCGCCTTCTCGGCAAGGCCGCATGCGGCCACGAGAGCGGTCGCGAAGTCCTCCAGCGACTCGCCCTCGGCGTCGGCGCGGTCGATCAAGGGACCCATGATCCTGAAGGCGGACTGGAGAGGCTCGCTGCATTCTCCCGGCTCGTCCCACCCGAGGCGCCCCCCGCCGGCGAGGCGGCCTGCGATCACGGCGTCACTGACCGCAAAGACCTCGCGCAGCACCCCGACCCATTCAAACGCATTGTCGGGGTCGCATACCACGGCCAGCAGCCCCGCCACCCAGGCGTAGACGGAGTTGTCCCCGGTGCGGCTGCGGCGCGACTGGAGGGCCGTCTTCACGCCCGCCGCGTCGAACTGCTCGCGGATGATCTGCAGCCAAGCGCGCCGCGGAGCGAGGATGCAGATGTCGCCCAGGGACCGCGCGCCGACTGCCGCGGGTCCGCCCGAGAGGATCAGCTCCGCGACCCGGCGCGCCTCGTCCGCGAGCCGCTGGTCGGCAACCCGCTGTGTTCCCGAGACCGGCGAGGCGGCGTATGAGAAGAGCCACGCCCCACCCTCAGGGTTCGCGCTGAAGGGAACGAGGGGCTCGTAGCGCACCTGCGCCAGCGGCGCGGACGCGCCCTCCGCCGCGGTCAGGTCCATGTTGTGGTCGTGGCCCGGCCCGAAGGCCGCAGGCAGCGTCTCATTCAGGAGCCTCACGACCCGGCGCGGAGCCCTGAACGTGACGTCAAAGGTCAGCTTGCTGCCGCCGTTGCCGCCTTCGAACGCCGCCACGTGCTCCTGGAAATTGCGGATGTCCGCGCGGGACGAATAGATCCCCTGCTGGGGGTCTCCCACCATGCAGAAGTGCCCGGGCCTCGGGCCCACGCCGCCTCCCGGCCACGTCCCCCGCTGCGCGCCCGGCGGGCGCGCGATCTCGACCAGCACGGAGAACTGCTTCGCGTCCGTGTCCTGGGCCTCGTCCAGGATCACCCTCCATCCCTCCGCGCGGATGCGCTCAAGCATCGGCGGGTCGTTCAGCACCGCGAGCGCCGTGTCGATCTGGTCCGAATGGGTCTGGTATCCGCGCTCGGCCCGCCATGCGCCGTAGCGCAGCGAGAGCTCCGCCGCGAGGACGCCGCCCGCGTCGGCTAGCCACTGCTTGAGGGGCGCAAAGAACCGCCGGTAGAGGTCTTCGATGCCCGCCGCCTTTCCCTCCGGGACCGTGATCGGCAGGACATCCGTCTCCTCGGCGAAGCGCCGGAGCCATTCCCTCGCCGTCTCCTTGTTGCGCTCCAGCGCCGCGGCCCCCGACCCCTTCCGCGCAGGCTTCGCCGAGAGGATCTCCCCAAGGACGCCCGCCGAGGGCGCCGGCGGGGTGGACGGGACCGCGCGGGCGCAGATCTGAAGCGCCGTCTCGCGGTCGAGCTCCCGCGCGAGGTTGAAGATGTCGTCCAACGGGGCGTGCCGCAGGAACGCGGCGATCTGCGCGGTCCCGAGCGAGGAGAACGTCATCGGATCCTGCTCGAGGAACTCCTCCCAGGGGCCCTCGTCGCCCTCCTCGATCAGCTTGGGGTTGAGGTGGATCCCGAGGGTGCTGCCGTGCCGGCGCGCAAGGAGCAGGCAGAAGCTGTGGATGGTCCCGAAGAAGGCCCTCTCCAGGTGGGCCAGGGGTTCCATGCCCGGCTTGCCCGAGTCGGCGATCCGCTGGAGGAGCACCGAGCGGGCGCGCTGCTCGATCTGCGCAGCGGCCTTCTTCGTGTACGTGACGACGGCCGTCCACCTGAGCACCTCGGCCGCCCCCGGCGAGAGGGCCATCTCGGCGAGGCGCATGGAGATCGCCGTGGTCTTTCCGGAGCCGGCGTTTGCGACCACCGCGAGGTTGACCGCCCAGTCATGGGTGAAGCGGTCGCGCGCGGCCTGGTCGCTCGGGAATTCACTCATCGGCGCCTTCCCCGCCGTCGCCGGGCGCGCCCCGGCCGAAAGTCGCGGCAAATTTCCGCTCAAGGATCGCCGACGCAATCGGCGCGCAGGCGAGGGGCCACTCGAACCCGTGCGTGTGCTCGCCCCGGTCAGGTGTCCGAGCGCCGTAGATCCCCGTCCGCAGGTGTTCCCCGATGATGCCGAGCTTCGACGAGGCGCGGACCAGCTCCTCGCTCGCCACCCGTGCCGGCAGCTCCTCGGGCTTGAGCATCCAGACGCTTCCCTCGGCGCCGATCGAGAGCGCGGCCTGCAGGTACACCCCGAGCTGGAGCGACGCGCCGGTCGATTCCATCTTGCGCGCGCTCATCCTCGGGTCGCCCCCGGTCTTGAAGTCGACGATCTCGACCCGCGCCCCGGCCCATGCCGGTCGGTCCGAGAGCACGAGGTCCATCTGACCGCTTACGGAAATCGTGTCCGCTCCGCCCAGGGGGATGGTCGCACCGTCGGGTATCCTTGCCTCCACGGCCGCGTAGGGGGCGGGCGGCAGCTCGTAGACCCGGCCGAGGAGCTGGCGCGCCGCCCTGCAGACATCCCCGTGGAAGGAATCCCAGTAGCGGTCGGACGGCCACCGGGCGCGCAGCGCCGCCAGCTCGGCGTCAAGCCGGGAGGCCGCCTCCGCCAGCGCCGGGGCGCGGAAGAAGCCCCCCTCGGCGGGCGTTCCCCTCATGGCGGCCGCGAGGACCCGGTGGACGGCGGTCCCGACCGATTTCCTGCGCGCGCGGGAGAAGGGACCCCAGCCCACCCGCTCAACCCGGAGGACCGCGCCGAACCAGAGGCGCGCCGGGTCCTTGATCGCCCGTTCAATCTGGCCCGCGGCGAGGTGGTCCGGCCGGCTGGCACCCGTCGGGTCGGCGAGGAAGAATTCGTCGAAGGGCAGAGCGGGGTCCCGGCGGCGCAGCCAGATGTCGAGCCACGCGCTCGGCTCCGGCGCGGGAACCGCGGGCGCCGGCTCGCCCAGCGGCCCAAACCCGTCCCATGCGGACCCGCCTGACGCCATGAGGCCCTTCCTCCACATCACGCGCTCCATCCAGGGATTCGGGGCCAGCTTGAGCTCGGGATCCTCCTCGCTGAAGCGCGACGCGCTGAATATGACCCTGCGCCGCGTGTCCCTGGCGATCGCGCACAGGAGCCTGCGCTCAAGGGCCGCCCTGTCGTCTCCCGTGGGGACGCCGAGCGAGAACCGGCCCGACTGGTTGAGCTGCCTCCTGGCGTCGTCGCCGATCCAGCAGCTGGGCTCGCGCCTCTCGGGCCAGATGCCCGAATTGGCCCCGACGAAGACCGCGTCCGACCAGGCGACACCCGCAGCTCGCCGGGCGGTCGTGAGCGTGACCCGCGCGAATCCGCCCCTGCCGGGGGAATCGGGAGCGGGGCCCTTCTCCGGAAGAAATGACCGGATGGCCTCGAGAAGCGCGGAGGCGGGCATCGGCTCGGCGACCTGCGCGGCAAATGCGCGCAGGACGGGCCAGCCGGCGGGCTCGGCGAGGGCCAGGCGGCCCCGCACGGACTCAAAGCGCGCGAGGGCGTCCGCCGGGGAGAGCTCCCTCGGCCATCCCGGAAGGAGGAGACGCGCCACGCGCGCCACCTCGCTCCCGTGCCTCCTATCCAGGCCCTCGAGCATCCCCTCGCGGCCCTCGATCGAGTGCGACTGGACGTTGTCAAAGAGGCGCTGGCAGGCCGCCCTTGCCTTGGCCAGCGGGATCTTCGCCAGGCCGAGCGAGCGAAGGAGGGGCCACAGCGCGAGCAGCTCCTCGATCCGGCAACCGCGCTCGTAGAAATCGACCAGGGCCCGCTGAATTCGCATGTCGACGGGCGGCGTTCCCGCCGTGCCGATCAGGTCGGCGAACGCCACGCCACGCTTGCCGAGGCGCCGCGCGAGCCGCGCGTGCGCCGGCCCGGGCCCTGGAAAAACGACCGCGACGTTGTCGGCTCCCTCTCCAAGGAGCCTGGAGACTGCATCCGCCACGCGCTCCATCTCGTCGGGGCTTGCGCGGCCGACGATCACCTCCGCGCGTTCCGCGCTTCCCTCGGAGCCCGACCAGAGCTCGGCGACCGCGCCGCAGCCCTCCGGCGGATCCGAGGCGCCGCGGGAGCGGGCCTCGACCCCGAGGACTGCCTGCCAGACCTCGACCCATTCCTCGCCGCCCCCGCCGCCTTGGAATTCCGGCTCGGCAACGACGACGGTGACCGCGGGGCAGAGGCGAGCGAGGGCGACCAGGCCGAAGAAGTCGCCCCACCCCTCGGCGCCGCCCGCGAGGACAAGGAGGCGGTCGGCCACGGGCGCGAGTCCGCTCGCGGGCGGCGTGAGCCCGGCGTCCACGTCCTGCCTGGGGCCGAGCGCAAAGCCGTTGCGCTCGACCCAGGAGGCAAGCTCGGCGAACACGCCCTGCAACTCGGCCCTGGGAAAATCCGAGGCGTTGAAGCCGCCCCGGATGAGCTCCTCAAAATCGCCGAGCGCCGACTCGAGGTCGCTTGAGAGGCTCTTCCAGACGCCGCGTGCGGGGTCGTCGGCGGCGAGCGGACGGAGCCTTGCCTCGATGAGCGTGCGAAGGACGAGCACCTGGAGGCTGCGCCCGATCCCGGGCGGCTGCGCGCGCTTCCTGCGCGCGAGTCCAGGAGTGAGGAACTCGACGCCGAGGAGGGGCAGGCCCTCCGCGAGGCACCGCTGCTTGAGGGCCTGCGTCTGCCCGCGGGTCGGGGCCACCAGCAGCGCGCGCTCCAGGCGCCCGCCGCCCTCCTCGAGCCAGGGGCGAATGACCCCCCGCCACTCGCTTTCGGCGAAGCGCGAGAGAATCAGGTCGACGCCAGGGTGCGAATTCAATTTGGGATGGCCCGCAGCCATCCCAAAATCGGGGTCACTTCGCGAGCACGTACTTCGCGGCGTGCGACTTTGCGCGCGACGCGGCGTTCCGGTGGACGACGCCCGACTTGACGGCCTTGTCGATCGCCGAAAGGTAGGCCCGACCCGCGGCCTTCGCCTGGGCGGCGTCACCCGACTTGACGGCGGCGTCGAATCCCTTGTGGAGGGTCTTGAGCCGGGTGTTGACGGCCTTGTTTCGGAGCGCAAGGCGGACGGCCTTGCGCGCTGCCTTGATGGCGGATTGGGTGTTGGCCATGGTCGATGTGAAGTTCGGAGCCCTCCAAGGACTCAAACGCCAGAGCGCGAGTCAACGGAATTGTGGGAGAGGTAGTGGGTCAGTTTGAAAGCGAAAGACCAACTTGACCTAATTGGGCCCCCGTACACATTTCAGCCAGAGGGGTGGCCGAGTGGTTTAAGGCGCCTGACTACGAATCAGGTGTACCCGCAAGGGTACCGCGGGTTCGAATCCCGCCCTCGGCGCCCGCTTTCAAATTCCCGCGCCTTTGGCGTGTCCTTTGCGCTTATCTTCGGAGGCGTTCGTTTGGAACCAGGTCTTTACGACGAACCCTGATACCTCCCAATGAAACTTGTTATGCGCCTTCGCCACTGCCTTCACGGCCGTCTCAAATGCTTTCTGTCGCTCTGCTTGTTCCGTCGGTGGACATTCCTGAAGTGCCGTATATAAATCAAGCAGGGGCTGGATGCTCTGAGTGCTCACTTGGGGCGGTCTCGGTAAAAATTGAAGCGATGTGATCTAGGTTTTTCTCAGGACTGAGTAAGCCCATGTCTAAGAGAACATCGTCGCATTGAAGTTCTCTTACACATGCCTCAAAATTCTGAGCCGAAATTGGGAGAAAAGATGGGTCTATTGCGCCTTTTGCTATTAATGCAGCGAGTGCCTTTCCGGTGATTTTCAATTGTCCTAAGACCATACCGTAAAGATATGCATCGGCTTTGTCCGCTGGAATGCCGTGCTGCTTGCGCTGATGTTTGAATTGGGTGAACGCATTTATCCAAGTGATGCATGCAAACATCATTTGGGCCGTATCGGGAACACCCGGGTTTACCTGCGCCCTTTGAACCAAAAACTGCACGGGGTCCAAGTCCCGTTGGGTCAGACCTATGTTGTGTGTGGAGAAACGGGGCTTCGAATGGACAGTGGCGGTGGACATGAAGGACGTGGCCTGCGGTGCTCGCATAGCCTATCTGACAGACACTAAGATGTTCCATATGCAACATGCCAACAACTAATTTGCGTGGATTTACGGTCATGCGGCCTTCGCATCCTGGACCTCGATAAGAGAGATAATCTCTTCAATGCTCCATACAGAGCGGGCAGCCACGGAAGCAGAGGCAACAACAACGATTTGCAATCCAGATAAGAAAACGTTCCAATACGCTGGCACTCATGGAGGAAAGGTCTATCTTCACTCCAAGACGATCGGCTCTTCAAAATTGTACGTTGCTGCCGAAATCGTTGCCAAAACCGCATTCATCATTACCGCGTATTGGGACAAATGAGCGTTAGGCACAAAAACATCATAAACGTCAAAAGCGAAAGGCCGCCAGTTGTGGAACTGGATTCGGCTTCGCATGCGGCATATATCCGCTTCTCGGATGCCAAGGTTAACAAGACCCATACAGTGGACGTAGATCATTGTTTGGTCACAATGGATACTGACGATAACGGGGATGTTGTTGGTGTTGAGCTGTTGGGCGTTGTTGAATTTGGCGTTCAGGCATTGATGACAAAGGCTGGGATTAGTGGCCTTTCACCTGAACTGATTCAACGTACGAGGTACGTTCCAGCCAACGCCGAGCCGGTAGCGGTCTAGTCAGGAAGCCGCCCCAGTTGTTGGGATCAGTCGTCAAACTGACCCACTACCCGGTTTTTTGGATTTGGGCATTTTTCATCGGCGACCCTATTGTGAAACTGATACACCACCGTGGGAGAGGCGGTGTCCCGGCTCGAATGCCCCGTTCAATGAACCCTCCCCTTCATGCCGGAATGGGAGGGGACGACCGTTTGGACAGGTGTCTTTTCCAGACGGCACGCGCCACATAGGCAAATATCGCGGCGTTGACCGTGAGAATCGACACCCTAGGCCAAGTGAAATGGCGCGCGAGCGCGATGCATTCCTCCGGGACGAACAACCCGGACGAGATGACCACGACGTACTCCGCCCATATCGCCCCGAACCAGAGCCCGAAACCCTCGACCAATTGAATCGTGCCCTCCAGGATCGAGAGTTCGCCGAAGAGCCTGACCGTCTTCGGCTCGATCAACCCGACCTTTACAAGCAGGAGCTCCACGTAATGGTTCTCGGGGGATATCCGCGCAATTTGAACGAAATGGAGCGCGGTCGCGGATAGGTCCCTGTGGACTAAGTCAAATAACCCAAGCGAAACACCGAAGAGGGCAATGCCCTTCGCAATCTTCACGGCTGCAATCAACCGGAGCCCCAACGGGGTGACGTTCGTGTTTTCTAAGGTCACGGGGACATTATCGCATCGGCGCCCCGGCTGTCAAAGCCGGGGGGCGCAGACAATGTGATGCCATTTGGGAGGCCCCATGTACGCGACCCTAAACCTGATCGCATTTGTCGCGTTCCTCGGCGCATTCTGCGGCTGGGGGCACCTGATATGCGGCCCGAGCGTGAGGGCGGGATTGCGCCCCGCGGTCGGAATCTCCTGCTGCGCGATCGCGGCGACACTCGGCTTTGACAGCGGCCTCACGGTAGCCTCGACGGGCCGGGTCATCTTCGGAGTCGCAGCCGCAGGCTGGCTGCTTTGGTGCTTCGGAAGGCGTGGTGGCGCGCGATTGGGTTCCCCTCGCGCAGGCGCGATAGCCCTTGCGGCGGCACTGCTGCTCGTCTCTCCAATCTTCGTCGGCGGCGCCCAGTTCGGCCTCTTTCAGGGCAACATCAACGACCAGTTCAACTACCTCGCGTCGGCGGTCGTGCGAACCACCGAGTCCCATCGGGCCATCGTCGCGGCGGCACCCGCCGACTTCCTGAGGAATTCACTCCTGCCGATCGCCCACACCATGGCGGGAGCCCGTCCGGCCGTCGTGGATCTCTACGCCTGCCTCGAGGGTGTCCTTCCCGGCAACCTGCACCGGTGCAGCTACGGATTCATGGCGGCGCTCCTCATGTGCAGTTTCTTTTCCGTCGCCGAGTTCGTGCGCCAACTTTGCGGTGCGCTCCCGTGGCGGGCGTTTCTCGTCGCCGCCGCCTACGTTACGGGTTTCTGGGGGCAGCTCCAGATCGACCTCAACGCGTGGAGCTGGGTCGCCGCGACGCCGCTCGCCGCTGCGGCGCTTGCTGCCATGATCAGCGCGCCCCCGCTGTCAACGGACCAGGACCGAGGCCGCGCCGGGTGGCAAATCGGGCTCGTCGTGGGAATGTGCGCGGCCGGACTGATATACGTTTACCCGGAGATGTTCATCTTCACCGCTCCGGCCGCTCTTGCGGCGCTTGTGCTGACGATGCTCCTGACGGGCCAGACGCGCGGCTTCCACCCTGTCTACACCGTTTCGGCGGCGGTGGCCTTGGCCCTCGCGTCTCCCATGCTGGGCTCGATTGCGAAATTCGCCTTACACCAGGTCTCATTCACGAGCAGGGCAGACTTCTCTTCGCTCGCCTGGATGTGGGAGTGCGTCATCGGGGGGCCGGTCTCCGGCTCTGGAACGCCGGTGCTGGCGCTGCGATGGATGGCCGGCTCACTCGGCCTCAGCTGGCTTCTGGCCGGGGCAGCGACGCGGTGGATGGCGATCGCCGGCGCGCTGGCTGGGCTGGTTTGCGCCGGGTACTTCATGAAGCGCGCCGTTCCGTCGCGGCTTCCCGCAATCTTTGCGGCAATCGTGGCGGGACTGGTAGCCGCGGAGATCGTCGCCTGCGTTGCGCTCGGCTTTCCCTGGGTGGCCTCAAAGGGAGTCAGCTACCTCTCGGTCCTCGCCTTGCCGCTTGTCCTCACGCCGGCTTCTACGGGACGCCTTGAGCCCTGGCGGGTTCCCGCCTGGACGCTCCTTTGCTTCCAGGTCGCGCTGGGTCTTTTTCGGCCCCTTGCGGCGGGCAACCCCGACGGGATTCACTACCGGATTGCGGCCTATCCCGCGGTCATGGATCCCGTGCTGAAGACCGAGCGCTCGTGGGATGTGGGTGAGGGCCCGGAGAGCCTCAAGGGCAGCCGCAGGGTGAAGATCGATGTGCCGGACCTTTGGCTCGAGACCTATGCTGCCATCTGCACCCAGACGCTGGGAATGCCCTACTTCAAGGGACTTCCGGTCTATATCTTTCTCGGGATATCCGATGACAGCTATGGACGCCAGGAGCAGTCCGAGGATTTTGATGGCCTCGTGTATCTGAACTATGACCGAAACCAAAGGCGCACCGGCCTCGGATTCGCGCGCCGGGACGGCGCGGTCTACACGGCCGGGGCAGGACCTCGGATCGTGCGGATCCAGTCGGTAGGGCCCCTGGATACCCTGAACGGGCTCCTCGCCTGGCCGATGCGCCTCGGCGGCGGCGAGTCCGTCGCCCGCATCTCAGTGCGAGACGTGGCGCCCGGGGACACCGCGCTCGAGCTGGGCCTGCTTGCGCCCGAAAGGGCGCGGGGCGCGCTTCAGCTCTCGGTGGCGACGGAGGGCGGGACCCATACGGCCGTGGTCGTGGCCGGCGACGGCCCTCACGTCGTGCAGGGAATTCGGGTTCCGGTGAAGATCGCATCCAATGGCGATGACATCCTGCTCACGCTGCAGGCGACCGGAGCCAGGGTTCCGGACAGTCTCGCGATCACACTGGTCAATCCTCACCTCGTGGCTGGCCAATAGAGGCGGAAGCGGACTTCAAACGGATTCACATCCGGTACTGCTCGTCGCTCACGTGCTCCATCCAATCCACCGCCTTGCCGTCCAATCGCTCCTGAATAGCGATGTGCGTCATGGCCGTCGCCGGTTTGGCGCCGTGCCAATGCTTCTCCCCAGGGGCGAACCAGACAACGTCGCCCGGGCGGATCTCCTCCTTCGCGCCGCCTTCCCGCTGGGCCCATCCGCAGCCCGCCGTTACGATCAATGTCTGGCCGAGGGGGTGGGTGTGCCAGGCAGTGCGCGCCCCCGGCTCGAATGTGACGCTGGCGCTGGCGACAAGCGCGGGGTCCGGCGCCTGGATGAGCGGGTCAATGCGGACAGTTCCGGTGAACCAGTCGGCCGGACCCTTGCCGGACTGCTGCGAGCCGGCGCGTTTGATCTCCATGGCACCCTTCTAATGGTTCGAAGGAGGGGTCTGTCAAACTAGCCCGCCCAGGCGGCCTCAGGATTCCGTCAGGTCGAGCGTCATGAAAACGCTGTTGGGGTCGAGGGCATAGTCCGCGAACGGCGCGCACTCCGTGAAGCCGTGGCCCTTGTAGAGCCCCCACGCGGGCCGGAAATACTCCCTTGAGCCCGTCTCAAGGCTGAGGCGCTTCATCCCGCTCTCCCGCGCGCTCGCGATGATGTGGCGCAGCATCGCGCTCCCCGCCCCCTTGCGGCGCGCGGACTGGGCCGTGTGCATCGACTTAACCTCCCCATGGTCGGGGGAGAGCGTCTTCAATGCCCCGATCCCGAGGAGCGTCTCGCCCTCCCAGGTCGTCCAGAAGCTGATCCCCGGCGACTGCAGGCCCGTCAGGTCCAGGGCGTGCGCGCTTCCGCACGCCGTCTCGGCCCTCGCGCTGACGACATGGATGCTTAGGAGCTCGACCACGCGGGGGTCGCCGAAGTCGCCTGGTGTGATCCGCATCATGGGCGGATTCTCGAACAGCCCCCCGGGAAAAGGCAACAGGAGCGCGGGCCAATCACAGGGCGGCTCGCAGGAGGCACCAGAGGCCCAGCCCCGTCAGGAGGGCTCCGGAGAGCCTGCCGCCCTGCGCGCCGTGCGGCGCCACCTTCTCCAGGAGGACGAAGATGGTGAGCGCGGCAATGCACCAAAGGTTCATGACTCCTCCCACGAAGAGGAGCAGCATCAGGGCCCAGCAGCAGCCGAGGCAGTAGAGGCCGTTCGCCGTCCCCAGATAGAAGCCTCCCGCGACGCCCGGCTTCCAGTGGCGGGTCAGAAACTCGGCGGGGTTGCGGCAGTTATTGAGGCACGCGCGCTTCAGGGGCGTGAACTGGAAGGCGCCCGCGGCGACCAGCAGAATGCCGGCGAACACGGGGCTTCTTGACTCCATCATCGGGGAAAGGATGAGCGCATTCGCGAGCGCTCGCTGCAGCGCGGTGGCGGCAAGGCTGAAGACCGTCCACACGAGCAGGTAGCCCCCGGCGAAGGCGTAGACGTGCGCCGCAGCGCTGGCGCCCTCCGGGCTCCTGCGGATCACGCCCGCGTAAATGAGGAGGGCGGGAGCGGCGGACGGCAGCATCATTCCGGCCATCATCGCGACCCACATCGCAAACAGGAGGACGAGATGGCTGAAATTCCAGACGCCGCCCATCATCCACGCCGATGCGCCCGTCATCGGCCCGTACATGTCGCGCGCCATGAGGACGATCCAGGCCCAGCACATCACGGTCGCGGCCGACACCGCGCCGCCGGCAAGCCAGCGGTCGCGGCGCACCAGCGCCTCGATCGGGGTTCCTGCGGCCGCGGGGTTGGGCGTCAATTCAGCGCACGACGCCGTGCGTCCCCCAGTGGATCCGCGCCAGGTGCGCGTGCGTGCCGTCAAACTCGAGCTCGATGGGCCCGGAGGCCGCCTTGCATTTTCCGCTCACAAACTCCGCCTCGGTGAACTCGAAGCCGGTCGGGAGAGTGACCCTCACCCGGTGGTCGGCGCCTGTCATTGGGTTCTTGATCGACGCCGCGCTGCTCTCCGCGACCCCGGGCACCTTCAGCTTCGCCGTGCGGTCCTTCACGTCGATCGTGAGCTCGATCGGCCTAAAGAGCGTCGGCAGCACCTTGCTGACCGTCGTCGAGAACACCTGCCAGATGAGACGGCCCGGCTCGGTCTCGCGTCCATGGGCGACCGCCTCGAGGGCCTCCCTTTGGCTGGGATCGGCGCGCTCGTCCACGACCGCCTGGAACGTCCCGTTTCCGAGATGGATCGGCCCCGGCCAGGACGCGAGGATGCCCCAGCACAGGCCGTCAAGCGGCACGTCGCCGAAGCGGCCCTTCTCGATCTTCACGAAGGTGTGCGCCCTGCAGTTGCCGTGGGTCGGCAGTGCGTTGAACTGGCAGGGGCAGCCGACGGCACAATTGCAGTTGCTGAATTCGACGCCCTGCATGGACCATTCCACGAGCTTCATTGGGTACCTTTCTCTCGGCAGCAAATTCGCGGCGCGGGGCGCCGCATGGAGGATGCGGCAATCCTGCGGGCCAAAGCCAAGGTGGCAACGCCAAACCCGTTGGAACGGAAACCCCGGGAGCCGCCCGGCCGCTGCAAGCGGCCGGGTTGATCCCGGGGGTGTGCCTGTGTGCCTATACCGAGCCTAAAACTCGGTGGAAACCGTGATGAAGTAGTTTGTCGTCGGCAGGACGTTGTAGCCGTTGGAGGCGGGCGTGGCGCCCACCGAGCTCAGGACCTCGACCTGGTGGTTCAGGAGATTGTCCACCTGGAGCTTCACCTTGACCGAGTGGATGAAGCTCCCGGGCGGCATCTTGTAGGCGTAGCCCAGGGCCAGGTCCACGATCGAGAATCCCGCGTCCTCGCCGGACTGGACCGGGACATTGGCCCCGCCGGGCTGGCCGGTCGCGGTCTGCCCGTAGAGGCCGAGGTCGGGGTTCACGAGCGCGCTCGAGTAGACGACGAACGGCCCGACGTACTTGTCCGTGAGCGAGGCGAACCATCCCGCGTGGTTGTAGACCGCGCCGATCGAGGCCGTCGAGTTGGGCACGCCGTTTGCACCGAACGCGCCGAGCGAGGCGACGTTGAACTCGGGGACGCCGGCGTCGGTCTTGAAGACCGCCCGGTTGAGGGACCCGTTCGCATAAACGCTCAGGCCCCCGCCGATGTAATGGGTCCCCTCGACCTCGACACCGCTCACCCACGCCCCCTTGGACTGGAAGTAGAGCGTGTTCGTGGGGTCGTTCGGGTCCGTCACCGAGGAGACGAGGTTGTTGATGTCGATCAGGTACACGTCGGCGTCCGCGTTGAACTGGTCCGTCTTGAAGACGGTGCCGAGCTGGTAGTTGATCGTCTGCTCCTCCTTCAGGTTCGCGGGGTTGTACGTGAGGGTCGTGTCCTTCGCGTCGTTGGGGACGTTCTCCTCGTCGGTCACGATCGGGTATGCGATCCCCTTGGCGAGCTGCACGTAGGCCGACCAGTCGGGCGTGATCAGGTAGTTGGCCGAGAAGTGAGGCTCCCAGTTCGTGTAGGTGTAGTTGGCGAAATCCGGCTGCTTCGTGCCCTGGTTGAGGGGCGCCTCGAGGTCGATCGTGAAGTTCGAGTCCTTGACGCCCGCCTCGATCGTCAGGTTCTTTATCGGCTTCCAGATGAGGTCGCCGTAGGGCTGGGCCGTCTTGTTGTAGACGTGCATGTACCACTGGTAGCCGGGCTTGAAGGCGACCGTGAAGCCCTTGGCGATCGAGCCCGAGTTCGCGAGGTCTATGGCCCCGAACTTTGTGTTGTCCTGCGGGTTGGCCGCGAGGTAGGTGGGGCTGTAGTCGAGGTAGTAGGCGTAGCGGTCCGCGACCGTGTACTCGCCCCAGAAGCCGATCTGCTCCTCGAGGTCCGTGCCCTCGCCGTGGCTCAGGGCCAGGTAGTCGCCGAGCGCGCGGTAGGCGTTCACCTTGATCCGGCCGCCCGGGTCGTCGTCGTTCAGGATCCCGGAGGCGGCGGTCTGGCCCATGCCGGTGTTCGGGAGTGTGTTGACCGAGCTGTTCACGTAGGCGGGCCCCGTGTAGGCCGTTCCCGGATACTTTGTCACCGCGGCGCCGGCGATCGGGTCGACGGAGCTCTCGTGGCTGTCGTTGTTGTAGGCGTAGGTGTAGGCCTTGTCGGTGACGCTGATCTCGCTCCCCAGCTTGGACTTCAGGGCGATGTACTCGAAGTCGGCCTGCTTCGCCTGGTAGTCGTACGGGTAGTAGTTGGTGTTCGGGTCGAAGGGATTGTCGTCGAGCCCGTAGTTGCGGCCGAACTGCGCGATCTGCGCCTGGGTGACGGTCCCGGGGTTGTTGAACTTGATGTTGTTGTAGTTGCCGACGATCGTGAGCGTCGTGTTCTGGCCGATCGGCTGGACGTACTTCAGGTAGTAGGTGTTGCGCTGGAGGTACGAGAAGGTCCGGTAGCCGTCGGAGCTCATGTACTGGTACGTCATGACGACCGAGGCGTCGTCGAGCTTCGGGAGGAGGCCCGTGTTCACCTCGACGTTCCCGAGGAAGGTGTCCCAGCTGCCGTCGGAGAGCGTGAGCACGGTGGCCATGTCCTCGCGCGGGTCCTTCGAGAGGAGGCCTATCGTGCCGCCGAAGGTGTTTTCACCTATGTCGGCGGCCGTCCCGGGGCCGCGGTCGACGACCTCGCCGCCGAGCACCTTGGCGGGAAAGTAGCTGGTCGTGTGGTGGGTCTCGCCGTTGGCGTCGCCGAACGGGATCCCGTCGTAGGTCACGTTGAACTGCCCGTCCTGGAATCCGCGCATCGAGAGCATCTTCGATTCGCTGAGGCCGGGCCCCTCCGTCTCCACGTTGACGACGCTCGGGGCGATGTTCGCGATCGTCGCATAGTCCGCCGTCGGGGCGATCGTGTTGTTGATGGTCTGGGCGCTGATGATCGAGACGGGCTGGATGGCCTCGAGCTTGCTCTCGACCGGGGCCTCCGTCATCGCGGAGACCTTGCCCTCGGTGACCTCCATCTCCGTGAGCCGCGTCGGCGCCTCTGCGCTCGTCGCCGATTCCGGCGTCGCCGGCTGGCTCGAGTCCGGGGCCGGCGGGGTCGACTGGGCAGAGACGGGGGAGGCGGGAACTATCAAGAAGGCCGCAAGCGCCAACGAGAGGTTAAGGATCGGGCGACGCGTGATGATGCGGGTGTATAGGTTCACTCGCGCCATTTTGGCAGCGTCGCGCTACGAAACCGTAGCGAATCGGTGACATCCGTGAAAATTTTAGCTTTGGGGCCGGTAAGCCGGATTCTGTTCCGCGCCTCGCGGCGCTTCGGTCGTCATTTCTCTCGCGCCCTTTCGGGCCCGCCCGTCCGCCCTCCCCCGCGGCGGAGCCGCGGGGAGACGGACGGATGCGACATACCCGAGACTCTTGGACGGGCCGTCCAGTCTCCTATTTTGTCTTGCACCGGATGGGGTTTTTCGCGCCGCCCGCCTCGCGGCGTGCGCGGTGGGCTCTTACCCCACCTTTTCACCCTTGCCTGGCGTCCCCGTGGGGGGCCGCCCGGCGGTCTGTTCTCTGTGACACTGTCCGTCGCCGCGGCTTGAACCGCGGCGCCTGCGCTTGCCCTTCGGCTCGAGCAGCATCCTGCCCGGTGGTGTCCGGACTTTCCTCTCCAAACTTCTATCGGGCGCGGCGTTACCCGCGCCTTGGGATCAAAGAACTTGGAGCGACGACCAGGCCCCAAAGCTAAGGGGTCGATCCTGCCCGATTTGGGCCCCGGCGGCAAGACTCTTGCGGCCCCCCTGGACTCCCCGATTCCCCGGGCGATTAGGCGGTTGCGGCGCGTGGCGGGATTTGCTTCTCGTATCCGGTGTCGAAGGCAGCCCCCCGGTCAGCAAACCCCTGGACCCTCGCGCCGGCCTCGCTGGTCTTCATCGCGACGATCCTCGCGTACCTGCCCGCGCTCGGGGGGGGCTTCATATGGAACGACAGCGACTACGTGACCGCGCCCGCACTTCGCACGGTCGGCGGCCTCCTGCGGATCTGGACCCGCGTCGGGGCGACGCAGCAGTACTATCCGCTCCTTCACAGCGCATTCTGGGTCCAGTACCAGCTCTGGGGCGACAACGCCGCGGGATACCACGTCGTCACCGTGCTGCTCCACGGCGCCTCGGCGGTGCTCTTCGCGCTCGTCCTTCGGCGGCTCTTTGCCGGAGCCGGGTCCCTCGCGGGTACAGAATGGCTGGCTGCGCTCCTCTTCGCCCTGCACCCGGTGAACGTCGAGTCCGTCGCCTGGATCTCGGAGCAGAAGAACACGGCATCGACGGCGCTCTACCTTGCGTCCGCCCTCGCCTACCTTGCGTTCGACGAGGATCGCCGGCCCGGATCCTACGCGCTCGCCCTGGCGCTCTTCGCCTGCTCCCTCCTGTGCAAGACAGTCACGGCGACGCTCCCCGCGGCGCTCCTGGTCGCATTCTGGTGGAGGCGCGGGCGGATCGACTGGCGGCGCGACGTGGTCCCGCTCGTGCCGTGGCTGGCCCTTGGCGCGGCGGCGGGGCTCTTCAGCAGCTGGGTTGAGCGCAGGTACGTCGGGGCGCAGGGCGCGGATTTTGACATTTCGGCGGCGGCGCGCGCGCTTGTCGCCGGCCGGGCCGTCTGGGTCTACGCCGCGCACCTCGCCTGGCCGTTTCACCTCAACTTCCTCTATAAGAGATGGACCGTGGACCCCTCCGCGGGTTGGCAGTGGCTCTTCCCGCTCGGCGTCGTCGCGGTCGGCGCGGCCCTCTGGGCCGTGCGCAGGCGGAGCCGGGGCCCGCTCGCAGCCTTCCTATTTTTCGTGGGCTCGCTCTTCCCCGCGCTCGGGTTCGTGAACCTCTACGGCGCGCGCTACTCATGGGTGTGGGACCACTGGCAGTACATGCCCGACCTGGGGCCGATCGCGCTCGCCGCAGCCGGGCTCACGGCCGCCTGGCGCGCGGCGCCGCTCGCGCGCGGCATCGGGATCGGGCTTGTGGCGGCTCTCGGGCTATTCCTCGGCTCGCTCACCTGGGCCCGTTGCCGGATGTTCCACGACGACGAGACGCTCTACCGGGTGACGCTGTCGAGGAATCCGGCCAGCTGGCTTGCCCACAACAACCTCGGGACCTTCCTTTCGGCCAGGCCCGGCCGCGAGGAAGAGGCTGTAGCCCATTTGGCAGAGGCCGTGCGCATCGAGCCGAGCCTCGCCACGTCGCACTACAACCTGGCGTCCGTGCTCGCGCGGATCCCCGGCCGGTCAGGCGAGGCGATCGCGGAATTCGAGGAGGCTCTGCGCCTCATGCCCGACTATGCGGATGCGCACAGCAATCTGGGAATCGTGCTTGCGAGGACGCCGGGACGGCTGGGTGACGCGGTCGCGCACTACGAGGAGGCCCTGCGCATCGCGCCCGCGTCCGCGCAGACGCACAACAACCTGGCAAACGCCCTCGCGAGGATGCCGGGCCGGATGAACGACGCCATCGTCCAGTATGAGGACGCGATCAGCATCGATCCGGGCTTCGCCGTGGCCCACAGCAACCTGGGGCTCGCCCTCCTCGCAATGCCGGGGCGCCTCGAGGAGGCCGTCGGGCAGCTCGAGGACGCTGTTCGCCTCGATCCCGGCCATCCCGAGGCGCATTTCAACCTGGCCAATGCCCTGAGGATGGTGCCCTTGGAGTCAGATGACGCCATCACCCAGTATGGCGAGGCGATCCGCCTGAAACCCGATTACGCCGAGGCGCACGCGAACCTGGGGACCCTCCTCGCGCACGCGCCCGGCCGGCTGGACGACGCCGTCGCCGAGTACGAGGAGGCCCTGCGCCTGAGGCCGGACGCCGCATTGATCCACATGGACCTCGCGATCGCGCTCATGCGGATCCCGGGAAGGGCGCCCGATGCGCAGGCGCACCTCGAGGCCGCGCTCAGGATCGATCCCGGAATGGCATCCGCGAGGAGCCTCCTGGAGCAGCTGCGCGCCTCCCGGCCATGAGCGCTCCCGCGCGACCGCACCCCCCGCGGGAGCCGGCTGGCACCCCTGCGGGACTCGGGTTCGCCGCGCTCATCCTCTGCGCGACGGTCCTCGCTTACCTTCCCGCGCTCGCCGGCGGATTCATATGGAACGACAGCGACTATGTGACACGGCCTGCGCTGCGCTCGCTCGGCGGCCTCTATCGCATCTGGACCGAGGCCGGGGCCGCCGAGCAGTACTATCCGCTTCTCCATAGCGTGTTCTGGGCGGAGCACCGCCTCTGGGGGGACAATCCGCTCGGCTACCATGGTGTCACCGTGCTCCTCCACGCGGCGGCCGCCGTGCTGTTCGCCCTCGTGCTTCGCCGGCTGTTCGCCGGAGTCCCGTCCCTCGCCGGGGCCGAGTGGCTGGCGGCCCTCCTCTTCGCGCTGCATCCGGTGCACGTCGAGTCGGTGGCCTGGATCTCGGAGCAGAAGAACACGGCCTCGACCGCGCTCTACCTCGCCTCCGCCTACTTCTACCTGGGGTTCGACGGGGACCGGCGCCCGCGCTCCTACTGCGCTGCCCTTGCGCTCTTCGCCTGCTCGCTCGCGTGCAAGACCGTCACGGCAACGCTGCCCGCGGCGCTCCTGGTCGCCCTCTGGTGGAAGCGGGGACGGATCGAATGGCGGCGCGACATTGTCCCGCTCGTCCCCTGGCTCGCGCTCGGCGCCGCGGCGGGTCTCTTCAGCGGCTGGGTCGAGCGCCACTATGGAGGGGCGGAGGGCGCCGAGTTCGACCTCTCGGGGATCGCCCGGGCGCTCGTCGCCGGCCGGGCCGTCTGGCTCTACGCGGGAAGGCTGGCCTGGCCGGCCGGGCTCAACTTCATCTACCCAAGGTGGACCGTGGACCCCTCGGCGGCGCGGCAGTGGATTTTCCCGCTGGGCGTTCTCGCGGCCGGCGCCGCCCTCTGGGCGATCCGGGGGCGCAGCCGGGGCCCGCTCGCGGCCTTTCTCCTCTTCGTGGGCTCGCTCTTCCCCGCGCTCGGATTCGTGAACCTCTACGGGGCGCGCTACTCGTGGGTGTGGGACCACTGGCAGTACCTGGCCGACCTCGGCCCGATCGCGCTCGCGGCGGCGGCCCTCACGATTGCGTGGCGTCGGGCGGCGCCGCACTTTCGCGGGCTCGGCACCGGGCTCGCGGCGGCGCTCGCCCTTCTCCTCGGCGCGCTCACCTGGTCCCACTGCGGGATGTTCCATGACGATGAGACGCTCTACCTGGAGACGATCAGGAGGAACCCCGACAGCTGGTTCGCCCACTACAACCTCGGCCTTGCCTGGTCAAAGGCGCCCGGCCGCCTGAATGACGCGGTCGCCCAGTACCGGGAGGCCGTGCGCTCGAGGCCGGACTTCGCCGATGCCCACTACAACCTCGCCATCGCGCTCGGGAGGATTCCCGGGCGCGACGGCGAGGCGGTCGCCGAGTACCGGGCGGCGCTGCGCGCCGATCCGGGCATGGTTCAGGCGCACAATAACCTGGGCCTCATGCTGGCGCAGGCCCCGGGGCGCCTGGATGAAGCGATCGCCGAGTACAGGGAGGCCCTTCGCCTGAAGCCCGACGACGCCGACGTGCACGTCAATCTCGGCATCGCCCTCGCGCGCTCGCCGGACCGCCTGGACGAGGCGATCGCGGAGTACGGCGAAGCGCTGCGCCTCAAGCCGGACTCCGCCGCGGCGCACAACGACCTCGGCCTCGCGCTCTCGCGAATCCCCGGGCGCCCCGAGGATGCGCTGGCCCAGTACGAGGAGGCGCTGCGTCTGGATCCCGATTTCGCCCAGGCGCACAACAACCTGGGCGTCGCCCTAGCCCAGATTCCCGGCCGCCTGGGCGACGCTGTCGCCCAGTTCGGGGCGGCACTGCGCCTGGACCCCGGCCTCGCGGACGCGCACAACAACCTGGGCCACGCGCTCTCGGAGATGCCGGGGCGCCTCGGCGACGCCGTCGCCCAGTTTCAGGAGGCGCTTCGCCTGGCGCCGGGCGACGCGAGGATCTGGCACCACCTCGGCGTGTGCTGGCTCAACCTGGGCAACCTGGGCGAGGCGGAGGCGGCCTTTCGCCAGGAGCTGCGCATCTCCCCGGGAAGCCCCGCAGGCCAGGAAGCCCTGTCGGACGTGCTCCAGCAGGAAGCCGGCGGCCGCTGAAGGGGGCCCCGGACGGCCCTCCCCTTTCGATTAGGCGGTTGCGGCGCCCGGCAGGATTTGCTTCTCGTATCCGGTGCCGAAGGCAGTCCCCCGGTCTTTCAGCTCTTGGAACCTCGCGCCCGGTGCGCTCATCTTTTGCGCGACCCTCGTCGCCTACATCCCGGCCGTGCGCGGGGGACTCGTCTGGGACGATGACGCGCACGTGACCCGGCCGGAGCTGCGTTCCCTGGACGGCCTGCGGCGCATCTGGTTCGAGCTCGGGGCCACGCAGCAGTACTACCCGTTCCTCCACTCGGCGTTCTGGCTCGAGCACCGCCTCTGGGGGGACTCGGTCGTGGGCTACCACCTGGCGAACATCCTCCTTCACGCCGCCGCGGCCTGCATGGTCGTGGCGATCATGCGGCGCCTCGCGCTCCCGGGCGCGTGGCTCGCGGGCCTCATCTTCGCCCTTCATCCGGTGAACGTCGAGTCCGTCGCGTGGATCTCGGAGCAGAAGAACACGCTCTCGGGCGTCTTCTGCCTGGGCGCCGCCTATGTCTACCTCGGCTTTGACAGGGACAGGCGGCCCGCGCAGTACGCGCTGGCCCTGGGCCTCTTCATCCTCGCGCTCCTGACGAAGACCGTCACGGCAACGCTGCCGGCGGCGCTCCTCGTCATCCTCTTCTGGCAGCGGGGCCGGATCAGCTGGAGGCGCGATGTCCTTCCTCTCGTTCCGTGGCTCGCGCTTGGGCTTGCGGCCGGGCTCTTCACGGCCTGGGTCGAGCGGCATTACGTCGGCGCAGAGGGGAAGGGATACGTCCTCACCTGGCCCGACCGCTTTGTCCTGGCCGGCCGGGTGATCTGGTTCTACCTGGCGAAGCTCGCCTGGCCTTCGGACCTCATGTTCATCTACCCGCACTGGAGCGTCGACGCTTCGCAGGCCTGGCAATGGCTTTTCACGGTGGCGGCGCTGGCCCTCGGGATCGGGCTCTGGCAATTGGCCGCGCGTTCGCAGGGGCGGCTCCGGCGAGCCGCGGCGGCCGCGCTCGCCGGGTTCCTCGTCTTCGCCGGGACGCTTTTCCCGGTTCTCGGATTCGTCAACGTCTACCCGTTCATCTTTTCCTACGTGGCGGACCATTTCCAGTACCTGGCGGGCCTGGGCGTCATCGTCCCGGTCTGCGCCGGACTGGCGCTCGCCGCGGGGCGCCTGGCGGACGGCTCTGCGGCCCGACTGCTCGCCCGGGCCGGTGCGGTCGCACTCCTCATCGCGCTCGGCGCCCTCACCTGGCTCCAGAGCGGGATCTACCGGGACGTCCAGACACTCTACATCGCCACGATAGCGAGGAATCCGGACTGCTGGATGGCGCACGCCAACCTGGGCCTTGCCTGGTCGCAGGTTCCCGGCCGCCTGGACGATGCGATCGCCCAGTACGAGGAGTCGCTGCGCCTCTACCCGGACAACGCCGAGGCGCACCACAACCTCGGCAACGCCTGGGCGCAGGTGTCCGGCCGCCTGGGCGACGCGGTGGCCGAGTACAACGAGGCGCTCCGCCTGAGGCCGGCCTTTCCCGAGGCGCATTACAACCTGGGCAACGCGCTTTCGCGGATCCCGGGGCGGCTTGACGACGCGGTCGCCCAGTACGAGGAGGCGATCCGCCTGAACCCGCGATTTGCCAAGGCGCACAACAATCTGGGAAGCGCGTGGGCGCGGGTTCCCGGCCGCCTGGACGACGCGATCTCCCAGTACCGGGAGGCCCTGAGCCTGGACCCGGACGATGCGCAGGCCCACTTCAACCTCGGCAACGCCTGGGCCCAGGCACCCGGCCGCCTGGGCGACGCGGTCGCCGAGTACTCGGAGGCGATCCGGATCAGGCCCGATTTTGCGCAGGCTCACGAAAACCTCGGCAATGCGTGGGCTCAGGCGCCCGGCCGCCTGGGCGACGCGGTCACTCAATACCAGGAGGCGTTGCGCCTGGCGCCCAACGACGCCGCGGCGCACTTCAACCTCGGCAATGCATGGGCGCGGATGCCCGGCCGGCTGGACGACGCGATCGGCCAGTATGAGGAGGCGCTCCGCCTGAGGCCGGATTTTGCGCCGGGATGGCGCAACCTGGGGGCTGCCAGGTTTCAATCGGGTGACCTCCCTGCGGCCGCCACCGCCTTCCGGGAGGAACTGCGCCTGGCTCCCGACGATGCCGGGGCCCAGCAGGCCCTGGCCGCCGTGCTCCAGCGGGAGGCCGGCGGCCCCTGAAGGCGCTCCGGACGGCCCACCCCCTTGGATTAGGCGGTTGCGGCGCCCGGTGGGATTTGCTTCTCGTATCCGGTGCCGAAGGCAGCCCCCCGGTCTTTCAGCTTTTGGAACCTGGCTCCCGGTGCGCTCATTTTCTGCGCGACCTTTCTCGCCTACAGCCCGGCCCTGCGCGGGGGATTCGTCTGGGATGACGACGCCCATGTGACCCAGCCGTCGCTGCGGTCGCTCGACGGGCTTCGGCGAATCTGGCTCGAGCTCGGGGCCACGCAGCAGTACTACCCCTTCCTCCACTCGGCTTTCTGGGTCGAGCACCGGCTCTGGGGGGACTCGGTCGTGGGCTACCACCTGGCGAACATCCTCCTCCACGCCGCCGCGGCCTGCCTCGTTGTCGCCTTCATGCGGCGCCTCGCGCTCCCGGGCGCTTGGCTGGCGGGCCTCGTCTTCGCCCTTCATCCGGTGAACGTGGAATCCGTGGCATGGATCTCGGAGCAGAAGAACACGCTCTCGGCCGTCTTCTGCCTGGGCTCGGCCTACGTCTACATCGGGTTCGACAGGGACAGGCGGCCTTCGCAGTACGCGCTGGCCCTCGGCCTCTTCATCCTCGCGCTCCTCACGAAGTCCGTGACCGCGACCCTGCCGGCGGCGCTCCTCGTCATTTTCTGCTGGCAGCGGGGCCGGATCGGCTGGAGGCGCGACGCCCTGCCCCTCGCGCCCTGGCTCGTGCTGGGCGCCGCCGCCGGGCTCTTCACGGCGTGGGTCGAGCGGGCTGTCGTTGGGGCGCGGGGGAGCGGCTACGCGCTCAGCCTGCCGGACCGATTCCTCCTGGCTGGACGGGTGGTGTGGTTCTACCTGGCGAAGCTCGTGTGGCCCGCGGACCTCATCTTCATCTATCCCCGCTGGAAGGTGGACGCCACTGAGGCCTGGCAATACCTCTATCCGGCCGCCGCTCTGGCCCTGGTGCTCGTCCTCTGGTTTGCGGCGGCGCGCGGTGAGGGCCAACTGCGGCGCGCCTCGGCTGCTGCGCTGGCCGGCCTCCTCGTCTTCATGGGAACGCTCTTTCCGGCGCTCGGGTTCTTCAACGTCTTCCCGTTCGTCTACTCCTACGTGGCGGACCATTTCCAGTACCTGGCGAGCCTGGGAATCATCGTCCCGGTCTCAGCGGGACTCGCGGTCGCCGCGGGGCGCCTGGCGGACGGCTCGGCGGCCCGCATGCTCGCCCAGGCCGGCGCGGTCGCCCTCCTCGTCGCGCTCGGCGCACTCACGTGGCTCCAGAGCGGCATCTACCGGGACGTGCAGACGCTCTACCTGGCCACGATCGCGAGAAACCCGGGCTGCTGGATGGCGCACACCAACCTGGGTGTCGCCTATTCGATGATGCCCGGCAGGACAACTGACGCGGTCGCCGAGTTCGATGAGGCCCTGCGCCTCAACCCGGACGACGCCGAGACCCACAACGACCTGGGCGCCGTCCTGTCGCTCATGCCCGGCCGGCTGGCCGACGCGATCGCCCAATACGAGGAGGCGCTGCGCGTGAAGGCCAACTTTGCGGGAGCCCACAACAACCTCGGGAATGCGCTCAGGCAGGTGCCGGGCCGCCTCGAGGACGCGGTCGCCCACTACCAGGAGGCCATCCGCCTCGATCCGCGGAACGCGGAGGTGCGCAACAACCTTGCGAGCGCCCTGCTGGAGTTGCCGGGCCGCCTGGAGGAAGCCGTCGCGCAATGCGAGGAGGCGCTGCGCCTGGATCCCGGCTACGTCCCCGCGCACTACAACCTGGGGCTCGCCCTCTCGAGGATGCCCGGGCGTCTCGGGGACGCGGTCGCCCAATACCGGGAGACGATCCGGCTGAAGCCCGACTACGCCGAGGCGCATGCCAACCTCGCGAACGCCTTGCTGAACACCCCGGGGCGGCTCGGCGACGCGATCGCCGAGTACGAGGAGGCCCTGCGCCTCAGGCCGGACTTCGCCCCCGCGCACTACAATCTGGGGCTCGCCCTCTCGAGGGCACCCGGGCGCCTCGACGAGGCGATCGCCCAGTACCAGGAGGCGCTCCGGCTTAAGCCGGACTACGCTGAGGCCCACGACGACCTCGGCGCCGCCCTCTCCACCCTCCCGGGGCGGCTGGATGACGCGGTCGCACAGTACCAGGAGGCGTTGCGCCTCCAGCCGGACTTTGCGCAGGCACGGCGCAACCTCGGGGCGGCCCGATTCAACCAGGGGGACTTGCCGGCCGCCGTCGAGGCCTTCCAGGAGGCGGTGCGCCTGCAGCCGACCTCCGCCGACGCGCATTACATCCTCGGCCTCGCCCTTTCGATGACGCCCGGGCGCCTGGACGACGCGGTCGCCCAGTACCGGGAGGCGCTGCGCCTCGCACCCGAGTATCCGGCCGCCGAGGCAGCGCTCTCCAGGGCCCTCAGCCGCACCCGCCCCTAGAGGGGACCCCGGGTCAGGATTCCCAGTAGACCATCTTGCCGCACTGGTCGCAGAGCGCGAACTCCGTGTCCGCGGCCCGGCCCCGCGCAGCGGACTCGACCTCGCTCGAAACCTTGAGGTGGCAGCCGCCACACTTGCCGCCCCTGATGGCGACGACCGCCGGCAGTCCCCTTCCGGCGGCCCGGTCGTAGGCCTCGAGCGCGTCCATCGCGACCGGTGAGCGGGCCGCCAGGGCGTCGGCCTCGGCGGCCTTCAGGTCGGCGGCGAAGGCCGTGTCGCGCTCCCTGAGCGTCCTTATCCGCGCCTCGTGCCCGGAGATGTTCTGCTTGAGCGTCGCCTCCGCGGCCGCAAAGCGCTTCCTCGCGTCGTCGATCCCGTACATCGCCTCCAATTCCCTCACCTCGAGCTCGTCGATCTGCTTCTGGACGGTGTCGATCTCGTGGCCGAGCGCCTGGTACTCGTCGTTCTTCTTCACGGCGAGCTGCTGGGTCCGGTACTTGGCGAGCTGGGTCTCGGCCGAGCCGATCTCGGTCTCCAGGATCTTCTTCTTGGACTCGAGCTCCCTCACCTCGACCTTGGCGGCGTCGATCGCGGCCCTTTCCGAGGCAATCCGCTGCTCAACGGCCGCAATCTCCTTGGGGACGGCCCGGAGCTGCGCCTCGATGCCCTGCCTCCTGGTGTCGCGATCCTGCAGGATGAGGAGCAGTTCGATCGTCGGGCTCGGCATGGACCGTCCACTGTGCACCCGGAAAAACCCCGGTCAATCCCATCCTCGGAAATGGCGTTGAGAAACGGCCCCGACCTGAGCTAGAAGCGGATTGCCCCATGAGAAAATTGCTCCGGACGATCCTGGCAGCGGCCGCGCTGGTGCTGGCCTACAGGGGCAGGGCCGACGACTCCCTCGGGGCCGATCACCTCGACAAGGCCCCCGTCGTCATCGACCAGGTGGCGCCCGAGTATCCCTTCTCGCTGCGCCTCGCGGGCAACCGCGGCGAGGTCCTGGTCGACTTCATCATCGATCCGCAGGGAAACGTCGTCAGGGCGAACGTCTCAAGGTCGTCGCATCCCGACTTCGAGGCGCCCGCCGTGGAGGCCGTCCTCAAGTGGAAGTTCAAGCCGGGGATCAAGGATGGCAAACCTGTGTTCGTGCACATGGAGGTCCCGATTTATTTCCAGCTCCAGATCGGCGCCAACAGCACGGGAGGGGTCGAGCCCTGGGAGGTTCCCGCGCACGCGACAAAGGACGCGCCCCCTGAGTTCCAATATGACGAGGCCCCGAAGCCGATCCTGACGAGCGCGCCCGTCTACCCTTACGATCTCCTCGTTAGGAAGGTTTCCGGGACCGCGAGGGTCACGTTTGCCATCGACCCCAAGGGCTTCCCCCACCTCGTGAAGCTGGTGGACGCCAGCTCGCCCGAGTTCGGGGCGGCCACGTCGGCGATGATCGAGGCGTGGAGGTTCGAGCCGGCGAAGAAGGACGGCAAGCCCTGCTGGGCCTTCCTCGGCAGGGAGGAGAAATTCGGGAGGTGGACCAACGATTTTCCGATGAACGACTCGGCCGAGAGGCTCCTTGGCGTGCTCAACAAGGACCCCGGCAAGATCGTCTCGGACTACAAGAGCCTGGACGCGCCCATCCATCCCAGGTTCACGCCGAGCCCGGTCGTCCCGGAGTCGGTGGGGACCGCCAATGTGAGGGCCGAGGCCCTGATCCAGTTCATCGTGGACCATGCCGGGCACGCCCAGCTGCCCCAGATCATCTCCTCCACGAACCCCGATTTCGGGTGGGCCGCGGCCACCGCCGTGGGCCGCTGGCAATTCACCGCGCCCTGCAGGGGCGGCAAGGCCGTGGACCTCCTTGTGAGGGTTCCGCTGGTGTTTTCGCCGGTTAATTTGGCCGCCAAGGGGTCTTAACCCGCGGGGGGGATAGCGGGTAGGCACCCACCGGGCCCGGAAAGCCCGTTATAAGGGCCTTTTAGGGCACTTTTTTCCCAAGAAAACCCTCGCGTGCACAGGCCTGTTCGGAACAGAATTTTGCTTTCATTTCCGTCCCTTACTGACCCGTTCATGGCCGACCCAACCGACCCGAAAACCCCCTCCAATTCACAGGCCGGCGCCGAAGCCTACGACGCCTCCAAGATACAGAAACTCGAGGGCCTTGAGGGCGTTCGCAAGCGCCCGGACATGTACATCGGGGACACGAACGAGCGCGGCCTGCACCACTGCGTGTTCGAGGTCGTCGACAACTCGGTCGACGAGGCGCTCGCGGGATTCGCGACCGCGATCAAGGTCACGATCCACCTCGACGGCTCGGTCTCGGTCGAGGACGACGGGCGCGGGATACCGGTTGACGCGCACCCCGTCTACAAGATGCCGGCGCTTGAGCTCGTGCTCACGAATCTCCACGCCGGCGGCAAGTTCGGCAAGGGCGCCTACCAGGTCTCGGGCGGCCTCCACGGCGTCGGCGCGAAGTGCGTCAACGCCGTCAGCGAGTGGCTCGAGGCCGAGGTGCGCCGCGGGGGCAAGGTCTACCAGATGCGCTTCGAGCAGGGCAAGACGACCAAGAAGATGTCGGTCATCGGCGACACGCGCAAGACCGGCACAAAGATCACCTTCAAGCCCGACGCCGAGATTTTCCTCACGACCCGGGAGTTCCAGTACGAGATCCTCGCCAGGCGCCTGCGCGAGCTGGCCTTCCTGAACCCCGGCATCAAGATCGAGCTCGCCGACGAGCGCTCGCAGAAGGGCGACGTCTTCTTCTTCAAGGACGGGATCGCGGAGTTCGTCAGGTTCCTGAACCAGAACAAGAACGTGGTCCACGACAAGCCGGTCACGTTCTCCGACTCGGTCCCGAACGAGGACCCGTCGAAGGCGGCGACGGTCGTCGACGTCTCGCTCCAGTACAACGACGGCTACAACGACCAGGTGTTCGCGTACGCGAACTCCATCTACAACCTCGAGGGGGGCACGCACCTGTCCGGGTTCAGGACGGCGCTGACGCGCGTCATCAACAACTTCGCGAAGGCGAACAACCTCCTGAAGGAGAAGGACCCCGCGATCACGGGAGACGACGTGCGCGAGGGGCTGGTCGCGGTCGTCTCCGTCAAGGTGCCCGACCCGAGGTTCGAGGGCCAGACGAAGACCAAGCTCTCCAACTCGGAGGTGGACGGGATCGTCCAGAAGGTCGTCGGCGAGAAGCTCAAATTCTTCCTCGAGTCGAACACCGCGATCGCCAAGCGGATCATCGACAAGACGCTCAACGCCGCGCGCGCCAGGGAGGCCGCGCGCAAGGCGAGGGAGACCGTGCGCAAGGGGGCGCTCTCCGGGGGGGGCCTGCCGGGCAAGCTCGCCGACTGCTCCGAGCGCGACCCCGCGCTCGGCGAACTCTACATCGTCGAGGGCGACTCGGCCGGCGGCTCGGCCAAGCAGGGCCGCGACAGGCGCTACCAGGCCATCCTGCCGCTGCGCGGCAAGCTCATCAACACCGAGAAGGCCCGCCTGGACAAGGTGCTCTCCAACGAGGAAATCCGCACGCTCATCACCGCGATCGGGACGGGCATCGGCGACACCGAGGGCGAGGGCGCCTTCAACGTGGAGAAGGCCCGCTACCACAAGGTGATCATCATGACGGACGCCGACGTGGACGGATCGCACATCCGCACGCTCCTCCTCACCTTCCTCTACCGCCAGATGCGCGGGCTCCTCGACCGCGGCTACGTGTACATCGCCCAGCCGCCGCTCTACCGGATCAAGCGCAAGAAGCGCGAGCAGTACATCGACAACGACGAGCAGCTGAACCGGATCCTCCTTGAGCTCGGGTCGGAGGACGTCGTCCTGACGCGCCTCTCCGACCGCCACGTCTTCTCTCCCCAGCAGGTGGACCGGATCGTCGAGTCCCTCGCGGCCCTGGAGAAGCTCGGCGCCGGAGTGACGCGCTACGGCGCGCAGCTGAGCGAGTACCTCGACCGGCACGACGCCCAGACCCACGCCCTCCCCCGCTACGTCGCCCGGATCCGCGAGGGCAACAAGGAGTCGCACGAGTTCCTGCAGGACGAGACCGACCGCCTCAAGTTCGCCCGGGACCACGGGCTCGACGCCGACCTCTTCGAGCAGCCGGAGGCGCCGGTGCCGAGGCAGGACGGCAAGCCCGCCGCGGCGACGAGAAGGATCACGCTCCACGAGATCTTCGAGAGCACCGAGATGGCGAAGATACTCAAATCCGTCGCGGCGATCGGGCTCGACATCAAGCGGTTCAGCGCGACGGAGGCCGCGCGCTACACGATCACCGAGAACCCGGGCCAGAAGTCGGAGGCGAAGACGGAGCTCAGGGCTCCGCTCGACATCGTCGCCCAGATCCGGGCGAACGGCCGAAAGGGCCTCACGATCCAGCGCTACAAGGGGCTCGGCGAGATGAACCCGAAGCAGCTCTTCGAGACCACGATGGACCCCGAGAAGCGGCGCCTCCTCAAGGTCGCGGTCAACGACGCCGCGAAGGCGGACGCCCTCTTCACGCTCCTCATGGGCGACGAGGTGCCGCCGAGGCGGCAATTCATCGAGGACAACGCTCTCAACGTGCAGTACCTCGACGTCTGACCCGGCGCCCCGCCCTCCCAGCACTCCAAACCCCTTGTACACCGGATCCGAAAAGCTCCTGTCGGCGAACATCACCGACATCATGCAGACGGCCTACATCGACTACTCGATGTCGGTCATCATCGCGCGCGCGCTTCCCGACGCCCGCGACGGGCTCAAGCCCGTCCAGCGCCGCATCCTCTATGCGATGCTGCGCGAGGGGCTGATCCACAACAGGCCCTTCGACAAGTGCGCGGGCGTGGTGGGCGAGGTCCTGAAGAACTACCACCCCCACGGCGACGCCTCCGTGTACGACACGCTTGTGCGCCTCGCGCAGACCTGGGTCATGCGCTATCCCCTCATCGACCCGCAGGGCAACTTCGGCTCCGTCGACGGGGACCCGCCGGCCGCCTACCGCTACACGGAGTGCCGGCTCAACCAGGCCGCCGAGGACCTCCTCAAGGACATCGACGAGGACACCGTCGACTTCACCGCCAACTACAAGGAGTCGACGACGGAGCCCACGGTGCTGCCCGCCGCCCTCCCCAACCTCCTCATGAACGGGTCCACGGGGATCGCGGTCGGCATGGCGACCAACATCCCCCCGCACAACCTGACGGAGATCATCGACGCGGCGTGCGCGATCCTGGACAGGCCGTCCGTCAGCGTGGACGAGATCTGCGGCATCATCCAGGGGCCCGACTTCCCGACGGGCGGGGTCATCTCCGGTCGCGAGGCGATCCTGAGCTACCTGCGGACCGGAAAGGGAATCGTGAGGATCCGGGGCAAGGCCCACTCCGAGGAGCTGAAGGGCGGCATGGAGCAGATCGTGATCACGGAGATCCCGTACAACGTGAACCGGGCGAACCTCGTGACGCGCATCGCGGAGCTCGTCTCGGAGAAGGAGATCGACGGCATCCGCGACCTCCGCGACGAGTCCGACGAGAACACGCGCATCGTGGTCGAGCTCAAGCGGGGCGAGCAGGCCAAGGTCGTCATCAACCAGCTTTTCCAGAAGACGGCGCTCGAGTCCTCCTTCGGCGTCACGCTCCTCGCGCTCGACCGCAAGCGGCCGAAGCAGATGAACATCAAGGAGCTGATCGAGTGCTACATCGAGCACAGGAGGGACGTCGTCACGCGCCGCACGCGCTTCCGCCTGCGCGAGGCCGAGGACCGCGCCCACATCCTCGAGGGCTACATCATCGCCCTCGATAACCTGGACGACTTCGTGAAGATCATCCGGTCCTCCTCCAACCGCGAAGAGGCGAAGGTCCGCCTCATGGCGAAGTACCCTCTCTCGGAGCGCCAGACGGACGCGATCCTCGAGCTGCGCCTCTACCAGCTGACCGGCCTCGAGCGCGGCAAGATCGAGGCCGAGTACCTGGGCCTCATGAAGCTCATCGAGGAACTGCGGGGAATCCTCGAATCCGAGGCCAAGCTCCTCGCCCTCATCAAGAGCGAGCTCCTCGAGATGAGGGAGAAGTACGCCTCAGCGCGCAGGACGGAGATCATCGCCGCGGCCGGGGAGTTCCGGATGGAGGACGTGATCCCGAACGAGGGGTGCGTCATCACGGTCTCCCACCTCGGGTTCATCAAGCGGACGCGCGTCGCCGACTACCGCTCCCAGAGGCGGGGGGGCAAGGGGATCATCGGGACCGAGACCTACGACGAGGACTTCGTCGAGCACCTCTTCACGGCGAGCACGCACGACTACATCCTCTTCTTCACGAACACGGGCCAGTGCCACGCGAAGAAGGTCTACGACGTGCCCGAGGGGACCCGCGCCTCAAAGGGGAAGTCCGTCTCGAGCTTCCTGCGCCTCGCCGAGGGCGAGAAGATCGCGGCCATGATCTGCGTGAAGGCCTTCGAGGGGACGAGCCACCTCGTCATGGCCACCAAGGCCGGAGTCACGAAGAAGACCAACCTCTCCGACTACACGAACGCGACCCGCGAGGGCGGGCTTCGCGGCATCAAGCTCGAGGAGGGCGACACCCTTGTCGGCTGCGTCCTCACCACCGGCCAGAACGAGATCGTCCTCGTGAGCCACAAGGGCCAGGCGGTCAGGTTCAGCGAGGACGACCTGCGCGACCAGGGCCGGGACACGGTCGGCGTCACGGGGATGCGCTTCAAGATCGACGGCGACCATGTGAAGGCGGTCGAGGTCTGCGACCCCCTGAGCCGCCTCCTCGTCGCACGCGAGGACGGGATCGGCAAGCGCACGCCCTTTGAGGACTACCGCCTCATCAGCCGCGGCGGCACGGGGGTGATAGCGATCGACCTGCCCGAGGACGGCTCGGTCAACGTCGCGGGCGCCCTCAGCGTGCGCGACGGCAGCGAGGTCATGCTGATCACGGCCAAGGGCCAGAGCATCAGGACGCGCGTCAGCGAGATCCGCGAGACCGGGCGCGGCGCCAAGGGCGTCAAGCTCCTGACCCTCGCCGACGGCGACAAGCTCCTCAACATCGCCCGGATCGTGGAGACGGAGGAGGAGACCGCTGTACCCTTTGAGGCGCCGAAGGCGCCTTGAGCCTGGATCGGGGGGCCGCCAGCCAGTCAGTTGCTAATGTGTTGCCTTTCCCGCGCAATAAACTACAGGTTATTTTATGAAATCTACCGTTAGCATTACCGAGGGTCAGGATTCCTTTCCCGCCCTAGTGAAGGCGGCCGAGAACGGGAAGGTCGTCACAGTCACGCGCCACGATGAGCCGGTCGCGTGCGTGATCGGCCACGAGCGCATGAGCGCCATTGCCGAGACCCTTGAGATCATGGGCAATGCGGCGGCCATGCACGCCCTCAATGAGCACAAGGCCGGCAGGACGAAGTTTGGCAATATTTCCGACATCCCAGATTGAGCCGTACCGTCCGTCCGTCCGCACAAGTCATTGGCTTTGCGCAAAGGCTTGCGCCCGAGCCGAGGCGGGCCGTTAAGAAGGCCCTCGCAGATTTGCGCGAGGAACGGGGGGACATCCGGTCGCTGGAAGGCGATCTTTCGGGCTATTATCGGCTTCGTGTTGGCCGCCGTCGAATCATCTTCAGCTATGCGGCCGACGGCGCCATCGAGGCCGTCCTGATCGAGGAGCGCAACCTCGTCTACGAGGTGTTCGAGGCGCAGTTCATCAAACGCTTGAAAACCTGAGTCTGGCGGCCGCCGACACCTTCCGTAGTGCCGGCAATCAAAGGGCTTCGATTTTCCTATGGTCTAGATTCGGTCTGCCGAATTGACATCAGCTCCCGCCGGGGCGGAGAGCTCGGCCAGGGAGCCCTGCCGGGGAACGAGGGCATAGGCCACCCGGCACCCCATGGCGCCGGCGACCGCCTCAAGCTGCCCCAGGCTGATGGTCCCGGCCGCCTCGGACTTCTCCAGCTGGTGTATGGCCTGGGGTGATACCTTCAGGCGGCCTGCAATGGACCTGAGGCTGAATCCGAGGGCGTGCCTGAATGCTCTCAGCCAACCCTCCGCGGGGCGCTGCACAGCCTGAATGGCTCTTTCTGGGTTGAGCTGAGTTGAAAGATATTTTAAAGTTAAAACTTTATTTTCTTGCCTATTCACACATCCAAATTGGAGATATGATTCGTTTTTTCAATCTTTAACTTTATTTCTTGAAAACCAAAGATGCCCGGATGGTGAATAACGTGGGAATAACCCGTCAGTATTTTCGGCGGCGCCGGGGTGGCGTTGTCCGCGCCTTGAGAATCACTCACCTACAATTTTTACCAGCACCCGCTTGCGTCGCCGGCCGTCGAATTCTCCGTAGAAAATCTGCTCCCAGGGTCCAAAGTCCAGCTTGCCCCCGGTGACGGCGACCACCACCTCCCGCCCCATGATCGTGCGCTTCAGGTGCGCGTCCGCGTTGTCCTCCCCGCTGTTGTGGGCGTACTGGCTATGGGGCTTCTCCGGGGCGAGTTTTTCCAGCCATTTCTCGATGTCCTCGTGAAGGCCGCTCTCGTCGTCGTTGATAAAGACCGACGCCGAGATGTGCATCGCATTCACGAGGCAAAGCCCCTCCTTGATCCCGCTCGCCCCTAGGGCGGATTCGACCTCCCGCGTGATGTTGATGAGCCTGCGGCGCTGGGGCACCTCGAACCAGAGCTCCTTGCGGTACGACTTCATCGTGGGGTCCCCTGCCCGCTCGCCCTAGAATCAGGGCGGCGCCGCGGGTGCGACAGCGACGTTGTCCAGGAACTTCACCCGCGGGCGGCCGCCCTTTTCGATCTCCATGAAGAAGCTGCCGAGCGCGCCGGGCTCAATCCGGGCATGGACCGGCGTCTGCTTCCTCGGGGACCAGTACTCGCCCTCGTCGGTCACCACCCAGCGTTGGCCGTTCGTCAGCGTGAAGACGGTCCCCTTCTCCCAGCCGCCAAAAGGCGGAAGGATCGCGGCGTCGAGTGTCGTGTACTCGATCTCGGTGCCCGGCTTGAGGACGACCTTCAGCTTCTCGATGATCTCCGTCGTCACCGGCTTCTTCTGTTCGGCCTGCTGGTCCTCCGCCTTGACCTTCTGCGTCACCTGTTGGGTGACCTGCTGGGTCACCTGCTGCGTAATCTGCTGGGTGACCTGCTGGCGCACCTGCTCCGTCACGACCTTCGTCGTCTCGACCTTTGTCTCCTCCTTGGCCTTGGCCACGGCGCCCGTCTGGCGCCCCTGGACGAGAGCGTCCAGCGCTGCGAGCTCCTGGGGCGTGAGCTTGCCGAGCCCCGCTGCCTGGAAATCCGCCGGCGAGAGGCTCTTCGTAAACGAGTCCTGGCCGTAGGCTGCCGCAGCGCACGAGACGGCGAGGATGAGGGAGAGGCGCGGGAGCATGCGGGGTGCAGGGACGGTCAACGCTTGCCTCGCCCCGGGCGCAACGAAAAAGTCACAGACTCCACGCAAATGATCCGGGCATTCATATTCGACTTCGACGGGCTCGTCCTCGACACCGAGACCGCGCTCATCAGCGCCTACGGCGACGTTCACGCGTCGAGGGGAGTGCCGTTCGACAGGCCGCTCTTCGCGAGGAGCGTCGGCCACGCAGACTATGCCTTTGATCCGTGGCGGGCTTTCGGGCCGGCGGCCGACCGGGAGGCGCTGGACCTGGAGAGGGAGTCGTTTCATCGGGCGCGCAGCGAGGAGCTCGCCATCCTCCCGGGCGTCGTCGAGCTCCTGGACGGGGCACGGGCCGCAGGCCTCAGGATCGGGCTCGCCTCGAATTCCGGGCACGAGCACGTCGAAGGCCATCTGGCGAGGCTCGGCCTCCTCGAGCGCTTCGACTTTGTCGCCTGCCGCGGGGATGTCCGGGCCCCGAAGCCAGAGCCCGACCTCTACCGCCTCGTCCTCGAGCGCCTCGGGGTCCGCCCCAGGGAGGCCGTGGCGTTTGAGGACTCGCACACGGGGACTCTCTCCGCGCGGCGGGCCGGAGTCTGGGTCGTCGCCGTCCCGAACAGCTCGACCGGCCACCACGACTTCAGCAACGCCGACCTCCGAGTGGGCTCGCTCGCGGATTGCCGCACAGCCGACCTCATGGCACGGTTTGGCCCATGACCCCGCCGCCCGTCCCGCGCTACAATGTGCTGGGAGTGGGTGTCTCGGCGCTGAAGTTTAGCCAGGCAGTTGAGCTGATTCTGGGGGCCAGGGGCGCCAAGCACCTCGGGTACGTTTGCCTCTGCACGGTCAACGGCGTCGGAGAGGCCCGCAGGGACGAGGCATTCAGGCGAATCTTCAATGAATCATGGCTCACAACCCCGGACGGAATGCCCGTGGTATGGATGGGGCCACCCGGCGTGGAACGCGTCTACGGGCCCGACCTCATGCTTGCCGTGTGCGATGCCGGACGCGCCTCGGGATTGCGGCATTTCTTCTTCGGCGGGGGCCCGGGCGTCGCCGCGGAGCTCGGCTCGCGCCTATCGGCTCGTTTCCCGGGATTGACCGTCGCCGGGACGTTTGAGCCGCCGTTTCGCGCCTTGGACGACGGGGAACTGGGAGACCTAAGGTCCAAGGTTGCCCAGGCGCAGCCGGACATCGTCTGGGTGGGCCTGGGCACGCCAAAACAGGAGAGATTCATGGCGGGCCCGGGGCGGACGCTCGAGGCAGGCCTCCTGATCGGGGTCGGCGCCGCCTTTGACTTTCACTCGGGGCGCATTCGCCAGGCACCCCGATGGATGCAGCGATGCGGGTTGGAGTGGCTCTTCAGGCTGTGCAGGGAGCCCAGGCGCCTGGGTCCAAGGTACGTTTCAACCAACACAATGTTCGTATTGCGCCTGGCCGCCCAAAAACTCGGGATCCGCCGGTATCCAATCGGCTAGAAAAGCTCCCGCTGGACGATTGATTCGCGCCTGACCGGATCCAGCGTGCTCAGAGCCAGAAGCTGCATGACCGTCAGCGCGGCGATCTGGGGGTGGCGGGAGAGCGAGCAGAGAAGCAGCGCCCCAGCGAGCGCGTCATAGAGCGCCGCATGGTAGCGGATCCGCCCGGGCGGACAATGGGCCGCCGCCAGGCCGTCGAGCTCCGCCTGGAGACCGCACGCCGCGACAAGGGATTCGAGGCCGCCCGACTCGATGGCGGGATACAGCTGCTCGTAGATCCTTGCGGAATCGATCCATGGCCCCCACTCGGCCGAGGTCCCGCTGGCCCTCGCGAAGTCCGGGGACCCCCGCGGAAACGGCCAGACGGACTTCAGGAGCGAGTTCTCGGCCCCAGAGTAATGGGCGGCGAAGGGCCCCTTCTCCCGGCTCCCGGCAAAGAGCTCCCAGTCGATTGAGAACGGCGCGCAGCCCGTGAGGGCCTCCTCCCTGAGGCCGTGGACCAGCGTGTCCTCGGGGCGGACGCGGCCGGCAGGCGCGCAGAGGCGGGTCAGGGTCCCCACGACCCGGCCGCCGAGGAGGGTGACGATCCCGTATTCAAGGATGCCGGAGGCGCGGCTCCCCTCGAAATCGATGAAAAAGACCGGCTGCTCCGTCCAGCGCATCCGGCAATTCTCCCTGAATCGCCCCTTAGTCCGAGCTCAATTTTTCGTGTGTTTAGTCCGATTCACGGTTTCAAGGATGGTGTGAACCTCGATCCCTACCGCGACTTCATGATCGAGCTCGCCGAGATGAGCGGCGAATTCATCCGGCCGTATTACGGGCGGGAGGGACTCAAGGTGGAGCTCAAGGCGGACCGCTCGCCCGTCACGGCGGCGGACCGGGGGGCCGAGGAACTGATGCGCAGCCTGATCAAGGGGAAGTTTCCAAGCCATGGAGTCATCGGGGAGGAGCTCGGCTCCGACCGGGCCGACGCAGAATTCGTGTGGGTATTGGACCCGATCGACGGAACGAAATCGTTCATATCGGCGGTTCCCCTCTTCGGGACGCTGATCGCCCTCCTCCACGAGGGCCGGCCGGTCCTGGGGTGCATCCACCAGCCGGTCCTGGGCCAGCTGCTGATAGGTGACAACCGGTCGTGCACGATGAGCGGGCGCCCGGTCAAGACCCGCGACATCCGCCGGATCGAGGACGCGACGCTGCTGACAAGCGACCCGGTGGTGCTCGCGAGGGAGCCCGCGGCGCGCGGCTACCAGGCCCTCATGGGCCGGGCGAAGCTCGCGCGCATGTGGGGCGACTGCTACGGCTACCTCCTCGTGGCGACGGGCAGTGCGGACGTGATGTACGACCCGCTCATGAACCCCTGGGACATCGCGGCCCTGGTGCCCGTCATCCGCGGGGCCGGCGGCGTGATCACCGACTCGGCCGGCAAGCCCCCCTACCCGGCCAAGTCGATCGTCGCCGCAGGGACAACGGAGCTGCACGCCCAAGTTATCGAAGCTCTCAATGCCTGACTACTGGGCCGGCGCGCCGGCGGCGATCCACGCGGCGATGACAGCGCGCTCCTGGTCGGTCATCTGGGTCGCGTTGCCGAGCGGCATGATCCCGGTGACGACGACCTGCTGGTAGATCCGCTGGGCGTTCCGGAGGATCCCGTCCGGGCCCGTGAGGATCACGCCGGCCGGCGGCTGGGTGATCCCGGTGAACGTGGGAGTCTGCGAATGGCAGGCGACGCAGCGCTGGCCCACGATCGACCTCACCCTGTTGAAGGTCACCGGGCCCTCGACGGGCGGGAGCGGGCGGATGTGGGGAGCGGTCCACCACGTGACCACGCCGAAGATGACGGCGGAGGCGGCCAGGTACTGCCAGGCGAAGACCCCCTTGTGGTGCCGGTTAAAGAAGTGACGGATGAGGACACCGGCCGCGGCGATCAGCGCGAGGATGGCCCACGAATAGGGATGGCCGTAGGTCGCGGAGTAGTGGTTGCTGATCATGATGAACACGACCGGCAGGGTGAAATAGTTGTTGTGGACGCTGCGCTGCTTGGCCCGCTTGCCGTCCACGGGATTGGGCTTCAGGCCCGCCTTCATCGCCTCGACCATCCGCCTCTGGCCCGGGATGATCACAAAGAACACGTTGGCCGCCATGATCGTCCCGATGGAGGTTCCCACGTGGATATAGGCGGCGCGGCCCCCGAGCGTCCGGGAAAGCTCCCAGGCGAGGAGCGTCAGGAGCCCGAAGACGACGACCGCGAGGGCGCCGTCATGCCTGCCGAGCGGGGAGCGGCACAGGAGGTCGTAGACCACCCAGGAGACCACCATGCTCCCGATCCCGATCGCCACGGCCTGCGCGGCCGTGATCGCCGAAACCGACGGGTCGACCATCATCGCCTGGGCCCTCATCCAGTAGACGATGACGAGGAGCGCCGTGCCCGAGAGCCACGTCATGTAGGCCTCCCACTTGAACCAGTGGAGCTTCTCCGGAAGGCGCGCCGGCGCCACCAGGTACTTCTGCGGGTTGTAGAACCCGCCTCCGTGGACCGCCCAGAGCTCCCCGGAGACCCCTTTCTTCGCCTCCTCCGATTCGGGCGGGGGGGCGTCGAGGCTGTCGTCCAGCCAGACAAAATAGAACGAGGAGCCCACCCATGCGATGCCCGCGATGACGTGCAGCCAGCGCAGAAGCATGCCCAGCACGTCGATCAGGTGGGCTTCCATCGCGCCGGGGTCAGGTCGCCGTCTCCGTGTACCGCGCCTCGCGGATCACCGTCACCTTTATGGTGCTCGGGTACTGGAGCTCGGCCTCGATCCTTCGCCGGAGCTCCTTGGCGATGTCCCTCGCCCGGTCGTCGGTCACCTCGGAGGGCGATACGACGACCCGGATCTCGCGTCCCGCCTGGATCGCGAACGCCTGCTGGACGCCCTCGATCGACATGGCGACCTCCTCAAGCCGCTTGAGCCTCTGGATGTAGCTCTCCATGGACTCCGCCCGCGCTCCGGGGCGCGTGGCCGAGATCGTGTCGGCGAGGATCACGATCCCGGCGTAGATGGTCTCGGGCTTCACCTCCTCGTGGTGGGCCGCGACCGCGTTCACGACGATCGGGGTCTCGCCGTGGCGCTTGATGAAATCAGCGCCGATCCCGGCGTGGCTTCCCTCGAGCTCGCCCGAGACGGCCTTGCCGATATCGTGGAGGAGGCCGGCCCTCTTCGCCAAGTTGGGGTCGAGACCGATCTCGCTCGCGATCAGGGAAGCCAGGAACGCCGTCTCGACCGAGTGGTCGAGCACGTTCTGGTTGTAGGAGAACCGGTATTTGAGCTTCCCGAGGAGCTTGATGATCTCGGAGTGGAGGCCGTTTATGTTGAGCTTGTTGACGGCGTCCTCGCCGGCCTGCGTCGTCGAGAGGTCTATCTCGTCCTGCGCCCGCTTGACGCTTTCCTCGATGCTCGCCGGGTGGATGCGGCCGTCCTTGACCAGGGTCTCGAGCGCGTTGCGCGCGATCTCGCGGCGCACGGGGTCGAACGACGAGAGGAGGACGAGCTGCGGGGACTCGTCGATGAGGAGCGTGACTCCGGTCGCGGCCTCGAACGACTTGATGTTGCGGCCCTCGCGGCCGATCAGCCTTCCCTTCATCTCCTCGCTCGGCAGGTGAACGAGGGACGCGGTGAGATCCGTGTTCGGCTTGCTTGCAAGCCTCTGCATCGAGGCGATCAGGATCCGGCGTGACTGCGTCTGCAGCTCCTGGTCGGACTTCTCAAGCGTCTCGCGCTTGAGCGCGCGGAGCTCGTCCTGGCACTCGAGGAGGACCTCCTCGCGGAGCTGCTTCCTCACCTCCTCGGCGTCCATCTGGGAGACGCCCTCGAGCCTCTTGCGGACGTTCTTTGAAAGGTCGCGGATGGCGTCGCGGGCCTGGCGAATCGCCGCGCTCTCGCGGTTGAGGCGCTCCTGGCGCTGCTCCAGTTGGAAGTCCAGGAGCGCCAGGGACTCCTCGTGGGCCCTGATCTCGCGCAGCCTGATGTCCGACTCAATCTCGCGCCGGTCGAACTCGCGGTTGAGCTCGGCGCGCTTGGCCTGGATCTCGGCCTCGGTCTTCTGCTTGACCTCCTCGCCTGCGACCGCGCCCTCGCGCCGGGCCACCTCGATCAGCTCCTTGGCCTGCTCCCGCGCAGCGCCCCTTGTGTATCTCGTTACCAGCCAAACGACAAAAAAACCGATCAGCGCTCCCAGGAATAGGGAAACCGGAAGTGCCGCGTCTGTCAGTCCGCCTGGCTGGATGGATGCTATTTCGGATACGGTTTCTAAGGCCAATGGTTAGGTCGGCTCAAAATAGACTTAACATATACAATCTCAAGTCTGTTTCCCCCGGCGATCACCCGGCGCGCTGAAACACGGGAAGGGTTCCGTCCAATATCGTCTGAATCCTCAGAAGTGCCGAGGGTTCGCCATCCAACGCGCTCGTTTGGATGAGGACGTAGGCCCAGCGATCGGCCCGTCCATGCGCCACCCGGTTCCAAGCATCGCGAACGAGCCTGTCCCAGTGCGAAGCGACGACAACATCACCGCCCACAAAATAATAGGCTACAAGCTGCGGTACGGTGACCTTGCCCGTGCGGGTCGACACTTCCTTTTCGACCCTGAGCACCGTCGCCGGAAACCCACCCGACTTGCCCGGGTACGAAAAATTGTGCGGGAATGAGCCCCGAATCGTCCATCCCTGACCCACGAGGCAAACCTCGGGGCGATGGATCGACGTCCTGTCGTGTCCGCTGAGGACGATCGACATAAATGCCTGCTTGGACGGGTCGGCGATTGAAATATAAGTCTTGCGGGAAAAGCCCGTGTCCGCCGGGAGAATCTCCCTCTCGATCTCCGTCACTTCGGTTCTGCGCCCGATCCAATCAGTGCCGAGGAAAGTCGGCAATTCTACTGGCTCCCGGCCATCCGGAGTGAGCGAAATACCTGCTCGCCCAGTGCTCGGCAGCCCCGCGATGTGAGAAAGAAAGGCCGCCGTGATGGCGGCAACGAACAAAATACCGCCGGCGGCGGTCCATGACCGGATGACATCCGGCGGCCTCCCAGGTCCCTTAAGCCCGCTGCCAGCCCGATGATCGGGCTCCCGCGTCTGCCAGTCGGGCCGGACGCGCCCAATGATCTCCGCCGCGGCGAATACGCCTCCAAGCACGAGCGCAAACACTCCATAACCCATGATATCGTGTACCCGGTCGCCCGACGCCTGGCCCCACAGCTGCGCAGCCACGATTATCGCGACAATCCGCACCACGTTTCCGAGATAGATCAGCGGGAAGCTGAGCGCAAAAAGAGCTGCCCGCAGCCACAGCGAGCCGAATCGGATATACCCGATGATGAGCGAAAGCGCGGTCAGGGCCACAAGCGACCGCACTCCGGAGCACGCAGCGGCCACATCGTAGTCATATCGGCCGTCTGGCGACAGGAGCTGCGTGCCATTCACGATTACCGGGATTCCAAAGGCATGGACCAACCGGGCGCTCGCGTCCACAACCCACATCCGAAGCCAGAACCCCGCGGAGTCCAGGGCGCTTAGCGGAATGGCGAAGACCATGAAAGCGATCGGGAACGCCGAGGCGCGGGCCCATCGCCGGCCCCCTGCAAACGCAAACACGCCCCATGTGAAGAGCAGCAGCCCGAAAATCGAAACCCGCGCCTGCTCGGCGACGAATCCAATTGCATGGATGAGCAGCCCTCCAGCCATCGCGCCCACCGACTCCAGCCGCAACTTTCCCGGGCCCTCCGGAGCGGGTCCCTGGATTCTGAGATTGCGCACAAAAAGCCATATGCTGATCCCAAGTATCAGCAGGCCGTGCTGGGTCTCGGATCTCGGGTTTATCCACTGAAAACCCCACCAGTAGAACAGCGATGGGGAGCCGATGTAGCTGCGCGTGCTGTTCCCCAGAAACTGGAATACCGCCGCTCCCGAGAAGGCGCAAACCAGCGCAGGCCAAAATAAGGTTCGGACGCGAGTGCTCCCGCTTGTCATGCTGTAAGGGGGGAGCTTAACTCGCCCCACTTGGAAAAACCATCCCAAGATTCCGCACCAACGTTGCTCGTCACTGAGTTATGGGGCCTGGGAGACCTTGCGCTGGCGGTCCCATTTCTCAAGGCGGCCGCCGCAACGCGGCGCGTGGTGTTGGTCGCCAAGCCGCATGCCGCACCCTTGATCGCCCGGTTCGCTCCAGGGGTTGAACTGTATCCGCTGGTCGCGCCGTGGACGGCCTTCCGCGGAAAATACAGGCTTCTTGACTGGCCTTGGCGAACACTCGGCCGCGCGGTTCGCGACCTGAGAGGCAGGAAATTCGGGACGGGCGTATCGGCGCGGCCCGACCCGCGCGACCACGTCCTTCTCATGCTCGCGGGTGCAAGGAGGCGTTACGGATTCCCGCGGGCGGGCTCGAGCCCCTTCCTCAGCGATCCGATTCCTCCGCCGGCGCTTCCCCACCGCGCGGATCATTGGAGTTCCCTGGCATCGGCCCTTGGCTTCAGGATCGATTCCGCAAGCCCGGCGCGCCGGACGGGAAGGCGGATCCTGATACACGCCGGTGCGGGTCAGCCGGTAAGGGTCTGGCCGCGCGAGCGGTTCATTAAGTTGGCCGCGGAACTCGAGGGGCTGGGTTGGCATACGGAGATCGTCGACGATTCCCTTGTGGGGATTGAGCGGCTGATGGACAAACTTGACTCGTTCGACCGGTTCATCGGCAACGACTCGGGACCAGGGCACATCGCCGCCCTCCTCGGAGTCCCGACGTTCACAATATTCGGGCCCCAGCTGCCGGAGCTCTTCGCCCCCCGGCACCCGGACGCCCGGTGGGTCGAAGGCGCGCCCTGCCGATACAAGCCGTGCCGCGATTACTGCCGTTTTTCCGAGCCGTTGTGCCTGACGGCGCTTGATGTCGAGACGGTGCGGCGGGAAGTTGTTAATTGGCTCAACGCATGAAATCCCGACAGCACGGCCGTCCGGTACATTTTGTCGCGTGGCTCATTGGAGAGCGGGTCGTGCGGGGATCGGTGACCGTCATCGCCTTGGCGGCAGTGGCGCGTCACCTGACTCCGTCGGGCTTCGGCATCCTCAACTTCTCAAACACGGTTGTCGGTCTCGCGATTCCCTTGGCCCAGCTCGGGATCGACGCAATTCTCGTCCGCGAGCTGGTGAAGAACCCCTCCAAGACCGGTGCCCTGCTGGGTACGTCTTTTGTGCTCAGATTGGCCGCGGGCGGAATATTTGCGGCGCTGGTCGTGGCTGTCTCCCATTACTCGAGGGTGATCGGGGCGGCCCGGCCCGCGCTTGGGCCCATGAGTCTTATCATAGTAGCTCAGGCGGGCGAGGTTGCGGACTGCTGGTTCCGGAGCAGGGTCCAGTCCAAGGCTGTTGTCGTCATTCGCGGCAGCGTCGTCGTCCTCGGAGCCTGCGCGAAACTCATTCTGGTCGCGGTCGGGGCGGGACTCGTGGCGTTCGCCTGGGTCTACACAATCGAGGCCGCGGCATTCGTGGCGGGTCTCATCGCTTACAGCCGCCGCGCCCAAGATCACACACCGCCGTGGACGTTCGATGGCAATACCGCACGAGCGCTCCTTAAAGAGGGCTCGGGGTTTGCCATTGCGGGCTTTCTGGGGGCACTTGCCGTGCGAGTGGACCAAATTGCCGTGACGGGCATGCTGGGCGACGCCTCCGCCGGGCTTTATTTCGGCGCCCTTCGGCTGATGGAGCTCCCTATTCTGGTCGCAACATCTGCCGCCGCATCGCTCTTTCCGGGCCTCGCCATTGCCGACGGCAAGCCCATGATTCACGCCAGGCTTGAGACGATATTCGGCATGATTTCGGCGATAGCATGGGTGACGGCGATAGGCGCGACAATATCCGGACCATGGCTAATACCCCTGCTGTTGGGCGAAGACTACCGAGCTGCCTGTCCGGTCTTTGCGATACAAGGATGGGCTGCGCTCTTTGTCTTCTCAGGCCTCGTTCGGGCCAATTACTTGGCCCTCAACAAAGCCCCGATCACGCAGGCCCTGGCGGCCGGGATATCGCTGATTCTTCAGGTTTTTTTCCTTCATCTCATGATTCCGCGGTTTGGACTCGTAGGGGCCGCATGGGCCTTCCTTGCAACCCAGATTCTAAGCGCCTGGGTGGTTCCGTTTGTTTTTCCGGCGCTCCGCCCATGCGTGGGGCCCCAGGCGCGTGGCCTATTTGCACCTTGGCAACGCGGCCGTTGGCGCGAGCTCATTTCGGCCGCGACGGCCTAGGAAGAGCGGACCTCACTCGTTGCCTGTGTTCGATCCATCGGCTTGCCTCAGCAGCGCTCCGATCGCTCCCTTGATCGCCCCCACTGCAAGGGGACGCCTCGATCCTCGGTCCCTAAGGGCAGCCACGGCAAGATAGCGGACCAAAAATGCCAGGGCGATCGGGGATGGCCCGTAGCGAAGGGAAAGCGCCGAGTTGACCACCGCCAAATTGACAAAACCCTGCCTGTGGCAGTCCCGCGCATAGCGCCGCAGAACGGTCGAGGGTTCGTCCGATCGGGCAATCATCGCCGCCGCCGTAATCGCCGCGTCTTCGAATTGCTCCGGAAGCCCGGAGCGCCTCCTTGCGGAGCAGATTTGGAAGGCGCAAGACGCGATCACGTGCGCGCGCCGTTTGGTTTGGAAGGTTGAGGCCGAATGGCGCCTGTACTTGTAGAGCGGAAGGGAAATCGAACCGATCTTGTAGCCCCGGTCCAACGCGCGGAGCACCATGTCATAGTCCTGCGCGACTGGAATTTCCGAGCGGTAGCTGATCTTCCTGAACATTTCGGAGCGCCCCATCAGCGTCGGGTGCGGCACGGGCATGACCGCAATCGAGTAGGCGCGAATCTCCTCGGGCGTATGAAAGCTCTTGTAGTGGCCCGTGACGCGATCCTCGCTGTCGATAAATTCCATGGCGGTGGCCACGGCGTCGAGCGAGGGGTCAGCGGCAAGGGCCTCAAGCTGGAATTTCAGCCTCATCGGGTGCGCTATGTCGTCGCTATCCATGAGCGCAATCCAAGGAGACTCGCACAGTGGAATTGCGAACGCGTAGCTTGCCCCAATCCCGAGATTCCTGGGATTGCGAAAAACCCGGATCCTAGCGTCGCAACCCTTTGAAATGAGGTCGTCTAGCGCCCCGTCCGTCGAGCCGTCGTCCACGATCAGCAGCTCCAGATCGCTCAAGGTCTGGCGAACGATGCTGTCGACCGCCTTCGCCAGAAATGATCCGGCATTCCGTGTGGGCATTATTACCGATACCGTGGGCATGGGTCTTCCGGAATCAGGTCACCCAGCGATTGCCACCCAAGCCGGTTCCCACCAGGACGGCATTGGCCGCGTACCTGGCCTGGCGGCACCCGCCCGCTCGTATCAGCGCCGGTGTGAGCGCTGCGCACGTGAGGGCCTTTCCCTGAAGCTTCGCCCGCGCGATGAGCGCCCTCAATAGGAACAGCCGCCGGGCGTTGCGCGAATACCGGCGGCCGAACTGGGCCAAAGCGCGCCTCGCAGCCCGCCAACCGGCTTCCCCCCTAATATTCGTGCGGTCAGTGTCGATGCGGTCCTGGTATACGTCCACAAGCGGCTCCGCCGCAACGGGCACGTGGCCGACATTCAGACGGGCGACCGCGCCCAGGGCGTAGAGGACATCCTCCCCCGAATCGAGGCCCTCGTCGAACCTGTGACCGGGCAGGCTCCTGTGCATCAAGAAGGGAGTCCCCCAGCTTGCCCTGGTAAGAAGGTCGTCGCCCCGAAACACCGTGTCCGAGACCTGGACTAGCCTCGACCTGCCGCGCATGTGGAAGTCGGCCCCGCACAAAACGATGGGCGAAGGCCCGGCCTTTTCCAGCTGGCGGGCGAGCTTGCGGGGCCTGTATGCGTCATCGTCGTCCAGGAAGGCGATCCATTCGCCCCGTGCGTTTTCGAGCCCTACATTTCGGGCCGACGACGCATTGGTTGAGGCGGCAGCCCGAAGGATCCTTATTCGAGGGTCGCGCCGCCACCGCGCGGCCTCCGGCGCTTCGCCAACGGGGCACAAGCTGCGATTATTGTCCACGATCAGCAGCTCAAAGCCCACATCGGACTGACGGAGCACGCTTTCCACCGCTCGCGTCAGGAGAGAAGGCCGGTCGCACGTGGGCAGGATGACCGAAATGACGGACACAACGTCAGCCAGCACCATCTCAAGGATTGCCGCCAGTCGGATTTTCCCAAGAAATCACCAAATGGACTCGGTCGTGAAACGTCGGGCGATAATCGCGGGGTCCATAGCACTGGCTGTATATATTGGATGGGACATCGGCCAAGGAAGCCTGGCGCTCGCAGCCATTGCCGCGTTTTCCGGCCTGCTTCTGGCCGTCAACATTTGGGCTGACATACTGCCGGACGCACTCGTGGGGGGCGCGGTCCTCGTGGGCTACTTGGTTGGAAATAGGGGGTTTGCGCAGCTAAGCGCGCCCGGCATTCCACTTCTACCCGCGGAGTTCGCGCTGGGAATGGGCCTTGTGTGCATGGTCTGGCGAAGCGCGCGGGCAAGGGCCTTATTCGTACGCCGCGATTCCCTCAATGTGGTCCTGATCATACTGATTCTCGCGGCCTCGATCCGCCTGCCACTCGACGTCAGGCGCAACGGCTTCATGGCGCTTCGCGATTTCGCCACAGTCTACTACGCATTCTTCTTTTTCCTGGCCCAGGACTGGTCGCGGCACCCGGCAAGCTGCCGCTGGATTGAGAGATGCCTCAGCAGCGGCTTTGCGCTCGTGGCACCGGCCTTCGAGGCCTTCCAGCTGTGGCCGGACACGATTACAAAGGTCACGCTCAACGGCAATCCGCTCATCTTTATCAAGGGCGACGTCGCCTGCGGATTCATGGTGGCGGGGGTGTTCTGGTTCCTTGCGTCCTATATAAGGCAGCCCAAGCCCTATCGCCTGCTCTTCGCAGCAATCAACCTCGCGGGCGCAACGCTTTACAACAGCCGGGCGGCGGTCGTGTCCCTGTTCTTTTGCGTGTTCTGCCTATTGATCTTTCTGATCATCTACCGGACGGGAAAACTCTTGCGTTGGTTTGCGGTGCTGGCCGCCTTCGGCGTCGCCGCCCTCGTGGTCGAGGCCTTCGTGCCCAAGGAGCCAGGCGAGAAGAGCCTGCTCTACAGATCCTATGAGAGCGTGCTGACCATCGCCGACGTCTCCGGGCACTACGAGCCGGACGTCTCATCGCTCGACGACAAGGCGGACAATAACCGGTTCAGGACCATCTGGTGGGACGCCGTGATTCGGGAAACGCGCGAGGACGGCCTGTGGTTCGGGCTCGGGTTCGGCCACGACCTGGCGGCGCAATTCATCCAGACCTACTACCCGGAGGACACGGACGACTTCAGCGTGCGAAGCCCGCACAATGTCCTCATCACAATTTTTGCCAGGATGGGTGTCCTCGGACTCGGGATCATGATTGTCGCACTCTCCTCGATTGCGGTGCGGGCGTGGCGCGACGCGCGATTGCGGCCGGGCCATGAGCCCAACGCGGCATGGATGGGCTCAATGGGCATCTTTGTAACGGCATGCTTTGGAGTGGTGCTCGAGGGCCCGATGGGGGCGGTGGTTTTCTGGACTCTACTCGGGCTCGCCAACTCGTATACCCATCGGCTACAAGAGCCTTCCCCGTGAACCTCCGCCTGCCCGTAGACAGCTTCAGCGTCTTCAAGACAACAACCCGCGAGCGCTGGGACCTTTGGTCGCCGATAGCCATGGCCGGGCTCGGGGCGTTCGGGATCGCGTTCATCTACTCGGCGCAGCTCCCGGTCCAGGGCCGCGGATGGATGGTGCAGCTCCTCTGGCTCTTCATCGGAGCCGGGGTCTATATCGGGGTCTCGCTCATCGACTACCAGTTCTGGCTGGGCGTGGCCCACTGGTTCTACGCCATCTGCCTCGTTCCCCTCGTCCTCGTCCTCATCCCGGGGATAGGCACGGAGGTCTACGGTTCGCAGCGCTGGATTCACCTCGGCCCCTTCTCCTTCCAGCCGTCCGAGCTCGCGATGGTCGCCGTGCTCCTCATCACGGCCAGCCTGCTGGTGCGCAGCGAAATAGGCACCGTGCGGCAGTCTCTCGGCGTGCTGGGGAAATTGGCCCTTGCCGTGGGGGCACCCATGCTTTTGATTCTCCTTCAACCGGATCTGAAATCCGCGATCGTTCTCCCCCCGATGGTGTTCTCCATGCTTTACGTTTCCCGGCTCTCCGGGAGATTCTTCGCCGGCGCTCTGGCAGCGTTTCTCATGGTGACGGGCCTCGTGGCCTGGGACACTTGGCGCTACCTGGACTTCATGGAGTCGCACGGGTACTCGTTCCAGTCGGACAAGGGGCTCTACGAGAAGCACAGCTGGGTGCCGCTCCACGACTACCAGCGCAACCGGATCCTCTCGTTCGTGGACCCGGACAAGATAGACCCGATGGGGATCGGCTGGAACCAGCGCCAGTCGCTCATATCGGTGGGGAGCGGCGGCCTGTACGGGAAGGGCTGGACCGAGGGGACGCAGGCGCGGCTTGGCTACCTGCCCCGGTCGGTGGCGCACAATGATTTTATCTTCTCGGTCATCGCCGAGGAAAAAGGATTTCTGGGAAGCATTTTGGTTCTCAGCCTGTTTGGTCTGCTGCTGTTCAACGGCATTCGCATCGCCGGTCTTGCAAAGGACCGCTTCGGCACCCTCCTCGCCCTAGGCGTCACGGTGCTGTTCCTGGTGCATGTCTTCGTGAACATCGCAATGACCATCGGGCTCGTGCCCATTACGGGCATACCGCTTCCCTTTATAAGCTACGGTGGCTCCTTCGTGCTCAGCTGCTGCCTGTTGCAAGGACTGGTCCAGAGCGTCTATCGCTTCCGGAAGGATTTCGCATGACCCCGAATCCGACCCGCGATAACGACCGCCCTGCCGGAATTTCCTGCGCCGCAAACCGCGCCCGAAGAAGCCCCGATTCCAACCAAGACAGGGCCCCCAATGAGCGAACCATCGCAACCCAATCCAGGCGTCGCCCAGGACGTCTCCCAAAAATATGACTCCGAGCTCTCGAGTCCCCCCATACAGCGTGAAGTCCCGACCGTCAGCGCCGCCGAGCTGAGGGCGGGCGCGAACGAGCGCGCCCAGCAGCGGCCGCTCCTGCAGAAGATCGTAGCGGCGTTCAAGAAGGAGAAGGGCTCGTACCGCGAGCTGATCATCAACTCGGAGCCCCTCGAGAAGCGGGTCGCCCTCCTCGTGGACGGCCGCCTCGAGAAGTTCGAGATCGAGCGCGAGTCCGACGACCGGATGGTCGGCGGAATCTACAAGGGCCGGATCAAGAACCTGGACTCGGGCCTGAAGGCCGCGTTCGTCGACATAGGCTACGCGAAGAACGCCTTCCTGCACTACTGGGACATGATCCCGGCGGCGACCGACTCCTCGATCGAGGTCGTCCGCGTCAACAAGAAGCGCGACTCGGCCCCCAAGGGCGAGGTGACCGTGAAGGACATCCCCAGCCTCTACCCGCCCGGCTCCGACATCGTGATCCAGGTGACCAAGGGCCCCATCGGGACGAAGGGCCCGCGCACGACGACCAACCTCTCGATCCCGGGGCGCTACCTCATCCTGACGCCCTACAGCGACGGCTGCGGCATCTCGCGCAAGATCGAGGACATCCAGGAACGCAAGCGCCTGAAGCAGCTCATCAACGAGCTGACGATCCCCGAGGGTATGGGCGTCATCGTGAGGACCGCCGGCGAGGGCAAGAAGCCGAGGTACTTCGTGCGCGACCTGCACCTGCTCCTCAAGAAGTGGGAGGAGATCACCCGCAAGATCCAGACCGACAGGTCGCCCTGCTGCCTCTACATGGAGCCCGACCTCGTCGAGCGCACCGTCCGCGACTTCCTCACCGAGGACGTCGACCGGGTGCTCATCGACAACAAGGCCGACTTCGACCGCACCCAGGACCTGGTGGGCCTCATCTCCAAGCGCTCGCGCTCGAAGATCGCGTACTATACGGACAGCATCCCCATCTTTGAGCGCTTCAACATCGAGCGCCAGATCGAGCAGACGGGCCAGCGCAAGGTCCCGCTCCCGAGCGGCGGCGAGATCGTGATCGACGAGACCGAGGCCCTGATAGCGATCGACGTCAACACGGGCTCCCACAAGAACCGCTCGGGCGACGAGAAGAACACGCTCTACGCGGTCAACCTGGAGGCCGCGCAGGAGGCCGCGCGCCAGATCCGCCTGCGCAACCTGGGCGGGCTCATCATCCTCGACTTCATCGACATGAAGGAGAGGCGCCACCGGAACGCCGTCTACGAGAAGATGGTCGAGCTCATGTCGAGCGACAAGGCGAAGAACCACATCCTGCCGATCTCCCAGCTCGGCATCATGCAGATGACCCGCCAGCGCCAGCAGGAGTCGCTCTCATCGAATCTCTACACGGACTGCCCGTATTGCCGCGGCCGCGGCATCGTGAAGTCCGACACGACCATGTCCGTCGAGCTCCAGCGGCGCCTCTCGTCGGTCGTGCGCCGCCTCCAGGCGCGCAAGGACGGCAAGGAGTACTCCATCCGCGTGCTCGTCCATCCCTCGGTCCTCGAGCGCCTGCGCAGCGAGGACGCCGACCTCCTTGTGCGCATGGAGAAGAGCTTCGGCGTGAAGCTCGCATTCCGCGCCGACCCCAACTACCACATCGAGAACTTCAAGATCATCAACGCCGTCACCGGAGAGGAATACCGCTAGCGCACGGCGGCGACGATTGCTTGGTGAAAGATGCGGCCCGGGCCGCACGGGGAGCCATTTCTCCTCGACAAGGCCGGGCAAAATGCGGAATTTGGCGCAACCTGCAGCACTGATCCGTAAGCCGGTGTCCTGCCCCTCGGGCCCGGCCAAGAATACAATCCCCCAACCTAAGGCCACAGCAGTGGATTCTCCTGAATCTGAACGCGCGCGCTGGTTTGCGGAGGAAGTCCACGCCCACGAGCCGTCGCTGCGGGCGGTGCTGCGCCGCTCCGTGAGCTCCCTTGCCGACGTCGACGACCTGGTCCAGGAGTCGTTCGCCCGGGTCCTGAAGGCGAGGGATAAGAGGCCCATACGCTCGGCCAAGAGCTTTCTCTTCGCCGTGGCGCGCAACGCGATGCATGACTTGTTTCGCCGGCGCTCGGTGGCGGACTCGGTCTCCATCACGGAAACAGACTCGCTCAACGTCTTGGATGATAAGCCCGGCGTCGTGGATCTCGTCATTCGGAGGCAGGAACTCGACCTGCTGGCCGAGGCGGTCCGTTCGCTTCCCGAGCGCTGCCGGCAAGTGTTCCTTCTGCGCAAAATCCAAAACCTCTCCCAGCGGGAGATCGCAAGCCGGCTCTCCATCAGCGAGAACACGGTGGAATCGCTGGTGGCCAAGGGCGCGCGCCGCTGCGCCGACTACCTGCGCGCCCGCGGGGTTGGCCCCCGCTCCGACGATGGAACCTGAGGCGTTCAGTTCGGGAGCCGACTCACTCGGCGACGGTGCGGCCGATGAGGCCGCCGCCTGGCTCTCCCGGCGGGACCGCGGGCTGTCGTTCTCCGAGAGGGGCGAGTTCAGGCGCTGGATGTCGGTTCCCGCGCACGCACAGGAATTTGCCCGTATCGAGAGCGCGTGGCGCAGCCTCAACGACCTCCGGAGGGACCCAAGCCTGGCCGAGATGGCCCGCGAGCTGGACGAGGCCACGCGCCCCCGTTCCTCCCGGCGCCTCGCCGCGTTTGGCGCCCTCGCGGCGGCGGCGGCGATGGCCCTCGTATTTCTCTGGCTGCGGCCCTCGCGGACCGCAAACCCGGGCGCGGCGGCCCCGGCCGAGAGCCTCGCCTACCGGGTAGTACCGAGCGCGGCCCACACGATGACGCTCTCCGACGGCTCGCTGGTCGACCTGCGGGCGGACGGCGAGGTAACGACCGACTTCACGCAGGCCGTTCGCCGGCTGCGGCTCGTCCGCGGCGAGGCGAATTTCAAGGTGACGAAGAACACGGCGCGGCCCTTTATCGTCAGCGTGGGCAACGTGGCCGTGCGCGCCGTCGGGACTGCCTTCGACATCCAGTTTGGGAAGGACCAGGTCGACGTGGTCGTCACCGAGGGCAAGGTGACGGTCGAGGACCTGGGAGGGGTCGACGCGCCCCCGGCGGTTCCGCTCCTCGTGGCGGGCCAGCGCGCGGTCATCTATGAGGACGGCCCCCCGGGCAGCCGGCCGCGGGCCGTCGTGGACTCGATAACGCCCACCCAGATCGACCAGGTCCTCGCGTGGCGCAGCACGTGGCTTGTCTTCGACCGCACGCCGCTGGATAAGGCCGTGGAGGCCTTCAACGGCCGCGGCCCGAACAGGATCGTACTGGGAGACCCGTCGCTCGCGAGTCGGCGCCTGGGCGGGATGTTTCGCGCGGACAACATGGACGGATTCGTCCGCCTCCTCGAACAGGGTCTCGACGTGAGATCCGAGCGCCGCGGCGAAAATGAGATCGTCCTCTTGCCCGCGACTCGGTGACCGGACCCAGATAAAGAGCGCAGGGCGACTGCCGGGTTCCGGCCCGACGCGGCGGCCGGGCTTGGCGTGGCCCCCCGTCCTCGCCCGCATCGCGTGCCTCCTCGTTGCCTGCGCCCTGCGGGCCGGCCCGGCGCCGGCGCTCCATTTTGAGATCGCGGCCGGGGACGCGGAGGGCGCCCTTCGCCAATTCTCGAGGCAGGCCGGCGTGGAGCTCGTCTTCAGCGTGGACAAGGTGGAGGGGGTGACGACCCGCGCCGTCTCCGGGGACTACACGCCCCTCGGGGCCCTCCAGGCGATGCTGGAGGGAACGGGACTCAGCGTCGTCCAGGACCCGGCGACGGGCGCCCTCGCCGTCCGGCGCGACACATTCTGGACGTGGCTCAAGGGCCCGGACGCCGTGGCGCCTCCGGAGGCTTCGCCCAAGGCGGAGGCCGTCGGGACCCCGGCCTCCGCGGCCGACACCGTCATCAAGCTGCCGCAGTTCACCGTGTCGGTCGCGACGGCCAGCACCCTCCGCCCCCCGGATACCGTGTCCGGGACACGGATACGCGGCCAGCTCCTCGACACGCCGCTCTCCGTGTCCGTTGTGTCGAGCGAGCTCATGCAGGACGTCGGCGCCGACAGCATGTATGACGCGACGCGCTATTTCTCGGGCGTCAGCAACGGCCGAGGCACCGGCGAGGGTGGGATCCTCGACCGCCAGGACTTCCGCGGCTTCGAGAGCTTCTCGCGGACGGTCGACGGCCTCTCGACGCTCCTGATCCCCAGCAGCAACGGCTTCCAGGCGAACTTCGAGCCCGAGTTCATCGAGCGCATAGAGGTCGTGAAGGGGCCCGACTCCATCCTGGCCCCGACCGGAAGCCCAGGGGGCTCGATCAACGTGATCACGAAGTCGCCCCAGGCGATTCCGGCGAACCTCCTTGTCGTGCAGGCGGGCAACCTCAACGCGGGCAAGGTGACGCTCGACTCGACCGGACCGGTTCCCCTCTTCGGGAGCCCCCGCTGGACCTACCGGGTGATAGCCGACTACCAGGACGGGAAGACCTACGTCCCCGGCTCGATCCGGCAGGCGAACCTGAGCCTGCAGCTGCGCTACCAGTTCTCGGACTCGTCCGCCGTAACGATCAAGTACTTTGGCCAGCAATGGGAACTGACCGGGGCCATCGCCGACCCGAACGACGACGGTTGGTACGTGACCGACCCCTCTTCGGTGAATGGGGGCACGCTATCCGGCACACCGCCCCCGGGATCGGGCTTCACGTACGGGGGATGGAACGGCGACGCCCCCTGGAGCCACCGATTCGACCGGGTCAACATGCTCAACGCCGAATTCACGACGGCCCTCTTTGGGCGGATAAGCATGCGCCTCGCCGGCTCGATGCTGTTCGACAACTTCAACCAGGACGCGGGATACCTGAGCGCGGCCGCGCCCGCGGAGAACTGGGACCCGGCGACGGGCGAGGAGGTCTCCATCGCAAACAACTTCAACCCTGCGTCCGCGGCCGAGATCGCGAACCACGTGACGAGCATCAACCGCGACGCGCAGATTCAGAACGACTTCGCGGCCAATTTTGACCTCGGCGGAGTCTCGATCCAGCCCGTCGCCGGCTGGACCTTTCAGCAGGGGACAATGCCGCTCAGCAAGGATCGCACGGCACCGCTGCCCAACGACGATCTCCTGCTGGGCACGCCCTACGACCCCCCCCATCCGCCCGATTCAGCCTACTCGGTCGCGACGAACACGCAGGCCCATGCCTGGCAGGGCCAGGTGTACGCCCTCACCAAGGCCGGCTTCGCCGATAACCGCGTGTTCCTCGTCGGCGGAGCGTCGCGCCTCTGGACCAGCAGCGAGTCGGACAACCTTCTCGCCGCAAGCTCGGTCGTCCTCAACGGCCAGCACGACACGTACCTCGGGGGAGTCCTCGCAAAGCCTGCAAAGAACCTCTCTGTTTACTATCTCTTCTCGAGCAACGCCGCGATAACGGAGGGGCCCGAGAACGAGCCCATCTGGGAGACCGGCAGGCAGGACGAGTTCGGCGCCAAGGGCGAATTCTTCGACCAGCGCCTCTCGTTCACGGCGGCGCGCTTCGCGATCACCGAGGCCAACCTCACCAGCCCGAATCCCCTCTACAATTCCGACCCGGCGCACAATCCGCCAAACATCCTCACCAACGAGTCGAACCAGGGCACGGAGTTTGAGCTGGTCGGGGCCCTGAGCCGCAGCCTCTCCATCATCGCGAGCCACACCGAGATGCGCCTTCGCGACGCCCTCGGCAGGCGCCTGCGCGACGTCCCCGACACGACATCCGCCCTCCTCCTCGAGTACCGCTTCCCGGAGGGCGCCCTCAGGGACATGAGCCTGTTCGCGGGGGGCATCCACAATGGCAATTCGGCCGGCGAGACGGTGACCGGCTTCACGTCGCTCGGCGTCCCGGAGCTGCCCGGTTTCTACATAGCCGCCTGGACCGTCTACAATGCGGGAGCCGGATACCACTGGGGGCGCTACCACTTCAATCTGAATGTCGATAACCTGTTGGATTCCAGATTCATATGGCAGCCGAATGGCAGGACGTCCGTGAGCCCATATCCGGGGACGGCTGTCCGGCTGACGACCTCGGTGCGCTTCTAGGCGCGATTCTCAAACCGGGGCGTCACGGAAAACCCCAGGGGCCGCGTCTTGGTGGGTAGTAAGAACCGCCGGGTTCGTCCGGTGAGTGCCCCTCTTGACCCCGTTTCCGAGCAGCCCCCTCAGCCCCGTTGATGTCGTGCAGGCCGCCCCGCCCGCGAGCGCAGCCGCGTCCGCCGCTCCCATGCCAGGGACCTCCCCTTTCAGCAGATTGGCCCCGTAAACCCACCGCAAGCACACCCCAAACCATGACCACGAAGACAAGCACACCGATCCTGCGCGCCCTCGGCCTCTCAGTGCCGCTGTTCGCCTGGAGCGTCGCGCTCCACGCCCAGACCGCCGCGACCACGACCACCACAACCACCACGACCGACACCACCGTCACGGATGAGGCCGTGAAACTCCCCGAATTCAACGTCACCGACGTGAAGGCGGACCCCTACAAGTCGGACGACGTCCTCTCGGTCGCGCGCATCGCCGGCAGCATCATGGACGCGCCGTTCACGGTGAATGTCGTCTCGCCGGAGCTCCTCAACGACCTCGGCGCCGCGGTGGGCTACGACGTGAACCGCTACTTCGCGGGCGTCAGCAACGGCCGCGGCTCGGGCGGCGTCGGCATCAACGAGCGCCAGAACTTCCGCGGTTTCGAGAGCTTCAGCAGGACGGTCGACGATTTCTCCGGCTTCGAGGTCCCGGGCTCGTCCGGCCCCCAGGCCCAGTTTGACACCGTCTTCCAGGACCGGGCGGAGCTCGTCATGGGCCCCGACAGCATCCTCTCGCCGACCGGCACCCCCGGCGGCTCGATCAATGTCATCACGAAGTCCCCCCTCTTCACGCGCAGCACGACCCTCACGGCGGAGCTCGGCAACTATAACGCCAACCGCTACACGCTCGACACGACGGGGCCGATCACGGACCACCTCGCCTTCCGCATCATCGCAGACTACCAGGACGCCAAGACCTACGTCCCCGGGGCCATCCGCCAGCAGAACCTCGGCGTTGAGGCCACCTACAAGTTCAACGACAAGACGAAGCTCACATTCAAGTACTTCGGCGAGAACTGGGGCCTGGTCGGGGGCGCCACCAACATCAACGACGACGGAGAGCAGATCTACCAGCCCAACACCGTGATGGGGACTACTCTCAGCGGCAACTTCGAGCCCGGATACGATCCCAACGGCTGGAACGGCAGCGCCGTGTGGAGCCACCGCAACAGCCGCATCAACATCGCCGAGGCCGAGTTCACGACCGAGCTCTTTGACAAGGTCTCGATGCGCGTGGGACTCCAGGGGATGGACGACAACTTCCTCCAGGACGCGGCCTACCCTTCGGTCAACCCGGCCGAGACGTTCAACCAGACGACCGGCCAGGAGATCGGGGTCGCCACCGAGAACATCACGTCCATCCCGGAGGTCGGCCAGTACGGGCATTCCTTCTGGAGGGGCTTCCAGTTCCAGAACGACTACGCCGCGAACTTCCATCCCGGCTCCGTCTCCATCCAGCCGGTTGCCGGGTTCTCCTACGAGCAGGGCCACCAGATCTACGCCATCACCGGCCAGGACAAGAACGCCCTCGACCTGCCGAACGTGAACCTTCTCCTCAATTACTACGCCCCGACCCATCCCACGATGCTCGACTACACCTCGGGCGAGTCGAACCTGCCCGCCACGGGCGTCCTCGAGCAGCTCTATGCCGTCACGAGGGTCGGAATCCTCGACGACCGCCTGCTGGTGTCCGGCGGCGCGACCCGCACCTGGGCCGACATCAACAACTATACGAGCAAGACCTTCCTCGCGACCACGGGCGGACCGGCTCCCACGGGGCCCTACACGAACATCCCCCTGAGCAGCCTGCACGACAGCTATCTCGCGGGCATCCTCGGCAAGCCGGTGAGCTACGTCTCGATCTACGCGACCTTCTCGACGAACGCCGGCATCACGACCAGCCCGACCAACACACCTCTCTGGCAGTCGGGCAAGCAGTATGAGTTCGGCGCCAAGACCGAGTTCTTCAAGGGGCGCCTCCAGATCAGCGCGGACCACTTCCAGATCACGGAATTCAACCTGTCGACGCCGAACCCGGCGCATAACACGGACTCAAGCCAGCCGACCACGCTCCTCGGCGACGCGACCAGCAAGGGCGAGGAGCTCAACGTCATCGGCGGGATCACGAAGAGCCTCTCGATCATCGGCAGCGTGACCAACCAGAAGTACAGGGACCTCTTCGGCCGGCGCGTGCGCAACGTTCCCGACCAGCTCGCGAACCTCCTCCTCAACTACCACTTCCTCGACGGGACGCTCAAGGGCGCCAACGCCTTCGTGGGAGTGGTCCACGTGGGGCAGACCGCGGGCGAGACCGTGACGGGCTCGACCTCGCTCGGGATTCCGGAGCAGCCGGGCTTCTACATCAGGCCCTGGACCATCGTGAACGCCGGGGCGGGCTACGGCTGGGACCGGTACAAGATAAACCTGAACGTCGACAACGCACTCAACTCCAATTACTTGTGGGCGGCGGCGTCGCGCCAGTCCGTGAGCGAGTATCCGAGCCTCACCGCTCGCCTCACGTTCACCCTCCATCTCTGAGACAGCCGTTCATCGGGGGATAATCGGGCACTCAGCGAAACCGCCCCGGGGATTGCCTCGGGGCGGTTTTCTTTTCCGGGCGCGGACACCCCCGGCGGACCCTCCCCATCAGCTAGGCCCCGAGGCTCTTCTTGATCGCGCCGATCTTCTTCTGCGCGTTTCCGACGACCTGGTCGACATTGCCCTCCGCCTCGAGGCGGGGGTTGCCGACCGCCCTGGCGGCGGCCACCTTGAGCTTGCCCACGACTTCCTTGGAGGTTCCCTCAATCTTGTCCTGGGTGCCCGACTTCATTTCAAATGACGGTTGATTTTGCATCGTCACCCATTGTAAGCCGGCCGATGGCCGTGTTCCATAGGGTGTTACCCGAAACCCCCGCCGAACGGCCGGCCGTTCAACTCGGCGAGGCAGTGATCTTCCTCAGCAGCTCCAGAGCCGCCTTGTTCCCCCGGCTCGCTGCCCTGCCCAGCCAGTAGCTCGCCAACGGCTGGCTCCTCGGAACGCCGAGGCCCGCGCTGTAGCTCAGGCCGAGGAAGTACTGGGCGTTCGCATGGTCCTGCTCGGCAGCCTTCTTCCACCACTTCGCGGCCTCGGCTGTGTCCCTTGGGACTCCCTGGCCCAGGTAATAGCTGAGCCCCAGGCAATACTGCGCGTCAGCAACCCCCTTTGCGGCGGCCTTCCCCCACCACCTGGCCGCCTCGGCTGGGTTCCGCTCGAGGCCTTGGTCGCCGTTGTAGCAGCACCCCAGGAGATATTGGGCCTTCTCGTCACCCTGCTCCGCGTCCCTGCGAAGCTGCTCGAGGGGGGTTCGCTGCGCGACGACCGCGACCGGCGAAAGGCCGCTGTCGGCGGCGGGAGCCTCGCCGCGCCCGAGGACTGCGGCGATGAGGACGACCAGCGGACCCAATAAGGCGCCGAACGGTCTCAGCATTCGGGAACAGTAGAGCATTCCACGTGCCGGTGATACCGGAGTTGCTCTGATAGCGGCGCCGGACTCGAGGAGGTCCTCGCCGTCAGTGCTCGTCCTACAGCGAGCTCCGGCGGATCCACGCCGGATGAGCGGCGCTCACTGCGAATCCGGGAGCGCTGCGAGCCGCCCGAGCATCTCGCGCGCGGCCGCGAAATCGGGCTTGAGGCGCACGGCCTCGGCAAACTCCGCTCGGGCCGCCGCCAGGTCGCGCACGCGGATGAGTGCGTTGCCGTAGTTGTAATGGGCCTCCGGAGAGTCGGGTTTCAGGCCCAGGGCCCGCCTGTATTCCCCGATGGCCTCGTCGGTGCGCCCCAGCTGGTCGAGCACCGTCGCAAGGTTCTCATGGGCCTTGGGAGAGGCGGGCGACAGCCGAGCCGCCGCCTGAAGGGCGGCAAGGGCTTCGGGAAGGCGCCCGAGCTGGGCGAGCGCGACGCCGAGGTTGAGCTCGGCCTCGGCGTATCCCGGCCGCAGGCGCACGGCCGACAGATAGCGGGCGGCGGCCTCCTCAGTCCGCCCCTCGCCCGCTAGGGAAAGCCCGAGGTCGAACTCCACCTCGGGCTGTTTCGGCTCGAGGGCGAGCGAGCGCTCGAATTCGGCGATCGCCTCGTCCTGGCGACCCATCATGGAGAGCGCCACGCCGAGGCTCCCGTGGGTGTCCGGCTGGTCCGGCGAGCCGTCCAGGGACCTGCGCAGGTACCTCTCCGCCTCCTGCGGGCGGCCTAGGCGGTCGAGAATCCGTCCCGCCCGAAACTCCGCGGGGAACAGCTTCGGGTTGAGTGCGCTGGCGGCCTCGAATTCCGCGAGGGCCTCGTCCCAGCGCCTCGCCTGCTCGTAGGCCAGGCCCAGGTTGTAGCGGGCGACCGGCTTCGTCGGGTCAAGCCTGACCGCGGTCAGGCAATGGGCCGTCCCTTCGGCGAGGCGGCCGCTCTGCAGGAGGGCCATCCCGGCGTTCGCCTGCGCGATGGCGGACAACGCACGCTTGGCGACGGTGTCCATCCAGAGTGTGAGGTCGTCCTCATAGGCCAGGTTGCGAAATGCCGTCGCCGTCCCCAGGCAGGCGACCGCGAGGATGAGCAGGAGCATGAGTCCCCGCGACCTCGCGCGCCCGGGCTCCCACCATCGCAGGGCCGCGTGCTGGACGCCGACAACGACGGCGGTGACGACGGCCGCGAGGGGAAGGTACATCCTGTGCTCCGCCGCAAACTGAAGGACGCCGGGCATGACGCTCGTCGGGGCGAGGATGAGGAAGCAAACCATCGGCAGGAACGCCCACGGCCGGCCGCGATTGCAGCCCACGACAGTCGCGGCAAAGGCGACCAGGACAAGCGATGAAAGAACGACCGCCAGCCAGGTGGGTGCCGAGGCCGGCCCGTAGTCGAGCGCGAGCGAACCCGGCCAGAGCGAGAGCCCGACATAACGGACCATCGCCTCTCCCTGTGTGACCCAGTAGCCGACCCAGGAGACCCCGACGTGGAAACCGGACGTGCCCCCCCGGTCCCACCCCGTGCTCGCCACGAGCCCGACAAGCGGAACCCAACCGGCGGCGAGGCCAATGTAATAGCCGCGGTTCGCGCGCCAGGCGGCCCCCCAGCCCTTCGCGACAAAAATTCGGTCGTAGAGGAGCACCACGACCGGCGCCGTGACCATGACCTCCTTCGTCGCCATCCCGAGCCAGCACGAGAGGACGCCAAGCGTCTTCCAGCCCAAGGCCCGCCCGGGATCCGGGGAATCGAACGAGCGCACGGAAAAGTACAGAGTCAGGAGGTAGAAGAGCGCCATCAGGGACTCGGCGCGCTGCACGATGTACGTGACCGACTCGGTCGTCAGGGGATGCACGACCCAGATGAGGGCGACCGCCAGTCCCGCGGCTTCCGGATCCGGCGAGCCCATCCGCGACAGCGTGCGCCTTGCGATCCCGAGGAGCGCCAGCGCGGCCCCGATGTGGATCAGGAGGTTGAGCGCGTGGTAGCTCCAGGAATTCTCGCCGCTGACCGCGTGGTTGATCGCAAGGCTCAGGTTCAGGATCGGCCGGCCGCTCACCGTCAGGGCGCCATGGGGCGGACCAAGCGGCACCGAGAGCGGCCATAGGCGGAGCACCGTCGGGTTCTGCAGGATCGCCGGGATGTCGTCGAACTGGAAGGCCCCGAGGAAGCTCGTGGCGTAGGCCCCCAGGGCTGCGGCCGCGACGAGCCCCGCGCCAACCCAAGGCCGCGCCCATCTCCCGGGCGACGCTGCTCCGACCCCCGTGTTCACTCGGACGAGGTCAACGCACGAGGCATGGCCGTCAAATCAAATGGAAACGGGGCCGCCTTGCGGCGGCCCCGTTTCGAGGTATCGGTCATCAAGGGGTGACGACCGGCCTGAAATCGGTCAGAAGTCGAACTTGGCCTCGAGCGAGTAGGCCCTCGGCGGAATGATGCGGTACGCGGCCGCCGTGCCGTCATAGTTGAAACTCACCGGCAGCAGGTACCCGTTCGATGTCAGGTCGGCCACGTTGGCCTGCACCTTGACCTTGATCTTGTCATCCCAGGGCATCTTGAACACGTATCCCACGAAGAGGTCGACGTGGTATTTGCCGGGCAGGATGATGGGCGCGTTGATGTTCGGGGCTGCGACCTCTCCCAGGGAGTTGAGGGCCGCCGTGTTGCCGTAATACCCGGCCGTCTCCTGCCCCACGTACCGGAGGGCACCGCCGCCCGAGAGGTTCTTCAGCGGTCCACGGTCGATCGTGTAGCTCGTCAGGAAGGACCAGCTGTACTCGACCTGGTCGGGCGCAAGGGTCCCGTTGTTCGCCTGGTCTGCGCTCAGCTGCGAGCCGACGACGTTGTTGAAGTAGACCTGCGACGAGGAGTTGGCCGTGCCAGGCCCGGTGACGGTGCTGTCGAACCCGTAGCCGTTCCAGAAGCTCCCGAGGTACAGGGCCTGTCCGTTCGACTCCGTGTAGACGGTGGGCAGGTCCGAGGCAACGGCCGTGGACCAGGTCGGCAACCGGTAATTGACCCAGGCCTGGGCCGTGGTGGCGGCGCCGCTGATCGTGGTCTGCTGCTTGGCCCAGGTGACCTTCATGGTCCAGTTCGGGAGCGGATTGTAGGTGGCCTCGACCTCGTAACCCTTGGCTATGCCGTTCTCAGTCCCGTTATCGTTCACGTATTCGCCGTTGCCGCCGACGTTGCCGCCGAAGTTGTACGGGACGCCGGTGAGGGCGGAGATCTGGCCCTGCTCGGCCGTCGTGATCGGGAAGATGCTCTGGTTGTTGAAGTTCGCGAGGGTGGGATTCTCACCGTTGCGGACTGCGACGACCGCCGTGGCCCAGTCCTTCATCAGGGTGTCCAGGTAGACGGCCCGCGCGGTCGACGTGAAGGAGGTGAGCACGTTCTCGCTCGCCGTGTCGAACTTCGTGAACCGCAGGAAGAACTTGTTGTCCGGCGATGCGATCTCGAGCCCGTAGTCCTTCTCCTGGCCCTCGGGCTTGCCCAGCGGATTTCCGAAGAAATCCGTGTAGAAGGCCGGGGGCGCGTTGAAGTTGTCGGACTTGTTGAACGTGAAGCTGAGCGAGCGCAGGACGGCGGCAAAGATGTTCCCGTTTGATGCCGCCCCGTCGATCATCGACCAGTTCTTGAACGCGTGCACGACGACGCCCGTCGTGCTCGTGTTTCCGCCGATGTCCGTCCATGGGCCCTCGTTGTACCAGAGGGCCTGGTTCGGAGCGTAGCCGTTCGGGTATTCCGTGACGGCCGGATTGGTCGCGGGGAAGACCGTGTTGCGGTTCTTCACCTCGTCCTCGTTCATCCCGATGGAGCCCACGATCCGGTCGTCGAAGAAGAAGCTCTGCCAGAAGAAGGTCTTCGAGTCCTGGAGGTTCTCCTGGAGGCCGCCCGTCGAGTACAGCACCGAGTCCACGTGGACGTTGGCCGTGTACCACTGGTTCGTGACGTAGTTGTACGTCTGGATCCCGACATTCGTCGGGCCGCCGTAATCCGGGCGGTTGAGGAATCCGGGCGACGTCGTGGCCACGCCGTTCGGCGGCGAATTCGGCGCGGCGAGGAAGAACTGCTGCTCGAGGGCGGAGTCGGACGTGATCGCGTAACCGGCGACCGCGGACAGGTTGGTCGAGGTCGGAAGGTAGTTCGGATCGCCGCCGTCGATGGAGGGACGGAACCGCAGGCCTGTCTGGACGTCGTCGTGCTGCGTGAAGAGGCCGAGGAACCGGTGGTGGCCGAGCCATTCCAGCCAGCCGGGGACGTGTCCGCGGAGATCCGGTTCGTAGTCCAACATCGCCCGCCAGTTGGTGTTGATCTCGGGGAAGGAGTACGTGTCAGCCTGGTAGACGTCTATGAAGGGCTGTCCCTCGTGGAGGTCCGGCGAACCGTTCAGCAGGTACTGGTTCGTGTCGATGAACATCTGCGAGGCGTTGGCCTCGTCGGACGGCGAGTCGATCGACTGGTGGAGCTCCTGGCGGAAAAAGGCCAACTGAAAGGTCAGGTTGGGAAGGATGACCTGCTCAAAGTTCAGGTTGTAGGTCAAAGCCTGCGTCGTCGTGTTGTCCATCGACGCCATGTTGACCGTGCTCCAGTCGTAGATGGACTTGTTGTTGATGCCCGGGACCTGATAGGTCGCGTACACGGGGTTTCCCTTGAAGGGCCCGCTCGTTATGAAGGGCGACGAGAACCCGGGCACGCCCGTGAGGCTCGATTCCGTCATCCTCTCCTCGATAAGGAGCGCATTCGCGGGAGTGCCGATGAACGTGGTCGCCGTGGAGGGCGCGCCGGAAAACTGTGTCGGCACGTCGTTGAGGCCGGTCGCCGTCAGGCCGTTGAATCCGTTCTGCTGGGACTTGAACGTGTCCTCCACGTTCCCCTGGTATATCTCCTCAATGTAATGGGCGCTGTCGTACGCAAGCCCGGGGACGAAATACGGCGAGCTCGTCGTCGTCAGCGCGGTCTGCAGGATGCCCGCGTAGTTCGGATAGGTGCTCGAGACCACGTACGGGCCCACCGTCTTGCCCGTGGCCAGGTAGGTCACGGTGTCGTTGATCGGGTTGTAGACCGGCTTGCCGCTGTTGATCCAGGGCGTCACGTAGTCCTCGGGCGTCGTGTAGTTGGGATCGTTCGTGTATTCATTGAATCCCTCGACCATTCCGCTGAACTTCGTCTTGTGGCTCTTGAAGGGATAGTAGGTGAAGGCCGCGTACTGCCGGCGCGTGATGTCGGATGACGGCTTCTGCTTGAAACCCTCGGAGTCGTACATCTGAGCGACATAGATCCCAAGCGTGTCCTTGATGAGCGGGATATTGAGGCCGAAGGTCTGGCGCAGCTTGCCCCAGCTGCCGGTCTCGATGGTCGCTTCCCCGGACAGGTGGTCCACGGTGGCCATGGTCGTGTCCGAGTTCACGATGCCGGCGGGGCTCCCCGTTCCGAAGATGATCGAGTTCGGCCCCCTCTCGATCTCGAGCGCGTCGAGGTCATACGAGTCAAAGGGGATGCGGTAGATCGAGTAGAAGTTGTCAACCTCGAGGTCGGCCGCGGCCAGCCCGCGGACCCGGTTGCCGGTGGCGAGCGCGCTGGTGTAGCCGGAGGTTCCGGGAAAGCTCTGGGTGCCGCCGCTGCCCGAGAGGCTGTCGGTGACGTTTGAGCGCGCCGCGGAAGTGCCCGTCGTCGGGGTGTACGTGCTCGCGCCCTGGGTGTTGGCCTCGTAGCGGAAGACGTCGTTGATGTTCTGAGAGGCGGTGTCGTCGAGCTGCTGCTTCGTCACGACCGTGACGGACGACGGCAGGTCGGCGATGTTGTTGTTGAGGCGCGTGCCGGCGAGCGTGTTCGCCGCGAAGTATCCTTGGTCCTTCGTTGAATTGACCTCGAATGGAGTCAGCACCGTCACCTGCTGCTGGGAGGTCGAGGTCTGCTCGACGGCGGCCGGGGCCGGGGCCGGGGCCGGAGTTGCGGGCGCAGTGGAAGAGGTGGTGGTTGTGGTAGTGGTGGTATCGGCCGGAGCCGTCTGGGCGTATGCCGGAACGGACCCGGCGAGGACGATCGTGAAAAGCAGCGAAGCAGGCTGCCTAAGCAGGACACGGTTTGCTTTCATAGTTTGGGGAGGCGGGTAACGAGCGCTCGTATCTAGAGCGCAGGGTAGTCAGGAAAGATTGGGAGACCTAACAAAAGCACGGGGACCTAGCTGCAGACACCAGCAAGAAGGGAAAAGGGGGCGCCCAACTTGAAGGCCGCGGGGATTTAGGGGTGTATCAGGCTCTACGGGTCAAAAGCAGGTTAAGGCGAGCCACAGAAGTATCAGCACTGAAAAGGTTCAATTGCTATTGAATCTGACAGTCAGATATATAATGAGTTTTCCACTGCGGCGGAAGCCCCGAGCGCACATGGGCCCTCCCCGACGCGCGCGCACCGAAACCTCATCCCATGCCCCCGGCGACACCCACCATCCGCGCCCTGGCCCGGCAGCTTGGGCTCTCGCGCACAACCGTGTCCGAGGCGCTGCGCGGCCTGCCGCGCATCAAGGAGAGGACGGCGACTAGGGTCCGCAATGCCGCCGCCCTGGCGGGATACCGCCCGAATCCCCTGGCGAGCGCGGTCATGTCCCAGATCCGGCGCTCGCGCTCCCAGGCGTTCCGCGGCGGCCTGGCCGCGGTCAACTTGGACGAGAGCGACAGGCCGAGCTACGCGCTCCGCTACCACGACGCCCTGATAGAGGGCGCGCATGATCGGGCCGCCGAACTAGGCTACAAGCTTCAGACCTTCCTCGTGGGCCAGGAGGGGGTCACGGTCGAGCGCCTCGACTCGATCCTCCAGTCGAGGGGCATCCAGGGGCTCGTCCTCCTGCCCGCCTGGCAGGAGCCGGATTTCTCGCGGCTGGACTGGTCGCGTTACGCCGGAGTCTACACGGACTACCTGATCGAGCGCCCCGCGCTCCACGCCATCGCGAGCGACCACTTCCGGTCCCTCATGGGCGCGCTCCAGCGCCTTGGCGAGATGGGCTACCGCCGGGCCGGGATGTTCCTGCGCCGCCACCACGATGAGCGCCTTCAGCACAGGTTGGAGGGCGCGTTCCTGGCCTACCAGCGCAGCCACCGCGACGCGGGCCGCGTGCCCCCGCTGGTCATGGAGGAGTACAACCGCGCCGAGTTCGTCCGCTGGTTCCGGCGCCACAAGCCCGACGTCGTGCTCGGCCACCGGATCGAGGCCGTCGACTGGATGAAGGAATGCGGCGCGAAGGTCCCGGAAACGGCGGGATTCTTCTCGTTGAACGTGACCACGGAGTCGCGCCCCTGCGCGGGGCTGGACCTGCGGCCGCAGCTGCTCGGCGCCCGCAGCGTGGAGCTCCTGATCGCGCAGCTCCAGCGAAACGAGCGGGGGATCCCGACGCCGGCGTCGCTCACGATGATCCCGGCACTCTGGTGCGACGGACCGACGCTCACGGGACGGGATCGGGCGAGGCGGGGCGCACTCTGACTGTCCGAAAGCCCCGCCCATTGCCGATTTCCCGGCGCGTTTTCACCGTGCACGAGGTATTTGCCGCACCCTAGGCCGACCCCCCGCGCGCATTGAATTTGGTTCCTCCGCGCGGAAGCCCCTCCCCACCCCATGACTGAAAAGCACTGCGCAGAAGTTTCCGGCGCGCCGGCAACAGGGCTGCGCGCGGGATTGCCGGGATGCTCGCCGGCCGCCCGCGGGCGACCCTCGTGCCTTGCGCCAAGAGCTCTCAGGGAGACGATTTCGAGATGAACCCGCCCTCCGGCGTCAACTGGGCCGACATCGCCGTCATCGTGGCGTACATGGTGGTCGTCATGGTCGTGGGCGTGCGCGCGGCGGCCTCGAAGACGGAGGAGGGGTTCATCCTGGCCGGACGCAAGCTAGGGAAGGTCTTCCAGTTTTTCCTCAACTTCGGGAACGCCTGCGACGCCAACGGCGCGGTCAGCACGGCGAGCGTCGTCTACCAGCAGGGGATTTCCGGGATATGGATCGCGTTCCAGACCGTCTTCATGAACCCCTACTACTGGTTCATGGCCGTGTGGTTCAGGAGGGTGCGCGTCGTGACAAGCGGCGACCTCTTCGAGGACCGCTTCGGCAGCAAGGGGCTCGCGAGCTTCTACGCGGTCTACCAGACCGGCGTCGCCGTCATCTTCATAGCCTTCGGAAACTTCGTCGGCTTCAAGGTGACGCAGGTGATGCTGGGCAGCCAGTTCGCGCCGCTCTCCTTCTACGTCCTGTATACCTCGGTCGTCGGCGTCTACATCGTCTCGGGTGGCCTGGCCGCGGCCGCGCTCAACCAGGCCCTCCAGGGCTCGCTGATCATCGTATTCTCCTTCCTCCTCATACCCTCGGGCCTCCACGCGGTCGGCGGCTGGCACGAGCTCGCGCGCAGGATCCCGGCGGGAATGACCGACCTCTTCGGCGGGACGAACCAGTCGCAGTTCACGGGATGGGCCGTCGTGGCCGTGGTCTTCGTCAGCATCGTGCAGATCCACAGCGTGCTCAGCCAGATGACCATCCTCGGCTCGGCCCGCAGCGAGTTCGCAGCCCGCTTCGGCATGACGAGCGGCACCTACGCGAAGCGCGTCATGATCATCCTCTGGGCTTTCGTGGGGCTGATCGCCATCGCGCTCTTCAGCGGCACGAACCGGCTGGCCGATCCCGACACGGTCTGGGGCGTCGCATCCAGGGCGCTTCTCGGACCTGGCGTCCGCGGCCTCATGGTAGCCGGCATCCTCGCGGCCGACATGTCGTCCCTGGCGGCCCAGGCCGTGACGGTCTCCGGGCTCTTCGTTCGCAACCTCTACGGAACGTCTCGGCCGGGGCGCTCCCCCGCGCAGGGGGTGCGCGCCGCGAGGTTCGCGATGGTCGGCGTCCTGGCCCTCAGCGTCCTCGTGGCGATGCTGCTCAACAACCTGAAGTCGGTCATGCTCCTCATCCTCTACGGCAACGTCTGCTTCGGGGCGGCGATCATGCTGATCTTCTTCTGGCGGCGCCTGACGGCGCCCTCGGTCTGGGCCTGCGTCATCCTGAGCCTTGTCGCGACGGTGATCGTGCCGTTCGGGGCCCAGCTTGTCCCGTCCCTGAGCACGCGTCCCGGGCTCCTGCAGATGTCGGTGCGCGACCTGGACTCCAGGAGCACCCCCGTGCCCCTGTATTTCGACTCCGTCTCCCCGCCGCGGGACAACCTGTCGGGCGCCCCGCAGGGGCGGGGGCGATTCGACTTCGAGCTCTACCTGCTTGGGCGCGCCGGCATGCGGGTTGACAGGCTCTCGGCGGGCGGGGTCCTCGCGGCGCAGTTCTTCTTTGACGGGCTCTTCCCGTTCGCCGTCCTCGTCGGCGTCAGCCTCCTCACCCCCCGCACCGAAAGCGGGAGGCTCGACCGCTTCTACGGCAAGATGAAGACGCCCGTCGCGGCCACTCCCGAGCTGGACGCCCTGGCGGTCGCGGAGTCGGAGCGCAACCCGGCGCGGTTCGACAATCTCAAGCTTTTCCCCGGCTCGGAATGGGAGTTCTGCCGCTGGACGCGAGAGGACGCGGTCGGATTCCTGGCCTGCTGCGTCATCTCGACCGCGATCCTCGGCGTCTTCTGGCTCCTGCTTCGCCTGCTCACCTAGACACCCCCACCCCAGAAAATGCCCCCCAACCCCAAACCGAGCCGCCCCCGCGTGGCGCTCATCGGAGTCTCAGGCTACGGCAGCATCCATTACAACCTGCTGCGCCAGCTGCATTCGCTCGGGGAGATCCAGCTGACCGCAGTCGCGATCATCGACCCGGAGAAGGAACAGGCCGTTGTCGCCGAGTGCCGGGCCGCCGGCTGCGAGGTCTTCGCCGACTATGCCGAGATGCTCAGGCGCCACAGCGGCAGCCTCGAATTGTGCGCGATACCGACGGGCATCCCCTGGCACACGCGAATGACGCTGGCGGCGCTGGAGGCGGGCGCAAACGTCCTCGTCGAGAAGCCGCTCGCGGCGACGCTCGCGGAAGTGGAGTCGATCCGGGCCGCCGAGGCGCGCCACGCGAGGGTAGTCATGCTGGGGTTCCAGTACCACTACTGCGCCGAGAACATCGCCCTCAAGGCCGAGCTGCTCGGTTCCGCGATCGGGAAGCTGCGCACGATCAGGGCCATCGGGCTGTGGCCCCGCGGCGCCGACTACTATTCCCGCACCGACTGGGCGGGGCGCATCCGCTCCGGCCCGGCCTGGGTGCTCGATTCCCCGATCAGCAACGCGTTCGCCCACCACCTGAGCCTGGCGCTCTTCTTCGCGGGCCCGCTCCAGGATCGCTCGGCGGCGCCGGTGCGGGTGTCCGCGGAGCTCTACAGGGCCCAGCCGATAGAGAACTTCGACACGGCCGCGTTGCGCATCGAGACCGACACGGGCGTCGACATCCGCTTCTACGCCTCGCACAGCTGCAAGAGCACGCAGGAACCCGAGCTCGTCCTCGAGGGCGACGGGGGGCGCGTCGTCTGGAGCCACGGGCTGGGCTACCGGATCGAGGCCGACGGGGCCGCGCCGCGCCACGTCCCCCTCGGCGACGAGCAGACCGCGCGCCTGTGCATGTTCAGGACCGCGCTGCGCCGACTCGGGGACCCGGGCGTATTCATTTGCGGCACCGAGATCGCGCGCGAGCACACCCGCTGCATCCAGGCGGCCCAGTGCTCGGGGCCCGTGCGCGACGTGCCGAGGGAGTGGATCGGCACCAACGGCAAGCCCGGCCAGCGCCACGACACGTGGGTCATCGGCATCGAGGAGACGATGCGCCGCGCATTCGACGCGGCGCGCACCCTGGCCGAGGCCGATTGTCCCTGGGCCGGGCCGCCGCTCGCGGTCCTGGTCGCCGACTCCGACAGGGACGCCGTGTTCAGCTTTCCGCCGGAACCCGTAACGAAGACGCCCATAATTCCATGAAGACAAGAAATCCCCTGCTCCTCCTCACACTCGCGTCGCTCGCGGCGGCGCCTCTGCCCGCAGCGCCGGGCGATGTCACCCTCGACTGGCTGGAAAGGGCCGCGCCCCCATTGGCGCAGGGCGTGAGCTTCGGGGTCCCGTGGCCGAGGGGCGCGGTCCAGAAGGACCAGGCCTTCTCGCTCGCCTCGGCGGGCGGCGCCCTTCCGCTCCAGAGCTGGACGCTCGCGTACTGGCCGGACGGCTCGATCAAGTGGACGGGTTTCGCGACCGTCGCCGGGCCGCAGGCCGCCGGTCCGCTCAAGCTGTCAGCGGGAGCCGCGGCCGCCGCGCCGGGGCTGGTGGTCAAGGTCCATAAGAGCGAAACCACCGTCGACGTCGACACCGGCGCCCTGAAGTGCCGGATTCCGCTCTGGGGCGACGACCTCATCGACTCGATCGCGGTCGGCGGCCGCGTCGTCGCGCGCAACGCGCGGCTCGTGTGCATCCTCCAAAACGGCCCGGACGGCGGCCCAGCCGACGCCCCCTCGCGCACCGCGTGCAACGGGCGCGTCGAGAGCGTGACGGTCGAGCAGTCCGGCCCGATCCGCGCGGTCGTGAAAATCGAGGGCAGGCACTACTCCGCGTCGGCCGACAGGCACTGGCTCCCCTTCGTCGTCAGGCTCTATTTCTACGCGGGAGAGGACACCGTGCGCATGGTCCACACGATCATCTTCGACGGCGACCAGGACCATGACTTCATCCGCGGGCTGGCGCTCAGCGTGCACGTGCCGATGAGGGAGGAGCCCCAGAACCGGCATGTGCGCTTCTCAGGCGAGGGATCCGGCCTGTGGTCGGAGCCCGTCGAGCCCCTGGTCGGGCGCGGGGGGCGCTACGTCGGGGACCCGAAGGGATCGGCGGACGGCGGCAGGCCGCGCGACGTCTTTCCCGACCAGATCGCGGGCAAGCGCGTCCCCAACATGGACGAGGTCGGCACTCGCAGCCAGAACCTCCTGGCCGACTGGCCGGTCTGGGACGGCTTCAAGCTCGTGCAGCCGAACGCCGACGGCTTCACGGTCATGAAGCGCACCAACGCGCAGAGCACGTGGCTTTTCGCCGGCGCAGGCAGGCGCGCGTCGGGGCTCGTCTTCGCGGGCGACGTCACGGGGGGCCTCGGTGTCAGCATCAGGAACTTCTGGCAGTCGTACCCGGCGTCGCTCGAGGTGGAGCACGCCTCGACGCCCGAGGCCGAGATCCTGGCGTGGCTCTGGTCGCCGGACGCCCCGGCCATGGACATGCGCCACTACGACACCCGGGCCCACGGGCTGGATGCTTCCTACGAGGACGTCCAGCCGGGGTTCAGCACCGCGACCGGCGTCGCCCGGACGAGCGAGCTCACCCTGTTCGCAAGCTCCGGCCTCCCGGCCAAGAGCGAGACGGCGGCCGAGGCGCAGGGCGCCGCGGAGCCGTCGGTAGCGGTGGCGTCTCCCGAATACCTCCATTCGACCGGCGTCTTCGGGATCTGGAGCCTGCCGGACCGCTCGACCGCGTTCAAAAAGTTCATCGAGGACCAGCTGGACGGGGTCATCGCTGTCTATGAGAAGGAGGTTGAGCAGCGCCACTGGTACGGGTTCTGGACCTTCGGCAACGTGATGCATTCCTACGAGCCGGTCCGCCATGTCTGGCGCTACGACCTCGGCGGAATGGCCTGGGACAACACCGAGCTGGCGAGCCCCATGTGGCTCTGGTACAGCTTCCTGCGCACGGGGCGCGCCGACATCTACCGGATGGCCGAGGCCATGACCCGCAATACGAGCGAGGCCGACGTCTACCACCTGGGCCGCTTCGCGGGCCTCGGCACGCGCCACAACGTCGTGGAATGGGGGGACGGGGCGAAGGAGGCGCGGATCAGCCAGGCGGCGTGGCAGCGCTTCTACTACTACCTCTCGACCGACGAGCGCGTCGGGGACATCATGCATGAGGTCGTCAACGTGGACTACAAGGTCGCGCAGATCGACCCGATGCGCGAGGCGCAGCCTCCCACGGACAGGGAGAAGCAGTACCCGGCGCGGGTGCGCCTGGGGCCCGACTGGTTCGCGTTCGCAGGCAACTGGATGACGGAATGGGAGCGGACGGGCGACACGAAGTGGCGCGACAAGATCAACGTGGGCCTGGACTGCATCAACAAGATGCCGATCGGCATGCGCTCCGGCCGCGCGCTCGTCTACGGCTACGACCCGGACACGGGGAAGCTCTACCAGGTCTCCGACGTGGCGGGCGACTACAACCTCGCGACGATCCAGGGCGGGGCCGAGGTCGTGTTCGAGCTCAACGGCCTCATTGGCAACGACGCGTGGACGAAGACCTGGACCCAGTACTGCCGGCTCAGGCAGGCGCCGAAGGAGGTCCTCCAGAAGGACATGACGACGGGCGCGGAGGGCGCTGATGGCAAATTTGCCGGGCCGGGCCGCCTCGCGGCCTATGCCTACATGGAGACCAAGGACCCGTCGTTCGCGAAGGTCGCCGCGACCGGCATCGGCTCGGAAATGAAGAGGTTCGAGAGCTCGATCCGGCAGATGAAGCGCATCGAGGGGCCTGACGTGCTCAATCCAATAGACGAGGTGAACCTGTCCACGAACGGCGTCGCCCAGGACTCGCTCTCCGCGATCGAGCTCCTGACACTGTGCAGCGACCAGCTGCCGGCCGACGCGCCCTCCGCGTCGTCGCCGGACGACTTTGAGCCGAGACCCGGCCCGAGGCAGCCACGGCCCGAGGAATAGGAGACCGGGGACGGGCCCGACGGGCCTGGCCTACCTGCCGGCGGCCGCGATCGCGACCCTGCCGTCCTGGAGCCCGTCCGCCGAGGCGGTGACCGTGATGGTCCCCGCTTGGGCGGTGGCGCGCACGAAGGCCACGCAACGGCCCCGGTACGCGCTCCGACTTGAGGCCTGGAACGGCTCGTGGCTCGCATTGTCCGCGTTGTCGACGGCGGCGACCTCGCCGGGGCCGTCAAGATGGAAGGTGACGACGTTGCCTGCGCCCGGCACGGGAATCCCGCCCGCGTCCACGACCGTCGCGCGGACGAAGGCCACGTTGTCCCATCCGGGCAAAAGCGCCTGGGAGTCTGCTTCCAGCGCGATGCGCGCCGGTGCGCCCGCCGTCCGGAGCTCGTCAGTTGCCACGGCCCGGCCCCCGCTGCTAGCCACGGCCTTCAGCGAACCCTCCTCGAAGGGAACCTGCCACAGGCAGGGGGAGCCGCCGGGATCGTTCGCCTTGGCGCCCAGCGAGCGGCCGTTGAGGAAAAGCTCCACGCTCTCCGCGTTGCTGTACACCTCCACCGCCTCGTCGTGCGGGCCCGCGCGGGAGGGCGTCCAGTCCGAGAGGAGAGCGTCCGGCCTTCGCCTCGGGGGGTTCCCATAGCCCGGGTCCTTGATGACGGGGGCCTCCGGGGCCACGCGGCGCACGATGTGGACCATCGGGGCCGACGACCACCAGCTCTGCCGCTGGAAGGCGGACGGGTGAGGGGCTCCCGTGCGGTCGAGGACGCCCGACTGGTCCCCGCCTCCCCCGATGAACGGCCAGCGGGGCGACTCGCCCAGGTAGTCGATGCCCACCCAGAGGAACTGGCCCGCGAGGAACGGATTGTCGCGCACGGCCCGCCAGGCATCGAGCGTCTGGTGGTTTTCCGTGCCGATGATCTTGCGACCAGGCCGCTTCGCGTGCTCCGAGATGGTCAGGGCCTCCCGGTAGTTGGTGCCGATGACGTCCATCATGTCCGCGAGCCCGTCGTCGTAGTCGTGGCTGCGCTCGGGGCTAACGAGGGCCACCGTCACCGGCCGGGTCGGGTCGTTCCCATGGAAGACCGCCAGGAGGCCCGCCAGGATCTTCTTCGCGGCCTCCGGCCTCGGCGAGTCGTGGATCTCGTTGCCCGCGCTCCAAATCACGATGCTCGGGTGGTTGCGGTCGCGCCGCACCATGTCGGCCGCGTCAACCTTCGACCACTCGTCGAAATAGAGGTGATAGTCGTACGGCCTCTTCGCCACCTTCCAGCAATCGAACGCCTCGTCCATGACGAGGAGCCCCATGCTGTCGCACAGGTCGAGGAACCCCGGGTCCGGGGGATTGTGGGCGGTGCGGATGGCGTTCGCGCCGATCGCCTTCAGCGCCGCAAGCCGCACCCTCCAGACTCCGAGCGGAACCGCCGCCCCGAACGCGCCGCCTTCGGAGTGGATGCAGACCCCCTTGAGCTTCAGGTGGCGCCCGTTGAGCCAGAAGCCCGTCGCGGCCTCGAACTTGGCCTCGCGGATGCCGAACTTCGCGACGTCCTCGTCGACGACGGCGCCGCCGGCGTAGACGTCGACGGAGGCGCTGTAGAGCGCCGGCCGGTCGAGGTCCCACAGGACGGGGTTCGCCACCGGGAAATCCGCGTCGAAGTCGGCGGACTTGCCGGCCGGAATCTCGCTCGGGCTGATCGCCGTCGCGTAGCTTGTCGAGGTTGAGCCGCTGTCGGGTCCGCCCAGGCCGATCACCAGGGACACGGTCGCAGGTTCGGCCGACTCGTTGATGAGCGTCGTGTGCACGTGGACGGAGGCCTTGGCGGCCGTGATCCCGGTCGTCGTGACGAAGGTGGCGTGGCGCTCGACGTGGACGGGGCTCTCGACCACGAGGCGCACGTGCCTGATGATGCCGGAGCCCGTGTACCAGCGCGCCGCCACCTGCTTCGAGGTGTCCACCCGCACCGCGACGATGTTGTCTCCGTTCGCGGCCAGGTGGCCCGTGAGCTCGTAGGCGAAGCTCGAGTACCCGTAGGGGCGGTGGCCCAGGAGGAAACCGTTCACCCACACGTCGCTGTTGGCCATCACGGCGTCGAACTCGATGAACACCCGCTTGCCCGCGTACGAGGGATCCGCGCTGAAATGCCTCCGGTACCAGCCGACGCCCGTCGGCAGGAACGCCCCCTCGCCCTTCGCCGGGTTCTTCGGGTCGAACGGCCCGGCGATTCCCCAGTCGTGGGGGACGTCGAGCGTCCTCCACCCGGAATCGTCAAACGCGGGCTGCTCGGCGCCCGCTGCGTCGGACTGCACGAAGCGCCAGCCGGCGTCCATGGGGAGCGTCAGCCGCGCGGGGGCGGACGTGCTCGGCCGCGTCCACGGCCACGCGCATCCCGCGAGGAGCGCGCAGGCGAGGGCCGGGGGCAGAAGTCTGAGTGTGGCTTTCATTGGCCAGGGGGGCGCCCTCCCGCGCCGTAGGGGGTTTCTGCTGTCGATTTGGGGTCGAGGGGAACGTCGAAGCCGGCTGCCAGGTCGGGATGGGCCGGGTCGAAGGCGGGCGTGTCCCCGATCAGATACCGGGCGAAAGGGAGCCCGCTGGCCCTGATGCCCTCGACGATGCACTTTGCCATCTCATAGCTGCCGAAGTCATCGTGGTGGGTCGCCTCGATGGTCCCGCCAACGGTGGGAAAGAGAGCCTTCGTTGCCTCGGGCCCGAGCGCCTCGTAGAGGGACGCGCTCATCGCGTTCAGGTCGATGCATGCAACGCCCTCTTCCCTCGCCACGCGGCGCGCCGCCTCCGGATAGTCGCCGAGCGAGTTCTCGATCTTCCCGTCCGCACCGAAGGTCCTGCGGCTGACGGGCGTGATGACGACGGGCGTCGTCCCGTGCGCCCGGGCGTCCGCCACGAAGCGCTCGAGGTCCGCCTTGTAGGTCGTGAAGGCCCCGACGCCGGGGCCCTTCTCCTTCTGGTCGTTGTGGCCGAACTGGATGAGGAGGAAGTCGCCCGGGCGCATGAGCGAGTCGAGCTTCGGGAGGCGCCTTTCCGATACAAAGCTGCGCAGCGTCTCGCCCGACTCGGCGTGGTTTGCGACCGCTATCCCCGGGCCGAAGAACCGGGGAAGCATCTGCCCCCAGCTGCTGAAGGGCTCAAGCGCCTGGTCGCTCACCGTGGAGTCGCCGGCGATGAAGAGCGTGGGCAGGCTCGGCGCGGGGACGATGGACACCGCGCACACGCAGGGGCGCTCGCCGCTGAACTCGAGCGTGAGCCTGTCGTCCCAGTTCCATGCCTCAGCCGCCTTCTCGCGGGGTTTCAGCCTCACGAGGCCGCCCGGGGGATACCGGGGCGTGCGCACGCTCACCGTGAAGCTGCGCATCGCGAACCTGCCCGAGGCCGTGCGCTGCTCCTCGACCTCGAGGCGGCGGACCTCGGCCTTCACGGTCGTTGTCGACTCCCCCTGCGGGTCGCCGAGGAGGACGGTGACCGTGTAGTTTCCCTCCGGCTCGGCGGCGGAGAAGAAGAACGGGCGGGCTCCCGTGCAGAAATGCCCGCGAAGCGGATCCCCGCCGCCGCGGTCCACGGCCTCGACGGTCGATCCCGGCTCGAAGCCGTATCCCCTCGCGTCCGAGTAGGTCGTTCCCGGCAGGACCTGCTCGTAGCCCGCGGGCACGGGTCCGGGGCCGAATGAGTAGCGCTGCGCGCCGCAGGCTCCGGGGACGGACACGGCAGCCAGCGCGCCCGCGGCCAGAATCTCGGCAAAGGGGTTCACGGGCGCCGGCATTCCTAGCCCAGGTGGAACACCTCGCGCAGGCCGCGGCTGACCGGGCTCGCGTCGGGATTGGACGGCATGATGTCGCCCATGTACCTCCACCAGCGCCCGCACACCTCGGTCTTCGCTATCGCGCCCCAGCGGGCCTCGTCCTCGATCTCGGCGTAGGCGAAGAGCTGGTTCGTCTTGGCGTCGAGGAATATCGAGTAGTTGCGGGCGCCGTGCTTCGTGAGGGTCTCGGCCAATTCCGGCCATATGGGGCTGTGGCGCTTCTCGTACTCGGCCTCGCAGCCGGGGTTGACGGACATGATGAAGGCGATGCGTTTCATGGGGTTGGTATTTTCCTGGCTGCGGCCTGCGCCCTGAGGCAGAGCTCGGCGGCCTTGAAGGTGTGCTCCTGGGTCATCGCCTCCTCCGTGCGGCGGAGGCAGTCCTGGATCAGCTTGCCGAAGAAGGGGAATCCCACCTTTCCCCTGAGGTCGAATCGCCTCTCCCCCTTGGCGTCGACCAGGTACAGGCGGTCGCCGGTGCCCCGCGCGATGTCCACGTACTTTCGCAGCTCGATGTATCCGTCCGTCCCCAGGATGACTGTCCGCCCGTCGCCCCAGGTGCGAAGGCCGTCGGGCGTGAACCAGTCGAGGCGCACGTAGGACGAGGCGCCGTTGTTGCCGAGGAGCGACGCCTCCCCGAAGTCCTCGAATTCGGGCTTGTCGGGGTTTGCGAAGTTGGCGACCGCCGCCCTCTCGACCGTGGCGTCCGTCGCGCCCGAATAGTGCAGGAACTGCTCAAACTGGTGGCTCCCGATGTCGCAGAGGATGCCGCCGTACTTCGCCCGCTTGAAGAACCACGGGGGACGCGTCGCTTTCCTCAGGCGGTGGGGCCCGAGGCCGAGCACCTGGATCACGCGGCCGACTGCGCCCGCCCGGACGAGCTCCCCCGCCCTGACCGCGCACTCAACGTGGAGGCGCTCGCTGAAGTACACGGAAAACTTCCGCCCTGTGCGCCGCACCGAGGCGCGGGCCTCCTTGAGGCGCGCCATGGAGATAAAGGGAGTCTTGTCGCAGAAGTAGTCCTTGCCCGCCTCCATGACGCGGCAGCCGGTCGGACCGCGGTCGCACGGCACGCCGGCCGCGGCCACGAGCTGGACCGCCGGATCGCCCAGGATCTCGTCAAACGAGCGGGCGGCCCTCGCCTTCGGGAACTTCTCCAGGAACGACCTGAGCTTCGCGGGCTCCGGATCGTAGGCCCATTTGAGCTGCGCCCCCGCGCCGAGGAGCCCCTCGCACATCCCGAGGATGTGGTCGTGCTCGAAGAACGCCGCGGCGAACGTGAATTCGCCCGGCCTGACTGACTTGGTCCTGCGCGCAGCTGGGGTTGGCGGCATGTGGGGGTCTTTCGACACTCCACACGCGCTTCACGCGCGGTTCGAGTACCTTTTTTTCAGACAGACCGATGCGGCCGGCTGCCCGGCCGGCCGCACCCTCTCCCTAGAAATGCGCCGAGAGCGTCATCGTGTAGCGCGACGGAAGGCCAACCTCCTGGTCCGCCGGCTGGTAGAACTTGTTTGTCATGTTCTGCAAGTTTAGGGCAGCCGTGAGCTTGTATTTGCCGTACTTCCAGTCGTAGCCGACAGCGCTGTTCACCAAGATGTATGAGGGATAGATCAGGAAGGGATTGACGACGTTGCCGTTCGTCGGCCCCACGTAGTTCGCCCCGCCGCCGATCCAGAATCCCGAGAGCGGCCCGCTGACGAAGGTGTAGCGGCCCCAGATGTTGGCGAGGGTCTTCGCCGTAAATCCGGGATGCGCGCCCAAGTAAAGCGCGTCGCCCACGGGCTCCTGGGTATTCCTCACGTCGTCCTCGGCGGCGCTCAGGAAGACCTGGAGGTTGTCGATGGGGGTCAGGGTGACCTCATATTCAATGCCCTGGCTGCGGACCGTGACGCCCTGCACCGTCGTCGCAAGTGTGCCCGTGGAGAAGATCGTGTTGACCGACTGGATTCCGTTCGTCTGCACGATCCGGTAGACGGAGAGCGTGGAGGAGATCCGGTCGTTCAGGAAGTCGGTCTTGAAGCCGATCTCCTCGCCCTCGCTGGTGACCGGCGCCTCCTGGCCCGTGTCGACGGCCGTCTCCACGCCGTTCACGAGCTCGGGGTTCGTCAGGAATCCGCCACTGAACGTGTAGGACGTGCTGTAGGAGGCGTAGAGCATGGAGTCCTTCGTCACCTTGTAGCCCACCCCGATTTGCGGCGTCGTGTAGTGGGCGCGGAAGCCCTGCGGGTAGATCGCGGTAGGGGTCGTCCCCAGGAAGTTGGTCGAGATGGACTGGGACTGGTTGTAGCGCGCGCCGCCGACAAGGTAGATGCTGTCGTTGAGGAAACTCGCGTTGACGAGCCCGTAAAACGCCTGGTCGCTCGCATAGGAGAGGGTGTCCGGAGTGAGGCTCGTGTACTGGCTTGGCTGGACGGGAGTCGGGCTCTGGTTGATGAAGTAGGTCGGGCTCTGGGGGTCGACGTCCCAGGTCTGGTAGTAGGGCGAAGCCGCGCTGCCCGTGTTCAGGCGGATGACGTTGTAGCTGTCGTTCGAATCCCAGTAAAACCCGGCGAGCGGCTTGATCTTTCCCCAGCTGAAGTCGTAGTCGCCCGCAAATTCCGCCTGCGCCGTCTTGAAGCCGCCGTAGACGTACTGGACTCGGGGGCGCCGGGCAATGATTGCCGGGTTGCCCACGGCACCGCCCGTGTTGTTCACCTGGTCCTGGAGCGCCAGCTGCGGATTCGACTGGATCTGCTGGCCGAAGGCGTATTCCTCGGCGGTCTTCGCGGCCGTCGTCTGCGCATTCCAGACCGTGGATACCGCCCAGGTGCCCACGGCTCCGCCGGCTCCCGGCGTGTAGATGAGCGAGCCCGGCACGGCGATGAAGACGTCGCCGACGCCGGTCTGGTTGAAGGCGACATTGTTCTTGTTCAGGTCGAAGTCCGCGCGAGCGAGCCAGTGCTCGCCAATCGAGGCATCGAGTTCGGCGTTGATGTCCTCGAGGTCGGTCTTGCGCCAATCGGTGACGTTATCGTAGTCGAAATTGTTCGGCAGCCCGGGATAGGGGCCGGAGAAGCCCAGGTCGGCCGCGTCCTTGTAGTTGTTCGCGGCATCGACCCCGACGAGGCTCGTCAGGGCGGCGCTCGGCGAAGGTCCGTAGGCGGGCCCCTTCAGGGCCGTGACGATGCTCGCGGGCGTCCCGACGTCCATGTTCGGGGGGTACACGGCCGCGGGGTCCTCGTAGCGGTAGAACGACTGGTAGTTCACCTTCAGAGTCAGGTTCTTGAAGATGTTCCATGTCAGGCTCGGCGACAGCACGGTCGTCTCCGATTGGTTCTTGATGTTCTCGAATTCAAAACCGTTCTCAAACGCCCCGTTGAACCGGAAGAGGAGCGTGCCCGGGATGATCGGCACGTTCGCATCGATCGTGCCCCGGTAGTAATCGTCGTTGCCAAACCCGCCTGCCACCGTGACGAAGTATCCGTCCTGCGGCGTCTTCGTGATGTAGTTGACGGCCCCACCGGGGGCGACCTGCCCGTAGAGCAGGGCGGACGGCCCCTTGACCACCTCGACGCGCTCGATGTTGACGGGGTCGACGTAGACGTTGCCCCCGCCCCCCTCGTTGAAGCCGTTGCGCTCGGGCGACTGCTGGAATCCGCGGATCGTGAAGGAGTCCTCGCCCGCGTTGAACTCCTTGGCGCCGCTCGTCACGCCCGCCGCGTACTTGACGACGTCGTAGAGGTCGTTCGCGCCCGTGTCCTCTATGAACTGCTCGGTGAAGGCGCTCACCGAGAAGGGAAGGTCGGAAATCGGGGTGTTGATCCGGGTCGCCGACACCGAGTTCGCCGCCAGGTAACCCTTGTCCTGGTTCGTCGTGACCGCGAAGCTTGGAAGCTCGATCGTATCGGACGGGGCCGGAGCGGGGGTTGTTGCCGGGGCCGGCGCCGCGGCTGCCTGCGCCAGCATTGCCGGGGTCCCGGCGACGGCGATGGCCAAGGCGGCGCAAAGCACGGTGAAGCAGGGGCGGCCCGAAGGCGCGCGGCCCCGAAGGGTACGGTTATCGCTCATAACTATTAGGTGTTGGGGGTAATCTGCCGGAATGGGGACCGGCCCAAGGTGTCTGCGCGAAATTCATAATTATGAACTTTGGCCGCCGGCAAGCGAAAAATGCGTCAAGCTCATCGATTTCCAGGTTCCCCCGAGGCCGGCTCGGCGGTCTCCTCAGGTCGAGACGTCATAGACCTCGGGGCTGATGACGGATTCCAGCCCGTTCCCGCTCACGTAGGCCCGCAGGTTCGTCTGCGCGAATTCCCCGGCGTCACGGCACCGGTCGGTGGTCGGCCCGCCCAGGTGCGGGAGCAGCGCGACGTTGGAAAGGCCCCGCAGGCCGGAGTCGGCCGGCAGCGGCTCGGTCGCGTAGACGTCGAGCCCGACCTGGATCCGCCCCTCGCGGGCGACCCGGAGCAGGGCCTCCTCGTCCACGACGGCCCCGCGGCCCACGTTTACAAAGACCCCTCCGTCCGGGATGAGCCTGAGCAGGCGCTCGGTGACTATGCCCATGGTCTCGGGATTGAGGGGGGCCAGCTCGATCACCACGTCGTTGTTCGCGAACAGCTCGTCGAGGGAGGAGACCCGGCGGGCCCCGTGCGCCGCGTAGAGCGCCGGATCGGACTCGGGGGCAAAAACCTCGATTTCGACGCCGAACGGCCCAAGGAGCCGAGTGAGTTCGCGCGCTATGGGGCCGAACCCGTGGAGTCCCACGCGCCGCCCGAAGAGCGACGCCGTCTCCGTGCGGGCTTCCTTCCATACGCCGGGACGGCGCATGGCGGACATCCAGTGGCCTCCGCGCCGCAGGCAGACGAGAGTCAGCATAAGAGCGCATTCCGCGACCACGCGGCTTACGGATCCGCCCCAGTTGGTCACCAGGAGGCCGTTCTCAATGTGCGCGCGGCCGACGAGTTTCCTGACCGAGCCTGGCAGGTAGCAGACATATAGCAGCCGCGACGGAAGCTCGGGAGGGAGCGGCGGGGTCTTCCAGCCTGCAAGGAGTACATCCGGATCCGCGGCCAGCAGGCGTTCCTCATAGGCCACTTCGCCCTTCTCCGTCGGATCAAGAAGCACGAACTCGTCGGCCATGCCCTTTATCTCGGCAAACAGCGGTTCGGGCAGGAAATCGGAGATTTCCTGTGCCGTGAGCGCGGCGACAAGCGTGCGGATCCTAGGCATGGGGAGGAATGGAGGCCGGGACCCTGGACTGGCGGACAAGGGCCGCGCCGATCAGCCCGAGGACGATCCCGCAGAATAGAAAGGCGGCGCGCCCGGACGGTGGGTTGGGTATCAGTGCAAGAAGGCAGATGACGACGCCGTACGGCATGCACAGCCATCCGATAAGCCAGGACTGTTTGTCGTCCGAGGCCGGGGTGTCCTCCTCCCGGTCGTAGTCGACCGGCAGCTCAATGCGCCGCGAGAATTCCTCGATCGACGCCTTGTACGACGCCGGAGCGCCCTCGTAGAAGAGCCTGCTGAAACAGAACCACGCGACGCCGGCCCCGATGGTCGTCATGACCGCGATCGCCTGGTCCCAATTCTGGCGCTCCCACTCGTTGGGGTTGGCGCGCGCGCCGAAGACGCGCACCGCCCATTCCACGGAGAGAAAGGCGCGCGTCAGCCATCCCGCCGCGAAGCCGACCAGCACGGTGGACCATCCCGACCATGGCGGAGTGCGCCGGATGAAGATGCCGAGCACGAGGGGAAGCGTCTGGGGCAGCGCCACCAGCACCCCGAAATCAAGCATGAGCTTGAACAGCGACAGCTCGGGAAAACTGAAGTAGACACGGGCGAGGATGATGACGGCCACGCCGAATGCGAGGGTCGTGACTTTGCCCGCAAACAGCAGCTCCCGCTCGCCGGCTCCCGGGCGGATGATCGGCTGGTAGAAATTCTTGATGAAGATGCCGGCGTTGCTGTTCAGCCCGGCGTCCATCGCGGAGAGGGTGGCTGCGAAGACTCCGCTCACGAGGAGACCCAGCATCCCCACGGGGAACGTGGCGGTGGCCATTGCGAAGAACGATCCCTCGGAGGGGTTCTTCAGGTGCGGGTAGACGCGCCCAAGGTCTGGTATCGCCGCCGAGGCCGCCATCGGGGGCACGAACCAGATGACAAGGCCCACCAGCATCAGGCCCGCGGCCAGGAGCGCCGCCTTGCGGGCGTGCCTGCCGTCCTTCACGCAAAAATACCGGGGCGCCTCCGTGAGGCTGTTCGAGGAGACAAACTGCTTAGCCATCATAGCCACGCACCAGAAGAGGAGGAAGTCGTCGGAGAAGAGCTTGCCCAGATTCAGGCGCGTGCCCGCCAGCTGGTGGACGAAGGCCCCTGCGCCGCCGAGACGCGAGACGGCCAGCACCGTCGCGACCATCGTCACGGGCATCAGGATGAGCACCTGGATGAAATCGCTAGCGACCACGGCCCAGCTGCCCCCGATGAGGGCGATTGCGGTCACCGTGCCCCCGCCGATCAGGATTGTCATGTTCACATCCATGGAAAACGCCGCGGAGAAAAAGACCCCGAGCCCATAGAGCCAGATGCCCGCGTACATGAGGCGCAGCGGCAGCGTCAGCCACGTGAAGAACTGCTCGTTGTCCGGGCCGAACCGGGCCCGCACCGCCTGCATCGAGGTGACGACGCGCAGCTGGCGGAAGCGGGGCGCAAAATAGAGCGCGCTCGCGACGAAGCCCACGGCGTTGGCGAGATAGATCACCATGATCGGCCAGCCGTCGGAGTAGGCGCGGCTCGCCGCTCCGGTGAACGTCCACGCGCTGAAGGACACGATGAATGCCGAGCCGCCGGCCATCCACCAGATGACCTGGCCGCCGCTCCGGAAATAGTCGCTCGTGTTTCGCACGAAACGCCGGAAGACCCAGCTGATCACCAGGAGGTAGACGAAATAAAACGCCAGGACGGCGTAGTCGTAGGGGGTCATCAGTCACGGGGCGGCCGGGTCAAGGGGCCCCAACAAAATTCATAATTATGAAATTACAAGCTAAAACCCGTCCGCCGCTTCACTTCCGGCCCACTGGCCCCGTCGTGTCGCCCACGTACAGCTGTGCCGGCAGCATGAGGTCCGTGAAGCTCTCGTCCTCCACCCCCGTGCTGTCCAGGGCGAGGCGTGCCGCGGCCTCGCCGAGCTTCTCGGGGCTCGATCCCGCGGCGGTTATGGCGGGCGTGGCCGCCTTTGCCTCCGGCGAGAAGTCGGCGCTGGCGAGGCTGATGTCGGCGGGCACCCTCCTGCCCTCCCGCTCCCAGGCGCGCATCGCCCCGACCGCCATGAGCGTGTTGTAGCAGACGAAGGCGCTCGGGAATCCCTGGCGGCCGTGCCTTGCCAGGATCTCGTGCACCGCCTCGGCGCCCTCCGCGCGGTCGGCCTGCTCGAGCGTCACGCAATAGCGGTCGTTGCAGGCGAGGCCGTGGCGCCCGAGCGCCGATTGGAACGCGCCGAACCGGGCGCTGTGGCGGCCGAGGCCCGAGTTCCCGCCCAGCCAGCCTATGTTTCGGTGGCCAAGACCGTGGAGGTGCCCAATCAGGAGGTCGAGCGCCTGGGGCTCGTTGCCAACGACCGAATGGCAGACGCCGGGGTAGCGCGCCGAGACCGCCACGATGCGGCGCTCAACCTGCCTCAGCTCGTCCAGGAAGGACCGCGACACCTCGCCGAGGAGAACGATTCCCTTGAAGAGGTGGCCCGGCTGGAAAAGCCTCTGGATCTTGGCACGGTCAAGCGAGTCCTCCGTCCCGAGGAAGACCGTCGTAAAGCCGCGCGCCTCAAGCGCCGTGTGGAGCCCGTCCTGCACGTGGCCGAAATAATTGCTCGGCGTGTGCAGGCCCAGACGCGCGCGCAGGATGAAGCCCACCTGCCTGCCCTGGGCGGCCGGCGACGAGGCCAGGCGCATTCCCTTCGGGTGGTAGCCCCGCTTGACGGCATGGGCCCAGATCCGGTCGTACGTCTCGGGGCTTATTCCCTGGCGGCGCCCGTTGAGGACGAGCGACACCATGGCCTGGGAGAGACCGAGCTCCCTGGCCAGCTGGGCCTGGGAGATCTTCTTTGAGCGGGGCACAGCGGTGAAATTCAGTAAACGACGACCCGAGGCAATGGTTTATTCGGGGCGCTTCGCGAAAACGACGTACATGTTCGGCTGACCGCCGGCTGTTTTTTCGGAATTCGAGCCGAGGGTCAGACTCTCGTCGCGGAGAGCGCGGTGTGCGAAGACCGCCATCGGCTGGCCGGCTACAACGATCCGCAGGCCCGATTTTTCAAATTGCCCCAGCAGCCAGCTTGGGAGCGGCAGGCGGTCGTCATGTGCGACATACACCGTGACGCCGGCTGGCACGGCGATCTGGATGAAGTCGAGGGCGCTGTAGAGGGAATCGGCCTGCCCGGCCTGCACCCAGTCGGCGCCGCGAAGCTCAGCCGGCAGGCCGACAAAGGCGGTGTCGCGGTCGACGTAGATGTTTTTGCCGTCCTCGGCGCCCGCTTCGATGTGGACCGTCGCCACGCTGCCCGTGTACGAGAAATTGGTGACGAAGCGCCCGAATTGGCCCAATGACGCCGGCTCTGCCGTCTCGGGAGTCGCATCCGCAATGATCGCCGGCTGGTCCGTCGGAAGGGCAATCGCGGGCACGGCCGGGGCAGCCCGGGTGAAGCCGCCCGTCACCGTGACGGGGACGGAATCGATCATGACGCTTGTGGGCGTCAGCCCTTCCGAGCGCGCGCTCACGGTGACCTTGCCCGGCGCAAGGCCTGCGCGGATCGAGACCCGGTTGATCCCGCATTCCAGGTCGAGGTGGGTATTGTTGATCGATTCGGGGCGCCCGCTGTTCCAGCCGCCGCGCCAAACGGCGGGGCCCTCGCAGCCAAAATCCACGCGCCCCTGGAAGGTCGGGCAGCGATACCCGCGGGCATCGACGGCCTCGACATCGATGAGCGCGACGTCGGAGCCGTCCGCCTGCAGTCCCCCGGGGCCGACGATCGGCGTCAGGCGCAGGGCCGCCGGAGCCCCGACCGTGCGCATGGTTTCGGATGCGCACACGGTGTTCTTCAGGTACGACACGGCCCTGATCTCGCCGGGTTCCCATGCCACGTCGGGGAACGTGAAGAGATAGCGGTCGGAGACCCTCCCGAGGCCGAGCGACCGGCCGTTGACGATGAGCTCGACCGCGTCACCGTTGGCCACGACGTAGACCGTCTTCCTCGTCCCCGCCGGATAGTTCCAGTGGCCGATGATGTGCACGCGCGACCCGGTGTGGAACATGACGTCGCAGGCGTAGTAGGCCTCCTTCGGCAGCCGGACGCCGTCCACTTCGCCGCTGTCGCGTGCGGTTTCGCAGTCGACGCGACCGCCGCTCGTCGTGTCTGAGAAAATCCAGTTCGCCCCGCCGCAGCGGTCCGCGCCGCCGAGCTTGCGCACATATTGCGACACCTCGTCTACGGCGAACTGCTCGGAGGTGAGCTGGTAGGTCTGGCCCTTGGCCTCCGGATAGCCGAATCCAGGCGGAGAGAAATCATCCCAGACGCGCCGGGGCGACTCCTCGCGGTCGTACTCGCCCTCGACGACGGGCAGGCGCGCGATCTCCCGGCCGCCCTCGGTGCCGATGCCAACGTCCATGAACGCGGCGTCCGTCTGGTCGGCGCGCCGGTAGGCCAAAGCGCGGCCGCCGCGGGGGTCGAAGTCATCCGCGACCTTGCGAAGCTCCTCGGCATGGGCGCGTGTCACATGCTGGTTGCCGGCCTCCCAGATGAGGATGGACGGATGGTTGCGGTAGTAGACGATGACATCCCGGAACGCAGCTGCCCGGATGGCCCAGGCCGCTCCGACGGTATCGGATTCGCCGTCGACGCCCGGCTGGTCCGTGACGAGTCCCAGCTCATCGCCGGCCGCGATCATGACCGGGGCGCCGGCGCAGTGCCCCCACCGCTGGAAATTGCTTCCTGCGTCCTTGGTGAGCTGCAGCGTGTAGAAATGCAGCCAGTCGGGCTGGGCGTCGCCCAGGCCCGGCCATTCGTCGGTCGGGCGCTGTCCCCAGCCGTGGAGCTTGACGTGGTGGCCGTTGATGAAGAAGCCGGCGCTCGCACTCCAATGCGCCGAGCGAATTCCAAACGGAATCGTTGTGGAGTCCACCGTTTCGCCGTTCAGCCGCAGCCGGCACACGGCGCGGTAAAGATAGGGGAATTCGGGCTCCCACAGCCGGGGGGCGCGGATCGTCCCCTCGACCCGGAAGACGGCCCTGGCGCCCGGGGCCGCTATCCGGGCCCGGTCCAGGTGGAGCACGCTCGACCCGTCGGAGCCGAGAATATCGACGCTCAACTCGACGTTTGCGGCCGCCGACCGGCCGTTCTCGACCGGCACCTCAAGGTGAAGCTGCGCCGACTTTTCCGAGATATCTGTCTCAAAGACGTAGGGCCCCTCGGTCTGGAGGAAATCATAAAGAGGAAGCGTGATGTGCAGCGGATCAGCGACGTGCAGGAAGACGTTCCGGTATATCCCACCCTGGGCCGGCTGCCATCGCGGGTTATTCCAGGGAATCTGCCCAGCCTGGATCGCTCCGACGTCGTCGGGAACCGACGCGTTCTCCTTCTGGGTGATCTTGGCCAGGTTGGTTTCGTCCGACGGATCCCTCACGAACGAGTTGTCGCACATGACCGCCAGGACATTGGCTCCGCCGTCGGACCGCAGGAAGGGAGTAAGGTTGAAGCCGAAAGGAACGAACCCGTTCTTGCTCGCGCCGAGGTAATGCCCGTTGATGTAGACCTCGGCCACCTGCCGGACACCCTCAAACTCGACGCAGACCCAGCGGCCGCGCATGGAGGCGGGCAGCGAAAACACCTTTCGGTACCACGTGCGTCCGCTCCACTGGACCGTCTCGCCGGCCATGTTGCGGTTCGACCAGTGGTCGAACGTGTCGGTGTCGTTATACGTGTGCGGTGTCGAGACCGTGTCCCAGGACCGGTCGTCGAATCCGGGGGCCGCTGCCGCTGCCCCCGGGTCTGCCTTCAGGAACTGCCAGCCGGGATTGAGGTTCAGGTCGAGGCGCTCCGCCGCCACGGCCGATTCGCAGGCCGCGGCGTGGAGACACCCGGCGGCGATCGCGCACCGGAGAGATGTCACCGCGAGGCCGTGGAAATTTCCGCCCATCGGCATCACCACCAGCCTGTCTCGGCCGCCGCCGAGAGTGCGTCCCCGAGCGGCGGCAGCTCCGGGTGCCACTGCTTCTCCCATTCAAGGCTGAAGGGGCCCGTGAAGCCGCCCGCCAGCGCCGCCCGGAGGTTCGCCATCGGGAATTCCCCAGTCCCGGGCAGCACGTACCGCGGGGGCGCCCCGGGAACGGGTCCGCCGACGCTGTCCTTCACATGGATGTGCGCCACATGCGGGGCGATTGTCCGCCAGGTCAGCGCCGGGTCCTCGCCTCCCCTCCTCCAGGTGTGGTGGCTGTCCCACAGGATCGCGGTGCCTGGCGCCGCCTGCGCAAAGCTCCGGATGGCCCCGGCCGTGAGGAGCGAATCGTGGGTCTCGACCATGATGTCGGTTCGCCACCCGCGCTCGGCCCGGAGGGCGCGCCACCAGGCGGCGGCCTCGGCCGCCCGCTCCACTTCCGCGCCGTCCGCCGGCGGCTTTCCGTCGAAGACCCGCAGCATGGGGACTCCCATCGCCTCGGCCCAGGGGACGTAATCCAGGAACTTCCCCCGGTCCTCGTCCGTTCCCCCGATCAGGCGGAGCGAGGTGCCGAACGCCGCGATGCGCACGCCGGCCTCCGCCGCCGCCCTGGCGAGCTCCGCCGGCGAGTCCCCGCGGCCGGAAAGATACGCGGGCAGGTCCAGCGAGCCCCCGAGCGCCCTCAGCTCGACCGCCCCGATCCCGTGCGACCGGGCCAGCGCGAGCACACCGGCGAGGTCCAGTTCGGGGCAGCCCAATGTCGAGAACGCGCGCTCGTAGGCGGCTTTCCCTTCGCCTGTCCGGATTCGAGGCGGCGGTCCCATGGGATCGGGCCCCTCAGCCGAGCGCGCCCACCTTGACCCAGGCCCGCTTTGCCCAGGACTCGAGGCCCAGCTCGGCCAGCTGGACGCCCTTCGCACCCTCAAGCAGCGTCCACCGGAAGGGCTCGCCGCCGGCCACGTGCCGGAGGAAAAGCTCCCACTGCGCCTTGAACGCGTTGTCGAACACGGCGGTCTCGGGCACCTTCTGCCAGCCGTCGAAGAACTTAATCGGCTGGTCGATGTCCGGGTTCCAGGTCGGGCGCGGGGTCGCCTCGGCCCGCTGGGTCCAGCACTCGCGCAGGCCGGCGACCGCCGAGCCCTTGGTCCCATCCACGTGGAGCGTCAGGAGGTCGTCGCGGCGCACGCGCGTGGTCCACGAGCTGTTGAACTGGAGGATCACGTCCCTGTCCGTCGTGAAGGTGGCGTAGGCCGCATCGTCCGCGGTGCACTTGTAGGGCTTTCCGCGCTCGTCCCAGCGCTGGGGGATGTGGGTGGCGCCAAGGCAGGAGACTCCCGTCACGTTGCCGAAGAGGTTGTCGATCACGTAGCGCCAGTGGCAGAGCATGTCCACGATGATCCCGCCGGCATCCTCCTTGCGGTAGTTCCACGAGGGGCGCTGCGCGGGCTGGAGATCGCCCTCGAACACCCAGTAGCCGAACTCCCCGCGCACGGAGAGGATCCGGCCGAAGAAGCCCGAGTCCATGAGGAGCCGCAGCTTGAGGAGCCCCGGGAGCCAGAGCTTGTCCTGGACGACTCCGTTCTTGAGGCCGGCGGCCTCGCACTCCCTGGAAAGGGCCAGGGCCGTCGCCGTGTCCACGGCCGTGGGCTTCTCGCAGTAGATCGCCTTTCCGGCCGCGATGGCCTGGCGAACCCCCTCGGCGCGCCGGTCCGTCGTCTGGGAGTCGAAGTAGATCGCGTTGAACGGGTCCGCGAGCGCGGCCCCGAGGTCCGTCGTGAACCGGGAGACGCCGTGCGCCTCGCCGAGCGCCCTCAGCTTGTCCGCGCTGCGCCCGACCAGGATCGGGTCCGGGATGACCGTGTCCCCGTTCGCCAGGCGGACACCCCCCTGCTTGCGGATGGCGAGGACCGAGCGCACGAGGTGCTGGTTCGTCCCCATGCGCCCGGTGACGCCATTCATGATGACCCCTAGTGTGTGTTGCTTCATTTTAAAGGATTCATTGCCCAGCGCCGTGGTCCCTACGAATGCTCCAGGTACGCGTCCTTGATCTCGGCGAGGAACGCGTCCTGGTCCGCCGCCCACCAGCGGTTGGAGAAGATCTCGACCTCGTTGAAGCCCTTGAATCCCGCAGCCTCGACCCATCCCCGGATCTGCCGGATCGGGATGCACCCCTCGCCCATGAGCCCGCGGTCGTTCAGGAGGTCGACGGTCGGCGTCCTCCAGTCGCAGATGTGGAACGCGAAGAGCGAGCCCTCGCGACCGCAGTGTTCGATCTCCCTCTCGAGGCTGCCGTCCCACCACACGTGGTAGACGTCGAGCGCGATCCCGACCCAGGGCGATCCCACCTGCGCGCAGATGGCCCTCGCCTGGGCGACCGTGTTCACGGCCGAGCGGTCGTCCGCGTACATGGGATGGAGCGGCTCGATTGCCAGGCGGACCTTGCACGCGGCCGCATGGGAGGCGAGTTCGCCGATGCCGTCCGCGATCTGCCTGCGCGACTCGGGAAGCGGCTGGCCGGGCACGGCGCCGCAGACGAGGACGATGTGGGGCGCCCCCAGCGCCGCAGCCTGGTCGATGCACCGGCGGTTCTCGTCGACCGCGCCCGCCCTTCCCTCCCGGGTCGCCGCCGCGAGGAAGCCCCCCCGGCAGAGGGAGACGACCGAGAGTCCTTGGTCGCGGATCATCCGGCCGGCCTCGGCGGGATCGCGGCCCTCGATCGCCTGCCGCCAGACCGTGATGCCCTTGACCCCCGCCGCCGCGTAGCGGCGCACGGCCACGTCAAGCGGCCAGGGCTTGGTCGTGATCGTGTGGACGCAGAGCCTCGAGGTGTCGGTGATCTTCGAGGCCATCGTGGGAGCGCGCCTAGCGGATGAAGAACGCGTAGTAGGGCTCGCCCCGGGCCATCCTGAGGATGAGGAGCGCCAGCTCGCGGGCGTGGTAGTCGCCCCACATGCACGATTCGCCGCAGGGCACCTTGCGCCCCCTGGGCACGTGGTCCCAGCCGTTGGGCCGGTGGTACACGGCGTGGAGGATGAGGCCCTGGTGCTCCGGCGCCGTCGAGAGGTACCCGTCGCCAAAGAGCGTCCTCGCCACCGTGAGGCCCGCGGCGAGGTAGCGCCTCCCGGCGGCGTGCCTGCCGATCGCCCTCATGTGGTTGCCGAGCCGGATCAGTCCCTGGGCCGCGATGGCCGCCGCCGAGCTGTCGACCGGCTCCTGCTCGTTGAAGGGATCCGCGCGGCGGTCCAGGTAGCGGCCGAGCCGGGCCAGCCCGGGGGCCCCGGTGTCCCAGTAGGGGATGCCGTCGACGGGGGTGTTGGCGATGAAGAAGTCGGCGGTCGCGGCCGCGACGTCGAGGAAGCGCGCGAGCACCCTCCCCCTGGATCCCCTCGAGCCGAATTCGGACTCCGGGACCGTGGAGAGGAACTCCAGCTGCTCGGCGTAGCCGCAGAGGATCCACGCAAGCCCGCGGGTCCAGGTTGAGAACGGGGAGTAGCCCTGCTGCGTGCTCGGGCAGCGGTAGGACCCGTCGTTCAGGTTGAAGATCGACTCGTGGGCCACCCTCCCGCGCACGTCGTAGTGGTCCCTGCCCTCGCCGAGGTAGACATTGAAGCGGGCGGTCGTCTCCGCGTGGACGAGGAGCCGCTCCAGGAGCGAGAATCTCTGGTCGCGCTCGCCCATGAGCACGTGGCCGAGCTGATGGGCGATCCCGAGGACGCGCAGCGAGCGGATGGTGTCTGCAAAGAGCGAATGCGGTCCGTTGAAGGAGTAGACGTAGCCGAGGCCGCCCGGAAGCGAGGTCCAACGTGCCGCCTGGACGGCCCCGCTCACCTTGAGCGCGAGCTCGTAGAAATCGACCTCGGTGCCGTCGGCGGGCATCCGGCCCTCGATGGCAAGCCGGCGGAGGTTCCCGTAGGTGGAGACGTTGTTGAAGCCGTGGTCGTGGACCCCGACGTGGCTCACGTGGCTCGCCATGTGCCTGCGCGTCCCCTCCCGCCCGTACGCCAGGGCGCCGGCGTCCCCGGTCGCGTCAAACTGCAGGATTGCCGATCCGTAGAGGAAACCCTGGGTCCATTCGGTCCAGCCCCGCGACTCGTACCTGCCTCCGACCGTGAAGACAGGGGAACCCCGGGAGGGCCTCCACTCCCTCTCGAGGAGCCTGATCTTGTGGCCAGAGAGCTCGAAGAGCCGCTCGCAAGACGGGACGAGCGCCGCGGGGCTGAGCTTGGTGTCGACCTTGATCATTTCCGACGGGCCCCGCTAGAGCCTGCGCACGCCGAAGCCCCCGTCGACGGGGATCACGGCCCCGGTCGAATACGGCAGCTGGTCCGCGATCACCGAGCGCACGGCGCGCCCCACGTCCTCCGGCGTGCCCCACCGCATCTGCGGAACGAGGCCGCCCGCGATCAGGGCGTCGTAGCGCTCCTTCACCTTGGCCGTCATGTCGGTCGCCATGATCCCGGGGCGCACCTCGACGACCAGGATGCCGTCGGCCGCCAGGCGGGCCGCCCAGAGCTGGGCCGCCATCGAGAGTCCCGCCTTCGAGATGCAGTAGTCGCCGCGCGCGACGGACGCCGTGTCGGCGGAGATCGAGGTCACGAAGACGATCTTGCGGCCGCCGGGGAGCGCCGCGGGCGCCGGAGAGTCGAGCCAGTGCCTCGCCACCAGCTGCGTCAGGAAATAGGGACCGCGCAGGTTCGTGCCCAGGACCTCGTCGAAGGACTCCTCGGTCGCGTCGACGATGTCCGCCCGCACCCTGGGCGCCATGCCGGCGTTGTTCACGAGGGCGTCCAGGCGGCCAAATTGCCTCAGCGTCTCGTCGAGGAGCCGGCCGCGGTCCATCCCGCTCGCGATGTCGGCCTGGATCGCCGGGAATTCCTGGAACCGGGATTTCGCAGCCTTCCGGCAGGCCTCGGCGGTCTCCGCCGCAGCCTCCTCGTTGCGGGCAAAGTTGATGACCACCGAGCAGCCGAGCTCCGCCAGCTGGAGGGCTATCCCGCGGCCTAGTCCGCGGCCGGCGCCGGTCACGAGGACGACGGCGGCTTCACTGGGGGTTTGTGGCACGGCGCCATCATACGCCTCCCCGCAGGCCGAGGGTGAGGATTTTGTCGGTGCATGTTAGCACAAAATCGGGTAACGTCTCGTCCTAATGAACCGCAGGTTCCGCTCGCTCCTGATCGAGAACGCCAGCATCCGCACCCCCGGCCTGCAGGTGATGAGGCTCGCCGTGCACCGCCACCTGCCCGAGCTGGCCTCCGTGACGCAGCATATCCACGCCTCGGGCCAGGCCCTCCTCTACCTGAGCGGCGAGGGCTGGCAGCGGATCGCCCGGAACACGGCCCGGGTGGAGCCCGGCACGCTCGTCATGATCCCTGCCGGCGTCTCGCACTCCTTCGTGCGCTCGGGGAGCAAGATGCCGCTCTGCCTCGCGGTCGACTACCGGATCCGGCCGCCGGGGAGGCGCCACGCCTCGGTCTCCAGCCTCAACCGCTCGGAGCTGGCGCAGGTGCGCCAAAGCCTGGCCCAGCTCGCACGGATGCACTCGGATTCCCAGGCTTCGCTCCAGGTCGACGGTGCGGTCCTCGTCCTCCAGGTCATGGTGACGCTCCTTCGCTCCGCGGGATGGCTCCCGAGGGAATCCGCTCCCGCCAGTGGCCACCCCGGCCGGGCGATCCTCGGGCTCCTCTCGAGGATTGAGCCCTCCACCCCCCTCTCGGACGTCATCCGCAGGAGCGGCTACCAGCGCGACCACTTGAACTCCCTCGTCAAGCGCGAGACCGGCCTCACCCTCGGCCAGTACCGCGCGGAGCGCAGGCTGGCGCTCGCAAAGCGCCTGCTCTCTGAGCAGGTGCAGGTCTCAGGGGTCGCCGCGGCAGTCGGCCTCCCCGACCAGAGCTACTTCGCCCGCTGGTTCCGCAGGCAGACGGGCCAGCAGCCGTCCGCCTGGGGGAGGAATTCCCGCTGACCGAAGGCATCGCAGGCTTTGACCGGATCGCCGCCCGCGTCTATAGGATCGCCCGGCCCGGAGCTCCCGCGGCCTCCACGCCCCACCCCGAAGAAACCCCACACCCCCATGCCCCAAGACAACAGCGGCCTCTTCAAGTCGAAGGCCGGCGGGAGCCACGTCGTCACGTTCGCCCTGGTCTCCTCCCTCTTCCTCCTCTGGGGCGTCTGCAATGGGATGATCGACGTGATGGACAAGCATTTCCAGCAGGTGCTGCACCTGAGCCTCGCGAGGTCCGCGTGGGTCCAGTTCGCCCACTACCTGGGGTATTTCCTCATGGCGCTGCCGGCGGGCTGGCTCGCGACGAGGCTGGGCTACAAGGGCGGCATCATCGCCGGCCTTCTCATGGTGGCGCTGGGAGGGTTCTGGTTCGTTCCGGCCACGCACATCGCCCAGTTCTGGGCGTACCTGGTCGGGGTCTGCGTCATCGCGGCCGGGCTCACCTTCCTCGAGACCGTGGCCAACCCCTACACGACCGTGCTCGGGCCGCCGCAGTTCGCCGCCACCCGCATCAACCTCGCCCAGTCCTGCAACGGCGTCGGCTGGATCCTCGGGCCGATCCTGGGCGGCATGTTCTTCTATTCCAAGGACGCCGCGGGAGTGAGCACGGGAAGCCAGACGCTCTGGATCCCCTATTTCTCCATCGGGCTCGTCGTGATCGTCCTCGCCGTCATCTTCTATTTCTCCGAGCTGCCGGACATCAAGACGGAGGACGACTACCACCTGGACGACGCCCCCGCAGGAGCCTCCCGCTCCATATGGTCGCACCCGCACTTCACCATGGCGGTTGCCGCGCAGTTCTTCTACGTCGCTGCGCAGGCCGGCATCTTCAGCTTCTTCATCAATTACATGACGGCCGAGGCCCCTCCCATCCCGCCTTCGTGGAACACCGGCATGATGGCGGGCTGGTTCGAGCCGAACAGGCTGGGCGTCCTCGCGATCAGCGACAAGGGCGCCTCGTTCCTCGCCTCGCTCGGCTTCGCGTGCTTCCTCGCGGGCCGGGTGTCCGGGGCGGCCCTGCTAAGGAAGTTCGCGGCCCACAAGGTCCTCGGCCTCTATGGGATCCTCAATGTAGCCATGTGCCTCCTCGTCATCCTGAAGCTCGGATGGCCGTCGGTCGTCTGCGTGTTCCTCAGCTATTTCTTCATGTCGATCATGTTCCCGACCATCTTCGCGCTCGGGATCCACGGCCTCGGGGCGCGGGCAAAAAAGGCCTCCGCCTACATCGTCATGGCGATCATGGGCGGCGCCATCCTGCCGAAGCTGATGGGAGCCGTCGGCGACAACTACGGCATGTCGCGCAGCTTCATCGTGCCGCTCGGCTGCTTCGGCTTCGTCGCCTACTACGGGTATTCGTGGCGCAGGCTAAGCAGGTCCGAGGGGATCGTCGGGCTCGACGCAAACAGGAGTCATTGAGCGCCGCCCGGGCGAGCGCCATGGCGAAGCGGCGCCAAACCTCCCGTAACCTTGCACAGGCGCCCGGCAACAGATAGAGTGCCGGACGATCATCAATATGCGGTGGGCTGCCTCAAGGCTCCGGTTACCGACTCTGATCGCCGCAACGGCGCTCGCATGGGCATCCGCCGCGCCCAGCGGGAGGGCCGGTCCGACCGATCAAGTGCCTCCCTCCGGCTCTGGGGCGACACCTGCTCTCCAAGCGATGCCTAAGCGGGTTTTTGTGATCCCGATCCGCGTAGAAATCGCGGAACCCGCGCTCTACCTGCTCAGGCGCGGACTGAAGGAGGCCGTGGAGGAGCACGCGGACGCGGTGGTGCTGGACATCAACACGCCGGGCGGGGACATCGCAGTCACCATGGAGATGATGGACGACCTGAAGAAGTTCCCGGGCAGGACGATCGCTTTCGTGGACAGCGAGGCGATGTCCGCGGGCGCGTTCATTTCGGCGGTCTGCGACGAGATCTGGTTCGTGTCGTCGCCCACCGAGGGGATCATCGGCGCGGCAGCCCCGGTGGGATCCACCGGCCAGGACATAGACGCGACGATGAAGGGCAAGCTTGTGAGCTACCTCAAGGCGCGCATGAGGGCGATCTCGGAGGGGAGGGGGCACCGGGGGGAGGTCATTTCCGCGATGATCGACGCGGACATGGCGCTCGAGATTGACGGCGAGGAGGTGAAGATCGACGGGAAGCCGATCAAGGAAAAGGGGGCGCTCCTGTCCCTCACGGCAACCGAGGCGATGACTCCGGTCGGAAAGCCGCCCACGCCCCTTCTCGGCGCGGGGGAGGCCAAGGACATGGATGACCTGCTCACCAAGTGCTTCGGCGCCGGCGCCTTCAAGGCCACGTACCTCCATGCGACATGGTCCGAGGAGCTTGCGGTCTTCCTCAACCACCTGGCGCCCGCCCTTCTCGGTCTCGGAATCCTCTCCCTCTTCATCGGCTTCAAGTCGCAGGGCTTCGGCGGGTTCGTCGCCGCGGGGGTCGTCCTCCTGACGATCGTCTTCCTCGGCAGCTACGTCTCGGGTCTGTCGGGACATGAGCCCGTGATCGTCTTCTCCATCGGGCTCCTGCTCCTTCTGGCCGAGATCCTGTTCTTCCACAGCGCCGGCATCCTCGGGGTCTTCGGTTTCCTTCTCATGATGGGCTCCCTCTTCTGGTCCATGGCTGACCTGTGGCCGGGGGAGCCCGTCCAGGTGGCCTGGTCGGCCGACGCGTTCGTGCAGCCGATGATCAACCTGGGCGCGGGGCTCGGAATCGCCATGGTTCTCGGTGCGTGCCTGCTGCGTTTCCTGCCCAAGGGCTGGATATGGGACAGACTCACCGTGAGCGCGACAGTGGGAGGATCCGCGCAAAGGGCCGGCGGCGATCCCGGGGCCGCGGGGCTCATCGACGGGCTCGTCGGGCGCCGCGGCGTGGCCGCTACCGCCCTCCGTCCAGGCGGGCAGGTTGAGGTCGACGGCCGGCGCTTCGAGGCCGAGGTCAGGATGGGCACGGTCGACGCGGGGACACCCGTCGTCGTTCTGGGACGTGGCAATTTCGCACTCGTCGTCGAAGAGGACAAGGGCGACAACCGGAAGGCAAACGGATGACGCCCATCCTGCTCCTCTTCATGGCCGGGATAATGCTCCTCGCGGCCGATGTGTTTGTCGCGAGTTTCTTCATGGCCGGGCTCGGGGGTGTGGCGATGGTCGCGGGCTGCGTCCTCGTTTACCGGGATTTCGGCATCCTCGACGCCGGTTTGGCGGGGGTCGGGGTCGTGGTTCTGCTCGGGGCCGCAATCTACCTCGAGCTTGTCGTGCTGCCGAGGACTCGCATCGGGCGCGGACTGGTCGTCGAATCGACTTCGGGCTCGAGAGGCAAGCTCCCGGCCGTCGCCGGCGAGGTGGTCGGCAGGCCCGCCACGGCCGACACGACCCTCGCCCCAAGCGGATATGTGCTCGTAGACGGACGCCGCTATGAGGCATTCTGCCGAAGCGGCCTCGCGGCCCGGGGCGATCTTCTGAGCGTCGTCGGAGTGGACAATTTCCGCCTCATTGTAACCAAACCCTAAATACATATGCCCGACGTATCCCTCATCATCGCGGTCCCGCTCATCATTGTCGGCCTCGTAGTCATCGTGCTCTTCCTCTCGTACGTCGGCACCTGGCTCAAGGCGCGGCTCAACGGGGCGCCGGTCAGCATCGTCAACCTGGTCGGGATGCGCCTCGGCGGCGTTCCGTACAACCTGGTCGTCGGGGCGCGGATCACGGCCGTCAAGGCCGGCATCCCTCTCACGACCGACAAGATCTCGGCGCACTACCTGGCCGGCGGCAACGTCATCCCCACCGTCCAGGCGATCATAGCCGCTCAGAAGGCCGGAATTGAGCTCAACTGGGACCGGGCGTGCGCCATCGACCTCGCGACAAAGGGCTCGGGCAAATCGATCGTCGAGGCGGTGCGCACGTCGGTGGACCCGAAGGTCATCGACTGCCCGAACCCGGAGAGCGGCCGCACCACCATAGACGGCGTCGCAAAGGACGGCATCCAGGTGAAGGTGAAGGCGCGGGTGACCGTGCGTACCCACCTCGACAGGTTCGTCGGCGGCGCCAAGGAGGAGACCATCATCGCCCGCGTCGGCGAGGGCATCGTGACGACGATCGGCATGGCGGACAGCTACAAGCAGGTCCTTGAGTCCCCCGACAGCATCTCGAAGACGGTCCTGGCGCGCGGGCTCGACGTCGGCTCGGCCTTCGAGATCCTCTCGATCGACATCGCCGACGTGGACGTCGGGGAAAACATCGGCGCGCGCCTCCAGGTCGCCCAGGCCGAGGCCAACAAGAACATGGCGCAGGCGCAGGCCGAGATCCGCCGCGCAGCGGCCGTTGCCCTCGAGCAGGAGATGAAGGCCAGGGTCCAGGAGATGCAGGCGAAGGTCGTCGAGTCCCAGGCGCAGGTTCCGCTCGCGATGGCCGAGGCCTTCCGCAGCGGCCGGCTCGGGGTCATGGACTACTACAAGATGGAGAACATCCAGTCCGACACGTCCATGCGCAAGAGCATCGCCGAGCCCGGCGAGAAAAAGTGACCGCCGTCGCCCCAGCCTTTCCGGTCCTTTTCGCGGCGACCGTGCTGCCGCCGCAGTTTGTCTTTTTCCTGATCATCGGGGTCATGTGGCTTTTCAAGGCCATCGGCCGCGCGAAGGCGGCGTTCCTGAGCAAGGAACGCCCGCAGCAGGAGGCCGATCGGCCGAAGCCCGCGGAGCAGGCCGGTCCCGTGGAAATGAGCCTGAGCGACGAGGAGCGCGCGCTCCTTGTGCGCCAGGACATCCTTCAAAAGAGGGCGAAACGCCAGGCGGAGATCGCAGCGCTCATGGGAAGGCCGGGCGAGCGCCCGGCCCCCGCGCCGCCGCCCCTTGCAAGGAAGGCGCCAGCGGACACGGCGGCCGCATCGGCGAAAGGGGGCGCGGCGGCCGTTTACGCAGCTGTGCCCGCGCGGGCGCCGGTTCCCACACTGCCGCTCAGTCCCCTGGCGCCGGTGGCGCCCGCTCCGTCCGCGGGGGCGCTTTGGCTCGACGAACTTCGCAGCCGCGACTCGGTTCGCCGCGCAATCCTCGTCCGCGAGATCCTCGGTCAGCCGGTGGCCCTTCGCTAGCGCCTGGCTCCCGGACACGGGGGGAATACCTCATTGCGCGGGCCCGGCGAACCGCGTACTATCGGAGGCTGTGAATGCCCGGCTCATAGCGCAGCGCAGCAGGCTCCTGGCAATCGTCGCCCTCTCGGCCCTCGCGCCCACCGGGATCCAGGCTTTCACTCTTTCCGACCTCCTGTTGGATACCAAGATGAACCCCACCCGCTTCGCGGGGTATTTCGGGGACTTTGAGTACGACATTCATCCGTTCGACGTGCAGGACCCCGACGTCTTCCTGGAGACCCGCCGCGGCGACTGCATCGACTATGCGGTCATGGCCGACTATGTCCTTAAGCAGGACGGCTACTCGACCCGCCTGATCCGCGTCGAGATGGTGGGCAAGAACATGGGACACGCCGTCTGCTACGTGAGCCAGAGCACGGGCTACCTGGACTACAACAACCGAAAGTACATGTTCAAGCTGAGGCGTTCCGGCCAGCGGCTCAGGGACATCGCCACCGTCGTCGCGAACTCGTTCGACGCGAATTGGACGTTTGCGTCGGAGTTCACCTACACCTACAAGGAGGACGTGAAGCGCGCAGTGATGACCGTGGTCAAGACAGACCCCCCGGACACGGATCCAGACGCGGGCGGCCCAGCCCAAGCGCGAAACGGGTCGGGCTCGTGAGCCCGGCCGACCCGTGATGGACAAGACCGAGAAACGCATCCTGCTATTCTTCGCCCTGGTGCTCGGCGTGTTTGTCGTGGTCGCCGTCGCCACTGTGCGAAACATCAACCGGGGCGTCGCCGGGAGCGACTGGGTGAACCACACCCATGCGGTCATCCTCGAGAACGAGGCGCTCCGCTCAGACCTCTACCTGTCCGACGGGTCGGCGCACACGTTCGTCGTCACCGGCGACCCGGTCGACCGGCGCGCCGTCGTCGAGGCCCTGTCAGACGTCTCCGAGAACCTGGACATCATGGAGGCCCTCACCCGCAATGAACCCCCCCAGAGCAACCAGGTTGCCCACATCGAGACCCTGGTGAAAGTCCGGGCCGATTTCATCCGCTCCCTCCTCGCCGCCCGGCGCTCGGGAAACATGGACGCCGTCCACGTCCTGCTGGCGGACGACGCGGGCCAGCCGGCCCTGAAGGACATTGATCGGGCGATCGAGAAGCTGAAGCAGGACGAGCTCGGGCTCCTGACGGAGAGGGACACCGCGTCGTTCGTTCAGGCCCAGATGACCCGCTGGGCCGTGTGGACCGGGGTTGCCCTTGATTTTCTGCTCCTTGGGGGCGCGGGCTGGCTGATCCGCGACGACATCGCTGCGCGCCGGCGCGCGGCGACGGCCCTGCGCGCGGCAAACAACCAGCTCGAGGCCAAGGTGCGCGAGCGCACATCCGAGCTGGCCGCGTCCAACGAGCTCCTCACGGCCGAGAACCTTGAGCGCAGCTGGTCGAACCAGGGGCTCGAGCACCAGCTCAACTACAACAACCTGATCATCAATTCCATAAATGACCTTGTCCTCGTGCTGACGAAGGCCACGAACATCTCGCGCGTGAATCCCGCGGTGGTCCGCATCACGGGCTTCGAGCCGCACGAGCTGATCAACAGGCCCTTCGCGAGCCTGGCCGAGCTCACCTATGACCGCACGGCGCCGATGCTTGATCCCATTGCCCAGGCGATGAAGGACGGGCGCGACCTCCGGGACCAGGAGGCCGTCGTCCAGGACAGGCTCGGCCGGAGGATTCCGGTTCATGTCGCGCTCTTCCCACTGCGCGACCGTGACAAGGTGGTGGGAGGTGTTGTAATACTCCAGGTCATCCGGTCAGGGGACGGCCGGGAGCCCCTAATCTAGCCCATGCAAAAGCACATCCTAGTCGTAGACGATGAGGCGGTCATCCGCGACCTCCTGGACATGTTCCTCTCACGGAGCGGCTACCGGGTGACCGCGGTCTCGTCCGCGCCCGAGGCTGAGGAGGTGGCCGGCAGGGACCGTCCGGACCTCGTGATCACGGACCTGCAGCTCGAGGACTCGGACGGCCTCGAGATGATCGAGAGGCTGAAGGCGCTCCTGCCCGAGACGCCCATGATGCTCCTGACGGGCGTGATGTTCGATCCCAAGGTGATCCGCGAGACCCTCAAGAAGAAGGTCTCCTGCTACGTGGAGAAGACGGCGCCCCTGACCCGGATCCTCGCCGCGGTGCAGGGTCTTGTCGGCAAGTGAGGGCGACCCGCCGTCCCGCGCCCTAAAACGAGACCTCCACGGGCTCCGAGACGAGGAGCACGGACTGGTCGCGCGTCGAGGCCTTCCAGGCGAGGCGGATGGCGTCGATCGCCTCGCGGTTGGCCGGCGTGTCCTCGTGGACGACGACCAGCACCTTGGACCACAACCGGCTCGGGACTTCGCTGCCTTTGTCGCGCCACTGCCCATAGGCGTCGAACACGGTCAGCCCGTCTGGAAAGCGCGGGGTGACCTCCTTGTCGAGGAAGGCCCGCCAGCGGATCTCCGCGATGCCGCCATCGCGGACGTCGACTGGGCCCACTCCGAAGTAGAGCTCGCTGCGTATCCAGTGCGCGGCCTCCGGCCGGGCGGTGTCGCCCTTGAGAGCCGGCGTCGCCTGGACCGGGGTGTCGGCGCGGGCAACGCGGATTGATGACGAGAGGGCGACGAGCGCGCAGACGGCGAGGGCGGTGTAGGGCTTCATGGGGCAATGATTGGGAACCCCGCCGGGCCCCCGTCAAGGGCGCCCTTCGCCCGGACGCCGCGCCCTACCTTGCCGAGAACCTGAGGACCGTCTCCGATCTGTAGGTCTGGCCCGCCTTCAGCACATACGACGGAAAATTCGGCTGGTTCACGGAGTCGGGGAAATGCTGCGTCTCAAGCGCGAGGGCCCAGTACTGCTTGTAGACGACGCCCTTCTTTCCCGTGAGGGTGCCGTCCAGGAAATTGCCGCTGTAGAACTGGACCCCGGGCTCGGTGCTCGCGATGCCCATCACCCGGCCCGACTTCGGATCATACACGGTCGCGACCGGGGCCAGCGCGCCTCCCCCGCTGTTGAGCACATAGTTGTGGTCGTAGCCGATGGGATTGCCGCCCACCTCAATGATGTGCTCCCCGATCCGCGTCGGCTGGCGGAAATCCATCGGGGTCCCCGCGACCGACCTGAGCTCGCCTGTCGGGATAAGCGTGGAGTCGACCGGCGTGTACCGGTCGGCGTCGATCTGGAGGACCTGGTCGAGGATGCCGCCGTTCTCGGGGCCGCCCAGGTTGAAGTAGCTGTGGTTGGTCACGTTGACCGGAGTGTCCTTGTCAGTCGTGACCACGTAATTGATCGACAGCTCGTTGGAGTTGGAGAGCGCATAGGTGACCTTCACCGTGCAGTTGCCGGGATATCCCTCCTCGCCGTCCCGGCTGAGGTAGCTGAACTCCACGGCGGGCGCCCCGCCGGATACGACCCGCGCGTCCCACACGACCTTGTCGAAGCCCTTGTTGCCGCCGTGCAGGTGGTTGGGGCCGTCGTTCGTCGCGAGCTGGTACGTCTTGCCGTCGAGCGTGAACCGGCCCTTCGCGATGCGGTTGCCCACCCGGCCCACGATGGCCCCGAAATAGGGCTCCTTCTGCAGGTAGCCGGCGAGGCTGTCGAATCCGAGGACTATGTCGTCAAATTTCCCGCCGCGGTCCGGCGTGTCGAGCTCGGTGAGCGTCGCCCCGTAGTTCGTGATCTTCGCGACCAAGCCGTTCGCATTGGTGAGAACGTAGAGGTCGACGTCCTTGCCGTCCACGTTGCCAAAGGGGAGCTTCACAAGGCCCGCGGCCGCGGGCGCCGAAGGGACCAGCCCCATGAGGAGGCCGGCAGCCATGATGAGCGCGGGAAGAGGGAGGCGATTTTGCGGGTTCAGCATGGGAATCGATTCTGGGTGTGCCCCGGGCCCTTCCGGCGGGCCATCAGGAGAAGTAGATGTAGGCGCCCAGGATGCAGGCCAGGATGAACAGCGAGGCCAGCACCTCGCGCTTGTCCCAGCTCGCGCGCGTCGTCGCCCGGTCCGAATCAAGGGCGGTCGCGAACGTCAGGCTCTTGATCCTTTCGTAATCCGGCGCCGCGGTCGCCAGGCTCGCGCCAACCATGACGATCCCGGAGACGACCGTGATGAGGACGCTGAAGTACTGGAAATTGATGTTGTTCACGATCCAGAGGAAGGAGCCCGGCGTGTAGCCCTGCTCGAAACCTGCGAGCTTCATCGTGACCGGTGTGTCCACGGCCATGCGGAAGCCCCCGAGGATGAACCCGACCACCATGGCCCACAGGCATCCGTGCGAGTTGAGCCGCTTCCAGAAGACGCCGAAGAAGAAGACGACGAATATCGGCGGCGCGAGGTAGCCCTGGACCGACTGGAGGTAGCCGTAGAGGCTGTGGGCGCCCTGGATGACGGGAATCCACGCCAGGGAAATGAGGATCATGACGACCGTGGCGGCCCGCCCCATGCGGACGAGCTCGTGCTGCGTGGCGAGCGGGCGGAACTTCTGGTAGAGGTCCACCGTGAACAGGGTCGAGCAGGCGTTGAAGACGCCGGCGAGCGAGCCCATGAGGGCGGAGAGGAGGCCCGCCACGACGATCCCGCGGAGGCCGGGCGGCAGGAGGTACTTCACCATCATCGGAAAGGCCGCCTGGGCCACGGCCGGGACCGCCTTCCCATCGGCGCCGATCATCGAGCTCAGCTCGGCTATCTTCCCGCTCTTCGCCAGCGCAAAGCAGATGAGCCCAGGGATGATGAAGAGGTAGACCGGGAAGAGCTTCAGGAACGCGGCGAAGATGCTTCCGCGCCGGGCCGTCCTCTCATCGGGGGCGCCCAGCGCGCGCTGGACGATGTACTGGTCCGTGCACCAGTACCAGAGGCCGATGATCGGCGCGCAGATCAGCATGCCCGGCCACGGGAAGTCGCCGTTGAAATACCAGGCCTGCTTCGTGATGGCGCCCGCGGCATTCGTCTCAAGGACCGGGGACCAGGTCGACTCCACCCCCACGGGCGTGAACGGGTGCCACAGGTCCAGCATCTCCGGCCCGCACAGGCGGCGCAATTCGCCCCAGCCGCCGAGGATGTGCAGCCCGTAGAAGGTCAGGGTCGCGGATCCGCCGATGAGCACCATGACCTGCACGGCGTCATTGTAGACGACGGCCCGCATGCCCCCGAGCGTCGTGTAGAGGCCGGTCAGGAGGATGACCGCGACCGAGCCGATCCAGAAGCTGTTCACCTCAATTCCGCCCAGGTTGAAATGGATCTCGGGGAGAAGCGTCGCGAAGACCACGCCGCCCGCGAAGATGCCGACGGCGATCTTCGAGAGGATGAACATGATGATCGAGACGATGGAGAGCACGTACCGCGAGGACACGCTGAAGCGCCGCTCGAGGAACTCGGGCATCGTGAACACGAGCGACCTGGCGTAGAACGGGACGAAGACCCAGGCCAGGACGAGGAGGCACCAGGCATGGAGCTCGTAGTGCGCGAGCGCGATCCCGTCGGTCGCCCCCGAGCCCGCGAGGCCCACGATGTGCTCCGAGCCGATGTTCGATGCGAATATCGAGGCGCCGATGAGCCACCACCCCAGGTTGCGCCCGGCAAGGAAGTAGTCGGTCGCCGTGTCCTTGCCCTTGCGGACGACCCAGGTCGCCACGCTGATGAGCACGCCGAAGTACAGCGCGATCGCGAGCCAGTCGAGGCCTGTCATTGTCGAATGCGATGGCATATCCATGGCCAGAAGGGGTAGCAGGCTCATTGCGTGGGGTCGCGGAACGAGGCGCGAAGCTCCATTCGCTTTACCGTCATGTCAATCCGGTATTGTATCCCCGGGCGGGCCGTCTGGCATCAACTGCCTCGCACCCGCGCCCCGCCCCATGGAGTACACGCTTGGAATTGATTTCGGGACAAACACCGTCCGCGCCCTCGTCGTCCGATGCAGGGACGGCGCAGAGCTTGGAAGCAGCGTCGCAGGCTACGCGAGCGGCCGCCAGGGCGTCCTCCTCGACGAGCGCGACCCGCACCTCGCGCGCCAGAACCCCGCGGACTACCTGGCCGCCATGGAGAAGAGCGTGCGCGGCGCCCTCTCGGCAGCGCGGCGCAGCCGCGGATTCTCCGCGGGGCGCGTGATCGGGGTGGGGGTCGACACGACGGGATCGAGCCCGATCCCCGTCGACCGCGGGAACCGGCCCCTCGCCCTGGACAGGAAATGGCGCGGGAACCTCGCGGCGCAGTGCTGGCTCTGGAAGGACCACACGAGCTGGCGCGAGGCCGCCCGCATCACGGAAGTGGCCGCGAAGATGCGCCCGCAGTACATCGCCAAATGCGGCAACACCTATTCCTCCGAGTGGTTCTGGTCGAAGATCTGGCACTGTCTGGCGGTTGCGCCCGATGTCTTCAGGGCCGCGTACTCCTGGGTCGAGTTCGCGGACTGGGTGCCCTCCGTCCTGGCCGGCGTCGACGACCCGTCCAAGGTCGTGCGCGGTATTTGCGCAGCCGGCCACAAGGCCCTCTACAGCGACGAATGGGGAGGGCTTCCCGACAAGAAGTTCCTCGCGGCCCTCGACCCCAGGCTCGCCGCCCTCAGGGACCGGCTCTACGAGCGGGCCCACGACGCCACGGCGCCCGCGGGCTCCCTCTGCGCGGACTGGGCGCGCCGCCTCGGACTTACAGCCGGGATCCCGATCGCCATCGGCGAGTTCGACGTCCACTACGGGGCGATCGGCAGCGGCGTGCGGGAGGGGACGCTCGTCAAGGTGATCGGAACCTCGACCTGCGACTGCGCGGTGGTCTCGTCCAAGAGGAAGGTCCCGGACATCCCAGGAATCTGCGGCATCGTCCCCGGGGCGATCCTGCCGGGGTACATTGGGATTGAGGCCGGCCAGTCGGCTGTGGGCGACATCTTCAGCTGGTGGGTCGACGTCATCTGCGAGGGCGACGCGGCCCTCCACGCACGCCTGACGGCGGAGGCCTCGCGCCAGAAGCCGGGCGAATCCGGGCTCCTTGCGCTCGACTGGCACAACGGCAACCGGACGATCCTCGTCGACCCGAGGCTCACGGGCCTCCTCGTCGGCTGCACGCTCCACACGACCCGCGCGGACGTCTACCGCGCGCTCATCGAGTCCACGGCCTTCGGGGCCCGGATGATCATCGAGCGGATCCGCGAATACGGAGTGCCGATCCGCAGGATCGTCTGCGCGGGGGGCGTCGCGGAGAAGAACCCGCTCCTGATGCAGATCTACGCCGACGTGACCGGCTGCGCGATGCTGGCGGCCGGATCGAGCCAGGCGTGCGCGCTCGGCGCCGCGGTGTCCGCCGCAGTCCTCGCGGGCGCCCACCCAAGCTTCCCCGCCGCGCAGCGGGCGATGACGAGCCTGAAGAAGAGGAGCTTCAGGCCCATTGCCTCAAACAGGCGGACTTACAACAAACTCTACGCCCAGTACCGGGCGCTCCACGACGGGTTCGGGGGCATCCGCAGGGACTCGGATTTCTCGCGCACCATGAAGGAACTCCTTGCCATCAGGTCGGAGAGCCTCGGCATCTAGCCGCCCCCACCCATGAAACCCCTCGCAAAGTCCGAAATCTGGTTCCTCACCGGCTCGCAGCACCTTTACGGGCCCGGGCCGCTCAAGCAGGTGGCAGCAAACTCGAGGGCGATCGCATCCGGACTCGGCGCCGCACCGGCAATCCCGCTGCCCGTGGTGTTCAAGCCCGTCCTGACGACCGCCGACGAGATCAGGGCGGTCTGCCTCGAGGCGAACAACGATCCCCAGTGCGCGGGCCTCATCCTGTGGATGCACACGTTCTCCCCGGCGAGGATGTGGATCGGCGGACTCTCCGTCCTCAGGAAGCCATTCGCCCACCTGCACACGCAGTTCAACCGCGATCTCCCGTGGGCCAGGATCGACATGGACTTCATGAACCTGAACCAGGCGGCCCACGGGGACCGCGAGGCGGGGTTCCTGCACGCGCGCATGCGCCTGCCGCGGAAGATCGTCGTCGGGCATTGGGAGGATCCGGAGGTGCAGGAGCGCCTCGGCTCCTGGATGAGGGTGGCCCGAGCGTGGCAGGACCTCCAGGGGGCGAAGTTCGCCCGGTTCGGCGACAACATGCGCCGCGTAGCGGTCACCGAGGGCGACAAGGTGGCGGCGGAGATCCGCTTCGGCTTCTCGGTCGACGGCTACGGAGTCGGCGACCTGGCCTCGGAGATCCGCGACGTCGCGGACGGCGCGGTCACCCGCCTGTGCTCGGAATACTCCGGGCGCTACAGGGTCGCCCGCGAGCTGCGAAGCGGCGGCGCGCGCCACGCTTCGCTGCGCGAAGCCGCCCGGATAGAGCTCGGCCTGCGGGCCTTCCTCGAGCGCGGGGACTTCAAGGGGTTCACGACCACGTTTGAGGACCTGCACGGGCTGCGCCAGCTGCCGGGCCTCGCCGTCCAGAGGCTCATGGCGGAGGGTTACGGTTTCGGCGCAGAGGGCGACTGGAAGACGTGCGCGCTCCTGCGGATGATGAAGGTCGTCGCAGCCGGACTCAAGGGGGGCACGTCCTTCATGGAGGACTACACCTACCACCTGCACCCGTCGGGCAGCCTCGTCCTCGGGGCCCACATGCTCGAGGTCTGCGAATCCATCGCGGCATCGAAGCCCTCGCTCGAGGTCCATCCGCTCGGGATCGGGGGCAAGGAGGATCCCGCGCGCCTCGTCTTCACGGCCCCCGCCGGCCCCGCCCTCAACGCTTCCCTCATAGACCTTGGCAACCGGTTCCGGCTCCTCGTGAACGAGGTCGACGTCGTCAGGCCGCCGAAGCCGCTGCCTCGGCTCCCGGTCGCGCGCGCGGTCTGGAAGTGCCGCCCCGACTTCAAGACGGCGTGCGGCGCGTGGATCCGCTCCGGCGGCGCCCACCACACGGCCTTCAGCTACGCGGTGACCGCGGAGCACCTGCGCGACTTCGCGGAGGTCGCCGGCATCGAGTTTGTCCTCATCGACGGCGCGACCAGGCTCACCGAGCTCGAGAAGGAGCTCCGCTGGAACGAGGCCTACTTCCAGTTTGCGCCCAGCCCCGGCGCGTGATTCCTAGGCGGGGCCAAGGCAGCCCAAACACCATGCTGAAAGAGCTCAAGCGCGAGGCCTACGAGGCGAACCTGCTCCTGCCGAAGCACGGTCTCATCAACCTGAACTTCGGCAACGCGAGCGCGCTCGACCGCGGGCGCGGGATCTTCGCCATCAAGCCGAGCGGCGTCGACTACGAGAAGCTCAGGCCCGCCGACATGGTGCTCGTCGACCTCAAGGGGAGGCGCGTCGAGGGAAAGCTTCGCCCGTCGTCCGACACGCCGACCCACGCTGAGCTCTACAGGGGATTCCCCCACATCGGCGGCGTCGTCCACACCCACTCCTTCTATGCGACGGCCTTCGCCCAGGCCGGCCGGGAGATTCCGGTGCTCGGGACCACGCATTCCGATTTCTTCTTCGGCGCCGTTCCGGTCACCCGCCCCCTCGCGCGCGGGGCGATCGCCGGCGATTACGAGGCGGAGACCGGCAAGGCGATCCTCAAGCGGTTCGCGAAGCTCAATCCCCGGGAAATCCCCGGGGTCCTCGTGCTGCACCACGGGCCGTTCACCTGGGGCGCAACGGCCGCCGAGGCGGAGGAGTACGCGGTGGCGGTCGAGCTCTGCGCAAAGCTCGCGTATCACACCCTTGCGCTCGGCCCTGTCGGGGCGGGGATCATCGCAGGCCTCGTGGACCGCCACTTCCGCCGCAAGCACGGACCGAGCGCCTACTACGGGCAGGAATAGGTGGGCGGTGACGTGTAGATCGGTTGCGTCCAATTCCAATGTCGCCCGCATGGATAGGACGGGGCCTGGTTCTGGCGGCCTTAGCGGCGATGACCGGCTGCGTTAATTCAGAATATGTGAGCGAGAATCCCGTCGACAGCCAGGTTCAGCCGCTCAAGGCAGGCGTCTACAGCGTGAAGGACGTCGACGTTCGCCCCGTGGCGACCCACGAGGTCGAGCCCGATTATCCCCCGGACCTCGAGCCCATCCTGACGGGAAAGGCCATTGTCGCGTACACGGTCCGCACCGACGGCAAGGTCGCGGACGCTGCGGTCGTGGAGGCCGACGACGTCCAGTTTGGCGAGGCCGCGGTCTCGGCGATCAGGAAATGGCGATATAAGCCGGCCCAGGTGAAGGGTGCGCCTGTCGATTGCCGCATGACGCTCCCGTTCATCTTCGTCTCGCCGTACGCCAATTATCCCCAGTTCGACTCGATGCCGGATCCGTCGAGCAAGGCCCCCCTCGACGCCCCCCCTCCCCCGGCGGCGTTGGAGAGGCGCTAGAAATCCGCCCGCTCCGAACCGGCTCAGCGCCGGCCCCAATGGGCGCCTGGCTTGCCGCGCGGATGATGCATGGGGGCCCTGTGCTGCGGCGCGCCGCCGCCGCCTCGCCTCTGCGGCGCCGGGCGCGGCGCATACGACGCGGCCTTGTACGGGAAGCCCTCGAGCTTCAGGCGCGGGATCTCGCGCCCGATGAAGCGCTCGATGTCCCTGACATCCTGGTTGTTCTCGGGCGTCGCCAGCGTGAACGCATCCCCGACGGCCTGGGCCCTGCCGGTCCGGCCGATCCTGTGGACGTAGTCCTCGGGGTTCTCGGGCACGTCGTAGTTGATGACGTGCGAGACGCCCGCAACGTCGATGCCGCGCGCCGCGATGTCGGTCGCAACCATGACCTCGTACCGGCCGCTCCGGAACCCCTCGAGCGCCTCCATGCGCTGGTTCTGGGATCGGTTCGCATGGAGGACGGCGACGCTGTGGTTCGCCTCCCTCAGGCGGCGGGCTATCCGGTCGGCCCCGTGCTTCGTCCTCGAGAAGACAAGCACGCTGTTGAAGTCGATCGCAGCCAGGAGCGCCAGGAGGAGGTCAAACTTCTGCTCCTGGTTGACGGGGTAGATGGCATGCGTGATCAGGGTCGTCACGGTGCGGGCCTGGCCGATCTCGACGCGCACCGGGTCCTTGAGGGCGAACGAGGCCACGGCCGCGATCTCGGGAGGGACGGTCGCCGAGAAGAAGAGAGTCTGGCGCCGCGGGGGGCACTTCTGGATGATCCGCTTCACGTCGTGGATGAACCCCATGTCGAGCATGCGGTCCACCTCGTCCAGGACCAGGATCTGGACGGTGCCGAGCGAGAGCTCGCCCTCCTGCATGAAGTCCAGGAGCCGGCCGCACGTGGCGACGACGATGTCCGCCCCGGCGCGAAGGTCGCTGCGCTGGCGCCCGTAGCCGACGCCGCCGTGGAGCACGGTGGCCCGGATGTCCGAGAACCTTGCGAAGTCGCGGAACGCCGTCTCGACCTGGGCCGCAAGCTCCCGGGTCGGCTCGAGGACGAGCACGCGGGGGCCCTCCCTCTTGTGGGTCCCGAGGAGCGAAAGAATCGGGAGCGCGAACGCGGCCGTCTTTCCTGTTCCCGTCTGTGCGGACGCGATCAGGTCCTTGCCCGACATCACGACAGGGATGGCGCGCAGCTGGATGGGAGTGGGTTCGGTGTATCCCATGGCCTGCACACCGCGCAGAAAATTGGGTGCCAGGCCTAGTTTTGAGAAGGGCATCCCATACCTCCAACCGGAACATTGCCCAACGCGAGGCTATTCCCCAGCGGCCCGGGATTGCCGAGTGCGCCATATCCGCCATCGTTCGACGGGTGACCCAATTCAGACGCGCCCTCATCCTGGCAGCCGCCCTGGCTGCAATCCCCGGGGCGCACGCTGCGCTCTGGGTCTCGCCAGCGGGCGACGACTCCGCCCCGGGCACTGAGGAGCAACCGCTTAGGACAATCGAGCGGGCGCGCGACCTGGTGCGCGGAATGAACGGCGACATGTCGGACGACATCACGGTCTTCATCAGCGGGACCTACAGGCTCGCGCAGCCCATCGAGTTCGGCGCGCAGGATTCGGGGACGAACGGTTTTTCCGTGGTCTACACGGCCGCCCCCGGGGAGCACCCGGTCGTCAGCGGCGGGCTTCCCGTCACGGGATGGACCCTCTCCGACAGCGCGCGCAACCTGTGGTCGGCGCCCGCCCCCGAGGGGCTCGCAAACTCACGCGACCTCTTCGTGAACGGTTCGCCCGCGGTCCGGACCCGGGTCCGCCTTGCCCATCCCGTGCCCGAAACCCCGGAGGACGCCTCGAAGCCCGATCCCTGGGCCCTGTGGAAGAATCCGGCCGACGTCGAGCTCATCGGCCCAGTCCCGGACGCGATCTGGTCCGAGCGCTCCGGCCCGGCGCCCTATTATGCCGAGAACGCGCTCGAGCTCCTGGGAACGCCTGGGCAGTGGTACTTCGACCGGGGCGCACGGCGCATTTTCTACATGCCGAGGGCCGGCGAGGACCTGTCCTCGGCGGACATTGTCGTCGCCGCGGGCAATGCGCTTGTCGTCGGCGTTGGGACGAGGGACCGGCCGCTCGCAGGCCTCATCTTCAAGGGAATCCGCTTTGAATACGCGACGGCGGCCGGCGCGTCGGCGCCCCCTGCGGCCGTCCGCATCGAGGGTGCGGGGAACATCCAGTTTCTGGAGGATGAATTCGTCCACATGGGGACCCCTGCGCTCGGTCTCGGCCCCGGGCTCGAGGGCGCAACCGTCGAGGGCTGCCTGTTTGGCGACATCGGTTGGTCCGCGATAAGGATTGCCGACGCCGATCATCTAGTCGTCGCAAGTAGCCGGTTTTCCTATAGCTCAACCGGCCATCCCGCGGAGGCCGCGATCGAGGTCGCCCGCTCGCGCGCCGTATCGGTCGAGCACTGCCAGATCGATCATTACCCAAGCGCCGCGATCGCCGCTGTCGAATGCGGCCCGGGCGCGGTCGAGGACACGCTGAACCGGGTGTCGCCGCCCATCATCGGCATGGGCGCGCAGGAGGCGCCGGCTGATGGCTCGGGGGTTCCCGACGCCTACCAGGATATCCTGGACGAGCGGCTGAGCGCGCCGGCGGCACCCCATCCGCCGGCCAATGTCGCGGCCGAGGCCCGCGACAGGTCCGCCCTAGTGGCATGGGATCCGCCCTGCCTCGACGGCGGCCAGCCGGTCGACACCTTTGAGGTGGCCGCCTCGACCGGCGCCAGGATCTCCATCTCAGCGGCGGACTTCCGCGCAAAGGGATACGTCGAGTTCCCCGGCCTGGAAAACGGCGCGGCTGTCTCGTTCACGGTCGCGGCCAGGAATTCCCTGGGCGCAGGCCCGCCCTCCGTCGCCTGCGCGCAGGTGGTTCCCGGCCGAAGGCGACACCAGAGGCCGCCCGCTCCGCCGTCGCTCGTGACGCTCGAGCCGGGCGAATCCGGCGCCGCGATCGCGATAACGCCGCCAGGCGCGGGCGGGGGCAGCGCCATCGTCTCGTATTCGCTCGACGTCCTGCCGGCCGGCGCCCACCTGGTGCTTGAGGGCCGCGACGTCATCCACTCGGATGCGGATCACCCCCTTAGGAGGAATGTGCAGGGTTTCGCGCCTGCCCACGGATCTGACGTCGCGGTGACGGCCACGAACGCAACCGGGACGGGCAAGCCCTTCGTCGTCCGCTGGCCGTAGCCGAAGGGCGCCTAACGGTCCGGCCGCCTGATCGCGAAGCGGTCGGTCGTGCGGGTGTAGAGCTCCCCCCCGAGGCGGCCCACGAGGTCGAGCTTGCCGGGGTCGGGAGTGCCGTCCGGCCCCAGCACGTCGTCGGCAATGTGGGCATATTGAATCCGGCCAAAGATGACGGATGCCGCAAGGGGCCCCTCCCCCACCGGCACGATCAGGTGCAGCGTGCACTCGAATGCGATCGGGGTGGCTGCCACGCGCGGCGGCCGCACGCGCGTCGAGGGCGCCTGCGCGATCCCGAACGTCTCGAACTCGCTCTCCTCGGCCGGAAGGAGCGACGCCGTCGCGTTCATCTGCTCGGCGAGGGCGAAGGGGACCACGTTCACGACGAATTCGCCGGTCTCTTCGATATTGCGGGCGGTGTCCTTCTTGCGGCCGTCGCGGTTGTTGACGGGGACGATGAGGAGCGTCGGCGGATTCGCGGTCACCCCCTGGAAAAAGCTGAAGGGGGCGAGGTTCGTTCTGCCCCCCGGCGACATCGTCGAGACCCAGGCGACGGGCCGGGGCATGATTGACGTCGTCATCAGCGAGTAGACGTCGCGCAGCGGGAGGGTCGAAAAGTCGATCTGCATGGTCCCCCACGTTGAATCGCGCGTGTGCCGGCCACAAGCCCGGCGGCCTCCCCCGGGGCGAGGAAGAACTGGCCTGCGGCTCCCGGCCGCGCTATCCTTCGCCCCCGACCCCCCATGAGAAAACTCGCAGCCTGCATGGCCGCCGCGCTCGCCCTGCCCCAGCCAGCGCAGGCCGCGCTCCCCGTGACGGCCGCGGTCGCGCTTGCGCAGCCCTTCGCCCTGGGCGACGTCCGCCTGCTGAACGGCCCGTTCAAGGATGCGATGGAGCGAAACGCCGGTTACCTGCTCTCGATCGAGCCCGACCGGCTCCTCCACAACACGAGGCTCTATGCCGGGTTCGCCCCGAAGGGCGAACTCTACGGCGGCTGGGAGTCGGCGGGAATCGCCGGCCACACCCTCGGGCACTACCTGACGGCGATCTCGCAGCAGTACGCCGCCACGGGCGACGCGCGCTTCAAGGCCCGGATCGACTACATCATTTCCGAGATGGCCGCCTGCCAGCAGGCCTACGGGGACGGCTACATCGGGGCCCTGCCTCCCACGGAGCTCGCAACGCTCCGGGGGTTCAGGGACGGCAAGATCGAGATGTCGGGCCCCTTCAACTTCAAGAGCGGGGCCTGGGTGCCCTGGTACACGGAGCACAAGGTCCTGAACGGCCTGAAGGACGCCTGGATCCTCGGCGGGAGCGACCAGGCCCGCGTGGTCACGCTCCGCCTCGCCGACTGGGTGGACTCGGTCACGGGAGGTCTGACCCCTGAGCAGCTCCAGGAGATGCTCCGGGTCGAGCATGGAGGCATGATGGACGTGCTGGTCGAGATCTATTCCCTGACCGGAAACCCGCGCTACCTCGCCGCGGCGCGGCGTTTCTACCACCATGCCGTCATGGATCCCCTGCTTGGCCAGCAGGACATGCTGGTCGGCCTGCACGCCAACACGCAGATACCGAAGGTCATCGGGGCGGCCCGGACCTACGAGGTCACGGGCGAGCCCGGGGGCCGGGCGATCGCGGAGTATTTCTGGGGCCTGGTGGCCCACCATTACTCCTACGTGATCGGCGGCGACAGCGACGACGAGCACTTCTTCCCGGAGGACGCGATGTCCAAGCACCTGGACACAAACACGGCCGAGACCTGCAACACCTACAACATGCTGAAGCTCACCCAGCACCTGTTCTGCTGGAACCCGGGCACCGAGACCGCCGACTTCTACGAGCGCGCCCTCTACAACCACATCCTCGCATCGCAGGAGCCGAAGAAGGGAATGTTCACGTACTTCATGTCGCTCAAGCCCGGCATGTTCAAGACGTACAGCACGCCGTTCGACTCGTTCTGGTGCTGCGTCGGCACCGGGATGGAAAACCACACCAAGTACGGCGGGGCCATCTACTACCACGGGCGGGACGACCTCTACGTGAACCTGTTCATACCCTCGGAGCTCACGTGGAGGGACCAGGCATTCGGGCTTGAGCAGGACACGGACTACCCGCAGGGAAACCGGACCTTCCTTGCGATCACGCGCGCCCCCGCGACCGCGATCGCGCTCAAGGTGCGGTGCCCGGGCTGGGCCTCGGGCGCGCTCACCTTTGAGCTCAACGGCCGCAGGCTTGCGGTCGCCGGGACGCCGGGGACCTACGCCGTGATCCGGCGGGTCTGGAAGGCGGGGGACGTCGTCGCGGTCACGATTCCCATTGCCGTCCGCGTGGAGCCAATGCCCGACAACCCGGGGAAGATCGCCTTCCTCTACGGCCCGGTTGTCCTGGCGGGCGACCTCGGACCCGGACAAGAGGGGTCCACCGGGCCCTACGCGCAGAACCAGTACGCCAATGCGGGCGCTCCCGCTTTGGCGGTCCCCGTCCTCGTCCTCGGGCGTGGCCCAGCGGAGGCGTCGGTCGTCCGGTCCGCGGACGGCTCGCTCGTCTTCCGCACAGCGGGCCTGGGCCGTCCGGGCGACGTCACCCTCCGCCCCTTCTGGGAGATCAGCTACGACCGCTACAACGTATACTGGGACCTCGTCACGGAGAACCAGTGGAGGGGCCTCGGGACGCAGGAGCCGAGCGGATTCTGATGGAGCGACCCGCGCTGATTTTCCATCGACAAGTCGGCGGGGGGCCGAAGCATCGGATTCCTCCATGGGCCAGCTTGACCACCTCCTGAAGCAGAACCGCGCCTGGGCGGAAGCCATCCGGGCGCGCGATCCCGAGTTCTTCCCCAAGCTCTCGCGGCAGCAGTCGCCCGAGTACCTCTGGATAGGATGCTCCGACAGCCGCGTGCCGGCGAACGAGATCGTGAACCTGCTTCCCGGAGAGATGTTCGTCCACCGCAACGTCGCCAACGTCGTCGTGCACACCGACCTGAACTGCCTCTCGGCCATGCAGTTCGCCGTCGATGTCCTCAAGGTGAAGCACATCATCCTCTGCGGGCACTACGGCTGCAGCGGCGTGCGCGCCGCCCTCAGGTGCGACCGGATAGGCCTCGCGGACAACTGGATCCGCCACGTGCAGGATGTGGCGGAGAAGCACGCCGCGTGCGTGCACGCGGCCGAGGGCGACTCCCTGCGCTCGGACCTCCTGTGCGAGCTCAATGTGATCGAGCAGGCCCGCAACGTCTGCCAGACATCCATCGTCCGCGACGCCTGGGAGAGGGGCCAGCCCCTGACCGTGCACGGATGGATCTACGGGCTGAAGGACGGCATCATCCGCAACCTCGGGATCAGCGCCACGTCGGCCGCGGATGTCGACCCCCAGTTTGACGCGGCCCTGCGCGCCGTCTGCGGGTAGCCTGGCCCGGAATCAGACCGGCGCGGGATTGCGCTCCTTGAAGCCGCTCTGGTGCCAGTAGGGATAGGGCAGGACTGTGACGCTCGCGGCATCGAGCCTCCGCACATGCGCCTCGTCCAGCTTCCAGCCGACGGATCCCAGGTTCTGGCGAAGCTGCTCCTCGTTCCGGGCGCCCACGATGACCGTCGAGACCGTCGGCCTGTGCAGGACCCAGTTGAGGGCCACCTGCGCGACCGTCTTTCCCGTCTCCTTGGCAACCTCGTCGAGCGCGTCCACGACCTTGAAGAGGTATTCATCCGCCACGGGCGGGCCCAGGGCCGCGGTCACCGGCAGCCTGCTGACCTCGGGCATAGGGTGGCCCCGCCGGATCTTGCCCGTGAGGCGGCCCCATCCGAGCGGGCTCCAGACGACCGCCCCAACCTTCTGATCCAGGCCGAGCGGCATGAGCTCCCACTCATAGTCCCTGCCGATGAGGGAATAGTAGGCCTGGTGCGCCACGTAGCGCGCGAACCCGGATTTGTCCGAGGTGGCGAGCGACTTCATCAGGTGCCAGCCCGAGAAGTTCGAGCAGCCGATGTAGCGCACCTTGCCGCTCCGGACGAGCCCGTCGAGGGCGCTCAGGACCTCGTCCACCGGAGTCATGGCATCGAAGGCGTGCATCTGGTAGAGGTCTATGAAGTCGGTGCCGAGGCGGCGCAGGCTGCCCTCGCACGCCTTGATCAGGTGGTAGCGGGAGGACCCGACGTCGTTGGGGCCGGAACCGAGGCGGAATGTCGCCTTTGTCGAGATGATGACTGAGTCACGCCTCCCTGCGATCGCCTTGCCCAGGATCTCCTCGGCGAGACCGTCCGAGTAGCCGTCGGCGCTGTCGAACATGTTCGCGCCCGCCTCGATCGCCACGTCGACGAGCCTCCTCGCCTCCTCCGCGCCGGTTGTTCCGAAAGCGCGAAAAAATGCATTGCCGCCGCCAAAGGTGCCCGTCCCGAGGCAGATGACAGGGACCTTGAATCCGGATCCTCCTAGCAGTCGATTTTCCATGGGGCTGGAATACGTCTGGAGTCGTTCAACGGGCCATTGCAAGCAATTTGGCCTCGGTCGGACGGGCCTGCGGTCAGTCCCCGGCAATGACCGAGGTCATGACCGGCGGATTTTCCCCGAGCATCTTATTCTGCCAGACGAGATAGACGGTGAGCCGCTCGACCCTCATGCCCGCGGGATGGCCGCCGTCCCACTGGCGCCTGAGGAACGCCGGCAGCGCCCGCCTGTACCTCTCGAACTGGGGCCTGCCGAGGTTTGTCAGGTATTTCCTCCAGCGGAAGTCCGGATACGTCGCCGCGACGGCCTCTGGGCTCTTCCATGAAAAGGGCCGCCCGGAATTGAGGAGATCGACCTGCGAGCCGTCGGCCAGGTCCGCCCGCGCCGCAAACCAGCCGCTCACGTAGTTTGGAAACGGTGCGAACATGTTCCAGCGCTGGTCGAGCTGGGCGAGGAGGAGCGGAGTGTCGAGGGACGCCGGAACAACCTCCTGCGTTTTCAGGTTCAGGGTCCGCACGTTCCAGATGAGGACTGCGGCCAGCAGATAGGCTCCAAGGACCTGGACGGCCACGTGCGGCGCGCTCCCCTCTTTGCTGGCTGCGTCCGCATTCGCGGTTGGCGCCGGCCCCCATCCCGGGACTCGCCGGAACATGTCCAGGGTCTCCGAGGGCAGGAAGAGGACCCACCCAAGAATGCTCACCCAGGGAAACAGGCCCAGGTTCATAGTGGCCGCGATCCCAAGGTGGACCGCGACGAAGAGAATGATCGCGACCTCGCGGATCCTTCGGTTTTTCCACGGCACAAAAAGCAGGAGCGGGCCCAGGAGCTCGAGATAGTAGACGAAGAACGTGGCCGCCTTCAGAAGGGCCGGCCAGTCCAGCAGGTCGCGCCCGAAGCCGGTGGAAAGCTGCTCCAGGCTGAGCGCGGAGTAGACCGCCGTGCCGGAGACCCTCCAGGCGGAACCGGTCTTCAGGAGCGCGCCGAAAAAATAGACCATGCACACCTGGAGCGTGAGTGCAGCGGTGAAGACCGACAGGTGGCGCGCGCGCGCTCCCCCGCGCGACGAGAGGGGGACGAAGATGGACCAGAAAAGGAGGATCTTCAGGAGTTCGTCGCCGTGGTTCAGCACCAGGGGATTTCGCGCGTCGAGCGACGCGAGGAGAAACCACGACGAGAGCGCCGTGAGCCGCGGCCAGATGCCGATCAGGAGCAGGAACGCGCACGTCGTCGCAAGGATGAAGAGGAGCTGCTCGCCCCTCCCGTCGCCCATCATCGCATGGACGGAAAAGCGGAACCTTGGAATCCGGAGCAGCGACCTGGGCAGGATGCCCGTGTCCGTGTAGAACGCGTCCAGGTCCACCGAGCGGGCGCAGAGATCGGCCAGGACGAGCGACGCGAGACCCACCCGGAAAATCCCGAGGGCGCGAAAGTCGATTCCAAGCAACCGGGCACCCGGCTCATTGTGAACGATACTCACTTGGTTTTTTCGGTTGGGGGCCGCTGCCTGCGAATCCACCGGACTCTTGACGAACGAGGCGCTGGCTGGAAGCCGTGATTCTGGGTCGGAAACCGGAGCGGCGCCCGGCTTAGGCCCCGGACCCGCTCGAAATTGAATGGAATCGACTCAGAATGGGGCAATGTTAGCGTCCGGCCCTGCGTGCCCGAAACAGCTCCGACATCCGGCAGCGGTGCAGTATTCCTCAGCTATGCGTCTCAGGACGCCGATGCCGCCCGCATGCTTTGCGACGCGCTTCAATCGGCGGGAGTCGAGGTATGGTTTGACCAGAGCGAGCTCCGAGGCGGCGACGCGTGGGACGCGAAGCTCCGCCGGCAGATCCGCGAGTGCGCCCTCTTTATGCCGATCATCTCGGCCAATACCCAGAGGCGGAAGGAGGGGTATTTTCGGCTGGAATGGCGCCTCGCGGAGCAGCGCACGCACCTGATGGGCCGCGACCGCGCGTTCCTCCTGCCGGTATGCGTCGATGATACACGCGACTCGGATGCCGACGTGCCGGACGCCTTTCTCGGTGTCCAGTGGACGCGACTGCCAGGCGGCCAGCCGAAGGAAGCTTTCGTCGAGCGCGTGAAGGTGCTACTCGCTCATGGAGGCGAGGCGCCGCCCGGCCGGGTTGCACCGCAGCCGTCCGCAGCCGGGCGGGAAGGCGCCCCCACGATTCGCCGCCGGACCCGATTGCCATCGTGGACGATCGCGGCCGAGCAACGGGAAATGGCGCGACCGGACTTCGCTTTTTCCTTGGCCGCGTATTACGCCGCAATCGGCGATGGTGTGAACACGGTGTTTTTTCTCAGGGCCTTGCAACGGCAATTCTCGCACGTCCGGCCGAAGGCGCTCAAGTTGGATCCCTGGTACGACCGGGTACGGCTCACTCCGGAGTTCCAGGCGTACGTCGCGGAATTGTCGAAGCCGGACTCAGCACCCAAAGTGCGCGGTCCTTGAGCGGGCAGGGGCCGACCCGGTCAGCTAAGCCGGGGAGCGGAGGGCAGCGATGTGCCTCTCGAGGACCGAGAACCCTTCCGCGTCTTCAATGGCCAGGAGATCATCAGACTTGAGGCAATGGGGCAGGCTCATGAGGTAGCCGGCGCGGGCCGCCCTGTGAAGGGCGGTGTCGCCCGTCCGGTCCCGCGAACTCGCCACCGCCCTCAGGATCTCCTCGTTCATGGACTGGAGCGCGTGCTTCTTGGCCGCCATCTCGAACGGTGTTTCGAACCTCTCGTTGACCCGGAGTATGGCGTCGGCCGTCAGGGCCCTCGCCGGGAGCGCATGCCATGCGCTGTTTTCGGCCGCCCAGTGCAGCGGGGAATTCCCCTTTTCGTCCGTCAGCGCGGCTGCGCCGACGGTGGCTATCAGCAGCCCCCAGGGCCGCAATCCAGACTTCTCGCGAAATTCCTCCGACCGCAGTTCCCGCTCCGCGGCGCACAGTTTCGCCCTGCACTCGCTCGCGTTCCAGCTCTCCGTCATTTGATCCGTGAAGTCCACCCGGTACGCAGCGACTTCCTGTTCAACGGCGCTGAGCACGGACGCTCCCTTCACTTCCCAAGGATCATCCTGAGTCAGGGAGAGAACCGCGGCCACGATTCGCGCCGTGCTCGTCAGGTCCAAGTCCGTCTGAAGGGTTTCTAGCTGGGACGTGTTCATCGCACGCCAGAGTATAGCAGAACTCCGTATCAACATTTTGTAAAAATCGGGGCACTCGCGCTTCCGGTTTTCCGTGAACCGCATACGCCTCTCGGCCCTTTCCAGGCAGATCGGCCTTAAGGAGTGGGAGCATCTGCCGGCGTCTCAGGGTGCGGCAGCGCCAATGACCGCAGGGGTCGGCTGCCACCGGTAAAGTTCAAAGCCGACGTTCACGATAGCGGGGCTTAGATGCAACCGGAGCTGGCGCTCGCGATACGCTCTCTTTGTGGATCGAGCGAGCCTGTCCACGAGCGAACCCGGTCCGGTATCCCTGTTCAAGAGATCGCTGAAGATGATATTGATATAGAAGCGATCGCGCCACAGGTGGGGAAGGGCCTGCAGGGCGATGTCGGTGGCATCTATTCTTTCGCGTGGCGTGGCCAGGATGATCCGCCACTCCCCGCCTGCGACCGTCCCCCCGTCCGCGAACATCTTCCAGCCAGGCGTAACCATCAGCTTGTTCTCCCATGGCATCGCGTCGAAATGCGTGAGGCGGGCGGACTCCAGAGCCAGCGCCACGGCAAAAAGGCAGATCGCCGTGTTCTCGACCCAGGCGGCTTTGGGCGCGTCGGTTCGGCGTTGCGGCGAACCCCCCTTTCCTGCCGACGGCGAGGTCTTTGGAATGGCCCGAGGCAAGGTCGACGTCCGGGGCGGCAAGATCATCAGCAGAGATGCTATGCCAATGAGCGGAAACAGATTCACGTTCATCAGGATGGCATATCCGACATGCATCGTCCCCAAAATGAGCACCGACCAGAGCCTATACCGCTTGAAAAAGAAACCGAACGGGACAACCAGCCTCTGAAGCAGGGTGACGTAACACAGGATCAGGGAGATCCAGTAGGGAACGTGCGTTCCCCGGGCAAAGTCATGAAAGGAACTGTCGTTCGCCAGGTTTTGAAGGGCGATCCCGGTCGTCCACGGGATCCACCCAAAGACAAGTTTGTTAACACCGGCGAAGAAATAGACGAGGAACTGGAGCCAGACCACGAGCCACGCGAACGCGCTGGCAAGCGACGGATTCTCACGCCATCGGCTCAGGCTCAGGCCGGCTTCAGATTCCTCCCATCTGTCCGCCGGGCTGACCAAGGCGACCAGGCTGTAAACGACAAAGACAAGGTTCACCCACACATCCACCGTGGATGAAAAGACGCCCACCAGGCTGTTCAGGGAGATCATGCTGAAGCTGATCCAACATCCCACGGCCAGTTGGAGCCATTTGTGGCGGCCCCAGAGAAACAAGCCTGCGGCCACGGGTGAGCCCAAAGCGAAGGCCCATACCATCGCCCTTCCGCTCAGGAGCGTCGCAATCCCGCGCAATGCAACATCCAGCTGCGGATTTCCCGACAAGACAAGGTTCCGGGGATCGGGAAGCAAGAGTGACAGCCGATTCCAGATGGCGATGTGGATCCTGAGAAAATCCGAGACATACCAGAGGTAAGCCAAGCTGAATCCGATCTTGGCGAACGTATAACACCTATATGACGTCGGATATCGGAACATGGTCTGCGAACCGCCTAAGACATGTCGGGTGAAATGCGTGCTCAGCTTACCGAAAAGGGGCGGACGTTCTCACGTCCGCCCCTATCGACCGAAGCCGGACCGCCGGCTTTGGATGATGCCCTATGGCTAGAACGTCAGCACGAATCCGCTCGCGAGGAACGTTTCTCCACCGGCGCAGTTGCTATAGGAGAAGTTGGTGAACGTCGCCGATCCGTCGCCAGTATATGATTCGATGCCCGCGCCAAGGTGCGCCTCGGTGTATTTGCTCGCCGTGACGCCGTCCAACCCGGTTCCGTCCGCCACGCAGCTGTTGAACACGAGGCCCGGCCCGATGCCTCCGGAGAAGCCGAAGGAGTAGCCGTCGTGCAGGGCATCGATGACCTGGATGTTGGTGAACGTGAAGTTCTGGACCGAGCTGTCGCTGGCTTCCAGGTCGATTGCGCCCAGTTCCCCGCCCCAGGCGTCATAGTAGGTGCCGCAGCAGATGAACGTGTTGTTGCTGAGTGTGATGCCGGTATTGTTCTGGAACTGGTAACCGGAGAAGCCGGTGGTGACGCGGAAGCCGGCCGACATGTACAGGTCCTCGACCACGTTGTACGTCACCTGGTGACCGGAGCCGCCGTAGAGGGCCATGCCGGAGGAGCGCCACTCGAACTCGATGGTGTTGTGGGTGAACGTGTCGTTGTAAGCCATCGGGGCGCCGTTGTAGTTGTTGGGCCAGACCGCCAGCCCGTCGTCGCCGCCGTTGCGGATGTTGCAGTTCGTCACCGTCGAGTTGTAGGTGCCGTTGCAGAAGTTGACGCCATCCGCCAGGTTGTTGCGGATGCGGTTGTTCTGGATGGTCAGGCCGTAGGCCACCTGGCAGGGGTTGTGGGCGTAGTCGGCCACCCAGTACCCGCACTCGAAGTGTTCCTCCCACAGGTCGTGGAAGTTGGAATTCGCCCCGAAGTCGTCCTCGAAGCACTTGTAGATGGCGTTCTCGTCGTAGCGCGACCGGAGCATCGAGTTCAGGTACATGTTGCTGAAGTTCATGCTGCCTGTCGGCGCGCACATGATCGAAAAGCCACCGCCGCTGACGTTCGGGTTGGTGAACTGGATGTTGGTGTACCAGATGCCGGCGCCCGTGACCGTAAGTTGGTTGACCCCACTGCTGGCTGTGCCGATCGCCAACTTGGAGGAGATGTAGTAGGTACCCGCGGGGATATACAGGGTCTTGCTGGATGATGCCAAGGCCGCCGCGATGGCCGAGTTGAACGCGGCAGTGGAGTCGGTCACCCCCGGCGCGGTCGTGGTGCTTCCATAGCCTCCGGCCGACTCGAACCCTGCGATTTCGCTATACGCCGCCGAGTTGTTGCTGTACGCCACGGCGCCGTAGGAGGCGACCGAAACCGAGCCGGACGGCTGCGTGAGCGCAGCGGGAACCGCCTCAATCTCGATGAAGTCGACGCCGACCACGGGGCCGCCCGTGCTCTGGATCCTGATGACGTCGCCGGAGTTCAGCGGGGTGGCGAGCAGCCAGTGGACTTCGTCGAAGGCGAAGCCGGGGCTTACGGTGCTGCCCGATTCCGGCGTGTCGCTGGGATCGCCGCCGGCGTCGAAGTATTGCCAGGCGTAGTAGGACGTCAGGTTGATCGTCTGCACCAGCGTGCCATTGACGTAGCAGGCCACCGTTCCGTTCTGGCCGTAGCCATTGGCGGCGTCGGGGAGGGTGAAGCGCATGGCCACGCCCGCCTGGTTGCTCTGGGCCACGGTCCACTGCACGTAGGAGCCCGAGCTCGACAACTGCACGTAGGCTTGGCTGGACGCCTGCGCGGCCAGGTTCTGCTCGTTGAAGGTCGGGTCGGTCACCAGCGTGGCTCCGCCGCCGTAGGTGGCGACCGTCGAGTCCGCCGCCCGGTATCGGGTATAGGGGAACGACGCGCCCTGGCCGGTGGCCGAGAGCGGAGTGGCGCTGACCTCGCTGGACGCGGGCGAGTTGCCAGCGGAATCCACAGCGACGATCGTGTAATAGTAGGTCGTGCCCGCGGTGACGCTGCTGTCGGTGTACGAAGTGCCTGTGATTCCCGTCGCATAGGCCGTGGAGCCTTCGCCCCCCGACGTGGTGCCGCGGTAGACGTTATAGCTGGTCGCTCCCTGGCTCGCGCTCCATGTTAGCCCGACACTGCCGAAGCCGGCGCTGGCCGAGGGATTGGACGGAGCGACGGGTGGGACAACATGGGGCAACGCCGAGGCCTCGTTCGAGTATCCCGACGTGCCGCCCGTGTTCACAGCGGCCACCTGGTAGTAGTAGGTGGTTCCGTTCGTGACGGTGGTGTCCGTGTAGCTTGTAGCCGTGACCCCCGTCGCGATCGGCGTGGCGCTCTCGCCGCCGGAGGATGTGCCGCGATAGACGTTATAGGTGACCGCGCCCGTGCTACCGGTCCAGCCCAGGGTCACCTCGCTGGTGCCGCCGGTGGCGGAAAGGCCGGTCGGCGCCGCTGCGATGGTCGCCGGCGTCCAGACTTCGATGCCGGCGATGCTGGGGTTGTCGGCGGAGCCCTGCGTGAACGCGATGACGATCTGGCCGGAGCTGTTGGCGGTGGCGACGAACTGCTCCACCAGCGCTGCGTTCTCTCCCACATGGGCATAAATGTCGAAGTTCGACAGGACGCTCGTGCCGTTAATTGCGACGTTGAAGATGCGATCGCCGGCCGCCGTAAACGAGAGTTCGACGAAATGCAGGTACACCACATAGTTCGCGCCCGCGGTCAGGCCGGGAAGGGTGTAAGTGAACGATGAGTTCCAGCGCACGTCCTGATAGACGGCCATGGGCGCGACGTGGGTCTGGCCGGCCGTGCTGATCGTCGCCGTGCTGCTGAATTCGTTGCCCGCGCTGCTGTAATCCTCGTCGGCCACGAAGGGCGACACCGCGCCGCCGCCGGCGTTGATCTGGAGGACCGCCGTGTTGGGCGGCATCGATCCGGTCGGTGTGGGTGTCGGAGTCGGTGTGGGCGACGGCGTGTGCGTGGGCGTCGGGGTCGGAGTCGGTGTGGGTGACGGCGTGGGGGTGGGAGTTGGGCTCGGTGTGGGAGTTGGACTTGGCGTCGGAGTATGCGTCGGCGTTGGGCTCGGTGTGGGTGTCGGGGTCGGCGTAGGTGTCGGCGACGGCGTGTGCGTGGGCGTCGGGGTCGGCGTCGGTGTGGGCGACGGCGTGGGGGTGGGAGTCGGCGTGGGAGCGTTGGGCGTCCAGACCTCAATGCCTGCGATGCTGGGGTTGTCGGCGGAGCCCTGCGTGAACGCGACGACGATCTGGCCCGAACTGTTGGCGATGGCGGTGAACTGCTCCTCCAGCGCGTGGTTCTCCCCCACTTGGGCGTAGATGTCGAAGTTTGAGAGGACGGATGTGCCGTTGATCGCGACGTTGAACACTCGATCGCCCGCGGCCGTGAACGTGAGTTCGACGAAATGCAGTCGAACGACATAGCTCGCGCCCGCGGTCAGGCCGGGAAGCGTGTAATTGAAGGAGGCGTTCCAGCGCACGGTCTGGTAAACGGCCGCGGGCGCGGCGTTGGTCACGCCGCTCGTGTTGATGGTCGCCGTGCTGCTGAATTCGTTGCCGGCGCTGAAATACTCGTCGGCCACAAAAGGCGATACGGCGCCGCCGCCCGCGTCTATCTGAAGCACGGCAGTGTTGGGCGGAATGCCGGTGGGCGCGGCGTTGACCTCGCCGGATTCGCTGGACGTCCCGGCGCTGTTCACGGCAGCGACCTTGTAATAATAGGTCGTGCCGACGGTGACGCCCGTATCCGTGTAGCTGGCGGTCGTGATGCCCGAGGCGTAGGCGGTGGTGCCCTCGCCGCCGGAGCTGGTGCTCCGGTAGACGTTATAACTCGTGGCGCCGGAGCTGGCGGTCCAGCCGAGCGTCACCTTGCCCGCGCCCGCGGTGGCGGTCACCCCCGTCGGTGTCGGCGGAATGGAGGCCGGGGTATCGATTTCGATGCCGGCGACGCTGGGGTTGTCGGCGGAGCCCTGCGTGAACGCGATGACGATCTGGCCTGAACTGCTGGCGGTGGCGTTGAACTGCTCCACCAGCGCGGCGTTCTCCCCCACATGGGCATAAATGTCGAAGTTTGACAGGACGCTCGTGCCGTTGATCGCGACGTTGAACACACGGTCGCCCGCGGCCGTGAACGTGAGTTCGACGAAATGCAGGCGGACGACGTAGCTCGCGCCCGCGGTCAGGCCGGGAATCGTGTAATTGAAGGAGGCGTTCCAGCGGACGGTCTGGTAGACGGCCGCGGGCGCCGGGTTGGTCACCCCGGACAGATTGATCGTGGCCGTGCTGCTGAATTCGTTGCCGGCGCTGAAATCCTTGTCTGCGACGAAGGGCGACACGGCGGCGCCGCCCGCGTTGATCTGAAGCACGGGGGTTTGCGCATGGACAGTGGCGACGAAGGCGCAGGAGAAAAATCCGAGAAATGCAAGCGCCCCAAAGCGGAGGTGCGAACGGAATTGGGATAGCAGAGCAGTGGCTTTCATGATGAGAAATCGCGGCTGACGGGGGTTCGACTCTTGATTGAGGACTGCGGGAGGAACCAAAAAGCTGGGCGAATTCGCCTACTGTCCGGCTCGGGGGGTGGGTAACTGGCTTGTGCAATAGACCTCGAATTGCGATTCGCTAACGCGCCGATCTGCAAACGTTGCCGTAAAATTACGTACGCAGGGCCTATCGGTTCATGCGTCGTAATTTAAGTCTGCCGCGAATATTTTGTGGGAAGATTCGAACAATTCTCGCCAAGTGCACGGCAAATACGTTCCTTGCCGCCCACTCGAGCTTCGCGAATTCCGAGCGGCAGACGCAGTTCCGCCTAGCGGTCGTCGGCCATTCGCGGAGCCCGCGTGGAAGCGCGGAAAATCCCTGTTTCCACAACTTTTATCCCATCCCTTTCACGTCCTTGCTTATCAGGTCGGATTTTTTGCAAGCGCGCTCGAAGTCCGCATGAATCCTCAAAGGTGCGCACGGCGTTGTCTGAGAAACATCTTCCCCGCCGCACGCGCTAGTCTAACCGCGAACTCTGCGGGATTCAAAAAATGGCGGGATGGACGGGACTCGAACCCGTCCGCAACCTGGGTTTCCCTAGGCGGCGTTAGTTTAGGCACCTGTTTAGTGGAACTTCGGTGGCTCTGTTTTCACCGTTTTTCATTTGTTTGTCACGTGAGACATGGACGCCTGCCAAACCCGCTTGGCGCGAAGTCGACTTCTCAGCTGCAAGTAAATGCCCGCTGCGCCGTTCAGCATCGTCTTGACGGTGCGCCAAATTTGGCCCACTATGCTCCCATGAGCGTTGCGCTGAAAATGAAGCGATCCCTAGCAACTGCCATCCGCGAAAGGATGGCCGCAGAGAACCTGAACATCACGACCTTCGCCAGGAAGACGAAAACTGGTCGAAATTCCATCCGCCGAATCCTTAACAGCAACAACACTTCCATAACGCTCAACAGCATAGGCAAGGCGGCCGAGGCTCTTGACCTCGATTTCACGCTATCGGCCAAGGTTCTGACGCCTGATCAACTTGGTGAACTTGCGGATCGCCTCGATTCCGCTGACGTCCGGAAAAAGGCCACGCTGGAGGAGGAATTCGTTGCCGGCTTCTACGGGAAGCCGCTCAAGCGGGCCAATGCCAAAAATACAAAGGTCTGATGTTCCGGAAGCGGTGCTTCGCCACCTTTTTCGACGGAGGGCCGAGCGCGGAATTACAACTGAGGGCCTCAAACAGTTTGCACACTGGCTCGACCAAGCCCCGACGGTGCCGGACGGAAAATGGTTCAAGCGCTTTGGCGGGTTCACCATCTGCGGGGATGATAGTTCGCCCAACCGATGATGATCGGGTTGAGTTTACGTATCAGCAGTTCCTGGCCATCGGACCAACTGGACCACTGTCCCACGACGAAAGTTCGCCTATGCTCCGTCAAAATGGCGGCGGCTTCGAGCCAATCATTACGATTGTCGGTGGCGGAGCAGTCGAGGCGCCAAACGACATGTCGGGCGGCGGTACCGGATCCACTGCGAAAGGAATCCCGACCGCAGAAAACGCCGACCTAATATTCACCGCGTCCGCCGAGTCTCCTGGAATCGTGATTCCGAAGATGATGCGACTCGCGTAAGTCCGGCTCTCCGCGGTCGCCTGCCAGCTTGCATTTGCAAACGCTTTCGAAAGTTGGATCGCTAAGTACAAAGCCTCCGGATCGTTGGCGGTATATGCGAGAACCAGACTGCCTCTGTGCAGCGCAAGCAAACGCGTAAGCTCAGCCAAGACAGTGGGTGAGATTGCACGCCACGCCAGCTGCTCCTTAAGCCTCTCCTGTTGGAGTCGGGCCTCGGATGCTGCACGCTCTGATCCTGCAGCCCTTTCCACCGCCTACGCAGCGCTTTCGTTCGCCTTGGCAATTTGCGCCTTAAAGGCCTCTGCCTCGGCGCGAGCCCGTTCCGAGTCATTTCTAAGCCTTGCGATCACTTCCTCTCTTTGGCGCTCCTCGGTGTGCTGTATTCCCTGTAAACGGCGACTGTGGATCCAATGAATGATTCCGAATACGGACTCTCCGGCTACTCCAACGACGACAATGATCCCAAAGACCATGAGCCAAACGTCAGTCCGATCCAAAACGGATTCGATTGCTGTCTTACCTACGGCCATGACGGATTCAGAGTCCGTTTCTTGCAACGGTGCAAATTGATTTCGGGGGCGGTTGCTCGGGGGACACCAAATCAATAGCTACGATATGGGCCGAGGTACCCAAAGGGGTATGTTGAGCAATCGTTACGCCATCGCGGTGACAGGAATTGCAGAAAAACCCATCGGCTTCCTAGCGGCGTCATTTTCTCAGAGATGCAATGCCGTCTGCCCATGCCGCACGCATTCGCTCTATCATTTCTGCGGCAAGGGGATCGCGACGCGCCATGCCGTTAAACTCATTCGCTGCTGCGTCTACCGCCTCCGCCACCTCGGACATGATAGTCCGTGCCCCCTGGGCAGTTAGCTGGCACCGTTGCATGCCGAATCGCTCAAGCCTCTTTTTCTCTGGCCAGCGTTTGGTACCGTCCCACATGAGGGCGAGGGTGTCATTTGTAAGATAGGCTGCAGTTGTGACAACGTCATACGTTGGCGCCAGCCATACTGAGCCCATAGCATCATCGTAGAGGACGCCAAAATTCTTCCGATGAGCGTTGCCGTTGCGCACGGCAACCGATAGAACGAGCGAGCGGAAAAAGCGCGCCAGTTCGGCTTGTGTTCCGTCGGGTCCTCGAAGGACGCGGGTGAGGCTACCTGCGAGCTGCTCGTAGGATCCTTCGTATTTGTCGCGGGAAAGCCGTCCGGCGATGGCGCATCCGTCCTCAAATGCGAGGTATTGGCCATCCGGCTTTAGGTCGAAACGCTCCACGATCAGTAGACGGCCGTCGTCTGAAAGTTCGGCCGCCGGAACATTTAGCCCGGCAAGACGCGCGGCCTTGAGACAGAGGAACTCGTTTGCGGCGAGCCCAGGATACTTAGCCGGGTCGAAGGTCTTGACGATATGGGTGGTGCCATGGGTCGTGATCCGTGCTCCCGTCTCAATCGGACTAAGCTTGCCCGATTGCAGGCTTCCATCATCCCGAATCAAAAGCTTCGGTTGCACGCCCGCCACGCCGGAGTAACGGGCGTAGCGCTCAAGCAAATCCCGGAACAGGTCGCCGGTTCCGCTGTGCTTAAGGAGCTCGCTCAGGTTCTGGGGCGGAACCTCCTCGAGATTGGCTCCGGACGGGCTAAACTGCAGGCGGCCAATCAACGAGCGGCCCACCACATCAAGCAGGGCAAGGTCGTCAAAGATCGGCAATGCCTTGGCAAACATGCTGACGATCGCCTCCCGCAGCGGGCCCTCCGGCAGGCTCATGTCAAATACAGGATGGAGCACTGTGGGTCGTTCCGCGAGGTATGAACTTTCAGTCACTGGCATCAGCAACGAGACCGCCTGGGATGCTGCGACGTGCTCATCGTAGGCAAACCGGTTGATCGGGTCCTCGCGCGTGAGTCGGCCTACCGGCGTACGGTTCGCGTAGACGTTAGCCATGGTCGGAATCCTTGCTCAATTTGGCCAGCGTGTTGTCCGTTTCCCTGAACGCCGCCTGGCGCTCCTGCTTGCTCTCGGCATAGGCCTCGTGCAACGTCAGTGGCGCGAGACGGCGCTGGACCGTCACTTCCAAGCCCAGGCGGTCGCAGATCTGAGATAGCTTGCGCACGCCCAGCTCGGAGATGACTCCTGTCTCCAGCTGGGAAATCGTCGCCCTGCTCATGCCTAGGCGTTTCGCCAAGTCGGCTTGGGTGATCTTCGCCTGACGTCGGGCGGTGCGAATCAGAATGCCTGCCTCTTCAAAATTCATGTATCTTATATAATGCAATATCGGCAATTTGTGGCCTAAGTCAACTATTTTGTTTTATATGTAATACATTTTTTGGAGAAGCGCGACGTCGGTCATAAAAGATCCTCATTCCCTGAACGACGGAATCGATGCCCGCAAAACTCACGCCTCAAAATCACCTGCCCTTCACAAGCCCGTAGACGTCGATGTCACGGGATCGGAACCCGTAGGCCGTTCCAATCTACTGGTGCTCGAGCTTGGCTACGCCATCCCGGCCCTTTTCCGCAGTCCGGCGGATCGAGTCGGAGGAGATGCACACCCGTGCCGCCGCCTCATATAGGTCAAGTACACCGGGCCAGGACTCCGCAGTGGGCCACCGTAGCCAGCAACCTAATCGGCTTGCTGAGGCACCCCACTCGCCCTAGCCGGCCCCGGTTTACCTGAGGCTCTTAACGGGCGAGATCAGCCCGTCCGGCCAGGACGCCGACACCTCAAGCCAATCCTCGGGAACTGGGGCATCATAAGCAACGAATCGCATCTCGCTCTGGTATTGGAAAGCGATGCTTTTTGAGAACACAGAGTCGTCGACCGTAATTAGGTTTGGCTCATCGCCGTCGTCGAAATAGCGGACTGCGGCCAAATGGCACGATATGCCTTTAAATTTCCGGCGGAGGGCCTCCGACAGCACGTCGAAAAAGACCTTTGAGTCATGAATCAGGACGTACCCATCGGTATCAAATGCCCTCTGCAGTTTCACGGATTCCTTGGTCGACATCGACAAACAGTGATAGCGCACGTAGGTGCCATCCTTGAGCTTCATGGGACGGTGAATCACTAGGTCGCTGGCGGGATACGACTCCCCACCCAGCGTCACGACCGTGTCTGGCAAATGCCACTTCCGACCGAGTTCGTCGTCCCTCTGCGCGGCATTGGCAAGGCTTCCATATATTTTCGCCGGCCCCAGGCAGACTGTACCGGCCCGCATTGCTTCTAGCCTCATATTCGAGCCAAACCGCACTTTTTCTTGCTCGTGAAATATGGGCGTCGGGTCCTCCGCGACAATATGCTTCTCAACGTCGAGCTTCGGGACAATCCGCCTTTTTTCGCATTTCGAAAGCGCCTCCCTAAATGCCAGTGAGACCTCCGATGGCACACGCAAACGCCCCTCTTGGAAAAAGAGGTTCATTGCCAATCCATGAAGACGTTCGAGGAGATGTTGGTCTGAAAATTGACCGATTGGTTTCAAGGGCAATGATCTGCGCTACTTTGAGCGCCGGCAGGCAAGCGATTAGCCTGCTTTTCACTTAATACTGAAGGCGCCCCCACGACCCGTCTTCCGCCCGAGGATGCTGCGGCGAACAATACGACCCCAAAATGGCGGGATGGACGGGACTCGAACCCGCGACCTTCTGCGTGACAGGCAGACGCTCTAACCAACTGAGCTACCACCCCGTTAAGGGGACGAAGGGTTACATTCCGGGGGACGATCGCAACGGTCAAGTGGGAATTCTGCCGGGGGCGGCCCGGACGTCGCCTGTGCCAAAAAGTCTGGCGCCCGCGGGGGCCCGACGCCAGTGTCGCGCGTCGGCTGCCCGGTACCAGCACGGGCGGATTTTCAGTTTCAGGCCAGCACCTTCCCCGTTCCGCAAAAACTGTAAAACGCAACCGCCCGTGGCCTCTCAGCTGGACTGGGCGCCGGTCTTCCCCATGGTACCGGCATCTTCCGCCGGGGTCCCGAAGTGGGACCGCAATCCCAGTCCCCGGCCAACTTTCCTAAACCCGTGATCGACCCAACCCGCGCAAGGTACCGCGTCCTCGCCGGACTTCTCGCGGCGGCTGCCTTTGCCTCGGCGCCTCGAATTCACGCGCAGTCGTACACGGCGACGGCCCTCGGATCGCTCGGCGGGGGCACGAGCTATGCGTCGGCGATAAACGACTCGGGCACCATCGCCGGGTACTCGACCCTGGCCAGCACCGCCACCCACGCCTTCAGGTACAGCGGAGGCGTGATGACCGATCTCGGCACCCTTGGCGGGAGCGACAGCCACGCCGACGGCATCAACAACCAGGGCTTCGTGGTCGGGACCGCGCTCGTCAACGGGATCGTCTCGCTCCCGACCTACGCGTTTGTCTACAGCGGCATCGCGATGTCCAGCCTGGGCTCACTCGGCGGCGACAACAGCGAGGCCTACTCCATCAACAATTCTGGGACCTCGGTCGGGTTTTCACTCCTGGCGGACGACGTCACCTTCCACGCTTTCAGCTACAGCAACGGAGTGATGACCGACCTGGGGACGCTCGGGGGACCCGCGAGCAAGGCCTTCGGGATCAATAGCGCCGGCACCATCGTCGGCCGCGCGGACTTTGGCAGCGGATCCACGCAGCACCATGGCTTCAGCTACAGCAACGGAGTGATGACTGACCTGGGAGGAATTTCCGGAGGGGTGTCCAGCAACGCGTACTCGATCAACGACTCGGGCGCCATCGTCGGCGACGCCAAGACGTCCGGCGGAGTGTTCCAGGCCGCCAGCTTCGCCAACGGGACCGTCACCGGTCTGGGTTCGCTCGGGGGCCCGACCACCGTCAGCCGCGCCACCCAGATAAACAACTCGGGGACGATCGTCGGGTTCACGCAGCTGACAACCTCGCCCACGCCGGAGGACGGGTTCATCATCATCAATAGCGGAGCGATGACGGACATAAATTCCCTGACCATCACGGGCCTCCCGGGGGGTGTCACCCTGGACACGCCCGCGATCAACAACGTGGGCCAGATCGTTGCAAACGGCTCCAACAGCATGGCCTATCTCCTGACGCCGGTCGCCGGGCCCGCCACGCATCTTGTCGTGACTGCGCCCGCGTCCGCGGACTCCGGCGTCCCGACGACTGTGACGGTCGTCGCGTTCGATGCCAATAACGACGAGGCGACGGGTTACACCGGCACAGTCGCGATCACCAGCAGCGACCCCGATGCCGAGCTTCCGGCAAACGCCACGCTCACAAGCGGGAGCGGGACCTTCTCGGTCGATTTCAATTCGGGAGGCTCCGAGACCGTCACCGCGACCGACACCGTGACCAGCTCGATCACCGGCGCCTCGGGGGCGATCGCGGTCACCCTGGTCCCGACCCCGACTCCGACGCCGACCCCCACGCCTCCGCCGCCCGCAAGGATCATCAACCTGTCCGCCCGGGCGAACGTGGGAAGCGGAGGGAGCGTCCTCATCGCGGGATTCGTCATTGGCGGCTCGGGCACGAAGAGCGTGCTCCTGAGGGGCGTCGGCCCGGGGCTCGGCGCAGCGCCCTTCAATATTCCGGGCACCCTCGCCCTTCCGCAGCTCACCCTCGTCAATGCCGCCTCGGGCGCCAACCTTGCCACGGCCACCGCCTGGGGGGGCGGCTCCACGCTTTCCGGCGTCTTTGCCAGCGTCTCGGCCTTTCCGCTGGCGACCGGCTCGGCCGACTCTGCCCTCCTGGAGACGCTCCCTGTGGGCAGCTACACGTCGACGGTCGCCGGGGTCAACTCGTCGACCGGCATCGCCCTGGCCGAGATCTATGACGCCGACCTCGGGAACCCCGCATCGAGCCTGCTGAACATCTCGGCGCGGGCGAACGTGGGGGCCGGCGCGAATGTCCTCATCGCGGGATTCGTCCTCGACGGCGCGCTCCCGGCCAAGGTGCCCCTGCGGGGCATCGGCCCGACTCTGGGCCTGGCGCCCTTCAATGTCACCGGGTTCCTCGCCCAGCCCCAGATCCTGCTGTTCAATTCCTCAGGCGCGGAGCTCGGCGGGAGCCAGGGTTGGGCCGGAAGCCCGACCCTGGCCGCCCTGTTCACCCAGGTGGGGGCGTTTGCGCTGCCCGCGAATTCGGCGGACGCGGCCATGGTGACCATAATCCCGCCGGGAAGCTACACCGTGCAATTGAGCGGCCAGAATGGAACGGCCGGCATCGGACTGCTGGAGGTCTACCTGGTTCCCCAGTAGGCGGGCTGCGCTTTGGCGGCGGCCCAGGCAGCACAACCCGTGACGAACCCACCCGGGAACGCGGACTCGCCGGGCGAACGGCGCATGGATTGGCCGGTCCTGGCCCTGGGTGCGGTCCTTGCGGCCGCCGCCGCAGCAGCGTACGCCAGGACCTTCTCGGTGCCGTTCCTCTTCGACGACAGCACGTCCATCGAGCTCAACACCTCCCTGCGCCACCTCGGCACGGCACTCGGGCCCCCGAACGCCGCGACAGTCGGCGGCCGTCCGGTCCTCAATCTCTCGCTCGCGCTCGACTACGCGGCCGGCGGGCTGGCCGTCTGGGGCTACCATGCGACGAACCTGGCGATCCACGTGCTCGCCGGGTTGACCCTCTTCGGAGTCGTGAGGCATGCGCTCGCGCGGCGGGGGGAGAGGGCGGCCACGCTGGTCGCCTTCTCGGCCGCCCTCATCTGGACCCTTCACCCGCTGCAGACCGAGTCGGTCACCTACGTCGTCCAGCGCGCCGAGTCGCTCATGGGCCTCTTCTACCTCTTGACGCTGTACTTCTTCATCCGGGGCGCCGAAGCGAAGGGCCCAGGGATGCGCGCGTGGTTCGCGCTTTGCGTCGCCGCATGCCTCCTCGGGATGGCCACCAAGGAGGTGATGGCCTCGGCGCCGCTGGTCGTCCTCCTCTACGACCGCGCGTTCCTGGCCGGGAGCCTTTCGGCGGCCTGGAGGAGGCGCTGGCCGGTCTACGCCGGCCTGGCCTCCACCTGGCTCGTGCTGGCGTTCCTGGTCCTCTCGGAGCGCGGCCGCGGCGGGACGGCGGGATTCGGCAGCCGCGTCACGCCCTTGGACTACGCTCTGACGCAGTTCCCGGCCATCGTTCACTACCTGCGCCTGTGCTTTGTGCCGGGTCCGCTAGTCTTTGACTATGGCAGCGTCCTCGAGCTCCGCCCCCTGCGGGTCGTGCCCTGCGCCCTGGCCGTCGCCGGCCTGCTGGCCGTGACGGTGCGGGGGCTCATTAGGAACACTGCCGCCGGCTTCCTCGGGGCCTGTTTCTTCGGGATCCTGGCCCCGAGCTCGAGCTTCGTTCCCGTGGCAACCGAGACAATGGCCGAGCACCGCATGTACCTTGCGCTGGCTCCCGTGGTCGTGCTCGCGGCTGTCGGTGCCTACCGTTGGCTGGGGAGCGCAGCCCTTCCCGCCTGCCTCATCGCCGCGGCAGCGCTTGCCGCGGCAACGTGGCAGAGAAACGAGACCTACCAAAGCGAGGAGGGCCTCTGGCGCGACACGGTCTCCAAGCTCCCGGGAAATGAGCGGGCCCACAACAACCTGGGCTTCAGCCTGTCGCTCTTGCCCGGCCGCCTGGACGAGGCGGTCGCCCAGTACAGGGAGGCGCTGCGCCTGAAGCCCAATTTTTCCAAGGCCCACAACAACCTCGGGAATGCGCTCTATTCCCTGGGCCGGACAGGCGAGGCCATCGCCCAATATGAGGAGGCCCTGCGCCTGACGCCCGATCTGGCCGAGGCGCACTACAACCTGGGCCGCGCCCTGCTCATGATTCCCGGCAGGTTGAATGAGGCGATCGCCCAGTATGGGGAGGCGATTCGCCTGAAGCCGGATTATGCCGAGGCCCATTTCGGCATGGGCAGCGCGCTGGAAAAGATGCCTGGCCGCCTGGACGACGCGGTCGCCGAGTTTCGCCAGTCGCTGCGCCTCAAGGCCGACTACGCCCCTGCGCACTCCAATCTCGGAATAGCCCTGTCGATGATGCCCGGACGCTCGGAGGATGCCATCGCCGAGCTTGAGGAGGCGCTGAGGCTGAACCGCGACTATCCGGAGGCTCATTTCAACCTGGGCTACATCCTGGAGACGGTGCCGGGCCGCCTCGACGAGGCGATCGCCCACTACGCGGAGGCGGTCCGCCTGAAGCCCGACTACGCCGAGGCGCGCAGCAACCTCGCGAACGCCCTCAATTCAGCGGGCCGGACCCAGGAGGCGCTGGCACAGTACGAGGAGGCGCTGCGGCTGAAGCCGGACGGCGCCAGGATCCACGTTGGGATCGCCCTCACGCTGCTCAAGATTCCGGGGCGGACGGCGGAGGCCGCCGCGCATCTGAAGGAGGCGCTCAGGCTCGATCCGGGCGACGAAACGGCGCGCCAGGTCCTTGCCGGTATCGACCCGAGCCCCTACTGAATCCTGATGGCACAGCTCTTCGACCCTTCGGCATACCTTCGGGCCAATCCCGACGTGGCGAAGGCCGTTGAGGAGGGACGGATGCGCTCCGCATGGGCCCACTATGTCTCCTGGGGTCACCGGGAGGACAGGCCGGGGGTTCCCGGCGAGGTGAAGGAACTCGTGAGATCCGTGATGGAGGCCACTCCCCGGACGCCACCGGAAAAATTGATCTCCCGCGTGCACGGGACGTCGGACGCCGGCGGTTTTGCGCAGGTGGGCAAGATGGTCGCGCTCGACGTCTACGGGGCGGTAGCCCCCCATCGCCCGCTCGGGCAGCCGATGCGAATACTCGACTTCGGCTGCGGCTGCGGGCGCGTCCTGCCGTACATGGGCATCCTCGCCTCCCAGGCGGACTTTGCCGCATCGGACATCGACCGGGAGGCGATCGCATGGTGCCGGGAGAACATTCGGGGGGACGAGGGCCGGGAAAGGTTCGCGTTCAGCGTCAACTCGGACCTGCCGCCGCTGCCCTTCGAGGAGGGCTCCTTTGACCTCGTCTACGCAATCTCGGTCTTCACTCACCTGCCCGAGGACATGCAATTCAAGTGGCTTGCCGAGCTGGAGAGGGTCACGGCGCCCGGGGGCCTCCTCGTCATCTCGACCGCCGGCGCCCATTTGATCAGGGAGCACCTTGGCGCCGACACCCTGCGTCTCCTCGACGAAAAGGGATTCTATTACCACCCCTTCGGCAGCACGGACGGCCTGCCCGATTACTACCAGGCGGCCTGGCACACCCGGCCCTATGTGGAGAAGGCCTGGTCACGATTCCTCGAGATCATCGATGTGGTGCCCTTGGGAATCGCCGGCCACCAGGACCTCATCCTGTGCCGCAGGCGCTGAGCGCCCCCGGGGCGCCCGGAGGATAATCACGGATTGAAACACGAATGCGGTTATGCCAGACAGCCGTACTGTGTCCCCGTAGCTCAGCTGGATAGAGCATCTGATTTCTAATCAGATGGTCGCGTGTTCGAGTCACGCCGGGGACGCCATTTTCCGGGTTTGCTGCAGAGATTGAGGACAGCGGTGGCGGCGATGGCTGAGAGCCACGCCGTTCGATTCTCGGCGACCCATTGGCGCCAGAGTTGTCTGCGAGCTATTGCTACCCATGAGATCCCTCATCCGCCGACTCCTTCCTGAATTCATCCGCCTGTCCTGCGGCGCACTGGCCTCTTCCGCCCTGCTTTTCGGCTGCTCAACCGCGGGCCCGGCATCCTCGTCGGCGACTCCGGCGCCTGCGACGGCGGGGCATACCGGTACCGCCGACGATAAAATGCAGGTCCGCAACAACGCCTCAAGCCTCCTGGCGCAGCTCCTCGATGAGGAGAAAAACGTCAGCAAGATCCTGATCATTAAGCACGCATCTCCTGAGTTCTCCGGACTCATCAAGGCGATCTCGACCGCCGCCACCGATGGCGGCAAACGCCTGAAAGGCCTCGCTCAGTACGATCCCACGCTCGACCTGACGCGCCAGGACCTGCCCGCCGGAGAGAAGGCGAGTCGGGACGCGGAAGGCAAGACGGAGGAGTACGACCTGCTCTTCTCGAGTGGCGCAAACTTTGAGTTCACCCTTCTGCTGACACAGGCTCAGGCGCTCGACTATGGCTCCCACCTGGCAAAGGTCGCCGCCGACAACTGCGCGGATCCAGGGGAGAAGGACGCCCTCCTCGCAATGTCCCGGACCTTGAATCAGCTGCTCGTCCAGGTGAAGGCGATGATGCGGTCCATCCCGTCCAGCTGAGGATCTCGCAGCCCCGCCGTCGGGCGGATGCGGTGATTGTCTTCCCCGCTATCACCCCAGGTGCTCCCACTGCGCGTGCCAGAGCTCGGATTCACCCGGGATCCCGTGCCTGCGCAGGCGCTCGGAAATCTGGCCGATCGTGGGCTCGTCCACCCTGTGCCTTGGGTCTCCGGGAAGGTGCGGCATGGCCTTCCTCGCCAGCGCCCAGCAGGCCCAGGCCCTCCACCGACGCCGGTCCTTTCTCGGCTCGTTCATCCGGTCGGCGTAGTGCTGGAAGTGGATCCGCGGGTTTCCGATGAAGACGCCGTGGGGGCTGTGCCTCATGATCCAGGCCGCCGCGGCATAGGGCATCGGCCAGTGGGCGAGGACCGGCTCGTCCCCCCGGAGGTCCGCCCCCATGGCCCTGTCGATGCAGAGGATCGCCCGCGCCGCATACTTTCGCTGCCACAGCGAGTGCCCGTACTCGAGGCAGGCGTGGTAAAACTTCTCCCCCCGGTCGCGCTCGCCAAACGAGTTGAGCATGCGCCAGTCGAGGCCGGGCCTCGGGCTAGGCAGGTGTGGGCATGGGGCCAGCATTCACCGTTCGCTGCCCGCAAATGCCCGGCGCGTCAATGCGGCTCGACAGGTGCGCTTCAATTGCGAGACAAGAGCGAGCGCTGAACACACCTCCAGAAAGACACGTCCACTCCGTCTCCCTGTGGCGGCGCATGGTGGTCTGGCCCGCAGCCGCCCTGATACGCCTCTGGGCGATGACGGTGCGCATGTCCATTCCCGGCGAGGACCTGGGGGTGATCACCGACGCGAGCCAGCCCACGATCTTCGTCCTGTGGCACAACCGGCTCTTCATGGTGGCCGAGATCGTCCGGCGCTTCCGCGTGGGCCATCCGGTCCACGGGCTCGTCAGCGCCAGCAAGGACGGGGCCTGGCTCGCGGCCTACTACTCGGTGGCCGGCCTCGGCGCCGTGCGGGGCTCGTCGAGCCGCCTGGGCCGCGAGGCCGCGACGGCGCTCGTCGCGACGCTGCGCTCCGGACACGACATCGGCATCACTCCGGACGGGCCGCGGGGGCCCGTCTACGAGATGAAGCCCGGAGCGACGATCGTCGCCCGGCGCGCGCAGGCGCGCGTCGTCCTCATCGGGATGGACTTCGAGTCCTCCTGGCGCCTGCCCAGCTGGGACGGTTTCTACCTGCCGAGGCCGTTCTCGAGGGTCCACATGCGCTTCGTGGCGGTCGCGCCACACGAATTGGCGGACCGCGACGAGTGCACCCGCGTGCTGGGCGAGCGCCTCGCCGCGACGAGCCCGGACAGGAGCGCGGCGCCCGTCAGAAAACGGGCGTAACCGTCACCGTGTCGCCCGGGCCGGCCTCGAAATTCGGGTCGGCGCTCCAGGTGAGGTCGTTTATGAGGAGCTTGAACTCGAACGACTTCTCGACCCAGGGGAGCACGATGGTCCAGGTGTCGCCCGCGGTGGAGCCGAGCGGCTTTCCCTTCTCCCACGAGAGGCCGGCGCCGTCGCCCCGGATGTACAGGACGTTGCCGAAGCCGATGTCGATCTTGGCCGTGATTGTCACCTTGGCGCCCTTGGGCTTGACGACGACCGAGGGCTCCTCGGAGGGGGCCGCTGTCTTCTTGATCTTGGGAGCGGCGCTCGGTTTGAGCGCAGGGGCGGGCGCGGCGGTCTTGGTCGCCGGGGCGGGCGCCTTCGTTGTCTTGGTTATCTTTTTCATTTTTGGACTGTGGAATTACCTGGGTGCGGACTGACCCCGGACTCTTGCAACACATAGCATTTGCAACGCCAAAGAGCAAAATGAACGGGATTTTCCCGGACCGCCACCTGTTTGCCATTCAACCGTGACAACGCAAGTCGGTGGGCTCACCTGACCTGCAGCGTGTCGCCCTCGAATTCGAGGCCGAGGGACGGGATCGAAACCGCCTTGCGCTTGCCGTCCCTGCGCACCCGCCCCGCTATCCACGCGTCATAGCCGGAGGCCCGGGCCGCCTCCAGGGCTGAGGCGGCCGAGCCCGGAGACACGTAGACGGCGAACCCGATCCCCATGTTGAAGGTCGCGAAGGCCTCCCTCGGGACAACCGGGCCGGCCTCCATGAGGAAGCGGAAGATCTCCGGGATCGGGCGCGGGTCGGTGATCTCGTAGACGAACGGCTCCTCGAGCCTCATGAGCTTGCGCCATCCGTGGCCCGTCACGTGGGCGGCGTAGCGGAGCGGGATCCCGCGGCGCTGGCACTCCCGGACGAATGCGACGTAGAGGGTCGAGGGGACGAGGAGCGCCTCCCCGAGCGTCAGATCGCCGCCGATGGGCGTCGCGTAGCGCCTCGGCAGGCTCTCGGCGATCTTCCTGCAGAGGGTCAGCCCGTTCGTCTGCACCCCCGAGGAGGCGAGGAAGAGGATGGCGTCTCCGTCGCGCACGTCGCCCATGATCCGCAGGGACTTCGGGGAGATCCGGCCGACCGCGGAGCCGGCGAGGACGATGGCGGCCGGCTCGATGAGGCCCCTCAGGGCCGGGGTCTCGCCCCCGCCCCACACGGCGCCGGCCGCCCGGCAGCCCTCCGCGAAGCCCTTGACCAGCTCTTCGGCCCGGTGCTCGTCGGCGAACCACCCGGAATCCCCGACGGCGGCGTGCATCGCGACCGCTATCGGGAGCGCCCCGCAGGTGACGAGGTCGTTCGCGATCGTCGCCACCGTGTCGATCCCGATCGCTCGGTAATGGCACCCGCCGCCTTCCGCCTGCACCGCGTCGGCTACCAGGTTCTTCGTCCCCAGGCCCTCCTCGACATGCGCGACAAAATGGTCGTCGGCCTCGATCAGGTAGGCGCTCTCGCCCCTCACGGCCGCCGGCTCCCTGAATCCGTGGCCGGCAAGGAGGTCGTTCGTCGTCAGGGCCGCCTTCTGGCACGCGCGCTTGAACGCGTCGAGCGGCCCGTACCTCACGCCGGATGACTCGTAGGAGAGCGACATCGCCCCTAGTAGGACCGTCCCTCGTGCTTGTCGTAGTAGTTCACGTAGGCCTGGTTCACGACCCGGTAGCCGCCGGGCGTCGGGTAGCGCCCGGTGAAGTACCAGTCGCCGGTGTGGTTGGGGACGGCCGCGTGCAGGTTCTCGATCGTCTGGAAGATGATCTCGATCTCGCCCTTCCACTCGATGCCCGAGGGCGTGACGAGCTTGGCGATCCGCCCGGAGACGGCCTCCGCCGTGAAGGGCTCGTAGAGGCGGCGCACGTGGTTCACGGCGCCCTTGGCCTCGATCTCCTCGCGGCAGGACCGGTAGACATCGCCGAGGAGCTCCGTCCGCCCGCTCTCCTTGATGAGGTCGACGACGGCCTCGAACGCGACGAATTTCCCGATCTCCGACATGTCGATCCCGTAGCAGTCCGGGTAGCGGATCTGAGGGGCCGTGGAGACGATCACGATCTTCTTCGGGTTGAGGCGCGCGAGGATCCGCAGGATCGAGCGGCGCAGCGTCGTCCCCCGCACGATCGAGTCGTCGACGCAGACCAGGTTGTCCACGCCGGGTCGCAGCGACCCGTAGGTGATGTCGTAGACGTGGCTCGCGAGCTGGTTCCTCATCGACTCCTGGCCGATGAACGTCCGGATCTTGATGTCCTTGCTCACCACCTTCTCGCCCCGCGGCCAGTTGCGCAGGATGAGCTCGTCCAGGAGCGCCTCCGTGATCCCCCCCTCGCGGCTCGCCTTCATGATCGCGGCCTTGACCTCGTCCCTGCGCGCCGTCCTGAGGGCGGACATGAGGCCGAAGTAGGCGACCTCGGCAGTGTTCGGGATGAACCCGAAGACCGTGTTCGCCCAGTCGTTGTCGACGGCGGCCATGACCTGCGATGCCAGCCTGCCGCCGAGCGCCTGGCGCTCCCTGTAGATGTCGACGTCGTTGCCGCGCGAGAAGTAGATCCGCTCGAACGAGCACGCGGCCCTCGGGAGCGCGGGCGTGAAGGCCTGCTCGGTCACCGTGCCGCGGCGCTTGATCACGACAACGTGGCCCGGCTGGACCTCCTTCACCTCGGTGGCGGCCAGGTCGAACACCGTCATCAGCGGCGCCCGCTCCGAAGCGAACGCTATGACCTCGTCGTTCTGGAACCAGTGGACCGGCCTGATCCCGGACGGGTCGCGCGCGACGAAGGAGTCGCCGTTGCCGACGAGGCCGCACAGGACGTAGCCGCCGTCCCAGTTCTGCGAGGCCCGGGTGAGGACGCGCGTCAGGTCGAGGTTCTCGCTGATCTTGCGCGAGAGCTCCCCGCCCTCGAGGCCGGCGGCTCTCAGCCTGCGGTAGATGTCCTCGTGCTCCTCGTCCAGGAAGAAGCCTATCTTCTCGAGGATGGCCTGCGTGTCGGTGGCGAAGACGGGGTGCTGGCCGATCGCTATCAGCGACTGGTTGAGCTCGGCCGTGTTCGTGAGGTTGAAGTTGCCGCAGAGGGCCAGGTTCCGCGTGGCCCACGGGCTGCGCCTGAAGTAGGGGTGGCAGGCGCTGATGTTGTAGCCGCCGCTCGTCCCGTAGCGCAGGTGCCCGAGGAAGAGCTCGCCGCCGAAGTCGAAGTGCATCCTCACCGTCTCGGCGAACTCGGGGTAGACGACCCCCTTGGACACCTTCTCGTTGTACTGGCCGAGGAGGTCCTTGAAGATCCGGTCGAGCGGGTTCGACTTCACGTTCCGCTCCCGGAACATGAAGGGCTCCCCCTCCGGCATGTTCAGCTTCACGCAGGCGACGCCCGCTCCGTCCTGGCCCCGGTTGTGCTGCTTCTCCATAAGGAGAAAAAGCTTCGTGAAGCCCCAGAGGGGCGTCCCGTATTTCTCCTGGTAGTAGGAGAGGGGTTTGAGCAGCCGCACCAGGGCCACCCCGCACTCGTGTGAAAGGGAATCGCTCATCGCCCCGCTACCCAAGCCCCGGACGCTTCATGGCGGACTCTATACTGCCTTCCCAGCCCAGCCGCAACTCGGAGAGGTCCCAGGCGAGCGCCCCCCGGGCCGTCGCCACGGAAAGTCCTCCCCCCGGCGTGACCTCCCCGATGACGTCGGCCGGGACGCCGGCCGCCTTCGCCGCGGCGAGCACGGCGGGCTCGTCCGCGGGCGCGACGGCAAGAACGGCGCGCCCCTGGCTTTCGCCGAAGAGGAGGGCGTCGAGGCGGGGGGCGCCGAGGCGCGAGAGATCGACCGCCGCCCCGGGGCTCCCGGGCCCGAAGAGCATCTCGGACACGGCCACGAGGAGGCCGCCCTCGCTCAGGTCGTGCGCCGCCCCCACCCTCCCGGCGCGGATCTGCCCGAGCACGAGGTCCTGGAGGCTCTTCTCGGCCGCCAAGTCGACCGCCGGGGCGTCGCCCGTCTTCAGCCCATGGATGAGCCCAAGGAACTGGCTTCCCCCGAGCTCCGCGGGCGCGCCGCCGAGGAGGACGAGGCGCGATCCCGCCGGGGCGAACTGGCGCGTCACGTGCGCCTCCTTCTCGACGAAGCCCACCACCGAGACGGTCGGCGTCGGGTCGATCGCCCCCTCGGGCGACTCGTTGTAGAGCGACACGTTGCCGCCCACGACCGGCACGTCGAAGAAGCGGCACGCCTCGGCGAGCCCGGCCACGCATTCCCCGAGCTGGTAGAAGTTTTCCGGCTTGTAGGGGTTGCCGAAGTTCAGGTTGTCGGTCATCGCGAGCGGGGTCGCCCCGGCGCACACCAGGTTTCGCAGGCACTCGACGATCGCGATCTGGGCCCCGCGCCGCGGGTTCAGGTAGCAGTACCGGCCGTTGCAGTCGTTGCTGATCGCGATGAATTTCTCGGTTTCCCCGAGCCTGAGCCGGACGACCGCCGCGTCGCTCCCCGGGAGGACCACGGTCCCGTGCTGGACCATGTGGTCGTACTGGCGGTAGATCCACCGCTTGGAGGCGATCGTCGGGTGCGCGAGGAGCCGCGGGAGCGCCGAGAGCGCTCCCGCGAGGTCCAGGTCCGCGAGGCCCGAGGCTTCCGGGGTCCAGGCCGACGTCCGGTCGAGGTAGGCGGGGCGCCTCGCCTCCCTCTGGTAGACCGGGGCGGCGTCGGTGAGCGCCGAGGCCGGGATGTCCGCGACGATCGTCCCGTGGTGGGTCACGACCATCCGGCCCGTGTCGGTCACGCTCCCGACGTGGGCCGCGTGCAGGTCCCATTTCTCAAAGACCGCCTCAATCTCGCGTTCCCGGCCCGCCTGCACGATGACCAGCATGCGCTCCTGAGACTCGGAGAGCATGATCTCGTAGGAGTTCATCCCGGCCTCGCGCTGGGGCACCCGGTCGAGCTCGATCTCGATGCCGGAGCCGCCGCGGCTCGCGGTCTCGCAGGTCGAGCACGTGAGCCCCGCCGCGCCCATGTCCTGGATGCCGACGACGAGGCCCGGGACGGCCATCATCTCGAGGCACGCCTCGATGAGGAGCTTCTCCATGAAGGGGTCCCCCTTCTGGACCGCGGGCCGGTCTGAGGCGCTCTCGGCGCTGAGCTCCCGGGAGGCGAAGGCCGCGCCGCCGAGGCCGTCGCGCCCGGTGGCCGCCCCCACGTAGTAGACGGGGTTGCCGAGCCCGGTCGCCTTCCCCCGTCGGATCTGGTCGTGGCGCAGCGTCCCCAGGCAGAGCGCGTTCACGAGGGGGTTTCCCTCGTAGGAGCGGTCGAAGTAGACGTCGCCGCCGACCGTAGGGACCCCGACGCAGTTGCCGTAGTGGGCGATCCCGGCCACGACGCCCCGGAGCAGCCTGCGGGTCGTCGGGGACTCCAGCTCCCCGAAGCGCAGCGAATTCGTGAGGAGGACGGGGCGGGCGCCCATCGTGAAGATGTCCCGGATGATCCCGCCGACGCCCGTCGCGGCTCCCTCGAAGGGCTCGACCGCGCTCGGGTGGTTGTGCGACTCGATCTTGAACGCGATGGCCCAGCCGTCCCCGACGTCGATGATGCCGGCGTTCTCCTCGCCGGCCTTCACGAGCACGCGGCCGAAGGCCGCGGTCGCTCCCCTCTTCTCCGTCGGGAAACCCTTGAGGAGCGGCCTCGTGTTCTTGTACGAGCAGTGCTCGGACCACATGACCGAGAAGATCCCAAGCTCGGTGAGCGTGGGCTCGCGCCCGAGGTGGCCCTTCACGCTCTCGTACTCCTCGGGGAGCAGCCCGTGCTTCTTCACCAGCTCCGGCGTGATCGGCTGGTTGAGGACCGGGTCGGGGTTTAGGGGGAGTCCCGCCAGCATCATGCCGATTTTCTCGCGACCTCGGGAAACCGGGCGGCGAGCACCGCGCGCGCGACGGCCAGGCCGTCCTGGCTCGGGTGGAAGCGCTCGAAGGCCCGGTCCGGGTGCGGCATCATGCCGAAGACGTTCCCGGCCTCGTTTCGAATGCCCGCGATGTCGTCGAGCGAGCCGTTCGGGTTGCCGACGTAGCGGAGAAGCACCTGGCCGTTCGCCGCGAGCCTCGCCCTCCCCGCCTCGTCTATCCGGTAGTTGCCCTCGCCGTGGCCGATCGGGAGCCGGACGCGCGCGCCGAGCGCCGCGGGGTTGAAGGACGGGCCAGCGTCCCCGACAGCGAGCTCGCAGGTCATGCAGCGGTATTCAAGGGAGCTGTTCCGGATGAGGGCCCCGGGAAGGAGCCCCGCCTCGCAGAGGATCTGGAAGCCGTTACAGATGCCGAGGACGAGGCCGCCCTTCGCGGCGTGCTCCCGCACGGCGCCCATGATCGGCGAGAAGCGCGCGATGGCCCCGCACCGAAGGTAGTCGCCGTACGAGAACCCGCCCGGGATGACGACAAGGTCCGCGCCTCCGAGATCCCGGTCCTTGTGCCACACGTAGCGCGTCGGCAGGCCGAGGCCGCCGAGGAAAAGCTGGAAGGCGTCCTGGTCGCAATTCGACCCGGGAAACTGCACGACCGCGATGTCCATGGGGGAGCCGGTCACGCCCCGGCGATCTCGTAGCGGTAGTCCTCGATCACCGGGTTGCTGAGGAGGTCGCGGCAGAGGGTGTCCAGCTGCGCCCGGAACTGCGGGGAATCGGTCCCCTCGACCTCGAGCTCGACCACCTTGCCGACCCGGGTGCCCGTCAGGCCCTTGAGCCCGAGGCTCGCGAGCGCGTGGCCCACGGCCACTCCCTGGGGGTCCAGGACGTTCCTCTTGGGTGTTACAAAGACTTTGATTTTCACACGCCGTTCAAAGCAAACGATGACGGCGCGAAACCAAAACCGGTCAAGGTTTTTGCCCCTCGAACCGTGTCATTTTTCCCGGTTGCGCGGATGGAACCTCGCGTGCTGGTCGAGGAGCCGCTTTCCCTCGACCGCAGTGTAGATCTGCGTCGTCGAGATGCTCGCGTGGCCGAGCATCTCCTGGATCGCGCGAAGGTCCGCCCCGCCGGAGAGGAGGTGCGTCGCGAAGGAGTGGCGAAGGAGGTGCGGCTTCACGGCCTTCCTTATCCCGGCCCGCCTCGCGTGCTTTTTCACGATCGTCCAGAGGGAGACCCGAGAGAGGGACGAGCCGAGCCGGCTCAGAAAGAGCTGGCTGCGCGTCCTGGGCCTCACGTAGTGGGGCCTCCCGGAGGTGATCCAGGCCCCGAGTGCGTCGCGGGCGCGAGCGCCCATCGGGACCACGCGCTCCTTCGACCCCTTCCCGAAGACCCGGGCAAACCCGCCCTCGAGGTCGACCTGCTGGAGCGTCAAGGCCGCGAGCTCCGAGACCCGGAGGCCGCTCGAGTAGAAGAGTTCGAGGAGCGCCTTGTCGCGGAGCGAGGCGGGGTCGCCCCCGGACGGCGAGGCGAGGAGCCTGCCGATCTCGGCGCCCGTGAGGGCCTCGGGAAGCCTGCGCACGATCCTCGGGCCCGCGAGGAGCGCCGTGAAATCATCCTCCCTCAGGCGCTCGCGGACGAGGAAGCGGGCGAACATCCTGAGCGCCGTCAGCTTGCGCGCCTGGCTCGGGGCCGCCGTGCGCCGGCTGAGCGAGCGCACCCAGGCGCCGGCCTGCTCGGCGGAAAGCGTGCGCCAGTCGCGGGCCCCCTGGGAGGCGACAAACGCCGCACACTGCTCCAGGTCGCGCTGGTAGTTCTCGCGGGTGTTGCGCGAGAGCCCGCGCTCGAGGTCCAGGTACGCGAGGTAGGCGTCGATGTCGGACGAGAAAGCGCTTTCCTTCATGGCGCCCCCGCAGTGAGGCCCGCCCTAGTAGCGCCGGCGCGGCGGAGGGGCCGGCGTGCCGCCCTGCTCCTTCATGCGGAAGGTGATCCGCGCCTTCTCCAAGTCGTACGGGCTCATCTCCATCTTCACGGTGTCGCCCGCGGCGATCTTGATGAAGTTCTTCCTCAGCTTGCCCGAGATGTGGGCGAGGACCACGTGGCCCGGGCTCTTCAGGAGCTCCACCTTGAACATCGTCCCCGGGAGCACGGCAACGACCTTTCCCTCCACCTCAATGGCGTCGTTATCGGGCATGGTGTGCGCCGGCGTTCGCCGAATGGAGTCGTGTCATCGTTGCATCCTAAGGGCCTTCAAGTGAAGCGTCTAAAGGCGGCATCCACCCGGCCGAGTCAAGGAATTACCTTGGAGGCTCTGCCGTCAGGACGTAAGAGTCTTCTCAATCGCCTCCTTTAGGAAGCCCGGGACCATGATGGGCAGCGTGAGCACGTGGACCGAGCCGTCCTTCAACGTGAACGTGAACCGGTAGACCCGGATGCTGTTGTCGATGTTCGTCATGAACTTGATGAAGTCGTCCGCGGTCCCCAGGGGGCTCGTCTTCCCTTGCCAAACGAATCCGTCCAGGGTCGGGGCCCGGTCGTCCACCAGCGTCATGATCGGGTCCTCGGAGATGTCCCTGACCACGATCCTCGCGGGCGTGGCGCCCTTCGTGAACCCGGCGTCAAACCTGATCACCACGCGCTTCGCGCCGTCGGGGAGCTTGGTGGGGACGTATTGGAACAGGAACACCGTCACCACCCCGTCGGTTACGTTTACGGGGTGCGGTGCAAGGGGGACATCGATCACCTCGCCGTCGGCGGTCGTGACCCGGGCGTCGTAGTTCTGCTCCATGACGCAGCCCGGGGCGCCTAGGAGGGCGACCAGGGCGGCGACGACAGGGAGACGTTTTGCGGAGAACGGGGTATTCATAGCCTTGTGGAGCCGGCCGGTCCCGCGGGATCTACGCGGGGCCATGCTGACGGCAATGCGCAGACGAACAACATGGCCGCCCGCAGACGAGAGGAAAATGCGGCGGTCCGAGCCGGACCCACCGAGGGTTTGCCCAAAGGGCCCGTTTCCGATTCATCGGGTAGCCGTGGCCCCGCCCGAGAATCCCCCCTGCCCGTTCGAGAAGCGCTTTCCCTCGCAGCTCGTGCGCGACGACGCGTTCTTCATGAGCCTGGCCTACAACAAGGCGATCGACGCATGGCGGGGGGACGAGGTGCCGATCGGCGCCGTGATCGAGTCGGGGGGGGAGGTGATTGCGGCCGCGCACAACCAGGTCGAGGGCTCCCGGGACCCGACCGCCCACGCCGAGATGCTGGCCATCACCCAGGCGGCCTCGAGCCTCGGCGACTGGAGGCTCTCCGGGGCGACCGTCTACGTGACCAAGGAGCCGTGCCCCATGTGCTCCGGGGCGATGGTGATGTCCCGAGTGCGGCGGGTCTGCTTCGCCGTGCCCGACCCCAAGATGGGCTGCCTCGGGGGGGCGGCCGACCTGAACGCCCTTCCCCGTTCCAACCACCGCCTCGAGGTGACGGCGGGCGGCGTCCTCGAGGACGAATGCAGGGAGCTCCTCCAGGCCTTTTTCCGCCAGCGCCGGTCGGACCCCGACGGCCCCTGAGGGCGGCCGGCCGACCCCGCGTCAAATGCCGGCAACCGAGTTGACGCGTCGGACGGGCAGTGCAATCCTGTGAACATGGCATACGAACTTCCAAAACTGCCCTACGCATACGACGCACTGGTTCCCTACATCGACGCGAAGACGATGGAGATCCACTACACGAAGCACCACCAGGCCTACATCACGAACGCGAACAACCTCCTGAAGGACCACCCCGCCCTCGCGGCTCTGGACGTGAACACGCTCATCGCCGACCTCTCGAAGGTCCCGGAGGCGATCCGCACCGGTCTGCGCAACAACGCCGGCGGCCACAGCAACCACTCCTTCTTCTGGACGATCATCGGGCCCGGCAAGGGCGGCGCCCCGACGGGCGCCCTCGCGGACGCGATCGCCTCGACGTTCACCTCGTTCGACAAGTTCAAGGAGGACTTCGGGAAGGCGGCCGCGACCCGCTTCGGATCCGGCTGGGCCTGGCTCTACGTCACGGCCGAGGGGAAGCTCGCGATCGGCTCTACCGCGAACCAGGACAGCCCGCTCATGGGCAAGGCCGTCGCCGGCATCGAGGGCAAGCCCGTCATCGGACTCGATGTCTGGGAGCACGCCTACTACCTCAATTACCAGAACCGCAGGCCCGACTACGTCGCCGCCTGGTGGAACGTCGTCAACTGGGACACCGCGAGCGCGAACTTCGCGGCGGCCTAGCGGGAAAAGACGCTGGCCTGCAGGGCAGCGCCGAAGCTCGCCGGGCTGATCGGCGTGCTTTTCCCGGTCTCCGTGTCGAGGATGCAGACCCGGCTCGTGGACCTCGAGCGCGCGGTGTAGACCAGGTGGCGGCCGTCCGGCAGCCACGAGGGCTCTTGGCCGTCAAAGGGGGCCTTCGAGACCTGCTCGCCGTGCTGCTGGGAGAGCAGGAGGACGCCGATCTGGTAGCTCCCGCTGGAGTTCCTCATCGTGAAGGCGATCTTGTCCGGCGCCGTCCTGCTCCAGTCGGGTTCGGCGCAGTACTTCGACGTGTTGTACGAGACCCGCTGGGGATACCCGCCCGCTGCCGGCATCACGTAGAGCTGCGGGCTCGGGTCGCCCATGGCGAAGATGAGGCGCGAGCCGTCCGGCGACCAGCAGGGCGACGCCTTGGTCGCGTCCGAGCGGGTCCGCCGTGAGACCCCGCGCCCGTAGGCGTTGCTCACGTAGATCTCGGACTGGCCCTCCCCGGAGAGGACCATGGCCACCTGGCGGCCGTCGGGGCTGAAGTGGGCCCCGCTGTTCGTCCCCTTGAAGCTCACGAACGTCGTCCTCTGGTAGGTCCCTAGGTCGATCACGAAGATGTCGGGAAACCCGGACCTGAAGAAGCTCGTGTAGATGACCCGCTCGCCGTCGGGGGCCCAGCGCGGCGTCATGGCGATCGCGCGGTCGTGCGTGATCTGCTTCAGGTCCCCGAAGAAGAGGTCGGACGTGTAGATCTCATCGTGGCCCGTGCGCTTGCCGATGAAGACGAGCTTCGACGTGAAGAAGCCGCGCAGCCCGAGGCCGTTCGTCTTCGCGACCGCCACGTCGGCCGCGGCGAGGAGCGCCTCGCGCATGCTCAAGCCCGAGGCCACCTCCGAGGCCACCGGCGCGCCGCCGAAGCCCCGGCTGATGTCGACGCGGACCTGCGTCGGTCCCGCGGGCGAGAACGCGATGTCGAAGAGGTATCCGCTCGCCACAACGTGGTACCGGCCGTGCGATTCGAATGCCTGGAGGGCGAGGGAATTGAGCTCGGCCGTCGAGCCGGAGACGCGCACCGGGATCGTGCGGCTGTCGGCGACGACATCGACCTCCCCGATGTCTCTCTGGGCGAGCGCGGGGGCCGCGAGCGCGAGTGCGAGTGCGAAAAAGGGGAGTGATCTCTGCATGGTGTGGTCGCTAATACTCCATTTCTATTTGCGCGCGGGCGGCGCATAACAACTCTTATTTGCTGCGTGACCTCCGATGAAATAATGGAACAGCTGAGGAAGGTGAAGTATCCCGGGTTCAGCCGGGACATCGTTTCGTTCGGGCTGGTCAAGTCCGCGGCCCTCGACGGCGGCGTCGCACGGGTCTCGCTCGCGATCTCGACAAGCGACCCCAGGGTGCCGAAGCAGCTGAGGGACGATGTCGAGAAGGCGCTCCTCGCCCTGCCTGGGGTGACGGGCGCCGCGGTCGAGCTGGCCGTGCAGGCGCCCAAGGCCCCGGCCGCGGCCCCGGGGACGGCCGGAACCAGGGGAGGCGCCCCGAAGGGCGTCAGGCGATCGGTCGCCATCGCCTCCGGAAAGGGCGGAGTCGGGAAAAGCACCTTTGCGGTCAACCTCGCCTGCTCGATGGCCCAGATCCTCTCGGCTCGGGGCCGCCCCGGGCGGGTCGGCCTCATGGACATCGACGTCTACGGGCCCAGCGTGCCGCTCATGATCGGCCTCGCTGGGCGCCCTGAGGTCGAGGGCGAGGGGGCCGAGTCCGTCCTCGTCCCCATGGAAAGGCACGGGGTCAAGGTGATGAGCATGGGCTTCCTCGTCGACGCCGACACTCCCGTCGTGTGGCGGGGGCCCATGGTGATGAAGACCGTCCAGCAGTTCGTCCAAAACGTCCGCTGGGGCGAGACGGACGTGCTCCTTGTCGACCTGCCGCCGGGTACCGGCGACGCCCAGCTCTCGCTTGTCCAGACGCTTCCCCTGGACGGCGCCGTCATCGTCACCACCCCGCAGGCCGCCGCCACCCAGGTGGCGCTAAAGGGCGGGCTCATGTTCCAGAAGGTGAATGTCCCGATCCTCGGCGTCGCCGAGAACATGAGCCACTTCACGGACCCCTCCGGCCAGCGGCACGCGCTCTTCGGCTCCGGCGGAGGCATCGCGACGGCCGAGCGCCTGGGAACCGTCCTCCTGGGACAGGTGCCCCTCGCCCCCGAGATCCGCGAGGGCGGCGACCGCGGCCTGCCCGTCGTGGTCGCAAATCCCGACGGCGCGGTGGCCGCCGTCTTCAGGTCGATCGCGGAGGCGCTCCTGCAGACCCTCGAGAAACCGGCGTCAAGACCAATGTAACAATTGGGAGACATTGCCGGCATTGACAGCGGGCGCGGCGGGCCCCACATCCTTAAATTTACCGGCCGAGCTGAATGACTTCCTCCACCAAAGAGCCCGTACCCGCGGCGTCGCGGGAATTCGTGAAGCAGTCGAGCCTTTACCAGGAGTTCCTGGCCGAACGGGAGGAGATCCTGAAGCACAAGTGGCTGGAGTCGGAGCGCCTGGGATACGACATAGGATTCGAGCGCGCGCTCCTCGACTGGATCCGAAAGCACCGCGAGAGCTGGCGCGCTGCGCGCCGCCAGAGTCTCACGGCTCCCCCGGGCTCCTCGGCCTCCCCGTTCAAGCCGTCCGGCAAGAACCCCTGACCTCCGCTAAGCGGAAGTCCCTCTACTTGATCTCCTTGTGAAGCGTGTGGCGCTTCAGGTGGGGATTGTATTTCTTCTTCTCGATGCGCTCGGTGACCGTCTTCTTGTTGCGCCTCGTCAGGTAGCGTGAAACGGGTTTGCCCTCCTTGCGGGCCTCGGTGCACTCCAGTGTTACGACTTCTTGCATGGGTTCAGATGGGTTGAAGGGTCACGATCGCCGCGGCCGGCCCGCCGCGCAACCCCAAACTTCGGAGCGCCTGCCGCCTAGCGGCGCTTCTCCGTCAAGGGGAGCATGACGCCCCGCCTGAAGAGCGTCACCTGGCCGGTGCTGGAGGAGACGGCGATCGAGATGCAGTTGGCGGCGAGGCTGATCCCGGCCGCAGCCGCATGGCGGCTCCCGAGGCCGCTCGGCAGGTTGATCCCGTTCGAGCCCGACTGGATGAGGCTCCCGGCCGCCTCGACCACCCCGTCGCCCCGGATGACGAAGGCCCCGTCAATCGACGAGAACTCCTTCACCGTCTCGTCCATGAACGGGTTCAGGATGTTGCGGTCCTCCTCCTTGTAGCCGAAGAAGGGGTTGAGGACGAGGGGCTTGGTGTGCTCCTCCACCTTCGCCGTGTCCCCGACGACGAAGAGGCAGCCGACCGGCCGTCCCTCCCTGCCCTCGACCGCGAGCTCGATGGCGACGGCGAGGACGCGCTCAAGGACCTCCGGCTTCACGTCCTCGGGCAGGAGGTCCGAGGCCCGGCCCGAGAGCAGCGTCTGGAACTCGCGCTCGGTCTCGGCGACGACGATCGTGTCGAACTGGTTGCTGCCGGTGATCCCGCCGACGCAGCAGATCCTGTCGTTGAACGAAATGAGGCCGCGCGTCAGGGCGACCAGGAGCGCGCTGCGCAGCTGCGCCATCCTCGAGCTCGAGAACGAGCGCACCTGGATCGCGTCCGTGAACTTGCTGCCATCCTCGTCGGCCTCGACGGGGTTGCGGGTCACGAGGATCGTCTTCCCCTTGGGGAGGAGGAAGCCGGGCTCGATCCCGCCGATGAAGGTGTCGCCGAAGACCATGGTCGCGCTGCAGCCCGCGCCCTTGGCCACGTGCTCGGCCTCGCGGATCATGAGCCTGTTGACCCGGTTCTGCTGAGCCTGCATGGGGCGCATCCCGCCGAACCCGCCGAGGAGCCTCTCGTAGAGCGTGTCCAGGTCGGGGGCGCTCACGAAGCTGTCCACGAGCTCCTGCTCGCGGACGAGCCTGCCGATCGAGGCGAGGATCTGGAGCGTGTCGCGGGCGGACTCGCCGGCGATCAGCATGAAGATGAGGTGCACCCGCTCCTTGGACATGGCTCCGTGGTGGCGGATGCCGGCGCGGCTGCGGCCGATGGCGAGGATGTAGCGGCGCGACGTCCGCACGCGCACGTGGGGGAGCGCGACCCCGAGCCCAAGGTAGGTCGTCATCGTGCTCTCGCGCGCGAGGAGCCCCTTGAGGAGCGTCTCCCTGCGCATGTCGGGAAACTTGGCGATGAAGGAATCGAGCAGCTCGCCGAGCGCGGCCTCCAGGGTCAGGCTGTGCAGCTCGATGATGCGGCTCCGCGCGATGATCTTGTCTAGCCGCATGGCCGGATCCGGGCGTTCAGCGCTCCCACTCGAGCGCTCCCTTCCTGATCTCGTAGACCAGGCCCAGGACGAGGACCATGATGAAGAAGAGGATGGGCCCCAGGATCGGGATGTGAAGGTGGAGGAACTCGCGGTAGATGACGACCCAGGGGAGCAGGATCACGATCTCGAGATCGAAGAGCATGAAGAGGAGGGCGGTCACGTAGAACTTCACGGAGAAGCGCGTGTGCACGACGCCCTCCCCCGGGACGCCGCACTCGTAGGCCGAGTCCTTGATCTTGGTGTGCCTCGCGCGCTGGCCCAGGAGGTGGCTGGCGCCAATCACGGCGCCCGTGAGCAGCGCCGCGAGGACGGCCTGGATCAGGAACGGAAGGTAGGCTGCCGATGACATGCGGGAAATTTGCAGCGTGCGCGCCGCATTTGGGCGCGGCAAGACGTTTGTGCCGAAGGCGGGCCGTCAGTCCACGTCGATCATCTTCGCGCTGTGAATGAGCGTCGAGCCGACCCCGAGCGTCTCGGCGAACTCGAGCGTGCGGATCTCGTCGGAGATGGGCTCGAAGCCCTCCTTCTTGCGCCAGTCGTCGATGCGCGCCCGCATGAGGGCGTCCAGCATCACGGGGTCGGCGCCGAGCCAGACCAGCGGCTCGGAGCGCGTGTAGAGGGAGTTGAAGAACGGGCCGCCGATGAACTGGTAGTGCTCGAGGCTCGCTATGCTGAAGAGCCAGGTCTCGCGCAGCTCGGGGATGGCGCTCATCTCCGCCACCGCGGCAGGCGCGGTCGCCGGCGAGCGGAAGAAGCGGGCGGTGTTCGACGCGTTCCAGAGGGTCGCATTGACGAGGGCCCCGTTGATCCCGAGGACCGGGTGGTCCGTGTAGACCGGCAGGTTGATCCAGAAGTCCGTGTCGAGGAAGAGCGGCGTCGCCAGGAAGCTCTTGCGGTCCTCCTCCTTCGTCGAGGTGTTCGAGACGCCCTCGGTCTGGTGGGCGGCGAAGATCGGGTCAAAGCGCTCGGGCAGCGGGCTGTCGTAGAACCAGACCGGGTCGTAGTACCGGTTGGACTCGAGCACGTAGACCGGGTTTCCGACGAACGGCGTGCTTCCCGTGACGAGGGACGGGAGGTAGCCCGTCATGCGCAGGCGCATCTGGTTGAGCCCCACGAGGAAGATGTCCTTGTTCGCGTAGCCGCGCCTGCGTAGCGCGGAGATGACCGCCTTGACGAGCGGCACCGGGGTCGCCATGCCCGGGCCCGAGTCCGAGTAGATCTTGAGGCCCACCTTGCCCTTCTTGCCGGGGACGATGACGTGGCCGCTCGCCTTCTCGTACGCCGCCATCAGCCTCTCGACCGCCACGTCGTAGTCGCCCTCGTCGAAGCCCTGCAGGTGCGCCTGCCAGACGGGCTCGGTCGGCGCCCGGGTGACGGTCGGCGTGAAGTCGGCCCATGCCGGGGTCGCGAGGGCGAGCGCAAGGCCTGTCGCCAGGGCTGGAAGCGGTGAAAAACGCATGGAGTTGAGAGAGTGTTAGTCGCCCCGGAAAGGCGAATGTTTCCCCGAAATGCAGCCCTTGCTGAATGGGGAAGCCCTGAAACTTGACAGGCTGGCACCGCAGTTGAAAGTGGAATCTCTGCTTAGAGCCGCGGGGACCGCTCCACAGGCCCGCCCGCCGTCCATGCCCGTCATCAAGCCCACCTGCGTCCGCGAACTGAAGCTTCGCGTCAACCTCGCCGACGTCGTCTCGCGAGTGGTCTCGCTCAAGAAGGCCGGGGGCTCGCGCCTGAAGGGCCTGTGCCCGTTCCACAACGAGAAGACCCCGTCCTTCAATGTCGACGCCGACAAGGGCTTCTACAAGTGCTTCGGGTGCGGGAAGGCGGGGGACGCGATCACGTTCGTGCGCGAGACCGAGCAGCTTTCCTTCACCGAGGCCGTCGAGGCGCTCGGCCAGCGCTACAATGTCGCGATCGAGTACGAGGAGGGATCGGGCCCGAGCCGGGAGGAGCGCTCGCTGCGCCAGGAGCTCTACGACCTCCACGACCAGGCTGCCGCCCATTACCACGAGGCGTTCAAGGCCTCCGGGCCCGCGGGCGACTTCATGAGGGCCTACTGGGTGAACGAGCGGCGGTTCGCGCCCGAGGTCGCGGAGGAGTTCAAGATCGGGGCGGCCGCGGCGGACGGCGGCGACCTGGGCGCCGCGATCCTGAGGAAAAAATACTCGGAGGACGCGCTCCGCCAGTGCGGGCTCTTCTTCATCCGCGACGGCTCGATGATCACGACGGGCGCGCTCCGGCCCCGGTTCAGGGGACGGCTCATGATCCCCATCCGCGACCACCAGGGCCGCGTCGTCGCCTTCACCGCCCGCCAGACGGCGCTCACGCCCGAGGACGATCCGTCGCGGGAGGCGAAGTACGTCAATTCGCCCGAGACTCCCATCTTCACGAAGGGCCACCTCCTCTTCAACCTGGACCGGGCGCGCACCGCGGTCGGGGAAGGAAAGCCGTTTGTCATGGTCGAGGGCCAATTGGACGCGATCCGGTGCTGGTCGGTGGGCCTGAAGACCGCCGTCGCCCCGCAGGGGACGGCGATCACCGAGGGCCAGCTCGCGCTCCTCAAGCGCTACCACGTCGGCGTCGAGTGCTTCTTCGACGGGGACTCGGCGGGCCAGAAGGCTGCGCTGCGGATGCTGCCGATGGCGCTCAAGGCGGGAATCGAGGTCCGCTTCCTCTCCCTTTCCGGCGACGCGAAGGTCGACCCCGACCTCCTCTTCATGGAGCGCGGCCTGGCCGCCTACGACGAGCTCCGCAGGGGCTCGCTCTCCGCAATGGCGTTCGCGTGCCGCGCCGCCCTCCCCTCTCCCGCCGGGGCCTCGTCGGAGCAGCGCTCGCGGGCGGCGCAAACGGTCCTCGGGATCATCGCCTCCGCCGAGAGCGAGGTCTCGCGGGCGGCTTTCATCTCGGAGGCCGCGTCGCTCCTCCAGCTTCCGGCGTCCGCACTCCAGAGCGACCTGCGCCGGATCGTGGGGAGGGCCGACGCCGGAGTGCGCCGGCCCGAGGCCCCCGCGCCGCCCCAAAGGAGCGGCGCCGTGACGCCCGAGCACGACCTCCTGCGCCTCTGCCTGCACTTTGAGAGGGTCGGCCGGCCCATGAGCTCCGCCATTCCGCACGGATGGATCGACCAGCGGGCGCCCGAGGGGGCCCTCCTTAGCCGCTTCCTTGGCGAGCTCGAAAACGGGAGCTGGCCGGGGCGCGACCACCTCGAGGGCCTGATGGAAAGCGATGATGAAAAATCGCTTGTCGCATCGCTCCTCTTCGACGCGCCCGACATCGACGACCCCTTCAAGGTCGCCCGCGAGGGGATCCGCCGCCTGCGGGACCGCGCGATTGAGCCCAGGATTCGCCAAATAGAACTTGCCTTAGCCACGACCCCATCGGACTTTAATGATGACTCATCGTCACTTCTTAGGGAGTTGTCCGACTTGCAGCGCCAGCTCCGCCAGCCGGTCACCCTGACCGAGGCCGGGTGAGGCGCCGCTACCGTATTTCCCGAAACACTTTCATCATTCATGCCTCGTAAAGCCAAACCCGCAGACGCCCAGCATTCCGAAGCCGTCGAGAAGGCGCTCGCCCAGGCACCCCATGCCGTGGTGGCCGAGGGCGGCGACGCCGCGGTCCCGGTGGGGGGGATCAACGAGAAGATCCGCCAGCTGATCCGCCTCTCGAAGGAGCAGGGCTACCTGACGTTCGACGACATCAACGAGGCGCTCCCCGAGTCGATCGAGAACCAGGAGGAGATCGATAACGTGCTCTCGATCCTGCAGAACCTGGAGATCGAGATCCTCGAGCCCGACCAGGTCGAGGACTACAAGCAGCGCCAGGAGGAGGCCGAGGAGGAGGAGTCGCGCTCCTCGCAGAACGACATCCTGGACGACCCGGTGCGGATGTACCTGAAGCAGATGGGCCAGGTGCCGCTCCTGACGCGCGAGCAGGAGGTCGAGATTTCCAAGCGGATCGAGAACGCCGAGCTCAAGGCGCAGGAGGCGCTCTTCCAGGCGTCGGCCGTCGGCGGGTACATCGCCGTCCTCGGGGCCAAGCTCCTCAACCGCGAGGAGCGCTTCGACAGGATCGTGATCGACAAGAAGATCGAGAGCCGCGACGCCTACTTCCGCACGCTGCCGAAGCTCGTCGAGACGACGCAGAAGAACGAGGCGGGGACGAAGGAGGCGTGGATCGAGCACATGAAGGCCAAGAGCGACCCGGAGAGGAAGCGGGCGCTCTCCAAGTTCCGCAGGCGCGAGGCGGCGCTCAGGGCCAATTTCCCGAAGTTCTTCTTCAAGCTGAAGGTCTACGAGGAGTACCTGGAGCAGCTGCGCCCGGTCCTCGAGGAGGCCGAGGCCTACTTCAGCCAGCTCGAGCGCGCCAAGCACCCGAAGACCAAGAAGGACGCCTCGATCGACCCCCGCACGATCAACACCCGCCTGCGCCACATCGAGATCGACCAGCGCATCGCGCCCACCCAGCTCCTCGCGGTCCATGCGCAGACGATGACCCACGTGCGCGAGGCCCACCGCGCCAAGACCGAGATGGTCGAGGCCAACCTGCGCCTCGTCATCTCGATCGCAAAGAAGTACACGAACCGCGGGCTCTCGTTCCTCGACCTGATCCAGGAGGGCAACATGGGCCTCATGAAGGCGGTCGAGAAGTTCGAGTACAGGAGGGGCTACAAGTTCTCGACCTACGCCACCTGGTGGATCCGCCAGGCGATCACGCGCTCGATCGCGGACCAGGCGCGCACGATCCGCATCCCGGTCCACATGATCGAGACGCTCAACAAGGTGATGCAGGTCCAGAAGCAGCTGCTCCAGGAGTACGGCCACGAGCCGACGCCCGACGAGGTGGCCGACGAGATGAACCTCCCGGTCGACCGGGTGCAGCAGATCATGAAGATGGCGCAGCAGCCGATCTCGCTCCAGTCCCCGGTCGGCGACGGCGACGACACCTCCTTCGGCGACTTCATCGAGGACAAGTCCGCGGAGAACCCGTACGACATGACCGCGTACTCGCTCCTGCGCGAAAAGATCATCGACGTCCTCGACACGCTGACCGAGCGCGAGCGCCGCGTCCTGTCGCTGCGCTTCGGGCTCGTCGACGGCTACAGCCGCACGCTGGAGGAGGTCGGCAAGCAATTCAAGGTGACCCGCGAGCGCATCCGCCAGATCGAGGCGAAGGCGCTGCGCAAGATGCGCCACCCGACGCGCATCCGCCAGCTGCACGGCTTCTTCGACGCCGAGCAGATCGACAACGCCCAGAACCTGCTGAAGGTCGCCGCGTCCCTGCGCCCTCCGCGCTCGTAGGCGCCCTTGGATCGCGCTTGCCTAGGGTCAGAACCGGCCTAGATTCGCGCCATGTCCCCAACCGGCTCCATATCGCTCGGAATCATGGGCTTCAGCGGTGGCGAGCTCCTGATCGTCCTGGCCATCATTCTGCTCCTCTTCGGCGGCTCGAAGCTGCCGTCCCTCGCCAAGGGACTGGGGCAGTCGATCAAGGAATTTAAGAAGGCGGCGAAGGACGACGAGCCGGCAGCGCCGGCCAAGGCGGAGCCCAAGAAGCCGGACGCCGAGGGCAGCCACGGGACCAACTAGGTCCCCGGGGCGGCGGCCCTCTCGGCCAGCCTCCCCTTGAAGTCCCTGATCTGGACCGGGGTGCCGAGCGCGAGCAGCTCGTCGCCCGCGCGCAGCACCTCGCCCGCGCCGGGATTGAGGATTCGGGTCGCCCCCCTGTGGATCCCGGCAACCTGGACCCCGCGGCCGCCGGCCGGCAGGATCTCGACGAGCGTCCTGCCGTCCGCGGCGCTCCACTCGGGGATCGTGATCGCCTCCATGCGGACCTCCTCGAAGAGGGAGTCCGTGTCGAGCGTCCCGGAGACGCCGCCGAGGAAGTCGCGTCCCGCCCCCACCTGGGCAATCGTGCCCATGAGGAGCACCTTGTCGCGCGGGTAGAGGACCGACTCGGGCGGCGGCAGGGGGATCATGAAGCCCTGGCGCTCGATGCCCACGACCGAGCAGCCGAAGCGCGCGCGCAGGTCGAGCTCGGCGATCGTCCTTCCCTGGCAGTCCGCGAGGTCCGGGAGCGTGCAGTCGATCATGTGGAGGTCCCAGTCCGGGTGGCGCCCCATCCACGGCGCGGTCGTCGACGTGAGCTTCTGCTCGGAGGTGTGCATCATGGTCGTGAGCTCCACCTCGAGGACGCAGTGCCAGTAGATGAGCCTGCGCCTCAGGAGGACGACCGCCACGACCGCCGCCAGGGCGGAGAGGAGGAGGAGCCAGCGGGCCGTGTCCTCCGCGGGCACGACCGCGATCAGCCAGACCGTGAGCAGGCACGCGACGACGACCTTGAGCCCGGTCTCGACGACTGGCGCCATCTGCCGGCCGCGGGGGTGGGACGCCGTGGACACCTGGGCGAAGAGGAGCGCGAGCGCCGAGCAGTTGCGCCAGATGGCGACCAGCGGGGCGAGGACGACGAACGAGAGCAACATCCAGAACGCGACCGCCGAGCCGCTCGGGAAGAGCCAGTCGGGCCCGAGCCATCCCACGAGGGCGGAGCGGAGCTCGCGGGAGAAGACGAGGACCCCGCTGACGAAGAGCATCTCTATCCCGACCTGGGCGAAGCGCTTGCGGGTCAGCTGCCAGAGGGGGCTCTTCTGGCGCTGGCGCATGAACCTCTCCAGCCAGTCCTGGTAGTAGCGCATCCAGTCGGAGAGCCACCGCGGCTGGCGCCCGAGGATGGCTGAGGCGATCCCCTCCGACCTGCGGGCGACGAACGGGGTCACGAGCGTCGTGAGGAGGGAGACGCCGACGACCAGCGGGTAGAAATGGGCCGGGACGACGGCGGCGGCGACTCCGAGCTGGGCGATCACGAACGAGAACTCCCCGATCGGCGCCGTCATGAGGCCGGCGCGCAGGCTGTCCTTCTCCGGTATCCCGATCATGCAGAGGCCGGCGGTGACGGCGAGCGGCCTGGACATGAGCGTGAACGCGGCGACGCCGAGTATCATGGCCCAGAAGGCCATCATGTCCCGCACGTCGATCTGCATCCCGACCGCGACGAAGAAGACGGCGCTGAAGACGTCGCGCATCCCCTCGAACGTGCGCTCGACCTGGTGGCGGTGGGGCGTCTCGGCGACGATGATGCCGAGGAGGAAGGCGCCGAGGGCGAGCGAATAGCCGGCCCTCTGCGCGAGGATGGCGAGGCCGAAGAGAAGGGCGGCGAGGCCCAGCGTCTGGAGCTCCTCGTCCATGGAGATGCTCATCCGCTTCAGGAGCCAGGGGACGATGATGAGTCCGGCGACGCCCACCATGGCGACGAACGCCCCCAGGTGCAGGAGCGCGGAGCCGACCTCGGAGACCTGGTGGGAGGCCGCCCCCCCGAACTGCACGACCGACTCAAGGAGCGCCAGCATGACGACCGCCACCACATCCTCGAGGATGGAGACCCCGCCCGCGAGCTGGCCCGCGCGCTCGTGGTTCTGGCCCGTCTCGTGCAGGATCTTGCCGATGATGGCGGAGGAGGAGACCATGAGCATCCCTGCGAGGAAGAGCCCCTCCGTCGCGCTCCAGCCGGCCGCTGCCGCAAGGAGGCGGGTCAGGTAGTACATCGCGATCGCGCCCGCGACGGCCGCCGCCAGGAGCGGGAGCCCGAGCCTCCTGAGCCTGCGCAGCGAGAGCCGCAGGCCGATCGAGAACATGAGGAAGACGAGGCCCATCTGGGCCAGGGTCCCGATCCGCTGGGGGTCCGAGACGAGGGCCAGGGGGTTGCGCGGGCCGACAAGGATGCCCGCGGCAAGGAACCCAAAGACGATGGAGAGGCCGATCCTCTGGCAGATCCAGCCCGCCGCGCCCGCCACGACGAGGATCACCGCAAGGTCTTGGATGAACAGGATTCCTTGCATGGCGGGCCGCCCGGAAAAATCGCCCCGGACGCCGTGACGCGTCAACCCAATCCCGCGTATTTCCCTCGTTGACAGGCGCCTGCGACGCTCATTCGATTCCGTCGGCGGCAACGCCACCGACACCCAGCCCCACTAACACGAGATCATGGCCAACCTTTTCGGTTACTTCTCCAACGACATCGGCATCGATCTCGGGACGGCCAACACGCTCGTATACGTAAAGGACAAGGGAATCGTGCTCAGGGAGCCCTCGGTGGTGGCCCTGGACACCGTGACCCGCAAGGTGAGGGCCGTGGGCGACGAGGCCAAGCGGATGCTGGGCAGGACCCCCGGCAACATCACGGCCATCCGCCCCATGAAGGACGGCGTCATCGCCGACTTCGACGTCACGGAGGCGATGCTGCGCTACTTCATCCAGAAGGCCAGCCAGAGCTTCCGGGCCCCTCCCCGCGTCGTGATCGCCATCCCCTCCGGGATCACGGCCGTCGAGAAGCGGGCGGTCATGGACAGCGCGACCCACGCGGGCGCGCGCAAGGTGATCACGATCCCCGAGCCCATGGCGGCCGCGATCGGGGTCGGCCTTCCCATCGACGAGCCCGCCGCCAACATGATCGTCGACATCGGGGGAGGCACGACCGAGATAGCGATCATCTCGCTCAACGGAATTGTATTTTCAAAGTCGATACGCGTCGCCGGCGACGAGCTCGACGCGGCCGTCATCAACTACATGAAGCGGGCGTACAACCTCCTGATCGGCGAGCGCACGGCGGAGGAGATCAAGATGAGGATCGGCTCGGCCTATCCCCTGGACGAGGAGCTCTCGATGGAGGTGAAGGGCCGCGACTCGGTGGCGGGCCTCCCGAAGACGATCCACATCACCTCCCAGGAGGTGCGCGAGGCCCTGAGCGACACGGTCGCCGCGATCGTGGACGCCGTCCGGACGACGCTCGAGCGCTGCCCGCCGGAGCTCTCGGCAGACCTCGTGGACCGCGGCTTCGTCATGGCGGGGGGCGGCTCCCTCATCCGCGGCATCGACAGGCTTCTCAGCGACAAGACGGGGCTCCCGGTGACCGTGGCCGAGGACCCCCTTTCAGCGGTTGCCAACGGCACCGGGGCCGTTCTGAACGACCTGTCCTGGCTCATGCAGAACGCGTGAGGATTGGGCGATCCCAACGATTCGACCAAGCCCGGCCCTTCCTGACGCTGGGTGTCGTCTTCGCGGTTTGGCTCGTGGTCCCGGTCGCCCTGCGGACGCTCGCCCGGGCGAGCTTCTTCGAGATGACGGCCCCGATCGCGGCGGCGGCCTCCTACGTGAGCGACCTCCAGCAGTTCTGGGCGCTTCGGCTCCATTCGAAGCCCGAGCTCATCGAGGCCGGGCGCGACCTCGCGCGGGTGGACGCCTCCTACGCGATCTCCGTCCAGCAGAACAGCGCCCTCGAGGCCGAGGTGACGCGCCTCGAGGGGCTCCTCGGAATGCCGCCGACGGAGCATTACAGGTTTGAGCACGCGCGCGTCGCCGAGCGCGACTTCTCCGGGTGGTGGCAGCGGATGGTGATCAGGAAGGGCGCCGACTATCGCATCGCCGTGGGGTCCCCCGTGGTCTTCAGCGGCGGCGTCGTGGGGCGCGTCTCGGAGGTGCACGCGTACACCTCGGTCGTGCAGCTCATCAGCGACCCGGGCCTGCGGATCGCCGCCGTCGTCGAGGGCGACACGCGCCCCGTGAGCTACCAGGGCGCTGAGAACCAGGTCTTCGGCCCCGCACGCGGCGTCATCGAGTTCGTCCCCCTGGACATCTACGCGAACGCCTCCCAGCCCAAGGTGCTCTCCACCTCGGGGCTCGGCGGCGTCTATCCCCCGGGGCTCACGATCGGGCGGATCGTGCACGTCGAGTCGAGCGAGGACGGCCTCTTCAAGACGGGCGAGGTCGACCTCGACCCCCGGCTCGCGGACCTGACCGAGGTGACCGTCCTCGTCCCCACCAACCCGGGCTAGAGGGGGAACCCTACGCAGATGCGCGTCGCCCTCGTCCTTTTCCTGACGCTCTACCTCCTGCGCGCGCTGGTCGCGGAGGCGAACACCGCCCTGTCCGGCCTCCACGTCTGGCTCTTCGCCGGCGGCCTCTTCGTCGTCTACTCGGCGCTCATGGTCCCGTTCCGCCAAGGCTTCGCGGCCTCCGTTCTCGGCGGGCTCCTCTGCGACTCGCTGACCCCGGTCCCGTTCGGCACCCACGCCGCGCTCTTCGGCGCCGCCCACGCCGCGGTCTACAACCTGCGCGAGCGCCTCCAGCGCGAGGAGACGGCGGTAAGGGTGGTGATCGTCGTCGCCCTCAACGCGGCATTCTTTGTCGTCATCACGCTCGCGCGGGTCCGGCACGTCCCGGCCGTCGCCAGCGTGTGGCCGAGGCTCCTCTCGGACTTCGGCTGGTCGGAGGCCGCCGTCGCGCTGGCCGCCCCCTGGTTCTTCGCGCTCCAGATGCGCTCCCTCGAATTGGCGCGTGCGGTCCCGGCCCGCTCGGCGTAGGCTCTCCCGAAAGAACCCCATGGCGGCGCCTACCGAACGCTCGGGCAGCATGGTTGAATCCAAGACCGGGTTCGATCCGAGGATCCTCGCGTTCCAAGGGATCGTGGCCGTCCTCCTGGGGGTCCTCCTGTGCGGCCTTGCCTACCAGCAGCTCTACAAGGGCGAGCTCCACCACGAGCAGGAGCGCCAGCAGAACGAGCGGCGGATCATCACGCCGGGCGCGCGCGGCAACATCCTGGACCGGCAGGGCAGGATCCTCGTCGCAAACCGCGCCCGGTTCGCGGTCGTCCTCGATCTCGACCTCCTGCGCCCTGACTTCCGAAGCGAGTACATCCGAATCCGCAACAACTACCGCGCTGCCGGCGACGTGGACCTGCCGAGCAGCTACCAGCTGGACAGGATCGCCCACGTGAGCGTCGTGCAGCGCTACCTGGACCAGGTGAATTCGCTCCTCGGGCGGACGGGCTCCGTCGACGGCCCCGCGCTTGAGCGCCACCTCGAGCGCCAGCTCCTTCTGCCCTACTCGCTCGTCGACGACCTGACGCCGGAGGAGTTCGCGAAGCTGACCGAGCGCCTGCCGGTAAATTCGCCGCTCCAGGTCTACCCCTCGTACACGCGCACCTACCCCTTCGGGGCCGCCGCTGCGCACGTGCTCGGCTACGTCGGCGTGAACGAGAACGAGGACGCCGAGGACTTCCCCGGCGAGGGCCTGGCGACCCTGAAGATCAAGGGCACGGTCGGGCGCGACGGCCTGGAGAAGCAGTTTGACTCCGTCCTCCAGGGCGAGGCCGGCTACACCATCCTCCGCGTCGATCCCGCGGGCTTCAAGGTGAACCCCCCGATCGACCACCGCCTCCCGGTGCAGGGGAAGAGCCTCACGACCAGCCTTGATATCGACCTCCAGCTGGCGGCCGAGGAGGCGCTCGGCGACCGGAAGGGCGCTGTCGTCGCGCTCGACGTGCGCACGGGCGAGGTCCTCGTCATGGCGAGCGAGCCGGCCTACGACCTCAACATCTTCTCGCCGCACCTGAGCCACGCGGCCGAGGTCGACATTGAAACCCGCAAGGCCTGGACCAACAATGCCCTCAACGCCGTCTACTCGCCGGGCTCCACGTTCAAGATTGTCGTCTCGACGGCGGCGCTCCTGAGCGGCGCCATTACTCCCACGGACACGCCCGCGGACTGCGAGGGCTACATGATGATCGGCAACCGCCGCTTTGGTTGCGACAACGGGAACGGGCGCCACGGCATCCTCCAACTCCCCGAGGCGATTGCGGAAAGCTGCGACATCTATTTCTGGACCGTGGGGCTCAGGACCACGGCCGACGTGATCGCGGCCCAGGCCCGTCGCTTCCACCTCGACCGGCCGACGGGGATCGAGCTCCCGGGCGAGACGCACCGGATGATGATTCCCGATCCCGCGTGGAAAATGAAGGTGCGCGGCGAGGCCTGGAACCCCGGGGACACGGCCAACATGGCGATCGGCCAGGGGGACGTGCAGGTGACGCCGCTCGACCTGGCATGCTTCGCCGCCTCGTTGGCGCGGGGCGAGAACTGGACGCGCCCCACCCTTCTCCACGATCCCAACCGTCCGGCCCAGCACACGGAGCCCATCGGGCTCTCGGCGTACCAGAGGGCCGCGATCCTGAAGGGAATGGAGGAATGCACCACCATGGAGGGAGGCACCGCGTCGATCCTTAGCACGGTCGAGGCCTATGAGGTGCCGGGCGTCCGGATTGCGGGCAAGACCGGCACGGCGCAGATCAACAGCCCCCAGGGCAAGGTCGACGAGGCCTGGTTCATCTGCTTCGCGCCGCTCGAGAACCCCGAGATCGCGATCGCCGTCGCGCTCGAGGGCACCACCGCCGGCGAGAACTACGGCGGCGGGCGCGAGGCGGCGCCAGTCGCCTCCCTGGTCCTCAGGAAATACTTCGAGAAGACGAGGCCCGGCGTCGCCGCAAATTAGATCCGGCGCGCCCCGGACTTCCTCGCCGCCCTGAAGACCTCGGCCGGCCGGGGCCAGGTGGGAACGGGGCCGTACCGCAGCCGCTGCAGGTCCGCGACGAGCTTCGGGGGCCCCGCAACGCGCACGAGCCAGCGCCCGGCCTCGCGCCGGATGGGATCGACGCGCCGGCCCCGGCCCATCTCCGCAAGGCGCGACCCGACAGCGCGCAGGATCCAGGCAGCGGCGGCAACCGCCGCGGCGCCCGCCGCGGTCCGGGCCACCCGCGCAGCGTCCCAGGGCCGCGCCACCCACTGCCTGATCCTCGAGCCCAGTCCGTCTATCTCCAAGTGCAGCCACTTGCTCGAGCCGTCGGTCGCCGCCTTGAAGGCCCTGAACGTGTCGGCCTGGGTCTGCTGGTCAAAGTTGACGATCCGCCGGTACCAGAAGACCCGCAGGCTGTTCAGCTTGGCAGACCAGCTGCGGTCCATGAGCCCCGCGAGGGCCGCCGCGCCCACCTCGGAGGCGCCCGCATCGGCGCTGGCCGCAAGGGGATCCTCTCTCAGCCACGCGCCCTTGCGCGGGTCCCAAAGCTCGGCCCAGGCGTGGGCGTCGGAGTTGCGGATCGTGTAGTTGCCCGAGTAGGCGTTCCACGTGCCGCCCTTGAAGCCCGTGACGACGCGGGCGGGTATGCCGGCCGAGCGCGCGATGAGGACAAGCGCGCCGGCGAACAGCTCGCAGTGGCCGGGCTCGCGCGACGACATCCACCGGACAAGCGGGTCGCCGGGACCCTCGGGTATCTCCGGCGACAGCGAATAGCTGTGGAGGCGCCGGAGCCAATCGATGGCGCGCCTCGCGAAAACCCCCGTTCCCTGGCTGGCGGAGAGGCCGAGGGCGGAGACCATGCGGGAGAGCACCTGCTGGTCGCCCGCCGAGAGGCCCTTGAGGTCGACCTGGCCCGGCGGCCCGCCCTTGACCGTGCGCCCCCCCAGCTTCCTTGCGAAGACCGGGTCGGCCAGCTCGGCCATTTCCGGCGCCATTCCCTCGAGGCGGTAGGCCGTCATCGACGCCGGCTCGTCGCGAAGGGCGACGATCCCGAGCTCGGTTGAGTACCGGTAATTCTGCGCCTCGCGGAAGCGCAGCTGGTCGAAGCGGCCGATGGCGGGCAGATACCTGCTGACTCCGGCCTCGAGGTAGAAGGTCCATGTCGGCGCGCCCCGGGCGCCGCCTCCGAGCGGGCGCAGGCTCGCCCCCGTGCGCTCGTTCTTGAACGCGAACGAGCGCATCGCCGCCGAGAGCCTGAAGCCCCCGTCGTGGTACTCGTCGAGGACGACCATCCTCCAGTAGGGATTCGCGGGGGCCTGGGCCGGGTCGGAGAGGTCCACGTCGAGCGCGATGCCGTCGTCCTGCAGGATCTCGGTGATGTCGCCGAACTTGATCGAGTCGCTGAAACCGGTCTTTGCCTTGCGGGTGATGAACCGCTCGAGGAAGAGGCTGTTCTCCAGCTGGAAGCGCGGGATCGCGAGAAAGAGGAGGCCGGAGACGGCCACGACGCCTACAAAGAGGGCGACCGCTGACGCGATGAGCCTCCAGTCGGCGATCTCGCGCAGCCTCCTCGCGAGCCTTCCCCAGTCCGCATGCGCGGCCCAGAGGGGCAAGACCCCCCGGACGGCGAGCTTCGGCGCCTGGCCGCTCTCCGTCGAGGTGACAATCGTGACCACCATGAGGAGGCCGAGCGCGCAGGCGGTGAAGACGAGGATCTGGGCCGCAAAGAGGAGCGACACCGTGAGGACGCCGGCAACGACGATGAGGAAGAGGCCGAGGACGACGATCTGCAGGTCGTCGCGGCTCGCGCGGTGGCTGATCCCGCGGTAGAGGAGGAGGAGCAGGTCCAGCCTGACGATCGCCGGCAGGATCTCGTGCCCGTACCAGAGGTCGACGCTGAAGAACACGACGATCGCGGGGAAAGCGAGGCGGTGAACCCAGATGGGGACCCGCGCCGGAAGGGCCGGCCACGCGAGGGCCGCGGCGACGCCGAGCGCGGCCAGGGCCGCCATCCACTCGGAGCCGATGTCGAGGTAGAAGACCGTCGCGATCGAGATCAGCATCAATGCGCCGCCGAGCAGCCAGCGCAGGAGGTGGAGCTCGTCCAGGCTAAGTCGCGGCCGTCTTTGCTCCATTGATGAAGGCGGCGACGCCGCGGGTTCCCTCCGGCTCGAACGTGAGGAGGTTTGCGCTGCGCCGGCCGGGGCCCTGCACCGGGGCGGCGCCCTCGACGGCGACGGCCGACGGCTGGGTCTCCGCGAGGCGGTCGAGGAACGACTCCAGGTCCGCGACGCGCCTCATGGGGACAAGCGGCTGCGCGTCGACCGACGCCGCCTGGAGCCTGCCGGCCCGGAAGAAGTCCTCGGCAAGCGTGGCCGCGAAGCTCATCAGGAGCTCGAACTGCTCGGGGCGCGGCCACATCGCGGCGTCGGTGCGCACCCAGATCGAGCTCGCCTCCGTGCTCTGCGCGGAGAACTGGCGGACGAGGAGGCGGCGCGTGCGCGCGCTCGCCTTCCAGTGGATCAGCCGGTGGGAGTCGCCGTGCTCGTAGCGCCGGAGCGCGATCATGTCGCCCTCGTTGCCGGCCCTCGGCTGCTGCAGCTCGCCCGACGGCCTCCGGGGGCCGGTCCCGGCGAAGCGGCGGTACTCGACCGGCGCCGGCCACACGGGGACGATGGTCTGCAGGTCCGTGCCCGTCAATTTGCGCAGGAACCCGAACGGGAAGAGCGAGCCCACCCCGCGGAGCTCGATCTTGAGGAGCCCGCGGCGCGCCGGCGTGAACGTCCAGTCGAGGCGGGTCTCGCAGCCGGGGTCCAGCCGGGTGCGCAGGTGGACGGTGCCCTCGAGCCTCGCCTCCTCCTCCTTCTTGAGCACGGCCCAGACGTCGATCCCCTTCGCCGTGATCGTCGACTCCGGCCTTCCGGGCTCCCGGCGGCTGAGCGGGCTCGCGACGAATTCAAACCAGAGGGCGTACGTCGGGAGGAATTTCTTGGCGTTCTTGAGCTGGAGGCCGACCCCGGCCTCCTGCCCGGCCCTGAGGAGCGGCTGCACCTCGAGGCGCCATTCGAGCTTGCGCAGGTTGAGCCACGCGAGGACGCCGCTCAGGATGAGGCAAGCGAGCAGCAGCGAGAGGGCGATGAAGAGGATGTTGCTCGCCGAATTGTACGCAGCCGTGCCAATCCCGAGGGCGAGGCCGATGAGGACAACGCCGGAAATCGTGGGCTGGATCCGCTCGGTGCGCTCGGGCCACACCATTCCCCAGAGCATGCGCCGCCAGAACCGGCGCCGGCCTCTCGAGCCGGGGGCGCTCACGCCGGCAGGGGCAGCGCCGAGAGGATGCGCGAGAGGTGCGCCCCGACCGACCGCCGTTCCTCGAGCGAGTCCCCGCTCTGGCGCGCCAGCGCGAGTCGGTGGGCGAGCACGGCCGGGACGAGCTCCGTCACGTCGTCCGGAAGGACGAAGTCGCGGCCGTTCACGAGAGCCCTCGCCTGCGCCGCCGTCCGAAGGGCGATCCCGCCGCGCACGCTGACCCCCGCCTTGAACTCGGTCTCCGTGCGGGTGGCGGCGACTATCCGCAGGATGAAGTCGAGGATGCTGTCCTCGACGAACACCTGGGGCACGAGCGCCTGGAGCGCGCAGACATCGTCGCGCGACGCCACGGGGTTGAGCGCGATCGAGTCGTAGCCGCTCCTCGAGCTGCGCAGGACCTCGATCTCGTCGTCGTGCTGGGGATAGCCCATGCGCAGGCGCATGAGGAAGCGGTCCATCTGGCTCTCGGGCAGCGGGAACGTCCCCTCGTAGTCCACGGGATTCTGGGTGGCGAACACCATGAAGGGGGACCCGACCGCGTGCGACTTTCCGTCGACCGTCACCCTGGCCCTGTCCATCACCTCGAGGAGCGCCGACTGCGTCTTCGGCGGGGCGCGGTTGATCTCGTCGGCGAGGACGATGTTCGCGAAGACGGGACCTTTCTTGAAGACAAACTCCTTTGTCAACTCGTCGTAGATGGCGACGCCCGTGACGTCGGTCGGAAGGAGGTCGCTCGTGAACTGGATCCTCGAAAACGCGCAGTCGGTCGAGCGCGCAAGCGCGTAGGCGAGCGTCGTCTTGCCGACGCCCGGCAGGTCCTCGATGAGGAGGTGGCCGCCGCCGGCCAGGCAGACGAGCAGCTGGTCGATCACGTCGTCCTTGCCCAGGATGGCGAGGCGCATGTTCGCCCGGAGCCGCTCCAAGGCACCCTTCGCGGCCGCAACCCGCTCCGACTGGAGAAATTCGCTCATGGCTCCCACCCTACACGCTTCACCCGAGAATTTCGAGCATCCGAGTGAAAAGCCTGTTCACCCGCTCCTGGTTGCCCTTCACCAGCTCCCTGAACCGCGCGAAGTCGATCTCCGTGCCCTCGAGGCCGTTGGCGTAGTTGTCGATGATGGCCAGGCTGTTGTAATTGAGCCCGATCTCCCCGCACAGATCCGCCTCGTGCGCGGCCGTCATGCCGATCACGTCCCCCCAGGCCTGGACGATCCGGATCTCCGCTTTGGTCTCGAAGCGGGGGCCGCGCATCTGGACGTAGACCTTGCCCGTCGCAATTTCGAACTCGGGAGCGAGCCTGGACACAAGGAGCGGGATCAGGTTGTTCGCGATCGCCGGCGCCCCTCCCTTGAGCTCCTCGTCGAAGAAGGTCGCGGGGCCCTGCTGCAGGCCGACGTAGTCGGAGCATGAGACGATCGAGCCCGGCGTGATTGCGGCCTTCAGCGAGCCGACCGAGTTGAGCGAGACGATGTCCCTGAAGCCGAGGTCGGCCAGCGCCCGGATGTTGGCGCGGTAGTTTATAGAGTGCGGGGGAAGGGGCGCCCCCGTGCCGTGGCGGTTGATGAGGGCGTGCTCGCCGCGCGCCTTGTAGGCCACGGGGCCGTAGGCCGTCTCCGCCGTGCGCTTCTCCCACGCCGAAAAGAGCGTGGAATTCACGATGCTCGTGCCGCTTATGAATGCCACTCTCATGGAGGGCCGAATTGTCGCCCGCCCTTCCCCCTTGTCAAATCCGGCGGCTGGGAGCTACGATTGGCCGAGTCGCATGTCCTCAGACAGCCCAGCCTCCGCCGACCGTGCGGCAATTCCCCAGCACGTTGCCATCATCATGGACGGCAACGGGCGGTGGGCTAAGCAGCGCGGGCTCCCGCGGATCGAGGGGCACCGCAGGGGCGTCGAGACGGTGCGCACGACGACCTACGCCGCGCGGGACCTCGGGGTCAGGATGCTGACCCTGTACGCGTTCTCCGCCGAGAACTGGAACAGGCCCGAGGACGAGGTCGGCGCGCTCATGGGCCTCCTGGAACTCTACCTGAAGCGCGAGCTCGAGACCTTCGTGCGCGACCGCGTGCGCCTGATGACGATCGGCCGGATCGACGAGCTGCCGGCCGGGGTGCGCCGGCAGCTGGCCGCCACGACGGAGAAGACCAAGGGGTTCTCGGACTACACGCTTGTCCTCGCGCTCAACTACGGGTCGCGCACCGAGCTCGTCGACGCGGCGCGCTGCTACGCGGCCGCGGTCCAGTCGGGCCGCGAGAAGCTCGCCGACGCCTCGTGGGAGACCTTCGAGCGCTACCTCTACACCCACGGGATGCCCAACCCCGACCTCGTGATCCGCACGTCGGGCGAGACCCGCGTCAGCAACTTTCTCCTGATGCAGGCCGCGTACGCCGAGTTCTTCTTCACTCCTGTCCTCTGGCCCGACTTCACCAAGGCGGACTTGGCGGCCGCGATTGCGGACTATGCGCGCAGGGAGAGGCGCTACGGGAAGACGAGCGAGCAGGTGAGGCCCGCGGTGGCCTCGCTGGACTAGCCACCGCCTGCGCCCCGTGGGAAAGCGCATCTTTAGCACCGTCGCCCTCTGGCTCCTCCTCCTGGCCGCGCTCTGGTGCTTCGGGACGAACGGAGCCATCGCTGCCATCGTCATCGTCTCCGTGCTGACGCTCCGGGAATTCTACCGGCTCATGGCCGCCGCGGGAAACGAGCCCTTCGCGAAGCTGGGGATGCTCTTCGGGGCCCTGATCACGCTCGCCCCGTGGACGCAGGCCCGGTTCGGCCTGCCCGCGCATCCACTCCTCGCCATGGCGACAGTCGTCTTCGCGATCAGGGTGCTCTCGGAGCGCGCCCCGGACAAGCGAGTCGACGCGCTGGGATCGACCCTCTTCGGCTTGGTCTACGTGTCGCTCCTCCTGCAGTACCTCGTGCGCATCGTGACGCCGGTCGCGATGGACACGGTGCTGCCGCAAGGACGCCTCATCCTCTGCCTATGGGTCGTCGCCGTCGCCAAGTTCTGCGACGTCGGGGCGCTCCTCACCGGTCTCGCGATCGGCCGCCACCCGATGGCGCCCCAGATCAGCCCAAAAAAGACATGGGAGGGCGCGGCCGGCGGCGTCGCCGTGGCGGCCGGCATCGGCGCACTCGTGGCCTGGCTGGGGCGATCCTACTTGCCGGCCGCGATGAGCCCGGGGTACGCGGCGCTCCTCGCCGTTCCCCTGGCTGCGATAGCGATCGTCTCGGACCTGCTGGAATCGGTCCTCAAGCGCCGCGCCGTGCTCAAGGACTCGGGAGGCGCGGTCCCGGGGATCGGGGGGATCTTCGACCTGAGCGACAGCCTCATCCTCGCGGCTCCCGTCGGCTATTTTCTCCTCGGGCTGCCCTGAAGGGGCGCCCTTCCCCACCGAAACGACCGTGCCCGCTCCCCCAACCCCCAACGGATCCAAGGCGCGCAAGCGCGTCGTCCTCCTGGGGGCCACCGGTTCCATCGGCAAGAGCACGCTGCGCGTCATCTCCACTCACGGGGACCGCCTCGAGCTCGTCGGGATAGCTGCGCGGTCCGACTGGCGCAGACTGGCGGAGATCGCCCGCGAATTCGCGGTCCAGGACGTCGCGGTCCATGACGAGAAGGCGTTCGCCGAGGCCAAGGCCTCCGGGGCGTTCCCGGCGGGCACGCGCCTCCTCGGGGGCGCGGAGGGCCTTGTCGAGCTCTCCACCCTGCCGGCGGCCGACATCGTCCTCGTCGCAGTCGTCGGGACCGCGGGCCTTGCGCCGGCCCTGGCCGCGATCGCCGCGGGAAAGGACCTCGCCCTCGCCTCGAAGGAGATCCTGGTCCTCGCCGGAAAGTTCGTGATGGAGGAGGCAAAGAGGCACGGCACACGCCTCCTTCCGATCGACAGCGAGCACAACGCGGTCTTCCAGTGCATCGAGGGCCATCCCAGCGCCGGGGTCAGGCGGATCGTGCTCACGGCGAGCGGCGGCGCGTTCAGGGACTGGCCCATCGAGCGCCTTGCCCACGCGACGCCGGCGGACGCCCTCAAGCACCCCAACTGGTCCATGGGGCCGAAGGTGACGGTGGACTCCGCCACGCTCGCGAACAAGGGCCTCGAGCTCATCGAGGCCAGGTGGCTCTTCGGCCTGCGCCCCGACCAGTGCACCGCGGTCATGCACCCGCAGAGCATTGTCCACTGCCTGGTCGAGTTCAACGACGGCGCGATGCTTGCCCAGCTCTCGCCGCCGTCGATGACGTTCCCGATCCAGCACGCGCTGCTTCACCCCGAGCGCGCCAACGGAATCGAGCCCCCGATCGACTTCACGCGCCTGCTCACGCTCGACTTCAGGCCGGTTGACGAGGACCGCTTCCCCATGCTGAGGCACGCTCGCCGGTCCATGTCCGCCGGCGGCGTCGCCGCGGCCGTCTTTAACGCGGCAAACGAGGTCGCCGTGGAGGCTTTCCTGGGGGGAAAGATTCCATTTCTTGCGATTCCCGAGATCGTCGGACAAACTCTCGCTCGCATGGACAATTTCGAACCCCTGGACCTGAGTGCTGTCCTCCGCGCGGACGCCGAGGCCCGCCGCTTGGCCGCGGCGGGACTGGAGTTCGTTAAGTAGCTTCATAAAAACAACATAAGTCACCGTGTCAGCCGACCTCGTCCACTCCCTCCTCTCCAACGCCTGGTCGATCCTCCTTATCGCCCTCTTTTTTGGGGGATCGATCTTCGTCCATGAGCTGGGACATTACCTCGCCGCCCGGCGCCGCGGGGTCCACGTGGAGCGTTTTTCGGTCGGCTTCGGGCCTCCCATCTTCTCGTGGAGGGGTCCCGACGGAACCCTCTACCAGATCGCGTGGTTCCCCGTGGGCGGCTACGTCCTCCTTCCGCAGCTTGCGGACCTTGGCGCCCTCGAGGGCCCGAGCGAGAAGAGCGCCGACGAACTGCCGCCGGTCGCGTACGGCACCAAGATGCTCGTCTTCTCTGCGGGCGCGGCGTTCAACATCCTCTTCGCCTTTGTCCTCGCATGCGCGATCTGGGTCGTGGGCCAGCCGGAGAGCGACGAGACCACGTCGACGCGCGTTGGCTACGTGACAAAGACGCTCGACCTGCCGGACGGGACGAAGGTCGTGAGCCCCGCGACGGAGGGCGGCCTCAGGGTCGGCGACACCGTCCTCGCGATAGACGGCCATCCGATCTCCGACTGGGACGAGCTGAACCAGACGCTCCTGACAAGCTCCGGGCGCGGCCCCGACGGAAGCCCGCGGACGGTGTTCACGATCGACCGGTCGGGCACCAGGATGGACCTCGTCCTTCACCCGCGCCTCGCAGGTGACGAGGGGAACCGGCGCGTGGGAATCATGGTGGGGTACGACCTCAACGTGTTCACGGTCGCCGCGGACTCCTCCGCGGGCCATGCGGGCATCCTGCCCGGCGACAGGATACTCGAGGTGAACGGTATCCCGGTCATGAACGTCGACGGTTGGGCGGAGGCTCTCGCGGCAAATCCGTCGGCCCCGGCGAAGGTCCTCATCGTGCGAGCAGGAAAACGGATCGAGCTCGCGATGCCTCCCCGCACCGGCACCCACACGCTTGCAGGCGTCGATTTCTCGGTCGGCTACCACCTGGCGCACCCGTCCCCCTTCGCGCAGATTGCCCACGAGATAAACCGGACCCTCCTCACGCTCTGGGGCCTCATCAATCCCAATTCCGACGTGGGACTCTCGAAGGTGGCGGGACCGGTCGGGATCGCCCGTATCTTCCACGAGGCCGCCGATGCGGGCATCCGCTACGTCCTCATGTTCACGATCCTCGTCAACGTGAACCTCGCCATCTTCAACCTGCTTCCCATCCCGGTCCTTGACGGCGGACAGATGCTCTTTGCGACGATCGGGCGCCTGCGCGGCAGGGCGCTCCCCATCAATTTCATCATGACGGCACAGAGCATCTTCATCATGCTCCTCTTCTCGATGGTCATCTACGTGAGCGTCTACGACGTGAGGCGCTGGATCCGCGACGCGCGCGAGGACCGCGCGCAGGCTGCAGCCCAGGCCGCGGCGGTTGCCCCGGCCGCGAAGCCCTGATCCATTCCATCATGGCCTACTGCGCCTCGAGATTCCGCACCGTGCGCCGTCCCACCCGCGAGGTATCCGTGGGATCGGTCGGGGTCGGCGGCGGCAACCCGATCAGGGTCCAGTCGATGACCACGAGCGACACCCAGGACGTCGCCGCCACCGTCCGCCAGTCGGTCGCGCTCGCCGAGGTCGGCTGCGAGATCGTCCGCGTGACGGCTCCCAACGTCCAGGCGGCCCGCTGCCTGAAGGAGATCCGCTCGGGCCTCACCGCCGCGGGCTTCGGGGGCATCCCCCTCGTGGCCGACATCCACTTCCTGCCGCAGGCGGCCATGGAGGCCGTCGAGCACGTCGAGAAGGTGCGGGTCAATCCCGGCAACTACGCCGACAAGAAGAGATTCGCCGTGCGCGACTACAGCGACGCCGACTACGAGCTGGAACTGCAGAGGCTCTACGAGGCCTTCTCGCCGCTGGTCAAGCGGAGCAAGGAGCTCGGGCGCTCGATGAGGATCGGCACGAACCACGGGTCCCTCAGCGACCGGATCATGAACCGCTACGGCGACACGCCGCTCGGGATGGTCGAGAGCGCGCTCGAATTCCTGCGGATAGCGGAGTCCCACGGCTTCAAGGAGATCATCCTCTCGATGAAGTCCTCGAATCCCAAGGTCATGATCGAGGCCTACAGGCTCCTGGTGGAGCGCATGGGCGCCGAGGACATGCACTACCCTCTCCACCTCGGGGTCACCGAGGCCGGCGACGGCGAGGACGGGCGCATCAAGGGAGCGATCGGGATCGGCTCGCTTCTCTTCGACGGGCTCGGCGACACGATTCGCGTCTCGCTGACCGAGGACAGCGTCTACGAGATACCCGTCGCGCGCGCGCTTGCCGAGAAGGCGATGAGCCTGTGGAGCGGAGCCGGGGCAGCCCGCCCGGAGTCGGACTCGATCGACCCCTTCCACTTCGAGCGGCGCATCCCCTCGGCTCTCAGGATCGGCGCCGGCGACGTCGGGCCGGAGCAGCCTCCGCGGGTCGTTGTGCGGGCCGGCGCGGCGGGCCAGGCCGCGGCGGCCCTGAGGGAGCTTTCATCGCCGCGGCTCAAGGAGACCCCGGCGGAGGGTCTGCTCGTGCCAATTGCCTCAGCGGCCGACCTCCAGCGTCTCCGGGAGGACCTGAAGGAGGGTGCCGCGCCGGCCGGCTTCCTGATCCTGGAGCTTGCGCCCGGCATCACGATCGCCGCCGCTGAGCCTCTCCTTGCGGCGTTCGGGCCGGGGACCGGGATGATCCGGCGCTTTGATGGGGGCGACGGGGCCGGACTTTCCGAGTGGATGGGCCTGGCGAGGAGGATGGGAGGCGTCCTTGTCGTGGACGCTCCGCCCTCGGCGATCAAGGAGCTTGGCGGGACGCTGCGATCCCTGGGCGACGAGGGCCTCGTTGTCACCTGCACGAAATTCACGGCGGTGGACGCGGGGCACGCGGTGGGCGCCTACAGGCGAATCGTGGAGGAGCTCAAGTCCGCCGGAAGCAGCGCCCCGGTCTGGATCCGGAACACGGCGGAGACGGCAGCCCGCGGGGATAACAGCTTCCTGTCGCGCCTCATCGAGGCCAGCATCCTGACGGGAAGCCTCCTGTGCGACGGCGTGGGCGACATCGTGAGCATCGAGACCGAGCCTGACCCTTCCCGGGCTTCGCGGGTCACCTACAACGTCCTCCAGGGCGCCGGCTCAAGGGTCTCCAAGGCCGAGTTCGTGGCGTGCCCGAGTTGCGGCCGCACGCTCTTCGACCTGCAGACGACGACGCAGAGGATCCGCACGCAGACCGCGCACCTGAAGGGCGTGAAGATCGCGATCATGGGTTGCATCGTGAACGGTCCGGGCGAGATGGCGGACGCCGACTTCGGCTATGTCGGGGGCGCGCCGGGGAAGATCAATCTCTACGTTGGAAAGCAGTGCGTGCAGTACAACGTCCCGCAGGCCGACGCCGACGCGCGATTAATTGCGCTCATCAAGGAGCACAAGAAATGGGCCGAACCTGAGCCGGCGCACGCGTGACGGGGTCGGCGGGTTGTATCAAAAAAGTCCACTCACCGTCACAGTCGCGTAACCTGCCTGTAACCTGCTCTGAGGCTTAGAAAGCCTGATTCCGGTCGATGTAACAGCGCCGTGATTACGCGTCAAAGGGGGCCCTTTTTCGACGCCTAGATTTGCCGCACGGACGCAACGAAAAAAAGCAAAAAAGTTATCCCACCCCCGGTGTGAACAACTTGTCAGAAAGTTGACCTTGAAATGGTTTTCGGGTTCACAGTTACTCCGCGTTCGTCCAAGTGTTTCCGCCCTGCGGATGTTCTTTGCCACGTCACGAATGCAGCCCACTCGGGCCGCGCAGCGATTTCTACCCCTATCCCCTGGCCATCAAATCCTTACAATTTTTTGATACCCACTCCATAGCCCACCGGGCCAGGACTTCAAATTTCTCGCTGCTACCGGACCCCAGGGCTTAGCCCCATGACGTGCCAAGGACCTCCAGGCAGGGCAATGTGAATAAGAACAGAATCTCCGCCCTTCCATGCCTCCGCTTTCCCTGCCCCATAACCTATGGGAGACGGTCAAATGTGACTTCAAATCCCTCTTCCCGGAAGACGTCTTCCAGATGTGGTTTGAGCCGGTGGTCTGCCTCGAGACTTCGGAGGACGCCATCACGCTCGGGGTGCCCAACGATTTCGCCGCCATCTGGATCCATGACAACTACCTGGACCTGATCACGCAGCGCCTGCGGCTGACGGCCGGCAGGAGCGTGAGCGTCAACCTCCAGAAGACGGAGGGGTCCCACAAGGGGGCGCACCGCCTGGCTGAGCCCGCGGCCCCGGCGGCCAAGCTCCGATCCACGGCGGGCCGGCGGGCGGTGAGGGGCGACGAGCGGGGCCTTGCCTCCGGCGCCCTCAACATTCGCAACACGTTCGACACCTTTGTGGTGGGATCGAACAACCAGATGGCCCACGCGGCCGCGCTCGCGGTCGTCCAGTCGCCTGCGCAGGCCTTCAACCCGCTCTACATCTACGGAGACACCGGGTTGGGCAAGACGCACCTGATGCACGCGATCGGCCACGCGATCATCCGCAACAATCCCGAGGCGCGGGTGGCCTACCTCTCGACCGAGAAGTTCACGAACGACTTCATCCAGGCGCTCCAGGAGAACGGGATGGTGAAGTTCCGCCAGCGCTACCGCCACGCGGACGTGATGCTCCTCGACGACATCCAGTTCCTCGCGGGCAAGGAGCGCATCCAGGAGGAGTTCTTCCACACGTTCAACGACCTCTTCGAGTCCGGCAAGCAGATCGTCCTCTCAAGCGACCGGCGGGCGAGCGAGATCCAGAAGCTGGAGGCGCGCCTCGTGTCCCGGTTCGAGTGGGGCCTGCCCGCTGACATCCAGGCGCCCGACCTGGAGACGCGCATCGCGATCCTGCGCTCCAAGGCCGCCACCCTCAAATGCGGCCTGCCCGAGCCGATCATGCAGTTCATCGCCCAGAACATCACGAAGAACATCCGCAGGCTGGAGGGGGCGCTGATCAAGGTGGCGAGCTACAGCGCGCTCAGCAACAAGCCGCTGGACCTCGCGACGACGGAGCGCCTGCTCCACGACATGCTGGTCGAGCAGGCGCAGAGCATCCTCACGATCGAGACCATCCAGAAGAGGGTCGCCGACCATTTCCAGATCCGGCACAGCGACATGACGAGCAAGCGGCGGCCGAACAACATCGCCATCCCCCGCCAGGCCGCCATGTACCTCGCCCGAATCCTGACGAAGCACTCCCTCCAGGAGATCGGCGACGCGTTCGGGGGCAGGGACCACGGGACGGTCATCCACGCCTGCAAGGCGATGGACAACATGATGGAGCAGGACACGACGATGCGCAGCAGCGTCGAGTTCCTGAAGACGCAGCTCTCGCGCTGAGGACGGGCGCCCGGCGCCCGGCTTGAGTTGTTGGTGGAAATGGGCTTGGGTATACGCTCTACGTATGACTCTCACTCCCGAACAGATGAAGGCGGTGTCCGAATGGGTCGCGGCCGGCGACAACCTCTACGCCGTGCAGAAGAAGCTCGCGGACCAGCTGAAGATATCGATGACCTACATGGACGTCCGCTTCCTCGTGGACGACTTGAACCTCCAGCTCAAGGACCCGGCACCCAAGGCCGATGCGAGCGACGTCAGCAAGGGGCCGCCGGAGAAGCCCGCAGCCGAGAAGAAGGGGTTCATCGAGAAGGCCAAGGAGAAGCTTGGCCTCGCCGAAGGGGAGCCGGAGGAGGCGGACGACGAGCAGCCGCCCTCGGGCGTGCGCGTCACTGTCGACAAGGTGAACCTGAATCCTAACGCCATGGCCAGCGGGACGGCGGCCTTCGCCAGCGGCGTCACCGCAAAGTGGATCGTCGACCTTCAGGGCCGGCCCGGCATCGTCGAGGTGAGCCAGCCCGGCTACCGCCCGTCGCCGGCTGAGGCGCAGGCGTTCATGCAGGAGCTTTCCCTTGCGCTCCAGGGGCACTGACCGGCGCGGACCCGTCAAGCATCGCCAGGAGTTCCCCCTCGCCGATCACCGGCACGCCGAGTTTGATCGCCTTCTCAAGCTTCGAGCCCGCATCGGCGCCCGCGAGTACGTAGTGGGTCTTCTTGCTCACGCCTGAGGAGACCTTGCCCCCGGCCGCCTCGATCCTGGCGGAGGCCTCTTCCCGGGTCATCGACGGGAGCGCCCCGGTGAGAACGAACGTCTTGCCCGCGAACAGGCCGGTCCGAGGCGCGGCCGCCGCAGGGGCGGAGGGCGAGACGCCCGCATGGACGAGGTCGCGAACGAGGGTCCTGTTCCTCGGCTGGTTGAAATGGGAGATGATGGCGTCGGCCATCGTCTCGCCGATCCCGGCGATCAGGCTCTCGTCCTTCTCGCCGATGAAGTCCGCGTGGCGCGACTGCGAGAGCGCCTCAAGCCCCATGAACTTCGCTGCGAGGTCCTTTGACGCCGCGGACCCGACGTGCGGGATGCCAAGGCCGTGGATGAAGCGCCACAGTTCCGCGCGCTTGCTCGCCTCGATCGCCGCGAGGAGGTTGTCCGTGGACTTCTCGACGCTCTTGCCGAGCGAGAGGAGCTTGTCCCTGCCGAGCCTGTAGACGTCCGCGACTCCCTTCACCCAGCCTTTCTCCACGAGCGCGTCCACCATCGCCTCCCCGAGGCCGTCAATGTCGACGCACGCCTTGGATGCGAAATGCTGGACGCGCCTGCGGACCTGGACGGGGCAGTCGTAGTTCGGGCAACGCAGAGCGACCTCGCCCTCGACCTGGATGACCGCGGTCCCGCAGGCCGGGCAATTCGCGGGAAACTTGTAAGGGACGCATTTTGGGGGCCTGCGGGCCACGTCCACCCCCACGACCGCCGGGATGACCTCGCCCGCCTTCTCCACGTACACCATGTCCCCCACCCGGATGTCCTTGCGCGCGATCTCATCCCTGTTGTGCAGGGTCGCCCGGGAGACGGTCGTCCCGGCGAGGAGCACGGGTTCTAGCTCGGCGACCGGGGTGAGGACGCCCGTCCGGCCGACCTGCACCGTGATCGACAGAAGCCGGGTCTCGGCGCGCTCGGCCGCGAACTTGTAGGCCATCGCCCAGCGCGGCGCCTTGGTCGTGCTCCCGGCCTCGCGCTGCAGGGCGAGGGAGTCGAGCTTCACGACGGCCCCGTCGGTCAGGTACGCGAATCCCTGGCGGAGGCGGTCCAGCTCCCCGATGGCAGCCCACGCCTCGTCGATGCCCTTGGCTGTCCAGAACCTCTCGACCCCCGGAAGGCCCCATGCCTTCACCCGGGCGTGGTAGCCCGACTGGGTGTCGCCCGCGGCCTTCGTGGGCTCGCAGGCCCCTATCCCGTAGAGCACGATCTCGAGGCGGCGCTGCGCGACCTCCCGGGGGTCCAGGAGCTTGATCGTGCCCGCGGCGAGGTTCCGCGGATTCGCGTAGCGCTCCTCTCCCTCCTCCTCCCTTGCGGCGTTGATCCGCTCGAACTCCGAGAGCGTCATGAAGATCTCGCCCCGGATCTCGATCACGTCCGGGAGCGGGGCATGCGCCGCGCGCTTCAGCTCCCTCGGCAGCCCCTTTATCGTGAGGGCGTTCGCGGTCACGTCGTCGCCGTCGACGCCGTTGCCGCGCGTCACGGCCCGCACGAAGCGCCCCTTCTCGTAGGTCAGGCTCACGGCGAGGCCGTCGATCTTCGGCTCGACGACGTACGAGAGGTCGTCGCGCCCGAGGACGCGGGAAAGGCGGGCGTGGAATTCCCGCAGCTCGGCCTCGGAGTAGGTGTTGTCCAGGCTCTGCATCGCCTGGCGGTGCCGGTACGTCTTGAACCCCTCGGCGCGGTCGTCTCCCACGCGCGTTGACGGCGAATCGGCCCCCGCGGCCTTCGCCGCGTCGGGAAACTTGGCCTCCAGGGCGGCAAGCTCGCGCTTCAGGCGGTCGTACTCGCGGTCGCCGATCTCGGGCCGCGCCTTCTTGTAGTAGCGCTCGTCGTGGAACGCGACCTCTCCCCTCAGGGCCGCGATCTTGGACTGGGCTTCGGACGGGGTCATTAGGGAGGCTTCGGATGGTCGCGCTCGTGCGCCCCCCGAAAATTCCCCCAACTTGCGCCCGATGCAACGCCGTTCAGGCGGGATCGACGGGCGGATCCCGCGGAGCACCCTCGGGCTTGCGCCGGCGGCGCACGGCCTCCCTCAGCAGGAACTCTATCTGGCCGTTCACGCTGCGCAGCTCGTCGGCCGCCCACTTCTCCAGCTCCTTCCAAAGGAGCGGGTCTGCACGCAGGAGGAATGCCTTGCGTTCGTCAGCCATCAGCGGGGTGTGGGTGCAGGTCCCTCATCGGATGCCGGCGGCGGACTTGGCGCAGGTGATGAAGAATTCCGTATCTGCCGGAGAGACGACGACTTTCTTGTCGGGCCAGCGCAGGACGACCGCATTCTCCGTTCCCGTGAGGAACGCCTCGAATTTTCCGAGGCGTCTGCTCCAGTACCGGCCGCGGATCGCCCCCAAACCCCCGTTTCCATAGACCTTCACCGCCCAGCGCAGCACTTCTGGGTCGCGCTCGGCCGCCTCCATTCCCTCCAGCGGGAAGCGTTTCTTTCCAAGCACGAGGCAGTTATTTTTGATCGCAAAGCGGGCAACCTTTGAGCGCTCATAATAAAACGCCGGAATCATGAACAAAATCGTGATCAGCAGACCCGTCATCAGGCCGGAAAGCGGCCGACGGGCCACCGCGAACAATCCGTCCCGGTACGGCACTGCTCCAGTCTTCCACGCGCCAAAGTGGATGGCTGCCTGAACGAGTGCGACAAAGACGGCGAAGGCCAATACACCGATGATCGTGCGGTAAATGCACCTTCCCATCGGGGCGCTCTGGAATTCCTGATTCATTGTGGCCATGTATCGGGGGATTGCCTGCGCTCGTCAGCCACCAGCGGGAAATGGATTTGAATCCGTCATCGGATGCCGGCGGCGGATCTTGCACAGGCGATGAAGAACTCGGGATCCGCGGGCGACACGGCGACGACCCGGTCGGGCCAGCGCAGGACGACCGCATTCTCGGTGTTGGTGAGGAATGCCTCGAATTTTCCGATCCGCGTGCTCCAAAAACTGCCCCTAATGCCACCCAACCCGCCATCTCCGTATGTCCTAAACGCGAAGTGCATGACGCCCGGATTGCGCGCGATGTCGACAAGGCCCTCGAGAGGATAGCGCTTGGTGCCGACCACGAGGCAATTGTCTTCAATCGCAAATCGGGCGACCCTCGCGCGCTCACGGAGAAATATGGGTATTCCAACCAGCGCTGTCGCGACGGCCAGAATCACCACTCCAAGGGATACCGTGTCCCGATATGAGAGCGGCGATTTCGAGGCAAAATGGCGCGCGGAAGGCCCAAAGATTGGAATTACAAGGACTGCAAAGGTGATGAGAATCCCAGCTACGGCAAAGAACCTTATGCGGATCCCCGTCGGGGCGCTTTGAAATTCCTCGTTCACTCTTGCCATGACTCTTGGACGGCGGGCGGCGCCGTCAGGAATAGAGGGTGCCTGCGTTGAGGACGGGCTGCGCCTGGGATTCGCTGCAGAGGACGACAAGGAGATTGGACACCATCGAGGCCTTCCTTTCCTCGTCCAGCTTCACGACCCCCTTGTCGGAGAGCTCTCGGAGCGCCATCTCGACCATGCCGACGGCGCCGAAGACGATCTTCTGGCGTGCGGCGATCACCGCCTCCGCCTGCTGGCGGCGGAGCATCGTCTGGGCGATCTCGGGGGCATACGCGAGGTGCGTCAGCCGCGCCTCCTCGATGCCGATCCCGGCCCGGGCAAGTCGGTCCTGCAGCTCCTTCGCGAGCGCGGCCGCGACCTCGGTTCCCCCGCCGCGCAGGGTCACCTCGTTGGACTCGGCGTCGTCGTAGAAGTAGCTGCTCGCAATGTGCCGCACGCACGACTCGCTCTGGATCCGGATGAAGTTCTCGTAGCTGTCCACGTCAAAGACGGCCTGCGCCGTGTCGTGTATCCTCCAGACAATCACAACGGCGATCTCGACTGGGTTCCCGCGCTTGTCGTTCACCTTGAGCTTCTCGCCGTTCAGGTTGCGGGCCCGGAGGGATATCTTGAGTTTCCTGTAGAAGGGGTTCGCCCAGAGGAACCCGTTCTGGCGGGTTGTGCCCCGGTAGGCACCGAAGAGCGTGAAGACGGCGGACTCGTTGGGCTGGAGCGTGAAGAATCCGCCAAGGCCGATGAACGCGAGGAGTCCGAACGCCACCCCGATGAAGCTCACCACCGGAAACTCCAGGCGTACGCCTGCTATGAAAAGGATGAGCGCGAACAATGCGGTTCCGACGACGAGGGCGAGAAACCCCCAACCGTTGAAGGCGGTGGCGGGCTGCTCACGATGGATGGTCTGGGGTTCTGGAGTGGTTGAGTTCATAGGAGAAAATCGGTGAGATATATAAATGATATCATATAGATATTGAGTAAATCGAATTCCACTTATCATTCATTTTATGCTTAAGAAGAATGACTTGCATGCTTTTCAGTGAGCTCCGTTAGGCTTGGCTCCGGCGAATCTCGCGCCCTCGCCCGCCCGCTCGGATTTCCGGCGGAGCAGATGGCACGATTCCGTTACTGCAAACGGTCCTCTTGGGTTCCCGGATGGAGTTTTCAGGGACCGCAAAGACGGTTACCCCTCGGTCGCTCAGAACTTATGCTGGGCACAGGGATTCGAACGCCCGGACCTAGCACTATCGGCCAGGCAGTTCCGATGCTACGTGTCTGGGCTTTGGCCTAGCGGAGGCGGCAAATAACCTCGATCGACCCTGAGCCACGAATGCGCCTCCGCCTAACGCCCGCTGCCAGCCTGGTCTGCGCACTAATCCCGTGGCCCGCGGCGTCCGCGCCCCTGCCCGCCGGCACCCCTGTGCGCGGCTGGACGATCCTTTCGGGAAGCGAATTGGGCGCGAATGAGGTGATTGCCGCCGCGCCGGGTTACTCCATCAACCATCTCGAGCTCTCGCAGGAGATCGTAAGCGACCTTCGGGACCTGAGGGACCCGCCGAGGCTCGCGAGGGTGACCGCGCTCATGGCAAAGGCGCATGGCGAGGGGATCCCCGAGGTCGTGATCTGGGACCACCCCCTCTACGACCTGAACTACTATCCGGACAGGTTCCGCACCGGCCCCGGCCGGACGCTCAACCTCGACGATCCTGCATTCTGGGCCTGGTTCAAGGCCGATTACGCGAAGATGCTGGATCTCGTCCCGGACGCCGACGGGCTGGTCGTCACGTTCTTTGGAACCGCCGGCCATGCCGAGCTCCAGTCCTCCACCGTCCTGCCCGCCGCGGCGGCGAGGCTTGCCGCGGTCGTGAACGCCGTCGCCGACGTCGTCGTCGGCACGCGCCATCTCAATCTCTACGTCCGGGTGTTTCCCAACGACAGGCCGGTCGATCCCGAGCTGCTGGGAGCGGTTGCGCTGATCGCCCGGCCCGAGGTGAGGCTGATGATAAAGCCGTTCCCGCTGGATTACTTTCTTACCGCCCCCGACGACGCGTCCATCGGCGCACTGCCCCATCCCACGGTGGCGGAATACGAGCTGACCGGGGAATTCAACGGGGAGGGCCTGGTGCCGAACACATTTGTCGAGGACCTGCTCGCGCGCTGCCGGGACATCAACCGGAGGCCAAACGTGATTGGCTACACGATCCGCACGGACCGCCTCGGGGAGAGCCGCCTCGTGGGGCGGCCGGGCGAGATCAACCTGTGGACAGTCAAGCGGGCGGCGGAGGACCCCGACGTCACCGCGGACCAGATCTACGACGAGTTCATCACGGCGAAATACGGCGCGCCGGCCGTGCCCGAGGTGAAGGCCGCGATGAAGAACGCCTTCGATGTCGTGACGTCGGGCTATTACACGCTCGGGACGCCGCTGAGCGACCATTCCAAGCTGGACTACGATCTCTTCGCCGGCCCCTACCTCCACTTTGTGACGGCGCGCTGGCTTCCCTCGCCGATCGGATATGTTCGCCACGGTCTCAACCGCGAATTCCACTATTGGCGCGACGTCGTCAACCACCTCGCCCCGCCGGCGTTCAAGGACCCGGCCCTCTCCTCCCCCTACCACCCCTCCGCGGACGAGCGCAGGTGGCTCGCGCCCGGCGAGGCGATGAACGAGGAATTCCTCCGCTACATCGTCACGGAGAAGAGCTACGGCGTTGGCCTGGCCGAGGATTCGCTTCGACACATCAAGGCCGCCTCGGCGGCCCTGACGCCGGCGGCGTACGGGCAGCTCCGCCCATATTTCGAGAGGGCCGTCCTCACGGCGCGCCTCCAGCGCGCCGCCGCATCAGCCTACTTCGGCTTGCGGGTGTGGAACCGGGGGCCGACCTACCGCACCGCGTTCGTGAACGACACGGTCCAGGACGGCATGACCGAGATCAGGGAGGTCTGCCCGCTCATTCGATCCTACCCCGTGAAGCCGCCCACGGCGCAGTACGTCTGGGCCGCCGACGCCGACCTGGCCGAGCGGTACTTCAAGATGGCCGCGGAGGCGTTCCCGTACGTCGACCAGCTGGCCGCCCCGGTCATCGTCGCCCCGCGGGTGCTGGTCGACAACCCCCGGGTCCGCATCCAGCGCTGGCTTCTGGCGCCCGGCGAGGGAACGCCTGTCCTTGCCGACGCCGACGACCATGTGGACGTCGTCATCCAGGGCTCCTCGGTCCGGTCGGTCGACGCGCAGGGCCTTGCCACGACGGTCGAGGAGACGGTCGGCGAGACGCTCCTCGTTCCCAAGGGCGGGCGGACGCATTCCTTCGCCAACGCCGGGACGACGCCGTTCGAGATGGTCTCGGTCGACCTGAAGGGATGCCCGCCCGAGAAGGCGGCGCCGCCGGCCCCGCTGCCGCCAAGCCTCTCGCGGCTGGTCAGCGACCGAGTCGTCCCCTCGGACGTCCTCGTCGACGACGAGAGGATCAAGCTCGCGCGCTGGAGGTTCCGGCCGGGGGAGTGCTCGCCGATCCACACGCACTTCCTCGACCACGTCTACATCGTAGTGCGCGGCTCGAAGGTCCGGGAGATCACCGGCGAGGGGAAGGTGAACGACGACCTCCAGGAAAGCGGGCGGGCAGCCTTCTCGCCCGCGCGCGGGAAGATCCATTCCTTCGGCAACATCGGCGACCATCCCTACGAGATGGTCTCGCTTGAGCTGAAGTCCCGCGCATCCGCGGGGAGCGAGCCCGGCCCGTGAGGAGGGCCCGCCTGGGCGGCCGTCACCGCCCCGAGGCGCCTGGAAAGGTCATTCCCGCATCGGGGTTGGCGGAGTGCCGGTTGAAGCCGTCGTAGAGCAGGTCGTCGGGGAGCGCATGCTGGAGCACCCTCTCCTCCGCTTCGGGGTCCCGCGGCCATCCCTCGGCGGAGATCCAGCGCGCGTAATCCTCGGCCACGTCCGCGTCCTTTGCCCAGTTCCACTGGCCCACCGGCGGCGGATTGGGATAGGCGCGGATGGCGCCGGCGCAGAGCGCGATCTCATTCAGACCCTGACTCACGTCGGCTGCGACCGCCGGGGTCCGGTAATGGCCGCCGCGGGACCACACCCGAAACCCGTAGTAGGCCCGCGCGGTCGCGCTGTACAGCCTCGCCGTGAGGAGCGTGCAGTCGAAGTAGGCTCGCAGCTGCCTGTAATCGGCGTCCGCGAGCACGGGGCGCGCGCGCTCGATGTGGGCAACCGACTCCTCAGCCAGGCGGACGCCGAAGTCCTTCTCGGCCGTTACGTACCCGAGGTATTCCTCGTCCATCGCCTCCCCGGGCTTGACCCAGCCCCTCTCGAGGACCCAAGGGACCTCGTTCCAGGGAATATTGCTCGGGTCCTTGGCACATGCCGGGGCGATGTGCTGGACCACGTCCCGCCACGAGTGGAACTCCCGGTCGACGCCGTGGCCGACGGTCAGGATCGGGGTCGCGTACCACTTGCCGCTCGCGTAGTTGATGTAGCTCGCAGAGAACGGCTCGGGCTCGAGGTGCGAGTGGGTCGCGGTGATGTTGCCAAGCGTGTAGAGCTCGCTCGTTACGATGTCCCAGGCGTTGCGGAATGCGGCCTTGACCTCCGGGACTGCGGCGGCGCCGTAGTGGACGGAAATGAATTGGTCGTAGGCCTCCTCCGACGTGGCCTGCGGGTCGTCCGTCGCGAGCTTGAGGGCAAGGAGGTCGATCTCGCCCGGCCGGCCGACAAGGCGGCTCGTGCCGTACCTGTCGGTCCGGGCGGTGTAGCCGATCACATGGGGACGGGCCTGGAAGTCGCGCCAGCGCTGCATGAAATAGTCGGGCCACGTGTTGGCGATGATCCCCTGGCCGTTCATCTCGCCCGCGGCGTCAAATTCCATGAGCGTGGGCCGGGGCACCGCACCCGCATGCCATTCCTTCGGGCTCGTGAGGAAGAAGTCCTCGACCGTCTCCTTCATCATGAGGCGGATCTCCGGGCGCCGGAAGAGGTCGACCGCCCCGAGGATGGTGTCGTAGTCGGCGTTCGAGGACGCGAGCGTCCGCGCGTAGAGATTGAGATGGCGCTCGCCGATGACGACGTCGGCGACGGCGTTCACGACCGCCGCCAGCTTCTGCGAACTGGTCGTGAGCCGCCTCGAGTACTGCCTCTCGGAGCGGGCCCCCGTGTCGACGAAGGTGAGGACCAGCCCGTCGATCCGCGGCAGCCGGTCGAGCATGCTGCGGTAGTCGTCCTTGAACCACGCCCAGAAGTCGGGGTCGTCGAGGTTGAGCGTGCCGTTCGGGCCGGTGCGGAAGCGCTCGGGGTAGTAGTCCAGCGCATAGAGGGCATGGTCCCAGACCACGACCTCGCGGATGCCCGCGCCGTGGGCGGCGTCCACGAGGCGGTTGACAAGCCCGGCCCTCGCGGAGTCGCGCATGGCCTTGAGCTCCATCACCAGCTCATGGGAAAGCTGGATGTGGTTTATCCCGTAGCCCGGGGCCGCCGCGATCGTGGCCATGTCGTCGGGCTCGCTGCGGGAAAGGATCGTCCAGCCGCGCACGGGAACCCCGTCGGGAAGCGGGCCAGCGGAGGCGCCGAGCGCCGCGGCGCAGGCCAGGAGGAGCGCATTGCAGCGGGACAGGGGCATCGGCAAGAAGGGGTTGCCGCAGATTGCCGCGACGCGGCCCGACCAGAACACTAAACGGATAGCACCTTGCCCGGCTGGCTGCTTCTGCTACTTCGCCCCGACGGCGCGCTCCCGGCCCTGCAGGATGCCCCGGGCCGTCTCGCGGTGGTAGCGCTTGAATGCGCGGCTGAAGTCGTTCGCGTGCCGGTAGCCCAGCGAATATGCGATCGCCTTGACCGATTGGCCGCCCTCCTCGAGGCGCTCGCGCGCCCAGCGCATGCGCCCCTCGGTCACGAAGGCGTGCGGCGTGCCTCCCGTGTGGGCCCTGAACAGGCGCTTGAGCGAGGATTCCGAGACCTGCAGGTATTCCGCGAGGCGCCGGATGGGCTCGGGCTCGGTCAGGTGCATCCTCAGGTACTCGACAGCGAGGTCGAAGCGGAGCTGGCCGTCCGCGGGCGCGCTTCGGACGGCGTTTCCCGCCAGGCACAGGTCGAGCTCGATCCTCCTCACCCGCAGCTGCAGGATCCCGTCCTCGTTGGCGCGGGCGACGGCGGCCCGGCAGTCCGAGTGGAGCCGGCGCAGCTGCGGCAGCTGCGAGCGGTCCACGGGCACGAAGAGGGCCTCCTCCCTCGCGGGGCGCACCAGGGAGTGGGCCGGGGGCGTGCGCCAGATCCAGGTCAGCATCTGGCACTCGCTGCCGGGCAGGTCGCTGTGCCCGAGCGGGCAGTCCGGATGGGAGATGCAGGCAAATCCCGGGGCGGCGACAAAGCGGCGTCCCTTGACCATCATGTGCGGCGCGCCCGCGAGGACGATGAAGTAGTGCCAGCCCTCGTGCGTCGACTCGCGGATCGGCTTGTCGCCGTAGCGGCGCCGCCCCCACGAAAGGTAGCTCAGCTCGGACGGGCTGGCGTTGTACAGACGGGTGTAGGGGGGGCCCTTGGGTTGCGAGTTGCAATCCGGAGCCGTCTTTTGCTGCATACGGGCCGAGAGCTAGCAAAGTCCGCCACGGCGCGCAAGTGCTAGGTAACTTCGCTTGGCTCGGCCTGAGGCGCGAAATCTCATCACGTATGCCCCGATTCACCGTCCCCCTCGCACTCTGCCTCCTCGCCGCCTGCGCCCGCGGCGAGACGCCCGCCGGAGCCCAGTCCCAGGTCGTGATTGGAAACGGGGACACCCAGGTGATCCTCGCCGCCGGGCGCCTGCGCATCGAGCGCTCGGGCGCTCTCCTGGCCGAGGTCCGCTCGTTCGAGTTCAACTTCGCCGCCCCGACGGCGGTCACCGCCACCCCCGCGGCCGGGGACGGGCCCGCGGTCCTCCACGCGGTCTACCCGGCGAAGGCCGACTACAAGGACGGGACCCATGACCTGGCGGTGGACATCGAGGTCAGCAAGGTCGCGGGCGGCTACCGATTCAGCGCCAGCCCGGACTGGGCGAGGAACACGACCGTGCGCCTGAGCGACTTGGACGACCATTTCTTCGGCATCCTGGAAAGGCTCTACCCGAACAACAGGCGCAGCCCCGACCTGCGCGGGCAGGTGGTCGACGTGGAGGCGGTCGGCTCGGCCTCGCAGTACGACGAGAACTGGTCCTCTGTGTTCTCGTCCTTCTACATGACGGCCCACGGCTACGCCTCGTTCTTCGACACGTTCGCGGCGGGCCGATACAGGCTCGGGATCGGCGGGGAGACCGAGCTCTACCACCATACCGGGTCCCTCGACTGGTATGTCTTCACCGGTTCGAACGGGGACAAGATCCTCACCGGCTACTTCAAGGTCATCGGGGCCCCGAAGCTCCCCCCGCTGTGGTCTCTCGGCCCCACGGGCTGGCGCGACAACGACCGCGGAGGGGCTCCGGAAGTCCTCGAGGACGTCCGTCACCTGGCGGAGCTGCACATCCCCTTCACCTCCTGGTGGGTCGACAGGCCCTACAGCAACGGATCCGGGGACTGGTCGAAGATGGACTTCAACGCGCTTTTCGCCAACCCGGCCGTCTGGATCGGGCAGCTCAAGGGCACCTACGGCCTGCATGTCATGACCTGGGTCGGGCCCCAACTGTTCGACGATCTCGACTTCCCGGGCGTGTTCCCCGATCCCCCGCATTACCTTGACCTGAGCAATCCTGATACGGTCCGCGAGTGGAACCGGCGGCTCTCCACCTTCCAGTACGCCGTCGGGATCCAGGGCCACAAGATGGACAGGGCGGACGAGTGGTTCCCGGAGACGGAACCCTGGGCCGACGGGACGGACGTGTATTCGAGGCGCAACAAGTACCTCTTCCTCTACTCAAAGGTCGTGAGCGACGCGCTGACGAAGGCCTGGGGCGACGACCAGTTCAACTTCGCCCGGGCTGCCGTGCAGCGCTGCCAGCCGTACCTGACGGCCGTCTGGGGCGGGGACGTGCGGTCGACCTGGGACGGACTGGGCTCAAACCTCGCGAACGCCGTCCGAGTCGGGTTCATGGGCTTCCCGATCTGGGGCTCGGACGTCGGGGGCTACCTCGGGGGCCGAATCGACGAGGAGCTCTACGCGCGATGGCTCGAATTCGGGTCGTGGTCGGGCCTCTTCGAGATCAAGCTCGACGACAATGACGGGCGGGGCCCAGACAGGCCCCCGTGGGTGTACAGCGAGCGGCTTCAGGCGGTGTTCAGGGACGCCTGCGAGCGCAGGATGAGCCTTCTTCCCTACCTCAACTCCATTGCCCGGACGACCAGCCGCCACGGGGCGATGATGAAGCCCCTGGCCTTCGTCTGGCCAGGCGACGCCGCCACCTATTCAATCGGCGACGAATACCTTTTCGGTCCTTCCTTCCTCGTGGCCCCGATCGTCGAGCCCGGCGGCAAGCGCACCGTCTACCTTCCCGCGGGAACCTGGTACGACTACTACGACCCGCAGAAGAGCTATTCCGGCGGCCAGACAATCCAGGTCTCCGAGCCCCTGGAGAACATCCCCGTCTTCGTCCGGGGGAATTCGATCTACGTGACGGGCACCGTCCCCCTCGGCAGCGGCAAGGCATGGAAGGGAGCCGTCGAGCCCGGCCTCACGATCACCGCGACCGCCGGAGGGGTCGGCGAACGCACCTACTTTGAATTCGTGGACCTGTTTGACCACGATGTGACAAAGAAAATCGCGCTCGAGCGTTCGCCGGACGCGATCTCCGTCTCGGCCCCAGCGCTTGGCGCTCCCGCGGAGGTGCTGATCCGGAGCGACGGAGTCACGTTGGGGACGGTGCGCACCGAGGCTGGGCAACCGATCCAGATTAGGGTAACTACGCCTCCCCATTCCCAATAGCGCGGCCGCCCGGTCCAATGGCGCTTGCGGATCGGTCCAGGAAACGATGGCGTGTGCCGGTCGGCGACCCAACGCCGCCTCCCCTCGCCCAATCCCGCCATGAAGGACATCGTAGAGCTCAAGCGCCTGAAGTCGCCGGCACCGAAACCCCAGTCGCTCGCCTGGGACGGCACCTCGCTCTGGATGGGTTCGCTGGAAACCAAGCGGATCTACGAGATCGATGTTTCGAGGTGGGAAGTCGTCCGTGAGGCGGCCGCTCCCGGCACGCCTTGGGGCATGACCGCGATCGGGGATGAATTCCGCGTGATCTGCGGTGAGACGAACGACGAAAGGATCATCCGGCGCTTCGTCCCGGGCACGGGCTTCGATGGGAGTTTTCGCATTCCGTGCCCGGATGGTTCCGGCTCGCAGCTCGGGTATGACGGCAGCCGGCTGCACCTGAGCCAATGGTATCCCAGGAAGGTCCTCACGCTCGGCGCCGACGGTTCCGTCGAGCGGGTGATCAACGTCCCGCATGGCATCTGCGGGCAGGTATTCGTCGGCGGCCTCATCTTCCTTGTGACCACCGACGACGAGAAGTCCGACAACTACTGGCTGACGCGCGTGGATCCGGCCGGCGCGGCTCCCGGGATCGAGGACCTTGCGCGCATCCCGTTCGCGGCGCGGGCCCTTGCATTCGACGGAGAGCGGTTCTGGACCAACCACCGCGAGCAGGACCAGATCGTCTCGTTCGCCAGGCCGGACTGAGTCCCCGTCCAAACGAGACGCGGTGAAGGGGTCGGGCTGGAGAGATTCGAACGCTCGACCTCTTGCACCCCGTCCAACGGGATCACGGCTTTGCCGCGCGAAGCCGATGAAACTCGGGATGCCGATCGATGAATTTGGCGGCGAAATCGCAGCGCGCATCAACCTGCTTGCCCGTTTGGTCAATCCAAGCGAGCGCGGCGCGGACGAGGTCTTGGGCAATGCCTTGGCCGCGCAGAGCGGGAGGCACCTCGGTGTGCGACACAATCACGACGCCGCCCGAGGTCTCGTACTTGAGCACCGCGCGCGCACCGCCAACGCCGACCTCGAAGCGCCTTTCCACCTCGTTGTGTTGGATCTCCATCGCCTTGATTGGATCCCCGGTGTCATTCCAGCGCGCCTTCGAGATCCGCAATCAACTCGGCCGTGTCCTCCAGCCCCACAGAAAGCCTCAGCAAGTCGGGCGGGGTCATTGTGCCGGGCCCTTCGACGCTGGCACGGTGTTCTATCAGGCTTTCCACGCCTCCCAGAGAAGTCGCCCGCCTCCACAGGCGCAGGCGGCCGACCAGAGCCAACGCGCCCGGCGCACCGCCCAGAATGCGAAGCGAGATCATTCCGCCAAACCCGCCGTGCATCTGCCTTGCCGCTATCAGATGTCCCTGCGCCTCCGGAAGCCCGGGGTAGAGCACGGAGACGATCTTCGCGTTCGCCGTGAAATGCTCGGCAATTCGCTGCGCGCTCCGGCATTGCGCCTCGACTCGGACAAAAAGAGTCCGCAGGCCGCGCAACAGGAGCCACGCCTCGAACGGCCCCAGCACGCCGCCCGCCTGGACGCGCACCATCTTGATGCGCTTCCAAAATTCATCGGCTTCCCGACTGATCAACGCGCCGGCAACGACATCCGAGTGGCCGTTGAGGTATTTGGTGGCCGAATGCATCACGATGTCGGCCCCAAGCGCCAAGGGCCGCGATAGGACCGGTGTCGCAAACGTTGAATCGACGGCTACCCGTGCTCCCGCCCGATGCGCTATTTCCGCTACCTTGGCGATGTCCGTGATGACCAGGGTCGGATTGGCGGGCGTTTCAATCCAGACCAGCTGGGTCTCTCCGGGACGAACGGCCGCTGTTACACGGTCCAAATCGGTCATGTCGACCGATTCGATCCGCAGGCCCCATTCGGTCGCCCACCCCAGGAGCCAGGACCTGAGGGCCCAGTAGATGACGGTGGGGACCACGACGTGATCCCCGGGCTGGAGCGCTTGAAAAACGGCGGTGGCGGCGGCCATCCCCGAGCTGAATACCGCCGCCGATCCGCCCAATTCGAGCTGCGCCAGCACTTTTTCGACCGAATCGTAATTCGGATTGTCAGCCCGCGAGTACAAGCGGCCCGAGAGGAGCCTGTAGCCCTCGTCCCGCTCGTAAGTCGTTGCGGCGTGGATTGGCGGCACAACGCCCCCGGTCGTCGGGTCCCGAAAGCCGCCCGCTTGGGCCGCAACGGTAGCCGGACTCATGGAGGTGGGCTCAGACATATCGAAAAATGGTCGGGCTGGAGAGATTCGAACTCTCCGGCATGGATTGTCAACAAGGGCAGATTCAGCGTCCAAGAAGAGCCGGTCGTCATCCAACACTCAGATTCACACCCATCTTCCCGAGGTCCTGAATTTACGCTCCCGTCGTGTAAGATGAACATAGCGTCGCCGTCCACGAACCGCCGGAATAATTCGTACAGCCAAGCAAGAACCCGACTGCGTGGCAAAGTTGAGCAGCGACGTTATGGCCTGGTGGGTTTGGTCAGTTTGCCGATCCGGATCGAAATCATGCCGGCGCCGGGTTTCCGAGTGACGGCCGCGCCACCTTTGGGAAATGCAGCCTGAATTTCGTCCCCTCGTCTTCGCGGCTCTCGAAATCGATCTGCCCGCCGTGGAAGTCGACAGCCCGTCGCACGATCACCAGCCCAAGCCCTGTGCCGGGCACCGTGCCGATGTTGCCCGCCCGGAAAAAAGGTCGGAAGAGGCTTGCCTGGCCCGCGAGCGGGATGCCCCTGCCCTCGTCCAGCACCTCAACCATCCAGCCATCCGGCTCCATGCACACGCTGACCAGCACCGACTTCCCAAGCGCAGAGTACTTGAGCCCGTTTGAAATGAGGTTCTCGACTGCCGCGTTGACCAGGCGTGCGTCCATGGAGGCCAAGTATCCGGGGGGAAGGTTGTCGCAAAGCTCGACCCTGCGGCCCGGCATCGAGTCGTTGAAGTGCTGCACGGTCTCGGCCATCACGGTCCCCGGCGACAGCTCTTCGAACGACGCCTCGCCGGTCATGTGTTCGGTCCGCTTGAGGAGCAACACCTGGTCGACAAGCTTGGCGAGGGTCTTGAGTCCCGTCGCTTGCAGGTCGAGCCATTTTCGGGTTTCCGCCGAGACCGGCCCGCTTAGGTTCGCGGATTCCTGGAGGAGCTTGTCCAGGAGAAACTGCGCGCCCTGGATGGCGGTCAGTGGCGTCCTAAATTCGTGCGACACCATCGAAATGAACTCGCGCTGCGCTTCCAGGAGCTCGCGGCGGCTCTCCGATAGCACGCGTGCCTCGTGCTCCTGCCGCTCGAGGTTTTCGTTGAGGCTGATCAAGTGGCGCAGCCCCTCCTCGCTGCGCGCGTGGGCGGCGCCGATCATCTGAATGAGCGTGATTCCCAGGGCGAAGAGGAAACCGTAGGCAAGCAGCCCCTCCCTGAGCAGGGTCAGCGCGTTCACGCGGTCGACGGGAGTCAGGTCCACGAGCTGCCTCAGGAACAGGTAGTAGCCGATGTGGCCGGCCACCACGACGGCGAATACCACCTCCGCCACTCGGCGCGACGCAAAGATGATCGCGAAAAGAAGAATCGCGAAATCGAAGCCCTGGATCTGGATGCCGACGCTGAGAGGCTGCAGAGGCTTGGTCGTGGCGCCGACCACCAGGATCATCCCATGAACGGCCAGCACGATGGTAAGGGCTAGTCTGTTGCCCGCGCGCTCTAGCTGCCCCTTGAAGACCGACCGGAGGCAGGCGGCGCTCGCGGCCCAGACAATGACGTTCAATATGATCCTCGGGATGACAACCGTCGCGTGGATGACCCAGAGGTTCTTGGCGATGTTCAAAGGGATGAACACCAGCAGGATCAGAGTCATTGCGGCCAACAGCTTGGCCATGAGCGCCGCAAAGAAGGGGCGGTCCCTATAGACGGCGTTGAGGCGCTCGCAGTAGGGTGCGAGAAGGTGGTTCATTTCTTGGGCTGCGGACTGCGGCCTTTGTAATACATATTCCCGCGTCCAATCCAACTAGGGCAGGCTGCTGGGATAGCAGCGACGGGCTCCGGACGCGGGAGGGGTTCACCCGGCGCCAAGGGCACTGTTATGCTTCCTCCGACGGTGGCGCGAGCGGCAGGCTCACACTTACGTCCAGCCCATGCCCGCCGGCGGCCGGCCGCACCTTCAGGCTCCCTCCCGACAACCGCGCAAATGTTGTCGCGAGCATGAGCCCCACCCCGAGGCCTTGACCCTCGTATCCAAGCCTGTCGAGTCCGCGAATGCCATTGATCCGGTCGATCTGCTCCGTCGTCATTCCCCGCCCAGAATCCACAACAGTTAGGTGCAGCATTTGTGCGTCGGTCCGCGCCGTGAGCTGCACCGGGCTTCCTGGCAGCGAGCACTTGAAGGCGTTCTCGATCAGGTGTCTCGCGACGAATTCGAACCCGGTCGTGACGACCTGAATCCTCGCGAGGACGGGGCAATCGACCACGAGGTCCATCTGGCGGCCGAACTGCGTCGCGACGCGCGCGGCCAATTCACCCAGGCTGGCCGCGTTCACCTCCTCATGGATGCGTTTCTGCTTTCCCGGACCAGCTTGCGCCCAGCGTGGCGCCTCGAGCCGCGCCCAAAAAAGCAGGCTCTCGACAATCCTAAAAATCCTGGCTCCTGAGAGCTGCAGCATGCGACCGTATTCCGATACTTCGGCCACCGAGAGTGTCTTGCCGTCGTTCGCCGTGTCCACCATGAGGTCCGCGTAGCCGATGACACCCATGAGCGGTGTTCGCAGCTCGTGGGGTAGGATTCGGGTCAGGAACCGCTGGTTGTTCGCAATCGCCTCCGAGATCTGCCTGGCCCGCTGAACGCGGATCTCGATCGTCTTGCGGATGTCAAGGGGCTTGTACGGCTTGGTCACGTAGTCGTCGGCCCCGAGCGACATGCCCATGCGCAAATCCGCGCTCTCGGCCTTGGCCGATAGGATGATGAAGGGAGTCTGGTTCCACACCGGGTCTGCGCGTATCCTCTGAAGCAGCTGGAAGCCGTCGAATACCGGCATGCGGATGTCGCTCAGGATAAGGTCCGGCTGCGCCTCGTCCATCGCATCGAGGGCTTCTGCGCCGTTGGCGACCGCGGTGACAGTGTAGCCAAATGTGTGCAATATGGCCTCCGCGACCGAGCGCACATCGGGCTCGTCCTCGACGAGCAAGACACGGATGGAAACCTCACCCATTGCCATCCTTCCTCGCGACCAGGGGCACATGCCCGAGCGCCGCCTCCTCGCTGAGCGGGTGGGCCACCCCTGGAAAATGGAGGGTGAACCTTGTGCCCGAATCCTCGCTACTCTCAAATTCGACCCGCCCCCCGTGGTAATTGACCGCGCGCCGGACGATGGCCAACCCGAGACCGGTGCCATGCACGGCTCCGACGTTCCTCGCACGGAAGAAGGGCCTGAAGAGATTCGCATGGTCCCCGGCGGGAATTCCCCGGCCGCTGTCGGACACCTCCACCACCCATCCGTCCCGCTCGACCCTCACGAGTACCTTCACCGTCCTATCCAGCGGGGAATACTTGAGACCGTTGGAGATCAGATTCTCGGTGGCCGCCTTCACCAGGCCCGGGTCCATCGACGCCACATAGCCGCGCGGCACCTCGTCGCGCAGCGCCACCCTTGGACTGTCCATGGACTCGTTGAACCGCGCGACGGTCTCCGCAATTACATCGGTGGGAGAAAGCTGGTCCAGCGAGGCCTCCCCCGTCATGTGCTCAATCCGGTTTAGCATGAGGACTTGATCGACCAGCTTGCCGAGCGTCTCCAGGGCGGACTCCTGCAGGCCAAGCCACTTTTCGGCGCTCTCGACCACGGGGCGATTCATGCCCTTGGACCGCTTGAAGAGCTTTTGAAGCAGGAATTGAGCGCCCCGAATCGTCGTCAGCGGAGTGCGGAATTCATGGGAGACCATCGAGATAAACTCGCGCTGCATCTCCAGGAACTCGCGGCGCCGCTCCGCCAGCGAGCGGGCTTCCTGCTCAATTTTCTTCTGGCGCGTTACGTCCATGATCAGGGTCCCGAGGCGCCTTACCCCGCCCGACGCCGCAGGCACCAGGAACACGATGCAATGGAGCCAGCGCACCTGCTGCGCTATCACCGATTCGGCGACGAACTCGAACGACTTTCCTGTCTCAAGCACGTTGGCATCGGCCTCGACCTGGCGCTTCTCCCAATCGCTGGCGCCCTTAATCAAGTCCGTGTCCGGAATCCCTACAACGCCCAGTGCGTCTTCCCGGAGCATGAAACCGTTCGCGAATTGCCGCGTGCCGAATTCGTCCCTGATCACGATGCCCATCGGAAGCGCGTCGAAGAGCGCGCGGAGCATGGTCTCGCTCTCCTCAAGCCGGGCGCTGATCTCAAGCTCCTGGGATCGGTCCCTGCAGATGCACACATATCCGCCGCTCGCCGTCTTCGACACGGTCACGTCCTGCTGAAAAGTCGCGCCGTCCTTCCTCAGGGCCAGCAAGTGGCCGTGCCAAAATCCTGCATTGTCGAGTTCCCGGGGAATTCTCTCGGTGAGGAACCCGACCTCCGCAGGCCGGTAAAGCGTGCTCCATTCCCTTCCGAGCAGATCACCGGCATCGACGTAGCCGAAAAGACGGGCGAGTTCCTGATTGAGGTACGTGAACCGGCCGACGGCGTCGGTGATCCCGAATCCCTCGCGGGAATTCTCGATGGAAAGCCTTAAGATGGACGCCTCCTGCTTCGCATAGGCGGCGGCGGATTCGTCGAGCATAAGTCCGGATACGAAGACGCTGCCCCCTTCCTGGTGGCGCACGGCAAGATGCCTCATGTGTCGTATGTTTCCATCGGTTCCCTTCACACGGTAGGAGCCCAACCAAGAGCCGCTCGCCTCAAGGATCTCCTGCACGGCGCCGGGAAAGGGCCGGTCCTCGGGCAGAATGTTCCTCAGGAACAGTGCAAACGTGGGCATCACAAGCTCGTTGAGCTCGACGCCGTAGATCAGCGTGAAGGGTCCCTCGATTACGTGAAGGTGCGGCACGCCCTGGGAGTCCGTCTCATACAAATAGCGGCAGCATCCAGCCAGCGACCAGAGGCCTTTCGTCGCCTCCGCAGTCCGGCAAATGCGACAGTTCGGGTCCTCTCTCGCGTGAGGACCTTCGCCTCTTGATTGTGCAAGTGTCTCCGGCCACAAAACAATGACGGTCGCGTTCGCCTCCGCCTCGCTCCGCTGGACACACACGCGCAGCGTCATGCCTGAGCCCGGCGCGATCGGACGGGCGGGCAGCGATACGAGCCCGTCCAGATCGGCGTCCCCCATCCCGCCAAAAGCCCAGTGCTCAGCCAGCGAATTTCCCGTAGCCCGGACGTGCCGGTCCACCGCCCCGAAAAGGTGCTCACCCTCTGCCTCGGCCCAAGAGGAGCCCGCCAACCTCGTCATTGAGAAAGCCCGTTCGGCGCCCCGTCGCGCCACGAAGACCAGCGGAAGCACCCGCTTTTCGCTGGAGATTGGAATCTGCCCGGCATTGCTCAATTTTGACTCTCCGCCCGGCCAGCAACGCCGAAGCCCTTTGCCGCCAGGCGCAGGTCCCGGTCGGATTTCGTGTCGAGGCGCTGCCTGATCCTCTTGAAGGCCTTATAGACGGCGGACGCAGTTCGCCCGGTGCGCACGGCAATCTCCTTGACCGGCACCTCGTCCAAAAAGAACCGCAGAAGCTCCAGGTCATTCGTCGAGATCTCCCTCCGGAGCCTGCGTTCACGCATCGCCCATCGCAGCGCCTCCGCCTCCTCGGGCGTCAATTCATTCTTGCCCTCGCTGAGCGAACGCAGCGTTTGCAGGAGCTCCTCAATCGACCTCGACTTCGAGAAGTAGCCGCTGGCGCCGGCATTGAAGGCCATGTGGATAAGCTCCTTCGTCACCGAGCCGCTGATTGCGAGCAAGAGGAGCTTGGGTCTTTGCCTGCGAAGGATCTTGATCAACTCGAGACCGCTCATCCCCGGCATCATCATGTCCACCATCACCAGGTCAGGCTGGGTCCTGGCGCAGATATCGAGCCCATCCCTGCCGTTTTGCGCGACCCCCACCAGCTCGAAGTCCAGCTCTTCCCGCAGCAATTCGCCAAGCAGCGTCAAAAAGATCGGGTGGTCATCCACAATTGCTATTTTACATTTTTTTTGCACCGCAGGTAAAAAAAATCAAAGGCTGCGCAGGTACTTCAAAGGTGATGAGGGCCAAGAAATTGGCCCTCCCCCTCAGATATAACCCCCCATTGCCGCGACCTAGCAATGGCCCCGGGGTGCGGTACCTACGTACTCCGGCCTTTTTTGACTTGCGGGAGCACCGAGGCGGCAGGCTGCGCCGTTTGGAAATCAGCCCGGACCGCCATGGATTTTCGACCGAGCCGGAGTCAAGGTTCACGGAGTTTCGGTGCGAACTCGAAGGGTTCGCTCGAGCCGTCGCGCAGGGTGCTCCACATGAGGCTGTTAAGCCTGCCGGCCGAGACCCGCAGCCTGAGGACCCGGCGCAGGAAGCCGCGGTTCTTCGGGTCGTTGACGTAGGCGAACACCTCCATGTCAAAGTCACGCATTCTCTTCAAGCGGCCCACCGAGGCGACAAATTCGCGGTCGGCCGTGAAATAGAGGGGAATAAGACTGAGAACCGGCCGCAGCATGCGCGCGTGCGGATAAAGCGAGTGGGCGACCGCCGACTCGACGAAATCACGGTTTCCCACTCCGTGCACGGAGCAGTATCTCTCGGCAAACGTGCCCTTGATCAATCGTGCCCCAGGCATCGCGCAGTCGTCCTCAGAATTCCGGGGCGCGAACCGCCGGGGAACGCGCGCCGAGGCGCTGTCACCCAAAGGGCATCCCCCCGGTCAACACTCCGAACTCGGCCGTGTCTGTTTTCGACGCGTTATGCACTTGGGGTCGAGGAATCCAGACGCGAAGAAGCAGTTCAAAGGAAAAGCATTCCTATTTTTGGAACGGATGCTGAGGCGAAAGCTGCATGCGTGACGGGCTGCTGCTTCGAGCTGCCGAGCCAACCTAAAGTCGCCCGTCACGCGCGCAGATCCACATACATCTCTGGGTCGCCGCGGGGTTTTCCCAGTCGCGGCAAATTGCAAATCAGTCGGAAACGCACCTCTCACATCTCCATCCATCTGTCGCACTTAGACGCAAAAAGACCCCGAGTGTCGCCGCTCGGGGCCTTAATGGAAATGGTCGGGCTGGAGAGATTCGAACTCTCGACCTCTTGCACCCCATGCAAGCGCGCTACCAGGCTACGCTACAGCCCGAACAAGAGAACGGTCAGCTAGACCCTCGCCTTGGATTGAAGCAAGAGCAAATCAGGCAGGTGTGTCCGTCGCATCCCCGGGCCGTGCAGTGTTCCCTTCCAAAGTAGATCATCCGCAGGTGAACCTTGCTCCAGGTCGACTCCGGGAACAGCGCCTTCAGGTCCTTCTCCGTCTCGACCACGTTCCGTCCGGACGAGAGGCGCCAGCGCTTTGCCAGCCTGTGGATGTGGGTGTCGACGGGGAAGGCCGGGACGCCGAACGCCTGGACCATGACGACGCTGGCAGTCTTGTGGCCGACGCCCGGCAGTTCCTCCAGCTCCGCGAACGAACCTGGCACGAATCCCCCGTGCTTCCCGGCGATGATCCTTGAGAGGCCCGATATGGCCCTGGCTTTCTGCGGTGAAAGGCCGCACGGGCGGATGATCCGCTGGATCTGCGCAACCGGGACCTTCGCCATCCCCTCAGGGGTGTCCGCGAGGCCGAAGAGCGCCGGGGTCACCTCGTTGACGCGCTTGTCCGTGCACTGCGCGGAAAGGACGACCGAGACGAGGAGCGTGAACGCGTCCTTGTGGTCGAGCGGGATGGGGGTCTGCGGATAGAGCCCCTCCAGCGTCCGCGCTACATGGGCTGCTCGCGCCTGCTTGGTTGGGTAAGTCGTCGGCCTCATGGCCTTTCTCTTCTAGGCGACATAAGGCCCAGAATCAAACCGCGGGAACGGATGGGAAAGTCAAAACGCGGTTGCGCGATCCGGCCGGCCTCCTACCCTTTTACCGAATGCCCTCGCACAGCGAACTGGCCGGTCCGGCCGACTCCTTCGCCCGGCGCCACCTTGGCGACAACCCGGCCGACACGGCGGCGATGCTGGCCGAGCTCAACTTCGCGAGCCTTGACGGCCTCGTCGACGCGGCGATCCCGGCCGACATCCGCACGGGGCCGCTTCGCCTCCCGGAGGCCGCGGGCGAGGGCGCCGCGCTCGCCGAGCTCCGGGCGATCGCCGCCGACAACAAGGTCTTCAGGAGCTTCATTGGAATGGGGTACAGCGACACCCTGGTGCCCGCGGTCATCCAGAGGACGATCCTCGAGAACCCCGGCTGGTACACCGCCTACACCCCCTACCAGGCCGAGATTTCCCAGGGCCGCCTCGAGGCGCTCCTCAATTTCCAGACGCTCGTCTGCGACCTGACCGGCCTTGAGATCGCGAACGCGTCGATGCTCGACGAGGGTACCGCCGCCGCGGAGGCCATGATGATGTGCCACCGCCTGAAGGAGGGCGACGCGTCGGCGCACCGCTCGTTCTTCGTCTCCGACGCCTGCCATCCCCAGACGATCGACATCGTGCGGACCCGCGCCAAGCCGCTCGGGATCGAGGTCGTCACGGGAAGCCACCGCTCGTTCAAGCCGGGCCCGGGGTGCTTCGGCGTCCTTGTCCAGTACCCCGACACGTGGGGAAGCGTCCACGACTATGGCCCGTTCTTCGCGGAGGCCCACGCCGCGGGGGCGTTCTGCATCGTAGCCGCGGACCTGCTCGGCCTGGCGATCCTTCGCCCGCCGGGGGAGTTCGGGGCCGACGTCGCGGTCGGCAGCTCGCAGCGGTTCGGGGTCCCGCTCGGCTTCGGGGGACCCCACGCGGCGTTCCTTGCGACCAGGGACGCCTTCAAGCGGCAGATGCCCGGACGCCTCGTCGGTGTCTCGAGGGACGCCCAGGGCGACCCTGCCATGCGGCTCGCCCTGGGGACACGCGAGCAGCACATCCGCAGGGACAAGGCCACGTCGAACATCTGCACGGCCCAGGTCCTCCTCGCCGTAATGGCCTCCATGTACGCGGTCTACCACGGGCCCGAGGGCATCAGGAGGATCGCGCGCCGAACGAAGCTCCTGACCGAGCTCCTCGCCGCCGGCCTCCGCGCCGCCGGGGCGAAGCTCGGCGACGACCCCTTCTTCGACACGCTCACCGTAGGCAACGTGGCGCCCGAGCGCGTCCATGCCGCCGCCGAGGCGAAGGGATTCAACCTGCGCAGGATCGACGCCAGCCGCGTCGGCATCTCGCTCGACGAGGCCACGACGCTCGAGGAGGTGAGGACGCTCATCGGGATCTTCGGAAGCGTCGCCCTGCCCGCGCCCGACTCCGTCAGCCCCGACTTCGGCGCGCCCCACGCGCGGACGAGCCCTTTCCTCGCGGCGTCCGTTTTCAACAGGTACCACACCGAGCACGAGATGCTGCGCTACATTAAGCGCCTCGAGGCGAAGGACCTCACGCTCTGCCAGTCGATGATCTCGCTCGGCTCGTGCACCATGAAGCTCAACGCCGCGAGCGAGCTCTTTCCCGTCTCCTGGCCGGAATTCTCCAGGCTTCACCCGTTTGCGCCGGAGGAGCAGGTGCGCGGATACCGGCGGATGTTCCGCGACCTCGAGGCGTGGCTCGCCGAGATCACGGGGTTCGCAGCCGTCTCGCTCCAGCCCAACGCGGGCTCCCAGGGGGAGTACGCCGGACTTCTCGTCATACGCGCCTACCATGAGTCGCGCGGCGAGGGCCGCCGCCGAATCTGCCTCATCCCGACGAGCGCCCACGGGACCAACCCGGCGAGCGCGACCATGTGCGGCTACGAGGTCGTGCCGGTCGCGTGCGACGCGAACGGAAACGTGGACGTCGTCGACCTGAAGGCGAAGGCCACGGCGCACTCGGGCGACCTCGCGGCCCTCATGATCACCTATCCCTCGACCCACGGGGTATTCGAGGGCTCGATCCGGGAGATCTGCACGGTCGTCCACACCCATGGCGGCCAGGTCTACATGGACGGCGCCAACATGAACGCCCAGGTGGGGCTCACCTCCCCGGGCCACATCGGGGCCGACGTCTGCCACCTGAACCTCCACAAGACCTTCTGCATCCCGCACGGCGGCGGCGGACCCGGGATGGGGCCGATCGGCGTCGCCGCGCACCTTGCCCCCTTCCTGCCGGGCCACTGCGTGGTCTCGCCCTTCGGGAACGACCGCAGCCGCGCCCATCTGGGCGCCGTCAGCGCCGCCCCCTGGGGGAGCGCGAGCATCCTCGCCATCTCATGGATGTACATCCGGATGATGGGCCCGGACGGGCTCGCGGCCGCGACGAAGGCCGCGATCCTGAACGCCAACTACGTGGCGAAGCGCCTCGGGAGATTCTTCCCCGTCCTCTACCGAGGGCCCTCCGGCCTCGTCGCCCACGAGTGCATCGTCGACCTGCGCGGCTGGAAGAGGCACGGCGTCGAGGCGGAGGACGCAGCGAAGCGGCTCATGGACTACGGCTACCACGCGCCCACGCTCTCCTTCCCGGTACCGGGGACGTTCATGATCGAGCCGACCGAGAGCGAGACAAAGGCCGAGCTCGACCGCTTCTGCGAGGCGATGATAGCGATCCACGGCGAGATGCGGGCCGTCGTCAACGGCGAGGCCGACAAGGCCAACAACCCGCTCAAGAACGCGCCGCACACGGCAAAGGTCGTTTGCGCCGACGAGTGGGACCACCCCTACTCTCGCGAGCTGGCCGCGTTTCCCGCGCCGTGGACGCGTGCCTCCAAGTTCTGGCCTGCCGTCGGGCGCGTGGACAACGTCTACGGCGACCGCAACCTCGTGTGCTCCTGCGTCGGCATGGAGGCGTACGCCGAGACCCAGCCCTGAATTCCCATCCATGAAAATAATCCGCCACCTCACCCCGTCCGGTCCCGCCTATGCAGCGATCCAGCCCGACGGCTCGGCCCGCGAAATCTCGGGCGACATCTTCGGCGCCTACAGCGTCACCGAAAAGCCCGTCAAGCCGGGCAAGCTCCTGGCTCCCGTCTCGCCGGTCAACATCCTGGCCATCGGCCTCAACTACCGGAAGCACGCCGAGGAGGGCGGAAAGGGCGTCCCCGAGCGCCCGATGCTCTTCCTGAAGAGCACGAGCTCGCTCAACAACCCGGGCGACCCGATCGAGCTCCCGAGGAAGCTCCGGAGCGACGAGGTCGATTTCGAGTGCGAGCTCGCTGTCGTGATCGGGAAGACCTGCAAGAACGCGCTCCGGTCCACCGCACTTGACTACGTGCTCGGCTACACGGCCGCAAACGACGTTTCCGCGCGCGACTGGCAGAACCGATTCGGCGGGGGACAGTTCTGCCAGGGCAAGAGCTTCGACACCTTCTGCCCGCTGGGCCCCGTGCTCGTGACGAAGGACGAGATCCCGAACCCGAACTCCCTTGGCATCAAGACGATCCTCAACGGCCAGACCATGCAGGACTGCAATACGGACGACATGGTCTTCGACGTCGCCTTCCTCGTGGAGTTCCTGAGCGCCAGCAAGACGCTCCTTCCCGGCACGGTGATCCTGACCGGGACGCCCCACGGCGTCGGCTTTGCCCGCAAGCCGCCGGTCTTCCTGAAGCCGGGCGACTCGGTCACGATCGAGATCGAGAAGATCGGATCCCTCACGAACCCGGTCGTCGAGGAGAAGCTCCAGGCGCCGTGAAGACCGTATCCATTCCGGCGATGCAGTGGGAGGAACGCAAGTCGCCCACGGGCAAGTTCCACTCCCGCTACAAGAACATATCGATGGCCCTCGGCGGAAAGCGGGGCATCGGGACCTGGGATGGGGGGCATCCGTTCGACCTCCAAATGCGTAGCGTACCCCCCGGCGCCTCCGTCTGCCCGCTCCATGCGCACAAGGCGCAGTGGGAGCTCTTCGTCATCGTGAGCGGCCGGGGCACCGTCCGCTCGGACGACGAGAAGCACGAGGTCCAGGCCGGCGACTCCTTCATGCAGGCGCCCGGTACCGCCCACCAGATTACGAACACCGGCGCGGAGGAGCTGGTCTTCTACGTCATCGCCGACCACCACCAAAGCGACATCGTCCATTACCCGGATTCCGCAAAGTGGGCGACCGCGCCCCAAGGAAAGATCTTCAGGATGCAGGAAGTGGATTATTATGACGGCGAGGACTGATCGGTGAGAAGCTTTGGTCGCTTTATCCGGCCGGGCCGGTCATGCCGGGGGTTCACGCCCACCGCTAACCCCCGAACAACATGCCAAAATTCGTCATCGAACGCGAGGTACCCGGAGCCGGAAAGCTCAGCCCCGAGCAGCTGCAAGGCATCTCCCAGAAATCCTGCAGTGTCCTGAAAAACCTCGGCCCCGAGATCCAATGGGTCGAGAGCTACGTGACCGACAACAAGATCTATTGCGTCTACATTGCCCCGAGCGAGGCGCTGGTGAGCGAACATGCCAAGCAGGGCGGCTTTCCGGCAAATGTCATCTCAGAGGTTAGGCGGATGATCGACCCGACGACCGCGAACGCCTAGGCTCCGGCTCCGCGGTTGCCCTGGCCCGCGTGCTTGGCCACCAGCTTCCTGACGCTGGAGATGTTTCGCATCGTGGAGGTCGGCAACCGGAGCGCCCTCATCTCCGGGAGCACCCAGGCCTTGGAGTCCGGCGTCCGCACGCGGCACAGCCAGTAGTATTCGCGGCCGATCACGCGAAACTCATCCTCCTTCGTCCGGACCGCGGCGAATTTCCGCGCAATCTCCGGCTCGAGCTCCTTCTGCAGGAATCCCACATGGATCGTGATTCCCTCTTCGCCGTCCTCGGCGAAGACCCGTCCCCGTCCGATTGTCGCGACCTCTTCCAGTGTGCGCACGAAAGTGTCGACCCCGTAGCCGAGCGACACCTCGAGGTGCCCGGCAATCCGCGACTCGAGCCGGCCGCAGTCCCCGGCCTTGCTTGAAAAGATCACGTTCCCGCTCGCGATGAAGGTCTCCACGGCACCGAAACCGAGCTCCTCGAACAGGGCCTTGAGCTGGGACATCTGAAGGCGGCGCTTGCCCAGGTTGATCCCGCGCAAGAGGGCCACGTACCGTTTCATGGCGAATCGGGCGGGGCCACGTCAGTCGACAAAGAGCGCGATCTCGGCTCCCGGTCCGTGGACGCCCTCGATCAGGATGCCCTCTACGTCCGACGTCTTGGAGGGCCCCGTGCACCAGATGACGTTGGGGTCGCTCCCGAACCTCGCGACGGCCTCCACCAGGTCGGCGTGCACGTCGCGCCTGGAGATGACAGCGATGTGGGCCCAGGGCGCGAGGGCGGCCAGCCTCGAGGACGTCGTCAGGTCGCCGAGGATGATCGTGCCCGTCTCCGCGATGGCGCCCATCGCGCGCGTGATCCCGAACTGGTAGTCGTCGACCCTCGAGGCGTCGAAGACGGTCTCGACCGTGAAGCCTGCCCCGAAATGCGCCTCGAGGCCGGGCCAGACGACGGGGTCGCAGTATCCGTGCAGCCAGCCCTTTGCGCGGAGGCGCTCCGCAAGGGCCTGCGGGCCGGCAGCGACCTCGCCGTTCACGGCCGTGATGCGCGCCGTGAATTCCGCGACCGGGTCGCCGGCGTCGCGCCTCGTGCGCGCAAGCTCGAGGGGCCCGTCGTAGTCGGGCATCGCGGCGCGCTCCTTGAGGGGAGCCAGTGCTCCCCGCACCCTTGCCATGATCGCCTCTCGTTCGTCGGACATGGGGGTGTCAGCCGGGGCGATTCCCTGCCGGGGCGAGGAGCTTCTCGCGGCCGACCAGGTAGAGGAACGCGCAGAGGCCGAGAAAGAAGACCATCGAGAGGGCGTCCGAGTAGGGCCCGCTGTAGACGGGGTTGTGCGCCGCCGCCCACGTGCTGAATGCGTTGTCGAGCGGCTCCAGCCGCTCGAGCCCCTGGAGGAGCGCGATCACGATCCCGGCGAGGGCGCCTCCCGCGATGTAGCCGGAGGCCAGGAGGACCCCGGGGCTGCGGTCGCCCTCCGCCGCAAGCTGCTCCTCGCTCAGCATCTTCGCCTTGTGCTTTCGCCGCGAATGCGCGTCGACCAGGAGCCGGATCATGCCCCCGGCCCAGATCGGGCTCGACGAGGAGAGCGGCAGGTAGATGCCGACCGCGAACGCAAGCGAGGGGACGCCCGCCATCTCGAGCGTGAGGGCGATCATGACCCCGAGGAGGACGAGGGACCAGGGCAGCCTGTGCCCGAGGATGCCCTTGATGATGTAGGAGATCAGCGTCGCCTTCGGAGCGAAGAACTTCTGCACGGTCGAGCCGTCCGGCCGGTGGGTGTAGGTCCCGTTGATGCCGGGATCGACGAGCCAGACGGCGTTGCCGGCCGGGTCGACGAGGTACTTCTCGGCGGCGCCACCGGAGGTGTCGCTCCGGTGCCAGACGAGGTAGGTCCTCGGGTCGTCGCGCGCCTGCACGCCCCTGAGCTTCTCGGTCTGCGTGAGGCCCGCCACGTCCACGTGGAGCCCGGCCGGGGCGATCGAGGAGACGGGGACGTAGGTCACATCCGCGTTGTTGAGCGCGATCAGGATCGGCCCGAGGGCCAGCGCGGAGGCGAACGCCCCGAGGAGGATGGCGACCTGGAGATGGCTCGGGGTCGCCCCGATGATGTAGCCCGTCTTCAGGTCCTGGGACGTGCTCCCGCCGTTCGAGGCCGCGATGCAGACGATGGCGCCCACGGAAAGCGCGGTCACGTAGTAGGCGCTCCCGGTCCACCCAACCAGGAGGAAGATGAGGCAGGTGAGGAGAAGCGTCGCGATCGTCATCCCGGAGATCGGGTTTGACGAGGACCCGATCTCGCCCGTCAGCCGGGACGACACCGTCACAAACAGGAAACCGAAGACGACGATGAGAATCGCTCCGAGGATCTTCGCGCCCAGTCCCGCGTCGAGCAGCATGGGCGCCGCAACGATCGACGCCATGAGGACGACTATCCCGATCCCGACAAACTTCATGGGCAGGTCCCGCTCGGTCCGGGGCACGGGCCCGGCGGACGCGGCGTCGCCTCCTCCGAGGTTGAGAAAGCCCACGTCGCGGAGTCCCTCCCGCAGGCCGTGCCAGATGGTCGGGATCGACCGGAAGAGGCTGAGTATCCCGCCCGCGGCCACGGCGCCGGAGCCGATGTAGAGGATGTACGCCTGGCGGACGTCGTCGGGCTGCATTTGCGAAATGGCCATCTTGCCCGGGGCGACGACCGCCGGGATGTTCGCCCCGAAGAACTTGATCATCGGGATCAGCACCAGGTAGGAGAGCACGCCGCCGCCGCACATGAGGGCCGCGATCCTTGGCCCGATGATGTAGCCGATCCCGAGGAGCTCCGGGGAGATCTCTGCGCTCACGGATGCACCGCTGAAGGGCGCCCCGAAGATCTTCTCCGGCGTGTCCTTCCAGAGCCGGCCCACCCGGTTGAGGACATTGTAGACGATCCCGACGCCGAGTCCGGTGAAGATCGACCTCGCACCGGGCGCCTTGCCGAGGCCCGCGGCCTCGTCCGCGCGCATCTGGGCCAGGGCCCCCGGGGAGGCGAGCGCCCGGTCGGCCGCCGAGGCGCCGGCCGTGAGGACGGCCGCGCACGCGGTCCCCTCGGGATACTTGAGGATCCCGTGCTCCTTCACGATCAGGGCCCGGCGGAGCGGGATCATCATGAGGATCCCGAGGAGGCCGCCAAGGACGGCGACGAGGAGCACCCGGGAGAGCTCGAGGTCGAAGCCCAGGATCATGATGGCCGGCATCGTGACCCCCACCCCGAACGCGATGGATTCCCCCGCCGAGCCCGCGGTCTGCGTCACGTTGTTCTCGAGGATCGTCGCGTCCCTCATTCCCAGCTTCGAGAGCAGGCGGAAGAGCGCGAGCGAGATGACGGCGACGGGGATCGAGGCGCTGACCGTGAGGCCCACCTTGAGGACGAGGTAGAGGGAGGACGCCCCGAACCCGATGCCCAGGACAACGCCGGTCACGAGCGCCCGCACCGTGAATTCGGCCATCTGCGTCCCCGGCAGGATGAAGGGTTCGTGGACGGGCCTGGGCTGTGTCGGCGATTCCATTGTTCTTATTGCGCCCGCGGCTTGCGTCGCGCCTTCAGCCATTTGCGGAACTCCCCTCCCCGCCACCTCGGGAGCACCCGCGACGACTCCCAGGCGCGCAGCGCGGGGACCGGGATCAGGCTTGTCGGCAGGTAGTTGACGATTCTGCCGCCCGCAAGGGCGGCCCTCCAGGCGGCCGGCTGCGTCGCCAGGATCGCCCAGGCGCCCATCGGCGGCGTGCCCGGCGAGGGTACGCCCTCCTGGTAGGCCTTGTCGCGAAGGCGCAAGAGGAGGTCGGGGATCGGGATGTCGACCGGGCAGACCTCGTTGCACGCCCCGCACAGGCTCGAGGCCTTGGGCAGGTCGGCCTTCTCCGGGAAATGCTTGCCCAGCATGAGCGGGGAGAAGACCGCCCCCACGGGCCCCGGGTAGACGCTCCGGTACGCGTGCCCGCTCGCCTGCCGGTACACCGGGCACACGTTCAGGCAGGCGCCGCACCGGATGCAGCGCAGGATGTCCCGGCAGTCGCTGGCGAGGATGTCCGTGCGGCCGTTGTCGACGAAAATGACATGCATCTCATCGGGGCCGTCCGGCTGGCCCCGCGCGCGCGCTCCGAGGATGAACTCCGTGTAGACCGTCAGCTGCTGCGCGGTCGCCGAGCGCGCGAGGAGGTTGAGGAGGAGCGCCAGGTCCCGGTCCTTCGGGAGGATCTTCTCGATCCCGACGAGGGCGATGTGGCAGCGCGTCGCCGCCAGGCAGAAGCGCGAGTTGCCCTCGTTCGTCACGAGGACCAGCCGGCCCGTCTCCGCGACCACGAAGTTGGCCCCCGTGAGCGCCACGCCGGCCTCCAGGTACTTGCGTCGCATGAACGCCCGGGCCCGCTGCGTGATGACTCCCGCCTCGTCATTGTAGGCGCCGAGCCCGTTCTTCTCGAAGAGCTCGGCTATCTGCCGGCGGTTCTTGTGGATGATCGGCTTGACGATGTGGGACGGGGTGTCGTGGTCCAGTTGCACGATGAATTCCCCGAGGTCCGTCTCGAGGATCTCGATCCCGCGCTTCGCCAGGTAGTGCTCGAGCTCGATCTCCTCGCTGACCATGGTCTTCGCCTTGACGATCTTCGTCGCCCCCCGCGAGAGCATGATCGCGTGGACCGCCTCGCACGCGGACTCGGCGGTCGCGGCCCAGTGGACCTTCACCCCGTTCGCCGCGAGCCTGGCCTCGGCCTGCGGCAGGTACGTGTCGAGGTTCTCGACGACGTGCTGCTTTATCTCCCCGGCGAGGTGCCTCAGGCGGTCGGGGTGGCCGTAGTGGTCGAAGAGGATCTTCGTGCGCTTCTCGTGGCCGATCTTCGAGCCGCCGAGGACATTTGCCCGGGTCCACGCCGGGAGCGACGCCGCGAACTGGTCGATCGGCTGCTTCTTCATCGCGCGGCCTTGAGGGAGTCGCGCAGCACCTGGGCCACGTGGAGGGACTTGACCTGCATGCCCTCCTTGTCGGCGAGGCCCTGGAGGTGCATGAGGCAGCCCATGTCGCCCGAGACCAGCAGGTCGGGCTTCGCCTCGAGCACGAAGCCCAGCTTCAGGTCGCCCATCGCCTTCGAGATGTGGGGGAAGCTGACGGAGAACGTGCCCCCGAAGCCGCAGCACTGCTCGCCCTCGCCGAACTCGACGAGGCGCAGGCCCGCGATCGACCCGAGGAGGAGCGCGGCGGCCTCGCCGCTCCCGGTCCCGCGCGTGTGGCACGAGCGGTGGAGCGCCACGGCCGCGTCGAAGCGGCCCGGCCACGCCTTCACGCCGAGGCCGTTCACGATGAAGTCGCAGAGCTCCCACGTGCGCCGGCCGAGGCCCTCGATCTCCCCCAGGTCGGGCTCCTTCTCGAACTCCAGGCGGGCCCCGTGGAAGAGCATGGCCGCGCACGACCCCGAGGGGACTACGACCGGGTCCTCCCCGGAGAATGTCTGGGCCGCGTGGCGCACGACCTTGCGCGACGCGTCCCAGTTGCCGCCGTTGAACGCTGGCTGGCCGCAGCAGGTCTGGGCCTCGGGGAAACCGACGTCGCAGCCGAGGTGCTCAAGCACCTCGACCGTCGCGGCCGCGACGTCGTCGTGGAACGCGTCGCAAAGGCACGTCGCCATGAGCTGGACGCGCCTCCCTGCGATCGGGTTGCGGCCGGCGGTGAGCATCACCAGATCGAGACGCGCTCCGCGGCGGGCCGGCGCATGGGGGCGCCCTCGGGCACGTCGAAGGCCGCGGCGAACTCGTCGAGGTTGGAGAGCGGGCCGTTGACCCGGAAGCGCGACGGGGAATGCGGGTCGGTGTTCACCTGGAGCTGCTCCGACTCGGGGCGGTCCTTCTCCCTCCAGTCGTTCGCGAAGCTCAGGAAGAAGCGCTGCTCCGGCGTGAACCCGCCGATTTTCCCCTGGGGATGCCCGGAGAGGACCTTCTTCAAGGCCGTGAACGAGAGCTTCAGGCCCCCCAGGTCGGCGATGTTCTCTCCCTGGGTGAGCTCGCCGTTCACATGGATGCCTCCGGCCGCGACGTAGCCGTTGAACTGCTTGATGATGGCGGCCGCCCTCTCGTTGAAGCGCTTCTCGCTCTCCGGGCTCCACCAGTCCCTCAGGTTTCCCTTGGCATCGTACTGCCGGCCGTTGTCGTCGAAGCCGTGCGTCATCTCGTGGCCGATCACGGCCCCGACGGCGCCGTAGTTGACGGCGTCGTCCGCGGAGGCGTCGAAGAAGGGCGGCTGGAGGAAACCCGCCGGGAAGACGATCTCGTTCATCGGCGGGTCGTAGTAGGCGTTGACGGTCGGCGGGGTCATCTGCCACTCGGTGCGGTCGACCGGCTTGCCGATCTTCGCCAGGTCCCGCTTGGTGGCGAACTCGTTCGCGCGGAGCACGTTGAGGACGTACGGCCCTCGGTCGATGACGAGCGTGCTGTAGTCGATCCACTTGTCAGGGTAGCCGATCTTGATCCCCATGGCGTCCAGCTTGACGAGCGCGGCCGCGCGCGTCGCCTCGTCCATCCATTCCAGCTTCTGGATCCTCTCGCGCAGGGCCGCCTTTATGTTGAGGACGAGCGCCAGCATGCGCGCCTTGGCCTCCGGAGGGAAAGCCTGCGCGACATAGAGCTGACCCAGCGCCTCGCCAATGTCCTCGTCGATCACGACGAGGACCCGCTCCGAGCGGTTCCGCATCGTCGGCGTGCCGTTGAGCACCGTCCCGAAGAACGCGAAGTTCTCGTCCACGAACGGGCTGCTCAGGTAGCGGGCGTTGTCATGGATCAGGTGCCAGCGGAGGTAGGCCCTCCAGTCCGCGATCGGCGCAGCAGCCACCTGGGCGTCGAGCGCCTGGACGAATTCCGGCTGGTTGACATCGAGGGAGGCGGGGGCGTCGAGTCCGACTCCGGTGAAGAACGGGTTCCAGTCAAAGTGCGGCGAGAGCTTCGCCAAGTCGGCGAGCGCAATCCTGTGGTAGTTGGCAACGGGATCGCGCAGGTCCGCGGCGGACTTCGAGCCCCTCGCGAGCGCCGTCTCGAGGCCCATGATGGAATTTGCCTCGGCCTGGGCGTCCGCGGGCGAGTCCCCTGCAAGCCCGAGCATCTTGGCCACATGCGCGACATACTTCTCCCGGAGCTTCTTCGAGGCGTCGTCGTCTCGCAGGTAATAGTCGCGGTCCGGGAGCCCGAGGCCCCCCTGTCCCATCCCCGCGATCACCATGTTGCTGTCCTTGGGGTCCTGCTCGGAGCCGAAGTTGAGGCACACCCCCACCCCCACGCGCTGCAGGTGCCCGACCTCGCCGGGGAGGTCGGACGGGGACCGGATCGCGGCAATGCGGTCAAACTCGCCCCTGAGCGGGCCGACACCCACGGACTCGACCGTGACCGTGTCCATGCCGCTGTAATAGAAGTCGCCCACAAGCTTCTCAATGAACCCGGGATCCTTGGCCGCCGCCGCCTTCACGACGATGCCGTGGAGGATTGCCTGGTTGCGGTCGTACACCTCGTAGCCCGACCCGTAGCCGGCGTGGTCGGCCGGGATCACGGCCTTCTTGAGCCATCCCCCCACGGCGTATTCGTAGAAGTCGTCCTGGGGCTTGACCGAGGTGTCGAAGTTCGCGGGGTCGATGTCGGCGTGGCAGGCGGCTGCGACGAGGAGCCCGGCCGGGAGGAGGAAAAGCTTCATGGTTGGGAATACGCGCCTTCGCGGGGCTCCAAATGATTCCCGCGTGGCCAACGGGCGCAAGCGCGATGATGGTGAACCGGCCCCGCGGCCTGACGGGCGGCGCCGTTCAGGGGTTGGCCGGCGGGCGCGGGGACTTCGCGCGCAGCCTCGAGTAGAGCGTGGCCAGCCGCGGCATATCGACCCCGATCGCCTGCGCCCGGCGCAGCGGCTCACCCCAGATCGCCTCCACCTCGACCTCACGGCCCGCGAGGAAGTCGACGAGGCTCGAGGGCTGGTAGGGGCCCATCGGCGGCGTGACGTCAAATTGCTTCCTTAGGTATTCGTCTGGGATCTCGAAGCCGAAGCCCCGGGCCGCGCGCTGGATCTCTCGCATGAGGGCGCGCACCTCCTCCGCGAGGGCCGGGTCAGCGCAGATCCTGTCGGTCGTCAGGCCCTCGGCGACCGAGAGGCCGTTGAACGGGATGTTCCAGACAAGCTTCCTCCAGCGGGCCTCGAGAAGGTTGTCGACGACCGTGATGGCCATCCCGGAGGCCTTGAGCTGGCCCGCCAGCTCAAGGATCCGGGCGCCGGGCGGGCCCCCGAACCTGCCGACCGAGATGACCGGCGGGCTGAAGCCCGTCACTTCGCCCGGCCCTGTCCGCATGCTGGCCATGAAGACAAGGCCCCCCGCCACGCGCTCCGCCCCGAAGAGGCCGGCGAGGAACTCGTCCGCCCCGAGCCCGTTCTGGAGGGTGAGGATCACGGTCCGGGGGCCGAGGAGCGGGCCCACGAGTCCGGCGGCGGCGCCCGACGAGGTCGTTTTCAGGGAGACGATGGCGAGGTCGACCTTGCCCACCTCCCCGGGCGATCCGAACGCCAGGGCGGGCCGGAGCTCGATCACTCCGCTGCGCTCCCGCAGGATCACGGATCCCCTTGCCTTCACCGCGGCCAAGTCTCCGCGCATGAGGAAGCGCACGCTGGCGCCGGCGGCCCCCAGGCGCGACCCGAAGTAGATTCCGATAGCCCCCGAGCCTACGATTCCGACCGTGGGGAAGGGCAGTTCCATGCCAACGCGGCCTAAAGCACCGCGTTGTCGGTGAGCCTGATCTCGTTCACCCAGGCCGCGATGCACATGAGCGTCTTGCCGGGGACGACCTCGCGGGTGGGCTCCATCGTGGACGCGTCCACGATCGACGCATAGATGACCCGGACCCGGTTGTTCCGCCCAAGGATATGGGTCGCCTCGGCGACGAGCCGGTCCGAGCTGCGCACCCCGGACTCAACCATCTCGCCTACCTTCTTGAGCGCGGTGCTGATCGCTACCGCCTCCTGGCGGAGAGCAGTCGTAAGCTCGCCGTTCCTCACGCCCGCGGCGAGCCCGTCCGCCTCGCGCACGGTGGGGACCACAACGAGGTCCACCGTGTAGTTGAGGTCCGCCACAATCTTCCTGATGACCGCGGCGTGCTGGGCGTCCTTCTGGCCGACGAAGAGGCGGTCCGGCCCGATGATGTTGAAGAGCTTCGCGACGAGGGTCGCCACCCCCCGGAAATGCGTCGGGCGCGAGACGCCGCAGAGCGTCCGGCTGACGGCCTCCTCGGAGACGTAGGTCGAGTAGCCTCGCGGGTAGATCTCGTCGGCCGAGGGCGCGAACACGGCGGCCACCCCCAGGCTCTCGCACAGCGCAAGGTCGGCCTCGCGGCTCCTCGGGTAGCCGGCGTAGTTCTCGCTCGCGCCGAACGAGAGGGGGTTGACGAAGATGGAGACGACGACGGGGGCGCCGGACGCGACGGCGGCCCGGATGAGCCTCTCGTGGCCCGCATGGAGCGCCCCCATGGTCGGCACAAGCGTCAGGCTGCCGCCCTTCGACCGCAGCCGGCCGGCGAGAGCTCGCATGTTGGGGACCGTCTCTATTGTTTCCATGGGGCGAACCAAGGGCTTGAACAATGCGCCCCCAGGGGGTTTGTTCAAGGTTTTCGGCCGGCCGCGGCCCACTTCACGCAACCTTTACCAGACCCCCCATGATCCGGATCAACGAGAACTACTCGAAGCTGGCGGCGTCCTACCTGTTCGCCGACATCGCGAAGCGCGTGTCCGCGTATGTCGCGGCGAACCCGGATAAGCCGGTCATCCGCCTCGGGATCGGGGACGTGACAGAGCCCCTTCCGGCCGTGTGCGTCGAGGCGCTTCACGCCGCCTCGGACGAGATGTCTCAGAGGTCCACATTCCGCGGGTACGGCCCCGAGCAGGGCTACGCGTTCCTCCGGGAGGCCGTCGCCAAGGCCGACTACGCGGCGCGCGGCTGCGCGATAGAGCCCGACGAGATCTTCATCTCGGACGGCTCAAAGTGCGACTGCGGCAACATCCAGGAGATCTTCGCGACGGACATCCGGCTCGCGATCCCCGACCCCGTGTACCCGGTCTATGTGGACACGAACGTGATGGCCGGACGGACGGGAGCGGCCGTCGGCGGCCGCTACGAGGGGATCCTCTACCTGGAATCGACCCCGGCGAACGGGTACGTGCCCGCGGTCCCGGCGGAGCCGGCCGACCTCATCTACCTCTGCTTCCCCAACAACCCGACCGGCGCCGTGGCGACCCGGGAGCAGCTCGCCGCGTGGGTCGCCTACGCGAGGCGCAGCAAGGCGGTCATCCTCTTCGACTCCGCCTACGAGGCCTACATCCGCGACCCCGCGGTCCCGCGCTCCATCTATGAGATCGAGGGCGCCCGCGACGTCGCGATCGAGTTCAGGAGCTTCTCAAAGACGGCGGGGTTCACGGGCCTGCGCTGCGCCTACGCGGTCGTCCCGAAGACGCTCGTCGCCTGGGACCGCGCCGGCAAGCCGCACGCGCTCCACTCGCTCTGGAACCGCAGGCACACGACGAAGTTCAACGGCGTCTCCTACCCCGTCCAGAGGGCGGCCGCGGCGATCTACACGGACGAGGGCCGGCGCCAGACGCGCGCGCTGACCGACTTCTATCTCGGCAACGCGCAGCTCATCCGGGCTGCGATGGCCCGGCTCGGCCTTCCGTGCGTCGGCGGGGAAAACGCGCCGTACATCTGGGTCAACGTCGGCCGAGACTCCTGGGAGTTCTTCGACCTCCTCCTCAACCGGGCCCAGGTCGTCTGCACCCCCGGGGCAGGATTTGGCAGGTGCGGCGAGGGCCACGTCAGGATCAGCGCCTTCAACAGCCGCGAGAGCGTCGAGGCTGCGCTGGAGCGGATCGGCGACGCGCTGGCCCGGCCCTAAGGCTTCTCCGGGAGCTCGGAGGCGACCTCCTGGGCCAGGAGGTCAACGTCCGCCCTGAGGAGCGCGGCCAGCCGGTCGAAGTCCGTTCCGTCCCAGCCTTGCGCCGGCGCCTCGAAGAGCTTGCGCGAGACAATCCGCGATCCGGACCCCGTGGTCGAGACCTCGATAACGGCCGCCATGTTTGCGGAGAATTTCCCGTCGGCGCCCACCGAGCCCTCGAAGCGGACAACGTCGATCGCGACATCGTAGTCGCGCGCCTGGTCGAAGGGGAAGGGCTCGGCGTACACCTGCGCGACCTCGGGCGCCGCCAGGAGCCTCGAGCGCACGATGCGCGTCAGCGCGGTGTCGAGCGGGTCCGCCCAGCGCCTGTAGTCCTCGAAGCGGACCTCGTTGGCTCCCGTGCGCACGACCATCTCCTTGCGGTTGAGGTAGCTCTCGAGGCGCACCGTCCTGATCCCGACCCGCAGCGTGCCCGCCGGCGCCTGGACCGCCGCCAGGGCGGGCAATTCCGCCCCGGAAAGGACGAAGAACCGGGTGGAGTCCTCCTGCGGGGGCGGGACGACGTTGCAGCCGGAGGAAGCGAGGAGGGCGAGCGCGCCGCACAGGGCGAGGAGGCGGGTCTTGGGATGGCTCATGGGAGACGGCCTCACTTCGCGGGCTGCTTGCGCCCGGAGATGATGGCGTTGGGATTGCGTTCCAGGAAGTCGGCCAGCTGCTGGATGGAATCGGCCGCGTCGGCGATCTTCCGGAGCGCGTGGCCGGCGTCGGAGCCCAGGCCCTGCTGGGCGTCGATGAAGGCCTTGGCGGAGCCCGCCGCCGCGTCGAACGAGGCGAGGGCCGCCTTCGCCTCGGCGAGCGTCGCCTGCAGGTCCTTCCCGTTGGAGCCGACCTGGCTGTCCAGCCTCGCGATCGCGCCCCGCAGGTCGTCGAGCGTCTTGTTCAGGTTCACGAGCGTGCGCAGGACGTCCGGCGAGCGGGCGAGCGCGTCCACCGATTCGCCGGTCTTCTTCCACTGGGCGACGAGCCCCTTGAAATCGACGCCGTCGATCCTCTGGGTCGTCTCCGCAAGCAGCCTCTTCAGGTTGTCAGACAGCCCCTGGAAGTCGACCTGCTGCATGTGCGAGAGGAGCGCCGTCGCGCTCGCCTGGAACTCCGAGATCGGCGACGGGGCCGACGGGATCACGACGTACTTCACGTCGGTCGTCAGGCTCGTGTCCGGATAGCGGTGCGGGTCCATGAAATCGAGCTCGACGAAGAGGAGACCGGTCGCGAGGCCGATCACCTCCAGCTGGGCCCGCAGGCCCCTGTCCACGAGCGACTGCAGCGCCTCCCTGTCCGAGATGTCGAGGTTCGCCCCGTTCTCGTCGGTGATCGATCCGCGGTTGATCTCGCACAGGACCGCTGCCACGGACTTGCTGGTCGCGCGGTCGTAGCGGATCGAGATCCCGACGACATGGCCCACGCGCACCCCGCGCAGCTTCACGGGCGAGCCCTCGTCCAGGCCGCTGATCGACTCGTCGAAGTACACCATGAAGCGCTCCGGCTTCGAGAAGATGCTCAGGCTCCCCAAGGCGAGGAGGGCGATGATCCCGATCGCGAAGGCGCCGACGACAAACGCTCCGACCACGGCTGGGCTGATCTTGGTTTTCATGTCCGTGGTCGCACTATCGTGACCGGATCGTCCTCCGTGTCAAAAACTCTACTACCTTCGTGTCGGCGGCGCCTGCGGCGAGCTCCGCCGGGGTTCCCTCGGCCACGATGCCGCGCGTGTCGACGTCGAGCATGATCAGCCGGTCGGCGATGCCGACGATGGAGTCCACGTCGTGGGAAACGATGACGATCGTCGTCCCGAAGGTGTCCCTTATCTGGACGATGAGCCGGTCCAGGTTGCGGGCGGTCACCGGGTCAAGGCCCGCCGAGGGCTCGTCGAAGAACACGATCTCCGGGTCGAGCGCGAGGGCCCGGGCGAGGCCGGCCCTCTTGCGCATGCCCCCGCTGATCTCGGAGGGGTAGTACTCCTCGAACCCGGCCAGGCCCACCTGCGAGAGCCTGAAGGCCGCGATGCGCGAGATCTCGTCCGCCGGCAGGCGCGTGTACTCCTCGAGGGGGAGCCCGATGTTCTGGCTGAGCGTGAGCGACGTCCAGAGGGCGCCGCCCTGGAAGGAGAGCCCGAAGGTCTTCAGCATCGCCCGCCGCCCGGCGGTGTCCGCGCTCGTGAACGAGACGCCGTTGAAGCGCACCTCCCCCGCCACCGGCGTCGCAAGCCCCACCATGTTGCGCAGGAGGGTCGTCTTGCCGACGCCGGTGCCCCCGATGATGAAGAAGATCTCCGCCCTGCGGACGCTGAACGAGACCCCCTCGAGTACCCTCCTGTCCTGGTAGGCGCAGGCGAGCCCGGAGACCTCGATTGCTGGTGTCTCCTCCGCGCTCACATGCCGATGGCGTTGAACACGACCGCGAAGACCGCGTCCGCGACGATGATGAACAGGATGGAGGTCACGACCGCCGAGGTCGCCGCGTTGCCGACGCCGGCCGCGTTGCTCTCGGCCTGGAGCCCGCGCAGGCAGCCCGAGAACCCGACGATGAGGCCGAATACGACCGCCTTGATGACCCCGACCGCGACGTCCGATATGTCGACGATCGTCAGCATCTCGACCCAGTACGCCGCGGGCGGGATCTGGAGCGTCACGTAGGCGATCGCCATCCCGCCGAGGATGCCCAGGCAATTGGCGTACATCGCAAGGAGCGGCATCATGAGGCCGAGCGCCATGACGCGCGGCAGGACGAGGAACCGCACCGGCGAGATCCCCAGGACCGAGAGCGCGTCTATCTCCTCGTTCGCCTTCATGCTCCCGATCTCGGCGGCGTACGCGGCCCCCGTGCGCCCCGCGAGGACGATGCCCGCCATCATGGCGCCCATCTCGCGGGTCATCGCTACTCCGATCAGGTCGGCGACCCAGATGTCGCCGCCGAATCTCCGCAGCACGATGGCCCCGGAATAGGCGAGCGTCACGCCGACGAGGAAGCTGATAAGTGAGACGATGGGAAGGGCCATGGCGCCGCATTTCTGCATCTCGCCCACGCAGTCGAACCAGCGGAACCCGGCGCGGCCCGCGACAAGGCGCGTGGCGGCGATCCAGCATTCCCCGATGAACTGGAGGAACCCGCGCGCCTGCGCCATCGCGTCGCCGGTCGCCAGGCCCACGTAGGTGAGGACGCTGTGGGAGTGGTCGCTCCGGGTCTCGATCCGCATCGAGGCCTCGAACTGGCCGGAGAGGATGCCGAGCTTTTCAGGCAACGCGGTGGTGTCGCAGGCGACCTTCATGTCACTGCACCAGCGGCGGGCCTCGCCGACGAAGGCGACGAGGGAGGTGTCCCAGTGGGAGAGCCCGTCCGCACGGAGGCTCACCGCCGCGGGCTTAGCGTCCCCGACCACCGCGGCCCACCGAGGGGTCCGGCCCGAGAGGGTCCAGGAACCCCCAAGGGCCACCTGAAGCACCGCGTTCTCGGTGCCGGTTTGGGCGCTGGCGCCTAGGGCCTCCGGGCTCGCGGGCATCGCCGCAAATGTCGGCCCCCGGCGCCCGCCGCGCCAGATTAAATTACGGGGAGGCGGAGCGGGTCCACTGGACCCAGACGATTTCCCAGCGCCCCCCCCTCCTGGCGTAGATGGCGGAATATCGGGTTCGCACGGTCGCCCCGCTCGCCCTCTCGTAGGTCACCAGGGCCGCAACGAGCGCCGAGTCCCCGAATTCCCGGATCGTGACCCCGTGCAGCCGCAGGTCCCGGGCGTCGGGGGGCTCGGCCGCCTCCCGCAGGAACTCCGCCTTGTCGATCACGCGGCCGTCCGCGAGGACCCCGGCGAAGTCGTCGCCCAGGAGGACCCGGAAGCGGGCCACGTCGCAGGCGAGGAACGCGCGCACGTAGTCGTCATTCAGCTGGCGAAGGACGGGCTCGTCGGCCCCGGGGATATCGGCCGCAGCAGCCGGGCCTGCGAGGACCAGGATTGCGGCGAGCGCGCACGCGGGGCGTACCATGCCCCTCAGGATTGGGCGGACCGCCCCCGGGATCAACGCCGGAAGAAACATGCGCCATTGATTTCGGGGGTGTTCTCGACCATCGCTCGGGGAGAAGTCCAGCAACCCAAAGTGCCAGAGTCCCCAGCACCGTCCGCGCTCACCGGAGTCGTCGAGCGCATCATCTTCCTCAACGAGGAGAACCACTACACCATCGCCGAGTTCCGGCCCGATGGCGCGGAGGGCGGCGCCCGGGCCGAGCCGGTGACGGTCGTGGGCGCGCTCCCCGGCGTGGAGTGCGGCGAGACCCTCCACCTGACGGGGGAATGGACCCGCCATCCCGAGCATGGGGCCCAGTTCAAGGTCGCCGAATTCAGGAGCGAGCTTCCCGCGAGCGTCTACGGCATCCGCAAGTACCTGGGGAGCGGGCTCGTCCCCGGGATCGGCCGGGTCTACGCGAACAAGATCGTCGACGCCTTCGGCACCGACACGTTCCGCATCCTCTCCGAGGAGTCCGCCAGGCTTCGCAATGTCGCCGGGATCGGCCGCAAGAGGGCCGCCGCGATCAAGCTCGCCTGGGACGGCAAGCGCACCGAGCGCGAGCTCTACATCTTCCTGCAGACCTACGGCGTCAGCCCCAGCCAGTGCGTCAAGCTGGTCAGGCAGTACGGGGCGCAGGCCAAGGCCGTCCTCACGAACGAGCCCTACCGGGTGGCCCGCGAGATAGAGGGGATCGGGTTCCGCACCGCCGACCGGATCGCGATCAACCTAGGCTTCGCGAACGACGCCGCGCCCCGGCTCGACGCCGGCATCCTCTACGCGATGGAGACCCTCCAGGAGGAGGGCCACACGGCGATCGGGGAGGAAAGGCTGCGCGACCACGCGACCGAGATGCTCGCAACCTCCGCGGACCTGGTCGCCGCCCGGATCGAGGCCCTCGTGGCCTCAAAGAGCCTGGTGCGGCATGCGACGGCATCCGAGGGGCCGCCGCTGCCCCTCTCTGGCCTCGCCCAGCTGCCGCAGAGCGACCGGGCGGAGCGAAAGATCGCCGAGGTGGTCGGAAGGCTCTCCGGCGCGGCGAGCGGGCTTCCCCCCATCAAGATCGAGGCCGCGATGGAGTGGGCCGAGAAGAAGGCAGGCTTCGAATTCCACGAGCTCCAGCGGGCCGCCGTCCGCAACGCCCTCTCGCACAAGATGTCGATCCTGACCGGGGGGCCGGGCACGGGGAAGACGTCCACGCTCCGCTCGCTGGTCAGCATCCTGAAGGCTAAGGGCGTGCGCGTCCACCTGGCGGCCCCGACGGGCCGGGCGGCACAGCGGCTGGCGGAGACGACCGGCGGCTACGCCTCCACGATCCACAGGCTCCTCAAGTACGACCCCGCCGCCGGCTTCACGGCCAACGAGTCCCATCCGCTCGCGACCGACTTCCTCATCGTCGACGAGGTCTCGATGCTGGACACGCGCCTCGCCTCGGCGCTCTTCCAGGCCGTGCCCTCGCGCTCGCACCTGCTGCTCGTCGGGGACACGGACCAGCTCCCGAGCGTCGGCGCGGGCAACGTCCTCCAGGACCTGATCACGGCGTCGCGGGCGCCCGTCACGCGCCTCTCGGTCATCTTCCGCCAGCAGGGCCAGAGCGGCATCGTGACGACCGCCCATGCCATAAATTCCGGGGACACCTCGCTTCCCGCCGTCGCCTCCTCGGTCGAGGCCGTCCAGCCGTCGGGCGACCTCACGTTCGTCCTGGCCGAGTCCGCGGAGGACTGCGTGCGCAAGGTGATCCAGATCTGCACGGAGTTCATCCCGCGGAACCTCGGCCGGATCGACCCCGTCTCGGACGTCCAGGTGATGGCCCCGATGCACAAGGGCGTCGCGGGAGTCGCCAACCTGAACCTCCAGCTGCAGGGCGCGCTCAACGGCCGCTCCCGAGGCATCCGGACGCCGTCCGGGGAGTTCAGGGCCGGCGACAAAGTCATCCAGCTGCGCAACAACTACGACAAGAACCTCTTCAACGGCGACATCGGCGCTGTCACGGCGACGGACGCCGGATCCGGTGAGGTCAGGGCCGACTTTGACGGCGAGTCCCACACCTTCACCCGAGCAGAGACAGGGGACCTGGCGCTCGCCTACGCGATCAGCATCCACAAGTCGCAGGGGAGCGAGTACCCCGTCGTCATCGTCCCGCTCCTGAAGGCGCATTTCATGATGCTCCAGCGAAACCTCCTCTACACGGCCGTCACGCGCGGCAGGAGGAAAGTGTTCATCGTGGGAGAGCCGGCCGCCTACGCCATGGCCGTGAGGAACCGGGAATCGAAGCTGCGCGTCACCCACCTGCGGGAGAAGCTGGCGGCGTCGCTGGGATCCTGATCCTCCCGGGAGTTCGGGCGCCGCCCGCGGCGTCCCGGCCTAATGCGCCGCCGGCGCCGCCTTTGGCCGGGGATTATTCGGGTTCGGCGCGTCCGACGGCAGCTCCTCGCGGACAACGACCGGCTCGCCGACCTCCACCTTGCCCTCCTTCATCGCGGGACGATCCAGCCGCACCGGTCCGTCGGTCTCGTGGCCGATATAAGTCGCGGCGCTCGACGCCATCTGCGGCAGCGATTCGTCCATCGAGACGCCGCGCGAGGAGGTGCTGATCCTGGTCTGCCAGAGCACGACAATGTTGCCCTTGACCGCCGCATCGTAGTCGCACGCGGTGGCAATGATGAAGTAGAGATTGTCGGAGGCGGTCTCCACGAGGAACGTCGTCCGCAAGCTCCTGTTTTCGAACCAGTGGAAGGTGCCCGTTTCCAGCGCCTCGCTCCACTCGGCCGCAAACTTTGTCCCGCCCACTATCGCCGCCCGCTCCAGCAGGTTGCGAACCTGCAGGTCGTCCATCGGACCGCTCACATTGTTCGCGCCCGGCTGGGCGAGTTGGCTCACCTGGTCCATGTCGCTCAGCTTGTTGAACGAGCCCCACCGGTAGTAGATGTAGATCGTCGGCGGATGCCCGGCGCGGGCAGGCAGGTATCCGCCGTCGCTCAGCGATTTCGTCATCAGGTTCGCGAGATCCGCAGGCTTCGGCGCCCTTTCGCCCCCGATTACGTCGCCGACCGTGGCCTGCCCGCCGTCTTCACCTGAATAGTAGACCGGATGCTGCGGCGAGGCAACGGGCGCCGCGTGCCCGGCCTTGGACAGCTCCGTCACGATCATCACGTCGAGGTGCGGATTGGCCTGGAACGCCTTGGGGATCAGGCTGAAGTCGCCCGTTTCCCACTTGGCCAGGGGCGCGGGCTGGCTCGGCGGAGCCGAGGGCTGCGCGTCCGCGGCCGCACGCGCGGCGACGCATCCGATGAGAAATAGCCAGCGCCAGACGGCTTTCATGGAAGAATTCCTTGCCTGTATAGGCGATCAATCCGAGTAAAGGCAAATCCGAGCCGGCCGCCACGCGGGTCCCCTGGAGCGTCACTTCCCGAGCTTTCGAAGCGCCTGGTTCACCTTCTCCAGGTCGCATGCGGCAGGATCGTAGTCCGGCCCCAGCCATCCCGTCCACTCCTTGCCGAGCTCGGAGGCCGGGTCCTTGAGGCAGGCGAGCATGTCGTGGAAGGCCTCCACCCCGCCGCAGTCCTCCGGCGGGCCAGCGCGCTCCCCGCCGATGCAGGCCGGGTAGCGGACGCCCTTGCCGGCGCCCGCGGTCTTCTCGACCCGGATGTCGACGCGCCAGCCCTCGCCGAACTGGTAGTCGTATGTCATCCGGTCGCGGTGGGCCAGGTTCAGGTCGCTCAGCGTCACATCCCGGTCGTCCTCCACCACGAGGTCGTCGCGCTTCTGGGGGTTGCCGAACTTGAGGTCGTCCAGCGCGAACATGTGCGTCTGGTAGTCGAACCAGTCGAATGCAACCTGGATCGAGTCATGGAGCCGGGAAAGCCACATCGTCTCCCTGACGAGGAGCCGCCTCCAGACCCTGGGCTGCGTCCCGGCGACCACGAGGCGCAGGCAAAGTACCCGCTCGGCGGCCTTCTTGGCGCCCGCGCCCCTGCCCTCTTGAAGCGAAATCATCGGTTTTTCGGCCCTACGTAATCTCCCCACCCGCACTTAGCGGGGGTTGTAATGTGTTAATTGATCGTAAAATACGCTCGAAGGACAACCCAGATGAGGCAAAAACCCCAGTTTTGGGCCGTGGGGAATCGCATAATAATTGAATCTTGCCGGAATCTTTGGCGTCATAGGCACCGGAAACAGCGAATAATCATACAACAAATAAAAAGCATACAAATGAAACTCAGCCACTCCAACAAGGGCTTCACCCTTGTCGAAATCATGATCGTCGTCGTCATCATCGGCCTCCTGGCCGCCATGGCGATCCCTGCGTTCCAGAAGGTTCGCACGAGCTCGCAGGACAAGGCCGTCCTGAACAACGC
>Ga0302326_10000057_pt1 | contig 271159 bp, 227 predicted proteins | sample Palsa_T0_3_FD_202264 | JGI IMG/M metagenome (GOLD analysis project Ga0302326, IMG submission 202264) | Peat permafrost microbial communities from Stordalen Mire near Abisko, Sweden - Palsa_T0_3 | ecosystem: Environmental > Terrestrial > Soil > Palsa > Peat permafrost | place: Sweden: Abisko... | reverse complement strand
GGCCATTCATGCGCAGACTAACGGTCCCACAACACGAGGAGCCCCCGCCATGGAATCAGTAAATCCAGCCAATATCACCCGCGAACCCTGGAACAAAGGCAAGCTGGTCGGCCAAAAGACGCCGTTCGAGCTCAAAGAGATTTGGGCAATCCGCGTACGCTTGCAAATCGCTAGGCGGTGCCGGGATCTGGCTCTGTTCAATTTGGCGATCGACAGCAAGCTTCGAGCTTGTGATTTGATGCAGCTTCGAGTGCGCGATGTCTGCCATGGCCAAATAATGGCAATGCGTGCGCTCGTGCTTCAACAGAAGACACGGCGCCCTGTCCAATTCGAAATCACCGAACCAACTCGGGAGGCGGTGTTGGCGTGGACTGCCCATTCCCGATTGAAGTCTGAGGATTTCTTGTTTCCGAGCCGCATACATGCAGGCCATTCAGCGCAATTATTGGCAAATCAACCGATAACGCCGGTCGGGTCGTCCTAGCCGACCGACTGCAGCCCGCAATGACCGGATTCTTGCGCTCGAGTCGGTGGCTAGGCGCCCACCGTCATGGCGCGGCCGGGGCCGACTTGGCTGGCCGCCAGAAGAATGGCCGGAATGTGTGGCGTAAGGTCAATCATGCGATTGGAGCGGGAACGCACTACCACGATTCCATACGGCAGCACTTTAATGTTTTGCTGAAATTCTAAATTGCGGTCAAGCGTCACAAATACATCGCACACGCCATGTGCGCGGCGCAGTAGCTCGCCGTTTTTGATTCCTGCCCAGCCGTGACTATGCACGTTTGACGCCTCATGCCCGACGAGCAGTGCGGCGAAGTCAGCCGGGAAATTCTCGTCAAGCAATATTCGCATCTGCGGCAACGGTTTCGTACGCTGCGTCAAGCACTGCAATGGCAAATTCGCGCTTTACAGATGGAAACTGGTGCAGAAATTCATCAAGGCTCTCGCCACCTTCCAGGTAATCGAAAAGGGAGCGGACTGGGACACGGGTACCGACAAACACCAGGCTGCCGCTGAGGATATCGGGGTCTCGTTGCGTAATATTGGCTAGTGTGGTCACGGCACTTCTCCTTACTCCGTAGTCAGTATAAGTCTGGTTGGCCTCGGCAGCTAACCATGAATTGGTCAACGGTGGCTCATTATCGGACTTTACGTCACCGCCACAATTATTTGCTGCTACCCACGAATTATGCAGCAAGCAGCGGTCAGATCGTATGGCGTGTAGGATAGGCTCGCGGCGTCAATCGTCTAACATTTTTGGGCGCTGGTCTGGGAGGGGGCTTGCCTCGGAGCCCGCTACTTGCCAATGCGAAGAGCCTGCAAGTGACCCGCCCATTGAGTTAATGCGTTGCGCTTCTCATCGAGGTATTGGTGCGTGTCATACGTCGCGATGATGCCGGGCTGCGCATGATTCAGGCAGCGCTCGGCAATGTCCGGGCGGATGCCGAGCTTGGCGAGGCCAATGCGTACCGTTCGCCGAAGGTCATGCAGCGTGAACGCACTTACTTTGTGTTCAGCAAAGGTGTCGAGGTGACGTGCGATGCTTCGGGTCAGCAGCTTTGGGTCCGTCGGTCCGTCGCCATCCTCAGCCGGGAATACCCAGGGGCTTCGGCCAGCCATGCGCTTTAGGCGCCTAAATTGTTCCAACGCCGGTGGTGTCAACGGGACGGAGAAGGCGATACCGGTCTTGGTTCGCTCAGCGAGGATTTCCCAGAGTGGCGCCTCGGCCTCAAGATCCAACTCGGACCAGCGGGCTCCAGTGAGTTCCGACCGCCGGACCGCCGTCAGGAGAATCAGCCGGATGGCGATTCCCGTGCGGTTTGCCCGATTGGTAACCTCATCGACGTTGGTGAGGAGGGCGGCGAGCTCTGCGTCATCGAGGGCTCGCTGGCGCGGCCGTTCGGTGCCTCCCGAACGAAAGAGCAGCTGCACCGGTGAGGATTCGACAATCTGCCGGTGGATGCCGTACCGGAACAATTGGGAGAGCAATCCGGCCACGCGATTGCCCGGGAATCCACGGGGTGCAAGGGGTCGCAAGTTCGAATCTCGTCGCCCCGACCAAGTACTTACGCGTGTGAGCTTGCCTGCGCCTGCATGGCGGTTGCAAATCGGGTCGATCCCACCAGCGCACTGCTGCGCAAAGAAGCGAGAAAGCGCTTCGCGACTCTCTTCAATCGGAGTTTTGATGCCAGCCGCCGCCCGACTGCTGATACGTCGACGGATAGCGATGGCTCCAGCTCACGCTGCCGTCGGGCGAGTAAGACAACACCAGCCCTTCGTAGGTATCGAGACACCCGTACGGCAGCACGCGGTTGACCCCGATCACTTGTAACTCCGTGGACGCCACGACATAGCACTGCGCGGCCTGCGCGATCTCCGAGCAAAACATGTTGCCATCGCCGCTCGCCGGGCCCGATCCCGTGGGCAGCGGGCAAGTTCCCGAACTCGGGGGGGCGCATACGCCGGCGCCCGCGGGCGGTGTGATGTAAGCGACCTGGCAAGCGGAAAACCAGATCTTGTCGATCAAACCGCGCCATGCGCTGAATTTGCTCGCGTCGGAGCGCCTGATACCTGCCCCGCACAGCAGGAATGCAGGCGCCCCGTGACACCTGAAGACCATGTTCTTGAGCTTGCCGCCTGTTGCGTTTTTGGCTACCTCCGCAACCCAACCGATCATATGGTCGACCGTTTCGTTCTGTAACACGCCCCAGGTGTTCCACATCTGAACCTTGTTGGTCGAGCGCGAATCGTTCAAGCCCATGTGGGGAGCATCGAGATGAATCATGATCTACCTCCGGCAATTAGGGTGAATCAGCGCACTTGTCCGCCGGTTCGATCTTACCCCATTCGGATAGCGGCCCAAAGTGGCGAGCAGCAACGCTGCGCAGCAGCACAGGCCCGCGAACACGCGATGGCGCGTGGGCGGTGGCCGATGAGGTAGCAACTGACAGGATGACGTCAGTGACTGCTTGAGAGATCCTCGTCCGTCAGAACGATGGGGGCTCCGTGCGGCGTACGCTCCGCAGCGTGTCGCCACGCCTCTTGAAGACGACTGAGCTCCTGATTGGACGCGACGCCCTTGGCGGCGACCAGCCTTTCCAGAGCCTCCAACCAGTGCAGATAGTAGGCCTCGCCGAGGTTCGGCTCGTCGTGACGCGCGGCGGAGCGGATCTCCTGCGATAGGGCGTTCGACCATTCAAGCCACGTGAACACTCCGCGCTCGTGGAGCGACACTGTCATCGCAAATGCATGCGCTTGCCACGGCTGCTCGAACACCGGCCCCTCGGCATCGCGAGGCAACCCGGGCAACGCGTCGAGGATCGACTCGGCGGCGTTCACGCGGGCTCGAGATAGGGTTGCCAGGCGTCGAAGGACACGCGGTGCCCGGGAGCGGCCTCCGTCCCCCACAATTCCCGCGCCTCAAACACCACCGTGTAGAGCCATTGAGGATCTTCGCCGAGGCCTTGGGCGTGGGAATCGGCAAACACGTGCGCGCCGAGGATGCGTTCGATGATGCCGGTCCTGCCACGAAGATAGGCGGGCAGCCGAGTATGGTGATCGACCGGTGTCGCGCGCGTGACGACGCGTTGGCCAAGCCGGTAGCGCGCGGAGCCGGTCACCGTGCGCTCCGTCGGCGAGCCCTTTGCAAGCCGTGCGGCAACCTGATCCGCCGTCAAGATCCGGCTGACCGGCTTGGGCGGGTGCCGAGCACGGCCGGCGGCGAGTTCTTCAGCCGTCACCAGACCTTTCGCGACGAGCAGCTCCTCGAGCCCACCCAGCCAGATCTCGTAGTAGCTGAGATCGAGATAGTCCGGCAGCGTCTCGCGTGCGGCGCGAAACATATCGAGATTCCAGCAGCCGGTCGCGCCCATCGCCAGACTCAGTGCCAGAACTCGCGACTCCCAGGCGGCATGGAACACGGAGTCCTCCGCTTCTTGCACCACCGGACCCAAGTCTGGCCGGCCGCCCAGATCGGCATGAGTCGTGTAGGGCACGTCATGCCTCCGCAGGCGTCCGCGCCAGGCCGGTGCCGATCATCGAGTCACGGGTGACTAGGGCGCTTAGGGCCTCTTCGTCCAGGCCATCGGTTCCTGCGGGACGCTCCGGAATCACGAGGTAGCGTACTTCGGCGCTCGAGTCCCAGACGCGGATTTCCGTGTCTGCGGGGAGTGTCACGCCGAACTCGAGCAGCACGCCGCGCGGATGCCTGACGACGCGCGACCGATAGGGTGCGCTCTTGTACCAGACGGGCGGCAGTCCTAACACCGGCCAGGGGTAGCAGCTGCAAAGCGTGCACACCACGACGTTGTGCCGCCCGGGTGTGTTCTCCACCGCGATCATGTACTCGCCTTGCCGTCCGGTGTAGCCAAGCTCCGCGATGGCGCTGGTGGCATCGCGCAGCAGCCGATCGCGATAGGTTCGATCCACCCATGCGCGCGCGACAACGCGAGCCCCGTTGCGCGGGCCGATTTTTGTCTGGTACGTATCGATCAATACGTCGAGTGCCGCCGGATCGATATAGCCCTTCTGGGTCAGCACAGTCTCAAGCGCCCGAACGCGCCGCTCTGTTTCGCTCAGTTCGCTGTGATCGGCATGATCATGATCGTGTTCCATCCGTCAATAGTAGTCCTGGGGCGGGTGCGAGGCTACGTGCGACGGCGGTCAATGCAAGTGAAGCCAAATTGCTCCCGACGGCGCAGTCATTGGCGGCAACCGTTGCGCGCAAGCCTGCGGCGTGATTTACTCCGGCTCTTTAGCGTCTCCCGGTTTCGGAAATTCCCCCAGCGATGTTAGGAGGATTTCATGGCCGCAATCGAAGCGATTGAAGCGTCACGCAGAATCGGCACGGATGAAGCAGCCAGGACGCGCCTCGTCCTCGTCGCGGCATCGTTGGGAACGGTCTTCGAATGGTACGACTTTTTCCTCTACGGCAGCCTCGCCGTCTTTTTTGGCACCCTGTTCTTTCCCCCAGGCAATGACACCGCGGGATTTCTCGCCAGTCTCGCCACGTTTGGAGCGGGCTTTGCGGTGCGTCCCTTCGGCGCTCTCGTGTTCGGGGGGCTGGGTGACCGGATCGGCCGCAAGCGCTGCTTTATGATCACGATGGTGATGATGGGTCTTTCCAAGGTCTGGCGGTAGGCGGCGAATACGGCAGCGCAGCCGCATCAAGGGCGTGCTCGTGCTGCTGTTCGGCATCACGTCCGGCATGACCGTGATTTGGTACGGCGCGCAGTTTTACGCGCTATTCATTCTCACTGTTCGCGCCCCCGGCATCCGCATGTGACAAGGCGCGCAAGTTCTTCAGCCGAAATGGACTTTCATATACCTCGATTCCCGCGGCCGGCGGCGGCGGCGTGGTGACGCGCATCGGCGCAACGACGCTGATCGGATTCGATGATTCTGCTTACAAGAAGGCGCTTGAAGCATCGGGTTTCAAGGGCACCGCAGGGAACGTGAACGTTGCTGGCTCCGTCGCCGTGGTGGTCTGGCTACTGGCGTTGGTCGGTATGGTGTACGGACCGATGGCTGCATTCATGGTCGAGATGTTTCCTGCGAAAATCCGTACCACCTCGCTGTCGCTGCCGTACCATCTTGGGGTTGGTATTCTCGGCGGCTTTCTACCCTTAGTGGCCTCTGCATTGGTGATATACGCGGGCAACATCTATGCCGGTCTTTGGTATCCGGTCGGGATCGCTGCGGCCACGGCGCTGGTCGCGCTGATTGTCTTGCCGGAAACGAAGGATCGCGCTATTGACTGACCCCGGCCGGGGTCTTCTTTGAAAAATCTCTGGTGACAATCGCCATGTTGCGCTCAAATCAACTGCGAGCGGCAGACATCTATGACTTTGCTTTCGTTGAGGTTGGCGTACCCCATGTCGCAGAGCTGACGGTATATGCCTTCCGCTAAAGCGCCAAACGGGCTGCCAATGCCGATAGCGCGAGCAAATCGAACTGCGTACTCGACGTCCTTCAGGCGCAACGCTGAGGTGAATACAATGTCGTCGTCGTGATCGTCCGCCACCATGCGGAGGGTATTGCGGACCACTTGCGGACTTGCCGCCTGGCTGGTTGCCATGGCGTCGGCGACGGCTGCAATATCGAGGCCGGCACGCTCAGCGATCGCCAATCCTTCCGCGGCTGACGCGATCTGCACAGCACCCATCAAATTTATTATAAGTTTGTAAGCGGTGCCGGTGCCAATCGGACCGAATCGAATGATGCGCCGCGACAGCGAATCTAAAATTCCACGTGCGGCGTGCAGATCGTCCGCATCTGCGCCCACGAGTAACGTGAGTGCGCCCGCCGCCGCAGTATCGGGAAGCCCGGTTACGGGAGCATCAATATAACGAAGACCCCGTGCCTGACATCGGGTTGACAGATCGATGACCCAATCGTGGGACAGCGTCGAGCACTCGATAGCGAAGGCATTCTTTGCAATATCAGCGGCGAGTACTCCATCTCGCCCGAGCCAGATCGCCCGCGAAGCTGCATCGTCGGCGACCATCGAAATGACCGCGTCGACTCCTTGGCATGCTTCCTTCGGCGACTCAAACAACCGCGCCCCTCGCCGGACAAGAGCTTCCGCGCGCGACGCCGTGCGGTTGTAGAGGTTGAGTTGGTGCCCGGTTTCGAGCAAGCGGCCGGCCATTCCTTGACCCATATTCCCAAGGCCAACAAACGCAACTCTCAGCATTCTTCTTTCTCCGAATATGGCGTGATACTAGCGCACCCACTGACATCGGTGTGCTGAACCCAACAACGCTTGGTGCACGGCAGGGAACGATCGATCCCAAGCGCGTCTGCATCGTCGGCGGGAGCTACGGCGGCTACGCGGCTTTGGCAGGAATTACCCTGGATCCCGGTGTGTACCGTTGCGCCGTGTCGGTGGCAGGGCTTTCTGACCTGAAGCGTATGCTGCACTGGATAAATGCAAACAACAGGCGATACGACAACCTCGCACAGCGCTACTGGGATCGGTTCATGGGAGTGTCCGGCCCGAGCGATCCCAAGCTTCTCGCAATCTCTCCGATCGAGCACATCGACGCCGTGACGGCGCCCGTGCTGCTGATTCACGGCCGCGACGATACCGTGGTGCCTTTCGAGCAGAGCGAAGTCATGGCCGACGCCTTAAAACATGCAGGTAAATCCGTTGAACTCGTCACCCTCAAGCACGAGGATCACTGGCTGTCACGCAGCGCCACTCGATTTCAAATGCTGCAAGCCACCGTGGCTTTCTTGAAGGCGAACAATCCACCGGATTAGCGCGGGGCAGCCTCCCGTGCATTTCACGATGAATAGGTCAATTTCATCGCTTGACGCGGCCGGTGCGGGTGGTTGATATAAGGAGCTGATAGGTCGCCTGTTCCCGCAGGACGTCCAGAAGAATCAGATTTCGCTTGGAGGCCGGCCGGCCGGGCCGAGTTACTCCTCCAAGCCATGGGACTTGGCGGGTGTCGCCGGATGCGTCGCGGCCACTTCAGCTTATCGTCCTAGTTACGACAAGCCCGAAGAGTTGCTCGATCCCCCCTTGCAGCGCGCTGCGCTGCCGCTGTTCGAACTCCTGATCGTGCCCCTGAGTGTCGCCGAACCATGACGCAAACAGCCCCGTTAAAGCCGTCGCAATACGCGTGGCGCGGGATTCGCGCGGGAAACCGGAGGACATTGCGTCCAGCAGCATTGCGGCAATCTGAAACGCCTCACGGCTCGGTTTAGGACCCATTCCAACGAGTCTCAGAAGCTGGTTTTTCGCCCGCCTCAATTCCTCGGCTGTGTTCTGAGACATTTCGCTCCTCGGCTTTTACGCCGCTCAACTCTGCCAACTCTGCGGGAATCGTATCCGTTTGCCCCCTCTAGTGGAAACCCTGTAAACCGCTATCACCATACTCTTAAATGCAGCGTGCACGGGGACAAACATTGTGCGCGCACTTCGGCCTAATTTTCGGCACTTCCGTTGTAGTCCGCCGAAAAGTGCCTACAAATCATTTGTAAGACCACATCCGTATCGAGCATTCGGCGGCAGGCGAGAAGCGTGACGCACCAGGCACCTTCAAACGGTTCTTGGCGTAACTTCCGTTTCGGAGAACTCGCGGCGACTGAATGGATACAACGATCGATGCCGTGCGATTACCAGGACGCATCGAATCGGCGGTAAAGGAAGACCCGTGGATGAGCTGATGCTGGATTCGGTGAGTCCACCCCACCCATGAGCAGACCGATCCGAGGCGCAACAGATCGTGTTGTCGTCTTTGAGCTGCCCGGATGAATTAAGAATCGTCTTGCTTCAAAGGCTGTATTTGTGATTACCAATTTGGCTGTCGGCGATCATCCATCCTATTCTCGGCGGATACTGAGGCGGCATTTGCTTCTCTGGAGTGCCGCCGCCTTGATGAGCACGGGTCTTTCCCGTGCGCAGACGCCGCCCGACGCGGGTTCCTTGCGGCGACACACTCACCGGCTTGGTCGGCACCCAGACTCTGGACGCGAGCGCAGGCACGGCCAACTTCTCCGACCCGAACGCGGGCGTCGATAAGACCGTGACCATCACTGGAATCACTCTGACGAACGGCACCCACGGCGGCTTGGCCTCAAATTACGTCATGAGCCCGACGGCCAGCGCCACCGGCACCATCGATCCAAAGATGTTGACCGTGAACGCCATTGTCGAAAACAAGGTATACGACGGTACGACCACCGCCACGCTCGAAAGCTATGGGCTCTCTGGCTTCGTTGGCGACCAAACCGTAGTCGGCGTCAACACGGGCGGAGCGAGCTTCACCAACGCGACCGTAGGCAACGACAAGTCCGTCACGATCACCGGCATCACGCTGGCGAACGGCACCAACGGCGGCCTAGCCACGAATTACGGCGTGTCGCCCAATGCCACCAGCGATGCCACTAACTTGACTGTCGTGACCAGCGCCTTCGTGCTGACCGGCGCCGAGGCAGTCGACTACACCTTGGTCCAGCCGACGGGCTTGACTGCGAGCATCACGCCGCGCAGCCTGACGGTTTCGGCCACGGGCATCAACAAGGTGTACAACGGGACCACGGCCGCGACTGTGGATTTGACGGACAACCCGATCGCCGGCGATGTGCTGACGATTACGTCGACCGACTCGTTTTTGGATAAAAATGTCGGTACGAGCAAATACATCAGCGTCACCAACATCACAGTCAGCGGTGCGGACGCGGAGGATCATACGGCGAACACCACTGCTGCCGCCTTTGCGAGCATCACGCCGCTCACGCTCACCGTGAACGCGACTGGCGTCAATAAAGTGTATGACGCCACCACGGCCGCGACAGTAATTCTGACGGACGACCCTCTCGCCGGCGATGACTTGATCTTGGGCTACGCATCGGCCGCGTTCAACAACAAGAATGTCGGCAACAATAAAGCCGTCAGTGTAAGCGGCATCAGCGCGACGGGTGCCGACGCGGACGACTACGCGATAAACACCGTGGCTACCACAACCGCCGACATTACGCCGGCCGTGCTGACGGTGAGCGCGACGGGTGAAAACAAAGTGTACAACGCGACCACCACCGCGAGCGTGGGTCTGGTGGACAACGCCCTGGGCGGCGATGAACTGAGCCTGGCCTATGCGAGCGCGAGCTTCGCCACCAAGAACGTCGGCAATGGCGAGACAGTGACGGTGGGCGGCATTACTATCGGCGGCACGGACGCCGGCAACTACACGTTCAACAAAACGGCCACTACTATCGCGAACATCACTCCGGCCACTCTGACGGTCGACGCTGTCGGCAGTTCGAAGCCGTACGACGGCACGACGGCAGCAACGGTCAGTCTGACCGACAATGCGTATGCCGGCGATCAAATCTCGCTCACACATGGTCCCGCCAGTTTCGCCAACGCCGCTGTCGGTAACGATAAGACGATTACTGTCGCGGGTATCGTCATCGGCGGAAGCGCAGAGGGCGACTATGTGCTGGCCACGAATACCGCCACGACCACGGGCGATATCGTACTCGACACTGCGTACACCGAAGCGGAGGGCACGGAGGGCAGCTGGGCCTTGACGCCGGCTCTGCCGCCGCAACTAACACCGTCGGACCCGTCGCCTCCAGCCTCGATACTCGATCTTACGATGCCGGGAAGCAGTGTCAGCGATGGAGCGGGACCTGATATCGGACCGGGCTCGGCAGGAGCCGGCGCAGCAGGCACAGGCAGTAATGGATCCGCAGGCGCTGGTGCCGGGACAAATGGCACCGGCACAGGTAATGGCGGCATCTCGGGTACCGCGGGTACGGGCAGTAATGGATCCTCAGGCACGGGCGCAGCAGGCACAGGCGGCGATGGATCCACGGGCAGCGCGAGTGCCGGGACAAATAGCGCGGGCGCGGGCAGCGCTGGCATCTCGGGTATCGCGGGCACCGGCAGCAACGGATCTGCAGGCGCGGAGAGCGGTGCAAGTGGCGCGGGCAGCGATGGATCTGCGGGGGCTGGTAGCAATGGATCCGCTGGCATCACGGGCGTGGCGACCACTGGTGCAGGCACCGGTAGCGCGGATGGCACAGCCACCGCGAGCGGTACTGCCGCTGGGGTGAGCGGCGGCACCTTGGCTCTCGCGGACCAAAACAATACGGCGAGCGGTAATGGCGGGGTCAACGATTTGTCCTCGACCAATTCAAACGCCCTCGTCACGGTGTCGATGGTGCGGCCGGCGACAGCGCAGCAGCCTGGCATGGTGACGGTCTCTGTGCCCGAGGAGATTGTGTGGTCAGGCAAGGGATTTGGCTTTGCATTGCCCACATCGCTCGTTGGGGCTGCAACGGCGGGCGACGTGCAAGTGACGCTCATGAACGGTGGGCCGCTTCCTTCGTGGTTGCGATACCTGCCGGGTTCCAAGACCTTCACGGCCACCTCCGTACCGAAGGGCGGTCTGCCGATCCAGGTGCTGGTGCGTATCGGTGCGAAGAACTGGACAGTACTGATTAGTAAACGTTAGAGCGGCATCTGCGTCGCGGGATTCGACGCCAAGCGGCGTGGGGTGAACCCGAGTAGCCATTCCGGGTGCGCTAAAGCATGCTTGGCTGATGACGATGAAGCCTCCGCGCCACGGATCGACGGCCACGCGCCATGGCGTTGCGCGGGCGATTTCCAAGCTTGGAGCGGGCTCGCGTACTCAGGCCGCGCTCTGGGTGCGTGACGGCCGGGTCCGGGTCAACGGCAGAGTGGTTCACGATGCCGAATTTGCTGTGCGCCAGGGCCTCGACCGAATCGACATTGACGGTCAGGAACTCGCATCGGCGGAACGGCTGGTGCTGATGTTGAACAAGCCGCGTGGTCTCCTCACCACGGTTCGGGACGAACAGGGACGCGACACCGTCTATAGCTGCTTCGCCGGTGCATCCCTGCCATGGCTGGCGCCGATCGGCCGCCTCGACAAGGCGAGCGAGGGGCTACTGCTTTTCAGTAACGACCCCGCATGGGCGGCGCGGATCTCCGACCCCAAGTCCGGGCCCGACAAAACCTACCATGTGCAGATCAGCGGCCGTCCAGACGCGGCGTTGCTGGCGGGACTCGAGCGCGGCGTGGTCTTGGACGGCGAACGCCTCACCGCGAAGTCCGTCAAGAGTCTGCGCGCCGGGGACAAGAATGCATGGCTGGAAATCGTACTGGATGAGGGCAAAAACCGGCAGATACGCCGATTACTCGCGGCTTTCGATGTGTCCGTAGTGCGCCTGGTGCGCGTCGCGGTGGGTGATCTCACGCTCAAGGAATTGCCGAAGGGCCAATGGCGAATGCTCACCAAGCCCGAATGCGATTCCTTGCTTGCCGGCCCGCGCGCAGCAGCGGCGGCATCTCGACACATACGGATTTAGAATGAAATTTTACCGCTCAGGATTTCCCACCACAGCCGCCAATCTCCCATCAAGCTCAACCAGGGGTACTTGAAGGTTGCCGGTCGATTGCGCTCGAAGAAGTAGTGGCCGATCCACGCGAAGGCATATCCCTGGACCATCGCCGCCAGAAGAAACCACCACCATCGGGTGACCAATGCCGTGGCGATGAGTGCAATCGCAATGCTCGACCCCGTGAAGTGCAGCCGGCGCGAGGTTCGGTTGGCGTGTTCACTGAGATAGAAGGGATAGAACTCGGCGAAAGTCCGAAATGATTTTGTGCCGGTCATAGTATTCATTCTATCGCCGAATGGTTCGCCAAGTCTGTCACGAAGTGCTCATGTGAAAGCGTATCGCGCTTTCGCGCCTGATACCATGCGCCGGTGCAATTGTCATGGTCACTGATGAGCTCTCGCGGTGGATGGAAGAAGTAAAGCGCATCGATTACGCCGTTGCATCCGGTTGGCCCTTTATCTCTGGGTTATCGCGGCGGTCGTGATAATGCCGGTCGGCCGCGAGCGGGTGCAGGCGGTCACGCTCTGCCCGAACGGCTGGTGGGCCGACCTCATGATCGGCTCGCATCATATTCATCCTTATCGTGATTTTGATGAGTTCAACCCGGGCGTCGGCGTCGAATGCTCAATCACACCGCAGTGGGCCACGGCGGTGGGCTATTTTCGCAATTCCTTGGAGCGGCCCTCGTTTTATGCGGCTGCGCTGTACACGCCTGAGTTCTTGCACTGGCGGTGGCTGCACTTCGGCGCGATGGGCGGAATCATCTCGGGCTATAACTTCGGGAAATTTGATATAGGGTCGACCAATAATCGAACGGGTCCGGTGGTAGCCCCGATCGCAATTACCCAATTCGGGCGATTCGGCGTGAATTTCATTCTGATTCCGCCGATCCCGGCCGACAATCTGCCCTTCACCGTCGGTTTTCAGGCGAAGTACCGATTCAATTGACGTCCTCCGCGCCCTGAAAGGGCGGGGATTCCTTCTGCAAGACGGCAACGTCCCCCCGCGGGTATGTTCTTGGCGGCGTTGACGTCACGGTCGTGGACCGTGGCTCCAGCGCGCGCCCGGCGCGATCCGGATCAATCGCATTTGATCGCGCGGCGTTCGATCCACGCGGCCAGAAATACCACGGCCAACGCGACGGCGATTCCCCAAGAGACCTCTAGAAATCGAAACAAGGCGACTCGCCAGATCGGCTCAATCAGCGGGATAAGAACGATTATCGACACCGTGACGGCCGCAAGCCGTCCTGCGTTGCTGATATTGATCGCCCAGCACGCGAAGATCGTCAGGGCGACGGAAAGCGCGTAGACCCAGCCTTGCTGGTGCCAGCAGGCGCCGCATCCCCAACCGATCAAGCCACCGACGATTGTGCCGATAAAACGATCGCGGCCCGAGTTTTGGGTATCCGTCAAATCCGATTGCATGACCACGATGGCGGAAATGGCCGCCCAATAGCCCTCGCGCAGCCCGATCAACGAACTGGTTTCGTAGCTCACCCAGGCTGCCGCGGCCGTCAGCAACGCCTGGCGCGTGCCCGCGGCGAGACGCGTCCGGGTCGGCGTTGCCGGATTCGAATTAGAGTCCGCCATTTTTGGCGATGGTGCGTCCGATGGCCGACCAGTCGACGTCCTCGCCCTCCGCGGCGATTGTTTGCAGCAGATGATCGCGCAGCACATTGAGCACCGGCATCGGTACCCGCAGGGCTTCGGCGGCCTGACCCACGAGGCGCATATCCTTGAGCCCCAAGGGCGCGGCGAACCCTGCCGGCTTGAATCGCTCCTCGGCGAGGGCCGCTCCATAAATCCGATACACCGGCGAGTCGAACAGGGTGCCCGTGAACACTTCGAGGAGCTGTTTCTTGGCAATGCCGCCCCGTTGCGCGAGCGTCATCGCCTCTCCCATGACCTCGATCGCCGACAAAATCATGAAATTCCCGCACAGCTTCACGAGGCTCGCTGCGGAGGGAGTTTCGCCGACGCAGAACACGCGTTGGCTGATCGCGCCGAATATCGGTTTTGCCGTTTCCAGATCGGCGGCCGCGCCGGCCGCGACGATGAACAGCTTGGCGGCCGCGGCGGCGTCCGGCCTGCCGAACACCGGCGCGCACAGAAAGCGCTGCCCTCTGGCGCCGTGGTCGCCCGCGATACGTTCGGTGAGCGCGACTGAAAGCGTGCTCATCGAAATGTGCAGCGCGCCCGGCCGCAGACCCTCCAGTATTCCGTCGGCGCCCGACAGCACACTCGCCACCGCGGCATCGTCGGCGAGCATGGTGATGACGATCTCGCGATCGGCGGCCGCGGCTTTGGGGGTGGCCGCCAGCGCGGCGCCCGCTAGCGGGGCGCCCGCAGCGACCAAGGCTTGCGCCTTGGCCTGGGACCGATTCCAAACCACGACCTCATGCCGCGCTCGCAGCAGATTGGCGGCGATTGCGGCACCCATATTCCCTAGTCCGATGAAACCGATTTTCATCCTATTTCTCCGCGAGAAACGCTGGCCTTCAGGCCGGCGAGGGATAGCGACACGCGTGACCTTGCGTGACCCCCACCACCCGCTTTCTCGATGTTTGCCAAGGTGATATAGCGCTTTTACCGCGACTTGGAAGAGCCGCGCCGGCCCTAAAGGCCGGAAAGATCTTGGAATGAGGGGATGGCAGTGCAGTGTGTGCGAAGCGGTCCACGATCGTAACGTCAATGCAGCCCACATTATCCTCGCGGCGGGACATCGCCGTCTTGCAGAAGGAATCCTCGTCACTTGATGGCGAGGAGGATGTCAAATATCCCTTGGTGTCAAATAGAGGGTAGTTCGCGGCCGAATCCTACCGCATCGCTTTCCGGCCAATCGAACTCCCGCGCATGGCGGTGACCGGCATATACCGCCGCGGCAATGGTACTCGGCGCATAACAGTCGCCGATAGAAGTTACCGACACGATGCCCGCGGCGGCGGCCTTGGCGGGCACGGCATTCAAAGCTTCCGCCAGCGCGTCGTTGGGCAGTCGTGAGGTCACGGTCACGATGGACGAGGCGGGCAGGCTCGAATGACGCCCCGTAAAAGTGCATTCGAGCGTGGCCTGAGAACCGTCGAAATCCACCAGGTTGCGATTCAACAGGATGGTGGCGTCAAGATCGAGGAGCTGCTTGTGAATCGCGTGCTGCTCCAAGGTATTGATGGTCCACGCCGATACGCGATCGGCCGGGGTCACCAGAGTCACCTCAAATCCCTGGCGGCGAAGCTGTTCGGCGAGGAGCGCAGCCATGTAGTAATGATCGTCGTCGAACACGACGACTGGTCCTTGAACATTCGCGCCATCGATCAGATCATCGGGAGTGAGGATTTGGCCGGGCAGATCGAAACCGGGAATCGCGCGCCGGTGGGTTCGCCCGATGCCGTCGCGGCGCCAGCGGGAGCCGGTCGCCAGGACCACGCGCTGTGCGCCGAATTCCAAGATCTGCTCCGCGGTCACCGGACTGCCGCGGAGAATCTCGACGCGTTGCATCTTATTCAATTGATTCACGCGATAATCGCGGACTCGCGCCCACGCCGCGAGGCCCGGCAGGCGCGCTTCGTGCGTCACGCGCCCACCTAATTGCTCCTGCGCTTCGGCCAGATGCACGCCATAACCACGGCGTCCGAGCAGTCGTGCACATTCGAGTCCGGCGGGACCCGCACCGACGATGAGAAATGAATCGTCGCCGGAGCGGGGCGGGACGCGCTCCGGGTGCCAGCCCTTGCGCCATTCCTCGCCCATGGTGGGGTTCTGAGTGCAGCGGATCGGTGTCATGGTGTAATCGCCGCTCACGCAGATGTTGCAGCCGATGCATTCGCGGATGTCGTCGATGTCGCCGGATTCTATTTTTTTCGGCAGGAAGGGATCGGCGATCGAGGGGCGGGCAGCACCGATGAAGTCGAGGACGCCGCGGCGGATTTGCGACACCATGGTGTCCGGCGAGGTGAAGCGCCCGACGCCGACGACCGGCTTGCTGGTCAGCGTCTTGACGAAGCGCACGAAGTCCTCCTGGTAGCCCTCCGGCGCAAACCGCGAAGTCTTCGAATCGTTGGCCCAGTCGCTCACATTCACGTCCCAAAGATCCGGCAACTCGGCGAGCATCGCGACCACCTCACGCCCCTCGCCGGCGGCTGTTAAGCCGTCGGCGCCGCGCAACTCGTCAACTGCGAATCTCACGGCGACGGCGCAATCCGCGCCGACCGCGTCTTTCGTGTCCTCGATCAATTCGCGCAGCAAGCGCGCGCGGTTCACCAAGCTGCCGCCGTATTCGTCCGTTCGGTCGTTATGCCGCGTCTGCAGGAAGTGCATCGGCAGCGACAGGCTGTGGGCCGCATATACATAGACGATGTCGAAGCCGGCCCGGCGCGCGCGCAGCGCCGCCGCGCGATGCCAGCGGCGATAGGCGCGGATGTCGGCCTTGGTCATGGCGCGTGCCTGAGCGGGAGAGTAGTTGGCCGCGGTCGAGATGCCGCTCGGCGCCAGCGGGGGTTCGCGCGAATATAGATTGGAGGCGTTCATACCCCCGTGCGCGAGTTCGATCGCCGCCAAAGCACCGTACTCATGCACGGCCTGGGTCATTAATTCGAGACCAGGAATATCGCAGTCATCCCACAGCCGTCCCTCCACATAGGGCGACAGGTCGCTCGAGGGATGGATCTCGACCTCTTCCGTGCTCACCACGGCCCAGCCGCCTTCCGCTTTGACGCCGCGCATGGCCGCGTGACCGCGCGGCTTGGCATGACCCATGCCATTGCAATGAGGCACTTGGAAAAAACGGTTCTTGGCGAGGACGGGCCCGATCTTGACCGGTTCGAAAAGAATGTCGTAACGGGGGTCGCGCGGCATGCGGGATTATCTACCGAGCGTCATCTCAACCGCAATCGTTCGCCGTATCCCGTCAACTCCAGGTAGCCACGGCCGACCGGACGGCGCTTCTCGAATGCCCTTACGGCGCCTTCCCAATAGATCGCGCCGGTCGACAAGCGGGTGTCATTCTCCTGATCATCGAGCAGCGGCTCAAGATCGAACTCTCGAGATCCCGCCCGCACGTGCCATTCCACGGGGTACGCGATTCCCGTTCTCGGTGATCGCCAATTGCGCCCTGCGCTGAATTGTACGTCGGCCGGCTGCAGAATTTGTACTCCGCCGTCGGCGCCGCGCAAGCTGCCGCCCGCCCAGCGCGCTTCACCGTGCGAGCCGCGGATGCGAAAAGCCATCAGTGCGCCGCCATCATTCAAGTTGATGCCGATCCACTCCCACCCGACGGCCTCGCTGTCCAAATACTCACTGGACCATTCATGGTCGAACCAGGCTTCTCCGTCCACGGTGTCGACGCTGCCGTTGCGCGTCACGCGTCCCGTCACGGCCAAGTGCGGCAGGCTGTAGTAGTAGCTCGCCGACGACGGTGCCGGACCCTTGCGGCTGACGCCCGCGTTGCCGTTGATCAGCGGCGGCTGGGTCGCTTCCAAAGTGAGATTCAAAGAAAAATCCTCGGCGTCGATGTCGGCGCGGTAGACAGACGCATCGCGCGCGAGCGTCCAGCGATCGGCTGAGACTCGAGTATCGCCGGTGGCAGCGCCCGCAAGGCCCTGTCCGGCACGCCGAACTCTCTGATCCTGCCACAGGCGCCCGCGCGTCGGGTCGCTGATGGCGCAATGCGCGATCACCAGCTGGCGTGGTGTGAACGCACTCGGGTTAGCCTCGTCGATCGCCGGTTTCGTGCGAAAGAAGGTGACTTGAAAACCCAGCGACTCACCGGCTCGAGTCGTCAACCATCCGGTGACGTACCACCATTCGGTGCGGAACTCGGGGTGGCTGCCGAAGTCGGCAGGGAATTCCAATGGGTGGCCGGCGGTGACGGGAGCGAAGGGCGGTGCGGGGGTTGCGGTCGGTGCGGCCGCGGGCGGTGCGGCCGCGGTCGGTGCGACAGGCGCTGCCGCCGCCGCCGAGCCGCAGGCAAGAACCGCCGCGCATCCAATCGCAGCCAGAGCCGCCGGTACCTCTGAAGCGCTCACCAGTCCTCACGAACCGCGCGCACGGCTTCTTGATTCGTGGCGGCGCGGCCGCTCCAGATCGCCGTAATGGCCGCTGCGGCGATCAAGCCGCAGCCGAGTGCCAGGAGCTGCCAGGCAGGAACCGCAAGATCGATGCTCCAATTGAAAGATTGGCGGTTGACCACATAGACCAGCACCAAGCTCAACGCGGCCCCAAGGATCAAGCCGTAAATGACGCCGAACACGCTCATCATCACCCCCTCGCTCGCTAGCATGCCGATCACTTGTCGCCGCCGCATGCCGATGTGCCGCAGCATGCCGAACTCGGCGCGGCGCGCGAGCGCGGTCGAACTCGCCGCGAAGCTGACCCCAGTGAGGCCGATCAGGACAGCGATGACTTCGAGCGCATAGGTGATCGCAAAGGCCCTATCAAAAATTTGCAGCGACCGTTCACGCAGCGCGGTGCTGGTGAGAATCTCGATCGAATCGCCGCGCGCGAAGACTGCGCGCACGGCGGTCTCGGCGGCGTTGGGATTGGTGCGCCCGTCGAGCCAAATCGATCCCTCGGTGGCACCGCCATCGCCCGTCGCTTCGATATAGGCCGTGCGTGAAATGACCACCGCGCCGAAGGCGCGGGCGTAGTCGCGCCAGATTCCGGCGATCGCGAAGCGATGCATCCGGCCCGCCAGCGGCAGCTCGATGGGGTCCCCGAGTTGGTACCCGTACAGATCCTGGAGGGCTTCAGAGATCCACGCGGGCTCGGCATTCCCGCGTAATGGCAGCTTGAGACTGCGCACCAGCGGCAACTCGCCGGCCGTTTGCGCGGCCGTTGCACCGCGCGCGATCAGCGTGACCGGCGGGCGTGCGGGATCTAAGAGCAACTGGCGCGTACGCCGGAACTCGATGCGCGCGACTCCGTGAACCGCCGCGAGCTTGCTCTGATCCGCCGGCGACCAGAACGCCGTATCGCTGCCCAGCGGCTCGCGCATCTGCAGATCGGCGGGGAGCAGCTTCCCCAGCCAGTGATCGAATGAGACCCGAAACGAATAGACCATGATGGCCATCGCAACCATCAAGCTGAAGCTCACGATGATCGCGGCGAGACTCAGCGTCGAGAGTCCGACATTCTCCTTGAGCTGCGCGACCGCCGTGTCCGGCACGACGTGGTTCATGCGCGGTGCCATCTGCAAAATCCTCACCGTGAGCACGGGTACCAGCAACACGGCGCCGAATAGTAGGGCGGCAATCGAGGCGTAACCAAATAGCGGCAGGCCGCTTAGTGACGGCAATCGCGCGAGCAGTGCTCCGGCCACGAGCAGCGCGATTCCTGCGAGCCAGCTCTTGCGCGCGACCACGGCGTAATCGGCATCGCCCCCTTTGAGTGAGCGGGCCGGGGATTGGCGGGCGGCGGCGCGCGCCGGCAACCACGCACCGGCGGCGGCGACGAGGGTGCCGATCAGGACAAAAGCGAGGAGGCCCAAGGGACCGGAGTGCACCGTAGCCCCGGTGGCATGCAGCTGACCATTGCCGAGATCGCCCGTGAGCAGGCGCAGCGCGGTGGCGGCAAATGCCATCCCGAGCAAAACACCGAGCAGTGATCCCGCAATCCCGAGCGCCGCTCCTTCGCCCATCAAAGCGAGCTGCAGTTGACTCTGCGTCACGCCGAGCGCGCGCAACAGGCCCAAGGACCTGCGCCTGCGAAGCACCGATAGGGACTGAGTGGAGAACACCAGAAAGGCGCCCGTCCAGAGCGCGACCAGCGCCAGCATATTCAGATTGACGCGGTAGGCGCGCGTCACGGTCACGGCGCGGTCGCGTTCCACTTGGGGGGAGACCGCGAGAGTTCCGGCCGGGAGTCTCTCCTTAAGCGCGCTGCGGAACGACTCGACATCGGTGCCGGCGCGCAAACGCAAATCGATCCGGTTCAAGCGTCCGATTTGCCCGAACGTCCACTGCGCCGAGGCGATGTCCATGATGCCGAGCGATTGCGGGTAGGTATCCTCGGCGAGGATGCCCTGCACCCGCAGCGGTTTCGGCAAGTCGCCGATGATGACCGGGAATGAATCGCCGCGGCGGAGTTTCAGGTCTTGTGCGGCGCTGTCGCTCAAGTAGATGCCGTCCGCTGCGAAGAGCTCGAAAACGCCGCGCCCTAAATCCCCGATCAGAGCGGGTTGCAAGGCCGCCGCGCGAAACGGATCGAGGCCGAGCACTTTGAGCGTGTCGCGGCGCCCGGGCAGGGCGACCTCGAGTTCGAGAACCGGACTTGCCACGCTCACCGCCGGATCCTGTGCGAGTTCTATGAAGAGTGCTTCCGGAAAGCCCTCTCGCGGACCCCGCACGACGATGTCCGCTTCGCCCACGAGCCGCTTCGTCGCCAAGCCAAATTCGTTCAGAGCGGCGCCGTTGACCAGGTACACCGCGGCGCCGAGCGCGACGCCCAACGCAATCGCGAGTACCGTGACGAATAGGCGCGCCGGGTGTTCGCGCAATTGCGACCGCAGCAGAACACGCCAAATCGTGAACGAACCGCCGTCCCGCGGAGCGGCAGCACCGTTCAAGCGGCCGGCACCAGAGGATGCAGTCCCTGCGCATCGAGAACCAGGATGCGATCCGCGGTGTCCGCGGCAGTGCGCGAATGCGTAATCAAGATCCCCGCGCCGGCGTTGGCTTTGACCTGGGCGCGCAGCAGCTCAAGAATCTGCGCCGCGCTTCGCGGGTCCAAGTTTCCGGTCGGCTCGTCGGCGAGCACCAGCCGGGGCTCGTGCACCAACGCACGGGCGATCGCGATCCGTTGCAGTTCGCCGCCCGACAGCTCTCGCGGGTAGCGCCGCGCCAATGCCGAGATGCCGACCGCGTCCAGTATCGCAAGGCTGCGCCGCGAGCGCGCTGGCTCCGGAACGGCCAAAAGCTCCAAGGGTAGGGCGACGTTTTGCTGCACATTAAGGTAGGGCAACACGTGGAAGGCCTGAAATACGAATCCCACGGAATGGCGCCGCAGCAGCGTCCTGGCATCATCGTCGAGGGCCGACAAATCGGTGCCGTCCAGCCACACGCGGCCGGAATCCGGCTGATCGAGTCCGGCCAGCAAATTGAGCAGAGTCGACTTGCCGACGCCCGATTCGCCCATGATGGCGAGGTACTCGCCGGGCCGCAATTCGAGCTCCAGCCGTTCAAAGATCGCCGGGCGGTCGGGCCGGTAGCGCTTGCTCAGATTCTCGAGCCGTAGAACGGCGGACTCAGCCACCGGGTCCAAAGCAATTCACGCAGCGTCGACGCCGATCACGGCCTTGACCTCCAAGAAGTCACGCAAGCCGAATTCTCCGTATTCGCGGCCGTTGCCCGACATTTTGAATCCGCCAAACGGCGTCTTCATATCGCCCGAGGCGCCGTTCAATGCCACTTGACCCGCGCGGATGCGGTTGCCCACGCGCCGCGCCCGGACATTGTCCTGCGACCACACATAGGCGGCGAGTCCGTACGGCGTATCGTTGGCGATCGCTACCGCCTCATCCTCGGTCTCGTAGGGCAGGATGCACAGCACCGGACCGAAAATCTCCTCGCGTGCAATCGTCATATCGTTGCGCACCCCGGAGAAGATCGTGGGCCTGACGTAGTAGCCCTTGGCCAAACCCTCCGGCCGGCCGGCACCGCCGGTGACCAGTTTCGCGCCCTCCGCAATTCCCTTTTCGATGTAGCCCTCGACCCGATCGAATTGCAGCTTGGAAACCAGCGGACCCACCGTGGTTTTTTCCGACGCGGGGTCGCCCACGATCACGGTCGCGGTGACGCGCCTTGCGATCGCTTCGACTTCGGCCAGCTTCGCCGCGGGTACCAGCATGCGGGTCGGCGCATTGCACGACTGCCCCGAATTCTGGAATACGTGCAGCACGCTCTTGGTTACGGCCCGCTCGAAATCGGCATCGTCCAGTAGTACGTTAGGCGACTTGCCGCCGAGTTCCTGATGCACGCGCTTGACCGAAGCGGCCGCGTTGCGCGCCACCTCCGTACCGGCGCGCGTCGAGCCGGTGAAGGAAACCATATCGATGTCCCGATGCAGGGACAGCGGCGCCCCAACGCTCGGCCCGTCGCCGTGGACGAGGTTGAAGACGCCGGGCGGAACACCCGCCTCATGCATCACCTGGGCCCACAGAATCGCGCTGAACGGCGAATACTCGGAGGGCTTCAAGACCATGGTGCAGCCCGCCGCGAGGGCGGGAACGACTTTCGCGGCGACCTGGTTCATGGGCCAGTTCCACGGCGTGATGAGCGCGCAAACACCAACCGGCTCTTGAACCAGGCGCGTGTTGCCATGCAGCTCCTCGAACTTGAAGGTCTTCAAGACCTCGATCATGGCGCTGATATGGCCGACGCCGATCCGGGTCTGCGCTCCCTTGGCGAGCGTGATGGGCGCGCCCATTTCCGTGGAAATCGCCTGGGCAATTTCGTCGAAGTGAGCCTTGTAGGCCTTGAGCACGCGCTCGAGCAAAGCGATCCGGTCCGCCGGGGTCGTGCGCGAATAGCTGTCGAAGGCACGGCGTGCCGCCGCCACCGCCCGATCCACATCCTGGGCGCTGCCCATGGAAATGACGCCCGCAACCGCCTCGGTAGCCGGGTTGATGACCTGGAATTCTTTACTCTCGAGGGGGTCGACCCACATGCCGTCGATATAAAATTGGCGATTGTCGTAAATCATCAAACTGCCTCTCAAATTCGGGGTGTTGTGGTCGCTATTCTACTCGTCGTCCGGGCGCCGCGTGGGTCTGTTGTCGCCAGTCGCCGACGGCTGGCCGGGGACCGAGTGCCGCCCCATGCTTGGGACATTCTGTTTGCGGTCCTGGTTCGCATTTCCTCAAATTCCCAATTCTGTTGGTCCCGATAACGGATTAGCCTTGGAAAACCCTTCGGAGCTAGCTCTATGCCGCGCGTTGCACGACTGATTCTGGCCTTAGGCTGCGCGTGTTGCATGGCGGCGATGGCGGGACGCGCGCTTAGCGCCGCGCCTGAATACAACCCGATCCGAAAATACCCGGTCTCGATCGGCCCCGAAGCGAACCGCGTGATCGTCGGTTTTCGCGCGACCTCAAGCAACGCCGTGACCAAAACGGTGAATTTCCGGCGCCGGGGGCGCACCTATTCCATCACTCAGGCGCGCACTACGGCGGCCGACGTCGTGGCCCTCGGGCAGCGCGTGGGGATGAGTATTGCGAGATCTCGGCAATTTACGCCCAGCATGCACGTGATCTTGCTGCCGAAGACCCTGTACGGCGCCGATGTCGCCGCTGCCCTCGCGAAGCTGCGCGCTGATCCCGCGGTGCAATTCGCGGCGGTGGATCAGCGGCGTCACGCACTCTCGACGCCGAATGATCCCTTGTTCGTCCCCTCGCCGGGCGTCGCCAGCGGCCAGTGGTACATGAACACCCCGGGCCCGGCGACGGTTGAGGGGGTCCAGACGACGGACTACTCGGCAACGGACGCCGTGTCGGCGTGGGGCATCACCACCGGCAGCACCGGCATCGTAATCGCCGATGTCGATACCGGTGTGCTCTTCGGCCATCCCGATCTCTTGCGGGCGGGCCTCGGCGGCCGGCTGCTGCCGGGCTACGATTTCGTGGGCCAGGACTACAATCCGAACAGCCCTTACAACGGGTTTGGGACTTTTGATATCGCCAACGACGGCGATGGCTGGGACCCGGATCCATCGGATCCCGGCGATTGGATCAGCGCCGCGGACATCGCGAACACGAATGGCTTGTTTGCCAACGATACGGCCGCGCCGAGTTCCTGGCACGGCACCCGGGTGGTCGGCATCATGGGCGCGATCACCAACAATGATGTCGGCATTGCCGGCATGACCTGGAGCTCCTGGATCCTGCCGGTGCGAGCGCTCGGTAAGGGCGGCGGCTATGACTCGGACATCATCGCCGGCATCGAGTGGGCCGCGGGGCTGCCGGTCACCAACCCGGATGGATCCTCGGTCCCGGATAATCCCTACCTTGCAGACATCATCAATTTGAGTCTGGGCGGCGGCACGGACACGTGCGCGAGCGAGGATGGCCAGCCTTATGAGAACGCACTCACGGATGTGACCAGCGCGGGCGTGCTGGTCGTGATCGCCGCCGGCAACGCCAGCGGTCCCGTCGAGCTGCCCGGGAACTGCGCCGGGGTGGTGCCCGGCGTCATGGCCATCGCGGGATTGCGCAATGTCGGCACCAAGGTGGGCTACAGCAGCTTTGGCCCCGAAGTCAGTGTGTCCGCACCGGCCGGCAATTGCATCAACAGCGGCAACTGTCTGCGGTCGATCGACACCACCACGGACTTGGGCACGATGGGACCGCTGGCCGGTTCCAATTACACCTACACCAACGAGACGAATCCGAATTTGGGCACCAGCTTCGCGACGCCCATTGTGTCGGCGATCGCGGCGCTGATGCGCTCGGTCAACAATAATCTGCAGCCGGCGCAATTGGCCGTGCGAATCGAAGCCAGCGCGAATCCTTTTCCGCCGAACACAGGCCCTACCGCGATTCCGGTCTGCCCGAGCTTAGCTACAGATGGCTCGGACCAATGCTCTTGCCCCAACACGGGCACTCTCCAATGCGGCACCGGCATGGTGGACGCCTATACGGCGGTGCAGGCAGCGCAAGCGCCGATCGCGGCCGTGGTGCTGCCGACGACCATCACCGCGGGCAGCAATGCCGTGCTCGATGCCAGCGGCAGCGCGGCCTCCTGCGGGCGCACCGTGGCCTCATATGCGTGGACGGCCACCGGCGCTGTCACCATCGTCTCCGGCAACAATGCTGCCCAGGCGACGATCGCGCCCACCGGTTCCGGCACCGTCACACTCACCGTCACCGACAATATGGGCGCCACCGACACCGCGACCATTGCGGTCACGGCGTCGAGCGCGACCAGCACCGCACCGACCAATGCCGGTCCCGCTGCGTGCCCCACGCCGCTGCACGTAACGCCGACTCCGCCCACGGTCGCGCAGGCGTTTTCACCGAGCAGCGTCGGGGAAACCATCGTGTCCACGCTCACGTTCACATTGACCAATGCGAATGCATATGCGCTCACGCAAAGTAATTTCAGCGATGCGCTGCCGGCGGGGGTAACGACCGCCGGCGCACCTGCGCCGGCCACGACTTGCGCGGGGGCCAACGGCACTCTGGCGATCACCTCGAGCTCGGTGACCTTGAGCGACGCCAACATCCCGGCGAACGGCAGCTGCAATGTGACGGTGAGCGTCTCGAGCAGCGCGCTTGGCGCCTATACCAATAGCATTGCGGCCAATGCCCTGACGACGGGTCCCGCCGGCGGCAACACCGGGACCAGTTCTGCCACGTTGACGGTCACCGCGCCGAATCCGCCCACCGTCGCCGAGGCGTTTTCGCCCACGAGCGTGAGTCAAAATGCGAGCTCCACCCTGACCATCACCTTGAGCAATTCGAATGCCTACACCCTCACGGGTGTGGGATTGACGAACACCTTGCCGAGCAATCTCACCGTCGCGGCTTCTCCGGCAGCGGCCACCACCTGCGGCGGATCGCTGTCCGCGGCCGGGAGCAGCGTGACCCTGTCGGGCGCCGCCATTCCGGCGAGCAGCAGCTGCACGGTCACGCTGACGGTTAGCAGTGCGACCGCCGGCAGCTATCCGGACAGCATCGGCGCGGGCGCCGTCACCAGCACTCTGGGCGGCGGCAATACCGCGGCGGCCAGCGCCACTCTGTCGGTCACCGCATCGAGCGGCCACAGCGGCGGCGGAGAGCTCGATTGGCTGGACGTCATGTTCATCACCGGCGTGCTGTTGGCCGGCAGGCGCCATGTGAGCCGTCGTCCGCCCGGTTAGAATGCCGGGCATGGAACCTTCGAACTCAGTGCGTACGCGGATCGAACCCGTGACGAGCCACCGCGACCCGCGCGGCAGCGTCTTCGAACCGCTCGCAGACTTGGAGCTCGCGGCGCAGCGCAACGTGCATGTGGTGTTGACCCGGCCCAATGAAGTGCGCGGCAATCACTCTCACCGTACCGCCATTGAAACAACCAGCGTGGTAGGGCCCTGCCTGGTGCGCCTTAAAGAGCCGGACGGGATTCGCGACGTAGAGGTTCCGGCCGGCGAGACCTGGCGGTTCACCATACCCCCGGGAGTGGTCCACGCCTATCGCAATACCGGCGATGCGCTCATGGTGCTGATTTCATTCAGCACGAAGGTGCACGACCCGACCGACCCGGAGACGCTGCGCGAACAGATTCTCTAGGAGCATGTCTCTAGTGTTGCGCGTGGCCGCGGGCTCCCGGGCTACCACGCATATTCGACCGATAGCGCCAGTACGCGCTGCACGGTCCTTTGCGTGATCGGACTGTCCCGCGCACTTCCGAGCAAGTGATTAACCGCCGTGTCCAGACTGATCAGCCAGTGATCCGTGAGAAAGCCGGTCGCACTGAAGCCGATTCCGGCTGAATCAGAGCCGGCGTGCGGGTCATACACGGGATAGCCCGAGGCCAGCGCCTGCGCCATGGTCACGCCGAATTCCTTCTGCAAGTAGCGGTGGTCGGCGAAAGTCAGTGAAGGACCGGCGAACATGATCAGTTTCTTGGAGCTTCCGGGAAGCGGCATATAGGCTTCCACATCGCCAGCGAGACCGTCGGCGCCGCCGACGAATTGGCGCACGTCCGACCGCAGCACCAGAGGAAACTCCTTGGAGATCACGTAGGAGCCGAACACCTTGATGACGGGCGCGCGTGGGATGTCGCCCATGCCGCGAAGGTGTGCGACATCGTCCGACTCATACCGGCCGAGATCGTAGGCAAGCGCGATTCCGGCACGGTAATTCGCACCGCGGATCAAGTTCACGCCTAAGCCCTCGCCGATGGAAGCGAACGCGATGTCGCGGTAGCGGACGCTGATCACGGGTCCGCCCTGTTTCCGGTAGAGCTCTGCGCCCTCGTAAAGAGGCCGGATATCCGCCGCCGCGCCCAGTACGTAATGCCAGTCCGGTCCATTCAGTTGGAACATTTTCTCCAGGATGATGCCGCTCGAATACTGCCACTCCTGGAGCGGCGAGGGGGTTTGCGCCCACACGCAGGACGGAGCACAGGCAGAGAGCGCAAAAGCCAGAGAGGCGAGGCGAAGCGGCACCGCGGCTCAAACCAACATGCACGCTTCTTCGAAGGGCAGCCGCGGATTGCGCGGATACAGCAACTCCGTGGTGCCGGTTCCCAGCGCACAGATGAAGTTGGACTTGACCGAAGTCCCGGCGAAAAAAGCCGCATCGATCTTCTCGTTGCTGAAGCCGGACATCGGACCGCAATCGAGCCCGAGCGCTCGCGCCGCGAGAATGAGATAGGCTCCCTGCAGCGTGGCATTGCGCATCAGGGTGACTTGGGCCGTGGCGGCATCCTTGAAGAAATCGGCCGCCTCCGGCTTCTGCGGAAACAGGTAAGGAAGTTTTTCGTAGAATTTCTCATCCATGCCGATGATGACGGTGACCGGCGCCTGCTCGACCTTGACTAGATTCCCGGCGGAGACGCACTCGAGGAGCTTCAATTTGGCCGCCGCGCTCGCCACGAATACGAATCGCGCCGGACTGCAATTAACGGAGGTCGGACCCATTTTGAGCAAATCGTAGAGCGCCCGCAGCGTCCTCTCCGGTACGGGCTGCGGAGTCCAGCGATTGTAGGAGCGCGCGTCGCGAAACAGCATTCCCAGAGCCTCATCGTTCAGCGATTTTTTCAAGTATCTCCTCGGGTATGACCCAGGGTTCCGCCGCGAAGTTCATATCCGCGCTTGAAGTCGCGGATGTGTTTTTCCATCCAGGTCCGCGCCACATCGCTGCGCCGCAGCTTGATCGCGCTCGTGATCCGGCTCTGCGCCTCGCGGATGCGCGTCCGCGCTTGCGGTATGCGGTCAATGAGCTCGGTAAGCGTCGGCGCGAGCAGCAGATTGAGCGGCGCCTGCGACAGAGCGAGCACCTGATTGCCGCTCGCCGCCGCAACCGCCGTAAAGAAATCTACCACAGCCGACACCGCCGCCGCAGTATCGCCGGCATCGCGCCGGAAGCGCGCGCTGGTGCGCACCAGGAGCTGCAACTGCGCGGCGCTGCGCCTTCCGGCGGCGTACTCCGCCGCCGCGGGCTCGATGGCCATCATCGCTTCCCATAATTCCGAGAAGGTCACATCGTGCAGCGCGAGCGCGCGGCTGACGCCCGAGCTCACATGCTTGGGTTCCGGCCGGGTGACTCGCAAGCGCTTTTCGCCGCGGCCGCGCCCCAAAAGGCCCTGAGTTTCCAATTCGCGAATGGCCTCGCGAATGGTCGAGCGATTCACGCCGAACTGGCGCGCTAGATCGGTCTCGGACGGCAGAGGGTCGCCCCTGCGCAGCAATCGTCCGACGATGCGCTGCTCGATGACATTGGCGATTTGCCGGTAGGCGGGATAATCGTTCAGCGGCTGAAACAGGTCGCTCACCCGCTTTCCCCGAACAGCTCCCGGCCGATCAACATGCGGCGAATTTCCGAGGTGCCGGCGCCGATTTCGTACAGCTTGGCATCGCGCAGCAGGCGCCCGGTCGGATAATCGTTGATGTAGCCGTTGCCTCCCAGCAATTGAATGGCGTCCAACGCGGCGCGAGTCGCGGCCTCGGCGCAAAATAGAATGCAGGCCGCGGCGTCCTTGCGCGTCGAATCGGCCCGATCGCAGGCGGCGGCGACGGTGTAGGCGTAGCTGCGGCAGGCGTTGAGCGAGGCATACATGTCCGCGAGCTTGCCCTGCACGAGTTCGAAGGTGCCGATGGCCTGGCCGAATTGCCGCCGTTCGCGCACGTACGGGACGGCGACGTCGAGCGCCGCGGCCATGATGCCGAGCGGGCCGCCGGAGAGCACCACGCGTTCGAAATCGAGGCCGCGCATCAGCACGCTGACCCCCTGGTTTTCCTCGCCCAAGAGGTTCTCGGCGGGCACCTCGCAGCCATCGAACACGAGTTCGCTGGTGCTCGAGCCGCGCATCCCGAGCTTGTCGAGCTTCTGCGCCGGCGTGAAGCCTTTGAATCCCTCTTCGATGATGAAGGCGCTGATGCCGCGCGGCCCGGCCTCGGGATTGGTCTTGGCGTAGACCACCAGAACCTGCGCCTCCGGGCCGTTGGTGATCCACATCTTGCGGCCGTCGAGCACATAGTGATCGCCGCGCCTCACGGCTTTCAACTGCATCGATACCACATCGGAGCCGGCGCCGGGTTCGGACATCGCGAGCGCACCGACGTGTTCGCCGCTGATGAGCTTCGGTAGATAACGGCGCTTTTGCTCCGCGTTGGCATTGAGCGCGAGCTGGTTCACGCACAGATTCGAATGCGCCCCGTAGCTCAATCCCACGGCCGCCGAGGCCCGCGAGATCTCCTCCATGGCCACGGTATGCGCAAGGTAGCCCAAGCCCGCGCCGCCGTCCTCCGGCGCGACCGTCATCCCCAGAAACCCAAGCTCGCCGAGCTCGCGCCACAGATCGCGCGGAAACACATTGCTGCGGTCGATCTCGTTGGCGCGCGGGGCGAGGCGCTCCTCGGCGAAGCGCCGCACTTGATCGCGCACCGTATCGATCACCTCACCAAGACCGAAATTGAACTCGCGGTAGGCAGCGCCGGGCATTATCAGAAGACCCCCATTGTCATCGCACCCAAAATAGTTGGATAATCGGACTGTCGGACAATTTTGCGCCCCGACGGCGCCAATGACAATGGCGGGATAGCTTAAGATGGCCAGGATCGCCTCAACCCTCGACTCAAAGTCCTTAGACTTCGCCGCCAACCGTGCTGCGATGCAATCCCTGGTGCAGGAATTGCGCTCTTTATTGCAGCGCAACGCCCTCGGCGGCAGTGCCGCGGCGCGCCGCAAGCACCGTGAAGCCGGCAAACTTCTGGTGCGCGAGCGGATCGACGCCTTGCTCGACCCCGGATCGCCATTCCTGGAACTCTCGGCGCTGGCCGCTTACGAGGTCTACGACGATGATTTGCCGGGAGCGGGGCTGGTCACCGGCATCGGCCGCATCTCCGGCCGGCCCTGCATGGTGGTCGCCAATGACCCCACGGTGAAGGGCGGCACTTATTATCCGCTCACCGTCAAGAAACACTTGCGGGCGCAGGAGATCGCCGGCGAGAACGCGTTGCCCTGTATCTACCTCGTGGAAAGCGGCGGGGCGTTCCTGCCGAAGCAAGATGAGGTATTCCCGGATCGCGAGCATTTCGGGCGCATATTTTTCAATCAGGCGAGGCTCTCCGCGCAAGCCATCGCGCAGATCGCCGTGGTGCACGGCTCCTGTACCGCGGGCGGCGCCTATGTGCCCGCGATGTCGGATCAGGCCATCATCGTGCGCAACCAGGGCCGCGTGTTCTTGGGCGGTCCGCCGCTGGTGCGCGCCGCCACCGGCGAGGAAATCGATGCGGAATCGCTCGGCGGCGCCGACGTGCATTGCCGCCGCTCCGGCGTGACCGATTACTACGCCGAGAACGATACCCATGCGCTGGCGTTTGCGCGCCGCGCCGTCGTGCGCTTGCGCCCGCCGCCGGCCGCTGCCGCGCCGCGCTCCCGGGAGCCTGACTACGATCCCTGTGAACTCTATGGAATCATTCCGCAGAATTCCCGCAAACCCTACGATGTGCGCGAGATCATCGCGCGCCTGGTCGACGCTTCCTGGTTCGACGAATTCAAAGCCCTCTACGGCACGACGCTGGTGTGCGGTTTCGCCGATGTTCACGGCTTCCCGGTCGGCATTCTCGCCAACAACGGCATCTTGTTTTCCGAAAGCGCACTGAAGGGGGCGCATTTCATCGAGTTGTGCTGCCGCGAGGGAATTCCCTTGGTGTTCTTGCAAAACATCTCAGGCTTCATGGTGGGTCAAGCGGCCGAGGCGGGCGGGATCGCCAAGGACGGCGCCAAATTGGTGACCGCGGTGGCGTGCGCCGCGGTGCCGAAGTACACCATCGTGATCGGCGGCAGCTTCGGCGCCGGGAACTACGCCATGTGCGGCCGCGCCTACGGTCCGCGCCTGCTGTTCCAATGGCCGAATGCCCGCACTTCCGTGATGGGCGGCGAGCAGGCCGCGAGCGTCCTCGCCACCATCAAGCGCGAGGCCTTGCAGCGCGCCGGCAAGGAGTGGAGCGATGCCGAGGAAGAACAGTTGAAGGCGCCGATTCGCGAGCAATTCGAGCACCAGGGACGGCCGTTTTACGCCTCCGCGCGGCTCTGGGATGATGGCGTCCTCGATCCCGTCGATACGCGCCGCGCACTGGGGCTGGCGTTGGCGCTGACTCAGGCGCAGCGCACGCCGGCCACGCAGTTCGGCATCTTTCGCATGTGAGATCTTAAAAAATTGCCCAAAAAAGCGGCCAAAAAATCCAGCAAGCGCCTGCTCGTCGCGAACCGCGGCGAAATCGTCTGCCGCATCGCGATGAGCGCGCGGCGTCTCGGCTGGACCACGATCGCCGTCTATTCGGACGCGGATCGCGGCGCGCGGCACGTTCGCGCCGCGGATGAGGCGTACTTTCTCGGACCATCGCCGGCATCGCAGAGCTACCTCGATGCCGCCCGGGTGCTCGAACTCGCGCGCGCCGTCGGCGCCGACGCCGTGCATCCCGGCTATGGCTTCTTATCGGAGAATGCGAATTTTGCACAGGCCGTCGTCGATGCGGGCCTCAAGTTCATCGGGCCGCCCGCGGCCGCCATTCGCGCCATGGGCTCGAAGAGCGCGTCGAAAGCCGCGATGGCGGCGGTGGGAGTGCCGGTGGCGCCCGGCTATCACGGTGCCGGACAATCGCTGCAGGAGCTTGAAGCTGAGGCCGTTCGAGTCGGCTTTCCGCTGATCATCAAGGCGAGCGCGGGCGGCGGCGGCAAGGGCATGCAGGTGGTCAATTCGGCGGCCGAGGTGGCCGCGGCCGTGGGCTCGGCACAGCGCTTGGCGCGAACCGCCTTCGGCGATGATCGCCTGCTGCTGGAGCGCTACTTCCCCAAGGCGCGGCATGTCGAGGTCCAGGTATTCGCCGATACCCATGGCGGCATCGTCGCGCTCTTCGATCGCGATTGCTCGGTGCAGCGCCGCCACCAAAAGATCATCGAGGAGGCGCCGGCGCCCGGCCTCGAGCCGGAAGTTCGCGCGGCGATGGCGGAGGCCGCCATCACCGCCGCCCGTTCGGTCGGCTATGTGGGCGCGGGCACCGTGGAATTCCTGCTGGATCACGCGCAGCATTTTTACTTCATGGAAATGAATACGCGGCTGCAGGTCGAGCATCCGGTCACGGAGCTCATCACCGGTATCGATCTCGTGGAGTGGCAGTTGCGCATTGCCGAGGGCGAGCGGCTGCCCAAACAGGCGGGGCAGATCGCGCAGCGCGGCGCGGCCATCGAGGCGCGTCTGTACGCGGAGGACCCGGCGCACGGCTATCTGCCGAGCGTCGGCCGCATTACGCACCTCTCCTGGCCCTCCGCGTCGCCGGGGTTGCGGTTGGACACCGGTGTCGATGCGGGCGATGAGGTCTCCCCATTTTACGATCCCATGCTGGGGAAGCTGATCGCTTGGGGCGAGTCGCGCGCGGAGGCGGGCGCCCGCTTGCTTCGGGCGCTCGGCGAATTGGAAGTGGTGGGCGTGATCACCAACCGCGCACTTCTGATGAGCGTGCTCGCCGATACGGAGTTTCAACGCGGCGAGGTCGCGACGGATTTCCTGAGCGTGCGCCAGCCGCACCTCGAGTTCGGCGAGCCGGCGGCGGCGGCGGAGGATAGGGTGCTTGCTGCCCTCTGGTGCGCGACCGCAGAGACGGACTCGAGCGCACTCTGGGCGGACACCACGGGATGGCGTCTGGCGGGGCCCGCCATCACCGAGTGGCGGTTCGGGACAGAACGGGTGCAGGTCGAGCGGCAGGCGCGCAACGCCTACCTGGCTCGCCTCGGCGGCCATGAATACGCGCTCTGCGTCATCGCGCGCGGCAAGTCCTCGTTCGAGGTCGAGATGGCGGGCCAAATGCAGCGGCTGACCCTCTGCGTGTTCGGCCAGGACCTCGAGTTGTTTCGCGGCGGCCGGCACGTGAAGCTCACCGTCGGCCGGACCGACGATGCCCTGCAGGCCACCTCTCAAGCGGATGAAGGTTCATTGGTCACGCCGCTGCCGGGCACGGTGGTAGCGGTGCATGTCAGCACAGGTCAAGAGGTGGCACGCGGCGCGGCGCTGATGACCATTGAAGCCATGAAAATGGAGCACACCGTGACCGCGCCATACGCGGGTACCGTCGTGCGTCTGCCGTTCGGCTTGGCGGACCGCGTCGCGGCAGGGGCGGTATTGGTCGAACTGTCGCCGCTGCCGGCGCCTTAAAAAGGCTTTTTAGGCGAGTTCGAGATCGAGGGAAAGCGGCGGCGCCTGCAGGGGCGGAAAGCTCACTTTGAAGCGCGTCTCGTGACCGAGCAAACTCGCGAGCGCAATTTTTCCGCCCGCCTCGTGTACGTAGCGCCGAACCAACGACATGCCGCCGCCGTGCGTGGTATCGGTGGGCGAGGTCGCCAGAGTCGTGTAGCCGGATTTGAAAATGAGTTTGATCGCTTCCCGGTCGCGCAATCGTGCGGCATTCTCGGCGGTGATCACTCCTCTCGCGATGGCGGTCGAGCGGACCTTTTCCGGATCGAGGCCGCAGCCGTCATCCTCGAACAGGAGTTCGAAACCATTGTTCGCCGACGTCTTGAATTCGAGCCGCATCGTGCCTTGCGCCGGCTTGCCGGCCGCTTCGCGGCTGGCGGGAGCCTCGATGCCATGCATCACCGCGTTGCGAATCAGTTGGATGGCGACGTTCTTGATCGCTGCCTGGTAGGCGGGCGGGACCAATTGCAGGCCATGGCATTCGAGCTGCACCGTCTTGCCGTGCTCCTGCGCCACGTGCTCGCTCAAAACCAGCAGCGTACTGTCGAGGCTGCCCGCCGGCGCCGAACGCTGTGCGCCGGGCACGCTCTTCACGCCGGATTTTCCCGCCATGAATTTGGGCGCTTCGATAATTTGAGTGCCATTTTGCGTCATGCTCGGCGACTGTGCGGCCGCGCCGCTGTCGCGCGCCGGGCCCGCGGAGACGGTCAGGGATTTCAATAATGCAAATTGGCTGTACAGCTGGTCGAGCTTGACCGCGAGCGGCAGGAATTCGCTGCCGCTCAACGAGCTGCGGCTGCGTAGATCGTGCAGCGAGTCCTCGAACAGGCGCGCCGCGCCCTCGAGCGCAGTCAGCTTGAATGCGGCGGCGTCGCGCCTCACCCGGTCGACTTCGTGCAGAGTCTCTTCGAGCTTGTTGCGAAACGCGTCTTCCTCGCGGGCCGGCTTTTTCAATACGGCATTGATGGTCTTCATGGAGCCATCGGTTCTTTGCAAGAAGGCGACGAAGCGCGCGCGGCCCGTTTGCAGGATGCCGCGCAGGATCTCGCCCTGCGTTTGCAATTGGGTCCGGAGGTCCTCGAGTTCCCGCGCCGTTTGCACGCGCAGCGTGATGTCGGTGACGCGCACCAGCCACATGCGCGGCTCGCGCGCCGACTCGATCAGGTCGAACTCGAACGAGTAATGCGCCGTGTCGAACGTGCCGTCGGAGTTGGGCAGGCGGACGTCGATATCCTTGAGCGGATTCGATTCGGCGGCGGCCTCGCGCGGCACGGGCTCACGCAGAATGCTGGGCTCGCGCGCGACGGCGTCGCGGGACGGGGCGGCGTCGGGGGCCGGGGCGGCTTCGCGCGGCAGGGCGCCAAGCAGAGCCGCAATATGATTTCGCACCACCGTGAGCGTCTTGGCGGTGACGACGGGCCCGAGCAGTTTCTCGAAGCTCAAATTGCTGAAGTCTTGACGGCGAAACAAGGTCGCGAGCGACTGCGACACCTGCGGCTGGATTCTGTCCTTGCCATCCAGCAGGAACAGGCCTTGCTCGGTATTTTTGAGGATGGCGTCGGTCAACCGATTGCTGGCACCGAGCAGATCCTGCTTCTCACGCTCGTGTCGCTTAGCGGTAATAAACATGGGTACCTGGAGGTTGCCAAAGCGGCGCGCAGGGGGGATTGATCGGTGTCACAGCCCCGAGCGTTTTATGACATATGCTGCATCGAGTTAGGGCCGGTTGAGACCCGGGTCACATTCTGGCTATGCGACCGCCGCGACCAGAGGACCCAAATCCGCCAACAGCTCGTCCGCCGACGCGTAGCGTTCGGACGGATTTTTCGCCATCAAACGGTCCACCAAAGCCTGCTGCAATGCGACATTTTCGGGCAGTCGCGGTACGGGCGACGCGGCGTGCTGGGCCATGATGGCCATGGCGCTGCGGCCGCTGTAGGGGCGCTGTCCCGTGAGCATTTCGTAGAACATCACACCTAAGCTGTAAATATCGGTTCGGGCATCGACACGCTGTCCCTGGGACTGTTCCGGGCTGATGTAGTAAGGGGAGCCAAGCACCTGGCCGGCACCGGTGGTGCTGCCCTCGTCGATCGAGCGGCGCGCCAGGCCGAAATCAATCAGCACCGGAGAATTGTCCTCGCGCAACATGACGTTCGCGGGCTTGAGGTCGCGATGCAAGATGCCGAACACGTGAATGACACGCAGCGCCTCGGCGATGGCGCGCAGGTAGTAGAGACTCTCATCGATGCTCAAGGGATTGCGCAGCCGGTCGCGCAGGTCGCCGCAGGGAATGTGTTCCATGACGAGGTACTGATGCTGCGGCAAGGCGCCGAAGTCGTAGATCTCCGCGATCGCGCGATGCGCGATGCTCGAGATGATTTCATACTCGCGCTGGAAGCGGTCAGCATCATCCAGTTCGCGCGGCGAGCTGCCGCGATTCATGACCTTGAGGACCACGTTGCGCCGCAGCCGGTCGCTGCGCGCGAGAAATACCGAGGAGAAATTGCTGGTGGCGATCTCCTTGACGATGGTGTATCCCGGCACGCGAATCGCGGGCGCATCGCTCGAGGGCCCGAGCAGCGCCTCCGCCGCCTGCGTCGCCGCGCGCTGCTTGGCGAAGGCTTCGGTGACTGATTTCAGCAGGGACTCGCGGGTGATGCGCGCCAGCGGCAAGTAATCCTTGGCGCCGCACTTGAGTGCCCTCACCGCCGTGAGCTCGTTGCCGTTCTCCGCCAGGATGATGGAGTAGACGTTCGGCTGCGCGCGCAGCATCTGCGTGAGGTGACTCAAGCCGGTGCTCGCCAGGGCTTCGTTGCTGAAATCGATTTGCAGAAAGACGGCATCCGGCGCGCGTTCCTGGACGAATCGCGCCAGTGAGTCCGGCTCCGCCGCGGGAGCGGTAGTCACCTGGGCGCTCGGCCAATGGCTGGTCACATGGTGGGTCAGCCATTGCAGGCGTTTGGTGTCGCCGCCCACCATTAACAGGATTGGACCGCTCGCATCGGGCATAAGCTGACGTCTAGACAAAGGAATGCCAGACTATCCGCTGCTGCCCCCGCCTGACCCGTCGGGATTTCACATTTCTGGCGGACTGTACCTGGTCTCGGCGGTTTTGGGCCCCAAAAGGCGGAAACCGTGGAAATTGGCTCCAAAAACCCTAGAAATTTGCAACAACGCCCCGACTGCATGGTCTTACGGGTTGCCTTGGGAAATCTTTGAAAGGACGTATCTCAATGGGAAGCATTCGAACTTGGTCGCTCGCCGCGGTGGCGGGCATTTTTGTCGTGGTCGTGGCCCATCAGCGCTCGAATGCCGAGGCCGAGTCGGCGAACGCGGCCTCCGCCGCCGCCGTGCCGGTGGCCGCTGCGCCGGCCGGCCGAGTGGCCGGGCTGCCCGATTTCTCCGGTCTGGTCGCCGAGTACGGCGCGGCCGTGGTGAATATCAGCGTGGTCGAGAAGGCGCCGAAATTCGGCGCCGCGGACCAGGACAGCGATGACGATCCCCTGTCGCAGTTCTTCCATCGCTACCAGCAGCCGGGCCAGCCTCCGGATCACACGCCGCCCAGCCGCGGCATCGGTTCGGGCTTCATCATTACGCCGGACGGTTATGTGCTCACCAACGCCCATGTGGTGGCGGATGCCTCCAATGTCACGGTCCGGCTCACTGATCGGCGGGAGTTTCGCGCCAAGGTGATCGGCGTCGATAAGCGCAGCGATGTGGCGTTGATCAAAATACCGGCCACCGGCTTGCCCACCGTCCAGTTCGGCGATCCGGCCCACATTCGCCCGGGCCAGTGGGCGATCGCGATCGGCTCCCCTTTTGGATTCGACAACAGCGTCACGGCCGGCGTGATCAGTGCGGTGGGGCGTAATTTGCCCGACGACAGCGGCAGTGCGTTCGTCAACTTCATCCAAACCGACGCGGCGGTGAATCCGGGCAATTCCGGCGGCCCGCTGTTCAATATCGATGGTCAGGTCATCGGTATGAATTCGCAGATCTTCAGCCGCACCGGCGGCTACATGGGCATGTCCTTTGCGATCCCCATCGACGTCGCGCTCAACGTCAAGGATCAGCTGATGAAGAATGGCAAAGTGAGCCGCAGCCGCATCGGCGTGGCGGTGCAGGACATCGGTCAGCAGCTCGCTCAAACCTTCGGCCTTGCAACTCCGCACGGCGCGCTCATCAGCGCGGTCGAGCCGCAGAGTCCGGGGGACCGCGCGGGATTGAAGCCGGGCGATGTCATCACCAGCGTCAATGGCCACGTCATCGATCATTCCTACGACCTGCCGGCCGTCATTTCTCAACTGCCGCCCGGGACGCAGGCGCACCTCGGCGTTTGGCATGACCGCAAGGCGACCGACGTGACGGTCAAGACCGTCCTGCTCGAGGATACACCGGCGCAGTCGGCACGCAGCGGCGCGGAAGACGGCGGCGGCCGGCTGGGCCTCGCGGTCAGGCCGCTCGAGCCTTCCGAGCAGCAGGAATTGCACACCCGCGGGCGCTTGGTGGTCGAGGATGTCACGGGCCCGGCGCTGGCCGCCGGACTGCAGGCGGGCGATGTGGTGCTCGGCGTCAACGGTTCGGGCGTCTCCACGATCGCAGACCTCAAGCGGGAGGTCGGGAGGGCCGGCCACACCGTGGCCTTGCTGATCCAACGCGACGATGCGCAGATCTACATCCCGGTCGATCTGGGATGACGCTCCGGCGGGTCGCCTGGTTTAGTTGTACTTGCGATCCATAATCAGGCCTAATCCCGGCGTGCAAACCGCCGCCCCCTTATTTTCGAAGCTCCCAGCAAACGCCGCCGGCTCCCCGCCGGCGGCGTTTCTGCCGACCTCCCGCGCCGACATGGAGGCGCTCGGCTGGCCGCAGTGCGACATCATCATTGTCACCGGCGATGCCTATGTGGACCATCCGAGTTTCGGTATGGCCATCATCGGCCGTGTCTTGGAAGCTCAAGGGTTCAAGGTCGGGATCATCGCCCAGCCCGATTGGCACAGCGCCCACGACTTCACGGCGCTCGGCGCGCCGCGCCTGTTCTTCGGCGTGACCGGCGGCAACATGGATTCGATGGTCAACCGCTACACCGCCGACCGGCGGGTGCGCAGCGATGATGCCTACACTCCGGGCGGTGCCGGCGGTAAGCGCCCGGACCGCTGCGTGATCGTGTACTCGCAGCGGCTGCGCGAAGCCTACAAGAACGTGCCCATCGTGATCGGCGGCATCGAGGCGAGCCTGCGCCGCATCGCGCACTTCGACTACTGGTCTGAACAAGTGCGCCGCTCGGTGCTGGTGGACGCGAAAGCCGATCTCTTGGTGTTCGGCAATGCGGAGCGGCAAATCGGCGCGATCGCGCAGAGGCTCGATGCCGGTGAGGCGATCTCGAGCATCACGGATTTGCGCGGCACCGCGTTCGTGCGCCGCACGCTGCCAGCGGAGTGGGTCGAGATCGATTCTTCCGAACTCGACACACCGGGCCCGTTGGCTCCGCCCGCAGATCCCTATGCCGACGAGGAGCAGCGCGCGCGCACTCTGCAGCCCGCCGCTGCGGCGGCCCCGGCGAACGCCGCCGCGGCGGGCGACGGCGGGGTGGGCAGAGTGCCCGCGGCCACGCACAATATCGTGAAGTTTTACCGCAAGGTGCCGAACGCGCAGCGCGAGCGCAGCGTCATCCGGCTGCCCTCGTTCGAGCAGGTGAGCGCGGACGCGGTGCTGTATGCGCACGCCTCGCGAATCCTGCATCTCGAGTCGAATCCCGGCAATGCGCGCGCGCTGGTGCAGCGCCATGGCAGCAGCGAGGTATGGCTCAATCCGCCGCCGATTCCCCTGACCACGGCGGAGATGGATGCGATCTACGAACTGCCGTATGCGCGCCGGCCGCATCCGAAGTACGGCACGGCGAAAATTCCCGCCTATCACATGATTCGATTCTCGGTGGCCATTCAGCGCGGTTGTTTCGGCGGCTGCACCTTTTGTTCGATCACGGAGCACGAGGGGCGCATCATCCAGAGCCGCTCCGAGGATTCGGTGATCCGCGAAATCGAAACCATTCGCGATACGGTGCCCGGGTTCACAGGGGTGGTTTCGGACTTGGGCGGTCCGACCGCCAACATGTATCGCCTGCATTGCAAAAGCGCGGCGGTCGAATCCGCGTGCCGCCGGCCGTCGTGCGTGTTTCCGGGGGTGTGTCCGAATCTGAACACGGACCATGCCCCCCTCATCAATCTGTACCGCCGTGCGCGCAGCTTGAAGGGCGTGAAGAAGGTGCTGATCGCCTCCGGCGTGCGCTATGACCTCGCCATCGAATCGCCCGAGTATGTGAAGGAACTCGCGACCCATCACACCGGCGGCTACCTCAAGATCGCGCCCGAAGCGATCGGCGAAGGGCCGCTCTCGAAAATGATGAAACCCGGTGTCGGCAGCTACTACAAGTTCAAGGAACTCTTTGACAAGTATTCAAAGGCCGCGGGCAAGGAACAGTACCTCATTCCGTATTTCATCGCGGCACATCCCGGAACGCGCGATGCGGATATGCTGGAGCTCGCGCTCTGGCTGAAGAAGAACGGCTTTCGTGCCGATCAAGTACAGGCATTCCTGCCCTCACCCATGGCGACCGCGACGGCCATGTACCACACGGGCAAGAATCCGCTGAAGCGAGTCACGCGCGCGAGCGAAGAGGTCGTCATTCCGAAGGGGATCAAGGTGCGGCGCCTGCATAAGGCGTTCCTGCGCTATCACGACCCGGAGAACTGGCCGATCCTGCGCGATGCATTGAAACGCATGGGACGCGCCGACTTGATCGGCAACGGCAAGCAGCACCTCATTCCGGCTTACCAGCCGGTGGGATCCGCCGCCCGGGCCCTAAAAGGGGGCCGCGCGTCCTCCGTGCCGTTTCGCACGCAGCACACCGGATTGCCGGAATCCGGCACCCAGTCCAAGTCCGGCGCACGCAGGAAATTCCCGCACGCGCCGAACCGGCCCGGCAGACCGTAGCTTTTTCGCTTGCTAGGTCCCCTGGGGTACGATTAAAGTTCCGCGCTGTCTAGCGGTTTTCGTGCCGCAATTCATCAAATAATTCTCATTTGGGATGGCGCATAACGCTTTGCGGGCGCAACGCGCGCGTGGAATATGGATAAATGGGTCGTACATAAATTTGGGGGTTCGAGCGTCGCCGATGCGGATTGTTTCCGGCGCGTCGCCGACATCATCGAGGCGTCCGACAATCCGCGCGAGGCCGTGGTGCTGTCCGCCTGCCGCGGCGTCACCGATGCGCTGCTTGATTTGGTGTCGCTGGCGGAGCGGCCCGAGGGCTACTTGGCTTCGGCGATCGAGCAGCTGAAGCGCAGGCACGAGAAGCTGGCCGCCGAACTGCTGTCGCGCGCGGCCTACGAGACCTATCGCAACCACCTGCAGAACGATTGCCGCGACATTGCCGGCGTTTTGCAAACGGTTCGCCTGATCCGCGCCGCCACCTACTCCATGCGGGATGTGATCGCGGGCTATGGCGAGATCTGGTCGACTCGTCTATTCGCGCCGTTCTTGCGCGAGCGCGGCCGCACACCGGGCGAGGTTTTGTGGCTGGATGCGCGCCAAGTCGTCATTGTCGAGTGGGGGCCTTTGGGCCCGGCGGTGCAATGGTCGCAAAGCGAAAAGAATCTGCAGCGCTTGGTGCCGAAGGACTTTCGCGGCCGCGTCATCGTCACCGGATTCGTGGCGAGCACGGCGACCGGCATGCAAACCACGCTGGGGCGCAACGGCAGCGATTTTTCCGGGTCCATCTTTGGCGCCTTGCTCGATGCCTCGCAGATCATTATCTGGACCGATGTCGACGGCGTGCTGTCGGCCGATCCGCGCCTGGTGCCGAATGCCCAGGTGATCGATCAGCTGTCCTACAACGAGGCAATGGAACTCGCGTACTTTGGCGCCAAGGTGATTCATCCGCAAACCATGGAGCCGGCGGTCGCGCGCGATATCCCGATCTATATCCGCAATACCTTTGCGCCGCAAAAGAATGGCACGCTGATTTGCGCCAATCCGGTCTCGGCATTGAAGGTGAAGGGGATTACGACCATCGATCCGGTGGCGCTCGTCAATCTCGAGGGTGCCGGCATGATCGGCGTGCCGGGCACCGCGCACCGCTTGTTCGGCGCGCTGCGCGATGCCGGCATTTCGGTGATTTTGATATCGCAGGGCAGTTCCGAACACTCGATTTGCTTCGCCATCCCGGCGGCCCAGGCGGTGCGCGCCGAGGAAGCGGTGCGCCGCGCCTTCGACGCGGAGTTGCGCGACGGGCAGATTCAGCAGGTCGACATGGGTTTGGGCCAAAGCATCCTGGCGGTGGTCGGCGACGGCATGGCGGGAGCGCATGGCGTTGCCGCCAAAGTCTTCAATTCGCTCGGCGATGCCGGAATCAGTGTGCGGGCAATCGCGCAGGGTGCGTCGGAGCGCAATATTTCCGTGGTCGTGGACGGCAAATTCGCCGCCAAGGCGCTGCGCGCGGTGCATGCCGCCTTCTATCTGTCGCCCAATACGCTGTCGATCGGGCTGATCGGGCCGGGCACGGTGGGGCGCGTGCTGCTCGCGCAGATCGCCACGCAAGTCGAGCGCTTGCGTGCCCTGAACTTGGACCTCCGCGTGCGCGCGATCGCGGGCTCGAAGCGCATGCTCTTGGAGGAGGGCGCCATTGATCTGGCGCGCTGGCCGGAACGCATGGCGGAGGCGGGCGAACCGCTCGACCTCGAGAAATTCGCGGCGCATGCCCAAGCGGACTACATTCCGCACACCGTGATCATCGATTGCACCGCGAGCGCGGACGTGGCCGGCAACTACCGCGATTGGCTGGCGCGCGGCATTCACATCGTCACGCCCAACAAGAAGGCCAACAGCGGCGCGCTGCCTGAGTATCGCGCGCTCAAAGAGGCGGCGCGCGCCGCCGGCACGCACTATCTGTATGAGGCGACGGTCGGCGCCGGCCTGCCGGTGATTCACACACTGCGCGATTTGCGCGAAACGGGCGACGACATCACCCGCATCGAGGGCATTTTTTCCGGCACGCTGGCCTATCTCTTCAACGTCTTCGACGGCAAGGAGTCCTTCTCATCGATCGTGCATGCGGCCAAGCTCAAGGGCTATACCGAGCCGGACCCGCGCGATGACCTGTCGGGGATGGACGTCGCCCGTAAGCTGATCATTCTGGGCCGGGAAATGGGCTTGACCTTGGAGATGTCGGATGTGGAGGTCACCGGCCTCGTGCCGCAGGCGCTCGACTCCTGCAGCGTGGATGAGTTCATGCGGCGGCTTCCCGAGTTCGACGCGGGCATGGCGGCAATGCTCGAGGATGCCGTCCGGCAGGGTCAGGTGCTGCGCTACTTGGGGCGCATCGACGCGGACGGCAAGGCAACCGTCGGCTTGACCCGCCTGGATGTCAAACACGCGTTTGCCAACATTGCGCTCACCGATAATGTGGTGCGTTTTGCGACCCGCCGCTACTGCGACAATCCGCTGATCGTGCAAGGTCCGGGGGCGGGGCCCGAAGTGACCGCCGGCGGCGTGTTCTCCGATTTGCTGCGCCTGTCGGCCTATCTCGGCGCGCATATTTAGAGGCAACAACCCGAGGTATTTTCGTGCTTACCGACGTCACCGCTTTCGCGCCGGCCACCGTTGCCAATGTGGGCATCGGCTTCGATATTTTGGGCCACACCGTGGACGCGGTGGGCGATCAAGTCCGCTTGCGTCGCATCGATGAACCCGTGGTTAGGATCCGCACCATCAGCGGCGTCGCGGGCGAGCTTTCGGTCGACTTGAAGTCGAATACCGCCGGCCGCGCGGTTGAAGCGATGCATACGGCGCTCAAGCTCGGCTTCGGCTTCGAGATCGACATCGACAAGGGCATTCCGCTCGCCTCCGGCATGGGCGGCTCCGCGGCATCCGCCGTCGCGGCCGTGGTCGCGGCGAATGCGCTGCTTGAGGACCCGGTGCCGCGCCTGCAGCTTCTCAAGTTCGCCATGGAGGGCGAGATCGTTGCGAGCGGTTCGGCGCACCTCGACAATATCGCGCCGTGTCTGTTCGGCGGTCTGGTGCTGACCGTCGGCATCGATCATCCGCGCGTGAAGCAGATCCCCGTTCCCTCCGCCGTGCGCTGCGTGCTGGTGCATCCGCATATGCATTTGGGCACGCGCGAGGCGCGCGCCATGCTGAAAAGTGATGTGACGCGCTCGGATTTCGTCTGGCAGACGGCGAATCTCGCGGGTTTTATCAGCGGTTGCTATTCGAACGATCTGGAGATGATTCGCGACTCCTTTAACGACGTGATCATCGAGCCGCAGCGTCATTCCCTGATCCCCGGTTTCAAGGAGGTGCAGCGCGGCGCCATGTCGGCCGGCGCCCTGGGATGCTCGATTTCCGGAGCCGGACCGGCCGTATTCGCCTGGTCCGAGATCCAGCACGCCGAGGCGGTGCGCGGCGCCATGGTGGCCGCTTTCATGCGCCATGGCTTGCGCTCGGACTGCTGGATTTCCGCGCTGGACACCTGCGGCGCCCGGGTGATCAAGGCGTGATACCGGACATCAAATTCGCGAGTTCGCGCGACGGCACGTCGCTCGTTACGTTAAGTGAAGCGATCCGGCAGGGTCTCGCGCCGGACGGCGGACTCTATGTTCCGACGCGGCTGCCGCACGTCGAGCGGGGCGCGTTCGACGGCAGCACTCGCTTGGCCGAGGTCGCGCGAAGCGCCCTCGACGGCTTCTTCGCCGGCGACCGCTTGCAGCCGCTTTTGGGTCAGATCGCCGACGCGGCGCTCGATTTCCCGGCGCCGACGTCCGCGGTGCCGAAGTGTCCCGACCCGCTCTTCGTGCTCGAATTATTTCACGGGCCCACCGCGGCCTTCAAAGACTTCGGAGCGCGCTTCCTGGCCGAGACGCTCGAGCGCTTGCAGACCGGTTCCGAGCAGCCGATGACCATCCTGGTGGCGACCTCGGGCGATACCGGCGGCGCCGTGGCCGCCGCATTTCACCTGCGCCCCTGGGTGCGAGTCGTCGTCCTGTACCCGAAGGGCCTGGTGAGTGCGCGGCAGGAGCAGCAGCTCACCTGCTGGGGCGACAATGTGCTCTCGCTGCGCATCGACGGCACCTTCGATGACTGCCAGCGCCTGGTGAAGGAAGCGTTCGTCGATGTTCTGCTGCGCGCCAAACACCGCTTCAGTTCCGCCAATAGCATCAATATCGGCCGCCTGCTGCCGCAGATGGTGTACTACGCCGCCTCGAGTCTCGAGATTGAGCGGCGCACCGGCGCCAAGGCGTCCTACATCATCCCCGCCGGCAATCTCGGCAACGCGTTCGCGGCTGTTTGGGCCCGTGCGTTGGGATATCCCATCGCTCGGCTCATCTTGGCGCACAACGCGAACCGCACCGTGCCGGACTATTTAGAGACCGGCGACTGGCGTCCGCGCCCCAGTGTTGCGACGCTGGCCTCCGCCATGGACGTCGGCAATCCGAGCAATATGGAGCGCATCCGCGCGCTCTATCCGACTTTCGCCGCAGTCAACGAACAGCTGAGCGCGCAGAGCGTCGATGACGCTACAATTCGCCGACGGATCGGAGAGGACTTCATGGAATATGGACGCGAATGGTGTCCGCACACCGCGACAGCGGCGGAAGTCTACCGCCGTTTGAGCGCGCGCGAACGCGCCGAACATCCCTGGGTATTGGTGGCGACAGCGCATCCGGCCAAATTCAACGACGTGGTGGAACCGATCATCGGCAGGACGATCGCCGTGCCTGCGGCCCTGGGCCGGCTGCTGCGGCTGCCGCAGCATTTTCTGGACCTGCCGCCGACGCTGCAGGCTGTGGCCGCAGCGCTCGAATGAACGATATTCGAATCGAGCCGCAGTGGATTGCAACCGGCGCGGCGCTGCTGGTGTTCGGCGCCGCGGGCTATGTGTGCTACGGGGTGTTTCAGCGCCGTTCGCGGCGCAAGGGTCTCCTGGCGCGCCTGGACCGCATCGCCTACGCGGCCGCGCATCAGGTCTTGGTGCCGGACGGCATGGGCGGCTTCATCCATATCGATCATCTCTTGCTGACGCCGCGCGGCCTGTTGGTGCTCGATACGCGGCGCGTGGCCGGCCTCATCTTCGGCGGCGATCAGATGAGCGATTGGACCGTCATGGGCCGCGGCCACCGCTACACCTTCGATAATCCTCAGCCCTCGCTCTACGATCGCATCGCCGCGGTCAAGGCGATGGTGGGCGATTTTCCGGTCGAGGGCCGGTTGCTGTTTTCCAATTTGGGCAAGTTCACCAAAGGCATGCCGAAATACGTGATGATGCTGGACGGCATCGAAGTCGAGTTTCCGGTGGTCGATCACGGCCTCAAGGGGTCCGCGACGCTCGCCCATTATGACGACGTGTGGAACCAGCTGGTCCCGCAGCTGAAGCCGAGTCCGCACCTGTTCACCAATCTCTAGGGCCCGGACGGGCTCCTAAGGCTCTCCGGCCGCGTCCAGCCCGAAGAATCGCGCCGCATTCCGCGCGGTCACGGCCGCCACCGAATCGAGCGATTCGCCTCTCACCAGGGCCACCGTACGAGCGATGTGCGGCAAGTAGGCGGGCTCATTGCGGCGCGAGGCCGGACGCGGCACGAGGTCCCGCGGCAGGAGATAGGGCGCATCGGTCTCGATCATCAGCCGCTCAGCCGGAATGCGCGGCACCGCCTCGCGTAAGCCTAAGCCGCGGCGCTCATCAGAGATCCACCCCGTGACTCCAATCGACAGGCCGAGCGCCAGGTAAACCTCGAGTTCACGCAGGCCCCCGGTGAAGCAGTGCGCAACCCCGCCCACGAGGCCAGAGCGGAACTCCGCGACGATCGCGGCGAAGTCCTCGTGCGCGTCGCGCTGATGCAGGAAGACCGGTTTCGCCACGGCGGCCGCGATCTCGAGCTGTGCGATGAAGGCGGCGCGCTGCGCTGCCCGCGGCGAGAAGTCGCGAAAGTAGTCCAGCCCGCATTCGCCGACCGCGACGATGCGAGGCTCAATCAGGAGCTCAAGCAATTCCTCGCGCAGCTCAGGATCGAAGCCGCTCGCGTGGTGTGGGTGGACTCCGGCAGTGCTCCATAAGCTCTCGGGGTGGGCCGCGGCGATGGCGGCCGCCGTCCGTGAACCTGGAAGATCCGCTCCGGTCACCACCTGCCGCGTCACGCCCGCCTCGATGGCCCGGCCGATGACTTGCTCGAGGTCGCCGGCAAAGCTCGCGTGCCCCAGGTTCGATCCGATGTCGATGAATTCGTGGCGCAAAGAACCGTCACCTGATTGTGATATCTTCATTTTGCATGCTAATGCCGAGCGCCGCGCGCCAAAGATTCAAGGGAGCCTCCGTACTCATGTTCCGAGCCAGAAGTCTTGCGTTCATTGTACTGTCATTGGCGGTCACCCTCGCACGTGCGCAGCAGGGCGGCGATCTGCAGGCGCAGATTCTCTATGCGTTTCAAACCGAGGACAACAATCTCCTGGCTAATTTGGTGCAGACGCTGACCACGCAGGTGAAGTCAGGCGGCGCGGACGCGGCGCTTCGCTATCACTTGGCGCATGCGCAGTACCGCTTCGGATTGCTGGCGGGAGCAAGCCGCTCGCACGCTGCGGCGGATGCGTTCGGGGACTGCATCGATGAGCTCAAGCAGGTGCTCGAACAAGATGGCAAGTCGGCCGAGGCGCTGGTTCTGCAGTCCGCGTGCTATGCGGAGCTCGCGAACCACAAACACTTGGAGGCGGTGCTGCTGCGCTCGCGGGCCGCCGACCGGCTCAAGGATGCCTTTGCGCTCGCACCACGTAATCCGCGGGTCGTTTATCTGACCGCCATGGACGGACTTGCCCGCTCCAAACGCGGGTCCCAGGAAAATCAGCGCGCGTTCGCGCAGTTGCAGCTCGCGGCGCAGCTGTTCGATCAGTCCTCCGCCACCCAGATCGATGTCCCGGGGTGGGGGCACGCGGAGGCTTATCTCGCGCTCGGCATGCAGCTGCAAGCGCGCGGCGATCTTTTGGGCGCTCGCAATTGGATCGAGAAGTCGTTGATCGTCGCGCCCGACTTCAAGGCGGCGCAGCGGCAAATGGCCCTGCTGGTCCGGCACTCCGCTTAAGCTCCGGAGCACCGTGCCGTGCGCCGCCGCAGCGCTCGAACCTGCTATCATGCGGCGCGATGAAGCCACATGGCACGCAGTTATCGCTGTTCGAGACCCGAGGCTCGAGCGACCCATTCGCGGTTCGGGTGAGTCCGCGCGCACGCCGGCTCACCGCCCGCGTTCACATCGGCGGGCGAGTGGAAATCGTGGTTCCGATCGGCGTCAGCGCGCGCGCGGTGCGCGACTTCGTGCAGCGCTTCACCCCCTGGATCGACCGCAAAGTGGCTGCCATGCGCTGTTTCGCCGAGCCGGCCGCACCGGTGCCGCGCAGCGTCGAATTTGCTTTCACCCGCGAACGCTTCGACGTGCATTGGCACGCCGCGGCGGTGCGCGCCATTGCGCAGCATGGCGACCGACTCCTGCTGCAGGCGCCGGACGAGATCCAGGCGCGCGGCTTGCTGCAAGACTGGCTGAAACGCGCAGCCAATGAGCGATTGGCGCCGCCGCTCCTGAAAATGGCCGACGATTTGAATTATTGCGTGGAGCGGGTCGTCATCCGCTGCCAGCGCACGCGTTGGGGCAGTTGCTCCACCCGCGGCACGGTGAGCCTGAATTGTTCATTGGTATTTCTGCGCCCCGAAGTGGTTCGATATCTTTTTATGCACGAGCTCGCCCATACTAAGCATATGAATCACTCGGCCGGTTTCTGGCGCTTGGTGGAGACCTTGGAACCGGACTACCGCCGGCTCGACCGCGAACTGCTCGCGGGCTGGCGCACCGTTCCGCTGTGGGTTTTCAAGACCTGAGTCATGGACGAGCACAAACCGGCGGTCAAGCCCTTCGTCGACCTCAGCGACGAGGATGTCCATTGGGATCTGCGCGATGCATTGAGTTATGCGCAGTACCTCAATCTCGGCAAGCTTCTCGATGCGCAGCACCCGCTGTCCTATCAGCACGACGAGATGCTGTTCATCGTGATTCACCAGGTCTCGGAACTGTGGATGAAATTGTGCCTGCATGAGTTGACTGCGACCATCGATTGCGTGCGGCGCGATGACCTCGGGCCGACCTTCAAGATGCTGGCGCGCGTTTCGACCATTCAGCAGCAATTGCTGCAGTCCTGGGACGTGCTGGCGACCATTACCCCCCATGACTACTCCGCGTTCCGCAATACGCTGGGAAGATCGTCGGGTTTCCAGTCGGCGCAATATCGGCTGCTGGAGTTTCTGATCGGCAACAAAAACGCGGACACGATCAAGGTATTTCTCTCCGACCCGCCGGCTTATGAGCTATTGGAGCGCGCCTTGCGCGCCCCGAGCCTGTACGATGAGGTGCTGCGGCTGCTGAGCCGGCGCGGGCTGGACGTGCCGCCGCAGGCGATCGACCGGGATTTCACGCAGCCCTACCAGGCGAGCAAGCAGGTCGCCGCGGCATGGCTCAGCGTGTATCACAATTCGGTCAAGGACTGGGATCTGTACGGGTTGGCGGAACGCTTGGTCGATCTCGACTATAAGTTCCAATTGTGGCGCTTCACGCACGTCAAGACGGTGGAGCGCATCATCGGCGACAAACGCGGCACCGGCGGCACGGGCGGGGTGTCGTACCTGACGAAGGCGCTGGAGCTGAAATTTTTTCCCGAGCTTTGGACCATCAGAACGTCCATGTAGGTTGATCGTGACGAACATCCAAGATCGATTGCAAAACGTCAATGTCGCATCCAGCGACCTATTGGCTACCCCGGAGGAGGTCAAGCGCCGGCTGCCCCTGACAGCCCGCGCGGCCGAGACGGTGTACCAATCACGCGAAATCGTGCGCGCGATCTTGGAGCGCCGCGATCCGCGGCTGTTCATCGTGGTCGGACCCTGTTCGATCCACGATGTGGTTGCCGCGCGCGAATACGCCGACCGGCTGCAAGGCCTCGCGCGCCGGGTTGCGCCGACGATGCTGCTCATCATGCGGGTGTATTTCGAAAAGCCGCGCACCACCGTCGGCTGGAAGGGCTTGATCAACGATCCCGATATGGACGATTCGTTCCACATTGAAAAGGGGATTATGCTGGCGCGTGAGCTCCTGCTGTACGTGGCTGAGCTGGGGTTGCCCGCGGGCACCGAGGCGCTCGACCCCATCATGCCGCAATACATTTCCGAACTCATCACCTGGACCGCCATCGGCGCGCGCACCACCGAATCGCAGACCCACCGGGAAATGGCGAGCGGCTTGTCGACGCCCGTCGGCTTCAAGAACGGCACCGACGGGGCGCTCGGCGCCTCGATCAATGCGCTCGAGTCGGTGCGCCATCCCCACCATTTTCTCGGCATCACGCAGCAGGGGCAGTCGGCGGTGTTCCGCACGCGCGGCAATCCGCATGCGCATATCGTGCTGCGCGGCGGCGGCGGGCGCGTCAACTACGATGCGGTGAGCATCGCCCTGGCGGAGCGGCAGCTCACCGCGGCGAACCTGCCCGCGACCATCGTCGTCGACTGCAGCCACGGCAACTCGAACAAGGATCCGAGCGTGCAGCCGCTGGTCGCCGAGAATTGCATCACCCAAATCCTCGACGGCAATCGTTCCATCGTGGGGTTGATGCTCGAGAGTCACTTGAAGGGTGGGAATCAGCCCATCCCGAAGGACTTGAGCACGCTCGAATACGGCGTGTCGATCACGGATCCTTGCATCGACTGGCAGAGCACCGAGACCTTGCTGCTCAAGCTGCATCAATCCCTGCAAACCGTGCAGCGCTGAGGCGACGCGGAGGCGGGACCCGGATTTGCGCTGCGTCCGGGATTCCTCGCGCTTCAAGTCCAATCAGCGACGGGTATGCCCGCCTGTGCTGCGGCGCGGCGCGCCGCGGCACTGCCATTGACCAGAATGGCGCGATCGGCCCGGCTCATATGAACGAGATCCTCTGCGCTGTTTCCATAGGCGACAATGGCGGTGTTCGGATATTGGGCGCGGAGCTCCTCGAGACAGCGCAGCTTCTCCTCACCGCGCCGATTCTGGGTCTTGAGGGCGCCGTCCAGCCGGTCGCCCTGCCAGGTAAGTTCAGTGCAGATGGTGCGCTCGAAGCCCAATAAGCGGCCGATGCGCGGTACGTACAAGTCCGGGCTGGCCGACAAGAGCACCAGGTGGTCGCCCGCGGCACGGTGGGCCTCGAGCGTCGCCAGCGCTGCCGCGCGAAACCTGCGGCGCGGCAGCAGCGTCAGCACGAACGACTCTACATAGACGTCGAGTTCCGCGCGGCGCACGCCGCCCAGCAGCGCGCGGATGACGCGCGATTTCAACCGGCCGTGATCGCGGCCGCGATTTGCGTACACGAGGAAGGCGGGCGCCAACTGCCACAGGCGCAGCAGGCACGCCGGATGCCGCGCGGCGTAGCCGGCCAGGAACAGCCGCAGCGTGTCGTGCCACGTCAGGGTGCCATCGAGATCGAACAACGCGACACAGGGGGAGTGATCGGGCGTGCGGCCTGCTGTCATTGCTCAAATATATACTAACTAATACAAATAGTTGCCAAAGATTCCTCGATCTTCTCTCGAAAGCCGGCGGGCGTGCCGGACCTCGAACTCGCCAGTATCTTGAGTTCGCCGTGCCTTAAGTTCGCCGCGCCTCAAGTTCGCCACATTTGCATCACCGCCGGCGCACAAAGATTCCGCATGCTCGAGAGATTCATTCAAGGAGATCCACCGATGCCGGGCGAAAATCCGAGATTCAATCCCTTCCTGGTCAAGATTTTTCTCATCATTGCGTTGACCCTGGCGCTGCTGATTCCGCTGCATCTGGTGGAGTCCCTGATCGGCGAACGCACGAATCTGCGCGCCACCGCGATGGAGCGGGTCGCGAACGGCATGGGGCACGCGCAACGCATCGGCGCCCTGATCTGGGTCATTCCCGTCACGCGCACCCGGGTCATTGACGGCAGGCTCCAGTCGGAAACCCTGACTTACCGGGTGCTCGCGTCCCGGGCAGAGGTCACAGGTTCGGTCTCGAGCGAGTTGCGGCGCTCCGGGATTTATCAGGTGCCGGCATTTCAAGCGAAGCTGCATATCGCGGGATCGATTTCCGACGAGTCGTTGCTGGGTGACTTGGCCGCCGAGGAGGGCGTCACCAAGACGATCAGCCATGCGACTTTATTTCTCGCCGTTTCCGACCCGGCGGGAATTCGCTCATTGCCGGGCATTTCGGTGAATGACCGTTTGCTGCCCGTCGCGGCCGCGACGGAGAATGGAACTTCAGTGTCGATATGGAGGTGTCGGGGACCGAGCGCCTGCAGTTTCTGCCCCTGGCGAAGAGCACGCGGGTCGATCTCTCGTCGCCGTGGCCGGATCCCTCCTTCGGCGGCGCGTTTGGGCCGAACCCGGCGGCCTCGGTCGGCGCCTCAGGGTTCCTGGCTCATTGGCGAGTCCTCGAAATCAATCTTGGTTTTCCGCAGCATTGGGTCAATGGCGCGGTGACGGCCGCAGAGCTGTCGAGTTCCGCATTCGGCGTCGATTTTTATCAGCCGGTCGATACTTATCAGCGGAACTATCGTTCGCTGCACTATGCCGTGCTGGAGCACACTGCCGGCACTCCGGTCCACGGCATGCAGTACGCCATGACGGGCGCGGCACTTGCCGTGTTCTATCTCGTGTTGCTGGCGTTGAGTGAACACGTGAATTTCGCAGCGGCCTATGCGCTCGCCGCCGCCGCCATGTCCTCACTGCTGGCGATATATTGGAGTGGCGTCGGCCGCTCGCGCTGTCCGGCATCATGATCGGGACGCGAAAGCTCGATTGGTATCGATTGACGGCGGCCCGCGAGCGATCCCGACCCCTGTAGGAATGAACCTACAGGGGCTGCCGTCCGCTCGCCATTCGTGGCTCGCGGAGGCCGTGTCACATTTGCCGCCATCAACCTGCGAGGCGACGCAATGCTGATTCGATTGGGCTACGAACTGGTCTACGAGTTCCCGCAAGCCACGCCGATGATTCTTAATCTGAACGTGCACTACAGCCGCGTCGCTGACCTGGTGCGCGCCGACACCATCGTCACCGATCCGCAGGTGCCCATGGCATCGTACCGCGATCATTTCGGGAACTGGTGCACTCGCGCCGTCGCGCCGCCGGGGCGGTTTCGGATCACGGCGGATGCGCTGATCAAGGACAGCGGGATCGCGGAGCTCAGTTTTCCCTCGGCGCAGGAATGGGCGGTGCAGGCTCTGCCGCACGAGACGCTTAACTATCTCTTGCCCAGCCGCTACTGCGAGACCGAACTCCTGTCCCCCATCGCCTGGAATCTGTTTGGGAATCTGTCGCCGGGATGGGGACGGGTGCAGACGATTTGCGATTACGTGCACGAGCGGGTGGCGTTCGACTATCAATGCGCGCGGCCCACCAAGACGGCATGGGAAACATTCAATGAGAAACAAGGCGTGTGCCGGGACTACGCCCACTTGGCGATCGCGTTTTGCCGGTGCCTGAATATTCCCGCGCGCTATTGCACGGGATATCTCGGCGATATCGGCGTTCCTGCCGTGGACGCGCCCATGGATTTCGCCGGCTGGTTCGAGGCATACCTCGGCGACGGCTGGCATGTCTTCGATCCGCGCAACAATCAGCGGCGAATCGGCCGGGTGTTGATCGCGCGCGGCTGCGACGCGGCCGATGTGGCCATCAGCATGACCTTCGGCCCGAATATACTGCAGTCGTTTCGAGTCTGGACCGATGAGGTCCCGTCGCCCGCCGCCTGACTTGCGCCGCTGCCTGCTAGAATGGCAGCCAGTTTCACTGGAGAATGGTATGGATCAGAAGATGACTGTGCGCCCGGTGCGCGCCGTTGCGCGGCTGCGCCGCGTTACGCTGGCGCTGGCGTCTGCGATGGCTCTCGCGGCACCGGCGGCGCGCGCGCAGGGCGCGGCGGCCAATTCGCCGAGCGCTCCTCCCGCGGTCGCCGGCTTCACTTACGTCAAATCGCTCGGCGGCATCGACGAATACCGCCTCGACAGCAACGGGCTCAGCGTGCTCTTGGCCCCCGACCACTCGGCGCCCGTCGTTACGTTTCAGGTGACCTACCGGGTGGGATCCCGCAACGAAGTCACGGGCACCACCGGGGCGACCCACATTCTGGAACACATGATGTTCAAGGGGAGCGACAACTACAACGACCCCAAGGGCAATAGCGTCAAGCAGTTCTTGGAACATGTCGGCGGTCAATTCAATGCCACCACCTCGGTGGACCGCACCGTTTACTTCGCGACCGTCGGCCGTGAGAGCTTGGAGGGCTACATCGCGATCGAGGCCGACCGCATGCGCCATTTATGGTTGCGCGAGGCCGACCGGCAATCCGAAATGACGGTGGTGCGCAATGAATACGAGCGCGGCAAAAACGATCCCGACACCGTGTTGATGGAGGAGGTCACCGCCGCCAGCTACGTGGCGCTTCCTTACCACCATCCAACGATCGGCTGGAAAAGCGACATCGAGCACGTCCCGATCACGAAATTGCACGAGTTCTACGATACGTTCTACTGGCCGAACAACGCGACGGTCACGGTGGTCGGCGATATCGAGGCGGCCGCGGCTCTCGGATTGGTCAAGAAATATTACGGCGTGTACCCGCACTCGCCGCAGCCCATCCCGAGCATCTATACGGAGGAGCCCGCGCAAACCGGTCCGCGGCGCGTCACGGTCACGCGTCCCGGTGAACTCGGGACGGTGGTGATCGCGCACAAGGTGCCTAACGGCCGCGACGCGGATCAACCGGCGCTCGAAATGCTCGACGCGATCTTGAGCGAGGGCAAGAATGCGCGGCTGTACCGCGCGCTGGTCGATTCGGGCCTCGCACAGAACGCGGGCGCGGGGACCGATCTGCATCGCGATCTGTCGCTGCACACCGTCTATGCCTCTTTGGCGCCGGGTGCGACGCATACCCAGGTGGAGCAGGCCTTGCTGGCGGAGATCGCGAAGATCAAGAGCAGCGGGGTGACCCCTCAGGAGATCGCGCGCGTCAAGCAGCAGTTCATTGCCGCTGACGCCTACAAGCGCGATGGGACCGCCGCGGTGGCGAGCGAGGTCAACGAGTGGATCGCCGTGGGCGATTGGACTTTGTATGTCACGTTTCCGCAGAAGGTCGAAGAGGTGACGCCCGCCGACGTGCAGCGCGTCGCCAAGCAGTACCTCAACGAGGATCAGAGTACCACCGGGTGGTTCGTTCCCACGCACCAGGCAGCGGAGACAGGATCGTGATGAGACACCACGGATATGCACTTATGGCGCTGGCGGCATGCCTGCTGGCGAATGCGGACGCGAACGCCAATATGGCCGACAACAGCCACCGCTCGCAAACCGCCGGCATCGATCTCATCACCTATCAGACCAACGTCAAACAGGTGGTCGTCATTTTAGGATCGCTGCCGGCCGGCGATGCGATGGCCGGGACCGGCAACGTCGCCATTCCCACACTGACCGGAATGATGCTGGACCGCGGTACCAAGACGCTCGACAAATTCGCCATCTCCGAGCAGCTCGACAATGTCGGAGCGGAAATTTCCTTCGGTGTCGGCACGCAAAGCCTGGAGATTCACGCCAAGTGCCTGAAGAAGGATTTGCCGCTGGTGCTCGGATTGGTTGCCGCGGAGCTCAGGAATCCCGCGCTGCAGGCGGCCGAGTTCGCCAAGGCGAAGCAGCAATTCATCGGCTCACTGCAGGAGTCGCTGCAAAATACCGAAGGGCGCGCGCACGAAGCGTTTTCCCGCGCCATATTTCCGGAAAACCATCCGAATCATCCGCACTCGATCGCGGAATACCTGGCCGCGGCCAAGTCGGCGACGCTCGACGACGTCAAAGCGTTTCACGCCAAGTACTTTGGTCCCGCGCACCTGACGCTGGTGCTGGTGGGCGATGTGCCCCTGGCCGAAACGCAAAGTGAAATCGCCAAGGATTTCGCCGGGTGGACGGGCGGCCAGGACTACATTCGTCCGGCCAAGCCCGCCTCGCCCGCGGGACAACGCGACATCGCAATCCCGCTCAAGGATAAACCGAGCGTGTCGGTGATTCTCGGACAGGCGACGGGCCTCCGCTATCGGGACCCCGACGCGCTGGCGCTGCGCGTGGGCACCGCGATTCTCGGCCGCGGCTTCACCGGGCGCTTGATGGGCACCGTGCGCGACAAAGAGGGACTCACCTACAATATCGGCGCCGGCGTGTCCGAGGACAGTCTCACCGACGGCGCGTGGGATATCTCGGCAAGCTTTGCGCCCGCGCTGCTCGACAAGGGGCTTGCATCGACGCGCCGGGTGCTCGGCAGCTGGTGGCAAGAGGGCGTCACGGACGCCGAACTCAACGCCCGGAAGCAAGGGCTCATCGGCGGGTATCTGGTGGGACTATCGACCACGGGCGGACTCGCCGGCGCCATTCAGAGCGCGGTGCAGCGCGGCTATGACGTGAGCTGGTTGGACGGCTACCCCGAGGCGGTCAAGGCGTTGACGCGCGATCAGGTCAACAAGGCCATTCACACGCATCTCGACCCGAACACCATGGTGCTGGTCGAGGCCGGAAGCGTCGCAGCGGCAGCCGGCGCCGCGGCCCCGCCCGCGACCTCGAGTCCGCCGGCGACCTCGAGCCCACCCGCGACGTCGACCCCGTAAGGGGGAGGGCTGCCGCCCACGGGATTTGCGCTGCGCTGAAGCGGCCTTCCGCTCCTCAGGCCGCCTTGCCGGCGGCGGCAAGCTGCCGCAGAACGTAGTGCAAAATGCCGCCGTGCTGGTAGTAATCGAGCTCCTTGGGAGTGTCGATGCGCAGGCGCACCTCGAATTGCGTCGTCTTGCCCTCATCGGACTTGGCCAGCACCTGGACGAATTTCGCCGCGCCGCGCTCCAATCCGACGATGTCAAAGGTCTCGCGGCCGGTGAGGCCGAGACTCTGCGCGCTCTCGCCGCTCTTGTACTGCAGCGGCAAGACACCCATGCCGATGAGATTGGAACGATGAATGCGCTCGAAGCTTTCCGCGATCACCGCCCTGACTCCGAGCAGCATGGTGCCCTTGGCGGCCCAGTCGCGCGAGCTGCCGGTACCGTATTCCTTGCCCGCCAGGATCACGAGCGGCGTGGCATCGGCTTTATATTTCATCGCGGCATCGAAGATCGACATCGATTCGCCGCTCGGAATGTACAGCGTAACGCCGCCTTCGGTGCCCGGCAGCAGCAGATTCCGCAAGCGGATATTGGCGAACGTGCCGCGCATCATCACTTCGTGGTTGCCGCGGCGTGCGCCGTAGGAATTGAAGTCCACCGCTTGCACGCCCTGCGCGATCAAGTATTTTGCCGCCGGACTCGTCTTGGAGATGTTGCCCGCGGGGGAGATGTGATCCGTCGTCACCGAATCGCCGAGCACGGCGAGCGCGCGCGCACCTTTGATGTCGCCGACCGCCGCCGGCGTCATGGTCATGCCGTCGAAGTAGGGCGGGTTCTTGACGTAGGTTGATTTGCCGTCCCAGGCGTAAATCTTGCCGGCGGGAGTCTTGATGCCGCGCCAGTTGGCGTCCCCGAGGAACACGTTGGCATAACCCTTCTTGAACATGGCTGAGTCGACCGCTGACGCTACGGTCTTGGCGACGTCAGCGGGACTCGGCCAGATGTCCTTGAGATACACCGGCTTGCCGTCCTTGCCCACACCCAAGGGTTCGGTGGTGATATCGACGTTGAGGCTTCCGGCCAGCGCATAGGCGACGACCAAGGGCGGCGAAGCGAGGAAATTCATTTTGATTTCCGGATGCACGCGCCCTTCGAAATTTCGGTTGCCCGAGAGGACGGAGCATGCGACCACATCTCCCGTCTTCACGGCCTCTGAAATTTCCGGCTTCAAGGGCCCGGAGTTACCGATGCAGTTGTGCACGCAGACAGTCCCGGCAACGAAGGCATGCAAGTCATTGACGGAAAGGTCGTAGACCGCGCGTTTGCCCGCCGAGCGGCGGTCGACGACCTTGAGATTTAGTGTCGGTGCGGTGAGCGCGTCTTTCGGAATGCAATAACGCTTTGGCGTACTCGCAGCTCCGGCTGGCCGCGCGAACCAATCGCGAACTCCGAGTTCGCGGAAGAGCTCAGCCGGCGATGGAAAGTCGCAGCTGTCCCGGTGCAGCGGCCGAAAGGGACGTGCATCGGCCGAAGGCAATCGCGTAAACCGATCGTGACCCTCCAACAGCGAGTAGTGCGGGAACACCGGCGTCTCCAGCGCAGTCAATTCGGCGGCAGCTAGGCTTCGCGTCTTGTGGAAGGACAGCCCCGTTCCAACATGCAGCGCTTCGAGCCGATCCGCCATCCAGAGCCGCTGCCGGTTGATGGAATCTACCGTGCGCCAGTAAACAGCGGCAGCGCTGGCACGCAGTGCCTTGTCGATGCAATAGCGAAATCCCACCCGCTCGACAAAGGACAGGCCTTCGGGCAATACCAGCCGAATTTCTCGCCGCGCCACGCCATCGCGCGCCGCAGGATAGGTCGAAGCCGCGTGGCGAACAGGATATTCATACACCGTTGCCCCGCGCGCCTTGACGCCGCAACGTACCAAGAGCTTGATGATGTCGTGCATCATGCGTAGGGTTGCCGGTACAAATTCCGGCTTGGCGCTCTGCGAGTACGCCGGCGGCTCAAGGCTCGCCTGATGCTCGTCTTTGCCAAAGTAATGCAGGACGGGCGCATGACCATCGGCACCGAACAGGCCGCCGAGAAATTCGCGCACAACGGCAACCGGGCAGCGACCATCCAAGACGAATTCGGGCAGTCCCGGCTCTTGATCAACGCGCCGGCCTACTCGGACGCCCGGCAGTGCCAAGATCATTGAGGTGAGCACGCGCGGCAGCGCGATGGACCATTTGCGCTCATCGTAAGCGCTCGCTCGTGGACGTTTGCCGCTCAACAGTTCGATATCATTCAGCACCGCCTCCCGATCGAGCGCATGACCGACGTTCATACGCGCCTGGTGCAGGCGGCTTATGGAGCCATCGCTTAGCAAGTGGCCGATGAGTCGCGCAAAGGCTAGGGTGCAATCGCGCTCAGTTTCACTCTCCATGGAAAACGTGCGTTCGCCGGCAGGGAGTCGGTAGCCAACCTCGTCGGGACCAGGCTCGTCGAGCGGCGCCTCGATACCGGCGACCACGCGGCTTTCACCCAGCGTGAGCTGATCAGCGCGCACCCATCGGCCGTCGGTGCATAAGATGCGGTGGTCCGGCGTACATACCAGTGTGCGTCCGTCCTGGAGCACCACTGTGACGCAGTCGCGTTCGCCCTGAACCATCATCTCGCATTGCACGGCGCGTGCGAGACGGCGCTCGGCATCGGGCGCGTACACTACCGACCCTCCGGCCTCCGGTAGCTGTTGGATCGCGCGCGCCGTGCCGTTGGCGAGGAGCACAGGGGTACCAGCGGCGATGCAGGTGGTGCAGCCGTAGCCCACGGTATAGAAGCCGAGTTGCTCCAAATCGTGCAACAAGCCCGCCTTGGTTAAATAGTCGGTGACCACGCGAGAGCCGGGTGCGAGAGAGGTTTTGACCCAGGGCTTGGACTTGAGCCCCAGGGCGTGCGCATTGCGCGCGAGCAGTCCGGCCGCGACCAGTACCGCCGGATTGGAGGTATTGGTGCAGCTCGTGATCGCCGCGATGAGTACGGCGCCGTCCTTGATCTCGAAACTCTGCTCGCCGACGTTGGCCGGCGCACTGCCGGTCGCCTTGGGATTTTTCTGCGCCCGCTCGTCGGACATCTTTTTCACGCTCAACTGATAGATGCTCTTGGCCGAACGCAGCGGCACGCGGTCCTGCGGGCGCTTCGGTCCCGCGAGAGAAGGTTCGACCGTGGACAGATCGAGCTCCACGACATCGGTGTAGTCGGCCGCCGGCGCGCCGTTGATGCGCCATAGCCCCTGCGCTTTCGCGTAGGCCTCGACTAAGGCGATTTGCGACGCATCGCGGCCGGTGAGTTCCAGATAGCGGATGGTTTCCTCATCGATGGGGAAAATGGCGCAGGTGGAACCGAACTCGGGCGACATGTTCGCAATCGTGGCGCGATCGGCGAGCGGCAGGCCCTTGAGGCCGTCACCGAAGAATTCCACGAATTTATCGACGACGCCGAACTTGCGCAGAATCTCCGTCACGGTCAACACCAGATCGGTTGCGGTGGTGCCGGCGGTCAAGCTGCCGGTGAGCTTGAAGCCGATGACCTGCGGAATCAGCATGGTGACCGGCTGTCCCAGCATGGCGGCTTCCGCCTCGATGCCGCCCACGCCCCAGCCGAGCACGCCGAGGCTGTTCACCATCGTGGTATGCGAGTCGGTTCCCACCAGGGTATCGGGGTAGGCAAGCGTTTCACCGCCTGACTCATCGGAAAAAATAACGCGCGCCAGCCGTTCGATATTTACCTGATGCACGATGCCGGTATTGGGCGGCACCACTTTGAAATTGCTGAACGCCGTCTGGCCCCAGCGCAGGAACATGTAGCGTTCACCATTGCGGTTGAACTCGATCTCATTGTTATGCTGCAGCGACTTCGCGGTTCCGTATTCGTCGACTTGCACCGAGTGGTCGATCACCAATTCAGCCGGCGCCAACGGATTCACGCGCTCTGGATCGCCGCCCAGGCGCGCGATCGCCTCGCGCATCGCCGCGAGATCGACGATACAGGGCACGCCGGTAAAGTCCTGCATGATCACACGCGCCGGCGTAAAAGCGATCTCGTGATGCGGCTGCGCTTTGGGGTCCCAGTTGAGGAGCGCCTCAATGTCGCTGCGGCGGACATTCACGCCGTCCTCGAAGCGCAGCAGGTTTTCCAGCAGAATCTTCAGCGAAAACGGCAGGCGGTCGACGCGCTGTGCCTTGAGAGCTTCCAAGGCGCAGATTACATAGCGCTGCGAACCCACGGTGAGCGTCGTTCTTGCCTTGAAGCTATCGGTCATAGACCCCTCCTGCCTAAAAGATCAATTATAAGTGAAATCGCCCGCAGCCGGCGCGCCGCCCGAGTCCGCCGTGCGCGAGTTGCGGCGTCGCTCGATCACGCCGCCGCCGAGACACACTTCACCGTCATAGAAAACGGCGTACTGCCCGGGAGTGACTGCGCGCGCCGGCTCGCGCAACCGCACTTGCGCGCGGCCGCCGCTTTCCAGATGCACCCGGCAAGCAAGATCGGTTTGGCGGTATCGCGTCTTGACCGTGCATTCGAAGTGATCCTCGAGCGCCGGCCGGGCGCTCTGCCAGCTTATCTCGACGACATCGAAGCCGTCGGACATCAACAGCGGATGCTCGGGATCCTGTACCGCGATGAGCGTGTTGCGCTCTCGGTCCTTGGCGGCGACATACCACGGTGCGGCGGCAGCGCCGGCTCTGCCGCCCACCCTAAGGCCTGAACGCTGACCCAAGGTGTATAGCGCCAGTCCGCGATGTTCGCCGATGACTTCGCCCTCGGCGTTTTCGATCGGACCCGCAGCGGTGCAGAGGTGTCGGCTCAAGAATTGCTCGAAAGGCCGCTCACCGATGAAGCAGATGCCGGTGCTGTCCGGCTTGTCGAATACCGCCAATCCGGCGGCATGGGCGCGCCGGCGAACTTCGTCTTTGCGCAGCGTGCCGAGCGGAAACAGCGTGCCGGCGAGCGCGGACGGCGCCACGCCGTGCAGGAAATAGCTTTGATCCTTGGCGCCGTCCGCCGCCTTCAGCAACTGCGTGCCGCCGGGCGAATGCCGCAGCCGGGCGTAGTGGCCGGTGGCGATCCTCGACGCACCCAGGCGATGCATGTAGTCGAGGCACACCCCAAACTTGATTTCGCGGTTGCATAGCACGTCCGGATTCGGGGTGCGGCCCGCGGCGTATTCGCGCAGGAAGCGCGCGAAGACACGATCGCGGTACTCGGCGGCAAAACTCACTCGGTGCAGGGGAATGCCCAAGGTGTCGCAGGTACGCCGCGCATCCTGGAAATCGGCGGCGGTGGTGCAATAGGCGTCGTCGTCGTCCTCCCAATTGGACATGAACAACCCTTGAACCGTGAAGCCCTCCTGCTTGAGGAGCAGCGCCGCCACGGCCGAATCGACGCCGCCGGACATGCCGACGATGACGGTCCCGGCGCGGGACAGGTCTTGGGGAGGGGGATTCATGCACCGATTATACCGGTGCGGGCCAAGGCGCGGGGCGCGGCGGGCGGGCGCCGCGCTCGGCAACTACATCAGCATTTGCCGCATCTGCGATTCTTGCATGCTGGTCTGCCAAACCTCATCGAAGAAATTCAAATAACGGCGCACCACGGCCGGGTCGTTCATGTCGGAAATGCCATCCCAGCGATCCGCCTGCAAACGGTACACCAGCGCTTTGTCGTCGGCGATGATGAATGCGCCGGCGCTCGCAGGGTATTCCGGGCTCATGGCCCGCAAATCGATGCAGCTGGTCAGGCGCCGCGCCAAGGCGAGAAAGCGGTTATTGTCGACCATCGCCCGCGACGGATCCGCCAGCAAGACGCGGACTTTGGCGTAGGAACGCGCCAACACCAGCCGCTTGATGGCCTCCAGGAAGGGCTCTTCGCCGTAGATCAGCGGTTCCAAATCCTGGGTGAAGATGGATAAGAGACGCTGCGCCGATTTGGCGACTTTGAGGCTCGCCTCACGCACCTCAGGCATGGTCGTCAAGATGGTGCGGGTACCCGAACCCGAGGCATGGTCGCTTCCCGCCACAGATGGCCGGTCCACGCCCGGTAGCTGCGTCCTATCGTCCGAATTGCCCGCCATAGCTTAGATGCCTCAATTGGAGGTGGTGGCGCCGGTGCTCCGCCCCTCGTGCTTTGAGCTCGATAGTACCGTTTGCATTAACTGCCATCGTGCCAACTGCGTCACGTTTCGAACGCCCGGCTGCGCAAACCGAGCGTCAGGTCCGCCTCGCCAGCGTCGGCGCGAGTCCCAAATAGGTGCGTGGTGTGAGCTCGAGCAACCGCTCCTTGTCGGCCTGCGGCAGCGCCAGCGAGCGGATGAATTCACGCATCGACGCCTGATCGACGGGGCGGCCGCGCGTGAAGGCTTTGAGACGTTCATAACCGTCCGGGATGCCATGCGCGCGCATCACGGTCTGCACCGCTTCGCCCAACACCTCCCAGGCGCGGTCCAAATCCTCGGCAAGCCTGCCCTCATCGAGTTCGATCTTTTGCAAACCGGCCAGCAACGATTGATACGCGAGGGCCGCATGGCCGATGGCCACGCCGAGATTGCGCAGCACGGTCGAGTCGGTCAGGTCGCGCTGCAGGCGCGACACGGGAAGCTTCTCCGCGAAGTGCGCGAGCAGGGCGTTTGCCAGCCCCAAATTGCCTTCGGCGTTCTCGAAGTCGATGGGATTGACCTTGTGCGGCATGGTGGAGGAGCTGACTTCGCTGGCGATGGGTTTTTGCTTGAAGTAGCCGAGGGAGATGTAGCTCCACATGTCCCGCGCGAAATCGAGGAGCACGGTATTGGCGCGCAGCACGGCGTGACAGTATTCGGCAATCCAGTCATGCGGTTCGATCTGCGTCGTGTAGGCATTCGACACAACGCCGAGCGAGGCAACGACCTCCGCGCTGAAGCCGGGCCAATCGATCCTTGGCAGCGCCGCGACATGCGCATTGAAGTTGCCCACCGCGCCGTTCATTTTTCCAAAGATGACGACGCGCTCGATAGCCGCCCGCTGGCCGTGCAGTCGCGCAGCCACATTGGCGATTTCCTTGCCCACCGTGGTGGGCGTGGCCGTTTGTCCGTGCGTCCGCGCCAGCATACCGACAGCCGCGTGCCGGTGAGCGAGTGCATCGAGCAGCGTGCCGATGGCATCCAGCATCGGCAGCAGCACCGTGGCGCGCGCTGCTTTCAGCATCAGCGCGTACGCCAGATTATTGATGTCTTCGGAGGTGCAGGCGAAATGCACCCATTCGAGTTGCGCGGCACTGGCGCCGCGCGCCTTGAGCTCGCCGCGAATCCAAATCTCCACGGCCTTCACATCGTGCTGGGTGCGCGACTCGATGGCCTTGATGGCAGCGACGTCGGTTCCCTTGGGGTCAGCCGCGAGCGCCTCGAGCCAAGCGCGCGCGGCCGCCGGCAGCGTTGCAAGACCGGCCGCGGCGGGACCTCGAGCGAGCGCGAGCAACCAGGCGCATTCCACGCGCACCCGCTCGCGCATCAACCCTGCCTCGCTGAACAGGCCGCGGACCGCCGCGAGTTTGGCGGCATAGCGGCCGTCGAGCGGCGAGAGAGCCTCGGCGGCGGAAATGGTGGCGGGACTTGAAGCAGGGATAGACATCAAGGATGTCGTCGCTCAATGGTAGAATGCCAAACATATTACCGTAATCCATCATAGACCGGCGGAGTAAGGCGCGATGACCAGGACAGACTATCGCGTCGAGCATGACAGTATGGGCGCGCTCGACGTGCCGACAGCGGCGCTGTGGGGTGCCCAGACGCAGCGCGCAATCCAAAATTTCCCTGCCAGCGGGCTCGCCATGCCGCGCGCCTTCATCCGTGCGTTGGGGCTGATCAAGCACGCAGCGGCCGGCGCGAATGCCGAGTTGGGCGACATGCCGCCAGACCTCGCCGCCGCCATCCAATCCGCCGCCCTCGAGGTGGCCGACGGGCGGCACGACGGTGAGTTTCCGATAGACGTATTTCAGACCGGTTCCGGTACCAGCAGCAACATGAACGCCAACGAAGTCATCGCGACTCTGGCGGCGCGGCGCTTAGGTCGTCCGGTGCACGCGAACGATCAAGTGAACATGGGACAAAGCAGCAATGACGTCATTCCGACGGCAATTCATGTCGCCGCCGCGCTGCTGCTGAATGAAAACCTATTGCCGGCGCTCAAGCACCTCTCCGCCGTGCTCGAGCGGCGGGCGGGCGAGTTCGAGCGCGTCGTCAAGACCGGCCGCACGCATCTCATGGACGCGATGCCGATCACGCTCGCGCAGGAACTCGGCGGCTGGCGCTCGCAGATCGACAAGGGCTGCGCGCGGCTGGCCTCGGTCATGCCGCGGCTCTTGGCATTGGCGCAGGGCGGTACCGCGGTCGGTACCGGTATCAACGCGAATCCTAAGTTCGGTGCGCTGTTCGCGCGCCATATCGGCGCGGCCACGCGCCTTGAGTTCTATCCCAGCGACAATTATTTCGAAGCGATGTCGAGTCAGGATACCGTGGTGGAGCTGTCCGGGCAGCTCAAGGTTGTGAGCGTAAGCCTCATGAAAATTGCCAACGACCTGCGCTGGATGAACAGCGGGCCGCTGGCGGGCTTGGCGGAAATCGCTCTGCCGGCGCTGCAGCCGGGCAGCAGCATCATGCCGGGCAAGGTGAACCCGGTGGTCCCGGAAGCGGTGACGATGATCGCCGCGCAGGTCATCGGCAATGATGTGACCATTACCATTGCGGGACAGTCGGGAAATTTCCAGCTGAATCTCATGCTGCCGGTGATTGCCTATAACGTGGTGCAGAGCCTCGAACTCCTGGGTATTGCGAGCCGCAACCTCGCCGATCGCGCGCTCGCCGGGTTCACGGTGAATGAGGAGCGGCTGGGCGCGGCGCTCGCCCGCAATCCCATTCTGGTCACCGCGCTCAATCCCGTCATCGGCTACGAGAAGGGCGCCGCCATTGCAAAGCGGGCCTACGCCGAGGGCCGGCCGATTTTGGAGGTCGCGGCGGAGATGACCGATTTGACGACAGCGGAGCTCGCCCTGCTGCTGGATCCTTTGGCGCTGACGACGGGCGGGATCAAAGGACCTGGATCCTCCGGTTGATGATGGACCCGCTATTCACCAAGACTCATATCCGCGAGTCGCTGTACCCAGAACCCTCCGCACCGGATGAGGACATGCTGTGGTTCGCGGGAGCTCCCGCGGAGGCCATCGAGCGGATGCGCGCTTCGCTGCCGAAAGAGCGGATTCCTGCAGCGGTGCTCGTGCCGCTGGTGGAGCGCGAGGCGGGTCTTACCGTCTTGCTCACGCAGCGCGCCGCAACCCTCAAGGATCACGCGGGACAGATCAGCTTTCCGGGCGGACGCATCGAACCTACGGACCAGGATGCATGGCACGCGGCGCTGCGTGAGGCGCATGAAGAGATCGGCTTGTCGGAGAGCTTCGTGGAGTTCGCCGGGTACCTGCCCGATCATTGGGTGGGAACCGGGTTCCGGGTCACGCCCGCGGTAGGCTTCGTCAGTCCGCGCTATCAATTACGCATCGCCGAGGCCGAAGTGCATGATGTTTTCGAGGTTCCCTTGGACTTTATCCTGGATGCCGCCAATCATAAGTCGCGGATGCGCCAGATGGGCGATGTCACGTTGGAGGTCTACGACATCCCGTACGGCGGGCGCAACATCTGGGGCGCGACAGCGGGGATGTTGATGACCTTGCGACGGCTGCTGCAAGCGCGGGCGCAGCGGTCTCGATGACGGCGCGTTTGCTCGAGCTGCTCTCGATCATGGAGCGCTTGCGCGCTCCCGGCGGGTGTCCCTGGGACCGGCAGCAGACGTTCGCCAGCATCGCGCCCTACACGATCGAAGAGGCCTACGAAGTCGCCGACGCGATCGCGCGGGGAGACGCCGCGCACCTGAAGGACGAGCTTGGCGATCTCTTGTTTCAAGTGGTGTTCCTCGCGCAAATCGCGCGCGAGGCGGGCGAGTTCGATTTCGAGGCGGTCGCCGCGGCGATCTGCGACAAGCTCGTGCGGCGCCACCCGCATGTCTTCGGGGATGGAAAGCCGCTGACGGTCGCCGAACAAGGCGCCGTGTGGGAGGAGGTGAAGGCGCGCGAACGCAGCGCGGCCGCCACAGATCAGATCTCCGCCGACCCGGCCGGGGACCATCCGGCGGCCGGCGCGCTCGAGGGCGTGCCGCAGGCGCTGCCCGCGCTGATGCGCGCCTACAAGCTCAGCAAGCGGGCCGCCCGAGTCGGTTTTGATTTCGAGCATGCCGCCGAGACCGCCGACAAGGTGGCGGAGGAGCTGGCCGAAGTGCGCGAGGCGGCCGCCGCGAGCGCAGTACCTTCCAAGGAAATCGTCGAGGAGATCGGCGATCTGCTATTCGCGGCGGCGAATTTGGCGCGCAAGCTCGAGGTGGACGCCGAGGCGGCGCTGCGCGCGGCGAACAGCAAATTCGAGCGTCGCTTCCGCGCCATGGAGGCATTGGCCCGCGAGCGCGGCGAACACTTTGCTGGTTTGAGTCTTGCCGCGCAGGAGAAGCTTTGGCTGGAAGTCAAACGTGCCGAATGATGCCTTGCTGCAGGCCCGCACCGCACCGCAGCTGACCTTCAAACACGCCGCCGATTTGCCGATATCGGCCCGGCGCGAGGAAATCTCCGACGCGCTCGAGCGTCACCAGGTCCTGATCGTCGCCGGAGATACCGGCTCGGGCAAAAGCACTCAACTGCCGCAGTATTGCCTCGCCCTGGGACGCGGGCGCGAGGGATTGATTGCGCACACGCAGCCGCGCCGGCTGGCCGCGCGCGCTCTCGCGGCCCGGATCGCCGAAGAGCTAGCGCAGCCGCTGGGGCTCACGGTCGGGTTTCGCGTGCGATTCGCCGACCAAGTGTCCGACGCCACCCGGCTGGTGCTGATGACCGATGGATTGTTGCTCGCTGAACTCGGCTCCGATCCGGAACTGCGCCGCTACGACACGGTCATCGTCGATGAGGCGCACGAGCGCTCGCTCAACGTCGATCTCTTGCTAGGCGTGCTCAAGCGCGTGCTGCCGCGCCGTCCGGACCTCAAAGTAATTGTCACCTCGGCGACACTCGAGGTCGAGCGCGTCGCGCGCTTCTTCGATGATGCGCCGATCCTCACGTTAAGCGGGCGGCATTATCCGATCGAGGTGCGCTATGCCGCTCCGCCGGATGAATCGGAGGATCCGGATCTGCCCGCGGCGGTGCTCGCCGCCTACCAGGATATCGAGACAGCGCCGGGCGCCGCCGCCGCGGGCGATGTGCTGGTTTTTTTGCCCGGAGAGCGCGAGATCCGCGACGTCGCGGAATTGCTCGAACGCGAGCTGCCGGGCATCGATGTGTTGACGCTGTACTCGCGCCTGTCGTGGGAACAGCAGAGCAAAATTTTCAAGCAGGGTGCGCGCCGCCGCGTCGTGCTGGCGACGAACGTGGCCGAAACCTCGATCACGGTCCCCGGGATTCGCGCCGTCATCGATTCCGGGCTGGCACGGATCAGCCGCTACAGTTCGCGCAATCGGCTGCAGCGCCTGCCGATCGAACCGGTGTCGCGCGCCAGCGCGGATCAGCGCAAGGGACGCTGCGGGCGCATCGGGCCGGGGCTGTGCCTGCGCCTTTACTCCGCAGCGGACTTCGAGGCGCGGCCGGACTTTACGGAGCCCGAGATCCTGCGCACCAATCTTGCCGCGCTGCTACTGCGTTTGGCCGCGGACGGCTTGGGGGAGGCGGAGGATTTCCCCTTCTTGGATCCTCCGGATTCGCGCGCGCTCGGCGACGGCTATCGCTTGCTGCAAGAGCTGCAGGCATTGGATGCGGCGCGCGGCATCACGCGCCGCGGCCGCGCCATGGCGCGCCTGCCGCTCGACCCGCGCCTGGCGCGAGCGCTGCTCGAGAGCAAGCGCTTGCATGCCGAGAGCGAGCTCTTGGCGATCGTCGCGGGATTGAGCGTGCCCGATGCGCGCGTTGCGGCGGCGGGCGGCCCTGCCGCGGATGCCGCCGCGGCCGACTTCGAAGACAGCAAGTCGGAGTTCTCGGCGCTCGTCAAGCTGTGGCGAGCCTATCGCAAGATGCGCGAGGGACCGCGCCGGGAGCTCAGGCGCTGGTGCAGGCAACGGCAGCTGTCGCTGTTGCGCCTATCCGAATGGGAGGATGTGTATGCCCAGGTCGCCGACCGGGCGGCGGATTTGGGCATCCGCGGTCGGCGCCAGGCGGCGAGCTACGCCGGCGTGCACCGTGCGCTCCTGGCCGGCTTTTGCACCACGGTGGGTACCCGCGGCGAGGACGGCGTGTACTCAGGCACCCGGGGCATTCACTTTCACATCTTCCCCGGCTCGCCGCTGCGCCGGCGCAGGCCGCGCTGGCTGATGGCCGCCCATATCGTCGAGACCTCGCAGGTGTTCGCGCGGCGCGTCGCGGAAGTCGAGCCGAAATGGATCGAGGCGGCAGCCCAGCATCTGTCGAAGCGCGAATTTCTCGAGCCCGATTGGGACGAGGAGCGCGAAGAGGTGGTGGCGCGCGAGCGCATCAGTTTTCTCGGCCTGATTCTCGCCGCCAACCGCATTGTGAATTACGGGCCGATTGCACCCGAGGAGTCGCGCCTGATTTTTGCGCGCGAGGCTTTGGTGTATCGGCGCCTGGCGCGCCGGCCCGAATGGCTGCTTGAGAATGACGCGGCATTGCGCGCGGCGGAGCTCCTCGAGGAGAGGCTGCGGGTGCGCGATCTGCTGCAGCCGGCCGAGGCGTTGGTGGAGTTCTACGCCCAGGTCCTGCCGCGCCAGGTGTCGAGCGCCGCGACGCTCGAGTATTTCACCCGGCACTTGACCGATGATGAGCGCCGCGCGCTGACACTGACGCCCGACCTGATCTTTGCGCGCCGGCCGGACAGCGAACTCCTCGGGCAATTTCCGGAAATCGTGCGGATGAGTGCGCTCTCCATTCCGGTCGAGTACCGCTTCGCGCCGGGCGAACCTAATGACGGGGCGACACTCCGCATACCGCTGCTGGCGCTGCCGATGCTGACCCGCGCCGCGGTGGATGCGGCGATACCGGGTCTCGTCGGGCCGCGCGTCGAGGCGCTGCTGCGTTCGTTGCCGAAGGATGCGCGCCGCGGTCTCATCCCCATTGCCGCGACGGCGGCGAGTTTTCTGTCCGCCGTGGGCACGCCCTCTGCGGATCCCGGAGAGCTCGCGCAGTGGCTCAAGACGGAGCGCGGCGTTTCCGCGCCATTGCTGAGATTCGATCTTGAGCAAGTGGCGGCGCACTTGAAACCGCGCCTGGCCGTGGGCGACGCTGGAGAGATCGCGTCCGGAACCGATCTTTCCGAATTGCGCCGCCGCTGTGCGCCCGCCGCGCGCGCTGAATTGGACGCCCGAGCGCAGGCTGCCTGCCCGACGCCCTGGCGCCGTTTTGAGGAGCCTCTATTGGCCGAAACGGCCGATCTTCACATCGCGCCGGATCCGGGGCACGGAACCGTGCAGGTATTCCCGACGCTCAAGCGGCGGGATGGTGCCGTGATGCTGAGTTTCGAATGGTCGGCGGCGGAAGCGGCACTGACCCTGCGGCAGGGCGCGGTGCATCTGGCAAGGATCATGCTGGATGCCCAAGCGCGTGATCTCACCAAGCTGATCCGGGCCGACACCAAGCTGTCGCTGAGCGCCGCTCCCTATTTCACGGGAGAGGCCCTCACGGAGCTCCTGCTGCAGCTGGCGTTTCGCCGCGCCTGTTTCGGCGACGCGGCGGCGCCCAAGACGCGGGCAGCATTCCAAGCGGCGGTCGATCAGGGCCGCGCACACCTGCATCCCGCCCTCGCCGAGATCACCGCCACCGCCACCGGCTGGTTCGCCGAGGCGCGCGCCGTGCGCCGGCTGCTCGAGGATCCTCGCGCACGGCCGCATGCGGCGGCGGCGCAGGAGACCAAGGAGCATCTCGAGCGCCTGCTGAACGCGGCCACGATCGATTCGCTATCCCCCGACTGGTTGCGGCAAGTGCCGCGTTACTTGAAAGCGGAGGAGCGGCGCTGGCAGCGCTTGTTCGCCCGCGGCGCGGAGTCCCCGCAAATCAGCCGCGAGCTTAGGCAGTGGACCGCACAGGGGCGCGCACTGGAAATGCAAGTCGCCGCCGAGTGGCGGCGGCTGCCCGAACTCGACGAACTCAAGCTATGGATCGAGGAGTACCGCGTGTCGCTCTACGCCCAGGAGCTGAAGACGCTGGGGCCTGTTTCCGCGGCACGCTTGGAAGAGCGCGCCGCGCACATCGCGGCGTGGATTTCGCGCTGAGTGCCGCGCGCCGCCGCACGGCGCGGCGGCCGCTACCGCACCTGACGCCGCCGCTATAAATCGAAGCGGATTCCCTGCGCCAGCGGCAGATGCTGGCTCCAGTTGATGGTGGTCGTCTGACGCCGCATATACGCTTTCCAGGAGTCCGATCCCGCTTCGCGGCCGCCGCCCGTGTCCTTCTCGCCGCCGAACGCGCCGCCGATCTCGGCGCCCGAAGTTCCCAAGTTGACGTTGGCAATTCCGCAGTCGCTGCCCTCGGCGGACAGGAACCGCTCAGCCACCTGCAAGCGATCGGTGAACACCGCGGAGGAGAGGCCGTAGGGCACGGAGTTGTGCAAGGCCACCGCTTCATCGACGCTGTCGTAGGAGAGCAGGTACAAGATCGGCGCAAAGGTCTCGGTGAGCACGATGGGCATCCCGGCTGGTGCACGCACGATCGCGGGCTCGACGAAATGGCCGGGCCTGTGCAAAACCTTGCCGCCGCACAATAGGGTGCCGCCCTGCGACTGCGCCGCCGCGATGGCCGCGGCATAGCGCCCGACGGCGCCGGCGTCGATCAGCGGCCCCATCAGGGTATCGGGCGCCAAGGGATCGCCGATGCGCACTTGGCCGTAGGCGGCGATGAGGCGCCGCTCGAGCTCCGCGGCTCGCGAGCGATGCACCAGGACGCGGCGCGTGGTGGTGCAGCGCTGGCCCGCGGTGCCTACCGCACCGAACACGATCGCGGGCACCGCGAGATCCAAATTCGCGCTTTCATCGACGATGATGGCGTTATTGCCGCCGAGTTCCAGAAGACTCTTGCCAAGGCGTTCCGCAACGCGCACGCCGACCTGCCGCCCGACGTGCGTCGAACCCGTGAACGACACCAGCGCGACGCGCCGATCGTCGACGAAGCGACCGGCGAGATCGGTCCCCGCGTCGATGAACACCTGGAATATTGCCGGCAGCGAATGGCGCTCGAGGACGCGATTGCAGATGTTTTGCACGGCAAGCGAACACAGCGCGGTTTTCGGCGAAGGTTTCCACACTGTGGCGTTGCCGCAGGTGGCGGCGAGGAATGCATTCCAAGACCACACGGCCACCGGAAAATTAAAAGCCGAGATCACGCCGACCACGCCGAGCGGATGCCACTGCTCGTACATCCGGTGTTGCGCGCGCTCTGAATGCATGGTCGAGCCGTACAGCATGCGCGATTGCCCGACGGCGAAATCCGCAATGTCGATCATTTCCTGAACTTCGCCGTCGCCCTCGGCTTTGATCTTGCCGTTCTCCAGTGACACCAGCGTGCCGAGCGCATCTTTGTGGGCGCGCAGTTCGTCGGCCATCAGCCGCACCGCCTCGCCGCGCTTGGGCGCCGGAACTTGGGCCCATCGGCGCGCGGCCGCGACCGCCGAACTCAAGACATGCTCGTAGTCCTCCGCGGTAGCGCCTCGAACCCGCGCCAGACATTCACCGGTCGAAGGATTGAGCGACTCGATGATCGGTCCGGTCGATTGCCGAGTCCAGCCGTGGCTGCCCGACCACGTGCCGGGGTGAAGGTCGCGCAGCTCGAGCGCCTGCAAGGTATCGGTGATGATCGACATGGCAGAGTTCCGGATTTCGATTTGGGGGGCGGCATTCTAGCTGTTAGCATCCTCCCTATGTCGAAGAGCCCTGCATTGACCCCGTGGCACCCGGCGAGCTGGCACGGACGGCCCGCCACGCAACAGCCCAAATATGCCGACCCGGTCGCGCTGGAGCGCATCGTGGCCTCGTTGAGCCGCCTGCCGCCCTTGGTGGTTTCATGGGAGGTCGAGGCGTTGCGCGCCAAGCTGGCGCAGGCGCAGCGCGGCGAACAGTTTCTGCTGCAGGGCGGGGATTGCGCCGAGAGCTTCGAGGATTGCGAATCGGACAATATCGCCAAGCGATTGAAAATCCTGCTGCAAATGAGCTTGGTGCTGCTGCAGGGGTTGAAGAAGCCGATCATTCGCGTCGGCCGATTCGCGGGCCAGTACGCGAAGCCGCGCTCGGCCGATACCGAGACGCGCGCCGGCGTGACTCTGCCCTGTTACCGGGGCGACAACGTCAATCGGCCGGGCTTCAGCGCAGCGGAGCGGGAGCCCGATCCCGAGCTTCTGCTGCGCGGCTATGAGCGCGCCTCGCTGACGTTGAACTTCGTGCGCGCGCTCATCGACGGCGGCTTCGCCGATCTGCATCATCCGGAATATTGGGACCTGAGCTTTCTGCGTCACGCGGCGCTGCGCGATGCGTATCAAGAGATCGTCGACTCGATCGCCGAGTCGCTGGAGTTCTTCGAATCCATGAGTGGCTTGGAGGTGCATGCGGCGACGCGCGTCGACTTCTATACCAGCCACGAAGGTCTGCATCTCCTGTCGGAGCAGGCGCAGACCCGCTACATCGAACGGCAAAAGAAATGGTACAACCTGTCCACCCACATGCCCTGGGTCGGCATGCGCACCGCCAACATCGACGGCGCGCACATCGAATATTTCCGGGGCATCGCCAATCCCATTGGTCTCAAAGTCGGCGCCGCCATGAGCGCGCAATGGCTGCAGGAGCTGGTGCAGGTCCTTAACCCGCAGAATCAACCCGGCCGTCTCACCTTCATTCATCGATTCGGGATCAAGGACATCGAACAGCGGCTGCCCGAGATGATCCGGGCGGTACGGGCGACCGGTTCTCAAGTGCTTTGGGTGTGCGATCCGATGCACGGAAATACCGAGACCACGGCGGGCGGCATCAAGACCCGCCGCTTCGATAATATTCTGGGCGAGGTCGAGGCGGCGTTCCGCATCCATGAGGAGTCCGGGTCGCTGTTGGGGGGCGTGCACATCGAACTGACCGGCGAAGATGTCACCGAGTGCATCGGCGGAGCGCGGGGTCTGCAAGAGGCCGATTTGTCACGCGCCTACAAGTCCACGGTGGACCCGCGTTTGAACGCGGAACAGGCGCTCGAACTTGCCATGCTGATTGCTCGCCGCGCCGGCGCCAAGCGGCTGTCGGGGAAACCCCTAACGACGACGTTTGGGTAGTAACATCACTGTTACATATATGTAGTATAATCAATCAATTACATGGTTTATCTAGAATCCATGCCGATTAAAGACGCGGACAACCGGCTGCGTTTTCGAAAACTCCGGTTGCCTGGCGCGATGCAGGTGCTATTCTGCGTCGAAACCTTTCCCGCCCCTTGAAAATCGAGCGCGGTAAGTCTGCGGCCCGTCCTAGAAGGGCGTTAGTCACTGCACGGACCGCACGTAAATATTTGATCGAATGTGAGGAATCTTTGTGGCCGACGCGGTCCAAGGTAACGTCGGCGACGCAGCAAGTCGGGGTGAATCGGCCCCGACAGTGGCGAAGGTTGGGTTGCGCTCGGGTTAGTCCAAAGTCCAGGCGCGATCGACGGCGGGCTACGCGGAGATCCGCGTAGCCCGTTTTTTGGGCCTGCGCCGCGGACGCTCCTGCGGTTGCCCCACGAGTACCCCACCGGTCCGGAATGAACAGCATTTTCGATCCGAATTGCCGGCTTTGCCCGCGCCTTGCAGCCTTTCTCGACTTGGTGCGCTACCAGCAGCCCGATTATTATTGCAAGCCGGTGCCGCCGTTCGGCGACCCCGATGGGCGTCTGCTGATCGTCGGACTCGCTCCCGGCATGCACGGCGCAAATCGCACGGGGCGGCCATTCACCGGAGATCATGCCGGCATCTTGCTGTATGGAACGCTGTTTAAATTCGGCTTGGCGAGTGCTCCGACAGCGACCGCTGCGGATGACGGGTTGAAGCTCAAGGATGCCTGCATCACCAATGCAGTGAAGTGCCTGCCGCCTGCCAATAAGCCCTTGCCGCTGGAGATCAAGGTATGCAATGCCTACCTGCGGGCGGAACTCGCACAGCGTACGCGGGTGCGGGTGCTGCTGGCGCTCGGCGCCATCGCACATGCGGCCGTGCTGCGCGCCTACGATCTTCCCAGCAGCCAATTTCGCTTTGCCCACGCGGCGGAGCACGCCTTGAGCGGAGGCAGAGTGTTGCTGGATTCCTATCACTGCAGCCGCTACAACACGCAGACGCGCCGCCTCACGGCGGCCATGTTCGAAGCCATTATCGAAAGGGCACTCGCGCTCGTGGACGTGGGCGCTCCCTGCGGCAATGAACGCGGATTTGCCACCTAGCGCGGGGACGCCCGCGGCGTCCGATGAGAAGCCAGGCGCGGCGTCGATCGCCGCGCCGGCGGCGCCGGCCTTCGACGCGAAGTCCTTCGTCGAGGCGCTGCCGAACCGGCCCGGCGTCTATCGGATGCTGGATGCGCAGGGCACGATTCTCTACGTCGGCAAAGCGCGGCAGCTCAAGAGCCGCGTCGGTTCGTACTTCCAACCGAGCAATGTGCAGCCGAAGGTGCAGGCGCTGGTCGCGAAGACCGCGAACATGGAAGTCACCATCACCAATTCGGATACCGAAGCGCTGCTGCTCGAATTCAACCTCATCAAGAAGCATCGGCCCCGCTTCAACGTCGTGCTGCGCGACGATAAGAGCTTCCCCTACCTGCATTTCGAAACCGCGCACGACTTTCCGCGGCTCAGCTTTTATCGCGGCTCGCGCAAGGAAGCCGGACGCTTTTTTGGACCGTATCCGTCCGCCGGCGCGGTGCGCGAAAGCCTGCAGCAGCTGCAAAAATTATTCCGTTTGCGCAACTGCGACGATCAGTACTTCGCGAATCGCTCCCGGCCCTGCCTGCAGTATCAAATCCAGCGCTGTACGGCGCCGTGCGTCGGACTCATCACCAAGGAGCAGTATGCGCGCGATGTGGGCGCTGCGATCAAGGTGCTGGAAGGGCGCAACGACGAAGTGCAGCTGGAACTCGGGCGGCGGATGGAAGGCGCCGCCGAGCGGCTGAACTTCGAGGAGGCCGCCCGGCTGCGCGATCAACTGGCGAATCTCAAAACCATTCAGGCGCAGCAAATCGTCACGGCCGACATCGATCATGACGCCGACGTGATCGCCATCGCGGCAGGCAACGGCGAGTATTGCGTTGCCCTGATGTTCATCCGCGGCGGCCGCAGTTTGGGCAGCACGACGTTCTTCCCCAAGGCGCTTCTCGCCGAATTGCCCGAGGTTCTGGCGGCGTTCGTGGCGCAGTACTATCTGGAGCGCGACTCGCCGGCGGAGATCATCGTGGAGCGCGACTTCGATGGGATGCAGCTGTTGGAGGCGACTCTGACGCAGCGCTCCTCCCACAAGGTGCGCATCGCCTCGCAGGTGCGCGGCATCCGCGCGCGCTGGCTGGAAATGATGCACAACAACGCCGAGCAGGCGCTGAAAATGCGCGGACTGGCGCGCACCAGCATCGAGGCGAGCCTCGAGGAGGTCCGCGATGCGTTCCAACTCGACGACACACCCAGGCGGATCGAATGCTTCGATATCAGCCACACCGGCGGAACCGATACGGTGGCCTCCTGCGTGGTGTTCGGTGTGGAGGGGCCGGTCAAAAGCGATTACCGGCGTTTCAACATTGCCGGTATCCAGCCGGGCGATGACTATGCCGCGATGTACCAGGCATTGACGCGCCGCTACAAGCGCGTGCGCGATGGGGAGATATCCGCGCCCGATATACTGCTGATCGATGGCGGGAAGGGGCAGCTGGCGGAGGCGGGCAGGGTGCTTGGGGAGCTCGGCGTCTCGGGAATCACTCTGATCGGCGTCGCCAAGGGTGCGGACCGGCGCCCGGGCCAGGAGCAGCTATTCTTGTTGGGCCAGGACACGCCGACTATACTGCCGCCGGACTCTGGTGCTCTTCATCTGATACAGCGCGTGCGCGACGAGGCGCACCGATTCGCGATCACGGGACACCGGCGCAAACGGGCCAAACGCCACAGCCAGTCCATACTCGAGACCATCCCGGGGTTGGGGCCGGTGAAACGACGCGAACTGTTGAAGCAGTTCGGCGGATTGCAGGGGATACTGCGTGCCGGCATTGACGATTTCGTACAAATACGCGGCCTCGGGCGCGATCTGGCCGAGGTAATCTATGAACACCTCCACCCCGGGCAGTGAAGGTCAATCGCATTGGAATTTGCCGAATACGCTGACGTGGCTGCGTATTCTTATGATTCCCGCGATTCTCGTGCTGTTCTACTTGCCGTACTGGTGGAAGGATCCGGCCGCCTGCGCGGCATTTGCACTGGCCGGCATCACCGACAGCTTGGACGGCTACTATGCGCGCAAGTGGGGCCAAACTTCGCGGCTCGGCGCGTTCTTGGATCCGGTCGCCGATAAGTTGATCGTGGCGGCCGCATTGGTGCTGATCGTCAGCGCAGATCCGCGGCGCTGGTTCCTGGTGATCGTCGCCATCATCATCATTGGGCGCGAGATCGCGGTCTCGGCGCTGCGCGAATGGATGGCCGAGATCGGCGCGCGCGGCCGCATCAAGGTATCGGTGTGGGGGAAGTACAAAACCATCATGCAAATCGTCGGCCTGTCCTTCCTGTTGTTTCGCTACGATTTGTTCGGGATTCCGATCTACAAGCTCGGCCTGATATTGACCGGCATCGCCGCGGTGCTCACGCTGTGGTCGGCGATTCTGTACTTGCGCCTGGCGTGGCCGGAACTGCGCGGCGGCGCCACGCACTAGTGTGTTCTTGACTCCCGGCGGTAGGGCCCTACAATTGCGCGACTGCTCCGGGCGGGAATAGCTCAGTTGGTAGAGCGCAACCTTGCCAAGGTTGAGGTCGCGAGTTCGAGTCTCGTTTCCCGCTCCAGATTTTCATAACTGGATTAAAGAGTTAGCCGCGTTTGCCGCATGGACGGCATGCGGATGTTGCCGCCGGCGCCATAGCAACCAGGACTCGGCCGGTGCATCTGGCCAGGAGGGCGCCAGGAAGCGCACCGAAGCGCTTCGCGCCTGGCGCGTGCTGCTCGCGGGAACTAAGTCGGCGGACGTGTTTGCCCTCGATCCCGACGCAGGCGGTTCCTTAAGATATCGCGTCAATCCCACCGGTATCGAACCGGGCGGCAACTTCCACCCGGGCGCTGCTTCGATCCTAGGGGGCGGCGCCGCGGACGGCGAGCGCATGTACTACGGACTCGGCACCGGCGGCCTCGCAGCGATGGATCCTGCGACAGGCCATGTGCTGTGGCGGTTCCGACCCGAAGGCCGCGACGCATCCGGCCTCGAGTCTCTCGGGGCGGCTCCCACGGTGATTCCCTAGCGCGCGGCGAGTTTGTCCTCGGTCTTGGTGTCGAAGTCGCTGGCATCGTGCCGCTCGCGCAGCTGGCCCGCGGGGTCGCCGAAGAGCCGATTCACCATTCGCCCGCGCTTTACCGCGGGTCGAGCGCGGATCAACGCGGTCCAGCGCTGCACGTTCTTGTACTCGGCCACTTGCAGAAACTCACCCGCCGCGTAGGCCTCGCCCGAAGCGAGATTGCCATACCAGGGGAAGATGGCGATGTCGGCGATGGTGTACTCCGGACCGGCCACGTACTCGCTTTCTGCCAGTCGCCGGTCCAACACATCCAGCTCGCGCTTCACCTCCATCGCGAAGCGATCGATCGCGTATTCGATCTTGAAGGGCGCATAGGCATAGAAGTGACCGAAGCCGCCTCCCAGGTAGGGCGCCGAACCCATCTGCCACATCAGCCACGACAGGCACTCCGCTCGCGCCGCCCGCTCCTTGGGCAGGAAGGCGTCGAACTTTTCGGCCAAGTGAATCAGGATCGCGCCGGATTCGAAAACGCGAATGGGGGTGGGTCCGCTGCGGTCCAACAAGGCCGGAATCTTGGAGTTGGGATTCACGGCCACGAAACCAGAGCCGAACTGGTCTCCCTCGGTGATCTTGATGGGCCACGCATCGTACTCCGCACCCGCAGCCCCTAGCGCCAGCAGCTCCTCCAGCATCACCGTCACCTTCACGCCATTGGGCGTGGCCAATGAATAAAGCTGCAGCGGATGGCGGCCCACGGGCAGCACCTTCTCGTGCGTCGGACCGGCGACCGGACGGTTGATGTGCGCGAAGGCGCCGCCGTTCTGCTTGTCCCAGATCCAGATCTTGGGTGGAGTGTACGAAGGTGCGTCGGTCATGGCATGGCTCCAGCGTGTAAGAGGGCAGCGAAGGGCGTATCAGCGCCTGATCATAGCGTGCGGGGCGCGGCCGGTCAGCGCCCGCGAGTCTGGCTTCGATACCGGCAGTGACCGGCGGCGATGGGTGAGTTAACCCGCGAGGTCGAACCCAGCCTGGCACTGCGGTGAGATCGTCGACAGCGCCTCAGACATCAGCTGCTGGTCGGAGGCCGAAGGTCCGCCCGGATCATATGGCGCGCCGGCGTGCGTGAAATTGCCGTTGATCGTGGCATGCACTCGGCTTCCACCGTTCTGACCCTCGCGAAATTTATTGTGCAGAAGCTCGTGATAGATATTCGCCGCGATGGGGTAGGGAACGACGCTGGGATTCACATAGACCTCTGACACCATGCCCGCGTCGGGTCCGTATTTGACTGAGGTTTGGCCCGAATCAAGATTGGCAGATTCCGGTGCTCGCAGACGCGCGATCACGCTGTCGCTGCGGTCGCCTACCAGGTAAACCAAGCCGTCTTGCGGCATCAACTGCGAGCGTTTATTGGTGGTGATGACGCGGATCCCGGACTCACGTGCGCAGCAAGACCGCAGCCAGCTCTGCAGATAGTTGTGAATCATCTGATACGGAAAGTTTGTCCAATCGATCCCGCTCTTCGGCGGAATACCCAAAATCAAAGACATAGATTCCTCCGCAATGGCGTATCGGGGTCACTTAAGCCAATGCGTAAAATGCTCGCGAATCGCCTCAAGCATTCCAAGATTATGTCGTCTGCCTCGCCCAGCCGTCCGCGTCGTCATCATTATTTCTGTCGATAGTGATCCATCGCTCGAAACTCACCCCGGTTGCCATCGCCCTCGTCACGGATTGATCGTAGGGGATCCCCCTAAACTTTAATCGCCTGCAATGACGCAGGCGTGCCCGCAAAGACGCGGGCAGATGCGGTCAATCGTGGAGTCAATGAGTGATCCTCCAACGTGTGGCGCGGTATGCGCGGGCTTTACTAAATCCATTCAAGGGCGTGGCCGCCGTCCTCTTGTTGGGCTGCGCCGGCGTGATCGGCGGGTGTAATGGATCGAACCCGCCGCAACTCAATGCAATTGCGGTGGGCCCGCCTGACATGAGCGTCGCCACGGGCTTGACGCGTCAGTTCACGGCGACGGGCCTGTACACCGATGGCTCCAAGCGGGACATCACTTCGCTGGTGGCCTGGAGCTCCGCCAATCCGGCCATGGCTTCGATCGACAATACGGGCCTGGTAATTGCGGCCAGGCCCGGCGCGACGGAGATTACGGCGACGCAGGGCAATGTCTCCGGGTCGACCACGCTCACCGTAGGCGCCGCCTCGCTGGTGTCGATCGGCGTCACCCCGGCGAATCCAACTCTCGCGGCCGGCCTTACCACGCCTCTCTATGCAACTGGCGTCTACACCGACAATTCGACACATGACCTCACGACGGCGGTAACTTGGAGCTCCTCGGCCGCGACGGTCGCACTGGTGAAAAACACACCGGGGGCGAATGGAGTGGTCGCGGCGATGAGACCCGGGTCAGCCATGATCACGGCGACCTTAAGCGGCGTGTCTGGGGCCACAACCCTGAACGTGACCGCCGCGACTCTAGTGTCCATCGGCATCACTCCGGCGAATTCGAGCTTGCCCAAAGGCACCAGTAGGGCGTTCAAGGCGACGGGCGTGTACAGCGACAACTCAACGCATGACCTCACGAGCTCGGTCACGTGGAGCACGTCCGGGTCGAGCGTCGCATCGATCACCGACATGCCCGGGTCCAACTCCAATGGGCTGGCCGCAGCGATGAATGCCGGCTCGACGACGATCACCGCGGACTTGAACGGCGTGTTCGGTTCAACGCCTCTGACCGTGACTCCCGCGACTCTGGTGTCCATCGGCGTTACGCCGGCGAACACCAGCATCGCGAAGGGTCTCAAATCGAACTTTACAGCGACGGGCACTTACACCGACAACTCGACGCATAACCTCACCACCGCCGTGATATGGAGTTCCTCCGATCCGACGGTCGCCACCGTGAGCAACGCGTCGGGCTACGATGGAGTGGGAACGGCACTGAGTACGGGCGCGGTCACCATCACCGCAACCCTCGGCACTGTTTCCGGCTCGACGCACTGGACCGTGACCCCGGCGGTCCTCGAGTCGATGGGTGTGACGCCCGCGAACCCCAGCATCGCCCATGGCTTGACGACTCAGTTCGTTGCGACCGGCGTTTACTCGGACATGACGACGCAGAACCTCACCGCAACAGTGGCCTGGTCTTCGACCAATACCACCGTTGCGTCGATCAGCAATGCCTCGGGCTCCGAAGGTCTCGCGTCGGGAGTGAGTCCTGGATCGGCAACCATTACAGCGGCCAGCGGCAGCGTCTCCGGGTCGACCGCGCTGACCGTCACCCCCGCAACGTTGGTCTCGATCGGCGTGACGCCGGCGAATCCGAGCATCGCCAACGGGCTGACCAGTCAGTTCATCGCCACCGGCACCTACACCGACAACTCGACGCAAAATCTCACCACTGCCGTGACCTGGAGCTCCTCCAATTCCGGCGTCGCTTCGATCAGCAATACGACGGGCTCCAAGGGACTGGCGAGCGCTCTGAGTCAGGGAACGGTGACGATCACTGCAGCGCTCGACAGCGTGTCCGGTACGGCCGGCTTGACCGTCACCCCGGCAACCTTGGTTTCGATCGGCGTGACGCCGCCGAATCCAAGCACTGCCTACGGCACCAGCCAACAATTCGCTGCCACCGGAACGTACACGGATAACTCGACGCAGAATCTTACCGCGACAGTGACCTGGGGGTCGTCCGACACGAGCGTTGCCTCCATCAGTAATGCATCCGGCTCCAACGGGTTCGCGAGCTCAATCGGCCAGGGAGCGGCGACCATCACGGCGACGTCGGGTACGGTCTCGGGGTCGACCGTGCTGACCGTCACGCCGGCGGCACTGGTTTCCATCGCCGTGATACCGGAGAACCCGAGCATCGCGAACGGCACCAGCCAACAATTCGCCGCCACCGGAACGTACACGGATAACGCGACGCAAGACCTGACGAGTTCAGCGACCTGGAGTTCCTCCAACACCGGCGTCGCCTCGATCAGCAACGCTGCGGGCTCCAATGGGCTCGCGAGCTCCGTCAGTCAGGGAACGGTGACCATCACGGCAACGTCGGGCACGATCTTGGGCTCCACCAGCTTGACCGTCACCCCGGCGGCACTCGTTTCAATCGCGGTGATACCTGCGAACGCGAGCATCGCGAACGGCACCGGTCAGCAATTCGCCGCCACCGGAACGTATACGGACAACTCGACGCAGCCGCTCACCACCATGGTGACTTGGAGTTCTTCCAATTCGGGCGTTGTCTCGATCAGCAACGCGTCCGGATCCAATGGGCTCGCGAGCTCTGTCAGCCAGGGAGCGGTGACCATTACGGCGACGTTGGGCGCGATCTTTGGTTCGACCACCTTGACAGTCACGCCGGCGGCACTCGTCTCCATCGCCGTGACGCCGGTCGCCCCCACCATCGTCGACCGAACCACTGAACAGTTCACTGCGACCGGAACTTATACGGATAACTCCATCCAGAACCTCACGGCGTCGGTCACCTGGACATCGTCCGACACCACGATCGCCTCGATCAGCAATGCGTCGGGCTCCAATGGACTTGCAACTGCCGTGGGCGTCGGGTCGACCTCGATCAGCGCCGCCTTGGGAGGCGTGACATCGCCCAGCGCAATGCTGACTGCGACCGCTGCCACGGAATACGCCTATGCGTCGAATCAATCCGACAATACGGTCTCTGAGTACTCGATCGGCGCCGCGGGTGCGCTCAGCGGCATCGGCACAGCGGCGGCCGGGGATGAGCCCAACGCTTTCGGCATCGATCCCAAAGGCCTCTATCTCTATGTGGCGAACTGGTCCGACAACACGCTCTCGGAGTACTTGATCGGCACGGGCGGTGCGCTCACGGCCATCGGCACGATAGCGACGGGGAGTACCCCCGGTTCGATTGCCGTCGATCCCGTAGGTCCGTACGTGTATGTGGCGAACTACGGCAGCAACACGATTTCAGAATTCGTGATCGGCACCGATGGGACGCTGAGCTCGAATGGCACGGTGGCGACCGGCAGCGGCCCTTGGTCGATTACCGCGGACCCGACGGGCCACTACGTGTATGTGACCAACTCAGGCGGCAACACCGTGTCGGAGTACACGATTAGCGCCGGTGGTGCGCTTGCCGCGACCGGTACGGCGGCGACCGGCAACTCGCCCGAATCCATCATCATCGATCCTTCGGGTAGTTACGCCTACGTCGCGAACTACGGCGACGACACGCTCTCGCAGTACACCGTTGGCGCGGGCGGCGCGCTCATCGAAACCGGTACCGTGGCGAGCGGGAGCGCCCCCGAATCCGTCATCGTCGACCCCTCCGGGCACTATGTCTATGCCGCCAATTACGCAGGCAATACAATCTCCGAATATGCGATTGGCACGGGCGGCGCGCTTAGCGCCATCGGCACCGTGACGACCGGCAGCGGTCCTTGGTTCATCACCGTCGACGTCACGGGCCGCTATATCTACACGGCGAACTTCAGCGGCAACTCGGTTTCGATGTACACGATCGGCGTGGGTGGCGCGCTCACTTCCATCGGCACCGCACCGACGGGGGACGGCCCCAACGCAATCATCACCGGGTACTGATTGCGGCGGCCCGGATGACCTGTTAGAATCCAAAATCGCTGGGAAACCAATGGGTTAAGAGATCTCGACCACAGACTTGCTAAGGCTCTGGTCGCGAGTTCGAACCTCGTTTCCCGCTCCAGTTGTCGCAAGAACCCCGGCAAGTCCGGGGTTTGCTATTTTTGAGCTCGAGGCTAAGTGGCAGAGTGGTCATGCAGCGGCCTGCAAAGCCGTGTACGCCGGTTCGATTCCGACCTTAGCCTCCAATCGCTCGTCCAAACGAATCCAACCTAGTCCGGGAAACCGGCTAAAAGCAGGCATCTACAGCGATTATCGAGGGACACCCGGGGGCAACAGTGTCCATTGACATCCGGGGGCAACCGGGGGCAGAATCGGGGGCAAGTCCAACCCCGTCCAGAGAGTTGCCCCCATGTCACTTACCGATACCTCGATTCGCAATGCCAAACCCAGCCTAAAGCCCATACGCCTGTTCGACGGCGGGGGCCTCTACCTCGAGCTCTCCCCCAGCGGGGGTAAGTGGTGGCGGTTTAAGTACCGATTCGCGGGCAAGGAGAAGCGGCTATCACTTGGCGTCTACCCTGACGTGCCATTGGCCGGGCGCAAGGACAAGGCGACGGGCCAGCGCATCGAGGGGGCGAGGGATAAGCGCGACCAGGCACGGCAGCTCCTCGCGCAGGGGATAGACCCCGGTGTACATCGCAAAGCGATCAAGTCGGCGACCATCGAACGCGCTGCTAACAGTTTCGAGGCCGTGGCTCGCGAGTGGTACGCGAAGAACATGGACAGTTGGGCACCGAAGCACTGCGAACGGATCATGCGCCGCTTTGAGCATGACGTTTTTCCTTGGGTCGGCGGCCGCCCGATAGCCGAGGTGACGCCGCCCGAACTGCTTAGCGTGCTGCGGCGGATCGAGGGGCGGGGAGCAATTGAGACGGCACATCGGGCACTGTCCAATTGCGGCTCGGTATTCCGCTATGCGGTCGCGAGCGGGCGAGCGGAGCGCGATCCTTCCGGTGATCTGCGCGGTGCGTTGCCGCCGTCGAAGGCGGAGCACTTCGCGGCGATCACCGATCCGGCGCAGGTTGCGCAACTGCTGAAGACGATCGACGGATACCACGGCACGTTCACGGTCCGGTGTGCGCTACAGCTCTCGCCGCTCTTATTCGCGCGCCCTGGCGAGCTGCGGCACGCTCGGTGGGAAGACATCGACCTCGAGTCGGGGGAGTGGCGCTACACGATGAGCAAGAATCGCACCGCGCATATTGTGCCGTTATCGGAGCAGGCCGTCGCCATCCTGCGCGAACTGCATCCGTTGACGGGACAAGGAGTGTATGTGTTTCCGGGCGCGCGCAGCCTCTCGCGCCCAATGAGTGATAACGCGATCTGCGCAGCGCTTCGCAGTGTGGGCGTTCCCAAGGAGGCCATGTCGGCCCACGGATTTCGGGCCATGGCGCGCACGATTCTCGATGAAGTCTTGAAGGTGCGTCCCGACTACATCGAACACCAACTCGGACACGCGGTGAAGGATGCGAACGGGCGCGCCTATAACCGCACGTCGTTCCTCCCCGAGCGCCACCAGATGATGCAGCAGTGGGCTGATTACTTGGATGCGCTCAAGGTGTCCAAGGTCGTGCCAATGCATCGGCGCAAAGGAGTGGCCGCATGAACCCCGAGGATGGACTGATGCATTGGTACATGACCTTGCTCTCACACCCTGAATACAAGGTTCTCGATGAGCGGATCGGAACTGCCGCCCAAAGACCGATCGATGACGACGGGAACCTGCTCTCGCCTCCGCCAATCGAGCGAATTAAGCACTTCCGTACTGCAATCAATACCGGGATTTTCCCTCATCCTGACACGCTCGCGTGGGTCGCCTCATGTTTCGGCAAGTACATAGAATCGGCCCGCCAGGGAGAGGCAGTGTCCTTTGAGCAGGCTTTCGATCTAAAGCCAAAGCAGCGGGTGGGAAAACCGGCTCAACAGGATGCTGCGCAAGAGGCCCGGAATCAGCGCTGCTGGGAAATGCAGAGACACCTGGACAATAACCCCGACGCAACGCAGTTGGAGGCCGCCGAGGCCGTCGAGGCCATGGAGAATCTACCGGAAATCGACACGCCCGATTGCGAGACGATGGTCCGCGACTACGCCGAGTGGAAGAAGGTATTTGATCCCAAAATAGACGGGGAATAAAACCGCTTTTGAATCCTGGTTGCACCTGTTTGTACGTGGTTGGATGCAATCCGACACTGGCAATCGGAGCGACCTTAGATGTACTCACTTCCCGCGACTGGCTTCCTTCGGCTTCGGCAAATACTCGGCGACAAGAAGGCGGACCCGCCGATCCCGCCGCTATTCCCCATCTGCAAAAGCAGCTGGTGGGATGGCATTCGATCGGGCAAATACCCCAAGCCCCTGAAACTCGGCCCAGGAACCACGGTCTGGCGAGTGGAGGATATTCGTCGCCTGATTGAGAACGCACAATGAGCGCCGCCGCTCGGGTACTCGAGCGCCTGCACCGCGTGAAACAGACCGGGCCCGGCCGGTGGATCGGCAGCTGCCCGGCGCATGAGGATACGAGCCCATCGCTCTCGATCCGCGAGATTGACGACCGCGTGCTGCTCCATGATTTCGGCGGCTGCGAGACCGACGACGTACTCGCCGCCCTGGGGCTTTCGCTCTCGGATCTGTTCGATAGACCGTTGGCGCCGCACATCGGGCCGACCGCATCACGCATCCCGGCCGCGGACGTGCTGCTCGCGCTCGATCACGAGATTTGTGTTGCATCGCTCCTGATCGAGGATGGCATGCGCCAGCGCTTGAGTGAGTCTGACCGAGACCGCCTAGCGCTCGCCGGCGGGCGCATCAAGTCGGGGATCAACTACACGCGGGGGCTGCGATGAGCACCGCCCCGAGTGTTCTGGATAGACTTGATCCGCGTGCTCGCGCAGTCCTGGAACGGTGGCCGACTATGCAAGCCGCTGATCGCCTCGAGGCCACCCGGGCGCAGCTCGACGCCAACGGGGCCGACTACATCGCGGACGGCGCGGCGCTTCTCGATGAAGTGCAAGCCTTCGTTCGTAGATTCTGCGCATTTCCCGATGAAGCGGCCTTAAATGCGGTGACGCTCTGGGTGGTGCTCTCCCACATGGTGTCGAACTTCCATGTGGTCCCGAGACTTGCGCTCCTATCGCCGGAGCCGGCCAGTGGTAAGACGAGGGTTCTGGAGGTTCTGGACCTCCTGGTACCGCGGAGCATGTTCTGCCTGTCGGCCTCGCCGGCCGCGATCTTCCGCACGCTTTCGAAAGACCCGATCACGTTGCTCGTGGATGAATGCGACGCGATCTTCAGCAAGCGCGGTAAGGATGGGGATTCAAACGAGGACTTGCGCGCCCTATTGAACGCCGGATACAAGCGCGGAGCGACTATCCCGCGTTGCGTGGGGCCGAAACACGACGTTCAAAACTTCGCGGTGTTCTGTGCAGCGGCTCTTGCGGGACTCGGAAACCTCCCCGATACGATCATGACGCGCTCGTTGGTCATTCGGATGCGCCGCCGCGGCCCGCAAGAGAAGGTCGAGGCGTTCCGTACACGCATTCACGCGCCCGCGGGCAATGCGCTGCGCGATCGCATCGCTCGGTGGGCCACCCTGCATGGACCCGCCGCGGGGACGGCATGGCCGACGTTGCCACCGGGCATTGAGGACCGTCCTGCGGAGTGCTGGGAGCCGCTGATTGCGGTTGCCGATGCCGCGACCGGAGAGTGGCCCGCTCGCGCCCGCGCGGCGTGCGTCAGCATGGTCAGGGCGGCCGAGAACAAAAGTCAGAGTCTCCGGGTGCGCCTCCTGTCGGATCTTCGGCTTCTATTTGCCCAGGCGGGCGATCCCGAGGCGATGCATACGGAGACGATCATCGAGCGCCTATGTGCCGGCGCAGACAACGGTCTAGACGATGATGCGCCGTGGAATGAGATCTACGGCAAGCCCATCACCGTGCGCATGCTCGCATCCATGCTGAAGGAACACGACGTCCGATCGACCAAGGTCAAAGTCGATGGGCGGTCACTGCAAGGCTACCGTCGCGCCTCTCTGTGGGACGCATGGGCGCGGAACCTCCCTCCCATGTCCGCACAAGCGGAACCTGCGGAACCTGCGGCACTATCGGCCAAGCAGGCCTCTATGTCGGTGATTTCAGGTTCCGGATCAGGTTCCACTAGTTCCGGAACCAGCCGAAAGGTTCCGGATGCGCGGCGTAAGTCGGCGCTCGCACAAATCGCTGATCCTTCGGGGAATTTTCGTGTCAACGGCTCGAAAGTTCCCGAGGTTCCGGAAGTTCCGGACTTGCAGGAACCAGAGAGCGACGAGGTGAAGTTCTGATGAACGCATCCGAACTCTTGGCGACATTGCGCGCCGGCGGCCTCGCGGTCTCCGAGCAAGATGGTTTGGTGGTGGTCCACCCCGCCCGTCTCCTGACGGATGCGCAGTGTGAGGCGATACGGGCCGCGAAGCCGGCGATTTTGAAGGTGCTCGAGCGGGAGAGCGACGGTAGACCGCCTTTGACATTGGTCAAGGAAAAGGCGAGGGCGGAAGTGCTCTCCCAACTCGAGGCTCATCCGACCATCCGGCGCGCTTTCGTCAATCGATTCGAGGTGGACGGCACCATGATCGTTACCTTGGCGATCCGCGACGTTGGCGTGGGCGAGTTGCACATTCCCGCCGAGCGATTCAGCCAGTCATCCCTTGATGACTATGGAGCGCTCTTAGAGTGCATCGAGGGGTCCGCATGAACGATCCGAACAAGCCCCGCGAGCTGATGCGCGGTGAGAGGATTTACCTTAAGTTTGGCGCGAATCGTTATGGCGTCGTGACTGCCGATGAACGCGACTACTACGTGAAGTACGCACTTGATACCGATGACCCGAAGGAACCGCACTACGGCTGTCGCATTGCCCGCCGCGGCGAAGTCTCACCGATTCGCGAACCCGCTGCGCTGGCAACGTCGATAGGCGATTTCTTGAAGGGCCGCGAGTGATGCCGCGCAATCGGCCGAGATTCGAGCGCGGACGGGTTAATCGGGCTGAGATTCATGCCGCCCTGTTGGCTCAGCCATCCGACGCCAAACCGCTCACGGCAAAACGCATTCAACCGCTTTTAAGTCGGCATCTCGAGGAGCGGACCATTCAATGGCACATGCAAGCGATCCGATCAGCGCAAAAGCCCGATAAGTGCCGGTCATAAGCAAGCGCCTAGATACCGTCATGGGTACCGTCATGCAGGGTCCGCTTACGTTGCGTTTGCCGCAATTTATTCAAGCGACAAATTGACGCAGCATCCGACTCATGGAAACCCAAAGCATCGCAACTCCAGTTATGCCCAGGCTCGCGTATTCGATCGCCGAATCGGAGGCCCTGATCGGTCTATCGCGCTCCACGATCTATCGAATGATCGAGGCCGGCACGCTGAATACCGTGCTCCACGGCCGCCGGCGATTGGTACCGGCACGCGAGCTCGAACGCATTCTCTCCACCGCGGCGCCGGCGCCATGACCGATCAGGAACAAGCGAAAACTCGCGAGCGATCAGAGGAGGCGGTCCTGATGCGCGAGCTTATGCGCAAAGTGGCGGCCGGCCAGTTCGACCGATTCAAGGGCTACCGTGATCCGCCGAGTGCGGAGCGTGGTCTGGAGCCATCCGTTGTTTAGATTGATCAAAAGCGGCGTTGGGAATGATTCGCGCGTGCGGCTCCAACGCGTCGTGATTTCCATCCCTTCGCCGCTTTTCCCAACTTGATTTCACCGTTGTTAAGGAGACGATTTTATGCCAGCTAAAAGATTTCCAGGCATGACCGGCCGATCACCAGGACCAACATGATGCCCGGCATGCACGATCGGGAGCAGGAACAGCCGGTCACGAGCCCGTTTCCAAAAAGTAAGTCGACAAGCCTCGATCGGTCCGGCATCGACACTCGCTCCCACATCGACAAAAAGGGCACCCCTTCGGGCCTAGACGCCCGGCTAAACCATTTGCCGCCCGGCATGAATATCCAAGATCAAAAGGTGGCGCACATCGAACCGCAGCCATTCCTCAGATTTCGCGGTTACAAGGATGGGTATACGAGCGCCGGCGATTTAGAGCATGGCGCCGGTGCCGGCTATTTCAAAGAGGATGAAGTCTGATGAGCGAAACTTATCGAGAAATTGTTATGCGCGCCGCGCTAGGCGAACAAGACGCCGTTGATTTCGTCGCGGATCGCCTAGCTAGTATTGACGAGGGGCAAGGGCAATCGGGAGTGCGACAGCAATTGCAGGAACTAGAGGGTCGAAAAGGCTTTCTGAAAAAGGTGCTCGAATGGAGTCGAAGAAATCCCGACATCGCTTTTTCCGACGAGGACTACCTTCACGCCGTTGAGGTCGATGCGGCTCTGGCGAAAAGCTACCCTGACATGAGCGAGGAGCAGCGCCTCGAGCGCGCGGCCGATATCACGCGGGAGGCATTGGGCCCCGCGGAGGAGCGCGATCACGCCGCCGCCATTGCAGAGATGGCCCGCGGCCGCTCTAAAAACGCAACCATGCCGAATGAGAAAAGCGCGCGCCAAGGACGTGACCAGGAGGATATTGAGCGCAGCCAAGCCATTGAGGAGATGCGCCTGAGCAGGATGCCACACGCTAATGAAGCGGCCGAAAGGGCGCAGGATCGAGCCGCGCGCGAGCCGCAAAGACAGAGCATGCGGCGCGCGGTCGATTTTCCACCGCGCTAGCTCGTGCATTAGACGTGTCGGCGCTACAGGAAAACGACGGGGTCACGCCCGGTTCGGGCAATAGACTCAATGGCGCTGTCGGCGGACCGGTTAGAGTGGCCCGGCTCAACAGCTTGGTTGCAGTGCGCGCCGAACTCGGCCGGCTGTATCGCGAGAGCCGCATTCATCATGGCCGATACCCCGATGCGTTGACCGCTTCCCGGCTCGCGGGGATTCTGGGAGCAATCAGCAGTAGCATCGAATTGATCGACCTGGAGCAGCGGATCGCGGCCCTGGAGAAACGCTAGTGAGCAATTTCTCACGCCGCGTCGGGCACCTCGAGGTTCAGCGCGCTGCGGTTAGGACACCTGGCGTGTTCGATGAGGCCGCGCTTATGGCTCGGCTAGATGCGCTCGATGCGAAGCGCCAAGCCTACGCGGCGATGAGCGTAGCCGAGAAGATCGCGAGCAAGACCCGCGAATTGCAGGAGCTTGGCGAGTGGGCGGTACCTACCGGCTTTTGCGTCAACACGGCGCATTGGCACGGCCTGAGCCGTCGCATGCTCGAGCTCGACATCATGTCTCTTGAGGGCACCGCCGCGGACATCATCGAGAGCGAGCGTCTACGCGCAAATGCGGCACTTCGATATTCGGGCAACGCCGAGAAGGTCGATGCCGAGGTGTCGAGCTACATCACTCAAAGGCAAGCAGAGCACGAGGCCGAGTCATTAGAGCCGCTGCTCGATCCGTCCGCCGACTATCGGGATGACCTTGCAGAGCTGTACTTCGAACCGGAGACCTGAGGTGACGGCGCAGGACCGTGGCTTGCACCGACCGATGCGCACCGAGCAAATCCTCGAGCGCCTTGAGGAGATCGCCGGCCAGATCAACGCGCGGGATACGTCGGTCTGGATTCTCGATGACCTCGAGGCCGAGCAGCGCAAGCTACTGGCCGAGCTGCGCGGGTAGGCTGCGCGCGCCCGCCGGGGGCAAGTCTGGGGGCAACTGCGCATCGCGGCGCGCATACGATGTTGCTGCATCAATCACTTAGCCGAGCTTTTCGTTAGCGACCTTAGCCTCCAATCGCTCGTCCGCCGGCTTCCGCAGACTTCCGGCAGAATAAGAAAAACGCTGTGATTTACGGCAAATGCTCACCATATAGGTCCAGAAGACTCCGTTGACAGCCGGGCCAAAAACCGGGTACTTTACCGGGTACCGGCAGTTTTGGCCCAAAGGCGGTACCCGGTTTGGAACTCTCCGACACGTCAATTCGCGGCGCGAAACCCCAGGAAAAACCCTATAAGCTGCGCGACGGCCAGGGGCTGCACCTTCTGGTCAAGCCGAGCGGCTCGCGCCTGTGGCGCTTGCGGTACGAATTCGATGGCGTGGAGAAGGGGCTCTCGCTCGGAATCTACCCTGACGTCTCGTTGAAGCGGGCGCGCGCCAAGCGCGATGAGGCCCGCAAGCTCATTGCCGATGGCATCGATCCCAGCGCGAAGCGAAAGGCAGAAAAGCTCGCCGACGCCGAGAGCTTCGAGTTCGTCACGCGCGAGTGGCTGACAAGTCTCGCTCGAGCGCCCGAGTTACCCAAGAATGCCAAGCGTCGCCGCCGGCGCAATGGCCCCATGGACGCCAAAACCATTGCGCGCATGACCAAGCGCTTCGAGACCTTCGTGTTTCCCCATTTGGGGTCGCGCCCGGTGCGTCGCATCACGGCTCCCGATCTTCTGCTTGCATTGCGTCGCATCGAGGCGCGCGGTACGCATGAGACGGCGCATCGCGTGCGCGCAGCGTGTAGCAGAGTGTTTCGCTACGCCATCGCCACGGGTCGCGCAGAGCGCGACGTGGCGGCGGACCTCGTCGGCGCGCTCGTGCCGGTCGAGTCGCGCCATTTCGCCGCCGTGACCGATCCCCATGAAGTCGCAGGACTCCTGCGGGCGATCGACTCTTATCGGGGAGAATTGGTCAGTCAGTTCGCGTTGAAGCTCTCGCCCCTGGTATTCGTCCGTCCCGGCGAACTGCGCAAAGCCGAATGGACGCAGATCGACATCGATGGCGCGTTGTGGCGCATTCCGTGGTCGCGGATGAAGATGGGCGAGCAGCATTTGATTCCGTTGTCGAGGCAGGCATCCGCGCTGCTCAAGGATCTGCAGGCCATCACGGGAGGCGGGCGGTTTCTATTTCCATCGCTGCGCGGTTCGGACCGGCCGATTTCCGACAATACGGTCAATGCCGCGCTGCGGCGACTCGGGTACTCGTCGGATGAAATGACCGGACACGGATTTCGGACGATGGCATCGACGTTGCTGAATGAGTTGGGCTGGAACCCGGACGCGATCGAGAGGCAGTTGGCGCATGATGAACGCGATGACAGTCGCGCCTCATACAACCACGCGCAATATCTCGCAGAGCGTCGCAAAATGATGCAGGCGTGGGCCGATTACTTGGATACGTTGCGATCGGCTCGGACGCCGGCGCTCATCGACAGCTCGACGGCATTCGCGCCGCTTCAACCCAGAGCCGCTTGATCCTGCGGCCGAGCTACGGCTGTGAACCGGTGCGCTTTTGAGCGGACCCGCGGCTCGATTCGATGCGTGCCACTATCCAAGCTTGAATTTCGCCCTCCAGCCATCCCACGGCACGGGCACCGAGTTTTATGCTCTGCGGAAAGCGGCGCTCCGCCTGCAGTTCGTAGACGAAGGAGCGGCGGAGCCCGGTCATTTTGCAAACCTGCGGTAAGCGGAGGATGCGGTCGGCCGCTGCGCGCGGCGTCAGTATCTCGACGCTCATTGGGTCACGTTGATGGTTTCGCATCTGCCGCATCGCGCCGCCTCGTCGGGAACGTCAAAACCCACACCTCAGATTTTCGCGAGTATCTCCGTTCTCGAGGACCGGAACCATCATCGTTCGAATCGAATTCGCCGACGAATGCATCTCTTTCTGCGATGGCGAGCCCGAATTAAAGCCGTCGCGCCATGCATTCACGATACGGACGGCTGAGGCGCGCCATCTCGCAGGACCTGAGCGATTCCACTTGCGAAACGGAAGCTAAGGGGTATGGTGGCCGCGAGAAATGGTATGCCGCGTCAGAGCGCGAAATGGATTGCCTCGCTTGAGGTGGGATTTGTCGCATCTGCTCAACGTTTCTCGCCGACGGCTACAGGACCGCAGGAAGTGGCCATTCCACCCGACACCCAGAGTTCGAACCCATGATGTCCTCAGCGCAATCCGCTCATCGTGCTAACTACTCAACAAGACAGTTAAGGGGAAATTCCATGGCACATATTGATCTGCGTTCGCTCCTATTAATCGCCTCGCTGACCGGTACAGCGGCATCGGCGTATGCCCAACAGCCTCCTGACGTCGTGAATAGTAATGCAAACGGCGACACGGCGATGGGCACTAATGCGCTGCTGAACCTCACGACTGGTTGCTGCAACACCGCCTCAGGGCTTGACGCGCTTCAGAACGACACCACTGGAAGCTACAACACCGCTTCCGGGGTCAACGCACTTGTAGGTAACACGAGGAAAGCGATTTGGACTTACTCGTCGATCCCTCGCCGCGCACGACACTCATGACCCTGGCGGCGATTCAGCTCGACGTTGAGCACTTGCTCGGAGTGCACGTCGATGTGCTCACGCCGAACAGCATTCCCCAACAATTCAGAGATCGAGTTTTGCTTGAAGCAATACCCGTATGAAATCCAAGCACCCGGGGAGAATTCCCGAATTCACCAGGATTTTAAGGCTTTGATTGGATTGGACCCTCGCCGGTACCCGGAATGGTACCCGGTTTTTTTCAACGCTCTACCGGTCCCACAGACCTTATCCGTCAACGCGGACACAGGCTCGTTGCGTGAGTCAATCCTTGGGCTGAGTCCTCGCGAGGTGAGGGCGACCTTTATTTCGCGAATAGCTCTTGAAGCGTATCCAAAGTGACGCCCAGCGTTTTGGCCGAAACGTTTCCCAGCTTTTTCGCGAGCCGCGCCTTATCGACCGAACGTACCTGATCAAGAAGAATCAGCCCTTTTTTCCCGCCGTGTGAAAGAGGAATTCGAAACGGTGCCGGTCGGCTCTTTGTTGTCATCGGCGCAACAATGACCGTGCGCAGGTAATCGTGCATCTCGTCGGGTGACACGACAACGCAAGGCCGAGCTTTCTTGATTTCACTTCCCACGGTCGGATCTAGTGTGACGAGCCAAATGTCACCGCGCTCTACCAACTGAGCTCCGCATCCTCTTGATTGCCGAATTCGCCCATGACGAGCGAATCATCGCAGACCGCGGCAATTTTCTGCGCGGCCGCCGCCCATCCCGCGCGAGTCGGTTTGGCCGGCCTGCGCAACACCAACGCATCGCGCTCGATCGTCAACTCCGCGTGGCCTTCAAGCCCTACTTGAGCCAGAAGCGGCTTCGGAATGACGATTCCCTGAGAATTACCTATCCGTCTTATGGCAATTTGCGTGCGTTTCATAGTAATAACAATGTAGCACCATAGACAATGGATTTCAATCGACCACGTCGCTTGCCCCGGCTAGTACTATCGGGGCAAACACTTCCCGCTCTAGGGCAGCCATTTAGGACCGACTCGCCCATGAAGCTCATCCGCCGGCTTCCGCAAACTTCCGCTAAAATGAGTACCCGACCTCGGAGGTTCTATGAAGCGAGTCACTGGCATTGGCGGTATCTTCTTCAAAGCCAAAGACGCTCCGGCACTACAAGCTTGGTACAAACAACATCTCGGAATCGACGTCCAAGAATGGGGTGGTACAGCGTTCACTTGGACCGACGATGACGGTAAGCCGATCGCGGGGACAACCATTTGGTCCATTGGCTCGGCGCAAGGCGACCAATTTGCGCCCAGCGCCGCCACCTTCATGGTCAATTACCGCGTAGAGGATCTCCACGCACTGGTCAAAGCTTTGCGAGAAGAAGGTTGCAAGGTACTGGAGAAAATTGACGAGTCCGAGTACGGAAAGTTTGCTTGGGTCATCGATCCGGAAGGAAACAAGGTAGAACTATGGCAACCGCCTGCCGGCCAATGACAAAGATTGCGGGGCGCAGTACGAATCAAGTCGACGAGCTAGCGACTCTCGTCGCACCCAGTCCTCGATCCTAGCGAGAGCTTTTGGCGGACGGTGATTGACCGGCGGCTAAGCCATCTGCCGCAGATGTAGTGTTTTGCCATACATACTAACTCTGTCGATGGGTGCAAACTCGGCGCTCCAGGAAAGTACTGGCCGTCGAGGACGGGACGATCTCGACTGCCAGCTCCCGCGATTTTTCCACAAGTGTGGCTTCAAAATCGATTCAAGAAGACACCCCAGTATCGGTGGGCATTCCGGATGCTATAGACCCGCTGCCAACGATGCCGGGAAGAGGTATCTGAATGATCACTGACGCACACGACATTGTGCCCGCGAGCGCTTCTGCCGAGGACATCGACACACAGCAGCTTGCCCCCGACGGCCCCGTGGAATTCCGCCGCAAAGAAGCGCCCTTGAAGACAACTGCTTTGCAAAGCGCCATCTTCAACAGCGCCAATTTCTCGAGTATCGCCACGGATGAAAACGGCGTGATCCAGATCTTCAATGTCGGTGCCGAGCGGATGTTGGGCTACACGGCTGCCGAAGTCATGAACAACATCACGCCCGCCGACATTTCCGATCCGCAGGAAGTGATCGCGCGGGCGGCGACTCTGAGCTTGGAATTGAATACTCCGATCATGCCGGGATTTGAAGCGCTGGTATTCAAAGCTTCGCGCGGCATCGAGGATATCTACGAGCTGACCTACATTCGCAAGGATGGCAGCCGCTTTCCCGCCATTGTCTCGGTCACGGCCTTGAGAAACGAGCAGGAAAGCATCATCGGCTATCTACTCATCGGTACCGACAATACGGCCGGCAAAGAGATCGAGGCGGCCAAGGCGCTTCTCGATCAACGGCTGCGCGACCAGCAGTTCTATACCCGCTCATTGATTGAATCGAATATCGACGCCCTCATGACGACCGACCCGCAGGGAGTCATCTCGGACGTCAACCAGCAGATGATTGCCCTGACGGGGCGCACGCGCGATGAATTGATCGGTGCGCCGTGTAGGGATTTCTTTACCGACCCGGTGGCGGCCGACACGGCGATCGAACGCATCATCAGCCAAAACAAGGTGAGCAACTTTGAACTGACTGTACGCGCCCACAACGGCGAGGAGACGGTCGTGTCATGCAACGCCGCGACCTTCCATAACCGCGACCGCAAACTGCAAGGCGTATTCGCATCGGCGCGCGACGTGACTGAGCGCAAGCTCTTCGAGCACGCCCTGGAGCAGAAAAACATCGAGTTGGTGCAGGCCAGCCGCATGAAATCGGACTTCCTGGCCACGATGTCGCACGAATTGCGCACGCCGCTCAACGCCATCATCGGTTTCTCCGAGGCGCTCAAGGATGGCTTGATGGGACCGATGAGCCTGACGCAGACCGGATATATCGGCGATATTTTCAGCAGCGGCCAGCACCTGCTATCGCTGATCAACGACATTCTCGATTTATCCAAAGTCGAGGCCGGCATGATGACGCTCGAAGTGGAGGCTGTCGATCTGAAGAGCCTGCTCTCGAACAGCCTGTCGATCGTCAAGGAAAAGGCGGCGCTCCGGAGCATTCGTCTCGAACTGGAAATGGGCGAGGACTTGGGCCTATTGCAGCTGGACGTGCGCAAGACTAAGCAAATCGTTTACAACCTGCTGTCGAACGCCGTCAAATTCAGCGCCGACGCTGGCCGCGTGACCTTGCGTACGCGACGCGTCAAACGCGGTGCCGTCGGCACATTGTCGGGAGGCCGGGCAGTGCACGGGTTTCCGTTGGCGGACAACGAGTACGGTGAGTTTCTCGAGATCAGCGTGAGCGACGACGGCATCGGCATTTCGCAGGAGAATATGGCGAAATTGTTCCGGGCTTTCAGCCAAATCGACAGCAGCCTGGCGCGCAAATTCGAGGGCTCCGGTCTTGGCCTGGCGATGGTCAAACAACTGGCCGTACTGCACGGTGGCACGGTGGCTGTGGCGAGCGCCGAAGGCGAGGGTGCATGCTTCGCCGCCTGGTTGCCGCTGCGCACGCCGGCTGACGAGGCTGCTGCGCTGCCGCACCACGTCATCACTGCAGTCAGGGGTGCGGCCGTATTCGAGGAACGCGTTGCGTTGGTGGTCGAGGACGACGAACGTACGGCGGGCCTCGTTCGCCTCTTGCTCGAAGCGGAGGGCTTTTCCGTCCTGCACGCGGCAACTGCCGAGGCCGGCCTGCTGCTGGCCCCGCAACAGCCCCTCAGCCTGATCACGCTGGACCTGAAATTGCCCGGCATGGACGGCTGGGAATTTCTGCTCCGAATTCGCGAAAGCAGCGCTCTCGCGCAGGTGCCGGTGGTGATCATCACCGGTCAAGCCGACGGCAATCTGACGCTTAGCCGAGGCGCTGCCGCCGTGCTGCAAAAGCCGATCAGCCGCGTCCAGTTGAAGGAGAGTCTCGCAAAACTTAACCTGAATCCGGCCGAGGAACGCACCCACACCGTGCTGGCAGTGGATGACGACCCCATGGCGGTCGAGGTGATTGCCAAGTTTCTGCCGGCCCCGGACTATGCGGTCCTGCGGGCGTATGGCGGCGCTGAGGCGATCACCATCGCACGTCGGCTGCGGCCGGACCTGATCCTGCTCGACTTGATGATGCCGCAAATGAGCGGTTTCGATGTCGTCAAAGTGCTGCGAAATGACCGCGGCACCGCTGACATTCCGGTTCTGGTGGTGACCGCCAAAGACATCACCGCGCAGGACCGTGCCGCTCTCAACGTCAATCCAGGCAAAGCCATACATATCGTCGAGAAGGCCGGATTCAACAGCCGACACTTCGTCACCGAGGTCAGGCGCACGTTAGCGCCCAGCCTGGGGAGGGCCTCCGTTAGCACGCATGCCGCACATTGACGATACTCGAGCGAGCCGCCGACTAGCTCAATAGCGGACGACTAGATACATTTTGTACCATCTGTACGATCAGCGCTCGGATGTAGCACAGGATCACTTCCGTCACCGGACCCGCTCGATTTAACTCGTCTCGTATCATCTGCGCTTTCAACCGAAAGCCGACACCGCCGGTTTGCACCATGGCTCGGCCGGGTGCAACCTCGCCGGCCATCGATAGACCGATTCCTACAACACCTTCGTTGCCGACGGCGGCGATCTCGGCGGAGGCGCCGTTCGCCATGTCAAATCGGAGAGAGATTCGGGCAGTAATCGGAAAATAGACGTACTCCGATTGAGTTCCCGCCTCGTAGAGCACTTGCCCGGACGCCATTTCCAGTGGCTCGAGATGCGGCTCAAAACGTTCGCATCCGGATTGAAAGAGAGTGGCAAGCAGAACGTTTCTTCTCGGATCAAGCAAATTGGCTTTGACGGGATTAGATCCCGAATCGCCCTCTGTCAGCATAGAACTCCCCCCCCCAGCCCGAACGGAAATCTAAACGATCATCGGCAATGTTGTATGTTCGGTATCGCACAAAATGGAGCAGTCTCGCATAAAGTTCTGACCTTAGCCTCCATCGCAACGGAATGTGATGGTGGACGATTGAGTCGATAATCCTAATTCTCCAGACCGCTGTTCATTCAGAAACACATACGTCGCCCGCTTCGCCGCGCAATAGCCCCTGGCCTTCGCAACCGCTTCTCGCTGCGCTCTGTCCCAACTGCCGTTGAGCGCACCGTATTGCGCCGTTACCGAAAAGATATTCGGCGCGATCTCATTCACGGGGGTAGTCCCACACGCCGATAGGAACGATACAGCCGACAGCACGCCAAGCGCGCGCCGATCCATGGTCAACTTTTTCATACTCATCCCCGATGCTACTGTTGCAAATACGCCACACAGGTAAATTGACATAGCCAAAAACGTCGATCATGCTAGTCCATTGCTCTTAAGCGGTGCGCGGCGCGCACGCAACATCAATCGTAGGAAAAATCGAGGGGACTATCATGGAAACCAACAGGGGCGCGAGGCCTTCGCACCGCTCATCACTCTCGCAAAGCTGCGCGCGGCGCGTGGATTGCGGCTTGATCACCACAAGCACGGCTCTTGCCACGCTCTTGGCCGCAACGGCTGGCGCGCAAACGGCGGCGCCCGCCACTTCGGGCTCAGCCGAATTGCAAGAGATCGTCGTGACGGGCTCATTGATCAAGCGCACCGACACCGAAACGCCGAGTCCTGTGCAAATCATTACGGACCTCGATCTTAAGAATTCGGGATATACGAACGTCGTCGACGTGTTGCGCAATCTCTCGGCCAATGGTTCGGGGACCTTGAACCAGGGCTTCGGTCAAGCCTTTGCCGCCGGCGCCTCCGGCATCGCATTGCGCGGTCTGTCGGTGGGCGACACACTGACTCTGATCGATGGCGAGCGCATGGTGTCCTATCCCTTGAGCGATGACGGCGAGCGCAGCTTCGTCGACGTGACGGCCATCCCCTTCAATGCAGTCGACAGTGTCGAGGTTCTCAAGGACAACGCTTCGGCGGTCTACGGCGCCGATGCGATCGCGGGCGTGGTCAACGTCAAGTTGAAGAAGACCTATGTCGGCTCGGAATTCACCATGGAGGCCGGCACGACCCAGTATGGCGACGGCACCACCGAGCACGGCTCGGGTATTTGGGGCATGGGCGATTTGTCGAACGACGGCTACAACGTGTATGTGGCGGTCGATTGGCACCACACCGACAAGATTCTGGGAGCGGACCGCAGCGGCGCGTTCACGACCACGAATTGGTCCGCTCTGCCGGGCGGCGTCAATACCCAGCCGGGTTCCACCGCTTCTTCGGGCCTTACCTATCCGGATAGCGTCTCGGGGTATTTGATCAATCCCAATACCGCCTCGGGTCAGCCCTACGCGTTTCTGCCGGGCTGTGACCAGGCATCGCAAAACGTGAATAAATGCACTTTCCCATTCCCTGGCGTGATCCAGTCGCCGACGACGCAGGTCAACCTGTTGAGCAAGTTCACCAAGTCTCTCGCCAATGACTGGGCGCTCACCGTTACCGGGTCGGTATTCGACTCGAGCGCGCAACAGGTCGCGGCGACCACGTTTGGTCATGCCTTTAACAACACGGGTCAAGAGGCCGGCTCCATCGTCAATATCACGGGCAGCCCCGGACAGCTGTTCTCGACCGTGGTTTATCCCACGCTGTCGCTTCCCGCGAGTTCGCCGCTCAATCCGTTCGGCAAACCGGCCAATTTGGTTTACAGCTTCCCCGATGTCGGTCCCTATCAGATTGCCGAGGATACGCTCACGTACCGCTTGTTCGCCGATGTGAAGGGCAGCCTCGGCGGCTGGGACCTCGGTGGCTCGGTGGGCGCGATGTACGCCAGCATGAGCGAAAAAATCTTTGGCAGCATCTATCCGGGCCTCGCCCAGGATGCTCTCAATAGTGGCGCTTATGTTCCTGGAGTCAGCACGAACGGCCAGGCACTGTTCGCCCCGGAGACCTCCGACCACCCGTCGAGCACCTTGGACGTCGTCAGTGCACATGCCACGCATGAGTTGTTCGACATGCCGGGCGGCCCACTCACATTCGCTGCCGGCGGCCAGTACATCCATAAGGCGCTGAATGCCACGGACCCGCCCTCGGTGGTTTCCGGTGCGCAAGAAGGGGTCATCTTCTATTCGGTCGGCTCGCAAGACGATACCGCGGGCTTCGTCGAACTCCAGGGCAAACCGATCAAGCAACTGGAAATTGATCTTAGCGGCCGCTATGACCACTACGACACGTATGGCGGGTCGGCTACCCCAAAGATCGGAATCAAGTTCTCGCCCATCGAGCAATTCGCAATTCGCGGCACCTGGGGTAAGGGCTTCCGCGCACCGTCCATCGCCGAGGCCGGCAGTGCGGGACTGGCGTTCGGCCAGGGCAACACCAACGACCCGGTGCTTTGCCCCGGTGGGATCGCGAATGTGAAGGGCACTTTTAATGCGCTGTGCGCCTATCCTGCGGTCGGCGTCGCGGGTGCCAATCCCGACCTTAAAGCCGTCAAATCGACCAACGCTACGTTTGGCGTCATTTTCGAGCCGATGAAGGCTTTCAACGTGTCCGTGGATTGGTACTACATCGACCTCAAGAACGACATCATCTCGGCCTCCTCGGCCGGCGGGTTTTACGTCGATTCCATCGAGCTCGTGCGGGGACCGCCGGCGAAGCTGGCCGAATGTACTGCCAACGGTGTCCCGGGTGTGAACGGTGGGCAATGTCCCCAAGCGACGGTGTATACGCCCGTCGGGTATCCCGCGTATACCCTCATTCCCTATGTCAATGCGGGAGAGACCAAGACGTCCGGCTTCGATGTCGACCTCCGGAGCCAATTCGACTTGGGGAATTTCGGCGCCCTGAAAGCGGAGATCAACTACACCCTGATTCAGCAGTACGAGCTGGTGGCGGCCGGGAGCCTATTCGATTTGGCGGGAACTCACGGACCCTCTACGATTTCGGGCGACACCGGCAATCCGCGGCAGCGAGCGGTGGCATCGCTCACGTGGAACCAGGGTTCCTTCACCAGCACGCTGTCGGTGAACTACCAGGGTGCCTTCTCGATTATCGACCCCACGATCGGTGCCGACAATTGCTTGGAAGCGCTCAAAGGCCGCTCGCCCTCGGCGTATGGCAGTGCGATTTCGCCCTCGGTCACGACCCTCGCGAGCCAGTGGTACTCGTATTGCGCGGTGGGACATTTCACCGACGTGAATTTGTATGCTGCATATCAGGTGAACGACCACTTGCAGTTCCATGGTTCCATCACCAACTTGTTCGGTTCGGTCCCTCCGGTCGACCTGCAGACCTACGGCGGTGGTGCCGAATTGGCGTACACCACGCTTGATCAGGACGGTGCGGTCGGCCGCTTCTTCTTGGCGGGCGCGACTTACAAGTTCTAGCGTCATGAAATCGCGCGAGACACTCGCGCGGTCAAGTGAACCTAACGGCAAATTTCATCGGCCCCTTCGGGGGCCGATTTTTTTAAACGCTTGGCGCGTACGTGGGGACGGGGCGGGGCGCGGCGACGTGCTCGTAGCCCGATGCCAGGCGCAGCAGCGTGGGTTCGCTCCACGCCGCGCCGAAGAACGACAAGCCGATGGGCAATCCCCGATGCAGGCCCGCGGGTACGCTGATGTGAGGATAACCCGCGATCGCCGCGGGCGAGCTGCAGCCGCCGGTATCGTAGTCGCCGTTCACATCGTCGATCAGCCACGCGGCTCCCGAGGTGAGCGTGACGATTGCATCGAGCCGATGTTCTGCGAGCACGGCATCGATGCCTTTGCTGCGCGTCGCGGTCAGGCACGCGTCGCGAGCCTCGCGGTAGGCGGCTTCTTGCAGGTTGCCCTTGGCCTCCGCTTGGCGCAGCAACTCTTGGTCGAAGAGTGGCATTTCGCGCACTGCCTGAGCGGTGTTGAAGCGGATGAGATCAGCCAGAGTGCGCGCCGGGAACCGGTCCGGCAGCCGCGCGAGATAGGTGTTCAAATCGCTCTTGAACTCGTACAGCAGAACGATCAGCCCGGGGTCCGTCCACGCGCCGTGCATCGGCAAATCCGCGGGATCGACGATGTCGGCGCCGGCAGCGGCGAGCGTTGCGATACAGCGGTCGAGAAATGCGTTCAGCGGTGCGTTGTCGGCGAAGAATCGCCGCGCGATGCCGAGCCTGGCGCCGCGCAAGCCGTCCGGATTCACAAAGCGCTGATAGTCCGTTTCGAACCGATTGCCGGCCGCGGCGCTTGCGGGGTCCGCAGGGTCCGGGCCCGACATGGCGCTCAACAGCAGCGCCGCATCGCGCACCGATCGCGCGAGTGGGCCTGCGGTGTCCTGGCTATGCGAAATCGGCACGACGCCGCGCCGGCTCACGAGTCCCACGGTGGGCTTCAACCCGACAATGCCATTGATCGAGGCGGGGCTGACGATGGATCCATCGGTCTCGGTGCCAACCGCCACGGCGCAGAGATCGGCCGCGACTGCGACCGCGGATCCTGAACTCGAGCCCGAGGGTGAGCGGTTGAGTGCATACGGATTGCGGGTCTGGCCGCCGCGGCCGCTCCAGCCGCTGCAGGAATGCGTGGAGCGAAAATTGGCCCACTCGCTCAAATTGGTCTTGCCGAGAATCACCGCGCCCGCGGCCCGCAGGCGCGCCGCTAGAGGCGCATCTTCCGGCGCATACCAACCCTCGAGAGCCAGCGACCCCGCGGTCGTCATCATGCGGTCTGCCGTCTCGACATTATCCTTGATCAAAATCGGTATGCCATGCAAAGGTCCGCGCGTACGGTGGGCGCGCCGCTCCTGATCCAATGCGTCCGCGATTTCAAGGGCACGAGGATTGATCTCGAGCACCGCAGTCAACGAGGGTCCGCGACGGTCCAACTCAGCGATCCGATCGAGATAGTATTGAGTCAGCTGGCGTGCCGTGAGTCGTCCGGCGCCCATCGCTGCCGCCATGCCGGCGAGGTCGAGCGGTGCGTCGAGCGGCGTGGTCGCTGCCGCAGCGGCCGGCGCCGCATGAGGCGGCCGTCCCGCGGCGGTCAGCATGGCGGCGGTGGTTGCGAGGAAAAAGTCGCGGCGATGCATGTCAGCGCAGCCCTGATCGACCCATGATTGGACTCAAATGCGGCGTCGGTGCGGCAATTTTACCGGCTCGCCGGCCGATTTGTTGATTTCATTTTGATGACACGCAAGGAACTGGCGTAAAATTCGCCCACAATTGTCGGCGTGAGATCACCGGGGGGACGTCTTTTTGGATCGGCCTACTACTGCTGAGACGGAAAAGTTTGCGCAAGGCGGCGCGGAGGCTCAGCGTCCCTGGGATGCGCGGCTGGCGCGCCGTCTGGTTATGCCCTTGAAAGACAGCAAGGTCACGCCGAATCATCTCACTTCGATTCGCTTGGGCGTCGGCCTCGCAGCCGCGGCGGCGTTTCTACCCGGAACCTACGGTTGGTCGAATCTCGCCGCGCTCCTGTTGGTGCTCTCGAATTTCCTCGATCACACGGACGGTGAACTCGCGCGCATGACCGGCAAGACCAGCCGAATTGGACATCTGTACGATATCGCAAGCGACGCGGTGGTGACCATTCTGCTGTTCATAGCCATCGGCATTGGCGTCGGTGCAAGGCCGGGTGTCATGCCGGCTTTTCCGCCGGCGCTCTTGGGTGCGCTTGCCGGCAGCGCCGTCGCATTGATTTTCTTTCTGCGCATGCGCATCGAGGAACGGGTCGGTAAGGCGGGAACACAGCAGTCCTCGCTCGGTGGGTTCGAGACGGAAGACGTGATGTACCTGCTGCCGCTCGCGACGCTGTGCAACGGCGTCGTGCCGCTGTTGATCACCGCCGCAATTTGCGCTCCGCTATTTGCCCTGTGGGTCGTGATCGACTACCGGCGTGTCATGCAACGGCTGCAGCTGATGACGGCCGAGTCGACGTCCGGGTAGTCCGATAAATTCGGCCGCGATCAATTCGGAGGACCGCGACGCCGAGCCGGCGATCGCTGCGCGCCTGAGCCGATTCGATGTGCAAGCGCTGCGCCGCGAATTTGTCGGGCAGGGCGCATTCCTATCCATCGAGGATTTCCTGTCGCCTGATTTCACCGCCCGATTGGTGAGTGCGGTTTCCGCCGTCAGGGCCAGGGTCAACCGCAATTATCTGCCGGGCCACAAGCGCGGCGGCAGTGTCAGCCGCCACACCATCGACCGGTTGGCGCCGTTCATCGCCGAACTCTACCGCTCGCCCGAGCTGATCGATTGGTTGGGGGAATTGGCCGGCGAACGGTTGCAGCCGTCGCCCGACGCGGACCCGCATGCGTACGCGCTATATTTCTATACGCGCCCCGGAGACCATATCGGTTGGCATTACGATACTTCGTACTACGCCGGTCGGCGCTATACGCTGCTGTTCGGGGTCATCGATCAATCATCCTGCCGGCTTGACTACGAGTTGCATACGCGCGAAGCGGGCGTGGCTGTCGTCGAGGGATCGATGCAAATTCGCCCGGGCGGCCTGGTGTTTTTCGACGGCGATAAATTGCGCCATCGGATCACACCCCTAGGTGACGGCGAGGAACGGGTGTCGTTGACGTTTGAATATGTAACCGACCCGAAGATGCATCCCGGGTGGCGTTTGATTTCCAACATGAAAGACGCGGTCGCCTACTTTGGCCTGCGGCAGCTTTTTCGCGCCAAACGCACATGAACCGGGCGGCGCGCTGGCTTCTGTCCGCGGGCGTCCTGCTGTTCATCGCCGTGCTGGCCTCACAGGGTCTGCCGACGGTGATTGCAACCTTGGCGCTGGCCGGGTGGGGACTCGTATTGGTCGCCCTGTTTCATCTCCTGCCGCTGGCGCTGGATGCGGCGGCGATCCGCGTTCTATTCGCCGGCGCGGCGGGGGCCGGATCGCTCCGCGACGCATTGCTCGCGCGCTGGGTGGGGGAGTCGGCCAACAGCCTGATGCCGGCCGGGCAGATCGGCGGCCCGCTGCTGATGGCGCGGCATTTGGCGCTGCGCGGCATGGACATGCAAAACGCCGCGGCCGCAATCACCGTGAGCACGACGCTGCAGACGTTCGCACAGATCGGCTTTGCGATGATCGGCGTGAGCGTGCTGGGCGCCCACGGCGGCCAAGCCTCCGAGGAGGCACTGCGCACCTCGGCATTGATCGCGAGCGGTGTGCTGGCATTGCAGCTGGGCGGATTCTATCTGCTGCAACGTCGCGGTCTTTTCAGCAAACTGCTGCGGGCGGCCACCCGATTTTTCGGCAAGCGGGATTGGTCCCACTGGATGAGTCAAGCGGAGGCGATCGACGGAGCCGTGCAACTCACCTACGCGCGTGGGGGGGCCGTGGCGGCGAGCTTCGCCCTGAGCTTGATCGGCTGGCTCGTCGGCACCGGCGAGGTCTATCTGATCCTTCAATTATTGAGGTCCCCGGTCAGCTGGAGCAATGCCTTGCTGCTCGAGAGCTTAGGTCAGGCAATTCGCGGCGCCGCCTTCGCCATTCCCGGCGCGCTCGGCGTCCAGGAGGGCGGTTACCTGCTGCTCGCGCCGCTGGCGGGCTTGCCCCCCGGGGCGGGGCTCGCCTTGTCGCTGGCAAAACGAGCGCGTGAACTGATGTTGGGCCTACCCGGGCTCGTGTATTTACACTGGGCCGAACGGGCGGGCGCCGGCGCGGCTCCGGCGGCGCCGCCCTGAGCCAAACGCCCCCTTGAGCGAGGGCTCCTCCCCCATCCACGTCGCAAGATGCGGCCGGCTACGCTATCGTAGCGCTCCTGTCACGATCTTAGTGCTTGACTTTTATCAGGATATTCATGCGAGCCATCATTCTTGCCGCGGGCCGCGGCTTGCGTCTGCAACAACCGGAAGATCAGCAACTGCCCAAGTGCCTGTTGAGATTCGGCGGCATGACTCTGCTCGAACGGCATTTGCATTTGCTGCGAAACGCCGGTATCGAGGAGATCGTTCTGGCGCTCGGCTTTCGGCATGAGCTGGTCGAGAAGGAGCTCGATCGTCTGCGATGGAAGCCGCGTCCCGACATCGTGCTGAATCCGCGCTTCGATTTGGGCAGTGTGCTCACCGTTCACACCGCAAGCGACGCGATGACCCGCGGCGGCGACGTTCTTTTGATGGATGCCGACGTGCTGTATGACGAGCGAATCTTAAGCGCGCTGGTCGCGGGCCGGCAGCCGGTCAACCGCATGTTGATCGACCGGGAATTCGAAGCAGGCGATGAACCCGTCAAGCTCTGTGTGCGCAATGGCGTGCCCATCGAGTTGCGCAAAAAGCTTGCGGCCGACCTCCGCTATGACATGATCGGCGAGTCGGTGGGATTCTTCCGCTTCGATGAGGCGGGAGCGCGGCGGCTCGCTGCACTGGTCGCGGGATATATCGAGCGCGATCGCGGCGAGATGCCGCACGAGGAAGCGGTGCGGGATCTGATCCTGGAAGGCAGCCAGCGCATCGAGGTCACCGACGTCACCGGAGCGCCCTGGATCGAAATCGATTATGCCGATGACGTTGCGCGCGCCGCGCGGGAGGTTTTGCCCGAGCTGCAATCATCACTGGCGGGAGTAGCCCAATGAACGCATCCAACCGTGCCGCCGCAATATTGCCGCCGGATCCAGCCGCCGGCCAAGGCGCCGTCGCGACGCGCAGTTCGAAGTTGCGCCGGATGCTGCAAAGCACGCAGCTCGAATTCCTGATGGAAGCGCACAACGGCTTGTCGGCGCGCATTGCTCGCGAGGCGGGCTTTGCGGGAATCTGGGCTTCCGGCCTGTCGATCTCGGCCCAGTTCGGCGTGCGCGACAACAATGAGGCGAGCTGGACGCAGGTCGTGGACATGCTCGAGTTCATGGCCGATGCCAGCGATCTTCCCATCCTTCTCGACGGCGACACGGGGTACGGCAACTTCAACAATATGCGCCGGCTGGTGCGCAAGCTCGAACAGCGCGGGATTGCCGGCGTCTGCATCGAAGACAAGCAGTTCCCCAAAACCAATAGCTTCTTGAACAGCGAGCGCCAGCCGCTCGCGGCGATCGAGGAATTCGCGGGTAAGATCGCGGCCGGCAAAGACACGCAAATCGACGCGAATTTTTCGATCGTCGCGCGCGTCGAGGCGCTGATCGCTGGGTGGGGCATGGAAGAGGCGCTGCGCCGCGCGGAAGCCTACCGGCGCGCCGGCGCGGACGCCATTCTGATCCATAGCAAACTGTCGAAGCCCGACGAAATCCTCACGTTCGCGCGCGAGTGGGCGCGCCGCTCGCCGCTGGTGATCGTTCCCACGCGCTACTACAGCACGCCGACGGACGTGTTTCGCGAAGCCGGTATCAGCACCGTGATTTGGGCCAACCATCTGGTGCGCTCGGCCGCCACCGCGATGCAGAGCGTCGCGAAAGAAATTTTCCAAAGCCAGACGCTGGTGAACGTGGAAGATCGAATCGTCTCCGTCGATGAGATTTTCCGCCTGCAGGATGCCGCCGAGTATGCGGCCGCCGAACGCCAATACCTCGCCGCTTCCGGCACCGCGCGCGCTGCGGTGGTGCTGGCCGCGAGCCGCGGCCGCGGCCTCGAGGCCATCACCACCGATCGCCCAAAGGTCATGCTGCCGATCGCCGGGAAGCCGTTGTTGCGTTGGCTGATCGACGGCTTCAAGAAACAGGCCATCAACGACATCACCGTGGTCGGCGGTTACCGGGCCGATGCCATCGATACGGCCGGGATCAAGCTGGTGGTGAACGAGCGCTACGCGGAGACCGGTGAACTCGCCTCCTTGGCCTGCGCGATCGACACGCTCGAATCGGACACGTTGATCTCGTACGGCGATCTGTTGTTTCGCAGCTATGTATTGCGCGATCTGGTCGAGAGCCAGGCCGATTTCTCGGTGGTGGTGGATTCATTGCGCACCGGTGCCAGCAACCGCACGGTACGCGATTTCGCCTACTGCTCGCGCGGTGATGACCGCGGCTTGTTCGGTACGCCAGTGCTGCTCGAGCGCGTTACCAGCGGAGCAGACTCGAAGCGCGCAACACAGGAACCCGCCGTTTTGGACCCGCCGCCGCAGGGCCGGTGGATCGGCATGCTGAATGTGAGCCGCGCTGGTCTTCAGAAACTCAAAGCCGCGCTCTCGGGGCTACGCACACGGCTCGACTTTGACCAGCTCGATATGCCGGCGCTCTTAAATGCGCTGATCGCGGGCGGCGCAGCGATCGAGGTGCAGTACGTGCATGGTCACTGGCGCGGCGTCAACGATCTGGATGATCTGCGTCATGCCGTTGATTTTGCCCATGCGCAGACCCAGTACGGCAGCGCGCCGGGCGCAGCGGCGGGCGCGCCGCCTCATGATTGAAGCGCATCGCTTCGTCGCAGCGGCGCGTGAGCGGGGCTTCGGCTGGTATGCGGGGGTTCCCTGTTCCTACCTGACGCCGTTCATCAATTACGTGCTGCAGGATTCGTCTTTGCATTATGTGTCGATGGCCAATGAAGGTGATGCGGTGGCGCTGATTGCGGGGATCGCGCTTGGCGGCGCCGCCCCCGGCGCGCCGCGGCGCGGGGTCTCGATGCTGCAGAATTCTGGGCTCGGCAACGCCGTGAGCCCGTTGACCTCGCTGACGTGGACGTTCCGGCTGCCGCAGTTGCTGATCGTGACCTGGCGCGGGCAGCCCGGCGTACCCGACGAGCCGCAGCATGCCCTGATGGGGCCGATTACCCCTGCACTTCTCGACACCATGGAGATTCCCTGGGAGTTGTTTCCGACCGAGAGCGATGCGATCGGCCCGGTACTTGAGCGCGCCACGGCGCATATGGACGCGGCCGGCCGGCCCTATGCGCTCGTAATGCAGAAGGGGAGCGTCGCACCTTACGCGCTTAGAGCCGGAGCGCCCCGCCGGCGGTCCGCTGCGCCCGTGGCGGCAAAGATCGAGCCGCGCCGGCTATCGCCCGAGTCGAGGTCGTCGAGGCAGGAGGCACTGCGGCAGGTGGTCGCGCAAACACCGAGCGCATCGACCGTGCTGTTGGCGTCGACCGGATTTTGCGGGCGCGAACTGTATGCGATCGAGGATCGGCCCAATCATCTCTATATGGTGGGCTCGATGGGATGCGTCGCGACGTTTGCCTTGGGGTTGGCGCTCGCGCGTCCCGACCTTACGGTGGTTGCGCTCGACGGCGACGGCGCGGCCTTGATGCGCATGGGCGCGTTCGCCACGGTGGGCGCGTACGGCCCGCCGAACCTCAGGCATTTACTGCTCGACAATGGCGTGCACGATTCGACCGGCGGCCAGGCAACGGTATCGGCCGGCGTTTCATTTGCAGACATTGCCGCCGCCTGCGGCTACGCTTCCGCGCTCGACACCGATGATGTGCTTAAGGTAGCCGCTTGGCTGGACGCACCGCCGCTCGACGGGCCGCGTTTTGCGCGCCTGCTGATTCGTCCCGGCACGGCGTCCGATTTGCCGCGTCCATCGATGAGCCCGGTCGAGGTCAAGAGACGGTTGATGCAGCATATCGAGCGCAGCGGCGGAGTCGCATGATGTTATTGCTCAATCCGGGACCGGTGACACTGTCGGAACGAGTCCGCCGCAGTATGATGCAGCCTGATCTCTGCCACCGCGAAAGCGAATTTTTCGATCTTCAGGACGAAGCACGTGAACGGCTGCTCGCGGTGTATGCGCTCGATTCTGCCGACTGGACCGCCGTGCTCATGACCGCGTCCGGCACCGCCGCGGTTGAATCCATGGTGGCGGCGCTGGTGCCGAAAACAGGCCGTTTGCTGGTCATCGAAAACGGCGTGTACGGCGAGCGGATCGCGCAGATTTGCCTGCAGTACCAAATCCCCCACGAGCGTGTCGCCGGCGATTGGCTGCGGCCCCCGGATCTCGAGGCGATCGCCGCGCGGCTCGATGCCGACGCTGCGCAGCGCTTCACGCATCTTGCGGTCGTGCACCACGAAACGACCACCGGGCGGCTCAACGATCTAAAGCCGCTGGGCGAACTCTGCCGCGCGCACGGCGTGAAATTATTGGTCGACGGAGTCAGCAGTTTCGGCGCCGAAGCGCTCGATTTCTCGGACTCAAGTCTCGAAGCGGTCGCGGCTACCGCCAATAAATGCCTGCACGGCGTGCCCGGCGCAGCGTTCGTGATCGTGCGGCGCAACGCCCTCGCAGAGGCCGCGAGCCGCACCTACTATCTCGATCTCGGCCGCCTCGCGAAATTGCAGGATCAGCGCGGAACGCCGTTCACGCCCGCGGTGCATGCGTTCTACGCGCTGGTCGAAGCTCTGCGCGAATTCGCTGAGGCCGGCGGCAGACAGGCGCGCTATCTGCGCTATGCCGCGCTCGCCGAGCAGGTGCGCGCCGGATTGGCCGAGCGCGGTATCGAAGCGGCAATACCTGCCGCGCAGTCCTCTGTCGTACTGCGGGCCTACCGCTTGCCCGCCGGCATGAGCTATACGGCACTGCATGATGCGCTGAAGACCGACGGCTTCGTGATTTATGCGGGTCAGGGAAATCTGTCGAAGAGCCTGTTTCGGATTTCGACTATGGGCGAATTGACCCCGGCGGATATCAGCCGGTTGCTCAACTCCTTTGCTCGGCTGCTCGCGTGAGCCGGCTTAGCGATACGGTGCTGACGCTGCGCTGCTGCGGCGTCGCGGCGCTGTTATGGGGCGTGCCTTGTTGGCTGTATGCCGCACCGGACGATCCGCCGCCGGACGCGGGCGCGGCCATGCCGCTCCCACCCGTGGCGCTGCCGCCCGGCGTGCCGCCGGCACTGGCACCAACCACGCCGTCACCAACCGCACCGGCACCACCGGCGCAGTCATCGGCAGCGGCGCAGGCACCTCCAGCACCGCCGCCCCCGCCCCCGAAGCCGCCGCTTTGGAGCCTGTCGCGTTGGTTCAATCCGGCGACGGCACCCTTCATTCCGGTGCCGGAGATCGCTGTCGACCCAGATAGCGGTACCACGCTCGGGCTCATTCCGACCTGGCTGGTGACGGACGCGAATCATGACATCACGAAAATCATTGCGCCCGATTTGATCTATAACCCCTATTTCGGCTGGGGCGTGCACGGGCGCATCTACGGTTACGATTCCGCGGACAAACAGTGGTCGGTGGTCGCGGGCATCAAGGAGCGCGTGGAGCGTGAGTTCAACTCCGAGTACCAAGTCGGGCGGACGCGTGAGGACCTGTGGTCGTTCAACACCAGTTTGATCTACGACGTCGATGGCACTCCGCGCTTCTACGGCATCGGCAACGAATCGCCGGCGATCAACGAAACGAACTATACCAATCAGCAGGAACTCGGCCAGATGCAGATCGGCTTGAACTTAACCCATGCCTGGCAACTGCAATACACGGGCCGTTACCAGGTCGTGGACGTGTTGCCGGGCACGTTGGCGCGCATCGCTTCGATCGAGACACGCTTCGGCAAGATACTCGGAGTCGGCACGAATAAGGAGCAACTCGACCGGCTCGCCATCATCTACGACACCCGGGATAATTTGACGGTACCCACGCAAGGGATGGAATGGGTTGCCTACGGCGGAGTAGCGAGCCGCGGCGGCGCCTTCAACGACTCTCTCTATAGCGAAGCCGGAACCGACGGACGCGTGTTCTGGACGGTCGCCTCGGGGACCGTACTCGCGACGCACATGTCGCTGCGCTATCTGCCGACCGCGCATGCCGTGCCTTTCTGGGCGCTCAGCAGTATCGGCGGCGGCGAAGCCGTCATCGGCGGCGAGCAGCCGCTGCGCGGCTTCGGCGAGGGGCGCTTCTACGATCGCGATTCTTTCTCCAGCAGCGTGGAACTGCGGCGCAAAGTGTTTACCTTCGATTCCAATTCGACTTTGGTTGACATTGAATTGGCTCCATTCATCGATGTCGGCCGCGTCTTCGCGAGCACCGGCACCATCCCGGTGGAACAGCTGCACCGAGTGTATGGGCTCGGATTTCGCGGCATCGCTCGCCCCTTCGTCGTCGGCTATGTCGATATCGGCTATGGCACCGAAGGTGCTGCGGTATTCACCGGCCTCAATTATCCCTTCTAGGCTATCGCGGTGCGCCCGCGTGCCTATCTCAGCATCTCCATAACGGCGGAGGCCGGGATCATGTTCGCGTTGAGATTGGCCATGATCCACAGCGAGCCCGCGACGATGAGCGTCACGATGAGAACCCCGAAGGCGAGCGCCAACACGTTATTGGTGTTATCGGGGCCGGTGCTGATGTGCAGAAAGAAGACCAAGTGAACTCCCATTTGAGCAATGGCGAGCACGGCGAGCCCTGCCGGTACGCCCGGACTCCACAGCAAGTTGGTCTGCGAGACTAAGAACGATGCGCCGGTGAGCAGCAAGGCGAAGGCGAGACCGATCGTGTAGCTCGCCAAGCTGCCCGAGTGCGAGCCGTCATCGGTTCCGGGCGCCTTATCGGCGGCTGTCGATTCACCCGCATTTTCTTCCGCCATCATCGCGCTCCCATGAGATAAACCAAGGTCAGCAGCGCCACCCAAATGATATCGAGCGCGTGCCAAAAGAGGCTGAAGCACAGCAGCCGGCGGCGCACAAAATCGCGCGGGCCCCGCACAGCGATTTGCGCCACCATGAAGCTGAGCCACAATAGCCCGGCGGTGACGTGCAGGCCGTGCAGTCCTACCAGGCTAAAAAAGGCCGAGAGGAAAGCGCTGCGCGAAGGGCCGGCGCCGCGCGCGACCAAGCCGACGAATTCGCTGAGCTCCAAACCGAGGAACGTGGCGCCGAGGGCGAACGTGAGGGCGAAGCATAAATAGAAACCGCTCATGCGGCGCCGCGCGACGGCCAAGAGCCCTAAGCCGCAGGTGTAGCTCGAGAACAGCAGGCAGAGCGTCTCGATGCCGACGTGGCGCAATTCGAACAGGTCGTGGCCGGAGGGTCCCCCATTCGTTTGTCCGGAGAGCACCGCGTAGGACGCGAACAGCGCCGAGAACATGATGATGTCGGAGAGCAGAAAGATCCAAAATCCGTACGCGACCACGATCCGCACCGGGGCCGGCCCCCCGCCGCCGCGGGCCAGCGTCGTTCCGAGGCCTGGGAGCTCGGCAGTTCCGCTGTGCGCGCTCATGCCGGACTCGCTGTTCGCAGCCGTGCGCGCTCGTCATCCGCCAGTTGCTCGCCCGAAATCTCGACCTCGCCACGCTCGATCCAACCGAAGGCCAGCAGGGTCAACGCGGCGCAGACCAGCCCAAGGATCGCCATCCACCAGATGTGCCAAATCATCGCAAAGCCCGTAACGACGGCGAAGCAGGCCGTAACGAATCCGTTCGGGCTGTTGCCCGGCATCTCGATCGGCTCATACCGCGCGGGCGGCGTCGCGGGCCTGTGCTGCTTCATGACCCAGAACGCATCCAGCGATTCAACCTGCGGCAACACGGCGAAATTGTAGACCGGCGGCGGCGAGGCGGTGGACCATTCCAGAGTCCTGCCGTTCCAGGGATCGCCGTTGCGGTCGCGGCGCCGTTCGCGCGTACGGATGCTGACCACGAGTTGCGCGATGGTCGCAATGATGCCGCATAGAATGATGACCGCTCCAACCTCGGCCACGATCAAATACGGTTGCCAGCTCACATCGGCGTAGTGCTGCATCCGCCGCGTCATCCCGAGTAGCCCGAGCACATACAGCGGCATGAACGCCAGATAAAACCCGATGAGCCAGCACCAGAAGCTCACGACGCCGAGGCGCCGGTCGAGCGTGAACCCGAACGCCTTGGGGAACCAATAGTAGTATCCAGCCATGACGCCGAATACCACGGCGCCGATGATCACATTGTGGAAGTGTGCGACCAGAAACAGACTGTTGTGCAGCACGAAATCCGCGGGCGGCACGGCCTGCAGCACGCCGGTCATTCCACCGATGGCAAAGGTCACCATGAAGCCGATGGCCCAGAGCACCGGCACTTCAAATCGAATGCGGCCCCGGTAAAAGGTGAATAACCAGTTGAACAGCTTAACGCCGGTGGGGATGGCGATGATCATCGACATGATGCCGAACACGGCGTTGACATCCGCGCCGGCGCCCATGGTGAAGAAGTGATGCAGCCAGACCATGAACGACAGCACGCAGATCGCGAGCGTCGCCATCACCATGGAGCGATAGCCGAACAGCTGCTTGCCCGAGAACGTGGCGATCACCTCCGAGAAGACACCGAACGCCGGAAGCACCAGGATGTAGACCTCGGGATGCCCCCAGATCCAAATCAGATTGATGTACATCATGAAATTTCCGCCGCCGTCATTCGTAAAGAAGTGCATACCGGCGTAGCGATCGAGCAGCAGCATGCCGAAGGTGGCGGTGAGGACCGGGAAGGCGGCGACAATCAGCATGCTGGAGCACAGCGCCGTCCAGCAAAACACCGGCATGCGCATGTAGGTCATTCCCGGAGCCCGCAGCTTCAAGATGGTCGTGACCATGTTGATGCCGGCGAGTAGGGTGCCGATGCCCGAAATCTGCAGGGCCCATAGATAATAATCCACGCCGACGCCGGGCGAGAATTGCAGCTCGGAGAGCGGCGGATACGCAAGCCAACCGGTGCGCGCGAACTCGCCCACCACCAGCGAGACATTCACGAGCAGCGCACCCGACGCGGTCAGCCAGAAGCTGATGGCGTTGAGCACCGGAAACGCCACGTCGCGTACGCCGAGCTGCAGCGGAACGACGAAGTTCATCAATCCCACGACGAACGGCATCGCCATGAAAAAAATCATGATGGTGCCGTGAGCGGAAAAAATCTGGTCGTAGTGTTCAGGAGGCAGATAGCCTTGCGCGCCGCCCGCGGCGATGGCGAGCTGCGAACGCATCATGATTGCGTCGATGAAGCCGCGCAGCAGCAGCACCAGTGCCAAGAGCACGTACATCACGCCGATGCGCTTATGATCGACGCTGGTCAGCCACTCGCGCCACAGATAGGGCCACCAGCCCTTATAGGTAACGACTCCGAGGACGCTGAAGACACCGACGGTCACGAACAGCGAAGCCGCCATCGGTATCGGCTGATCGAAGGGGATGGCGGACCAGCTGAGCTTACCTAGCATTTAGCGCTCCCCAGACGGCGAAGCAGCCAGCTTCGCCGTGTTCTGTTGGACGATCCGCTCGAACAGATTCGGCTCGACGCCGCGGTAGGTCTGTGGTTTCACGTCCCCGCCGGGGCGTGCGAGTTCCACGTAGGCAGCGGTGTCGAGCGCCGTTCCCTCGCTGCGCGTGCGCGCAACCCAGCCTGAGAATTCGGACGCGGGCACGGCGTGCACCAGAAACCGCATGTCGGAAAAGCCGTCGCCGCTGAAGTTCGAGGACAGCCCCGGATAATCTCCCGGGCGCTCGGCCAAGAGATTGAGGCGCGTCGTCATACCGGGCATGGTGTAGATCTGGCTGCCGAGCTGCGGCACGAAGAAGGCATTCATCACGGTGGCCGAGGTCAACATGAACTCAATCGGCGCGCCGGTCGGAACGATGAGCTGGTTGACTGTCGCGACTTCAAGGTCCGGGTAAATGAACAGCCATTTCCAGTCGAGCGACACCACCTCGATGCGGATGGGCTTGGCATCGACTTGAAGCTTGCGAGCGGGGTCAAGCTGGTGTGAACCGGTCCAGGCGACGGCCCCGAGCAGTATCACCACCATGGTCGGGATCGACCATACCACGAGCTCGATGTGGCCCGAATAAGCCCACTCCGGCTGGTACGCAGCGCGCTTGTTGGAGGCGCGATACCACCACGCGAAGGCCAGCGTGAGCACGATCACCGGCAGCACGACCGTGAGCATGATGCCGGTGGCATTGAGCAAAATCAGCCGTTCCGCGGCGGCAACGGGGCCTTGCGGATCAAGTACGCCCATGGAGTCGCTCCTTGATCGTGTCGGCCACCCGCAGCGCGTTGGCGATAATGGTCAGCGTGGGATTCACCGCGCCGATGGAGGGGAAGAAACTGGCATCGGTCAGGTAGAGATTATCCAGCTGATGCGCCTTGCACTGGATGTCGAGGACCGAGCTCGCCGGATCCGTGCCGAAGCGGGCGGTACCAGCCTGATGGGCGGTTCCACCAATCGGGATGTTCTTGCCGAGATACAGGCTTCGCTCCAGCATGACGGGATGCGCTCCCGCGCCCTTGAGGATCTGCTCGAGTTTTTTCTTGAGCCGCCGGTGCGCTTCCATGTTGTTCTCGTTCAGGTTCAGAACTACACGCTCGCCGTCGTAGTTTATTCGATTCTCGGGCCGCGGCAGATCCTCGCTCGAAAGCCAGAAGTCCATGGAGTGGCGCGCCATTTCCTCGAATGGCATCTTGGGTAACCATTCGAGCCAGCCCGGCAACGCCTCACCGCGTATTTGCGCGGCATGCGAGGTCGCGCACATTTGAATGAGGCCGAGCGGAAACTCCCAATCCTCGGCGCCGAAGTAAAAGTCGCTGACGGCCAGCGTTTTCTGGAAGACCGTGTCGTTCGGCTCGCGCATCAGCGCCATCAGAATGGATTGGTTGTGGCGCATATAGTTGCGGCCCACCTGACCGGAAGCGTTTGCCAGCCCCGTCGGGTGTGCGTCGTTCGCGGACCGCAACAACAGCAGAGCCGATGACAGGGCCCCGCACGCCACGACCACGATGTCGGCGGAGTAGCGCTCCTCAATTCCGCCTCGGTCGACGTGAACGCCCGTGACGCTGCGGCCTGCGGCGTCGGTTTGCAGTTTCGATACGTAGGCATTGGTCAGGAGCGTGAGATTGGGATGGGCCTTGAGGGCGGGGTCCACGCACATGACCTGTGCGTCCGCCTTGCCGTTCAGCAAACAGGGAAACCCATCGAAGGTGTCGCAGCGTATGCAAATGCTGGTCGGTGTCGCCTTGCCGTTCTGCTCATCGAGCAAAATACCCAACGGCAAGTGAAAAGGACGCAGTCCCTCTTGGAGCAATCCATCGTTGAGCGCTTGAATGGCCGGTTCGTGAGAGACGGGGGCATAGGGAAAAGGTCCGCTCGAGCGCGGTTCGGTGGGATCCTCGCCGCGCAACCCGTGCACGTGGAACAGGCGTTCGGCCTCGGCATAGTAGGGTTCGAAGACATCGTAGCGCAGCGGCCATGCCGGCGAAATCCCGTCCTGATGGCGAATCTCCTCAAAGTCGCGTTCGCGCATTCGAAACAAAGCCGCGCCGTAGACCTTGGAATTGCCGCCCACATAGTAGTGCAGGCCGGGATGAAACTTGCTGCCGTCGCCGCCGTACCAGGTTTCGTTGGCCTGATAGGCGCCCTCGACGAATACGGTCTGTGAATCCCAATTGGCGCGCGAGCGCGGCAGGTAATCGCCGCGCTCGAGCAGCAGAATCCGCTTGCCCGTGGGTGCGAGCTTGTGGGCGAGAGACGCGCCGCCGGGCCCGCTGCCGATGATGATCAAATCATAGTGGTCAGTGGGCACGGGCAACCCTCAGCCGCCGGTCGCGAAGCCGGGGTACAGGGTCATGCCGCCGTCGACGAACAGAGTCGTGCCGACCACGTAGTCCGAATGATCGGACGCGAGCCAAACCGCGGCGCGAGCGATATCCTCGGGTTCGCCGATGCGTCCGTAGGGCACCAGCGTCATCAATTGAGCGTAGGCTTCCGGGGTGGCCCACGCGCTCGTGTTGATGGGTGTGCGGATTGCACCCGGGGCGATGCCGTTGACGCGTATCCGGTGGGGCGCGAGCTCTTGCGCCAGGCTTTCCATCAGCAATTTGATGCCTCCCTTGGAGGTCGCGTAGTTTGCATGGCCGGCCCAGGGAATTTGTTGATGCACCGAGCTCATGCAAATGATTTTGCCGGCGGCGCAGGATACCGCGGGAACCACGCCGCGGCGCAGGAATTCAGCCACCGCGCGGCGGGCGCAGAGGAATTGCCCGGTGAGGTTGATGCTGAGCACGCTGTTCCACTGTGCCAAGGTCATGTCTTTGAACGCCGAGTCGCGCTGCAAGCCGGCATTGTTGACCAGAATATCGATGGTGCCGAAATGCTCGAGCATCTCATCGAACATCGCGCCGACATCGCTTTCGGATGACACGTCGGCCTTGATCGCCCGTGCATCCGCACCGGCGCGGCGTATCTCCTCCACTACCGCGTTCGCCGCATCGTCGCCGACGATGTAATTGACCACGACGTCGGCTCCCGCATGACCCAATGCCAGGGCGACGCCGCGGCCGATGCCGGAATTGGCGCCGGTCACCAGCGCTTTTTGCCCCGCCAATATCCGCTGCGCCGGCAACGCAGGTGCGGTGGTTTGAGTCTCTGCGGCGGGGGGCGGCGACATCGGGTTACTCCTCGGTTATGAATCTTAGGGACGCAGGGCGCCACGCTGATTGGTATAGATGGCGAACAGAGTATGCGAAGCGCAGATGAACAGTCGACTACGATTGCGGCCGCCGAAAGCAAGATTCGACACCGGAAAGGGCACGTTGATGGCGCCGAGCTTGGTCCCGTCGGGGGCTATGCATTGCACGCCGTCGGCCGCGCTACACCAGAGATTGCCATCCTCATCGATGCGAAATCCATCCGCATAGCCGGGCGTGATCTTGTGAAACAGACGCCCGGCGCCGAAGTGCTCGCCGGCGCGCAGCCGCTCGCCGTCGCCGGGGACGTCGAAGACTCGGATGTGCCGAACCGGATCGCTCGCGAACTGCCGTCCGCTCTCGGCGATGTACAGCAATCGTTCGTCCGGTGAGAAGGCGAGGCCGTTCGGACCGTCGAAATCATCGGCGACCACCGTGAGCTCACCGCTTTCCGGGTCGAGCCGATACACCGAAGGCGGTAATTCTGAGGATTGCCTACCGCCTTCGTAGTCGGTGTTGATGCCGTATGTCGGATCGCTGAACCAGATGCTGCCATCCGATTTGCAGACGACGTCGTTGGGCGAGTTCAAACGCTTGCCCCGGTAGCGGTCGGCGAGCACCGTCAGGCGTCCATCCCACTCGGTGCGGGTGACGAAGCGATGCTGATGCGAGCAGCTGATGAGGCGGCCCTGGCGGTCGCGCGTGTTGCCGTTGGCGAATCCCGACGGGCTGCGAAAAACCGTGATCCCGCCATCCGCGCTCCAGCGCAGCAAACGGTCGTTGGGGATGTCGCTGAAGATCAAGCACTCGTGGTCTGCAAACCAGACCGGACCCTCGAGCCAGGCAAATCCCTCGCCCAGTTTGATCAGCGGTGCATTCGGCAATACGTAGCTGCGAAAGCGGGAAGTGAGAATTTGGTACTCGGCCATCGATGCGCTGCACCCATCTATTTGAAATGGCATGGCGCGTGCTGAGGCGCAACATGCAATTGCACGGTCATGAGCACGGCGGGTTCTGAACCTACCGTACCCGATCGGTGGCCCTTACGGCCGTTCTTGAGGAGCGAACCTTGATCCTCACCCAAGGAGAACTCGCCCGGCCCTTGCTCGATGCGCATGCCGTCCATGGATTCGATCCACCAGCGGCCGGACAGCACGACGATCCACTGCGGCGCGGGGTTCTCGTGCCAGTCGCCGATCCAGCCGACCGGCTGCACGGTAAAAACCACGGTCGCATCGGAGCGCAACTGCCGGTCGTTCCATTGCGCCGCCGCCGCGCCGACCCTCGCCAACTCGAACTCGGTGAGTGAACAATGAGTCTGGTGACTGACGCCCTCGCCGTCGGTCCATAAATGCCAATATCCCACTCGGGGAGGGGTGCCCGCACTATCGGTCATCGGTGTCCTCCGCTAACCTCGCCATCGAATCATCCCATGCCAATGGAGTTGCCGGCCCTCATGACCTTCGTCAATGATTACGCACCCCTCGTGCTGCGGATTTGTCTGGTCATCCTGTTTCCGTTCAGCGCCCTGGATAAGATTCTCAATTGGAGCTCGGCGATGAAACAGGCCGGCGGCATTCCGTGCCCGCGCGCCATGCTGGTCATCTCCATCATCGTCGAATTCGCGGCGCCTGTGTGCATCGTGACGGGTTGGCACGACCGTGTCGCGGCATTCATCCTTGCGGGATTCTGTGTCATAACCGCGGTTCTTTTCCATCAATTTTGGCGATTCCAAGAATTCTGGCGCTTTCAGGAAGGGGAAGGGCTGGAGCATTTCTGGGAGTTCTTGAAGAATTTCGGCTTGGTGGGCGGACTCGGCCTCATCATGTTGGCGCCGACACCCTAATCCACGAGTAGGAGCCGATGGCCATCGGGATCGGCGATCACGCGAGGCGCGACGACTGCGCCCGCGTCGCGAGCTCGGGTGGGCAGGGCGGCGACAGTTACCCAATCGGTCGACAGGTCGGTGACGGACCCAGGGCCAAGAGCGCGTCCCGGAGGCCGGTAAGCGAGCAGTTCCAGTCCTGGACCCGCGGGCGAGGCGGGGCGTAATCCCGTGACTCTGACCCGGGCATCTTCAAGTCCGTCCAAGCGAGTCTGCGCCGGCCCGCGATTCGCCGATTGTTCGACACGGCGCATGCCGAGCGAGCCGTAGAAGGCGAGGCTGCGGTGCGTCGACGCCACGGACAACGCGCTGTGGTCGATGCCAAGGTATAAGCCGGCGTCGGCCGAAAGCCGCGGCTCATGCCAGACTGAGCGCCCGCGACCCGGCGGCAGCCACAGCAACTCGAGCGGGTGACCGTCCGGGTCGCGGAATTTGAATGCGCGCACGGCACCGCTCGAGGCGGGCAGAGTTTGCGGTCCACCGACGCTGATCGGTTGCCATGCACCGTTCGAGGAGAGGTGTGCATAGGCGGCGTCCATATCCCTCACCACGATCGCGAGATGCTGAAACCACAGATCGTTGCTGCGGCTGTTCAACGTGTAGGGCCGGCCCGGCGCGGCAAATTGCACCAGCGCGATCTCCTCGTTACCGAGGCGCATCAGTACTTCGCTTGCCGTCGTGTCTGCCGCGCCGAGCGCTCGCAGCACCGCCGCATCGACGGGCGCGCGCGATACGCCGCGAAAGCCCAATGCCGCGCCGTAGAAACTTTCGGCGCGGTCAAGGTCGGAGACGACCCGGCTGATTCGCAGGACGCGCTGCGCTTCGAGCAGGCCATTACCCGACGCAGGCATCGCTGAATTCTCCGGTTGAGGCGTCGGCGGCAGCGCGCTCGTGCATCATATAAGATCGCACATTCATTATTTTTCGCTGAAGGTACTTACCATGATCGATCTTGCGGATTTCCCCATCACGAAAAAATGGCCTGCAGAGTATCCGGAACGAATCCAATTATATTCCCTGCCGACTCCCAACGGCATCAAGGTCGCCGTGATGCTCGAGGAGACCGGTTTGCCCTACGAGCCGCATCTGGTTCGCTTCGATGCCAATCGACGGCTCGCGGGGCGCAGCTGGATCATGGGCGAGGCCTACACCATCGCCGACATGGCGCTGTTTCCGTGGATCAACACGCTGCAGGGTTTTTACGGTGCCGGGGAGTTGGTCGGCATTACGGATTTCCCGCAGGTGATCCGTGTGCTGAAAGCCTTTCTTGAGCGTCCGGCGGTAGTCCGAGGCGTTGATATTCCCAAACGGATTTAAGGTTCCACCGGCTGCACCGCAACACGCGTTCGTGCATACTTGTACCATGACCAGGATATTCGTTGTGCTGATGATCAAAGGTTGATGGGTGCCTGACGCTCGTTCCAAGGTACGTCCCACCCGCACGATGACGGTGACGCGAGGCGCTCGCTCGTTGGTTGCGAAGACGACCCGCGTTACCGTGCTGTTTGCCGATTTACGGGGCTATACCGGTCTTGCCGAGCGTCTGCCACCGGCGCGGATCGTTCCGCTGCTCGATGAGTTCTTTGGCGTACTCGCCAACGCAACAACGCTGCACGCAGGTCAAGTCTTCCATATGGCGGGTGATGGGATGATGGCCGGTTTTGGCGTGGGCGATCCTACACAGGATGGCGCTCACGATGCGCTGGCGGCCGGCCACGCGATGCTGCAGGACTTCGCGGCGGTCCGCGCGCGCTGGAGCCGCGAGCTGTCGATCGAAACCGGCATCGGGGTCGGACTGCATTTGGGAGAAGTCGCTCTGGGATATCTCGGGCCGCCGGGACAAAAGCAGACGACGCTGGTCGGCGATACCGTCAACGTCGCCGCCCGTCTTTGCAGCCGCGCCCGTGCCGGCGAAGTGCTGCTGTCATGCACCGTTGCCGCCGCGCTCGACGCCGATGCCGCGATTACCGTACGCGATGTAAAAACCATCCCGTTCCTGCAACTGCCGAAGTTCGAACTGCGCGGACGCACCGCGCCGCTCGATATCTGGTGCGTACCGGCCAGCGAGCGGCTCGCCTTTTGAAGAGTCTCTGTTAGACTTTTCGATTGCGGCCCTCGTGGCGGAATCGGTAGACGCAACGGACTTAAAATCCGTCGGTTAACAGCCATCCCGGTTCGAGTCCGGGCGAGGGCACCAACTAGCTCGGCGGCAACCGCTCCGGCGCGGCATCGCCCGCTCCAAACCGGCTTTCTTGGCCAGTTTCGGCTGGTTCCGTCGAGGTCTGTTTCTAAAGGTGTCGGGCTGGGAGCAGGGGCCGATTAGCTGTATATATCGCTCTCCGGCGTCACCTGCGTCAAGCGATCAAACCACCCTATTTATCGAGAAAAGCGCAGTCGCTTTGATCGCTGCGTCGAGGCGGAGTTTACGAGTCCGGAGCGGGGTCGGGCGAGCGTTGGAATCCCTTTTTGCGCCAATACAAGTACAAAGGAATCCCAAGCAGCGCCAGTCCGAGCCCGGCCAGGGACTCGCGAGGCCGGGCGATGAGAGTCGACAGAACAAATCCCGAGGCGACGACCAAGTAAATGATGGGCATCCACGGGTAGCCGGTACAGCGATACGGGCGCGGCCGGTCCGGTTGAGTCCGGCGCAGCACAAACACGGCTCCCACCGTCATGACATACGTGACCGTCATCATGAACACAAAACACGTATACAGCTGATCATAGTGGCTGCTCAGGATCAGCACGCTGACCCAAACGCACTGCGTCAGGAGACTCGTGATCGGCGTCTTCCAGCGCGGGTGAATTCGCGTCATGCCCTTGAAGAACACGCCATCACGCGCCATCGAGTAATAGATGCGCGCGCCGCCGAGAATGACTACCGAGGCCGCGCCGAAAGAGATGAGCGCGATGAACAGCGATACCCACCTTCCGGCATCCTGAGAGAACAAAGCAGCTATGGCGCCATCGGCAGCCAGCGTTTGGTGCGACAGCTCCCCCGGCGCCAACGCATAGAGGAATACGGCGTTCACCGAGAGATAGGTGACGATGACCAGCGCAATTCCGATAATTAGCGCCAGCGGCAAATTGCGGCGCGGGTCCTTGATCTCGCCTCCGACCCAGGACAGGAACTCCCAGCCGTCATAGCTCCACAGCAGCGCAATCATCGCAATTCCGGCGCCCGCTATCGAGATGGGTGGAATCCCCGTGTGCTGTGGCGGGGCAAAGTGGGACCACGATCCATGACCGAACGAAAAGCCGATCAGGACAATTGCGATGACGGCGCCGAGATAAGCCAGCGCAGTCAGGTTCTGCAGCCATGCAGCCATTTTGACGCTGCGCAGATTGATCGCGGTCAGCACGATGATGGAGGCCACCGCAATCAGCGATCCCTGATCGAGTTTGACGGGCACCCCCAAGATCGTTTGCGCGAAAAGCACATGATCAGCGGCAAGCACGGGGAACGCTTGGCCGAGAAACAGAGCGAAAGCGATGGCCATGGCCGCGAGCGCACAGCTATTGCCCGCGGTGAATAGAACCCAGCCGTAGAGGAAGGCGGTAAAGCCGCCATACGCTTCCCGCATGAAGACATATTGGCCGCCGGCTTCCGGAAACATGGCGCCCAACTCCGCGCACGCGAGCCCTGCCATGAGAGTGATGGTGCCCGCAAGGACCCAAAGCAACAGCGCAAACCGTGGATCCGGAACCGCCCGCAGCACATCCGCGGGAATGATGAAGATGGACGCTCCGATCGTGCCGCTCACCACCAGCATGACCGAATCGAACAGCGTCAAGCGGCGCACCAGCGTGGGCGATTGCCCCGGCTCCGGCGACTCGGTTCTCATTCAGAGGATGTTCGCACACCGGCCCCTAGAATTGACGCTTGACATCGATGCCAATGGTGCGCGGCTCGGTGATCATCCACCGCGGCCGGCCCGGCAGCTCGCTGATCTCGGATTGCTCGTCGCCGAGATTGCCGCGAACATCGAACAGGTTCTTCACGAACAGCGACGCTTCCCAGGCTTCATGCTTGCCTCCAACAAACAGATTGGTCAGCGAATAGGATCCGCGCTCGCGCCCGGCGGGAGTGGGATCGGCGACGCTGACGGGATTGTTGTTGCTGATGCTCATACCGGTAAAGCTGTATTGCGCGCGCACGAACCCTTTGCCGAAGGACATCGGAAAGGAGTAATCCCCCAACAGCGACCCCGTCCACCTCGGCACGCCGTTGAGCGGAGAACCGACGGGCAGAGGGGACCCTACCGGCGAGTTCGTGATTGCGGCGTCCTCGAAGCCCAGCCCGAAGTTCATATACAGCCCGGGGAGCGGCGAGCCATCAACCTCGAGTTCGCCGCCTTTACTCACCGCAGAGCCGACATTTTCCGTCACATGAAACGAACACGCGAGCAGAATCGACTGCTGAATTTGATTCCAATCGATCCGGTAGGCGGCCAGCCTCGTATTGATGCGTCCGTTCAGCCAGGTGTTCTTGCTGCCGATTTCATAGCTCCAGAGCGAATCGCTCTTGAACTGAGACGTGCCCGGCGGCCAATCGGCATCGCACAACGGCGGCAGGGCGGAGTTCTCGCCGCCGACGCGAAAGCCTTTGGCCGCGTTCACGTAGATCATGTCCGAGTCGTCGAATTTGTACTTCGCGGTGAAGCGGGGCGTCGTCACTTTCTCCGCGTGGCTCGCCGGACTGTCCGATTCGCAGCCCGAGTTGCCCGCCGGAGGCGCGTCGCAACCAATGCCGCCATTGATCCAGCCAGTGGCGATGTAGATATTGCTGAACTCCAATCGCGACCGACGCACGCCGGCCGATAGCTCGAGCACGTCGAAGACGTTATAGGTAAGACTCGCGAATGCCGCTGTCTCCTCATTCATGCGCGGAATGTTTTCCGTGTAGGCCGGCTCGCCGAGGCCGTCGTAGGGCAGGACCTCTTCGGAAATAATGGATTGCCGCAGCTTGTTGGCGTAGGCACCGCCGATCAATTGCACCGGCCCTGGGAAGCTCGATTCGAAGCGAAACTCATTGGTGAGCTGATTGCTGTTGACCCAATTAGGCGAGGGCGAAGCGCAGTACACACCGGGGGTGCAGGTCGGATAGGGCGGACCGCCGTACCCGCCGATCGAGATGAGCTCGCTGCCGTCTTCGATGTCGCGCGAATAGCGATGAAAAAAAGTCGTGGAGTCGATGAACGAGCCGAACGGAGCGGCGTACTTCACCGTCAAATTCCCGAACGTCCAAACATCCGTATCGCCTTCGCGATTGTTCAAGGGCCGCACCTGGGTCAGGTTCTGAGTGTCGTAGTCCGCCAATGGGAAACCATTGTTGCTCTGGTCCTGGTGCATCAGCATGGGCGTGATGCTGAGCGAATCGAGCCCCGCCGGCCTATAGGTCATCGAGATCGTTTCTCCCTCCTCGGTATCGTTGCCGAGATGCGTGACGGTTTGCCGCGGCTGGCTCGATGGCACGGTCAAGGTCGGCCAAGCACCCACCGGCAGAGCCGTCGTCGCAATGCCGTATTGGCCGGTGAAAACGCCGGGAGAGTAAGTGGTGTAGCCGCTCAACAGGAGCGCGAGTTGATTGTCTACGAGCGGCAAGTTGTAAGTCGCCGACACCATGTAGCCGAGGCCGCCTTCGTGGATGACATAGGCCTGCGCGTCGGTAGACCCGAAACTATTCGTGAGATCCGGTTGACGGGTAATGAGCCGCACGGTTCCACCCATGGCCGATGCGCCGAACAGCGTGCCCTGCGGTCCGCGCAGAACTTCGATACGCTCGAGGTCGATCGCCCGTGGATCGATCGAGATCGGCAGCGGTGTGTCGTTGATGTAGTAGCTCGTCGTATTGGAGCCGGAGATGCCGCGGATGGTGATTTCGCGTCCGTTGGTGATGCCGAAGGTATTTCCCGTGCCGAAGGACAGATTCGGCACCATGTGCGCGTAGTCGTCGAATTGCACGTCGTCGAACTTCGCGAGCATGTCGCCCGAAATGGCGGTGACGCTCAAGGGAACCGATTGAATGCTCTCGGCGCGCCGTTCGGCGGTGACCACGATGCTTGAAAGCGTGACGGTTTCGTCGGCCGGGGTATCCGCGGCCCTGGCTGCCTGAGTCAACGGTTGCAGCAGCGTCAGAGACGCGAGCGTGGCGACGGTCGATTGCAGGACCGCGAGCTTGGCGATACTCATATCCCTTCTCCCTGACCTATGTTGGCCTTGTCAGCCAGAGTATTGTCATAACTTGCAGCTTTGATCAAATAATTGATGTTAGATCTAGAGAATTCGGGTCTCGATGTAACATTTTGGTACACTTGAGGTTATGACTTGCACTGGTTTGGGGGTTTCACGGAGGCAAGGCCGAGCGCCCATCCCGGGCTACATGGATAGTACGGTAACCGACTCGAGGTAGTGCGTGGAGCAGGCGGACCCGGAATCGAATGCCGCGCGGGCGGGTGGGCTCGCGAAGAGTCATGGCGGCACGCTCGGCGCGTCCGGCGCGACTGACAATGCGCGCGCCTATACCGCGCTCAAGCAAGCCGTGTTGGCGGGAGCCTTCAAACCGGGCGAAGTAGTCACGCTGCGGGCGATTGCGCAGCGTTTAGTGATCGGCGATACGCCGGTGCGGGAGGCGGTCAAGCGATTGATCTCCGAAGGCGCCTTCGAGGCGCTGCCGAACCGCTCAGCCCGGGTGCCGCTCCTTGATCGGCGCGAGATTCAACAAATCCTCGATTTGCGCATTCTGCTCGAAAGCAATGCGGCCGCTCTCGCGGCGCATAACATCACGCTGCATCAAATCGAACAGCTGCGCAGTTATCACAAGGCCATGGCAACGGCGGTTGCCGCCGATGACAGCCAAGCGTACGGCAAGTTGAACATGGCATTTCATTTCGAAATCTACCGCATCGCCGACAATCGCACCCTCGCGAGGCTGATCGAAGCGCTGTGGCTGCGCATGGCGCCGTTCGTATCGCGTACGCGCTCGCTGATGACCAGCGATCCGGATCAGGCCTTGCGCGTAGCCTGCGGACAGCACGAGGCGCTGTTGGCGGCGTTGCAAACTCGCGATGCCGAGGCTGCGCGGGCGGCGATGCGCGAGGATTTGTCCGCGCTCTCGAAGATTGACGGCTACTGGGAAGGCATCGAGGATAACAATTCATGAGACGAGCCGAAAAAGTCATCATCACCTGCGCCATCACCGGCGGCATACACACGCCGTCGATGTCGCCCTATTTGCCGATCACGCCGGCGCAAATCACCGCGCATTCAGTGGCCGCCGCGGAGGCGGGAGCCGCGGTCATTCATCTGCACGCGCGCAATCCGGAGACCGGGGAGCCCGATCAGACCCCGGAGCGATTCCTCGAATTCTTGCCGCACATCAAGCGCCAGACGGACGCGATCCTGAACATCACCACGGGCGGCGGACTCGGTATGACGCTCGATCAGCGTCTCGCGCCTTCCTTGGTGGTCGCGCCCGAAATCTCCTCCATGAACATGGGCTCATTCAATTTCAACATTTCCGCCGCGGCGGAAAAGCGCACCGACTGGCGCTATAGTTGGGAGCAACCGTATCTGGAGTCTTCCAAGAATCTCATTCTGTCGAATACGTTTACGCAGATCGAACGCGGTATGCGCGAGCTGGGTGCTTTGGGCACCCGTTTCGAGTTCGAATGCTATGACGTCGGCCATCTGTACAATCTGGCGCACTTTGCAGATCGCGGTCTGGTGAAGCCGCCGTTCTTCGTGCAGTGCATTTTTGGGATCCTGGGCGGCATCGGAGCGGATCATGAAAACTTGCTGCATATGCGCGCGGTTGCCGATCGCTTGTTCGGCAATGATTACTATCTGTCGGTCCTCGCCGCCGGCCGTCATCAGCTGCCCTTCGTCACCTTGAGCGCGATTCTGGGCGGCAATGTGCGCGTCGGACTGGAGGACAGTCTCTACGCCGGAAAGGGCAAACTTGCGACCTCGAACGCGGAGCAGGTATCCAAGATCCGCCGCATCCTCGAGGAGCTGAGCCTGGAGGTCGCGACGCCCGCCGAAGCGCGCGCCATGCTCAAAACCAAGGGCCGCGACAACGTCAATTTCTAGAGGGAATCGACCAGCTCTGCGACGGCTTTGAGCGCCGCCGATAGGCCGGCAATCGCATGCGCAAGAGCGCCGGCGTCGTGTGCCGTGGACACGCTCAAGATGCCTCCGGGACCGATGAGCACCCCTTCATTTGCGCATGCGAGATGGAATAGGGAGGCCAAGCCGAGCGCCGATGGATCATCCTCATGGCGCTTCGGATCGGCGGCAAAGGCGATTCCGATGACGGAACCCATCCCGGTGAGGATGACATCAAGACCCACTTCGTTCGCAGAGCGTGCAATCGCTGTGCGCATTCTGACACTACCCGCATCCATGGCGGCGATGCGCTCCGCAGAGAGTTCGCGCATTGTCGCAATGCCGGCCGCGCAGCCGAGCAGGTTGCCGTTGAAGGATCCGCCGTGAAAGACCGCGCCCTGCTGCGTGGGATCGAACATCTTCATGATCTCGCGTGAACCCCCGAAGGCCCCGAGAGCGGTTCCGCCGCCGAGGAATTTCCCCAGCACGACCAAATCGGGCTGCAGCGCGAATTTTTCGGCGGAGCCGCCCACGGCGAGCCGCAACATCAGGCAATCGTCGAGGATGCAGAGCGCGCCGTAGCGCCGTGCCAGAGCCTGGACTTCGTTGAGAAAGCCGGGAACCGGCTGCACCACGCGGCCGGTGACCAGCACCGGCTCGATAATGATCGCGGCGACCTTGTCGCCATGCTCCGCCATGACCCGTTCGTAGCTCGCGATTTGGTTGAAGGGCGCGATTAGCGCGCGGCCTTCCACATCGCCCCGCCCGTAAAGCCCCGCTTCCAGATCCGGATAACTGCCGTGGTAGGCGCCCACCGACTTCAAGAGATAAGGCCGGCCGGTGGCGTGCCGAGCCGCCTTGACCGCCAGCATGCCCGCCTCGGATCCGGAGTTGGTGAATCGCAGCAGCTCGAGCGACTTGATCCGGTCGCGCAGCAACTCCGCGTAGGCAATCTGTTCGCGCGAGGCTCCGGACCACGCGGTGCCTCTCTGCAAAACCGTTTGAATAGCCTCGCGCGACGCGGTGTGGTTGTGTCCGTGAACCAGTGAAAGGCCATTGCAAAACAGATCGACGTAGCGCCGCTGGTCGACGTCCCAGACCCAGGGTCCATTGCCGTGTTCAAGGACGACGGGATAGGGCGGGTGAAAACTGGTGGTGCGCGTGTTGCCCCCGGGCATGACCGCGGCAGCTTTACGCATGAGCGCGGCGGAAGAGGGCGTTTCACGCCGATAGCGCTCTTCGATGGCGCTGCGCGAGGTCATGCTGCGAAGCTTGTCGCCCACGGTGATGCTCGGTGTGGTACCGAGTGGCTCGGGCACGGCAATTTTAGGAGGCGGCAACAACCGCGACCGCATCTACTTCGAGTTTGGCGCCGAGCAAGAGATCCGATACCCCGACGCTCGCGCTCGCGGGCCAGTCGGCTCCGAACACGTCGGTGCGTACTTTGGCGTACACAGGGTAATCGGCGAGATCCTTGATATAGGCCGTGATGCGCACGACATCCTTGAAACTCGCCCCAGCGCGATCCAGCGCATGCTTGATGTTAGCAAAACATTGGCGCGCCTCGGTCTCAAAATCGCCTGTGACGATGGCGCCCGACGCGTCGCGGCCGACCTCTCCGGAGACGAAGATCAAAGACTTAGGGCCCAACGGCACGACGACCGCCGCGCTGAAACCTTTATCGCGTGCATTTTGAATCCGCCGGAGCGGTGCATCCGCATTCATGTACTTGTCCTTGGTCCTTTTAGCGGACTTGGGTACCTCCCCTGCTAGCCGGGTACGCCAAATTCGCGGTGTGCTTTCTTATATCAATTTTCATGCTCACGATCAATGAGCGCGTTTATGATCATATTATATCTATTTGATCAAAGATACTCCGCACGGCGAGCACCGGGGCTTTGATTTGGACGTATTCTAGATCCATGGGTGGCAGCGAAGAACTTCAGAGTTGGGTGGGACGCGAGCAATGGGCTCTTGATGTTGCTGCCGCAGGGCCGCTTGCGGGGCTCGCCGGGCTGCTCGATCATGCGGCCCCGCCGTGGGTAGCCAATGAATTGCCGCCGCTGGCGCACTGGCTCTATTTCGTGCCCCGGGAGCGGCAATCGCTGTTGGACCGGGACGGCCATCCGAAGCGCGGCGATTTCTGGCCGCCGGTCGAGCTGCCGCGTCGCATGTGGGTCGGCAGCCGGGTGGAACTCAAGGCTGGGATCGAAATCGGTGCCGCGCTACGGCGCCGCTCCACTCTCACGAACGTGGCAGCAAAGACCGGGCGAACGGGACCCATGGTGTTTGTCACGGTCACGCACGAGATCTCTTCGGGCGATACCCCCGCCGTCATCGAGGAACAGGACATCGTGTTTCGCTCGGCCGCTGTTCCGGGCGACGCCGGTGTGGCGGCGCCCGGCAGACGGATGACATGCGCGCCGCAGGCGACCCGCTCAGTGATTCCGGATCCCGTACTGCTATTTCGCTTCTCAGCGCTCACGTTCAATGCCCATCGAATCCATTACGACCGTGATTACGCGCGGCAGACCGAAGGCTACGCCGGGCTCGTGGTACACGGCCCGCTGATTGCGACGCTTCTCATGGATCACTTTTTGCGGCGCTTTCCTGCCTCGGCGGTACGTGAATTTACTTTCCGCGCTGAGCGGCCGCTATTCGATTCTGCGCCGATGGAGTTGTGCCTCGCGCAAAATGAATCCGGCGCCGAACTTTGGGCGAACGACTCCACCGGCGCTGTCGCCATGTCGGCCACCCTCAGAACTCGATGATGCCGCGCGCGTTCTTGCCCGACTCCAAGTCGGCGAAGGCCTGCGGTGCCTCATCGATCGGGTAGCGATGGGTGATGAGTTCGTCGAGCTTGAGCTTGCCCGCCATGTAGAGGGCGAGCATGCGCGGGAAGTCGACGCTCGGCACGCAGGAGCCGAAATAGCTGCCGGTGAGGGTCTTCTCCTCGAATGGCAGCGTCATGGTGCGCACCGAGGTCGAGTCGCTCGGCTTGGCGACGCCGACCACTACGGCGATGCCGCCCCGCCCGATGGCGCGAAAGGCCAGCGCGGCGAGCTCGCCGCTGCCCACGCATTCAAAGGCGTAGTCCGGCCCGCCCCCGGTCAGCTTCTTGATGGCTTTGACCTGATCCTCTCCCGGTTTGGCGAGCAGCGTGTCGGTGGCGCCGAACTGCTTCGCCATGTCGAGTTTGGCCGCCAGCGTATCGACGGCGACGATGCGCACGGCTCCCGCGATGAATGCGCCTTGGATGACGTTGAGCCCGACGCCGCCGCAGCCGAACACGGCCACGCTGGAGCCCGGCGCGACGCGCGCCGTGTTGAATACCGCTCCCACGCCCGTGGTGACGGCGCAGCCGACCAGCGCCGCGCGATCGAGCGGAATGTTGCTGCCGATCTTCACCACATTGGCGGCTGATAGCGTCGCGTATTCGGCCATCACGCCGCAGCCGGAAAAGATATTGAGCGCCTTGCCCTCGGCGTCGTGGGTGCGCACCGTGCCGTCGGGCAGCGTCGTCAGCGCCTTGCCCTGGTTCAAGCACAAGACCGGCCGCCCCATGGCGCAGAACCGGCACTTGCCGCACATGTAGATAAACGAGGAGACGACGTGGTCGCCCGGCGCCAGATCGCCGACGTCCTCTCCCACTTCCACGATCTCACCCGCCGCTTCGTGGCCGAGAATCAGCGGCAGCTGCAGCGGGATGGTGCCGTTGGTGGCCGAAAGATCCGAATGGCACACGCCGCAGGCGGCGAGCTTGACCATCACTTCACCGCGCTTCGGCGAGCTCACCGTGATGCGCTCTACGACCACGGGCTTCATCATCTCGCGGCAAATCACTGCGCGGGCGGTTTGCACCATTTAATTGCACTCCTCATTGTAGCTGATCATCTTCACGTCGATTGTAGAGGCCGTGTCCCTCAGCGGCCCTGAAAGTGCGGATTACGCCTCTCGGAGAATGCCGTCGCGCCCTCGAGCGCGTCATCCGTCTTCATGATGTCGGCGAACCGATCGCGCTCATTGCTCAATCCGGCGGCGAGCCCGAGCGTCAGTCCCTCGAGAATCGCGCGCCGTGCCGCGGCGACCGCGAGCGTACCGCCGGCTCCGGGGATGAGCGCCCATTTCGTCTCGGCGAGTCCGAAGCTCGCGTTGGGCGCACACAGGCGGATGTCGCAGGCGAGAGCCAGTTCCATGCCGCCGGCGAGCGCATGGCCGTTGACCGCCGCGATCATGGGTTTGCCGAGGTGGGGTTCCAAAGTGATGCCGCCCATGGTCCAGGGAGTTCGCTCACCCTGGCGCACCGCCGCGTGGTGCGACGGAATCAGCTCCTTGAGGTCGGCTCCGGCGCAAAACGCCCGCGCGCCGGCACCGGTCAGAACTCCGGCCTTGTTATGAGGGCTATCGATGGCGTTCATCGCATCGGGCCGATTGATGGTGATTCGCGCGACGTGACCGGCGGTTTCGCAGTCGATGGACATGGCTCGATACCTTGAGTGGGAGCGTGACCTTTAATAGGAGCGCGGAAGCCCGAGGACATGCTCGGCGATGAAGGAGAAGATCAGGTTGGTCGAGATCGGTGCGACCTGATAGAGGCGTGTTTCGCGAAACTTGCGCTCGATGTCGTACTCGCTCGCAAAACCGAAACCGCCATGCGTCTGCAGACACACGTTGGCGGCCTCCCAGGACGCCTTGGCTGCCAGGTATTTCGCCATGTTGGCTTCCGCGCCGCAGGGTTTTTGCGCATCGAACAACTGGCAGGCCTTGAAGCGCATCAGATTGGCCGCTTCGATTTCGATGAACGACTCGGCGATGGGAAATTGCACGCCCTGGTTGCGGCCGATGGGCCGGTCGAAGACGACGCGCTCGTTGGCATACCGGGTCGCGCGCTCGACGAACCAATAGCCGTCGCCGATGCACTCCGCGGCGATCAGCGCACGCTCCGCATTCAGACCGTCGAGCAGATAGCGGAATCCTCGGCCTTCGATGCCGATCAAGTTCTCCGCGGGGATTTCCAGATGGTCGAAGAAAAGCTCGTTGGTTTCATGATTGACCATGTTGGCAATCGGGCGCAAGGTCAGTCCGCGGCCGATCGATTCGCGCAAATCGACGATGAAGAGCGACAGGCCGTCGGCTTTACCTTGCGCCAAAGCCAGCGGCGTGGTGCGCGCCAACAGCAGCAGCAGTTCCGAATGGCGCACCCGTGATATCCAAACCTTTTGGCCATTCACGATGTAGCGGTCGCCGCTGCGCACCGCATGCGTCTTCAGTTGCGTCGTGTCGGAGCCGCTGCCGGGCTCGGTCACCGCCATCGACTGCAGGCGCAGCTCACCGCTGCCGATCTTGGGCAAATAGTATTTCTTTTGCGCATCCGAACCGTGGCGCAGCAGCACACTCATCACGTACATCTGACCATGACAGGCACCGGAGTTTCCGCCCGAGCGGTTGATCTCCTCCATGATGACCGATGCCTCGGTGAGACTTAAACCGGATCCGCCGTACTCGGCCGGGATCAAGGCGGCGAGCCAGCCGGCTTTGGTCAGCGCGGCGACAAACTCGACCGGATAGCCGCGCTCGGCGTCGATCTTGCGAAAGTATTCATCTGAAAATCCGGCGCACAGCGCGCGCACGCCGTTGCGGATCTCATCGTAGCCTTCGCCCGCTTTCATTGTTTGCCCGGTGTACTCGATCCCGCTACGGCCGCAACGCGGCTGCGAACGCCGCGCCGATCAGGGGTACATCATTGATTCCGAGGCAGGTCGGCACCAGCCTTAAAGTGCCGGCGTCGGCATTCGTGGAGTCCACGTGGACGGAAGGCGTCGCGGCACGCAGGCGCGCTGCGACCAGCGAAGCGCTCGGGGCGTGCGCCGCTGGCGCGAGCCTGATCTCCACCAGCGGCATGCCGCCGTGCCCCAAATCCGCGATGGTCCGAACTTCGAGCGCCGGCAGCGGCGCGAGCGCAGCGGCCAGGGCCGAGGCGATGGCGGCAAAGCTCTGATTGCGCGCCGCATCGCCGGCTGCGGCGAAGCGGATCAGCGCGGCAAGGAGGCCGACGATCTGCTCCTTGCCCACTTTGCAGGCGCGTCCGATGCCATGGCGCGGTACCCCGCGCAGCTGCCGCTTGTCGATCAGGTGTGCCGGCGGATGCCAGTCTTCATAGAGATAATCCAAATCGAGTTGCTGCAGCAGGGCCGATGCCACGAGTGCCCGGCGGCCGCACAGAATTCCGGAAGCCGAGGGCCCGCCGAGGGCCTTGCCGCCGCTGAAGACAACGAGATCGGCGCCTTCTTCGATGAAGCGGCGCAGATTGCTCGCCGGCGGCAGTTCGGCGGCTGCGTCCACCAGCACCGGTATGTTGGCGGCGCGGGCGGCGCGCACCACGGTTGCAAGAGGCGGCCGGGAATCGGCGCGCGCCAGATAGAGTATTCCGGCCGTGCGTTCGCCGATGGCGCCTTCGAACTCCCACGCTTCCGTGTCGCGCACGCCGCAGTCGGTGAGCCGATCCGCAAGCCCGACTTCAACAAGTCGCGCGCCGGCTGCGCGCACTCCATGATCATAGGAATTGCGGTGACTGCGCGCGACGATGAATTCGTTGCGCATTCCCTCGGTATCCGGAAGCCTGCTCATTTTAACCGCGTCGAAGCCGGCGATGCAGGCCGCTGTACCCACCAGCAGGCCGGCCATGGCGCCGGATGTCACGATCCCGGCTTCCGCTCCGGTGCATTGCGAAATGATTTCTGAGGCGTGGCCCTGCAGCTCCGCGATATCGACGCTGCATTGCGCGGCGGCGGACATGGCTGCGATGACCTCCGCGTCGATCGGGCTCGCGCCCAGCCGGGTAACGGTTCCCGTCGCGTTGATGACGCGGGCAAATCCGAAGCGCCCGAGGATGTCAGTCAACCGTTCTTTTTCCTTAGCGATCGCAGCCCCATATATGATATAGCTTGCACAACATGAGCGCTATCCTTCCACACCCCGAGAGCGCGGCATTTCGCGCGCTGGACGACGCCACGCCGAACGACTGGAAGATCATCGATCGCGCGGAGCGCGAGTACCGGCGTGATCATGGCCCGGGGCGCGGATTGCTGAAGCTGATGGCGTCCATTGCGGACGACGAGCCGCTCGGTGTTGCGGTGAACGTGTATACCCATTGCCTGCAAACCGCGACGCGCGTACTTGAAGCCGGACACGACGATGAGCTTGTCGTGGTCGCGCTGTTTCACGATCTGCCCGAGGCCTTCAGCGATAATCATCATGGGCTGCTCGCCGCGGAGATGCTGGCGCCCTGGATCTCCGAACGCCGCCGCTGGCTCTTGGTGCATCACGTGGAATTCCAGAGCTATCACTTCGCCAATCATCCGACGCGCGACCGCAACGAACGAGACCGCTATTTGGGTCACGAGTGGTTCGGCGAAACCGCCAAATTTTGCGAGCTCTACGATCAGAATTCGTTCGACCCCGATTACCCGACGCTGCGGCTTGACGCTTTTGAGCCCCTGGTGCGCCGATTCTTCAGCGGTCAGCCGCCTGCCCACAAAGAAATCGGATAAATCCGACATCACAAACTCGCGGTTCCTCGATCAACGCTTTGGCCCCTCGAGCGTTATATCTATATCGCGGATAAAAATTGCTGGGGTTCGACGACGATGCCTTTGTTTGCTCACGATAACGGAGCGGTGCACTACCTCGAGCGGGGACGCGGCGAACCCTTGTTATTGATTCACGGTTTGGGATCGAGCGGCGCCGATTGGGCCCTGCAGGTCGCGGCTCTAGAACGGCAATTTCGCGTCATCGCGCCCGATTTGCCGGGTTGCGGTCATAGTGCCCGGCCGCGCGGCGAGGGCAGCATTGCCGGATTTGCCGCATCGCTGTGGGCGCTGCTCGATCACCTCGAGGCTCCTCGAGTTAACATAGTCGGATTCTCGCTCGGTGGGGCGGTCGGCATCGAGATGGCGCTGCAGCGCCCGGAGGCGGTGCGGCGGCTGGCGTTGATCAACAGTTTGGCGAGCTATCGCCTGGATCACTGGAGCAAGTTCTTGGAGGCGGTTCTGCCCATGATGCTCATTCCGCTCGTGGGCATGCGCCGCGCCGCGCATTTCGCCGCAAGGCGGCTGTTTCCGATGCCCTGGCAAAGGCCGCTGCGCGAACGCGCCGCTCAAGTGGTGAGTGCCGTACCGGCAAGTGCCTATCTAGGCACGGGGCGCGCATTGATCGGCTGGACCGCGATCGATCGGCTCGACCGCCTGAAGAGCAAGGTCCTGATGATTGCGGCCGAGAAGGACTTGACACCGCTTGCCGAGAAGCGTGCGCTCGCCGCGCGCTTGGGCGCTGAGTTTATTCTGGTGCGCGGCTCGCGGCACGGTACGCCATTCGATGCGGTCAAGCTCACCAACGCGAGCTTGCTGGCGCTGCTCACCGATCAACCGCTGCCGCCTCCCGAACAGTGGACCTGCGATGAGGCCACGCACGCGGCTGAACTGCCGTTGACCGGGACCATCGCCGAGGAGCACGCGCGTCAGCGTCTCTACAGCCCGGCTTCTCCGGTCGCCGGCTGATGCGGTTTGACATGTTCTTGGTACGTACTTAGCATCCACCGCATCTCGGAGCGCGCATCCCCGACGCCCGCAGAGCTTTGGGTGATCTGAAAATAGCGTATCTATACACCTTGCTGCCGCTGCGGTGGTTTCAGCGTTTCGCACTGGAGCCGACCGACCTGTTGCGCGATGCGATCTATCGGCGACTGTGGATTTCAATCCTCATCTCCTCCTTCGGCGGGCAGGTCACGCTGCTCGCGCTGCCGTTATCGGCCGCGGTGCTGCTGCACGCCGCGCCGACGCAGATGGGCATCCTGACCGCTGCCGAATTGGTTCCCTTCGTGCTGTTCTCGCTGCCGACGGGCGTGTGGCTCGATCGAGTCCGCAAGTTGCCGGTGTATGTGGTGGGCGAGTTATCGATCGCGTTGATCGTTGCGACCGTACCGCTTGCATGGTGGCTTGGCTGGCTGTCGATGCACTGGCTCTACTTCGTCGGATTTCTGATCGGCGCGGTGAATACGACGGCGGGCAGTGCCGCGCAAATCGTGCTGACGCAAATCGTACCGCGCGCGCGGCTGGTCGAGGCGCATGCCAAGAACGCGCTGGCCTCCTCGACCGCAGAAGTGACCGGGCCCGGAGCGGCCGGCGCACTCATCAAGTTGACCGGCGCACCGGTCGCGCTGCTGGCGGATGCAATGCTGTTGCTGATATCCGCCTCGATACTGCGCGGGGTCTCGGCCAAGGAGACGCCGAGCGCCGCCAACGCTCCTTTCTGGCCCGCCATGCGCGAGGGTCTGAACTTTGTGCGCAGCCATCGGCTGTTGATCACCATGGCGAGTTGCGTCGGCGTATGGCAGCTGTGCAATCAGGCGGCGATGGTCGTGCAGATTCTGTTCGCGACGCGCCGGCTGGGGCTGTCCGAACGGGGAGTCGGCTTGAGCTATGTCGCCTTGGGGTTGGGCACGGTCGCCGCCAGCGCGCTCGGCTATCGGGTGGTGCGGCGTCTGGGCCCCGGCCCCACGCTGGTGCTCGGCTTCGCGATCTGCGGTTCGGGGTGGCTGCTGTTGGCCTGCGCACCGCTGAACCGGATCGGGGTCGTCGCCTACGCCGTCATGCTGTTGTCATACGGCATGGGCGCCGTCTTCATCTTCATCAATTTTTTGTCGCTGCGGCAATCGGTCACGCCAGGACCCATGTTGGGCCGCATGACGAGCACGATGCGCTGGCTGATTCTATTGCCCGCGGGACCCGGTGCGCTGCTCGGAGGTTGGCTGGGTGAAAATTTGGGTCTGCGCGCGGCCTTGGGATTTGCCGGCGGGACGGCCCTCACGCTCGCGGCCGTCGCCATTCGATTGAAAGTGATCAGGAGCGTCAAAACCCTGCCCACCCTCAAGGCGGAGGCCATCACACCCTTCTCGGCGGAACGGGTCGCCGATTGAGGGTGCCGGGCCGAGGCCGCCGTATAATGCGGCGCAGTCCTACAGACAGTATTGGACGCTCGATCGAGCATAGTGGTTTCGATGCGCAATCCACAGAGAGGAGTTTGGAATGAAACATACTGGAAGAGCCTTCATTATGAGTCTGTGCGTCGCCGGCAGCGCGATGCTCGCTCCGGTGGTTGCCTCGGCTGCCGTCGGTGTCGATATCATGGTGGCGCCGCCGGCGCCGCAAGTCGAAGTGGTGCCGGAACCGCGGGCGGGCTTCGTCTGGGCACCCGGGTATTGGGAGTGGCGCGGCGGTACGCATGTCTGGATAGGGGGCCGCTGGATAGGCGAGAGGCACGGCTACCACTGGGTTCCGGATCGCTGGGAACAACGCGGCGATCACTGGCACCACTGGCGCGGCCACTGGGAGCATTGAGGATTTCCGGCGCGGCCGCAAGGCCGCGCCGGCAATTAGCACTGTGACGCGGCCACGCCCGTGGCCGAGAGGTCAGGTTGCGGCGGGCGGTGCCTGTGGCCGGCAAAAATAAATTACGCGTGGGCTTGATCGCCGATACACATGGACTGCTGCGGCCGGAGGCGAAGGAATTCCTGCGGACTTCAGACTATATCGTGCATGCGGGGGATATCGGCGATGGCGGCATCTTGCGCGAGCTTGAGACCATCGCGCGGGTGACCGCCGTGCGCGGCAACAACGACACGGATGCGTGGGCGGCGGAGCTACAGGAAACCGAATTGCTTAAGGTGGGCGCGCTCGCCGTCTATGTCATCCACGACCTCGCGTCAACCCAGGGAGCGCGGGACCGCGCCGTTTCAAGCTGCCCATCGCGATCGGGGAGTTCCTCATCGAGGGGGTCTCGGCCGCCGCGCGCATCTTCGATCTTGCCGACGCACGGCTTTTGGCGAGCCTTCAAGGTTCGCGCGATCGGTCACACATTAATTGGTAGCTTCAACCCTTTGATTTAGCTAAGCTCGCGGCCTCATGAGCAGCGCAGCAGATGGTCTTTGCGTCGAGGGGGTCCACGTTTGGCGAGGCGATCGCCATGTGCTCAAGGGCGTGAGTCTCGACCTCAAGCCGCGCGAGCTGATGCATATCAGGGGACCCAACGGTACCGGCAAGACCACCTTGTTGCGGGTCATCTGCGGCTTGCTCCGCCCGGAACAGGGCCGCGTGGCCTGGTTTGGCGAGTCGATTGCAAGCGTGCGCGCGGAATATCAAAGCGCACTTGCGTATGCATCGCACGAACCCGCGTTGAAAGCCGATCTCACCCCCTTGGAAAACCTGCGCTTCATGGTGGGATTGAAGCGCCGGGTGACACTGCCCGAATTGCGGCAGAGCCTCGAGCGCACCGGCGTCGCGGCTTGTGCTGATTTGCCCGTGAGGGTGCTGTCAGCCGGTCAGCGGCGCCGGGTTGTCATGGCGCGAGTGCTTGCCGTACGCGCCACCCTGTGGCTGCTGGATGAGCCATTTACCAATCTTGACAGCGCGGGCTCGGATTTGCTCTCGGCGCTGCTCGCGGAACATGTCAATGACGGCGGACTGGCGCTGGTTGTCGCGCACCATGATTTGCAGCTGGCAGCGGCCGTGCGGCGCCTGGAACTCAGCGAATGAAAGTCGGCGCCTGGCAAGCCATGACTCTGGTCGTCCGCCGTGAACTGTGTCTCAGTTTCAGGCGCCCGGAGCAGCTGCTGCAGCCCTTGGTATTCTTTTTAATCGTCACCACCCTGTTCCCATTGGGCTTGAGTTTGCAGTTGTCGGCGCTGCGAGACATGGCGCCGGGTGTGCTTTGGGTGGCGGCGCTGCTATCGTCGCTCTTGTCCTTGGACTCTTTGTTCAAAAGCGATGCGGATGATGGAACCTTGGAGCAGTTGGCGCTGTCCGGGCAGGGTTTGACCGTGATTGTAATCGCCAAGACTTTGGCACACTGGCTGGTGAGCGGCGCCGCGTTGGTATTGGTCTCGCCGCTGGTCGCCACCGCGCTCGGGATTCCGCCGGAGGCGTTCGCGACCATGCTGCTGAGCTTGGGATTGGGCACGCTCACGTTGAGCTGGTTGGGAGCGATTGGTGCCGGGCTCACCGTGGGTTTGCGGCGCGGCAACGTGCTCTTATCGTTGATCGTGCTGCCGCTCGCCATGCCGCTGCTGATCTTCGGAGCGGGCGCGACCGATCATGCGGTTTCCGGGACGAGCGCGGCGGGGGCTCTATATTTTCTGGCTGCATTGTGCGTATTTACTTGCACTTTGGCACCCTTCGCGGCGACGGCCGCGTTGCGCATCACGCTGGATTGAACGAGAAGACGAACTATGTGGACTTGGTTTTACAGGCTTGCGTCGCCGCCCTATGTGTACCGCGTCGCCGCGCTGTGGATTCCTTGGTTTCTGACGGCGGCCGCCATCACCATCGGCTGTGGCCTGATCGACGGTCTCGGGTTCGCGCCGCCCGATTATCAGCAAGGCGATGCCTTTCGAATAATCTATGTCCACGTCCCGAGCGCGTGGATGTCCGAGTTCACCTACGCCTGCATGGCGGTTGCCGGCGCCATCGGGCTGATTTGGCGCATCAAGATGGGTCACGCCGTGGCTGCCGCGGCGGCTCCGATCGGAGCCTCGTTTACCCTCGCCGCCCTGGTGACGGGCTCGCTGTGGGGGCGTCCCATGTGGGGCACTTACTGGGCCTGGGACCCCCGCTTGACCACGGAACTGATCCTGTTGTTTCTCTACGTCGGCGTCATGTCGCTGCGCTCGGCGTTCGAGGACCCGGCCCGGGGCGATCGGGCCGCGGCGCTGTTGTCCGTGGTGGGCGTGGTGAACCTGCCCATCATCCACTATTCGGTCGTGTGGTGGAACTCACTGCATCAGGGCGCTACGGTTGCTAAGCTGGGCAAACCGGACATCGAGTTGAGCATGCTGTGGCCCTTGCTCTCCATGATGCTCGGGTTCATGTGTTTCTACGCAGCGGTTCTGTGCATCCGGCTGCGCGGCGAGATTTTGGATCGAGAGCGGCAGGCAACTTGGGTACGGGAGGCAGTCAAATCGTGAATAGCGGGTTTTGGTCCATGGGCGGCTATGCGCGCTTTGTCTGGCCGTGCTTTGGTTTCGTCTTTGCCGTGCTTGCCTGGAACCTGTGGGCGGCGCGCCGACATCTCGCGCAGGCTCGCCGCCGCGCGCTGCGCGCCATCGCAATGGCCGGGAGCACTCCATGACGCCGCGCCGCAAACGCTTGTACGTGGTCCTCGGAATCTTGGGCGGCGTCGCCGCTTCCGTGGCGCTCGCGGTCATGGCCTCGCGCGAGAACATCATGTTCTACTACGACCCCAGCCAAATTGCCGCCGGGCAGGCACCCGCACTCAAGCGCTTTCGCATCGGCGGCATGGTGGTGAAGGGCAGCGTCGCGCGCAAGCCGGGAGATCTTCAGGTCAAGTTCGTGCTGACCGACTTCGCGCACGAGGTGCCGGTCGAATACACCGGCGTATTGCCGGATCTGTTTCGCGAGGGGCAGGGCATCATTGCGCATGGAACCATGGGCCCCAACGGCGCCTTCGTCGCCGACGAGGTGCTCGCCAAGCACGACGAGAAATATATGCCGCCTGAAGTCGCCGCTTCATTGAAGCAGAGAGGCAGCAGCGGCAAAGCGCCCGCGGCCCGTGAGATCACCAGCACAGCCGAGCCCACCGGCTAGGCACGAGGAGCATCGCAATGGCACCGGAGTTGGGGGAATTCGCTCTGATATTGGCCTTTGTGCTGAGCCTGTCGCAAGCTTTCTTTGGTTTGGCCGGCGCGTGGCGCGCCAAAATCCCTTGGATGAACGTGGCGCGCCCGGCCGTGACCGGACAGTTCGTGTTCGTCGTCATGGCATTCGCCTGCCTCGTGTATTCGTTCGTCAACGACGATTTTTCGGTGCTCTACGTCGCGCGCAATTCCAACTCGCAATTGCCGCTGTTCTATCGGGTCGCGGCCCTCTGGGGAGCGCACGAGGGATCGCTGCTGCTATGGATTCTGATCTTGTCGATCTGGAGCGTCGCGGTCGCTGCGTTCAGCCGCCGCCTGCCGGCGAGCTTCGCGAGCCGTGTGCTCGGCGTGATGGGTCTCATCAGCTCAGGCTTCATGTTGTTCACATTGTGGACCTCGAATCCGTTTCAGCGTCTGATGCCCGCCGCGGCCGACGGCGCCGATTTGAACCCGGTGCTGCAGGACTTTGCGCTCGCGATCCATCCGCCGATGCTGTACACCGGCTATGTCGGTTTCTCGGTGGCTTTCGCATTCGCCTGCGCGGCGATGCTCGAGGGGCGGCTGGATCAGGCCTGGGCCAAGTGGACCCGGCCGTGGACCATATTCGCGTGGATCTTTCAGACCATCGGCATTGCGCTCGGCAGCTGGTGGGCCTACTACGAGCTGGGCTGGGGCGGCTGGTGGTTTTGGGACCCGGTGGAAAATGCGTCATTCATGCCCTGGCTGGTCGGCACTGCGCTGATTCATTCCTTGAGCGTCACGGAGAAGCGCGGCATCTTCAAGAGCTGGACACTGCTCTTGGCCATCTTCGCGTTCTCGCTGAGTCTGGTCGGAACCTTCCTGGTGCGTTCCGGCGTCCTCGTGTCCGTGCATTCCTTCGCCACCGATCCGATGCGCGGTTTGTACATACTCGCCTTCTTGGTGATCACGATCGGGGGCTCGCTCACGCTCTATGCCTGGCGCGCGCCGAAATTGTATGTACCCGGCGGCTTTGAGGTTTTCTCGCGGGAATTTTTCCTGCTCGTCAACAACGTGATCCTGGTGAGCGTGGCCGGATTGGTGCTGTGGGGCACCCTGTCGCCGCTGGTGTACGAGTTGTTGGGAATCGGCAAGATATCGGTCGGTCCGCCGGTGTTCGCCGTCATGTTCTTGGTGCCGATGCTGCCGCTGATGGTGTTCCTGGCCATCGGCATGCATTCGGTCTGGCGGCGCGGCAAACTCACCGAGGCGGCCCGTTCGCTCGGGTGGCTGCTCGGCCTCGCGGTGCTCCTGTCGGTGCTGATCCAAGGGTGGGGCTTCGGTGCCTTTCACTGGGTCGGGCTGGTGGGTTTCACATTTGGCTTCTGGATTATTTTCTCCGCGCTGCTCGAGCCCGTGCGGCGCTTGAAGCAGGGGCAGGCTCTCACCGCCGGCCTGCTCGGCATGGCGATCGCGCACGCGGGGGTCGGCATGTTTGCCATCGGCGCGAGCGGCGTGGAAAGCTACAAGATCGAGAAAGACGTGGCGCTGAAGCCGGGCGGCAGCTACGCCATCGCCGGTTATGAATTTCGATTCGTGAGTGCAGCACCCGTTCGGGGACCGAACTACGACGCCATGCAGGCCCTGGTCGAGGTGACGCGCGGCGGTAAGCCGGTGGCGACATTGAAGCCGCAGAAGCGCCATTTTTGGGTGCAGCAGACCGACAACAGCCAAGCCGCGATCTCGGTCAGCTGGTCGCGGGATTTGTTCGTGGCCATGGGCAATTCCTTGGGCGACGGCGCCTGGAGCATGCGCATCCAGTACAAGCCCCTGGTGCGCTACATTTGGCTCGGCGCCATCGTCATGGCGCTCGGCGGCTTGGTTGCGGCCACCGACCGGCGCTATCGCCTCGCTGTGAAGGCGGCATCGCCCGGCGTCGTGGCCGCACCGCCGGGCCCGGAGCCGGGACTTAGGTCAGCCTGATGTGGAAGTTCTTGTTGCCGTTTGCGGCGTTCATCGCGATGGCGGTGCTGTTTGCGTTCGGGCTCAATCCCAGCCGCGACATTCATGCGCTGCCGTCGCCCCTGATCGGCAAAGCGGCGCCGCTGTTCAAGCTCACCGACGTGACGGATCCGTCGCGCATCATCAGCAATGCCGAACTCAAAGGGCAGGTGTATGTGCTCAACGTCTGGGGAACTTGGTGCGTCGCCTGCCGGCAAGAGCACGAGGCGCTGCTCGCGATCTCGCAGCAGCACGTGGTGCCGATCATTGGACTCGACTGGTCGATCGATCATGCCACGGGGGAGCGCGACAAGGCGCAGCGATGGCTGCAGCAATTGGGAAATCCCTATACCGCCGTTGCCTTTGAGAGCGACGGCCGCACGGTGATCGATTGGGGAGTCACCGGCGCGCCGGAGACTTTCCTGGTGGATGGCCGCGGCCAGGTGCTCTACAAATTCATATCGCCCATGACGCCGGAGATTTGGCAGCGCGAGTTTCTACCGCGTATCAGCGCCGCGCGCCGGGGCGGCGCATGAGGCTTGCCGCGTGGCTGCTGGCCGCCTCGCTCGGCACGGGCAGCGCGTTGCTGCCGCTGGAAACCGCTCAGGCGCTCGACGCCTACGGTCAACTCGAGGATCCGGCGCTGCAAGCGCGCTTCGAGCACATTACCCTGCAATTGCGTTGTCTCGTTTGTCAGAATGAATCGATCGCCGACTCGAACGCCGAACTCGCCACGGATCTTCGCCGTCAGGTGCGCGAGATGCTGCTGGCCGGCAAGAGCGATGACGCCATCTTTGCATTCATGACGGACCGCTACGGCGAATTCGTGCGTTTCAACCCGCCGCTGGAGCCGAAAACCCTGCTAATTTGGGGCGCTCCGTTTATCATGCTGGTATTGGGTGGAATCATCATTTATCGCGTGGCGCGTCAGCGTTCGCGGTTGCCGTTGGACGATGAGCCCTCTTAACGGGCCTTAGCAATCAATGAATACATTTCTCGTAATCGCAGCGTGCATGGCTGCGATCGCCGCGACCGCCGTGGCTTTACCGCTGCTTCGACACCGCCAAAGCCGGGTACTCGGCGCGGCCGCGGGCGTGCTCGTGATCGGCGCGGCCGCGGCTTTATATCCCTTGTGGTCGAATTGGAACTGGCATGCGCCGCCGCAGGCGCAAACGCCGGGCGGCCCGGATGTGCTCGCGATGGTCGCCAAGCTCGAGAATCACATGCGCGATCAGCCGGATGATCTCACCGGCTGGCTGATGCTCGGGCGCTCCTATCTCGCGCTCGAGCGCGCGGATGATGCGGTTCTGGCCTACGAGCATGCGCATCGTCTCGATGCGAACAACGTGGACGCCATGATGGGTTTGGGCGAGGCGCTGAGCGTGCGTGCGGGCGGCGACATCACGCCCGAGGCCGCACAGCTCTTTGATCAAGCGGTGACATTGGCGCCCAGCAATCCGAAGGCGCTGCTGTATGGCGGCTTCGCTGCTGCGGTGCGGGGCGACCGGGCCGGCGCGCGCAGCCGTTGGCAGGCACTCAAGAACCTGCATCCGCCGCCGCAGATCGAGGCGATGCTGGATGCGAGGATCGCCGAATTGGGGCAGCCGGCGCCCTTGGACGCCGGCAGTGGGCCCAGCGTCGGTGCCGCCGGGACGAATTCGTCGCCCGCAGGGACGATTACGTCGCCGCAGGCCTCGGCATCTGCCGAAGCGACTGTCAATATCAGTATCGCTCCGGCATTGAAGTCGCGGCTCAAGGCGGAAGCGCCGTTATTCGTGTTTGCACAGCAACCGGGCGTTAGGGGGCCGCCGCTGGCCGTCAAGCGGCTGACAGTTGCGGCCATCGGCACCCAGGTTCACCTCTCGGCGGCCGATTCCATGCTGCCGGGGCGCGTGTTGGCGAGCGGTCAGAGGGTGTCGATCACCGCGCGGGTGGCATTCAGCGGTCAACCGCTGCCCGTCGCCGGTGATCTGTATGGCGAGCTTTCATATGATGTAGGCCGCGACGGGGCACGCAACCTTGTAATCGATCGCGTGGCAGAGTAGGGAGTTCGAAATTGAACGTTGCAAAGATGCCAAGGAATTGCCTTTCATGAGTTCATTCCCCGCGGACGAGGCTCCACCCGCCGTAGGCTCCTGGCTGACGCCGCGGCGCCGAGCGTGGTTATTGGCGGCGGGTGCGGTCGCTGTCGCCTTCCTCGCCCTGCGGTTGACGCAGGCACTGTCATTCAAGGATCCCGGCGCGAACAAGCCGGCGATTCCCGCCGTATCGGTGACTCAGGTGGGAGTGAGCGTGCAGCCGACCACCGTGAACATCGTCGGCACCATCGGTGCGCGCTACGACATGCCAATCGGCGTGGAGGGCGATGCCGGGCGCATCGCGGCGATCTACGTCGAGGCCGGCGATCATGTCAAGCGCGGCCAACTCCTGGCACGGCTCAACGTATCCGTGTTGGAACCCCAGGTCGCGAACCTAGAGGCCGGTCTGGAGCAGGCGAAAGCCGAGGCGGAACTCGCCCAAGCCGAATACCGCCGGGCCGAAGCGGTCGGCGCTTCGGGAGCGCTGTCGGTCGAGGAAACTCAGCGGCGCCGCTCCAGCGCCGTGACCGCCGAGGCCAAAGTCAAGGTGGCCGCAGCGCAATTGGCCGAGGCGCAGGCGCGGCTCGACCGCGCGCAGGTGCGCGCGCCGGTCGACGGCACGATATTGACTCGCAATGTCGAGGTGGGGCAAACGGCGACGCCCGGCGGCGAGGCGCTGTTTCGCTTATCGGAGGGCGGCGAAATCGAATTGCGCGGCCAGGTCGCCGAGCAGGACTTACCCCTGTTGAAGGTCGGTCAGGCGGTCAGCGTGCACCTGACCGGAATCGCCCAGGCCTATCCGGGCCATGTCCGGCTGCTCGGCGCCGTCATCGATCCGCAGACGCGCTTGGGCACGGTTCGAGTAGCGCTGACGCCCGATCCGAACCTGCGGCCCGGAGCGTTCGCGCGGGCCGACGTCATCATCAGCAGTGCCGAACGGGTGGTGCTGCCGCAGACCGCGGTATTGAGCGACGACAAGGGTAGCTACGTCTACATCGTGAATGCGCAAAACAAGGTCGAACGCCGCAGCGTGCGGGTCTCAGGGATCGTACAGAACGGCGTGACCATAACCGACGGCGTCGGGGCGCAGGACCAGGTGGTCGCCACGGCCGGCGCGTTCCTGCAGCAGGGGGAGCTCGTCAAGCCGGTGCTCGAGAACGCGGCGCGTTCATGAAAAATATTTCGGCCTGGGCGATACGCCACCCGATCCCGCCCATCGTTCTGTTCGTCGTGCTGTTCTTCATGGGAGTCGTGGCGTTCATCCGACTGCCGATCAATTTGAATCCGGATATTTCATTCCCCATCGTCAACGTCAATATTGCGCAGCCGGGGGCGGCGCCCACCGAGATGGAGACCCAGATCGCGCAGAAGATCGAAGGGTCGGTCTCGAGCATCGGCAACGTCCGCAACATCACGACCTTCATCGTTGAAGGGATGGTCAATATCAGCCTGGAGTTCGAGATCGGCACGCCGATCGATCGCGCGGTGACCGACGTGCGCGATGCCGTGGCCAAGGTCCGCAACGACCTGCCGCAGGGCATTCTCGAGCCGCTGGTGACGCGCGTGAATGTGGATGGCGGCGCGTTTGCGTATTATGCGGTGACGACCACGTCGCTCACGCCCGAACAGCTCAGTTGGTTCATCGACAACACGGTCACCAAGCGCCTGTTGAGCATTCCGGGCGTCGCGCAGGTCTCGCGCAGCGGCGGCGTCGATCGGGAGATCCGCGTCGAGCTCGATCCCAGCCGGCTGCAGGCGCTCGGGCTTACCGCCGCGGAAGTCAACGAGCAATTGAGAACGCTGAATCTGGACGCGGCCGGCGGCCGGGCGCAGGTCGGCGGCGGCGAGCAGGCAATACGCGTGTTGGGCGGCGCGAAAACCGCCGCGGCTCTCGCGGGCACGCAAATCATCGCATCGGGCGGCAGATCCGTGCGCCTGAATGAGATCGCGGACGTGCATGACGGCATCGCGGAGGTGCGCACCATCGCGCGGCTCAATGGCCGGCAGGCGACGACCTTCGGCGTCTACAAGGCCAAGGGCGCCTCCGATGTGAGCGTCGCCAAGGCGGTGCAAACCGCGCTCGATAAGATTCTCGAGGAGAATCGGTCGATTCACATGACGACCATTTTTTCCACGGTCGACCATACGCTGCGCACCTATCATTCGTCGATCAGCGCGCTGCTCGAAGGTTCGGCACTTGCCGTCGTCGTCGTATGGTTCTTCCTGCGCAGCGCGCGGGCGACGGTCATCTCCGCGCTCGCGATTCCGCTGTCGGCGGTTCCGACTTTCGCGTTCATGCAATGGATGGACTTCACGCTCAATCAAATCACCTTGCTGGCTTTGTCGATCGTGGCCGGGGTACTGGTGGACGACGCGATTGTGGAAATCGAAAACATCGTGCGCCACATGCGCATGGGCAAGAGCGGCTATCAGGCGGCACTCGACGCTGCGGACGAAATCGGCCTCGCGGTGGTGGCCACCTCGTTCACCATCATCGCCGTGTTTTTGCCGGTCAGCTTCATGGGCGGGATCACGGGACAATTCTTCAAGCAATTCGGGCTGACCGTCGCCGTCGCCGTATTCATCTCTCTCATGGTTGCGCGGCTCATCACGCCGGTGCTCGCTGCCTATACACTGCGTAGCGATGCCCTCGCTGTCCACCAAGCCGACGGCCCCATCATGACCGCTTACCTGTCGCTGCTGCGCTGGTGCGTCGCGCATCGCTGGAAGACGATAATTGCGGGATTTGTGTTTTTTCTGCTGTCCATCGTCTTTCTCGGCGTTATTCCCAAGGCGTTCGTTCCTCCCGAGGATTTTGCCAGTTCGGAACTCGACATCGAACTGCCGCCCGGAGGTACGCTGGAGGATACGGGGCGAGTTTCGGCGGCGGCCACCGCGATGCTTAGGAAATCGCCCGAAGTCACCGACGTGGTCGAATTCGTGGGCAACGATGACGGAGAGATTCGTTTCTCGACCCTGTATGTGAGCCTGGTGCCGCGTTCGCAGCGCGATGTCAGCCAAAAGCAGTGGGAACAGCGCATGATGCCGCTGCTCGGTCAGGTGCCCGATGGCCAGTTGAACTTCTCGAATGGCGGCGGCCGCGACGTCCAATTCTATTTGACGGGCGATGATCCGGATCTGACCGAACGCACCGCGCACAAAGTATTGGCGGAAATGCAGGCGCTGCCCCAGATCCGCGCCTCGCGAATCCGCGGCGATCTGCCGCGTCCGGAGATCGTGGTGCACCCGCGGCTCGATATCGCGGCGCAGCTCGGCGTCAGCGTGCAAAGCATCAGTCAAACCATTCGCATTGCGACCTTGGGCGATTTGCCGCAGAACGGCGCCAAGTTTTCTTTGAGGGACCGGCAGATCCCGATCCGCGTGAGCCTGATCGAGAGCGCGCGGCGCGATCTCACGACGCTTGAGAATCTGCCGGTGCCGACCGCGTCGGGCGCCAGCGTGCCGCTGAAAACCGTGGCCGATTTGAGCTTCGGCCAGGGACCTTCCGCGGTGCGCCGCTACAACCAGAGCCGCCGCATGTTTCTCGAAGCGGACTTGAGTCCGGGAATCGAACTCGGTACCGCCACTCAAAAAATATTTGCTCTGCCGTCGCTCAAGAAACTGCCGGAGGGCGTGCACTTGGTCGAGAAGGGCGACACCGAGTTCATGAACGAGTTGTTCAAGAACTTCCTCTTGGCCATCGGCGCCGGCATTCTCATGGTGTTCGCCGTGCTGGTTCTATTGTTTGCACGCGTCTTTCAACCCATTACCATATTATCGGCTCTGCCGCTCTCCTTGGGCGGCGCGGTGCTGGCGCTGCTCTTGACCAACCGCCCGTTCTCCCTCCCGGTGGTGATCGGCATCCTGATGCTGATGGGAATCGTGTCGAAGAATTCGATTCTATTGGTCGACTTCGCCATTGAAGAGATGCGGGCGGGGAAATCCCGCCTCGAGGCCATTCTCCAAGCGGGGCACAAGCGCGCGCGGCCGATCGTCATGACCACGGTCGCCATGGTGGCCGGCATGCTGCCGGTGGCGGCCGGGTGGGGCGGGGATAGCGATTTTCGCTCGCCGATGGCGATTGCCGTCATCGGCGGACTTATCACGTCGACGTTACTGACCTTAGCCATCGTGCCGGCGGTCTTCACGGTGTTCGACGACATCGAGCGCTGGATGGCGCCGAAGGCCGGCAAGTTGCTGGCTGATCCCGCCGGTCGTGCGGTCGGTCCCGCGGCCTCCGCCCCCGCCGATTCGACCGCTTGAGGGCGATGCTCCTGGCGTCTGCCGCCGTAGCCATGTCAATCGGTGCTCTCTATTCTCCCTCCGCCCATGCGGATTTGCGCGACGTGGTGAATTCGGCGCGGGCGCACGGCTGCGCCGGCGGTGCGGCGCGCACGACGCTGCGCGACAGCTCCAAGCTGCACCAGGCCGCGGCGCGCCTGGAGAGCGGCGACTCGTTGCAAGCCGCGCTCGCCGCGGTGGGCTATCGGGCGGCAGAGTCCGCGACCGTGCACTTGTCCGGGGCGGTGAGCGAGGCGCAACTCGCACGCACGCTCACCTTGAGCTACTGCTCGGTGCTCACTGACCCCGGCTTCAAGGAGATGGGCGTTGAGCAGCGCGAACACGATATTTGGCTGGTGCTGGCCGCGCCGCTGGCGGTGCCGAGCTTGCACGATGCGAACAGCGTGAACCGCGAGATTCTGCAACTCGTGAACCGCGCGCGCGCAAACGGCGCTCGCTGCGGCGACAGCTACTTTGCGCCGGCCGCGCCGCTCACCCTCAATCCGGCGCTGACCGGCGCCGCGCTTGCGCATTCGCGCGATATGGCGGAGCACAGTCTGTTCGAGCACCAGGGCCATGACGGCAGCACGCCGCCGCTGCGCGTCGAGCGCGCCGGGTACCGCAGCTACTCGATCGTCGGCGAGAATATTGCGGCCGGGGCAATGACCCCGGCGGAAGTCACGCAGGGCTGGCTCAAGAGCCCGGCGCACTGTCAAAACATCATGGATCCGCGCTTCACCGAAATCGGCATTGCCTTCGCCGTGAATCCCGCGACTGCGGAGGCGGTGTACTGGACGCAGGATTTCGCCTCCCGCTAGCGCCCATGGACGCATCGCGCTGATACGGTTCGACACCCTGGTTTGGGGCCAGGTTAGAATGCCTCGCCGCGATGCCGCTGACATTTCTCCAAATCTCTCGAATGAGCAAATTGCTCGACGAAGCGTTGCCTCTCGTCGAGGCGGCACGCAGGCGATGGTTGGAGACGCTGTCGCCCGAACACCAGGATCTTTCGCAGGCATTGCAGGGTGCTCTGTTACCGGGAGATCGTCGGACCCCGGATGCAGCACCCTTAGTCGATGAAACCCACGGGGACATTGCAGAGGAGATGGTTTTTGACAAGCGGCCGGAGAAAGCCTTGGCCGAAGCAAGACTCGAGCCCAACAAGGACGTACGTACCAAGGCTTTGGCCATCGTGTACTACTCACTGGGCCGAAAGGCGGACTCGGATGCCATGCTGACCGAAATCGAGACGAAGCATGCGGCGGACAAAGCAGCCGACATTGCGTTCATCTATGCATTTCGCGGCGAAACGGAGCGGGCTTTTCAATGGCTCAATCGCGCGAGCCTGCAGCATGATCCCACACTATTTCTGATCAAGGGCAACATTGGCGTCCTGCCCAACATCGAGCGCGAGCCGCGCTATCATGCGCTGCTGCGCGAAATGCATTTGCCGGACTAATCCCCTGAGGGGCACGGCTCGCCGCGCCTCATGAATTCGCCGCTCCGATGTCGGGTTCCATCATTTGATCGCGTCCTGTTAATTGAGGCACGCAGCAAGTGCCTTGCGCCTCGATATTCCGAGTCGCGGCAAACGGGAGAAACGCAATGAAATACGCACGTCCTCGCTCTTTAATCTTGTTCACGGTGCTCATGGGGGTTTTGAGATCGGCCTCGGCTACGCAGCCGCCGGATCCCAGCCCGAGCAGCGATGCCGCCTTCAATACGGCCTATGGAAACGACGCATTGCAGTTCCTTAGTACCGGCACGAACAACACGGCGGTGGGCTATAACGCGCTTATCAGCAATCAAACCGGCGCTAATAATGTGGCTGTCGGTCAGTTGGCGCTCGCCGCGAACTCGAGCGGTGGCAATAACACGGCGGTCGGCAACGAGGCGCTCAAGAGTAACACGGGGTATGCCAACACCGCCGTCGGATCCGTGACATTAGGCTCGAATGTCACCGGCAGCTTCAACACCGCGGTCGGTGATGGGGCGCTTGGGGCCAGCCAGTCCGGCATCCAAAACAGCGCGGTCGGAGCTCTTGCCCTGGCCACCAATATCGACGGGGGCAATGATACCGCGCTGGGATACGCGGCGCTCGCGAGCAGTACGGCCAGTGGAAATACTGCGGTTGGCGCGTGGAGCTTGAATGCAAGTACGTCGGGAGTCGGGAATACGGCCGTCGGAGCCTGGGCGCTTACCGTCAACAGCGGCGCTGCCGGCTTCAATACGGCAGTAGGTTATCTCGCGCTCGGCAGCGACTTCAACGGCAACTACTCGACGGCGGTGGGTGCCTACTCGCTCGCCTCCGTGACCAGCGCCTCGCTGGGCTACAACACCGGCTTCGGCGCCTACACACTCAATTTCAATACCTCTGGGTCCAACAATACCGCATTTGGCTACGCGGCCTTGAGGTCCACGAAGAGCGGCAACGACAACATTGGATTCGGCTACCAAGCTCTGTACGCGGACGCGACCGGCTCCAACAACATTGCCATCGGCTACCAGGCCGAAAAGTTCGCGACGGCGGGGAGCAACAATATCGTGATCGGCAACGCCGGGGCGGCGGCCGATGACAGTGTAATCAAGATCGGTACCCAGGGCGTACAAGGCGAAACGTTCATCGCCGGGATCTATAACGTGCCGGTGACCGGTTGCGCGGTCAGCGTCTCGGCCTCGGGTCAGCTCGGCTGCAGCTCCATGTCATCGCAGCGCTATAAAACGCACATTGCCACCATGTCCGACGACTCGGCGAAGCTCAGCCGGCTGCGGCCGGTGACATTCCATTACAAGACGCAGCCCAAAGGCGCCCTGCAGTACGGCTTGATCGCGGAGGAGGTCGACAAGGTCTATCCGGATCTCGTGCTGCGTGATGACTCCGGGCGCATTCAAGGGGTGCGCTACGAGGAACTCGCGCCGTTGCTGCTCAACGAGGTGCAGAAGCAAAAACGCGAATTGGACTCTCTGAAGCAGCAAGTCGCCGAATTGAACGGAATCAAGGACGAGCTGCGCGCGGCGCTTCGCACGTTGCAGTCCAAAGACGAACTGCTCGCCCAGCGCTGAAGCAAGTCAGGGCGCTATCGAAGCGCGGCCGCCAGAAGCAGCCGCGCCTTCTCCCAGTCGCGCTGCACCGTGCGCTCGGTGACGCTCAATGTCTCGGCGATCTCCTGTTCGCTGTAGCCGCCGAAGTAGCGCATTTGCGCGACCTCGGCTAAGCGCGGCTCCGCCTCCTGCAACACTTCGAGTGCCTCGTGCACCTTGAGAATCGTGTCCTCATCGGCCGCAAGATTCGCCGCTATGTGCGTCGATAACGTGATCGGCGACCAATCTCCGCCGCGCTTTTCCGCCTTACGGTCGCGCACGCTGCTGACGATGACCGAACGCATGACTTGCGAGGCATAGGCGAAAAACGCGCGCCGATCTTCCGCTCGAAGTTCGCCGGCGCGCACGAAACGCAGGTACGATTCGTGCACCAGCGCCGTGGTATCCAACATGGTATTGCGGCCGCCATCCCGCAGGCGCGCACGGGCTAAACGGTGCAGTTCCGGATAGGCCGCGGCATACAGGGCGTCCCGCGCATCGGTCTCGCCCGCCTGAAGCCGCCTCAATATCTCGGTAAGCTGATCCATGGGATTTAACTAAGATAGCTCGGCCGTACGGCCCGCGCCACGTCGGCCGGGCGGGCTCGCACCGCGTCCCATTCCTAGTCCATGACGGCGTGCGCCTCGGCCTGGGGCGCGCGGCGCGGGACGCGGATGAACAGCAGCAAGGGCATGACGGCCAGGGTGAGATACAGCATCAGCCGATAGTCGTTGATGTAGGCGATCATCGATGCCTGCACCGAGATCAAGCCCTCGAGAGCCGCCGCGCCGCTCTGCCGAGTCAAATCAAAGGCCGCGGCAACCGCCGGGTTGGACCAGGCCGGATTGGCATAGGTGATCCGCTCGGCGAGCGCAGCATGAGTGGTCACCGAGCTATGCACCAGGACGGATTGCACCATGGAGATGCCGATACTGCTGCCGATGTTGCGCACCAGACTGAAAATCGCCGTGCCTTGCGAGCGCATTTCCGGACTCAAAGTGGCAAAAGCGGCCGCGCTCAACGGCACGAACACGAACCCCAGGCCGAATCCCTGCAGCACTCCCGGCCAAATGATGTCGCCCTGCGACAGATCGAGGGAGTAGCCGGTCATCTGCCAGATCGCAACGGCGGTGAGAGAGTAGCCAAAAAACAAGATGAGGCGCAGGTCGATCCGGCCAAGGATACGGCCGGCGATCAGCATGGCGAGCATGGTCCCGATGCCGGACGGCGCGGTGACGAGTCCGGTCGTGGTCACCGGGTAATTCAACAGGTCCTCGAGCATGGTAGGTATCAACGCGCGCGTGGCGTACATCACCATGCCGACGATGAAAATGAACACGAGGCCGGTCACGTAATTGCGGTTCTTGAGCAAGCGGTAATCGAAGAAGGATCGGTCCGCGCGCGTCAAGGCGGTATGCGCGACGAAGTACGTGAACGCAATCACCCCGATGACGGCCTCGATCCACGTTTCGTCGGAGGAGAACCAATCGTTCTGCTGGCCGCGGTCGAGCAACATCTGCAGGGCGCCGAGCGCGAGACTCAGCGCCGCGAATCCAAACAGGTCGAAGTGCATGCGCCGTGAGGCGGGCACCGGGTGAATGTATTTCCAAATCCCGTAAGTGGCGGCGATTCCGATCGGGATGTTGATGAAGAATACCCAGCGCCAGTCGTAGCTGTCCGTGAGCCATCCGCCGAGCGTCGGGCCCAAAATGGGGCCGACCATGACGCCCATGCCCCAGACGGCCATGGCCGAGCCCTGTTTTGCCGGCGGGTTGATCTCCATCAACACCACTTGAGACATCGGCACCAGAGCCGCTCCGAAGACTCCCTGCAGCAAGCGCGCCGCGACGATTTCGGCCAAGCTGTTCGAGAAGCCGCACAGCGCCGACGCCACGGTGAAGCCGATCACGGAGGCGAGGAACACGTTTCTCTGGCCAAAGCGATCAACCATCCAACCGGTGAGCGGCGTGGCGATCGCTGCGGCGACGATATAGGAGGTCAACACCCAGGCAATCTGATCTTGCGACGCGGACAGCGTGCCTTGCATGTGCGGCAGGGCGACATTCGCAATGGTGCTGTCGAGCGTCTGCATGATCGTTGCGGCCATGATGGACAGCGTGATCATGCGTCGGTTGAGCGGTCGCGTCTCCGTCACGGAATCGCCTCGATGAGCTCCTGCAGCGCCTCCAGCAACTCGGTCGCGACGCTGAGTTTTTTCGGATCCACATGCGCCAGCAATTCCTTGCGGACCGCGGCGGCTTCTGTTTTAACCGTGTCGAACAGCCGGTTACCGGCCTCGGTGATCACCACATGATTGACGCGCCGGTCGGTCTTCGACGGCTGGCGCACGATGAGGCCGGCCTTCACCAGCCGATCCACCATCGCCACCATGGTGGCGCCCTCGACGCCCAGGCGATCCGCAAGCTCGGACTGCGACAGCGGCGCGCGCGCCTTTGCGGCAACCGCAATGGTCATCCAACTCGCCTGGCTTAAGCCTAAGCATTTCAGGCGGCGATCCACCGCCTGCCGCCAAGCACGCGCGGTACTGTGCAGCGCATCCGCAAACCGTTCTTCGAGGTCAGGCATTGAAAAGCTCTCTAATAGTTAGCATACTAATTAAATATACCATGCCGGCTGCTATTCATGGAACCTAAAGCGTGGGTGTAAGCTCGAACCTGCTATGAGAGGTGCGTCGCTGGCTTCGATGTCCTTGGTGCCGCTGAGTAAGTTCAGCGGAGCGGCGCTTCCGCGGCGCGCAATACTCGATGGACAGCCATTGGCGGCTCACGACCCGGCGGTCTATGCCGTGACGGATTTCACGCGCGATTACCCGATGACGGTCGATGCCGAGCGCCAGATCGACGACGCGCTTGGCGACATGATCCGCCTCGGCGTGCGGGCGCTACTGGTGGCGCAGGATCAGCGTCTCGTCGGCCTCGTCACCTCGTACGATATCCAAGGCGAGCGGCCGATTCAGTTTTTGCATTCGTCCAATTACAGCCGCCACCAGGACATTCGCGTCGCCGACATCATGACGCCCTGGGACCGTCTATTGGCGCTGGATTGGGAAAGCTTGCAATCCGCCTGCGCCGGCGATTTGTTGATGGTCTTCGAAGAGACCGGACTCACCCATGTGCTGGTGATCGAAGCGCACAAGAACTCGACCTCGACGGTGCGCGCCCTGGCATCCCGCGCCCGCCTGATGCGCCAATTGAAGGACCGGCGCCGCAACGGCTGACCCCGGCTCGGCTGACCCGGCTCGGCGGGGCCCGCTCTGGCCTCAGCCCTTGAGCCACACCACGGTGGCCATCCCCGCGAACGTCATGAGCAGCGAGCCGATCAAGTGCGCCGCGATCGCAAACATGGCGCCGCCGATCCGGCCGGCCTGCATGAGCAGCACCACCTCGGCCGAAAAGGTTGAGAAGGTGGTCAAACCCCCGCAAAAACCCGTGGTCACGAACAGCCGCCATTCAGGCGCAAAGTGGGGATATTGCAAGAAAAAGGCGAGCGCAATGCCGATGATGTAGCAGCCGATGAGGTTCGCCGCGAGCGTGCCGGGTGGAACCGTCGAGAAGTAGTGGTTGAGGAATATAGCGAGCACCCAACGCAATAAGCAGCCGATCATGCCGCCCACCGCAACCGCCAGCAGTGATCGCCACCAGGTCATGCCGGTTGCCGAACGTTGTGCCGCATCAGGAAATACAGCGGCGCGCCGAGCACCAGGAGCACGCTGCCCCATACCACCGCCTCGAGGCCGGCGCCGACGATGGCCCAGAGCGAGAAAACCGTGGCGATCACGCCGACGATGGCGAGCGGCACGATCCTCGCGCGCTGCCCGGGCATTTGGCCCGTCCATTGCAGGCGCAGCAAGGCGAGCGAGCACAGCAAGTACAGCACCAGGCACGCGGTGGTCGACAGCAGAATCATGAAAGTGAAAACGCTCACCATGGATTTCTGATAGTTCATTAATATCAAGATGCTCACCAGGCCGCTCGAGAACAACAGCGAAAAAGTCGGCGTAAAGCGCGCCGAATCACGTGCAAAAATTAGCGGGAACACGCCGTTTTTGGCCATTACATTGGGAAGCTCGCCCTGCAGCAGGATCCAGCCGTTGAGCGCGCCGAAGCCTGAGATGGCGGCGAACACGGCCATGACCTTGCCGGCCGTGGTGCCCCAGAAATGCGCCGCTAAATCGACGAAAGGCGCATTCGACGAGGCGAGAATGTTGGGCGGCACCAGCAATACCACCGTGGTGCAGGCAATGATGCAGATGAGCGCGGTAATGACGGTGCCGAACAAAGTGGCGCGCGGAATCATGCGGCCGGGGTCGCGCACTTTGCTCGCGGGAATGGTCGCCGACTCGAGCCCGAGGAGTGCCCAGAGCGTCAGGGTGGCGGCCGCGGTAACGCCGCCCACCGAGAGTGGAATTCCGGCCGCCGCCGCCGTCACCGCCGTGCGCGCCGAATACAACCCCAAGGCGGAGATCACGAGCAGCGGCAATAATTTGAGCACGGTGGTCACCGCCTGCACCCAGCCCGATGCTTTGATGCCATAACAGTTGACGAAGGTCAGCAGCCATAGAAAGACCAGCGTCACGATCGCCGAAGCGCCCGGCACGGTGGCAATCCAGGGCAGCAACGCGCTCAAGTAGCTCACCGCGCCGGTCGCGATGGCGGCGTTCCCCACCCAGATGGAAATCCAATATCCCCACGCCACGATGAACGCCGTAAACGGCCCGAAAGCCAGATGGACGTAGGCGTAGGGACCCCCGGCCTTGGGAAAGGCTCGGCTCAACTGGGCGAACACGATCGCGAGGAGGATCGCACCGCTCGCGGTGAACCCCCAGGCGATCAGGCTATTCAGGCCATACGGGGCGAGCGAGGCGGGCAGCAGGAACACGCCCGAACCGATGGTATTGCCGACCACCAACGCGACGCACATCCAAAAACCAAGCAGCTGCGGGCGTTTGGGTACCGGCACGTGCGATCTTAAGGGTGGCGGGCGTTGGCAGATCGCATCGCTGCGATCGTAAACGCTTTAACCCCATGAATCAAAGCTCGCAAGATCCTGCGGGGTGGCGATATCATGGAGCGATGAAAAAGACGCATATCAAAACCGATTTGCCGGGACCGAAGGCGCGCGAGTTGCTGGCACGCGATGCGCTGGTGGATTCGCCTTCCTATCCCCGGGATTATCCCTTCGTGATGTCCCACGGCAAGGGCGCGGAAGTGTGGGATGTGGACGGCAATCGCTTTTTGGATTTCGCGGCGGGCATCGCGGTCTGCAGCACCGGCCATAGTCATCCGGCCGTGGTGCAGGCGATCAAGGACGCGGCGGACCGGTTTCTGCACATCTCATCGGACTACTGGCACGAGGGCCAGGTGCGGCTTGCGGAGCGCATGAATGAGCTCTCCCCGATGAAGGTGCCGGTGATGAGTTTCTTTGCTCAGTCGGGAACGGAAAGCGTCGAGGCCGCGCTCAAGCTGGCGCGCTACGTCACGGGCCGCGGCCGCTTCATCGGGTTTCTCGGCGGCTTCCATGGCAGAACCATGGGCTCGCTGGCATTCACTTCGAGCAAGTACACACAGCAGAAGGGATTCTTCCCGACCATGGCGGGCGTCACCCATGTGCCCTATCCGAATGGCTACCGGCCGCTGTTTGCCGGCGCTGATCAGGGTCGGGCGGTGCTGCGCTACATCGAGGACGTCCTGTTCGTCCACAACGTGCCGCCGAGCGAAGTCGCGGCCATTTTGGTCGAGCCGATCCAGGGGGAGGGCGGCTATCTCGTGCCGCCGGACGGGTTCCTGTCCGGATTGCGTGAACTCTGCGATCGGCACGGAATTTTACTGATTTTCGATGAAGTCCAATCCGGCATCGGGCGCACCGGCAAGATGTTCGCCGCGCAGCATTGGGGTGTCGAGCCCGACATCATGACGTTGGCGAAGGGCTTGGGTTCCGGCATGCCCATCGGCATCATGGTCGCAAAGCGCAGCATCATGCAAAAGTGGTCGCGCGGCGCCCACGGCAACACCTTCGGCGGCAATCCGCTGTGTTGTGCGGCGGCGCTCGCCACCCTCGACCTCGTGGAACGCGAGTACTGTGCCAATGCGGGCAAAGTCGGCGACTACTTCATGAAGAAGCTGCAGCGGCTGGCGGGCAAATATCCGGTCGTCGGCGAAGTGCGCGGCAAGGGCTTGATGATCGGCATGGAACTGGTGACCGATCCGGTGAGCAAAACTCCGGCAAAAAAGCTTTGCGATGCCTTGATCACCCGCGCCTTCCACAAGGGGCTCATCCTGTTGTCCTGCGGCCAGAGCACGGTGCGTTTCATGCCGCCGCTCATGATCACCGAGGCGGATGTCGATGAAGCCCTGGAGTTGCTCGAAGCGACGCTCATTGAGGTGCTGGTGAGCGAGCGGCCGCCCGTCAGTCGAGGCGTCGCAGCTGGTTGAGCAGCGCAGCGGTGGAAACCGGCCTGCCCAAGAACTGACGCAGCAGCGTCGCGGTGTCGAATGTTGCGCCATAGCGCAACAGATGCGCTGAGGTCCACGAATACCAGCGCGCGTTGCCGGTATCAAACGGCCCGATCGACTCGCCGATGCGCCGCCGGATGTCCGCGGTCAGCACCGCGCCCAAACCATAATTGATCATGTAGCCCGGCCAGCGCACCAGCTGTACCCGCAGCGCCCACCAGGACAGTTCCGGGTGCGGAACGATGTTGAGATAGCGTGAAGTGATGTCGGTCCAAACGGCGTTGGGATCACTGGACGGGTCCTTGAGCATCGTGAGCTCGAAAAGGCCCCAGGCGACATCCAGCATGACGTTCGAAAAGAGCTCTCGCTGCGATGCCGCCGCGGCGCTGCCGCGGCCCAGGTATTTGCGCTGCCAGGCCGGTTCCAAAGCACTCCACGCGGGCACATCGGCGAATGCCTCGTCAAAGAGGTCATCGCCCAACGAATAAAAGGCCGGGCGCGTGCGCAGCGCCGCGTCGTGCACTGCATGGCCATCTTCGTGGATGAGTTCATTGAGCACGAACAGGCCGCCCTGCTCGTAATTGGCCGAGACTCGCGGGATCGAGGGACGCCAGCGATTGCCGATGCGCCGTCCGATGCGAATGTGATCCGTGTACGCCAACGGGGCCTTGCCCGGCCGAACGTCGAGGTCGTGACGCACGCCGAGGCGCTTAAGATCGGCGCCTAGATCCCGATAGAACTTCTCGCTGATGGGCAGCACGGCAGCGCGCGGGATAGCGGACGCGAGCTCGCGGCTGGCGGATGCCGCGGCGTACCAAGAGTCCCAGGGTTCGAGCGCCGGCCCCTGCAAGTGCGTGCGCCAGGCGCCGAGAATGTCCTTGAGCCAGCGTTCGATCTCGGCCGTCGTCATGCCGAGCGCGGCCGCGGCCGTTTCGATGGGTGAGCCGGTAGCGGGCGACCCGGCCACGCCGCGCATCTCGGCGGTGCTCAAGCCGATCATGCGTCGATACGGACTGTCCGCACCATCGTCTCCGTTGACCGCGCTCCACAGCGGCACGAAGGCAAGAAACAGCTGCTTGCGCCGCTCGCTGCCGTCGATTTCCTGCAGCCGTTGCAGCGCCGTGGTGCGCACCATGGGCTTGCCTTCGAAGGGTATGCGATTGCCGATCTCTTCAAAGCAGGCATATAAAGCGAGTTGCAGCGGCGTCGGGTCGGCGCCGTCCGCCGAGCTCGGCGGGTTGTTGCGGTCGGCGCAGACAGGGCCGGTGCCGGGGCCGCCCTCGGGCGAGTCCAGGGCATTGCTGATGAGTCCCGTACGCATGCTCAAGAGCGCGCGCGCGTCCTCGGCATTGAGCGCCGACGCGTCGATCTCGGCCAGTGCGGACTTAAGTATCGCGGTCAATTTCATCCGGTTTTCTTCCCAGTCCGGCCGATCGCGTCCCGCAACTCGCTTCATCAGCCCGGAATCAATGGTGGACACCGCGGCGGTGGCATCGAGCCAGTCCGCATAGTTCGACTCGGCTGTCGCGAGGCGCGCATCACCCGCGGCTGCCCCCTGCGACAGCGCGAGTGCCGCCGCAAAACCCGCGTAGCAGAACAAGGTGCGAGCCGTGCGCATGCCCGTCAATTCACGTCCGAGAGCCGGCCATACTTCTTCAGTACCGCCCGCAGCTGCTCGTGCGGGAGTCCGATTACGCGATGATCGTCGACGCCGACCATATCGTGCGCCGCTACCATGGCATTGACGACGGCCTCCTCGGTGGCCTCGACGGTCGCGCGGAACACCGGGTCCAGAGAATCGTTCGGCAGCATTTTGAGATCCACCACGTGACCTTCAGCGGCGGCGCCGGGATTGGCGGTGGAAAATGCGACGAAGATGTCGCCGGATTCGTTGCCGGAGATGCTGCCGTTGCGGCCCAGCCCCAAGGTGACGCGCCGCGCCAGTCTCTTCAGCTGATGCGCGAGCAGCGGCGCATCGGTTGCGACGATGACAATGATCGAGCCGTGTTCGGCCAAGTCGGAGGGTATGAAGACATAAGGCTCGGGGGCCGGTATTTCGCGTCCGACGTTGATGCCGGCGATCCTAAGATTGTCGCGGGTGCCGTAATTACATTGCACCAGCACGCCGATGGTATAGCCTCCGTCCTTGTTGTCGAGCCGCCGCGAGGCGGTGCCGATGCCGCCTTTGTAGCCATTGCAAATCATGCCGGTGCCGCCGCCGACGCTGCCTTCTTGCACCGCACCCGCTTGCGCCGTATCGAGGGCATGGAAGACATGCTCGGGCTTGACGTGAAAGCCGTTGACATCGTTCAGCCAGCCATCCCAGGTTTCGGCGACCACCGGCAGCGACCACCAATAGCCGGTGGTATCGGCCGTGCCGTGCGCGACCCGCCACTGGATCGTCGCGTCGCGAACCACGCCCACGCTGTGGGTGTTGGTGATCATCACAGGCCCTTCGAGAAAGCCGGATTCTTCAATCCATGCGGTGCCGGTCATCTCGCCGTTGCCATTTTGCGAGAACCAGGCGGCAAAGACCGGATCCGACAAAGAATCCCGGCCGCGCGGCAGCACGGCGGTGACGCCGGTGCGAATCGGCCCCTGGCCGACTTTGAGCTTGCCTGAACCCGACATGAGCGTGGTATGGCCGACCAGCACTCCGGCGACGTCGGTAATGGCATTGAGCGGCCCGGGTGTGCCGTCAAACGGCACGCCCAAATCCCGGGCGCGCGGCGCCGCTGCGGCCCCTGCAGAGAACAGGCAGGGTGCAACCAACGCGGCGCAGAGCCAGCGGACGGTATGACGCATTCGATTTCCCCCTCGAGGTTCGGCCTGGTGTGCGCGGGCCGATACTGTGCGATCCCGCGGCGTTGCTGCGATGTTAAACTAAGTCAATGTCAAGCAGCCGACTTCAGCTAGCCCGCGTCGCCATCTGCGTACTTTGCGGGGCCGCCGCCGCTTTCGGCGCGCAGGGGACCATGGCGGAGGAAAAGCGCCTCTTCATTTACAATTGGAGCGATTTCATCGGTCCCGACACGATCGCCAAGTTCGAAAAGCAGACGGGGATCAAGGTGACCTACGATATCTATGACGCCGAGGAAACCATGGAGGCTCGGCTCATGGCGGGCAGCTCCGGCTATGACGTGGTCAGCGCCTCGACCGATTTCTTCAGCAGGGAAATCAAGGCGGGCGTGTACGAAGCCTTGGATAAATCGAAGTTGCCGAACTGGAAGAATCTCGACCCGAGAATTCTCGCCATTCAAGCGGCCTATGACCCGAATAACTCGCACGCCGTGCCGTACCTGCATTCCATCAATGGCTTTGCCTATAACGTCGATATGGTCAAGGCGCGCATGCCGAATGCGCCGGTGAACAGCCTCGACATGCTGTTCAAACCGGAAGTCGTGGCGAAATTCGCCGATTGCGGCGTGACGTTTCTGGATTCGGCGGAAGACGTCATTCAGCTGGCATTGACCTACTTAGGCTTGGATCCGAACAGCACCCGGCGCGAGGACTTCAAGGCGGCGGAGGCGATGCTGCTCAAGGTCCGCCCCTACATTCGCTCCTTCGATTCGTCGGAATACATGAACGGACTCGCCAACAAAGAGGTCTGCGTCGCGATGTCCTGGTCGAGCGATTATGCGATGTCGCACGCGCGCGCCAAGGCTGTCGGCGTCAACGTCAATCTCGCCTTCACAGTGCCCAAGGAAGGTGCGAACCAGACCTTCTCGTCGCTGTTGATTCCGGAAGGCGCGCCGCATCCCGACGCGGCCTACCAATTCATCAATTTCATCTTGCGGCCCGACGTCATCGCCGAGATCACCAACGCGATCTATTACGGCAATGACAATATCGCGTCGCGTCCCCTGATCGACCCGCGTATTCTTGCCGATGTGACGCTCTATCCGACTCCCGAGATCGAAGCGCGGCTGTACAAATCGGCCGAGGTGACCGCGGCGACCGAGCGCATTCGCACGCGTACCTGGACGCGGATCAAAACCGCCAAGTAATTGCCTGACATCGAGACCCGCGAGGACCTATGGCCGGCGCAGATAGATCACACGTGAATCGGGTGGTGAGTTTCCAAAGGATGCAAGACGGCACCCGCGAGGATTACGAGCTCTTAGAGCGCCACGAGCGCGACTACGTTCAAGAACTTCCGGAGCGGATTTTCGCCGCTCTCGGGATGCTGAAAGATTCCCTGGGCGGATATGCGCTCAGCCGGTTTGATCATTCCCTGCAGTGCGCGACCCGAGCCCTCAAGGACGGGGCGGATGATGAGCTGGTGGTGGCGGCGCTGATTCACGATGTCGGCGATGAGCTGGCTCCGTACAATCACGCGGAAGTCGCCGCGGGCATCTTGAGGCCCTATGTGCGCCCCGAGGTAACCTGGATCGTCGAGCAGCACGGTCTTTTTCAGAGCTACTACTTCGCGCATCACTTGGGCGGCAACCGCAACGGGCGCGATAAATTCCGCGATCACCGCTGGTACCAGGCCTGCCGCGATTTCTGCGCCAACTGGGATCAATGCTCCTTCGATCCGCACTACGCGTCGGAACCGCTGGCCACGTTTGAGCCCTTGGTGCGCCGGATATTTTCGCGTCCGGCTCATGATCCTCGCTACGTGGGCGAACCTTAAGCTCCCCGCGCGGAGCCGTGCTCGCGCGGCAATCCCTTCAGCGCTCAGCCATCTGCGCGTCGAGCAGGCGCTGGCGTTCGCTGCGGCGCATCAGGTGTCCGGCGACGAGTACGCAGATCCCGACCAGGCAAATGATCAAGCTCGCGAGGGCGTTCACGTCCGGGCTCACGCCGAGCTTGACCTTGGAAAATATCACCATCGGCAGCGTGCTCGCGCCGGGACCGGAAACGAAGCTCGAGATCACGAGATCATCGAGCGAGAGCGTGAAGCTCAAGAGCCAGCTTGAGGCGAGGGCCGGGGCGATGATGGGCAGGGTGGTATCCATGAACGCCCGCACGGGACCCGACCCCAAATCCATGGCCGCCTCCTCCAGGGAGCGATCTGCCGATTGCAGGCGGGACTGAACGGTGATGGTGACATAGGCCGTGCAGAAGGCGATATGCGCGATGACGATGGTGGTGAAGCCGCGATGCGGCCAGGACAGCAAATGCAGCATGGAGATGAACAGCAACAACTGCGTGATGCCGGTGATGATCTCAGGCATCACCAAGGGCGCGTTCACCATCCCGGTGAGCAGCAGCCTGCCGCGGAACATCTTGAAGCGTACCAGGGAAACGGCGGCCAGCGTGCCTAAGATCACTGCGCCCGTCGAGACCACGACGCCGATCTCGAGCGACAGCCACGCGGCGTCGAGAATCTGGTCGTTGTGCATCAGTTGCGTGTACCAGGTGGTCGAGAAGCCTCCCCACACGCTCACCAGGGCCGAGGCGTTGAAAGAGTAGCCGATCAGCACCAGAATCGGGATGTAGAGGATGGCGATGCCGATCGACAGGATGGTGATCAGGAAGGGCGAGACGCGATCTTGCATCGATCCTAAGCCTCGAGCTGCTTCGTGCTGTAATGCTGGTAGAGCGCAATGGGCCCGACCAACAGCACCAGAAATGCGATGGCCACCGCGGACGCCACGGGCCAGTCGCGGTTGCCGAAGAACTCGTCCCACAGCACGCGTCCGATCATGAGATTGTCCGGTCCGCCCAATAACGTCGGGATGACGAATTCACCGATGGCGGGAATGAACACCAGCATCGAGCCGGCGATGATTCCCGGCATCGACAGCGGCAGCGTGACGTCGATGAAGGCGCGCCAAGGCGGGCTGCCCAAGTCCGCGGCGGCCTCGAGCAGCGAATGGTCGAGTTTTTCGAGGGTGGCGAACAGCGGCAGCACCATGAACGGCAGATACGAATAGATGATGCCGAGGTACACCGCCAAGGTGGTGCGCATGATCTGCAGCGGTTGATGAATGATCCCGAGCCAGAGCAGTGTCGAATTGAGCAACCCCGTTTCGCGGATGATCCCTTCGAGCGCATAGACTCGCAGCAGAAAGGAGGTCCAGAACGGTAAGATGATGATCAGCAGCAGCACGCTCTGAGTGCTCTTCGAGGTGCGCGCGATGGCATACGCCATGGGGTAGCCGATCAGGAGACAGATGACGGTCGAGAAAAAAGCGGTTTTCAGCGAGTAAACATAGGAAAGCCCATACACTTCATCGTTGAACAAATATTGGAAATTGCCGAGATTCAGCGTCAGGTGGATGTGCCAATCGGGGCTGATCGATACAATATCGGTAAAGGGTGGAACGCGCACCGCCGTGTCCGCGAAACTGATCACCAATGCAAATGCGAAAGGAATGAGAAAAAAAGCCAGAAGGTACAGCATCGGCGGGAGGATGATGAGCCACTTGCCATGGCGTTTCAGCCATTCGCCTCGCGGTTTGGCGCCGAGTTCGCGGCCTGGGGTCATTTCCCGCCCTGGCGCTTCGCTCATGCCGGGTCGCCGCTGACGTGAACCCGCGCAAACGAAAGTCCGAGGCGCCCGCGAAGGCGCCGCGCGCGCGCAACGCCCACAGCCGTCAGCGCCAGCGCTTGATCGATGCCTGCATCTCGGCGTTGCATATCTATGGTCCGTCGCGCACCACGGTGGAAAAAGTCGTGGCGATCGCGAAAATGTCCCCTGGCATTGTCAGATTCTACTTCGACTCCAAAGCCGCGATGCTGGTCGCCTCATTGCAGTTCCTGGCCGCCGAATTCGAAGAGCAGGTGATGGTGCCCGTCTCCAAGCTCAAGCAGAGGCCGGTCGCCGCGCTCGAATTGCTGGTCGACCTGTACCTTGACCCCGAAATCGCCAGTCCCCGCAAAGTTTCCGTGTGGTATGCGTTTTGGGGCGAGGCCAGTTCGCGCCAGGAATACTACGACATTTGCGGACAGAAGGACGAGAGCTTTGCGGCCTTGGTGCGCGATCTGATCGGGCGGCTGATCGAAGAGACCTCCCAGCCGCAACTGGACACGGGCGGAATCGCTCTCGGGCTCATTGGGGTGCTGGAAATTCTGTGGCAGGATTTCGCCTTCCAGACCGAAGGCAACATCGATCGTCAGGCCGCCAAGCGCCGCTGCATGGCGTACCTGCGCTCGATTTTCCCGGGCCAATTTTCACCCCTGCCGCTGCGGCATGGCGAGGACGCCCCGGCGGCAGCCGCTTTGAAGCGGTTCGCGGGCTGGGTTTATGGCAGCGCGCGCGCCCTCTCGCTGGAGCGCGACAACTTGTTTCAAAGCGCCTGGCAGGTGGCGGGACATGAATCACAGCTGCGGCGGGCCGGAGATTTCTTGACGGTGGACACGGGCGCGGAGCGCGCGTTGCTGGTGCGCGATTCCTTCGGCAAGCTGCACGCGCTGCGCAATAGCTGTCCGGAATTGCCGCATGCGCTGCTGCACGACTCGAGCGGCCGCATCGAGGGGACCATCGACTGCAAGATCCATGGGCTCAAATTCGGCTTGGACGGCGGCCGCGCCGACCCGGCGACCCGGGCCGATTTGAGTGTTCTCGATCTGCAAGTCAGCGGCGGATGGCTGATCGTCAGGCCGGCAAAATCCGCGGGCGCGGCAACGCTGAATCCGGCCGACTGGCCGCTGGGCAAATCCTTGCACGGCTTGACGCCGCTGCGCTCCCAAGTGCAAACCGCCGTGGCGGCGGACTGGAAAATACTGGTCGAACAATGGCTCGCAGCGGCGCCCGCCGACGCGCTGCCGGGCGCCGCAGCGGACTCGGTGGGCTGGACGGTCCGGCCGGCGGAGGGCGCGTCCCACTGGAGTTCACAGCGGTATCTTAAGCTCGCGGGCGCCGCTGCAAGCGATGCCTGGGCTGAGCAATTCATCGCGCCGAATCAATTGCTGCAATCGCGTCCCGACGGCGTGTCGGTGTTGCTGGTCGTCCCGACCGCGCCGGGGCGTTGCCTGGTACGGCGGCTCGACTTCAGCCGGCGCGCGGCGGATCGCGGTGCACGCGCGCTGCAGTTTTTGGCCGCACGGCTGCGTCCACTGACGCGCCGCGCAGCGCTCGATGTCGCCGCATCCGTGCAGCAGGGGATGATTGATTTTGGCTACCAGGCCGCGGCGGAGGGCCCCATCCCGCACGTCATCGCCTGGTTTCGCCGCCAACTCGTCGCGCGCATTCCGGCGCTGGCGCTTGGCCGGCCGCCGCCCGATGCGTAGCAGAATTTACTATACTGCGCTCCCGCGGCGGCGGTAATGACCTGCCGCGGAACACCGAAGGGGAGAGAAAGGTATGAGTTTGGCTGCATTGATCACCAGCGACTGGCAGAAACGCGCCGCCAGCGTGCGCTACGAAACACGGCATTTCATCGATGGAAAATTCGTCGATTCGGTGGCGAAGGGCCGCTTCACGGTCGTCAATCCCGCGACCGGATCGCCCCTGTGCGAGGTCAGTGCCGGCACGGCAGAGGACATCGATCTCGCGGTGGCGGCCGCGAAGCGCACGTTTGCCTCGCGGATATGGAGCCGTAAGGCGCCCCGCGACCGGATGGCGGTGTTGGCGGCCTTCAGCCGGCTCATTGAGGAGAATGCGGAGCGTTTCGGGTTGCTCGATACCTTGTGCATGGGCAAGCCGATCACCGACATGGTGACCATCGATGTGCCCGCGGCGGCGAAGAATTTCGCTTACTTCGGCGAACTCATCGACAAGATCGACGGCATGGTGACCGCGACCGCGGCGGACGCATTTCACTACATCCTGCGCGAGCCGCTCGGCGTGGTGGGTTGCATCGTCCCGTGGAATTACCCCTTGTTGATGGCCGCCTGGAAAGTCGCTCCGGCATTGGCGGCGGGCAACTCGGTGGTGTTGAAGCCGGCCGAACAGTCACCCTTGTCGGGCCTTTTGATGGCGCAATTATTCATCGAGGCGGGCGGGCCGCCCGGCGTGTTCAACGTGGTGAACGGCTTGGGTGAAACCGCGGGCGCGGCGCTCGCGCTGCACATGGATGTGGCCAAGATCGCATTCACGGGCTCGACCGAAATCGGCAAGCAAATGCTCATTTATGCCGGCCAATCCAACATGAAGCGGGTGAGCCTGGAATGCGGCGGCAAAACGCCGCAGATCTTTCTTGCCGACTTGCCCGATCTCGATACCGCCGTGACCTACGCCATCAACGGCATCTTCGGCAACATGGGTGAGGTCTGCAACGCAGGCTCGCGATTGTTGCTCGACCGCCCGATCGCGAAGGAATTCCTCGCCCGATTCATCGAAAAGGGCAAGTCCGCCTACCGCCCCGGCGACCCGCTGGACCCGTCCACGAACTTGGGTCCCTTGGTGACGGCATCGCACCGCTCACGCGTGATGAACTACATCACGCGCGGCAAGACCGAAGGCGCGCGGCTGGAATTCGGCGGGAATACACCGGACCTGCCGGGTTCGTACGTCAATCCCACGCTGTTTTCGGGCGTGAACAACCGCATGACCATCGCTCAGGAAGAGATTTTCGGGCCGGTGGCGGCGGCGATCGAGATCAACGGCATCGCCGAGGCGCTGTCCGTGGCGAACGACTCGATCTACGGGCTCGCCGCCTCCGTCTGGACGCGTGATTTGACCGTGGCTCACAAGACGGTCCGCGATTTGGAGGCCGGCGTCATTTGGGTGAACTGCTTCGATCACGGCGACATGACGCAGCCGTTCGGCGGCTACAAACAATCCGGCCAAGGCCGGGACAAATGCGTCGAAAGCCTGATCTCCTACACCCAGACCAAGTCCGCCTGGATCAATCTCGGGTAGCCTAAGCGGCCGCTCGCCTAGGCGAATTGCTTCGGCGCGCTCGCCAGTCGAAACTCGGGGATCCGTTCGCGCAGCAGCGTGTGAAATTCGTGCATGTAGCATTCGAGTCTCGATAGGGGACCGGGCTTGTAGCTGCTGGAGGCGAGCCCGCGCTGCACCCGCTGGCACAGCCACTTGTCCTCGTTGTTGACCTGGGTGTTGATGCGATTGCTCAAGAAGCGCACCGCGCGCAGTTCCGCGCTGTCGCCGGGCAGGCCAAAGGTCGTGCCCCGCACCATGCATTTGCCGGGACCGAGCGGCAGCACCTGGAAAAAATCCATCTGATCCGGGAATACATCGATCCCTAGGTTCGGCAGCGCGCTGTAGAAGCGCCAGCAGCGGCGCTCCGCTTCGGGCAGGTGCGGCGTGGCGCGGCCGACCAGCTTTTGATACAGCCCCTCGGACCATCGTGGCGAGGGCGTTTCGCGCATCCAACTCAATCCGCGCGCGACGCCCGGCACCGAGGCCTGGTCGTCATAGTCCGGCGTGAACATACGATACAGGCCGGGATGGCCGATGGGCACGTGATAGGACTCGAGGTAATTGTCCATCGCGATTTTCCAGTCGACGTTCCAGACTTCCGCTGAGATGGGTTCGAGCGGGACCATTTCCTCGCAACGGTAGCTGGCCAATTCCTCGCCGAGCTTGCCCCAGAGCTTCGCCACCGGCGGCGGATCGCCCGCCAGGCACACGAACACGAATCCGAAAGCGATGTCGACGCGCACCGCGCGCAAGCCATGTTGGGCGCGATCGAGACCGGGAAAACTCTCGCGCACCGGGACGCCGATCAGGCTGCCATCATGGCGGTAGCTCCAGCCGTGGTAGGGGCAGGTGATGGTCGCGGGGCAGGTGCCCGACTCATCCAGCAGCCGCGCGCCGCGGTGGCGGCAGACATTATGAAAAGCCTTGATCGTGCCGTCGCGATCGCGCAGCACGAAAACGCTCTCGGGACCCAAGTCGAAGGTCTCGTAGTCGCCGCTGCGCGGGATCGAATTGACGTGACAGACGATCTGCCAGCTCGGCATGAGCACGCGCTCGATCTCGAGCCGCGTCAAATCCGGATGGTTGTAGACCCAGGCGGGCAAGGCGTGGTGCTGTGTGCCGGAGGTGTCGCTGCGGCTGTCGAGCGCTTCTGCGGGCAGGCTGTTCATGGGCGTTTTCTCCGACCCGATTATATGGTTATTTAATTTACGCTGAAGTGCCGAGCCTTGGCAAGTGGGCGCTGCAACAAGCTGATTTTAGGCTTCTGGCGCAGGTTTTCGCCGCGCGGACAGCGCTCTGAATGACCCCTGACGGCAATTGTTATATACTCATATAAAATCTGTGGACTAAGCCTCCTGAAGGGTGGTACGGTCACATCCGAAACGAGAAACTACCAGGGGACGCCATGGCCAGAAAACTGACCCGGAGCAACGCGCATTTTAAAAAAGCCGTCAAGCGGCTGCCACTCGGGGTGGCTTCCAACTTCCGCTACTGGGGCGAGGATCGAACCATCTATGTGAAGCATGGCAAGGGCGCGCGCATCACGGATCTCGATGACAACGTGTATGTCGACTATCGCATGGGCTATGGACCCGCGATTTTGGGGTATGCGGATGAACGGGTCGATGCGGCGGCGCGCGAGGGCATGAGCGTGGGCGGCGTGTTCGCCTTGTCGACCGAACGCGAACTCAAAGTGGCGGAGCGGATCTCCAAGATGGTGCCGGCTGCGGAGCTGGTGCGCTTTTCAAATTCGGGAACCGAAGCGGTCATGGCGGGCTTGCGTCTGGCGCGCGCGCACACCGGCAAGGACGATTACGTGATTCTCGAAGGCAGCTACCACGGCCTGTTCGATGCGGCCATGTGGTTCACGCCCATGGATAAATGGTCCCAGGTCGGCGACCCGGAGGTCAGGCCCTATAGCGAAGGCGTGCCGCTCAGCACCCGGAGTTTCGCGCATTTCGTGCAGGCCAACGACGCCAATCAATTGCAGGATGTCTTCAAGCGGCATGCGTCGCGGATCGCGTGCCTGCTGATCGAGCCCATCATGGGCAATTGTCTCGGCATTGCCGCCGAGCCTGAGTATCTGCGCGCCGCGCGCGAACTGTGCGACAAGTACGGCGTGGTCCTGCTCATCGACGAAGTGAAGACCGGGTTTCGCGTCGCCCGCGGCGGCGTGCAGGAGTTGTACGGCGTCAAGGCCGATCTTTGCACCTTCGCCAAGGCGCTCGGCAACGGCTATCCCATCTCGGTGCTCGCCGGGCGCGAGCAGATCATGCGCAAGATCGGGCGCGGCGTCGCCCATGGCGGAACTTACACGGCGCACTCGGTCTCGCTCGCCGCGGCGGAAAAGACCCTGGAGATTCTCGACGAGACCGACGCTCTGGAGCGGCTCGCCGATTACGGCACGCGCTTGCGCAACGGCATGCGCGCCATCTTGGGGGCGCGCGGCATCGCTCACAGCTTCGTCGGTCATCCCTCCATGAGCGGGTTGTATTTCGCGCATGAACCGCCGCGCAACTATCGCGCCTGGAAGAGCAGCGACTACTCGTTCTACGACGCCATGGCGCAAGTGCTGCACGATAACGGAGTGCTGTGCGAGCCGGACTCCCGCGAGCCCTGGTTCGTGTCGGCGGCGCATGATGCGTCCTGTTTGAGCGATACCCTGGCGGCGTTCGAGATCGCCGTGGACGCCACCTTGAATACGAGCGGCGCCACGCACAAAGTGCCGGCTTGAACGCGGTCGCGGCGCCAAGGCGGCCCGAGCGCCTGGACGCCATCATCGTCGGCGCGGGGCACAATGGCCTGGTCGCGGCGTGCTATCTGGCGCGCGCCGGCCTAAAGGTACTGGTAGTCGAGCGCCAGCCGTTCATCGGCGGCGCGGCGGTGAGCCGGCGCCTGTACAAGGACTTCACCTACTCGAACTGCTCCTATGTGTGCAGCCTGCTGCGGCCGGAGATCATGCGCACGCTCGAGCTGCCCAAGTATGGCCTGCAAGTCATTCCCTACGAGGGCGGCTGCACCATGATGCGCGGCGGCGGGCACCTGGCGCTGTACGATAACCACGACGCCTTGCGCCGCGAGATCTCGCGGCATTCCAAGCGCGATGCGGAAGCCTACGACCGCTATGCGCGCGACGTGATGCGCCAGTGCAAGTTCATCAAGCCGCTCCTGATGCGCGAGCCGCCGGATCCGACTTCCTTCAAGCCGCGCGATATCAAGGAGCTTTTGTACTTAGGCCAGCGATTTCATCGCCTGGGCGAAGAGCGGATGTACGACACGCTGCGCTTCTGGACCATGAGCGCGGCGGACTTTCTCGATGAATACTTCGAGAGCGATATCGTCAAAGCGCATTTCGCCGGCAGCTCGATCATCGGCACGGCGTTGGGGCCGCGCTCGCCGGGCACCGCTTACGTGCTGCTGCACCACTACATGGGCGACATCGACGATACCGTCGGCGCCTGGGGATTTGCGCGCGGCGGGATGGGCGCCATCAGCAATGCGCTCGGAAAATCCTTTGAGGCGAGCGGCGGGACCATCCGCAGCGCGGCGCCGGTGGCGCGGATCCTGGTGAAGAACGGCCGCGCCGCGGGCGTCGTGCTCGATGACGGCGAGGAGATTCAGGCGCCGCTGGTCATCTCCAATCTGGACGTCCGGCGCACCTTCTTGAAGACCATGGATGCGAAGGATCTGCCCGCGGAGTTCCTGCACCGGGTGAGGAACTTCAAGATTCGCGGTTCGTCGGGCAAACTCAATATCGCGCTTGACGGTCTGCCGCGGTTCCCGGCCATCCCGCAGGGCTCGCCCTCTACGCGCGGCGACATGCATGTCACCGACACTCTGGAGATGATGGAGCGCGCCTATGACGATTGGAAGGAGGGGCGCTGGTCGCGCGCGCCTTACATCGACATGCTGATTCCGTCGCAGATCGACCCGACCATGGTTCCGGACGGCAAGCATTACATGTCGGTATTCGTCCAGTACTGTCCTTATGAACTGGCCGAGGGCGAATGGAATGCCGCCAGGCGCCAGGGTTTCGGCAACACCGTCATCGACACCATCGCGGCGCACAGTCCGAACTTCAAAGAATTGATATTGCATGCCGAGATTCGCACGCCCTGGGATATCGAAAACGAAGTCGGCTTGACCGAAGGCAATATCTTTCAGGGGGAACTGACCATGGACCAGCTGCTGTTCAACCGGCCGGTGCCAGGCTACGCGCAATATCGTTCGCCCGTGCGCGGCGTGTATATGTGCGGCTCCAGCACCCATCCGGGCGGCGGCGTCATGGGCGCCCCCGGCGCCAACGCCGCACGCGCGGTACTCAAGGATTTAGGCAGGGCGCACTGACATGGCAGAGCACACCGCGCCGGGCCGCTACGACTGCATCGTCATCGGTGCGGGCCACAATGGATTGGTATGCGCCGCGACCTTGGCGCGCGGCGGTCGTTCCGTGCTGGTTCTGGAGGCGCAGCCGCAGGTCGGCGGCGCGGCGCTCACGCGCGAGTTCGCGCCGGGTTTCCAGGTGTCGGCTTGCGCGCACCTGGTGCATCTCATGCCCGCGGCGCTGGTGAGCGAACTTGATTTGACCTCGCACGGTCTTGCGTGGGCCGCGCAATCCATGGGGACCACGGCATTGGCGGCGGAAAGCCCGCCGCTCATCGTGGGTCCGGGGTTACCGGAGCCGGACGCCGCTGCGTACGCGCGCTACTCGGCGCAAATGCACCGCTTTGCGCAGGCGCTGGTGCCGCTGCTCTCCAAGGTGCCCCCGCGCTTAGGAACGGCTGATTGGAGCGATCGTGCCGCGCTTCTTAGGCTGGGATTGAAGATACGCATGCTGGGCAGGCGCGACATGCGCGAGCTCTTGCGGATCGGCGGCATGAATGTCTACGACCTGCTCGAGGAACATTTCGAGTCCGCGGCGCTCAAGGGCGCCTTGGGATTCGACGCCGTGCTCGGAACGAATTTCGGCCCGCGATCGCCGGGCACGGTGCTGACGCTGCTGTACCGCATGGCGGCGGAGGCGGCGGGCGGAGCCGCCGCATTGTCGCAGCCGGTGGGCGGCGTCGGCGCGCTGTGCGATGCCTTGTCCAAGGCGGCGGTGGCGGCAGGGGCGGTGATCCGCCTGTCCGCGCCGGTGAGGCGAATTGTCGTCGACGCGGATCACGCGGCAGGGGTCGAGCTCGAGTCGGGCGAGCGCATCGCGGCGCGGATCGTGGTGTCGAGCGCCGATCCTAAGACCACCTTCCTGCAGCTGCTCGGCACGCGTCACTTGGACACCGGCTTCGTGCGCCGCGTGAACCATCTGCGCGCGCGGGGCTTGGCGGCCAAGCTGCATCTCGCGCTCGACCGCGCACCGGAGTTCAGCGGCGTGGGGAGCGCGGAGCTCGGCGGCCGGCTCTTGATCGCACCCTCGCTCGACTACCTCGAGCGCGCCTACAACCATGCGAAGTATGGGGAATATTCTTCCGCGCCGGCGATGGAAATCACCGTGCCCACCGCCAATGATGCCGGCCTTGCGCCGCCGGGCAAGCACGTGCTGTCGGCCATCGTGCAATACGCGCCTTATGACCTCAAGGACGGCTGGCTGAAGGAGCGCCAGCGCTTCACGGATCTATGCATCGGCACCTTGGAGCGGTATGCGCCGGGACTGGGCAGCAGCATCTTGAGCGCAGAATTGCTCACGCCGCTCGATATCGAACATGAATTCCGCATCAGCGGCGGCCACTGGCATCATGGGGAACTCGCCTTCGACCAATTCTTCTTTGTCCGGCCGGTGCCGGGCGCCGCGCAACACCGGACGCCGCTGGCGGGTCTATTCCTGGGCGGCGCCGGCTGTCATCCCGGCGGAGGGGTCATGGGTATTCCGGGCCGCAATGCCGCGCGGCAAATTCTCAAAGAGGCGGCCTAATGAGCGCGCGCGAACCATTGGTACCGCACTTCCAGCAGCCGCTGCTAAAAACGCCGTTCCACGATCGAGCACGTGAGCTCTCCCAGGTCGAGAGCTTCGTCGCCTGGGCCGGATACACCACCGTCGATGTGTTCACCACCGTCGAGCAGGAGTATTTTGCGATCCGCAACGCGGCGACGCTTTATGATTTGACGCCGATGGTGAAATACCGCATTGCCGGCGCCGATGCCGTGCCGTACTTGAACCGGCTGGTCACCCGCGACATCGCCAAGCTCAAACCCAACCGCGTCGCGTACTCTGTGTGGTGCAACGATGCCGGGCACTTGCTCGACGACGGCACTGTGTTTCGGCTGGGCGAGACCGAGTACCGGCTGTGCACGGCCGAAAGGCAAATCGACTGGCTCAAGGATTCGGCGGTGGGTTTCGAGGTCGAGGTCAGCGAGGTCACCGAACAAATCGCCGCACTGTCCCTGCAGGGCCCGACGTCCTGCGCCGTGCTGAAGGCGGCCGGCCTGGCCGAAGCCCCGCGCTTGAAGCCCTTCGAGATCGGCCAATTCTCACTCGGCGGGCGGCAGATCACGGTGTCGCGCACCGGGTTTACCGGCGACTTGGGCTATGAGCTCTGGATGGCGCCCGACGAAGCCCTCGAGATCTGGGACGCGTTGATGGCGGCGGGACGCTCGCGCGGCATTCGCGCCATCGGCTCGCAGGCGCTCAACATGGCGCGCATCGAAGCCGGATTCTTACTTCCGCACGTCGATTTCGTTTCCGCCGAGCAGACCATCCGCACCGGCCGGGACCGCTCGCCCCTGGAATTGGGGCTTGCATGGCTGGTCGATTTCGACAAGGGTCACTTCACGGGCCGGCGGGCGCTGCTCGCCGAACGCGACCGGGGCCCGCGCCGGCAATTGGTCGGATTGGACATCGCGGGCAATAAACCGGCCCATAATGCGCTGCTATACGACACGGCGAGCGGCAAGCGCGAAATCGGCAGCGTGAGTTCGGCAACCTGGTCGCCGACTTGCAAGCGCAACATTGCGCTTGCTATGGTCGATGCACCGCATTTTAAGCTGGGCTCGATCGTCTGGGCGGATATCTATTTGAACCGGGAACTCGTGTGGGAGCGTCGAATGTCGCGAGCGCAGGTGGTGGAGCGTCCGTTTTTCGCCCCTGAGCGCCGCCGCGCGACGCCGCCGGCGGAGTTCTAGCTCTCGTGCAGTCGTCGCAGCAAAAATCGATCGCTGACCGGCCCTGGCTAGACCCCGACGCCAAACCGCAAATCGTCATCGAAGGCATCAACAAGTCCTTCGGCGCCTTTACCGCCGTCGACACCGTCAATCTGCGAATTTTCAAGGGAGAGATGTTCGCCCTGGTGGGCGCCTCGGGGTGCGGCAAGACGACGCTGTTGCGCATGCTCGCGGGCTTCACCAGCCCGAGCGCCGGGCGGATTCTGATCGAGGATCAAGACATGACCGACGTGCCGCCGCACGAGCGGCCCGTCAACATGATGTTCCAGTCATACGCGCTGTTTCCGCACATGACCGTGGAGCAAAACGTCGGCTACGGCTTGCGCCGCATGGCGCTCGACGGAAGCGTGCGGACCAAGCGCATTCAAGAGGCGCTCGAGATGGTGCAGCTCGGAGCGCACGCGAAGCGCAAGCCGCACCAGCTCTCCGGCGGCCAGCGCCAGCGGGTGGCGCTGGCGCGCGCGCTCATCCGGCGGCCGAAGGTGCTGCTGCTCGATGAGCCGCTGAGCGCGCTCGACAAGAAATTGCGCGAACAGACGCAGTTCGAACTCATGAATATTCAGAATCAGGTCGGCATCACCTTCGTGTTCGTCACGCATGATCAGGACGAGGCGATGGCGCTATCGACGCGCATTGCGGTGATGAATCGCGGCCAGGTGGTGCAGGTGGGCACGCCCTCGGAAATCTACGAGTTTCCGCAGAATCGCTTCGTGGCGGATTTCATCGGCACCACGAACCTGTTCGAGGGTACCGTCAACGGCAGCGAACCGGGACACATCATCGTGCGCAGCGCCGAGGCCGGCTGCGACTTGATCGTCGATGAGCTCGGCCGCTTCGGCAGCGGGCAGCGCGTTTGGGTGGCGCTGCGCCCCGAGAAGATTCGTCTGAGCAAAGAGCCGATCGCCGGCGGCGGCGTCAACCAGATCAAGGGAATGGTCTGGGAGCTCGGCTATCTCGGCAACCGCTCCACGTATCGCATCAGAACCGAAACCGGCAAGATCGTGACGGTCTTCGCTCAGAATGACCGCCGCACCTCGGAGTGGTCGATCGATTGGAGCGATGAGGTGTACTTGAGTTGGACCGCCAATTGCGCGGTGCTGCTGCATCAGTGATGCGGCGATCGAACCAGCGGAAATCCCTATGAACTTCAGGACCCTCTTGACTCCCGTGCGGTGTAACAGCGCTGCAACAATTCGCGGGTTGGCCGCGGCCGCTCTCGCGCTGCTGTTCTCGGCCACGGCATTCGCCGCCAAGACGCAAAACGTGGTGCTGATCGTGAGCGATGGACTGCGCTGGCAGGAAATCTTTACGGGCGCGGAAGCGGATTTACTCAACGACAAGGAAGGCGGCAGCTGGCTGTCCGAACAGGAGTTGCGCAAGCGCTATTGGCGCCCGGACGCCGCAGCGCGGCGCGCGGCCCTGTTCCCCTTCCTGTGGGGAACGGTCGCGAAACAAGGCCAGATTTTCGGCAACCAGACCGTCGGCAGTGTGGCGCACGTGACCAACGGCAAGGCGTTTTCCTATCCGGGCTACAACGAGATGAGCACCGGGTTCCCCAATGATGCCATCGACAGCAATGAGTTCGGCCCCAATCCGATGCCGAGCGTGTTCGAGTGGCTGAACAAATTCGATGAATTTCGCGGCCGGGTGGCGATCTACGGCACCTGGAACGTGTACGACAACATCTTCAACAAGAAGCGCAGCGGCCTCGTCATGCAGACCGGATGGACGCCGCCGACAGTAGAGCACGAGACGCCGCGCGATGCGCTGCTCAAGCAGCTGTTCGAAACCGACACCGAGTTCGACGAGGAAGACACGTCGAACTCCCTGCTGCAGATCACGCTGCTCGACTACGTCAAGTCGGCGAAGCCGCGGGTGCTGTTCGTGGGCTACGGAGAGACCGACAACTGGGCGCACCAGGGGCGATATGATCTCGTTCTCGATAGCGCTCACCGCTTCGATTTCTTCGTCAAGCAGCTCTGGGATACCATGCAAGCGATTCCCGAGTACCGCGGCACCACGACCTTCATCATTACGACCGATCACGGGCGCGGCAGCGGCCTGACCGAGTGGAAGGAACACGGCGTCGAGGAGAAGGGTTCGGAGAATATTTGGATCGCCGTGATGGGACCCGATACGGCGCCGCTGGGCGAGCGCAACCATGTTCCGCCCGTGACCCAGGCGCAGATTGCCGCGACCGTGGCGGCCTTTGTCGGCAAGGATTATCATGCGGCGGTGCCGCGGGCCGCAGAGCCAATAGCGGCGGTGCTGCACTGATCCTGAAGGTCCCCATGAAGCAATTCGCGCGAATCCTCATCGTTTTGGCGGTTCTGCCTGCCGCGATTCAAGCGCGGACCCCGGCACAGCCGACAGTCGCCGAACAGCTCGGCAAGGTGTCCTTCCCGGTGTCTTGCAGAGCGTCGGTACGGGCGCCTTTCAACCGCGGCGTCGCGCTCTTGCATGATTTTTGGTACGACGAGGCGCAGCGGCAATTCGCGCGCATCGCAACGCTCGATCCGCGCTGCGCGATGGCCCACTGGGGCAGCGCGCTCGCCATCTACCACCAGATCTGGAATCGGCCCAGTGAGACTGAGATGGCAACGGGCTGGGCCGAGATGCAACAGGCCGCGGCCCCGCCCGCCAGGAGCGCCCGCGAGCGTGCTTACGTCGCCGCGCTCAGCCGTTTCTATGCGCCCGGCGCGCAAGACTACCAAGCCCGCGTGGAGGCTTATTCGACCGCGATGGGCGATGTCTACCGGCGCTATCCGCAAGACGCCGATGCAGGCGCTTTTTACGCGCTGTCGCTGCTCGCCGCGGCGGCCCCGAACGACACCAGCCTGACCCAGGAGCACAAGGCGCTTGCCGTGCTGCAGCCGTTATTCGTCAAATACCCGGATCATCCAGGAGTGGTGCACTACATCATCCACGCCTGCGATACGCCGTCGCTGGCTGCGGAAGGGCTGGCCGCAGCGGAGCATTACGGCGACATCGCCTCCTCCGGCGCGCATGCGGTGCACATGCCGGGACACATCTTTGCCCGGTTGGGGATGTGGCAGGAGGATATTCACGTCAACTTGGGCTCGGTGGCCGCCGCGCAGACTGCGCTGGCGCGCCATCAGAGCGACGGAATGGACCAGCTCCATTCGAACGATTTTTTGATGTACGCCTATCTGCAAAGCGGCCAGGAGGCCCGCGCCAAGAGCGTGATCGAGGAAAACTCGATGCTGCTCGATCATTTCGAGGCCATGCCGGAAATGACGAGTTCGTACATGCATGATGTATTTCCCTACTATCGCAGCAAGATGCCGGCCTTCTATGCCTTGGAGACGCGCGATTGGGCCGCCGCGGCCGCCCTGCAACCCGTCGCCGGCGCGCCTCCGGAAACGCAGTCGCTGACGTATTGGGCCCGCATCGTGGCGGAGGGACACCTGCACCAGCACGAGGCCGCGCGTGCCGATCTCGCGGCCTACGAAGCGCTGCTGGCGCAGGTTCGCGCGGGAAAACATGCGTACTTCGCGGACTCGACCGGAGCGCGGATCGAGCGCGGCGAGATTCTCGCCTGGGTGGCCTTTGCCGGGGACGAGCCGTTGGGGGCGCTGAAGCAGATGCGCGACAGCGCCGACCTGCAGGACAAAGTGGGGCAGGGCGAAGTCGACATCCCGGCTCGCGAAATGCTCGCCGACATGCTGCTGGAACTGCACCAGCCGCAGCAAGCGCTGATCGAATACGATCGCGCGCTCAAGCTGAGTCCGAACCGGTTCAACGGCTTGTTCAATGCGGGGATGGCCGCGGAAGCGGCAGGCGACCGCGCCAGGGCGCGAAGCTACTACGCGGCGCTGCTCAAGTCGACCGATGATGGCTCCCAATCCGGGCGCCATGAGTTCGATCACGTGAAGAGCTTCGTTCTCACCGCCAAGGTTGCAGCGCAATAGCCTGTAAAGATCCAGCCTTCGCGGGCTTGGCGCGCGCGCCGGTTTTTATATTATACTCACTATAATAAAGATCACGCGAGGCGGAATCATGCGGCAGGTAAAGACTTTCGGGCTTTTGGGAACCGGCGTCATCGGCGGCGGATGGGCTGCGCGGGCGCTGCATTTCGGCATCGATGTCATCGCGGCCGACGTCAAGCCCGAGATGGAGGAGTGGATCCGCGGGGCGGTGGCCAATGCCGAACCGGCGCTGGCGCGGCTCACCTTTGCGCCGCTGCCGCCCAAGGGCAAGCTGTCCTTCACCACGGATTTGCGCGTGATGGCCGAGAGCGCGGACTTCATCCAGGAAAACATTCCCGAACAATTGCCGCTGAAGCAGCGCATGTTGGCGCAAGTGAGTCAGCACGCCGCTCACGACGTGATCATCGCTTCGAGCACCTCGGGATTGACGCCGACGGATCTGCAGCGCGACATGGTCGCTCCGGAGCGCTTCTGCGTCGCCCATCCGTTCAATCCGGTGTACCTCCTGCCCTTGGTCGAACTCGTCCCCGGCGCCAAGACCGCGCCGGCGACGATCGAGGCGGCAGCGAAATTCTTCACCTACATCGGCATGCATGCCTTGCGCGTACGGCGTGAGGTGCCCGGCCACTTGACCGATCGGCTGCAGGAGGCCATCTGGAGGGAAATCCTGCATATGGTGAACGACGGCGTCGCAACCACCGGGGAGTTGGACGAATCCATCATTTACGGCCCCGGCCTGCGCTGGGCCGCCATGGGCACGAACCTGATTTATCACCTGGCGGGCGGCGAAAGCGGCATGCGCCATATGTTGGCGCAATTCGGGCCCGCGCTGAAATGGCCGTGGACCAAACTCGAGGCGCCCGAGCTGACCGAGACCTTGATCGATCGCATGGTGGAGGGCACGCAGCAGCAAGCGGCCGGCCGTTCGATTCGGGAGCTCGAGCGTCTGCGCGACAACTATCTGGTCGCCATTCAGCAGGTGCTGCGTCAATTCGACATCGGTGCAGGCTCGACTTTGCGCGCGCTCGAGGAGCGGCTGTACAAAGATGCCGGTGCGCGGCAGGCCGGCGCCGGCAACGCGGTAGCGGATGCGCCGGGACAGGCGTTGCCCCGATTCGATACGCTGGTAAGACCCGAGTGGGTCGACTACAACGGCCACATGTCGGATTTTCTCTATGGGCACGTGTTCGGCGAGGCGATGGATGCGATTTACCGCGGCGTGGGGGTCGACGAGTCCTATCGAAAGAAGGGCCGGATGTTCTACACCGTTGAAAGTCATGTGCGACATCTGGGGGAAGCGAAGGTCAGCGAGCCCTTGTATGCGACGACGCAGGTGCTCGCGCTCGACGACAAGCGCTTGCACGTGTTTAACCGTCTGTACCGCGGCCGCGACAATGCGCTGATCGCGACGGGGGAACAGCTGCATCTGCACGTTGACACCGCCGCGGCCAAGGCGGTGCCCATGGACCAGGCGCTGCAGGCGAAACTGGATGGATTGCGCCAGGCGCACGCCAAGCTTCCGGTGCCGGAGGAAGCGGGTAAACCGGTCGGCAGCCGCGCCAAGCATTAAGCGCCCCTCATGCCGAAGATCGTCGATCATGCCAAGCGCCGCACGGAAATAGCGCACGTGGCGTGCCAGGTGTTCGCCAGCCACGGTTTGGAGCGCGCCACGGTGGCGAGAATTGCGCGTGCCGCGGGCTATACCACCGGGATGGTGGCGCACTACTATGATTCGAAGCAGGACATCATTCTCGCGGCGCTGCGCCTGGTTCTGCTGCGCATCGAGGAGCGCCTGACCCGCGAGCGCGATGGCGGCGAAGAGAATCTCTTGAGTGTGCTGTCGGAGGCACTCGCGATCGACCCGCAGCGCTTCACCGAATGCGCATTTTGGATGGCATTTTGGGGTCAAGTTTCCGCGGATCCGAAGCTCACGAGGCTGAACGCCTGGGTGCACCGCGAGTACATGCGCTTGTTTACCCGCTGCATCGCCCTCTACTGGCCGGAATGGCGGCGCTGGCCCGAGAGCGTACGCGATCAGGTTCTGCGATCGGTGGTCACCTGCATCAATGGATTGGCCGCGGGTGCGGTGACCAGCCCGCGCGATTGGCCGGCACGCCTGCAGATCGAACAACTGAGTTTGCAACTCGACATGCTGCGCCGGTGGGCCGTCTCACACAACAAGCCTCGCGCCGTGCCGCGGGCCGGGCCGAAAGGCCGCTCTAAAGGGGAATGATCATGGATTTCTCGCTCACCGATGAACAACAGCTGATCGTCAAGACGACGCGCGAGTTCGTGCAAAATGAACTGTATCCGCACGAGAAGGAGGTCGAGGAGACGGGTGCCCTGCGGGAAGATCTGCACCGTGCGCTCAAGGCCAAGGCCATCGAGGCAGGCCTGTATGCCGCCAATATGCCGGTGGAGGTGGGCGGCGCGGGACTCGATACCGTGACCTGGGTGCTGTACGAAAAGGAGCTGGGCCGCACCAGCTATGCGCTGCATTTTGGCTGCGTCGGCCGGCCCTCGAACATCCTGCTCGCCTGTGAGGGCGAACAGCGCGAGCGCTACTTGTTGCCGACGGTACGCGGTGATCGAGTCGAATGCCTGGCGATGACCGAACCGGGCGCGGGCTCGGACCTCCGCGGCATGAAGACCTCGGCGGTCGAGTCGGGCGGGGACTTCGTCATCAACGGCACGAAGCACTTCATCAGCCATGCCGACCACTCGGACTTCGTGATCCTATTCGCGGCCACCGGCGAGGAGAGCAGCAAGCAGGGTCCGCGCAAGAAGATGACGGCCTTCTTGATCGACATGGGCCATCCGGGATTTGTAGTGCGTCCCGGCTACAAAAACGTATCGCACCGCGGCTATACCAACAGCATCCTCGAATTCAACAACTGCCGCGTGCCGAAAAGCGCCATCCTCGGCGAATTGCATCGCGGCTTCGAAGTCGCCAATACCTGGCTCGGCGCCACGCGTTTGCAAGTGGCCGCCACCTGCCTCGGCCGCGCCGAGCGCGCCCTGGAACTATCGACTCAGTGGGCCGTCGATCGGGTGCAATTCGGCCAGCAAATCGGCAAGTTTCAAGGCGTCAGCTTCAAGCTCGCCGACATGGCGGTTGAGTTGCGCGCCGCGGAGCTCTTGGTGCTGGAGGCCGCCTGGAAGCGCGACCAGAAGATCGATACCGACATGGACATGGCGATTGCCAAGGTCAAGGCGACGGAGATGTTGGCCATGGTGGCGGATGAGGCCTTGCAGATTCACGGCGGCATGGGACTCATGAGCGACCTGCCGCTGGAACGTATTTGGCGCGATGCGCGGATCGAGCGGATATGGGACGGCACGAGTGAGGTGCAGCGGCACATCATTTCCCGAGGCCTGTTGCGTCCGCTGGGCGGATAAAAGGGCACTTTGCGCTTTCGGCTCGGCACCGCCTGGTGGTGCCCCGAAAAGACGCGCTGGATAGGTCAAATGACGCCAATGTTAAGCGCGATCCAGTTGGTTGTTCTTCCGCTGGTTAGGCGCACTTTTTCAAGCCGAATCGACGCGTTTTTTTGACCGAATTTAACTTGTTGTGTCCATTGCGCAACATAATCCTAAGCGCATTGGACCGCATCGATATAGGTATTAATCCTACAGTATTTGGGCCTCAAATCCTTGACAATGCATCCCTGGCACCGATGTACGTGTTGCCGGGAAAGGACAAAGGGGAAAGCACATGATCGACCCAGAAGTCGCACGACTGCGAAGGCTACGAAGTTCGGCATTGAGAGTACGAGCGATTGCGCGTTCGCTCGGTTCAACTCGCTTCGCTCTCAACGATCCACTGTTTGCGCGCGGTGCGTGTTCGAGTTGGCGCATCGCCCGAGTGGTTTCCGGCCGCCTCAAGGCCCATCCGTACCTGCATTTTCAGAAGCGCGCCGGTGTTGCGAGCCTCCTGCGCAACAAGGTGTTGGCTGGGTTCGCGGCGTTCTGCGCCCGGAGCCGGCGACGGGCGCTGCTCATGTACGAGTCCGAGCTGCAGCATCTCGTGCGTCAACTCGATGATGCGCGAGCGCTGACCTGGTCGACAGAACTCAGCGACACCTTTGGGCGATCGCAAGTCGAGATTAAGTCGCTCATGGCGGCATTGGCGCATGAAACCAAGAGCCCCATCGAGCCGCCGGTGCGCTCCGAGAGCCGAGTCGGAGATCTGGCGCCACGCATTGCGGGGGATTGGCCCTACTTGGCATTTTGAGGAGCCGCGGGCGGCGACTGGGCCGCCCGCGCTTATCGCCGCATCCGGACTGCCTGCAGCCCGAGTCCTGCGCGCGAGCCGCGCGGTGATCTGAACCAGGCCGCCGCGCCTTAACCTCCACGTCTGAAAAGTCCTACAAGGATCGCTTAGGCAGGCCGACCGCATTTCTTCGCCAGGGATCGCATAGTGTCCAAAGGCAAATTTGGGGTGCACTCACCGAAGGAATACGCGATGGGCACTGAAAGCATTCCCCCCCGACCGAGTCCCGAACAACCGCCGCTGGCGCCGCATGATCCGCCGGATCCGGCACCGCAAGCCGCGGCTTGGCTACGTGCCTTGCGCGTCGTGGTAACGCGGGCGCCGGGCGATGGCGGCAGCGCTGTGGCTCGCGCCGCGGCCCGCGCTGCGCGAACCAATAAGCGCGGCCGCGCGCTCGTGAAGATCCACAAAAACCACTAAAACGAACCTTCCGAGGACTCGTGCCATGGAGCATAAACAGACGATTGCGATAGAAATTGCCCTGCAAACCCATGTACTTAAGACCTGTCCGATCCATCACTCGATTTTCTGCGATGACGATGTCGACCCGTCCGGAGCCTTTGCGCTAGCGGTGGAACTGGTGCGCCGGCACACGCCGTACGTCGAGGAATTTCATGACGACTCCCACGCGTTGACGGATCTCTTGAGCGATACCATCGGGGCGGCGCCGTTGAGCTGCCCGCATTGTGCGAACCTACCGCAGCTCGGCAAGGGCCCTATCGCCGCGGGCCTTTCGCTGGTCTAGCGTCAGGAATTCGAGAACGCGGCAGCCTGCGTCAAGGTATGTTCCAACGTGGGTATGTCATAGGGCTTCGGCAGCACGAAGACATTGCTCTGGCGCTGTCCCAGAATGAACTCCACATTGAGAGCGCCATACCCGGACGAAATCACCACCGGCAGCTTCGGGTACTTCTTGATGAGCTCTTTGGCGAGATCGATTCCCGACATGCCCGGTAAACTCACGTCCGTCATCACCGCATCGAAGGCGCGTTCCGCGAGGCGCACAATGGCCGTTTCCGCGTCCGTGACGGCCGTGGGCTGGTGTCCTAGTTCCGTTAAATATTCGACGGTTATAAGGCTTACTTCGTGATTATCTTCAACTAGCAACACATCCATTCGGGGAGCATGGACGGAAATGCCGCGAGTTGCTAGTGGCGTACCTCACTTAACGGCCCGTCCAGTGCGGTTTGCGCTTCTCGGCGAAAGCGCGGGTTCCCTCTTTGAGGTCGTCGGACCGGATCACCTGCTGGACGACGTCCAAGGAGTCGTGCAACTCGAAGGCCTCATGCTCGGGAAGCATTTCCGTGTGCCGCAAGAGTTGCTTGATCGCAGGGAAGAGCAGCGGTGGGCCGTCGGCAAGTTGCCGCGCGATCTCGCGCGCCTTGGCGAGCCCCTCGCCCTTCGGGACGACATGGTTCGCGAGTCCCCAATGCTTGGCTTCCGCGGCATCCATCCAGCGTCCCGTCAACAGGAACTCGACCGCCACATGATAGGGAATCCGCCGCCGCAGCTTGATGGTCCCCGCGTCGGCGAGCACGCCGACATTGATTTCGGGCAGAGCAAATCTTGCATGCTCCTCCATGACGATGATGTCGGTCCCCAACACCACTTCGAAACCGCCGCCGCAGGCGATGCCGTTTACCGCCGCAATGATGGGCTTGTTGAGATTCCGGGGATAGTTGAGACCGCCGAAGCCGCTCACGCCCCAGTCCGCGTCGGATTTTTCGCCCGCCGCGGCCGCCTTGAGGTCCCACCCCGGCGAGAAAAATCGATCGCCTGCACCCGTGATGATCGCGACCCGCAGCGCCGGGTCATCGCGAAACCCGATGAAGACATCATTCAACCGCCGGCTGGCATGAAGATCAATGGCATTCGCCTTCGGGCGATTGATAGTGACCTCAAGTATTTGGCCATCTTTCTTGGTATCGACTCCGTCGGACATGGTGGACCCCTTTAGTCTTGCTTGAGTTTCTTCAGGCGAATGAGTACATCGACCGCGACTGCGCCCAAGCCGGCCGGCCGCACGATCACGGGATTTACATCTATTTCGGTCAGCGCCGCCAGGTTCGCCGTGGCGTAGCGCGTGACGCCCTGCACGGTATCGATGAGCGCGTCGACATCGCCGGGCGGTTTGCCGCGGTATCCGGCGAGAAGCTTGAAGACCTTGAGACGCGAGAGTGCCGACTCGATCGAGCCGCGGGTCCACGGCGGCAGCAGCGTCACGCTGTCGGCCAGCAATTCGGTCAATACGCCGCCCGCGCCCAGCACCAGGACCTGACCAAACTGCGGGTCGACGATGAGCCCGATGAGGATCTCCGCGACTCCATCGGTGGTCATCTCCTCGACCAGGAGAGAATCCGAAAGCTTCGCCAAGCGCGCGGCAGCGGCATGCGCATCGGCGGCATTGCGGACATTGAGGGCGACTCCGCCCACCTCGGTCTTATGCTCCAAGTGCGCGCCGACCGCTTTGATCACGACGGGAAACCCCAGGGACTCGGCGCACTCCGCAGCCCGGTCGGGTGCGGTGAGCTTGCCGCGCGGGATCGACACCCCGAATTCCGCGAGCATGGATTTGCCCTGATATTCGCTCAAGGCATACGCCGGTCCCGAGTACGGTTCGGCCGGCGGCAGCTTGAGATCCACACCCGGCCCTTCGCTCCACGCGCGCCCGACCGCACCGGCGAGCGCCAAGGCTTCCAGCGCCTCGCGCTGACCCTGGAGCGGGATGACACCGCCCTGCAAACAGCGCCGGCGAATGCGCTCGCTGATGGTCTCGGGCAAGGAGGCGATCAAGGCCGCACGGGCGGGCGCGCCGCGGGATGCGTCGATGAAGACGTCGATAGCGGCATCGAAGGATGCCGGGTCGGCTTTTCCCTCGGGCGGCCAGTCGAGCATGAACCCGACCGCGTCGTAGCCCGCATGCAGCGCCGCGGAGAACACGCGCCCCAACGCCGGCGGATCGAACCATAGATAGGTATGAATATCGAATGGGTTGGCGATGGTCACGCGGTCGGTCAGGAGTTCGCGCAAGCTCGCCGCGTGCTCCCCCGGGATGGGTGCGAAATCAAGATCGAGCGCGCGCGCCACGTCGGCGGTCATCGCCATATCGCCGCCCGAGGCGCCCATGACCAGGACCTTACGGCCGGCGAGGGCTCCGCCTGTGTGAAACAGCTTGACCGTCTCGCAGAGAGTGCCGAGCGTATCGCAACGCGCGACTCCGGCCTGCCGGCAGAAAGCTTCGAAAACGGTATCCGCGCCGGCGAGCGCTCCGGTATGGCTGTGCGCCGTGCGCGCGGCGGCTGCCGTGCGGCCGGACTTCACCACTGCGATGGGCTTGCCCGCGGCGCGCGCCTTGTCGACGGCACAGGCGAAGCGCGCCGTGTCCTTGACCCCCTCGAGATACAAGCCGAATGCCGTGACGCGCGGGTCGTCGCAGAGAATTTCGATGAGATCCTCCACCGCCAGCCGGGTTTGATTGCCCACCGTGATGAGGTATCCGATCGGCACGGACCGCTCGTTGAAACTGAGCGTGAGCGCGATGGTGCCGCTCTGGCAAATGATCGCGACACCACGCTCGATCGGCCCTCCGACCACTTGATCGGGCAACAGCGCCGCCCGGTCGAAGAAGTTCACGAAGCCATAGCAGTTCGGACCGAAGAAGGGCAGGTTCCCCGCCTGGTCGAGCAGCGACTGCGTCAGCTGTTTGCCCGATTCGGTGCCGAGCTCCGAGAAGCCGGCGGTGAAACAGACGAAGCCGCCCGCGCCGCGCGCAGCCAGCGCACCGGCCACCGCCGGCGCCTCATGATTCGGCACGGCAATGAACGCGGCATCGGGTGAGCCCGGCAGCTCGGCGACCGAGCGGTAATACGTCGTTGCCGCGGTCGACTTGCGGGTCGGATGCACCCGCCAGATCGTTCCCTCATAACCGATCGCGGCATTGCCCGCCGCGACCGCGTCGGTCCACGCGCTCGCGCCGATGAGCGCCATGCTGCGCGGTGCGATGAGTCGGTGAATATCCGCCGCCGGCATGCCGTTCACCGGCGCTTCAGTTCGATCATGCGCGATCGCGGTCCCCACGCCGCGAGCGCGGCGGGCGGCAACTTGAGGGATTCGAGCAACCCCAGGACTTGGGTCGGGAAGGCGGCGCTCGCGGGCTTTTCGCCCTGGTGTACGTGCAGCAGCATGAGTTCCGCCACGGCGACCGGCCCGTCCACGCGGGGACAGGTAAACTCACAGCCCGCATGAATGCGCTTGCGGTCGAAATCCAGCACCCGAGTAACCACGGCGAGTTCGTCCGAACTCTTGACCTCATGCAAGTAATGGATGTGCTGTTCGAGAGTGTACAGCGTGCAGCGCGTGCGCTCGCGATAGGCGGCGTCCAACCCCAAGTGGTCCATCACCTCATCGAACGCATAGCTCAGCACCAATCCATAGTAGGCATCGCGCAAATGCCCGTTGTAATCGATCCATTCCGGCAGGATCGTAGCGCGATACGCGGGAAGTTCCTTCACTCGCGCGCGCTCAATGCAGCTGCAGCCGCTCGCGGGCCTGCGCGGCGGTGAGCACGCGCGCTCCCATGGCCTCGATGATGGTGCGGGCCTTCTCCACCAGTTGGGCATTGCTGGCGTAGACGCCCTTGCTCAAGTAGAGATTGTCCTCGAGTCCGACGCGGACATTGCCGCCCAACAGGATCGCCTGGGCGACCCATGGCATTTGCATGCGGCTGATGGCGAAGGTGCCCCAATTGCAGTTTTCGGGCAACGCGTTGACCATCGCCAGCAAGTGGCCGACATCGGCAGGCACTCCGTAGGGAATGCCCATGCACAGCTGAACCATCGACGGCAGGGTGAGGAGGCCCTCCTTGATCATCTGCTTGACGAACGACAGATTGCCCGTGTCGAACACCTCGAGTTCGGGCTTCACCTTGAGGTCCTTGGCGATAGCCGCGCCCTGGCGCAGGTAGTTCGGCGTGGACACATAGGCGCGATTGCCGTCGCCGAAGTTCAGGCTCCCGCAATCGAGCGTGGCGATGTCCGGCCGGTACAGGCCTTCATGGCACAGATCGATGACGTGCCGCATCCGATCCTCCTGGCTGACGAAATCGCTGCCCGGCGCCGGAGTGTCCTTCAAACCCTGCTCGCCGATGACGATGTAGCCGCCCATGCCGCAGGTCAGATTGACGATCACGTCGGTCTTGCTTTCGCGGATGCGCTTGACCACTTCACGGTAATGGCGGGTTTCCATGCTGAATGCGCCGGTCTCCGGATCGCGGACATGGATGTGGACGATGGCGGCACCGGCCTGCGCCGCGGCGATGGCGGTGGCCGCAATCTGCTCAGGAGTGATCGCGCAGTGCGGGCTCTTGGTGACCTTGGTGTCATCTCCGGTAACGGCACAGGAAATAATGACGTCGTAATTCATGGCGACCCCCTAGCGATTGTGTGCGGAACTTCAAGTTTATATTATATTGATGATAATATTTAAACTCAATTCGGGCAAATGACGGGGCCGGCGGCCGCGGCGGCGCCGGCTGTTAATGCTCGTGCCGGCTCCCGGCCAGGGCGCGGATGATCTCGGCCTCGCCGCACACGCCGATGATCTTGCCGCCGTCGGCAAGCAATACCGGGTGCCCGGTGGCCTGGCGCCATCGAATGATGGACTGCAGCGACAAGGAGGCGGGCGCGACCACCACACCCGGTTCGCCTCCGGCCGGAGCGCTGTCGTCCTTAAGGTGCCGCAGCGGGTGCGGTACGCCGTCGAACTGCAAGGTGAGGGCTTCGTCCGCCGAATTGAGAGACAGCCGGTAGCGGCGCCGCTCATCGAGCCACAGGAGTCCGCCCTCCGCGGGCATTTGCGCGCGGCGGCACATGATCATGCTGCCGGTCAGTACGTCGAGGGGATTCATGTGACGAACGAATTCGGCCACGTAATCGTCGGCGGGCGCCAGCACGATGTCCTCGGCCGTGCCGGTCTGGATGATGCGCCCGTTCTGCAGGATGGAAATCCGGTCCCCGAGGCGCAGCGCTTCGTCCAGGTCGTGGCTGACGAATAGAATGGTTTTCTTGACCCGATCCTGCAGCGCCAAGAGTTCCCCTTGCAGCTTGCCGCGGATCAACGGATCCAAGGCCGAGAAGGGCTCATCCATCAGGAGGATATCGGCGTCGGTGGCGAAGGCGCGCGCCAGGCCGACGCGCTGCTGCATCCCCCCGGACAACTCGCTGACATGGCGGTCCGCCCATTGAGACAGGCCGACGAGCTCCAATTTCTCGTCCACGATGGTTTTTCTCGCTGCAGCGGCTTCGCCGCGCAATTCCAATCCCAAGCCCACGTTATCGCGCACGGTGCGCCACGGCAGCAGGCCGAATTGCTGAAACACCATGGCGACGCGCTCGCGACGCACGCGGCGCAGCAGCGCCGTGTCGCAAGTGGCGACGTCGATGCTCGACTCGCCGTCGCGAATGTGCACGTGGCCGCGGGTTACGGGATTCAAGCCGTTCGCCGCACGCAGGAGCGTCGACTTCCCGGAACCGGACAGCCCCATGAGCACCGAGATCTCGCCGCGCGCTACGCTCAAATTGGCCGAGGCTACGCCGACGATGACGCCGAATTTGGTCTGGATGTCACTGCGGGTTGCGCCGCCGTCAAGAGCAGCGAGCGCCTCGCGGATGCTCGAGCGCCCCTTGCGGCCCGGCTGCCTCGCAAACAGAATGTCGACGTTTTGAAACTCAATGGCCGCGCTCATCGCGATGCCTCGCGTTCCTTCGGCCGGCTCATCCGGTCCAAGATGATGGCGAGCAGCACGATGGTGAAGCCGGCTTCAAAGCCCATGCCCACCTGCACCGAGTTGAGCGCACGCACCACCGGAACCCCGAGGCCTCCGGCGCCGACCAGCGCGGCGATCACGACCATCGACAGGCTGAGCATGATGCACTGCGTGATGCCCGCGATGATGGTCGGAGCAGCGCTCGGCAGTTCCACCTTCCACAGGAGCTGCATGGGAGTGGCGCCGAATGCTTCGCCCGCCTCGATCAGCGGCCGCGGCACGGAGGATATCCCGAGGTGCGTGAGTCGGATCGGGGCGGGCAGCGCGAATATCACGGTAGAGATCAGGCCCGGCACGACGCCGAGTCCGAACAGGACCAGCGTCGGAATCAAGTAAACGAAGGTCGGCAGGGTCTGCATCAGATCGAGCACGGGCCGCAGGGCAGCGAACAGCCGCGGGCGGTGTGCCGCGGCGATCCCCAACGGCACGCCGATGGCTGCGGACGCGAAAGTGGCGACCAGCACCAGCGCGAGCGTCTCGAGCGTCGCCTCCCAGTAGCCCTGATTCAAAATGAACAGGAGCGCCAAGGCGACGAACACCGTGAGCGCCCAGGAACGCCGCAATCCCCAGGCGAGCGCCGCGATGGCCACGATCAAGTAGGGCGCCGGCAGGGCGCGCAACAGTACCATCACGCCATCAACGGTGCCGCGGATTACCAGGGAGATGCCGTCGAAAACCCACCTGCCGTGCGTCTTGACAGTGTCGATGGCCACCGCCGTCGCATCGCCCACCGGAATCTTGTGGCCGATGATCCACTGCTCAAATCCACCCGCCTGCGGCGCGCGCGCGGAGTGCGCCAGCGCGCTCGACGCCGGCCGGCCATCCACGGTGCGTACGCCTTCGAGCCAGGTTTGCAGTACGGCGGGGTTGGCCTTCAACCACGCGGTCGCCGCGGTGTCCGGCTGTTCGTGCCGATCCAAGATGGCATCCATCATTTCACTCTCGCCGCGCAGGGTGAATTTCAGATTGGTGAGCAAGCGGCCGACGTTCGGACACTCGGCGCTGTAGCCCTTGCGCGTCACCGTATAGATCGTCGCATCGCCGAAGGTGGGACCGACGTCGCCGCCGCTCAGGTACTTGATGTCGAAGTGGATGTTCATCGGATGCGGCTTCCACGCGAGGAATACCACGGACTGTTTGTCACGATAGGCGCGCTCGACCTGGGCCAACATGCCCTGTTCGCTCGATTCGACCAATTTGAAATCGCCGAGACCAAATTGATCCTGCTTGATCATGTCGAGCACGACACGGTTGCCGTCATTACCGGGCTCGATGCCGTAAATGGTGTTGTTGAGCTTTGCTCCGAAGCGGCGAATATCGCTGAAGTCCTTGAGTCCCTCGGCATAGGTGTAGGCCGGCACCGCCAGGGTGTATTTGGCGCCCGTGAGATTTGCCCCGACGATGACCACCGACCCGTCGGCGACATAACGGCTGCGATCGGCCTCCTGCGTCGGCATCCAATTGCCGAGGAACACATCGAGATCCTTATTCTGCAGCGACGCGAAGGTCACGGGCACGGACAGCACGGTAATGGTCGCTGTGTAGCCGAGACTGCGTAGTACTTGGGCGGCGAGGGCGGTCGTCGAGGTGACATCGGTCCAGCCGACATCGGAGAAGCGCACCGTCTTGCAGCTCTCGGGCTCGCCGCTGCCGCTCGAGCTGTCGGCGTGCGCCGCGAACGCCGCGAGCCATAGCGACAATGCCGCAGCCAGCGCCGCGGCCGGCCTCTTGACCGCCGCGGGCTTTGAACGGCATGATCGCGGCCTAGATCGCATGTTTGAATGATCGTTTAACGAGGCGTGATTGGCGCTCACCATTCGTCCCTAGTAGGTTGAAATTACACGCATAAATTGGCGATCCCCATCTTAATCGCAACCCGGCGCGCGCGTCCATCAAAGTGCTCGGCGAGCTGCAAAGGCAGTCCAACTGAATAACCAATCAATGAGTGCTAAGGAGCTTGCGGACGAGTCTCTGGAGGAGTCTCGACGCTGCCGGCTGATCGAAGTCACCTTGGATAGCCTAGCCGAACTTGGCTATGTGGGCACGACGCTCGCGCAAATCGCCGGCCGGGCGGGTGTCTCGCCGGGACTGGTCGCGCACTATTTTGGCGATAAAGATGGCTTGCTCGACGCGGCATTTCGCTCACTGGTGCGGCGCGTCGGCGAGAACGTGCGGGCTCGATTGCGCCAGATCAGTACGCCCCGCGCCCGCATCCAGGCCGTGATCGACGCCAACCTCGCGCCGGAGGAATTCGAGCAGCGCACCGGCACCGCGTGGCTCGCCTTCTGGGGTCAGGTATTGCGGGTGAAGAGCTTGGAGCGCGTGCAGTCGGTGTATCAGCGCCGCACGCTCGCCAATCTTAAGAGTTCGCTCAAGAAGCTGTTGCCGCCTGATGAGGCACACCACCTCGCGGCCATGATTGCCGCGATGATCGACGGCGTGTGGCTGCGCGCCGCCCTCTCCGGATGGCGCGAGGCTGACAGCGAGCGGGCCCGAGCTTTGCTCACGGCATTCGTCGACGGCAGACTCGCTGCCGGCCCGCGCGCTGCCGATACGGCTCCGGCCGTGGCGCCCGCCAAGACGGCAGGCCCCGGGGCCGGCGAACCTTTCGCTTCGATCAATCCCGCGACCGGTGAGGTGTTGGGCTATGTGAATGTCTCGGGCCCGGCAGAGGTCGACGCGGCAGTACGCGCGGCGCGCAAGGGCCAAGCCGCGTGGGCGGCGTTCACGGGCGCCGAACGCGCGCGCATCCTGCGGCGCGCGGCGCAATTGTTGCGATCGCGCAATCAGGAGCTCGCCGAACTCGAATCGCGCGACACCGGCAAGCCGATCCAAGAAACCCAGGTCGTGGATGTGATCTCCGGCGCCGATTGCTTCGAGTATTTTGCCGCGCTCGCGCAATCCTTGAGCGGCGAGCACATCGATCTTGGCGCCCAAGCCTTCGGCTATACGCGCCGTGAACCGCTCGGCGTGGTCGCGGGCATCGGCGCATGGAACTACCCGCTGCAGATTGCCTGCTGGAAGGCGGCGCCCGCGCTCGCCTGCGGCAACGCCATGATCTTCAAGCCCGCTGAACTCACGCCGTTCAGCGCCGTGAAGCTGCAAGAAATCCTGCTCGAGGCCGGGTTGCCCGCGGGCGTGTTCCAAGTGGTTCAGGGCTTTGCCGAGACCGGCCGCCTGCTCAGCCGTCATCCCGGCATTCGCAAGGTGTCGCTTACCGGAGAGGTCGGCACCGGCAAGGCCGTGATGAGCGATGCCGCGCAGTCTCTGAAGAACGTCACGCTCGAACTCGGCGGCAAGTCGCCGTTGATCATCTTCCAAGATGCGAAACTGGACAATGCCGTGGCCGGCGCTCTGCTCGCGAATTTCTATTCCTCCGGTCAGGTGTGTTCGAACGCCACGCGCGTGTTCGTGCACAGTTCCGTCAAGGCGGCGTTTCTCGAGCGCCTGATCAAACGCGTAAGCGCGATGCGCATTGGCGACCCCATGGATCCCGCGACGCAGGTCGGAGCGCTGATATCGGAGCAGCACATGCACAAGGTGCTCAAGTACATCGCACGGGGGCGCGCCGAGGGAGCGCGCCTGCTGATCGGCGGCCACCGGGTGACCAGCGGGAATCTCGGCAAAGGGTATTTCGTCGCCCCTGCCGTCTTCGACGAATGCCGCGACGACATGGCGATCGTGCGCGAGGAGATTTTCGGCCCGGTCATGTCGGTGCTGGAATTCAGCGATGAACGCGAGGTGATCGAGCGCGCCAATGCCACCGAATTCGGTCTTGCGGCCGGCGTATTCACCAACGATTTGACGCGCGGCCATCGGGTGATTGCGCAGCTGCAGGCCGGCACCTGCTGGATCAATCACTATAACGTCACGCCGATCGAACTGCCGTTCGGCGGCGTGAAGATGTCGGGCCTGGGCCGCGAGAACGGACGCGCCGCGCTCGAGCATTACACGCAGTTGAAGAGCGTGTACGTCGCCATGGGCGATGTCGACGCACCTTATTGATTTCGAACGGCGCACCGGGAGCTCACTGAATTGGCGGACGAGAATTTCGATTATGTGATCGTGGGCGCGGGCTCGGCGGGCTGCGTTCTTGCGGATCGCCTGAGCGCCGATCCCAAGCACCGCGTGCTGCTGCTCGAGTACGGCGGCTCCGACCGTTCCATTTTCATTCAAATGCCGTCGGCTCTGTCGATTCCGATGAACATGCCGAAGTATAATTGGTTCTACCACAGCGAACCCGAGCCGTTCCTCAACGGCCGGCGCATGCATGCGCCTCGCGGCAAGGTGCTGGGCGGCTCCTCATCGATCAACGGGTTGGTGTACATCCGCGGCAACCCGCAGGATTTCGAGCGCTGGGCGCAGGAGGGCGCCGCGGGTTGGTCCTATGCCGACGTGCTCCCCTATTTCAAACGCGCGGAGCAGCGCGAGGAGGGGAGCAACGAATACCGCGGCGGCGCCGGCAAGCTGAAGACTTGCTATGGACGCGTGACGAATCCCCTGCACGCGGCATGGCTCGCCGCCGCCGGCGAAGCCGGCTATCCGCCGTCGACGGACGTCAATGGTTTTCAGCAGGAAGGTTTCGGCCGCATGGACATGACGGTGGGCGGCGGCAGGCGCTGCAGCGCCGCCAATGCCTATCTTCGACCGGCGATGCGCCGGCCGAATCTCAAAGTGCTGACCCATGCAATGGCGACGCGCATCCGCTTCGAGGGCCGGCGCGCCCGGGGCCTCGAATACAGCCGCGGCGGGGTGACGCATCGCGTTGCGATCGGCGGAGAATTGATTCTCTCCGGCGGACCCATCAATTCACCGCAGCTCTTGAAGCTTTCCGGCGTCGGCGCGGCCGCTGAATTGCGTGCGCACGGCATCGAGGTCGTGCACGACCTGCCGGGCGTCGGGGAGAACTTGCAGGATCACTTGGAATTCTATTTTCAGGTCGCCTGCAAGCAGCCGATCACCCTCTATTCGTCGATCAATTGGCGCAGCCGCGCTCTCATCGGTGCGCGCTGGCTGCTGCGCAAGGACGGCTTGGGCGCCACCAATCACTTCGAGACCTGCGGCTTCATCCGCAGCCGCGCCGGCATCGCGTATCCCGACATTCAATATCATTTCCTCCCCATGGCCGTGGCCTACGACGGTTCGACGCTGGCGCAAGAGCACGGCTTTCAAGCCCATGTCGGGCCGATGCGCTCGAAGAGCCGCGGCTGGGTGCGGCTCGCTTCGGGCAATCCATTCGAGAAGCCGCATATTCAATTCAACTATCTCAGCGAGCCGGACGATTGGACCGAGATGCGCGCCTGCGTGCGCCTGACGCGCGAGATTTTTGCGCAGCCCGCCTTCGATCAATACCGCGGCCGGGAGATTCAACCGGGCGCCGGCGTGCAAACGGATGCAGAAATCGATGCCTTCATCCGCGCCAAGGTCGAGAGCGCATATCACCCCTCGTGCACCTGTAAAATCGGCGGCATTGAGGATCGGATGGCGGTCGTCGACAGCCAAGCGCGGATCCACGGACTCGAAGCGTTGCGCGTGGTGGATTCCTCCATCATGCCGTCGGTCACCACGGGCAACCTGAACGCGCCGACCATCATGCTGGCGGAGAAAGCCGCGGACCATATCTTGGGCCGCGGCATGCTGCCGCCCGAGAACGCGCCTTTCTACACTGCGCCCAACTGGCAGAGCGCGCAGCGCTGAAGCGGCGCAGAGCACGCCGCTGATGCGGCCGAGCGCGCCGCCGAGCTGAATGTGCGCGCAGCGCCGCCGAGGTTAGCCCGCGGAATCCGGCTCGTTGAGATAGGCGGCCGCATACGCCCGCCAGGGCCGCCAAGCGCGCGAGCGCTGCTCGAGTTTCGCGGCAAGTACGCCGCGGCCACAGGGAAATGCATCCGGTTCGCGCAGCGCCCGCATGGCCACATATTGCACGCTCGAATCGGAAAAGCCGGGCATCATCGACAACTGCGCCACAACGGCATCGGGATCTGCCACCTTGTCGAAGCTGACCCGCTCCTCGCACACCGCCCGCGCGAGACTTTGAACGGCAAGCGCCTGATCGTCCGCCAGCCCCGTGCTTTTCAAGTCCGCATCCGCGAGAACCTCCGGGGTGGGAAATAGATGCGTGACGCCCGCAGCAATCGGGAAGGGCGCGCCGAAAGACTGCACGATCCGGCCCGCAACAGCGCTCGCGGCCGCGGCGCCGGATTGGTCGAGAATGGTGCGCACAGCGAGTTCAAAGCCGCTCCAGCACCCGGCCACCCGCAACCCGGGAGCGGCCTCGATTCGCGCGGCTAATTCTGGATCCGCCTTCAGAGTCCGTTCGATCGTCGCCCAATCGGCGTTCAAATCGAATATGCCCCGCACCCGTTCGATGATGAAGAACAGCGAACGCGGTTCGGCGATCTGAACACGCACGTTGAGCGCGTTGCGCGCTTCATCGAGTGAGACCTCGAGATATCCGTGAGCACCATTCGACGAAATCGAACGCCGGTAAGTGCCGCCGTCGACGGCCTCGACTCCCGGTATCGCTTGCGCCGCGAGCACACCGAGTATCCGTGTCCAGGCGTACGGCGGCCGGAACTCGAGACGGAACAGATATTGATTCTCCGGGTGATCGCCCTTCTGCGGAGCGAGATCGCGGATTTGCGTCGGCGTTCGGTGATAGACATTGAAAATGGCCGCATTGAATCGGCGCACCGAACCGAAGCCCGCGGCTATCGCAATTTGCGTCATCGGCAAACTCGTCTCATCGATGAGTTTTTTGGCGAAATGCAAACGGCGCGTTTGCGCGATCGCGCTCGGCGTGGCTCCCAGATGCCGCAGAAACAAGCGCCGAAGATGGCGCGAACCTAAGCCCAAGTGATCGGCCAGCGCCTCGATACCGCCTTCCTCCAAGCCCGTCTCGCATGGCGCCGCCGTTTGAATGTTCTCGATGCTCGATTGTATGTGCCGCGGCGGCCCGCGTCAGCAGTGAATTTAAGGTCCGAAAACGTCCAACCCCGCTTCACCCGTGCACCTAGACTCTGCGCAAATCTTCACGAACGGAGAACCACATGAAGTCCTACAAGCACGGGAAAGCATCGGTATCCTTGGGCGCACTGGCACTGCTCGTCCTCACGCCGGCTTCGCATCAGCTAGCCGCGCAAGAGCAGCAGAGTGACGGCGCTTTTCATTATGTTACTTACAACTTGGGAGCGTTCGGCGGGTCGAGCAGCTCCGGCAATGCCATCAATAATTTGGGTTGGGTTTTCGGCAACGCCAACTTGGCGGCCAACCAAACCACTCGGGCGGCGGTCTGGATCGACGGTATGAAGTTCGATTTGGGTACTCTGGGGGGGCCCAACAGTGTCATCGATTGGCCGGTGCATAACGATCGAGGAGTAATTTCAGGTTTCGCGCAGACGGCCGAACTTGATCCGTTGCAGGAGAGCTGGAGTTGCGCGGCGTTCTTCCCGCCGACGACCAACAATGTCTGCGCCGGATTCCGCTGGTTCGAGGGAACCATGACTCGGCTGCCGACGCTTGGCGGCACGAACGGCTACGGTGCCGGCGTCAATCAGCGCGGAGAGATTGTCGGCTGGGCCGAAAATAAGGTGCATGACTCCACCTGCGTTTTGCCGCAAGTGCTGCAGTTCGAGGCGGTTATCTGGGGGCCGGACGGCAAGATTCGCGAATTGCCGCCGCTGCCGGAAGATCAGGATGGAGCCGCCACCGCCATCAACGACAGGGGCGACGTCGTCGGCATTTCGGGAACCTGTGACAACGCGGTCGGCGCCTACACGGCGAAGCACGCGGTAATTTGGCACGACGGCGTGCCCCTTTATATCAAGACCTTTGGAGGAAAAGGGTGGAATACGCCCGCGGACATCAATAACCACGGCCAGGTCGTGGGGTTTGCCGACCTGCCGGGCGACGTGGTCGACGGCGTGCTCACGCCGCAGCCGGTCGGCTTCATCTGGAGCGAGGCGGCAGGCATACAAAAAATTCCGCCGCTGCCCGGAGACACCAACACCATCGCGTATGCGATCAATAATCGCGGTCAGGTCGTCGGCCAGTCGTTCGGCGGCCCGGAGGGTTCGCGCGCCTTCATCTGGCAAAACGGCAAAACCTATGACCTCAATTCCTTCCTGTCGTCGGGATCGCCGCTGTACTTGATCTACGCCGAAGGCATCAACGATCGTGGGGAGATCACCGGAGGGGCCTGCGTGGCGGTCGAGGGATCGTGCGCAACCGCGACTCTGACACCGGCGTTCCTGGCGGTTCCGAGCTGGGCGCCGAACGATGCAAGCGAGGCGGCGCCGTTGGCGGAAGCCGCAGCGGCCGGTCCGCCGCCGCAAGTGACGGTGGCGCGCGATGTGTATCTGCGGCCGCTGCGCCGTTGGGGTTTTAGACCCTAAGTGCGCGGGTCTGCTTGAGCCGCCGGCGTTTCCGCTGAAACGTCGGCGGCGACAGCCGCTGGAGTTTCGCCTAAGGGGGCCCGATAATCACCGCATGGATGAGCCGGTGTCGAGAGAGCCCTCGTCGATTGCCGATTGGCGCGTCAAAGACTTGATCGCTTTGATCGGCAGCGATCATGTCGCACCGGGAGCGGGTTCCGCTGGAGCGGTCGCTCTGGGGTTGGCCGCCGCCTGTGCGAGCAAGGCGGTGTCCATCAGCTTGAAGCACCATCCGGGTGAGATCGGGCTGCAGGGCGCGCTCGAGTGTTTCCGCGAGATCGGGCGGCGTGCGCTGTCCGGAGCCGATCAAGACGCCGAGGCGTTTGCGAATTTCATTCGGGCGAGAAATGCCGCCGCCGCGCGCCGGCTTGTCTGCACCGGCGAGACGCTGGCGCACCTGATCAGCGCCTTCGGCGCCATCATCGACGACGTCGAGCCGAAAATTCAAGCGAGCGTCGCGGGCGACGTGGCGGCCGCGCGGGCCCTTGCCGGGGCAGCCCGCAGTATTCAGGCCGCCAATGAAGCCGAAGCGGAGCAAGAGGAGAAACGCCGCAGCTAAGTCTCTGCCGCAGCTTAGTCGCGAAGAACCTAAGAGCGGGAAGGGTTCGCCTTGGTGGGGTTTGCGGCGAGCAGAGCCAGCTCTTCGAACAATAGCTGCGCCGCGAGTTGCGCGGTATTCGTGGTTGGATCGTACTGGGGCGCGACCTCGACGACGTCGCCGCCGATGATATTGAGGCCGGTGAGCGCGCGCAGCAACGTCAGTCCTTCGCGCGAAGTGAGCCCGCCGACCTCCGGTGTCCCGGTACCCGGCGCGAATGCCGGATCGAAGCCATCGACGTCGACGCTCACGTACACGGGCCCATTGCCGACGACCTCGCGGGCGCGCGCTGCGATGGCGTCGACGCCCAAGGCCGTAAACTCCTCCATCTCGATGACAGTCATTCCGGACGCGTAGGAGAATTCCCAAAAGACATTGGCGGCACCGCGAATTCCAATTTGAATGGTGCGGTCCGGATCGAGCACCCCGTCGAGCACCGCGAGCCGAAACGGGCCGCCGTGATGAAATTTGGTGTCGTCGAACGATCCCATGGTGTCGCAATGGGCGTCGATGTGGACGAGTCCGACCGGATCATCCCGGCCGAGCGCCTTCAAGATGGGGTAGGTGACCGAATGGTCTCCGCCCACCGAGAGGGGGCGCACGCGGAGGTCTTTAAGTTCGCTGTAGAAGAATTCGATGTCGGCAATCGTCTGTTCCAGACTGTAGCGGCTGCGGAACGGCACATCGCCGATATCCGCCGCCTTCAACCGGGCCTTCGGCACATTTCTTTGTGTCGGATGATAGGGTCCGATGCGCTCGATGCTGCGCACGGCGCGCGGACCGAAGCGCGCGCCGGAGCGATTCGTCACTCCTAAATCCGTGGGCAAGCCGACCAGCGCAACCTCGAGCCCGGCAGCATCGGCAGCGGCCGGCAGGCCGAGAAAAGTGGCAATGCCGGAATAGGGCAGGGGACGCTTCTCATCGCCGGCCGCAAGATCGGCGGCGGCCGCCTTCAAGACGGGGTCGTCTATCGAAAAGGCGCCGACGTCCGAGTAGCGGCGCCGCAGCGCCTCGAGTTTTTGCTTGTCCACGACGCTCCCTGAAGCAACGCGATCTATCCCGAAGCAGCGCGATCTACTCTTCCGCGCTGGGGCCTGCCTTGCCGAATCGGTAGGATAGCCGGATTCCAAACACACGCGGCTCGTTGCGCGTGTAGCGCAGGTCGAAATTGCCCTCATTGGTGTAGATGACCGCGTTCTTGTTCGTGAGATTCGTGATATACGCCTCCGCCAGCCAGTGGCGCTCGATTTCAGAGAGACCGAATCGCAAATTCATGACCGTGTATCCCGGCTGTAGCACACGCGGCAAGCCGTTCTCACCGTTCGCCGTGATCTCATTCCACATATCGCCCTTGTGCTCGGCGTCGTACTGTCCATACCAGTGCAGGGTATCGCGGAGCGGTGCCTCGTAGCGCGTGTTGGTGCTCCAGTTGAAGTACGGGACGTAAGGCAGGCGCTCACCCGGGACGACCTGGAATCCGCTGGCACCGAAGTTGTCGGTGAGCACATGCGAGTCGTTGTAGCTCGCCATGATGTCGAACGACCAGGCCTTGTTGACCTGGTACTTGACCTCGGATTCCGAGCCGTACACGCGTGCATTGCCGACATTCGCCGTAAAGCTCGAAGAAGCACAGATGTTGGGATCGAACACCAAGGTCTGCAGGTCGTGCCAGGGCATCAAGTAGAGCGCCCCGTTCCACAAGAGTTTCCCACCGACCCAGGTGGTCTTCCAGCCGAGCTCGTAGTTGGTCAAGCTATCCGGTTTGAACTGGACCTGCGCACCACCGGCTTGGTTCTTGCCGCCTGTGGTGCAGGTTGTGGGTAGGCCCGGATTGACGCCGCCGTCGCGAAAGCCCTGCGCCGCATCGGCATAGACCAGCACGTTTTTGGTCACATTCCAGCTGAGGCCGACCTTGCTGTTCCACTTTTCCGACGAGCCAGCCGCATACGCCGGAGTCTGCGGCGAATACCAGAAACCGCCGTAGGTTGAGTCGCTAAAGTGGGATTGAAAGTGCACGGTGCCGAGCTCCAAATGCAGCGTCGGCAGTATGTCGATCACCTCATTGGTGAACTCGGTGACCTGCATGTAATCCGAGCGCGCCACATAGCTGTACCAATCGTCGGGCTTCGGCGGAGGCAAGGTGTTGTAGTAGGACGCAGACGTGGCTTGCCAGGCGTCCCCTTTATATTGCATGCCCGGCATGTGGTAGTAGTTGAAGTACGGATTCTTCGTCTTCTCCCAGTACGAGCCGATGAGCCAGTGGAGCCAGCGGCCCTCACCCTCTTTGGACTGCAGGCGCACCTCGTTCGACCACCGAGAGGTGTCGTTGTCGTAGTCGTAATACTGGATCGGCGCATTGCAACCGCTGAAAGCCTCGGTCGGATTGGTGTAGGTCGGGCCGTGGGCACACACATAGCTCTGCTGCGTGGTGGCATTGAATCCGCCCACGCCGGGAGTGACGTTCAGGTACTGCATGTACTCCGAGTATTCGTTTACCCAACGATCATCCTGCGCCCACCAGGTGCTGGCAAAGACGAGATCGCCGATGCCGACATCTCCGTCGAGATGGAAGTCCAAGGTCTTGGTGTAGTACTGCTTGAACTCAGGTCCGAAGCGAACGACGGTGTCCGCCGGCTCGGCGCGCACCGGTCCGTTCGACAACGCGCCGGTGAGTGCGTTGACCGCACCTCCGATGTACGGATCCTCGTCCCAGGCGCCGTGGGTGAGCTGGCTCTGGTAGTTCGCCGTCAGGGTGGCTTTCCAGCCGTCGGCGATCTTCTGGCCGACGGCGAAACGGCCGCCCTCGACCTTTTCCGTGTTGTAGTCCTTGCCGGCCCACTGCGAGTTGCTGGACGTTACACCGTCCACCCAGTTGCGGGTGGTGTTTACGTTGGTGATGAAACCGCCGTGATAGTCGTCGTATACCGAGAGCCGCACCGCCGTCCAATCGGGAATGATCGGCAAATTGAGATACGCCTCGACGACGCTGTTCCTGGTGCCGCCTTCGATCTTGCCGGTGTCCGTGTCGACGCCGGCGCTGAACGCGCTCGCGTCCGGCTTATTGGTGATGAAGCGCAGCGCACCGGCCATCGCACCCGCACCGAAGGTGGTGCCCTGCGGACCGTTCAGTACCTCGATGCGCTCGATGTCGTAGAAATGCAGATCCGGGGTCACGCCGTAGTAGTTCATCGACATGTCGTCGAGCAGGAACAGCGTGGTGGCCGCGGCCGCATAGTTCGGGTTGCTGCCGTCCGACACGCCGCGCATGACGAAGGTCTGTGTGCCGGGCCCGGCGCTCACGAACGATATCGACGGCGTAATGGTCGCGTAATCCTCGAACTGCGAAATGTTGAGATTCTGCAGGTCCTTGCTCGAGAACACCGCCATGCTGATCGGCACGTCCTGAAGGTTTTCCGTCCGCTTGCGCGCGGTGACAATGACTTCCTCGAGTACGCTCGAGGAGGAAATATCCGTAGCGTCAGCCGCCAGCGCCGGAAGCGAGGGCAGAGTACCGGCGGTGGATAGGGTCGCGGCAATGGCGAGCGCCAGCCTCGATCGGACCGGCTCGGTCCTGGCCGCGGCGATCCTTCGCGACGGTGTTGTCCCACGCACCTTGTTCATGCGCATCGCTTCATCCCCGTGTTGCTTAATTGCTACGCCAGGCCAGCGAGAACCTGCCTTTGGATCATGTCTCGCCGGCACGAGGCTGTCAATCATTCGAGCACCGCAGCGCTGATCAAGCGTTCAATTGCGCCGGGAACCAGACCGACTAGCCCGCCTGCGGCTCCTCGAACCGGTCCAGACTGTCGCCGAGGGCGCGCCGCAGCGGCTCGAGGTGAGGTATGAAGTGCTTCCAATAGCCGATGCCGGTCTGGTAGAGCGGCTGGCGCACTTGCTCGGCACTCGCGGTCCGCACTGGGCGCTTGGTCTCGTGAAAGGCCACGCAGGCCGGTTCAAACTCGAGCCCGCAGTGATCGAGCAGCAGCCGTATGTGCTTCTCCGGATCCCGCACCAGCTCCTCGTATCGCACATGCAACACCTTGCCGGGCAACACCGCGTCCCAATGGTCCATGAGAGTCAAGTAGCAGCGGTAGTACCGCCCGAGGTCCGTGAGGTCGTAGCTGAAGGCTTGCCCCTCGGCGAACAACTGTTTGTAGGTGCTGAAGCACGCATCCATGGGGTGCCTGCGCACGTCAATGATGGTGGCATTCGGCAGCATCGCGTGGATGAGTCCAACATGACTGAAATTATTGGGCATTTTATCGATGAAGCGCAGGCGGCCCGTGCGGATCGGCCGAGTCTCGTCGATATACCGCTTACCGAGAGTTGCGAACTCCCGCGGGGACACGGTTCGCAGAGATTCAGGATAGCCGTCACGTTCAGGATTGGCGTGGTCGAATTCGCGCACGATCGTGAGCACATTGGGCAGCTCGAAGGTCCCCTCGATCTGTGAATGACTGGCGAGAATCTGCTCGATCAGTGTCGAGCCGGAGCGCGGCAAGCCCACGATGAAGATGGGTGCAGCATCCGCGTGGCCGGCAGCGCCGCAGCCGGCGAAAAATGCCGCATCGAAAAACTCCCGCACCCGCCGCGACTTTGCCTCGAAGACCTCGATATCGAAAGAGACCGTCTTACGGCGCCGGCGGTTGCCCTCGGCATAGTGGCGAAAGGCGGCTTCAAAATCCTTTTTGTGCTCGTAGGCACGACCGAGGGCGAAGTGGACCTGAGCCTGCTCCCGGTCGCCGCGCCCGTTGGCCTTGAGCAACACCTGCATCGCTGCGATCTCGGCGTCGCTGAACACATAGGTCTTGAGATCCGCAAGGCTCCAGTAGGCCTCGCCGAAGCAAGGGTCGCGTTCCAGGCAGTCGTGATACGCGCGTTCGCATTCGCGGCGATTGCCGAGCGTCTTGTGAAGATGGCCGATGGAGAGCCGCAGCAGCAATTCCGACGGATTGAGCCGCATCGCCTCCTCGAAGGCGACCAGAGCATCCGGCTGACGCATGAGGCGCGTACAGGCGGTACCGAGCAGCACCCAGTTCTTCGGATTCTCGGGCTCGATCTTCAAGAGCTGCCGCACTGTTTGTTCCGCTTCCGGGAGGCGATTAAGATCGCCAAGCGTCTGAGAGAGTCCGCGCCAGATGAGCGGCAGATGAGCTGATTGCTTCTGCGCGTGCCGCAGTAAGCGCTCGGCTTCCGGGGCCCGGTTGACCGTGAGCGAGATTGCCGCGAGGCCGCAAAGCGCCGCGATGTGGCTCGGGTCGATCTTCAGAATCTCGCGGAACATCCGCTCCGCGCTCTTCCGATCCTCGGACACGAGCGCCGCTGTGGCTTCCTCGATGCGGACGCGATAGGGGTCGGCCAGCCGAGCGCGCTCGTACGCAACGCGCGCGTCGGGATATTTCTCAAGATCGACCAACACGTCGCCATAGGCGAGCCACGCCGACTCGAGAGCGGGCGCCGCCGCGACCACACCTCGTAGCTCTTCGCGCGCTGCCTCGAGCCGTCCCGCGGCTCGATAAGCGCGCGCTAAGTCGGCTCGTGCGGCCCAGAACTGCGGTGCCGCCGCGACCGCAAGCTCCAGCGTCGCCACGGCTTCCGCGATCTTGTCCTGATACAGGAGAGCCGCGCCGAGCAGGCGCAGACTGTTGACATCGCCCGGTGCCGCCGCTTGCAGCGCGCGCAGCTGCCGCTCGGCGCTGGCCGCCCGGCCCACCCGCAAGGTCATGTACGCCTCGGCGTACGCCGTCCGTAACTGCGTCTGGGACTCTGCCTTCGTCAGCATAGGATCACAAGCTTAGAGCGCGCGCAGCAACAATGCGAGCGACTAGAATTCTCTAGCGATCTCCGCAAGGAGCCCCGTGACATAACCGGCGAACGAGCGCCAGACCTCCATGTGGAACGCGTCCGTCCGAGTTCGCCATAGGACGATATCGGCCTTGGCGAATACGGTGCGCGTGCACATACCCACCGGAAACTCGCTGAGATCCAAGTCGAGCGGGCAGGCGCCGCTCAGAATGTCGTTCGCGTGGGGACCGCTGATTTCCAGCGCAAATTGGCGATGGCTGATATCCACCAGGGCATGCGGGGAGTCGGCGAGCGCGCGCTCGAGAGCGGCGGTGACAACGGACTGTGATTCGTCGGTGTTCTTGCCCGGTGCGAGATCGAGCAACAAGTATTCATCCGGACCGAGCCAGAGCGTGGCGCGCGTTCCCAATACTACCGCGCGGCACGCCGTTGCGGAGAACTCGACGCCGAAAGCGGGAGCCGCGAGCGCGCGCGCGCGCGCATCGCCGTGCAGCACCCAGCGCGAGGCAGAAGGCAATACCCGGAGCCAATCGGTGCCCGCGATGACGGGCGGACTACGGCGCGCAATCTCAACCATTGATGCGCACTCCCGTCGGATCGTAGAAAACCGGCGAGGTGACCTCGACCGCGAGATCGCCGCCAGGCATCGGTACATACAGCGTTTGGCCGAGCCGCGCGCGCCCGCCGGCGACGAGCCCGAGCGCGATCGGATAGCCCAAGACGCTGCTGGCGTAGGACGAGGTCACATGCCCGAGTAACTTCATCGGAGGCTTTTGTCCGGCTTCGGCGGCGATCTGCGCGCCTTCCTCGAGCGGAGCGCCCGCACCGCGCGTTCGCAAACCCACGAGCTGCTTGCGGTCGGCTGACTTCATCGAGGCGCGCTCGAGCGAGCGTTTGCCGACGAAGTCGGGCTTGTTCTTGCCGATGGCCCAGCTCAAACCCGCATCGTCCGGAGTCACCGTACCGTCGGTATCCTGGCCGACGATGATGTAGCCCTTCTCGGCGCGCAGCACGTGCATGGTCTCGGTGCCGTATTCGACCATGCCATGCGCTTGGCCCGAGGCGTAGATGGCCTCCCAGACTTCTGCGCCGTAGTCCGCGGGCACGTTGACCTCGAAACCGAGCTCGCCGGTGAAACTCACCCGGAAAAGCAGTTGCGGTACGCCGCAGATGCGGCCGCGGGCGACGCTCATGTGCGGAAACGCCGCCGCGCTCAAATCGATGTCCTCGACCAAGGGCTCGAGCACGCGGCGCGCATTCGGTCCTTGCACTGCGATCACCGCCCATTGCTCGGTGGTGGACGTGAGCCAGACCTTGAGATCCGGCCATTCGGTCTGCCGATAATCCTCCATCAAGGCAAGCACGCGCGGCGCGCCGCCGGTGGTGGTAGTCACATGAAAGCGGTCGGCGGCCGTGCGCGCCACCACGCCATCGTCGTAGATGAAGCCGTCCTCGCGGCACAGAATGCCGTAGCGCGAGCGCCCAACACCGAGACCCGACCAGCTATTGACGTACAGCCGGTTCATGAATTCAGCCGCATCCGCGCCGACGACTTCGATCTTGCCCAAGGTCGACGCATCGAAAATGCCGCAGGCGTTTCGCACCGCGAGACATTCGCGCGCCACTGCGGCGTGCATGTCTTCGCGCGCGCGGGGAAAATAGCGCGCGCGCTTCCACAGGCCGACGTTCTCGAACACCGCGCCGCGTGCCGCCGCCCACTCGTGGGTCGGAGTCAGGCGCTTCGGATCAAACAGGTCGCCGCGCGAAATTCCCGCGAGGCTGCCGAAGGTGACCGGGGTGTAGGGCATGCGAAAGGTGGTGAGGCCCACCTGCGGAATGGGCACAGCCAAGTCCTTCGCGATGATCGCGAGCGCATTGAGATTCGAGGTCTTGCCTTGATCGGTGGCCATGCCCGTCGTCGTGTAGCGCTTGACGTGTTCGATCGACTGAAATCCTTCGCGCGCCGCGAGCTTGAGGTCGCGCGTGGTGACATCGTGCTGCCAATCGACGAAGGACTTGTCCGCGCTCGGTGAATCCGCCTCCGGCAGGGCACCCAAGTAGGCGTCGGCGCCGCGCGCCAAGGCTTCGACGGCGAATTGGCGCGAGAAACGCCGCGGTTCCGGCGCGGGATCGGCCCCGGCAGCTGCGGCGCCGGCCCCGGCTGCCGCGCCGTCGGCGAGCGCTTGCGCCAAATCCGCGACGCCGCGGCAGGCGCCCGCCGAGGCCTCGTTCTCGGCCGATTGACCGGGCAGGAATGCCTGCAGCGATTCGTTCCAAGCAAGCTTGCCGCGCGATTGCGAATAGAGGTGCACGCTCGGCGTGAAGCCGCCCGACATCAAGACCACATCGCAATCGAAGCGCTGCGCTGTTCGCACCGTGGCGCCGTCGTTCGCGCCGAGGGCAATGCCGGTGACCCGCAGGCCGCCCATGGTCGCGAGCACCGTGGTTGCCGGAAGCACCGTGATGCCGGCGCGCCGCACGGCTTCGGGCAGTTCGCCCGCCGGCGTGCGCCGAACGTCGGCGACGGCGGCGATCTCCATGCCCGCCGCGCGCAGGTCAAGTGCGGCCTGATAGGCGGCATCGCATGCGGTCACGATGACGGCGCGCCGGCCGACGCGCACGCCGTAGCGATTGAGGTAGGTTTGCGCGGCGCCGGCCAGCATGATTCCCGGCCGATCATTGCCGGGAAATACCAGCGGCCGTTCGATGGCGCCGGTGGCGAGCACCACTCTGCGTGCGCGGACCTGCCAAAGCCGCTCGCGCGGCTGAGCGGCGGGCAGCACCGCCAGATGGTCCGTCAGCCGCTGATTCAATCCGATGAAATTGTGCGGGAAGTAGCCGAACGCGGTGGTGCGGGCCAGCAGCGTCACACGCGCATTGTTCGCGAGCGCCGCGATCGACTGCCCCACCCAGTCGAGCGGAGCTTCGCCGTTGATGCGCGCGGCGCTGTCACCCAAGAGGCTCCCGCCGAATTCGGCCGACTCGTCGCACAGAATGACGCGGCTGCCGCCGTCCGCGGCGGCGAGCGCGGCCGCGATGCCTGCCGGCCCCGCGCCCACCACCAGCACATCGCAGTGCGCGTAACGTTGCGCATAGCGGTCGGGATCCGGCCGCGTCGGCGCCACTCCAAGCCCCGCGGCGCGGCGAATCATGGGTTCGTAGAGAGACTTCCAGGCCTTGCGCGGCCACATGAAAGTCTTGTAGTAAAAGCCCGCCGGGAAGAACGCCGACAACAGGTCGTTCAAGCGGCCGACGTCGAGCTCAAGGCTCGGCCAGCGATTTTGGCTGTGCGCGACCAGGCCGTCGTACAGCTCGACCTGCGTGGCCCGGAGGTTCGGCGTATAGCGCGCCGTATCGCGCACCACGGTCACCAGCGCATTCGGCTCTTCGGATCCCGCCGCGAGGATGCCGCGCGGCCGGTGATACTTGAACGATCGGCCCACGAGATGCACGCCGTTGGCGAGCAATCCCGAAGCCAGAGTGTCGCCGGCAAAACCTTCATACGATTTGCCGTCGAATGCAAACCGCAACGGGCGCGCGCGATCAATACGCCCACCGTCAGCGGTGCGCAGGCTCACGTGCCGCCGCCCGTGCCGGCAGCGCCGCCAGGGTTTTGCGTCGGCCGCGCCGCGCCCGTCTTGTACGTGGCGAGAAAATGATCGGTGGTGGTGTCGCGCAAGGCGTTGAAGAATTGGCCGCAGCCGCGGGCATGCCGCCAGCGCTCGGCGTACATGCCCTTGGTATTCTCGCGCATATACAGGAAATCGGCCCACGCTTGGTCATCAAGGTCCGCGGGCCGTGCGGGTCGCGCAAGGTGCGCCTGGCCTCCGTACGTGAACTCGATTTCAGGGCGCTTGCCGCAGAAGGGACAGACGATGAGCAGCATGGTGAAGGGATCTTCGCTAGTGCGCCACGGCGGCGGCCGCGGCCTCGTCGATCAGGTAGCCGTCGCGGAAGCGCTCGATCGTGAAGGGCGCATTGATCGGGTGCGGCTCGTCGCGCGCGATGGTCCAGGCAAATACATGCGCCGCTCCAGGGGTGGCTTTGAAGCCACCCGTGCCCCAGCCGCAGTTCACATAGAGGCCGGGCACCGGTGTCTTGGCGATGATGGGCGACCGGTCAGGGGTCACATCGACGATCCCGCCCCAGTTGCGCAGCATCCGCAAGCGGCGAAAGTGCGGAAACAATTCGCAGATCGCATCGAGCGTATGGGTATTGATGTGCAGCGCGCCGCGTTGCGTGTACGAGGTGTAGGCATCCGTCCCGGCGCCGATGACCAACTCACCTTTGTCCGACTGGCTGATGTACGCGTGAATGGTGTTCGACATCACCACGCAAGGGAAAGTGGGTTTGATCGGCTCCGATACCAGCGCCTGCAACGGATAACTCTCCAAGGGCAGGCGCACGCCCGCGAGACGGAGCACCACACTGGTGGATCCCGCCGCGGAAACACCGACCTTGCGCGAACGGATGAGACCGCGCGTCGTTTCCAAGGCCTCGAGCGCGCCGTTCGAGCCGAGTTTGATGCCCGTCACTTCGCAATTCTCGATGATGTCGACGCCGAGCGCGTCGGCGGCGCGCGCATAACCCCACGCGACGGCATCGTGGCGCGCCGTGCCGCCGCGCCGTTGCAGGGCGGCACCGAGCACCGGATAGCGGATGTTGTCCCCGATATTGAGCGGCGGGCAGAATTGCTTGGCTTGTTCGGGCTCGAGCCATTCATTGTCGACGCCGTTGCAGCGGTTCGCATGCACGTGACGCTTGAAGACCTGAATGTCATGCACGGTGTGCGCCAGCATCATCACCCCGCGCGGCGAGAACATCACGTTGTAGTTCAAAACCTGCGAGAGGTTTTCCCACAATTTCACCGAGTGGTCGTAGAGCGCGGCGCTTTCGTTGAACAGGTAATTGGAGCGGATGATGGTGGTATTGCGCCCGGTATTTCCGCCGCCGATCCAGCCCTTCTCGAGCACGGCGATGTTCGTGAGTCCGTGTTCCTTGGCAAGGTAGTAGGCGGCGCCGAGTCCATGGCCGCCGCCGCCGACGATCACCGCATCGTAGCTCGCCTTTGGGCTCGCTTTGCGCCACTGCGCTTGCCAGCCGCGATCGCCGGATAGGCCGCGCCGGAACAGCGCGAGGGCGGAATATGCTTGCCTGCTCATGGCGATGGAGTCAACGCTTAGGCGCGAAGTTCCTTGTTTTCAGGATCGTACGGCGAGTCGACGAGCACCGTGGCGCGTTTGCGTTCGCCCAAGATTTCGATCTGCAATTCGGCGCCGACCTGCGCGAATTCCGGCTTCACATAGCCCAGCCCCAGGCTCTTTGCCAAGGCGTGGCCGTAGTATCCCGCGGTTGCCCTGCCGACCAGATTGCCTTTGGCATCGAACAGCGGCTCGTTGCCTAAGGGGTCGGCATCCGTGACGCCGTGCACTTCGAAGGTCACGAAGCGGTGCGGCACGCCCTGCTTGAGTTGCTTCTCGAGCGCCTCCTTGCCGACGAACGAGCCCTTGTTCAGCCGTACGAAACGGTCGAGACCCGCCTCGTACGGCGTGTAGTCGGGCGTCAAGTCGCTGCCCCACATGCGGTAGGATTTTTCGAGCCGCAACGACTCCATGGCGCGCATGCCGGCCATGCCGATCTTGAACTCGGCGCCGGCCTCGAAGATGGCATCGAACAGATGGTGCGCATATTCGATCGGGAAATGCAGCTCCCAGCCGAGCGCGCCGACGAAGTTCACCCGCAACAGATACACATCGGTCGCAAGTCCCACCTCGGCCACTTGGCCGGTGAGCCAGGGGAATGCCGTGTTGTCGAGCGGCGCATCGGTGAGTTTCGCCAGGACTTCGCGCGAGCGCGGACCCGCGACCACGAAGCAGCCGCGGCTCATGGTGATGTTGCGCAAAGTCACACCCTGCGCCGGCAACGTCTGCTGGAGATAATCGCTGTCGTAGCGTTCAGCCGCTCCGGCGCTCACCACGTAATAATGCTGCTCGGCGATCTTGGTGATGGTGAATTCGGTACGAATGCCGCCGCGCCGCGTGAGCGCATGGCAAAGCGCGATTCGGCCGATCTTGGTCGGCACCTTGTTGGCCACCAAACTGTCGAGCCAGGCTTCGGCGCCGGGACCGGTCACCTCATGCTTGGTGAACGGCGTGAGATCGATCACTCCCACATGTTGACGGATACGGAGCGCCTCCAGGCCCACATGCGGAAAATAGTTGGAGCGCCGGAAGCTCCATTTATCTTTCGCCTCGACGCCCGACGGCGCGAACCAATTGGCGCGCTCCCAGCCGTAGCGCTGACCGAAGACCGCGCCCATGCGCGCGAGTTTGTCGTACACCGGGCTGGTCTTGGCCGGGCGCGCATCCGCGCGCTCCTCATCCGGAAAATGAATGACGAAGACGTTGCGGTAGGTCTCTTCGTTTTTCTGCACCACATAGCGCTTGCTGGTGTAAGGACCGTAGCGGCGCGGATCGACCGCCATCATGTCGATCCCGGGTTCGCCTTCGACGATCCATTCCGCCAATTGCCAGCCGGAGCCGCCGGCCGCGGTGATGCCGAAGCTGTGACCTTCGTTGAGCCAGAGATTGCGCGCGCCCCAAGCTGGGCCGATCAGCGGGCTGCCGTCGGGGGTGTAGGCAATGGGGCCGTTGACGATGTCCTTGATCCCGCAGGTCGCGAGCGACGGCACCCGGCGCTGTGCCGCTTCCACATGCGGCAATAAGCGTTCCAGATCGCCTTCGAACAGGCTCTTGCCGAACCAATCGGGCACGCCGTCCGCGAACCGCGCCGGTGCGCCCGCTTCATAGGGGCCCAGAATCCAGCCCATCCGCTCTTCTCGCAAATAGTAGGATTGATCCGATTCGCGCAGCACGGCGAGCTCGCGGCCGCCGCCTTGGCGGTAGGCCTTAAGTTCAGGCGACTCGTCATACACGATGTATTGGTGTTCGACCGGGATCGAAGGCACATTGAGACCGAACAGACGGCCCGTTTGCCGCGCGTAGTTTCCGGTTGCACAGACCACGTGCTCGGCGATGATGTTGCCCTTGTTGGTGGTGATCTGCCACTCGCCGGAGGCGGTGCGCGTCACCGCCGTCACTTCACTTTGCTCGTAGATCTCCGCGCCGCGGCTGCGTGCTCCCTTGCGCAGCGCCATGGTGAGATCGGCGGGCGCGATATGTCCATCGTCGGGGTGGTACAGGGCGCCGACGATATTCGGGGTATCGCCGCCGTTGCCCAATTCGACCAAGGGCCAGAGCCGCCGGACCTCCTGCGGACTGATCACTTGAAACGGTACGCCGATGGTGTTCGCGGTGCCGCAGTATTTCTGGTATTCATCCATGCGCTCGCTGCAAGTCGCGAGCCGCAGGTTGCCGGTGACGTGAAAACTCACGTCCTGGCCGGTTTCCGCCGGCAGGCGTTTGTACAAATCCACGGAATATTTGTGCAGCTGTCCAACCGTGTAGCTCATGTTGAAGAGAGGCAGGAGCCCGGCCGCGTGCCAGGTGGAGCCCGCCGTCAGTTCCGCGCGCTCCAAGAGCACCACATCCGACCAACCTTTGCGGGCGAGATGATAGAGCGTGCTGACGCCCACGACGCCGCCTCCGATCACCACGACGCGGGCATGAGTTTTCATTTTGGCTGATCTCCCCAACGTAAATGCGCCCCGCAGTGTAACCAGCGGCGGGCCAAACAAGACGCCAATTGCGACAATCCCATGTAAAAATGCGCCATGGCCGCGGCGCCCGGGCATAAAACAGGCGGGGAGGGCCCGGGGCAAGGCCGCAGCGCTATCGGAAATACGACATCAATCTGTCGGGATTGGACATTTCAGTCTGCCCGGATGGCATAATGACGGCCCCTGGTTGGCGGCTTTGCCGCTCGGAGGCTTCCTTGGAATCGCCCGCGGTGCTGCGCAAATGCAAGTACGCGTTTCTGACTCTGCCCAATTATTCATTGATTGCCGTGGCGAACGCGCTCGAACCGCTGCGGATGGCCAATCGCTTGGTCGGCAAAGAGGTCTACGACTGGTCCGTGATCAGCCTGGATGGCCATGCGATCGATGCCAGCAGCGGTCTCACCCTCTCGCCGACGGGGGCGCTCGACAAGCTCGGCCCGGTCGACATTCTATTCGTGTGCGGGGGCATCAACATCCGCGAGGCGGTGTCGCCGGCGCTGCTCACGGCGCTCAAGCGTCTGGCCGAGCGTCGCGTACCGTTGGGCGCGCTCTGCACCGGCGGCTACGCGTTGGCGCGTGCGGGCCTCTTGGATAACTTTCGTGCGACGATTCACTGGGAGAATCTATCGGCGCTGCGCGAGGAATTTCCGCGGGTGCGGATCAGCGATCAATTGTTCACCATCGATCGCAACCGCTATACCTGCTCGGGCGGCACGGCGCCTCTGGATTTAATGCTCAATCTCATCGAAGCAAAACTCGGACCGAGGATCTCGCAACGGGTTTCCGAACAGTTCATCGTCGATCGGGTGCGCAAGGACAACGACCGCCAATACGTGCCGCTGCGCGCGCGCATCGGCGTTTCGCACCGCGGCCTGATCCGCGTCGCACAGCTCATGGAAGAGAATATCGAAAAGCCGTTGTCGCTGGAGAAAATCGCCAAGGCCACGGGACTGTCGCGCCGTCAGATAGAACGGCTGTTCAAGCGCGACCTGAACTGCGTGCCGAAGCGCTACTACCTGGAGATGCGCCTGCGCCGCGCCCGCGAGCTGCTGCTGCAAACGGCAATGCCCATCATGGACATCACCGCCGCGTGCGGCTTTCAGTCGCCGCCGCACTTCTCGAAATGCTATCGCAATCAATACGGCTATCCGCCGAGCGCAGAACGCAAGATCGGTGCAGCGGGCCCGGCGCACGAGAGCCGCGGCGCGCAGCCCGTCGCGGGAAGCGCGTAGCGCGTAGCAGGTACCGGGTAGCGGGTAGCGGGTAGCGGGTAGCGGGTAGCGTCATCCATGACGCCTCGTCGTTTATGCAGTGGAAAACGTCGCGTCGGGCTACGTCCGCCGAGTCTTTAATTGCTATCGTGTCGACCATCGCAAATCTCAAGTGAGCAAGAATCAACGATGAACCCGCGAGATGCCGTGCTGCGCCGGTTACGGCGCCGCAATCCCGAGACCGCCTTGGAGCGGGAATTCTATTGCAGTCCCGAGGAATACCAAATCGATCTTGACATGATCTGGTACCGGGACTGGCTGTTCGTCGGACACGATTGCGAGGTATTGAACCCCGGCAACTACATGACGGTGCAGATCGGCGAGTACCCGGTGATCGTGGTGCGGGATCGCGACGGCGGTCTGCGCGCGTTCCACAACTCCTGCCGGCATCGCGGCTCGCGAATCTGTTCCGCGCAGCGCGGTACCGCGACCCGGCTCGTGTGCCCGTACCATCAATGGACCTACCATCTCGACGGGCGCCTGTTCTCGGCGCGCGATATGGGCGGCGGCTTCGACCGGTCGCAACACGGCCTGAAGCCGGCGCACTGCGCGAGCGTCGGCGGCTATATCTGGGTGTGTCTCGCCGACGTGGCGCCGGACTTTGAGCCGATCCGCAAGCATCTGGAACCTTACTTTCTGCCGCACAAATTGCATCAGACCAAAGTTGCCTTCGAATCGACCATCGTTGAACACGCCAATTGGAAGCTGATTTGGGAGAACAACCGGGAGTGCTACCACTGTTCGGCAAATCATCCGGAACTGATTCGCACCTTTCCGGAGACGCCCACCGTCACCGGCGTCGCCGGCGCCGAAAGCAATCCGGAGATCGTGGCCAGGTGGGCGCATTGGGAATCGATTGGTTTGCCGAGTAAATTTCATCTCTCCGCCAATGGTCAATACCGCACTTCGCGCATGCCGCTTCTGGAGGGCGCGGTGAGCCTCACCATGGATGGCAGCGCCGCGGTGCGCCGGCCGCTCGCCGACGGCATCGCAGAGCCGAATCTCGGCACGTTGCTGCTGTTTCACTATCCGACGACCTGGAATCACGTGCTGGCCGACCACGCGATTTCGTTTCGCCTGTTGCCGATCAGTCCGACCGAAACGCAGCTCACCACCAAGTGGCTGGTCCACAAGGACGCCGTCGAAGGCGTCGACTACGACCTCAAACGCATGACGGAAGTCTGGATGGCGACCAACGAGTCCGATCGGCGCGTTTGCCAGGAAAATCAAATCGGCGTGAATTCCCCGGCCTACGATCCGGCCCCGTACTCAGAGGTGCACGAGGGCGGCGTCATCCAGTTCGTGGACTGGTATTGCACCGAGCTTGAAGGCAGACTGACGGAGAATGCCATCTAATTATTCGGCGTGGGGATTGCTGCGCGGCGCCCTCTCGCGTCATCGGCATTGGGCGCCGGCGTGGCGCGATGCCGCGCCGCGTCCACACTACGATGTGGTCATCGTCGGCGGCGGTGGGCATGGTCTCGCCACCGCCTATTACCTCGCGAAAAACCACGGCCTCACCCGGGTCGCGGTTCTGGAACGGGGCTGGATCGGCGGCGGCAATACCGGGCGCAACACCACGATTGTGCGCTCCAACTATTTATTTCCGGAGAGTGCGCGCCTCTATGATTTTTCTCTGCGGCTGTACGAAGGGCTGTCCCGGGAGCTCAATTTCAACATCATGTTGAGTCAGCGGGGACTGATCATGCTGGCGCATAGCCGCCATGACCTCGATTCCATGGCGCGCTGGGCCAATGCCATGCGCATGAACGACATCGCCGCGGAACTTCTGACCGTGGACCAGATCCGCGAACTGGCACCGGCCCTCGACTTATCCGCCGGGGCCCGTTTGCCCGTGCTCGGTGGGTTTTGTCAGCGGCGGGCCGGAAGCGCGCGCCACGATGCCGTGGCGTGGGGTTATGCGCGAGCTGCCTCGGCTCTCGGAGTCGACATCATTCAGGGCTGCGAAGTGAACGAATTCATCCGTGAAGACGGCCGGGTGGCGGCGGTGAAAACATCGCGCGGACTGATTCGCGCCGAGCGCGTGGGAATCGCGGCCGCGGGACACAGCTCGGTGCTCGCCAAGCTCGCGGGGTTTCGGCTGCCGGTCACGAGCTACGCCTTGCAAGCCATGGTGAGCGAACCTATCAAGCCCATCCTCGACACGGTGATTCTATCGCCGGGCACCGGTGCCTATGTGAGTCAATCGGACAAGGGTGAAATCGTCATGGGGGCGATGCTCGATTTATTTCCCTCCTATGCCCAGCGCGGCAGCTTCGCCGTCAAACAGGCCATCATCGCGGCGACGCTCGCATTGTTCCCGTCGTTCAGCCGTTTGCAGCTGCTGCGCCAATGGGCCGGCATCGTGGATGTGGTGCACGATTCCAGCCCCATTATCGGTCCGACGCCCGTTCCCGGTCTTTTCATCAACTGCGGCTGGGGAACCGGGGGTTTCAAGGCGATTCCGGTGGGCGGTTGGACGTTTGCGCATGTCTTGGCCACCGGCGAGAGTCACCCCCTCGCGGAGCCCTTTCAGCTGTCGAGATTTCTCTCGGGACGCCTGATCGACGAAGCCGCCGCCTCCGGAATCGCACACTAGGATCGAGAAGAGCCGCGCCCATGATGCAAATCCCTTGTATTCGCTGTGGTGCGCGCGATGAACATGAATTCATTTGCGGCGGCACATCGCACATCGCGCGTCCGGCCCTCGAGCAAGACGATGTGGTATGGGGCGAGTACCTGTTCTTCAGGGACAATCCCAAAGGGCGGCATCTGGAACGCTGGCGCCATGTGTACGGCTGCGGCCTATGGTTCAATCTGGTGCGCGACACCGTGACGCATGAAGTGCTTGCGGTGTATGCTATCACCGCTGCGCCGCCGCCATGACCTCGCACCGACTGCCCGCTCCCAGCGGCACCTGTCTCGATCGATCGGCCGATGTCAGCTTCGAGTTCAATGGCCGCACTTTGCAGGGATTTGCGGGCGATACACTGGCCTCGGCGTTGTTGGCGAACGGCGTGGGGCTCGTGGGCCGCAGTTTCAAGCTGCACCGGCCGCGCGGAATATTCTCTTGCGGGATCGAAGAGCCGACCGGTCTCGTGGACTTAGGAGAGGGCGCGGCGCGCAGCGTCAATGTGCGCGCAACGCTGGTTGAATTGCAGCAGAATTTGCGCGCCGTCAGCGTCAACTGCTGGCCGAGCGTGAGCTTCGATGTGGGCGCGATCAGCGGTGCATTCTCGGCGCTCTTGCCCGCGGGGTTCTACTACAAGACCTTTAAATGGCCGAGTTGGCATCTGTTCGAACCCGCGATCCGCCGCATGGCGGGGTTGGGCCGTGCCGCGAGCGAACCGGATCCGGACCGCTATGAGGAGATCGCCGCCGACGCCGACGTCCTGGTCATCGGCGGCGGCCCGGCCGGTCTCGCTGCGGCCGTGTCCGCCGCGCAAGCGGGCGCGGCCACGCTCTTGTTGACCAGCGGCTCCAAGTTCGGCGGATCCGAGAGCTGGCGCGCCGCCTCTCCCGGCGCCGCTGTGCCGGGCGACGCTCCGCCTGTCAGCGAGCTGATCGCATCGGCCGGGCGCTTGGGCGTGCGCCTGCTCAACCGGACGCTGGCGTTCGGCGTGTACGATCACAACCTCGTGTGCGCGCGCGAGTCATTGCATCCATTGGGCGGCGCGCGCGCCGGGGATCGCGGAGTGCTGCGCGAGCGCCTGTGGAAAATTCGCGCCCGATCCATCATCGTGGCGGCGGGCGCATTCGAGCGGCCGATGATTTTTCCGGGCAATGACCGGCCGGCGGTGATGCTGGCGGGCGCTGCTCTCAAGTATGCCCACGCCTTCGGCGTTGCGCCCGGTCACCGGGTGGTGATTGCGGCCAACAGCGATTCAGCCTATCGCGTCGCCGAATCCTTATGCGGCGCGGGCGTCAACGTGACCGCGCTCATCGATCGGCGCGCGGCGGCGGACATCGCCGCGAGCGTGTCCGGCGGGGCAGCGAAGTTGCGCGTCATTCGGGACGCGGGCATCGTCAAGGTATCGGGATCCCGGGCGGTGCGAAGCTGCACGATCGGCGGCGCGGCCGGCGCCGGCGCTCGGTACGAACACTTGGATTGCGATGCGATCTTGAGCGCGGGCGGCCACGCCCCGGCGGTGCATTTGCATTCGCAAGCGGGAGGCAAGCTCCGTTGGCTGTCGGAGTCGGCAATGTTCGTGCCGGACGGCGCGGCGCGCGGTCTCGCGAGCGTCGGGGCCTGTGCCGGAGTTTTCGCGCGCGAGGCGGCGCTCGATCATGCGGCCCGCGTGGGCGCCGCGCTCGCCCGCGGACTTGCCTGCCCGGAGGCTGCGGTGGGAGGCGCGGGCCGGTCGCTCGCCGCGACGCACTTGCCGAACGTCTCTGGAAAACAATTCGTCGACTTGCAAAACGATGTGACCTTGAGCGACGTGCGGCTCGCCGCGCAGGAAAATTATCGATCGGTCGAGCATCTCAAGCGCTATACGACCACCGGCATGGGCACGGATCAAGGCAAGACCAGCAACATCAATGCGTTGGTATTGATGGGCGAATACACGGGCCGCGAACCGGCCGAGGTCGGCACCACCAAATTTCGCCCGCCGTTCGCTCCCGTCACTTTGGGTCTTATCGCGGGACGGCGCACCGGCGCTTTGTATCGTCCATTGAAGCGCTTACCCGATGAGAGCTGGCACCGGGCGCGGGGCGCACTCTTCGAGCAGTTCGGCAATTGGCGCCGCCCCGCCGCCTATCCCTTGCCGGGAGAGAGCCTGGAGGATGCCGCGCAGCGCGAGGCGCTCGCGGTGCGCCAAAGCGCCGGATTGCTCGACGGGTCGCCGCTCGGCAAGCTCGAGGTCTTCGGAGCGGATGCCGCGCTGTTTCTCGATCTCATGTACTTGGGCACGATGTCGACACTCCCGATCGGCCAAGCGCGCTACGGCATTCTTTTGAATGAGAATGGCATCGTCGTCGATGACGGCATTGTCGCGCGTTTGGGCGAGCAGCACTATTGGATCAATACCACGAGCGCGGGCGTCGAGCGCACGGCGGCGGCGTTCGAAGAGTGGCTGCAATGCGAGTATACGAATCTCAAGGTGCTGATTACTCCCGTGACCTCGCGCTGGGCCAACGTCACCGTCGCCGGTCCGAAGGCGTGGGAATGGCTGGCCGCGGCAGGCTTCGATTCTCTGTTGGCGCCGCTCTCCATGCCGCACATGACGCTGCGCGGCGCCCGCCTTGATGGCGTGCCTTTGCGCGTTCTGCGCGCGAGCTTCAGCGGCGAGCTCGGCTACGAAATCAACGTACCCGCGGAGCACGCGGGCGATGTGCTCGCGCGCCTATGGGCTCATGCGGAGCGCTTCGCCGCGGTTCCCTATGGCATCGAGGCGCTCGAGATCCTGCGCACCGAAAAGGGCTTCATCCACATCGGCACCGACACCGACGGCACGACGTTGCCGGGCGACATTGGTCTCGCGCGCGGGGTCGACCGTAAGCGCGCCAATTTCGTCGGCAGAAGATCGCTGCTGCGCCCAGCGGCGCGCGATCCCTCGCGTTTCCAATTGGTGTCCCTGTCGCCCGCCGACGGCCGGACACGATTGCCGGTGGGCGGTCAGATCGCGGCCGCGCCGCCGCCGACGCAGACCGAGGGTCACGTGACCTCGAGCTACATGAGTCCCGAATTGAGAGCGCCCGTGGCGCTCGGCATGCTCTCGCGCGGTTTCCAGCGCGTCGGCGAACGGGTGCAAGTGCATCACTTGGGCGCGACCATTGAAGCCGTCGTGGCGCAGGGGCCGTTCATCGATCCGAAAGGGGAGCGGCTGCGTGGATAACCTTCAAAACCCGATGAGCGGCCTCGAACTATCGGGCCTCTCCGTGCAGCTGCTGCGCGAGCTCAAGGTGGGTTCTCTGCGCTATTTCGATGCCGCCGGGCCCTTCGCGGCCGCTGTCGGCGAACGGCTCGGAGGGCCGCTGCCGGAGCCGCTGCGAGCCCTGCGTCATCCAGTGGGCGATGCGCAGCCGGAAATCATCTTGGCTTGGCGCAGTCCGACCGAGACCCTCTTGATGACCGCCGATGCCGCCGCCTTTGCGGCCGTCGAGGACGCGGCGCAGAATTCCGTGGCCGGTTGCATGGTCGACCAGACCGGCGGCCTATGGCCGTGGCGGATGGCGGGTGCGCGCAGCCGTGATTTGCTGCTGCGCTTGGGCTCGAGCGCATCGATTCCCGCGGTTGGCGAGGCGCGCATCAGCCGCGTGGCGGAATTGCCGGTGATGGCGGTGTGCGTGCGCGAGGGTGAGATGCTGCTGGTGGTCGAGCGCGTGTACAGCGATCATTTGCTCGGATGGATGGTGGAGACGGCGCGGGACCTTTGAAGTGGCGGGGTTTCGTTGACGGCCCGGTAGATAGGAATCAGACTAAGCTGATTTCCAAGGGGCCATTTTTCAGCCGATCGGGATTCCACGAACAAGAGGGAGAACAATGATGTTATGTCCGAAATGCAACCAGCCGGTGCTCGATAACCAGCGATTTTGTGGTACCTGCGGCGCTGCGGTGGATGCGGGCGGCGGCAACAATCAAGGGACCCTCATCCGGCCGCCGGCCAACCCCAGCGCCGGCACCGCAAGTTCCAGCGCAAGCTCGGGCGCGGGGTACGGCGGCGGTGCGGGCTATGGCGGCGGCGCAGCACCCGGCGGATCGCCGGGCGGACCATCCGGCGCAGCGCCAGGCGGCGGGTCATGGACCAGCAACGCGACGGCTCAACTCCCGGGTCTGATCCAGCGTGTGAAGAACATCATACTGACCCCGAAAACCGAGTGGCCGGTCATCGAGCCGGAGCCGACGTCGGTAGCCACTCTCTACACCGGATACATCATGCCGCTGGCCGCGCTGGCCGCGGTGATGCATTTCCTGCGCATGTCGGTGATCGGATTCAATATCGGTTTTGGCACCTTCCGCACGCCGCTGGTGAGCGGCCTGATCATGGCCGTGGTCAGCTTCGGCTTCGCTCTCTTGGGAGTGTTCCTGTTCGGGTTCATCATCAAGGCGCTTGCACCGACATTTGCCGGTCAAGGGGACCAGCGCCAGGCGCTGAAGACGGCGGCTTACGCATGTACGCCGGCATGGATCGCCTCGGTGTTCGGCTTGCTCGGTGCCTTGGGGGGGCTGTTGCAGCTGGTCGCCGGAATTTACGGCATCTATCTCTTGTATCTCGGCTTGCCGATCTTGATGCGCAGTCCGCGCGAAAAAGCCGGCAGCTACACGGCGGCCGTCGTCGTCTGCGGCATTTTGCTGGGAATCCTCTTTGCGATCTTGAGCGCAGTGACAGGCGGGTTCGGCGGCTACGGCGGTTTCGGTCGCTACGGCGGCCTCAACAACACCGCCATGACGCGCGAACAGCAGCAAGAGCAGGGGGCCGCCGCTGTGGCCAACATCATAGGCGGCGCGTTGGGCACGGATGATAAGGGCAAGGCCGGTTTGAGCGCGGCGATCAACAATCTCGCGGCCGCCGGCCAGAAGATCGAACAGCAGCAGCAAAACGCGGCCGCGCCGGCGGGCGGCGCCACGTCCCCCGATGCGGCCGCGGCCAACTCGCAAAACGCGATGGCGGCGACCGCCGGCCTGATGACCGCTCTCGGCGGTGCGATGGGCGGCAAACATCGCGTCGACCCGGTGGATTTTCATACCCTCAAAGGCATGCTCCCCGATTCCTTGCCCGGTATGCAGCGCACCGGGGCTGAGGGCAGCAGCCAACAGGCGATGGGAGTCAAGGGCTCCTCGGCCACGGCCAATTACCAAGGTCCGGCCGGCGCGCGCGCCGAGATCAAAATCACCGACGCATCGGCGGTCTCGGGACTGCTGGACGTCGCCGGATCGATGGTTCAGAACAGGACTTCGGAAAGCGACAACGGCTATGAAAAAGACGCGACGGTCGGCGGCCGGCTCATTCACGAGAAATACGACACCCGATCCAAGCACGGCGAACTCAACGCGATCGTCGCCAAGCGCTTCATGGTGGATGTGACGGGCGACGGAGTCGACATGAGCACGCTCGAACAGTACGCGGGCTATGTCGATTTCGCGAAGCTCGAAGCCATGAAGGATGCAGGCGCGCAGCCGTAAACGCTGCTGCCTCGTGGCGCAATGCCGCCATAACTAACCGCCGAGTCAGCGATTCCGATCGGACAATAGACTGCTCAGCAGCCCTCCGATGACCGCTCCGCCCACCTGCAGCGCGAGCTGCGTCTTCAAATCCGCGCCTACGCTGTTGTCGGCGCCGCCCATACCGTCCTCCTGTTCGATCCGCGAGACCACCCAGTCGAACTTCCCGCTGGTAACGGCGGCCTTGCAGTAACGGCACTCACCGATCTGGGTGAGCGCGAGCGGAGCGCCGCAGCTGGGGCAGGCATTCTCGAGCAGCCCGGCCTTGCTGGAAGTCGCCACGCCCACCGAGCGTTGGAACGTCCATTCTTCGACAAACGGCCGCAGCGTTCGATCGCCGAATACGATCCGCCCCGAAGCGTCCACTTCGTAGTCGGCCGACACCGCCGCGATACGCACGGTCAAGTCATCGAAGACCCGGCCATGCACGACGCGAAAGGGCGTGATCTCCTGCACCAGGAGTCCCTCCATGACATTGTGCCGGCCTTGCGCGGCCATGGTTTCGAGTTGTGCGCGCCATGCAAAGTAGGCACCTGGGCTCAAAAAGGCGCGGCCCGCTTCGAGGTTCTGCCGGCACCAGGCGTCTTGCAGGGCCATGAATCCGGTTTTGACGCGTGTCAGAAAGGCATTCACGTCGAAGGCCGAATCGGCCGCGCGCAGGCTGGCGAGGCCGTCGGCGACCGTGGGCGCGGCAATTCCCAGCAGGGGATCCGAGGCGTACCCGACGAAGGGCGCGGACTGCACCTCGGCCACCACCCAGTCCACGGTTCCGTTGGTGACGCTGGCGCGGCAGTGGCTGCAAGTGCCGTCGAGGCTGAGTCTAAGCTCGGCTCCGCAAGCCGGGCAGCGCGAGGCGATGACGCCGCCGTTCGTGGGCGTGCGGGCCGCAGCGGCGCGCACGAAGGTCCAGCGTTCACCGTGACGCCGATCCTCGCCTTCGTCGGATACCACTCGATTCGACGCATCCAGAGTCTTGCCGCGATAGACCAGATCGAAATGCACTTGCAGGCTCTGTCCTTGTGCGCCGCACGCGGCGTCGACTAAGTGCATGCCGCGCACATTGAGGCCTTCCATCAGCGAGTGCTGATGCTGCGCCGTCATCTGTCCGATATTCGCGGACACCGCGGCGAACACGGCGTCGTTCAAATACGGACGGATCGCGGCCGCGTCGGTCTTCTGCAGGCCGCGCTTGACCAGAAAGAAAGTCATCTCGGCACGTTGCAGAAAGGTTTCGATTTCGAAGCCTGGGTCTTGCGCGCGGATGGCATCGACGGCGGCGGGCAACCCCGGCCGGTCGGCCGGTGCACGAGGTACGTCGAGCAGATTGCCAATTCCGCGGCCTGTGGCGGCGCCCAAAACCGCACCGATTGCTTGGCGCGCCATGGGCGAGGCGGCCAAATTCTGCACGCCGGGAGAACCGCGGCTGATGCGCCGGAAGATGAGCCAGAAGATGAATGCGACGATCAGCAGCCCGAAGATGCCGCCGCCGCCCCCGCCAAACGAGATCCCACCGGAGTTGCCGCCGCTCGAACTCGACACACTGCCCGCGTGGCCGCCGCCGCCGGCGCGGCCGAGCGCCGAACCCGCGGCCGCAAGGCCCACGAGAGTGGCGAGAACAGCCCCGGCGCGGCCGCTACGTCGCGGTTTCAACTCAGTGCCGCTCCGCAGTTGGCGCAAAACCGTGAGTTGGGCGCGGCGGCCGTACCGCACTGAGTGCAATGAGAGGGTGCGGGAGGCGCCATCGTCGTGCCGCAACTGGAACAAAATTTGGCGCCGGGGCTGTTCTGAGCCTGACATTTGCCGCACACCACCAGCGCGCCTGCCGCTGCGGGCAGAGGGGCGGGGGCTGGACCCGGGCCCGCACCGGCGGCACCGCCGCCTTGGCCGGGTGCTGCGCTCGCCGCGCCCCCCAGGCCGGCGACGATCCCTCCCAACCCCATGCCCACGCCCAGAACCGCGGCACCGTTGCCGCCGCCCGCCGCGGATCCTTCACCGATGCCTTTCAACGCCGCACCCACGCCGTATTCGCGGAAGCCTCCCGCGAGGCGCGTGTACGCCTTGTCCTTGCGCAATTCCTTCAGCGTATGTTCGTCTTCGGGACTTAAGCTGATGGTGACATTGCCGAGGCGGGTAACCGTGATGCCGTACGACACCAGGGACGACTGAACGTCGGTGAGCAGCGAGGATTCGATATCGCCGGTTCGCGCGGCGATGCCGAGCACGGGCCACTTCTCGGCGGTGAGCTTGCGCACCACGCCGGTCCGCAGCGCCTTCAAAATCTGTTCGCGCGCCCAATCCGTGATCAGGTCGTTGGATCCCTGGCGCGTCCCCACCAATTTCAAGATGAGCGCCGCCGGATCGCTCACGATGATGGCGTATTCGCCGAACACGCGCAGCCCCACCGCGAGCCCGGTCTCGGGGTCCTCGATGTTGTCGATCGGACCGCCGAAGGGCAGACCGACGAATTCGCGCGTGCCGACGAAGTACAACTCGGCGCGGTACATGTTGCCGCCGCTCGCGAGATCCACGATATCGCCGAGAAATGGAATCAATGCGCCGTCGAGGGTCGATCGTCCCTGCGGCAGTTGGCCGGCGAGCTTGCCCTCCTTGACGAAAATCGCGGTCTCGTCAGGCTCGACCGTGACCTGCGTCCACCGGCGAATGGTCATATCCGGCCATTTGAACAGGATATTTCCCTTCGCATCGTCGGGGCGCGCAATGAACTGCCGATTCAAGTCGTTTCCTTTGCCGAATAAACTCACGGTGCTGGGCTCCTTGGACTGGTGGGAGAGGCGGCCATCAAATCTTGATCTTGCGCGGTCCCGCGTCCCTGACGGGCTCTTCGGCGGGCGCAGCGGGGCTGCCCGTGAGCGCTTCCTGCGGCGCGCTCTCAAGGCGGTTGATCGTTGCGGCGGAGGTGCACGTCGGGTCGAATGTTACGTGCAGTTCGGCGGCGTCCGTGCCCGCGATGCTGAAGCAGGGCACGCCGATTTTCTGATTGAGCGGAGTCAGCAATGCGGTTTGGACGATGTTCGCGACCGTGTCCGATGCCCCGCCGGACAGTTCCGCATCGATGACCACGTCGCTGCCGTTCTGCGGCACGAGGGCGGCGTTGAGCACCACCAGGTTGCCGTTGATCGCGGCCAAAACGACATTCGCGACCGCCGCCGGCAGTCCCGAAAATCGCAGCCGCGCCTTCTTGGGCTTGAAGTCAAAGTACTGCAGAAATAAGCTCTGCGAGAACTGCGCGCCGATCAGCTGCCCGACATCCCGGATCGCGAGCTCCTCGGTCTTCCAGCTCTGGTTCTCCGGGGCCAGCGTGTTGTGGTAGATCTCCTCGCCGGTTTTCAAGTCGACCGCCTTGATGGTCCAGGACGTGATCACGAACTTGTCAAAGTTAAGATGCATTTCCGGCGACTTCAAGGATAATTTCTTGAAGGCCACCACGCCGTCCACGTGAAAGTCGGCCGGCGGCTTGGCGGTCGCATCGTCGACGACGGTGAAACCAAACGTGCGAATATGTTCCTTGAGCACATTCTCCGCCACGGGGGAGGGCTCTGGAGCGGCAGCGGCAGCGCCAGCCGCAGCGGCGTTCGCATCGTCAGTGGACGCGCGGACGCTGACGGAAATCCGCGGATTGCCGTTGTTGCGGATGAATTCGACCCGTTCGTCGCGCGAGATCTGATTGAGCGATTTTTGCACGTCGCGCACGCTGACGCTCGCACGCAAGGTGCCGACCAGCAGACCGTCCGCGGTCATCTGCGGCGCCGGCTGCTGCAGCACGGCCGTGATGAAATCATCGCTGCGCGTAAGGAGCTTGGCCCGAACGATTCCGTAGTTGGCGTTGAGCGAGCTCGGTTGCACATACAGGGCGGCAGCTTTGGCGACCAGTTGCCGGCGCGCGTCGGCCCATACCATGCGTTCGGCCGCGGCCGGATCTTTCGCGAAGCTCGGATCCTGAGGATTGACGACCCCCACGGCGCTGATGATGGCCGAATTACCGTTGGCCGGCGGCAGGGTTGCGCCCTGCGGCAGGGTTGCGCCCTGCGGCCCGGCTGCTGCGCCACTGGAGTCGGTCGCTTCGGTTGGCGGAGTGGCGGCAGCGGGCGCCTTGGCTGTCATCGGCAGGCCTAAGCGCGGCCCCCAAGCGTAGTAGGCGGCCGCCGCGCCGGCAATCAGCACGCCCAACACCGCAAATAGCACGGCCGGACGAGGTCCGCGCGACGCCGCGGGTCCGGCGCCTCGGAGCATGGTTCGATTCGACGGCGCGGAAGTTCCGGCCAATCCGGCGAGCGGAGCGCCTGCGACGGCGGCGGCGATGGCCTGCTTGAACTCGGCGGCCGTCTGAAAGCGCTCGTCCGGCCGCTTGGCCATGGCGCGGCTGAGGATGACGTCGAACCCCTTGGGTACCTGTACGTTGAGGGCCGACGGCGGCGGCGCGCTGTCGTTGAGCACCCGATGCATGATGGTCGTGAACGCGCCGGTGAACGGGACTTCCGCGGTCAGGAGTTGATACAGCACGACGCCCGCCGAATACAGATCCGAGCGGCCGTCGACCGTTTGTCCCATGAATTGTTCGGGCGACATATAGCTCGGTGAACCGAGTACCGTTCCCACCTGCGTCAAGGTCGAAGACTCGATCCGCGCGACGCCAAAGTCGCCCACCTTCACGGTACCGTCGGTGAGCAAAATGATGTTGGCGGGCTTGATATCGCGATGCACGACGCCGTGGCTGTGCGAATACTCGAGCGCGTCGAGCAGTTCCGACATGATCCTCTCGATCTCGCGCATCGGAAAACGCTCGTTGGCCTCGAAATAGCTCTCGAGCGAGCGGCCCTCGACGAACTCCATCGCGATGAATGCGGTGCTGGTCTCGACGCCCGCGTCATTCTTGGTGACTTCTTCGCCGTAGTCATAGACCGCAATGATGTTCTTGTGGCTGAGGCGGCCCGCCGCCTGTGCCTCGCGCCGCAGCCGCGTCAAGAGATTGTCGGCCTGCGTGCCGTCGTAGAATTCGGTGAGAAAAGTCTTCAGAGCGACGCGGCGGTTGATGAGCGGATCGAAGCCCTCGTACACAACTCCCATGCCGCCGCGCCCGACTTCGCGGCGAATTTCGTACTTGCCGAGCTTCTGCGGCAGGGCTCGCGATGGGACGTTCATGTCATGCGCTTGTCGTGAGAAGGCTCATTTACTTGTATTTGTTGTCGATATCCCAGACGCTCTTTTGCACCAGACGCTGGACCATGGTATCGAGCGACACGCCGCCCGAGGCGCTGTTGGAAATGCCGGCCACGGAAGTCGATTTGGCGCCGACCTCCATCTTCTCTTCGGTGTAGCCCTGCGCCACCTGTTCCGTGGTCGTGGCGTCAATAATCTTGTAGCGCATGCCGATGACCCAGACCCCGGCGGCCGCGCCGGTGTCGACCGAGCTCGTGACGGTGCCGGCGGCTGCGCCGGCTTGAGTGCCGCCGCCGAAAATACCGATTAAGGATCCCGCGACCCCGCCGTTGAATCCTTTCTTTTGTTGCGCGACCTGCTCAGCCTTCAGGATATCGAACCTCACGAGCCACTTGGTCGTTTTCAATTTGCCTTTCGACATGACCTTGCGCGCCTGATCGGGATCTCCGGCCCCATAGGCGAGCTGAATTTCATTCATCATCGGGCCAAGATCCGCGCGGTCGAGCACGCGAAAATTCGCCTTGCTCAATTCCAGCTCGCCGAAGTCGGCGATATTGTTCGATCCGTACTTCTGCACGAAGGAGGCGTTGTTGCTCTTCACTTCGCCGGGAATGACGATGAGTTGCGGACCCTGCTTCGCGGCGTTGGTGTAAACCACATCCTGATACATCGAGCGGTCGGCGGCCGCATTGGCGTCCTTCGACACGCTTGAGTCGGCGGTCGGCGAGGGGCTCGAACCCGCGCCCCAGGTCGGCGGGGATTGCGCCAGGAGCGCTTGGGAAGCGCCAAGACCCAGCAGCGCGATTCCGATCTGAACGAATGACTTGCTCCACATAAACCCCCCTTTTATTTCACTGGCGATCGCCGCAGACGCGGCGACGAGTTTTCATCGAATGCGGCTAGTGGCCGGCGGCTCCCCGGCAGTAATCATTATAGAGTTGTGCGACCAGAGGATCCGCCTGCTCGCGGACCAGCGCCAACGCGGTGTGCAGCGTGTCGCTGCCCGAGTAGGACTCGGAGTGCGCCGAGACGTCTGACAAGACGTGTCCGCCGGCGCCCGATAACGTCAGGTCGATATTCACCGCGACCTCATTGACCTGGACGACGGCATTGACGCCCGTTTGACTGCTGATGCTGCCGCGCAAGACGTACCGGGCTCCGAGACGTTTGGATGCGGCGAACGCCGCGTCGGCGTCGTTTTTGAAGTACGCGTCGATTTCTGCCTGCTTGATGCTCGCTTTGATCTCATCCTGGGTGACGGGCTTCAATCCCAGCGCCATCAGCCTCGATTGTAAAACATGAAACAGAGGCGCGTAGCGGTCCTGCGCCGTCGCCCATTGATCCCCGTTATGTTCGCCGATCAGCAGCAGGATCTTTTGGTTCTTGACGCGCTGCCGGCAGGGCACGGACACGAGAGCCTGGATCGCCTGCGACTGGTTTGCGGCGTCCTCATCCGCCTTCGCCTGATCTTGGGCATCCCGCGCCGAAAAACTGAACTGGTCGGCGGCCGCCGAATCGCAGGCGACCCCCAGACACATCAGGAATGCCGGCAGCGCCGAGATGAGCGACCGGATCAAGGAGGCGCGGGATTCCATGGCCGCAAGTCTATGTGGCTTGGGGCCGCGGTGCCAGTCCGCGCGGTAATAATGGTAAATTCGACTTAAGCGATGTTTACTTAAAGCGGAGCGCATAGAGGCAATGCACATGTACGGTGGAATTTATCGCGGCATCGTTTCCGGCGGGGCGGAATTACCCGGTAGTGGTCGGTTTGGTGGCATAGGTTAGCAGCCTAAATCCGCACGATGCCGTTCCGCTCCGCCTCCGACCAATAGACAGCTTCCAACTCGCGGCAGAGCGACTCCACGTCGCAGGCCGGACTCGCGGCGATCCTGGCGCGCTGGGTGGCGCGCGCGCCGGCCAATTCGCTGCGGGCGAGGCGGGCGGCCATCTCGACGAAGCTCGGAACATCGGGCGCGACCCAATCGGCAAGACCGGCGGCGCTCAAGATCGAGCGGCTGGTGCGGCCGGCCCAGCGGTCACCGTTGGTGGTGAGCACCGGAACGCCCTGCCACAGCGCCTCGACGGTGGTCGTTCCGCCGTTGTACGGAAAAGCGTCGAGCGCGATGTCAATTTCTCCGTAGGTGCCTAGAAACTCCATGTGCTCGGCGGAGCCCAACAGCGTGAGCCGCTCCGGCGGGATGCTGAGGCCGGCAAATCGGGCGAGAAGATCGGCGCGGTTCGAGCCGTGATCGAGGGCCCGATTGCGCAGCAACAGGCGGGCGTTCGGGATCGCGTGCAGAATTTGCGACCATGCCTCGAGAGTCTGCGCCGTGAGTTTGTAAGCCGAGTTCAAGCTGCCGAATGTGATGTAACCGGTTCGCAGCGACGGCGGCGGAGTCACGGCGGGGGTTTCGTAGAACATGTGAAAGGGAAGGTAGGTGCCGCGGACGCGATGAATGCGTTCGGCGTAGTAGCGTTCCTCGCCCACGGGGAGTGCGGCGCTGTCGGCGATCAACACGTCCACGTGGGGAAATCCCGTCGTGCCGTACATGCCGTTCCAGGCGATCTGGATAGGAGCGGCGCGATGCAGGAGCAGCGGCAGGCGAATTTGATGGCTGTAGCCGTTGAGGTCGATGAGCACGTCGATTCTGGCCGCGGCGATGTAGCTCGCGAGTTCGGCGTTGGCAACGCCGGTGACCTCCCAGATACGGTCGTGTTCGTGGTCGCGGTAGCCGGAGGCCGCGCTGGGAAGTGCGCCGTCGACGAGGAGGTTGACCTCGAAGCGGTCGCGGTCATGGGCGTTCAAGGTGCCCATGTACATTTTCATCCAGTTCCGGTCCGCAAAGTAGGCGCCGTAGTAGGCAATGCGCAGCCGCCGGTCGGGTGCGGCGCGCTTGGGCTCACTCGGACGAATGAACTTTCGGGGGCGTACGTTTTCGGCTTCGCGCGCGGCCCAGGCTCGCCGGGTTTCGAGCACCGCGGCGTCGCCCTGTGCCGGGTCGCCGGGCGCGATGCAGGCGAGGTTGCGCAGGGACATGTCGCGGGTTTCGGCATCGCGGGCCGTGGCGGCGAGGCGGTAATTGCCGACCGCGTCCGTCACGTGGCCCAAGGCGAACAAGGCGGACGCCAGATTGACGTGCAGGCCGACATCGTCGGGGCGAAGAGTGAGGGCGCGGCGATAGATTGCGATCGCGTCGCCGAATTCTGAGGAGGAGGCTAACGCGGAGGCGAGACCGTACCAGGCGTCGAACAGGGAGGAATCTTCGTCGAGGGCCAGACGGTATAGCCGTATCGCTTCCGCATAGCTTTTCGCTAGATGTGCGCGGTCAGCCTCGGCGAGCGTGGACATGATGCGGGCACCATACTTTAGAGCATGCCGATCGTGCGCCATACGGGCACGACCCGCTCGATTTTGGCCTCGTAGTCGCGGGTCACGGCGGTGAGGGCTTCCGCTGCGTCCTCGAAGACTTTGTCATCGACAATGGCGTGCCCGCCGCGATCCCGGCAGCGCTTGACGAACGAGGCGGCCAAGTCGGCGGCGACCGGCGTGTCGCCGCGCTGCACGCATCGATAGAGCGCGTAACTTGGCGCCGACAGCGGGATGCCGATACCCGCGGCCGGCACCGCGATCACCGCGCCATCATCGAAGGCGGCTTCCGGCTCGACATCGGTGAGGGCGTTGAAGCGATCGGCGCCCGCGATCTCCGCCTTGGAAGGCTCGTGATAAAGGCCCGCGATGCCCGTTCCCACGAGCATGCCGACCAATTCGACGGGACCGACCAGGTGCCCGCTCGGCAACCCCGGCAGCGTGAGCAATTCTTCGACCGTGTGCGGACGCTGCCTAAGGGCCTTGAACACCGCCTGGTAGACGGCCGGATCCGGCCGCCACCGCGTTCCGTCCGGCTTGCCGATCTCGAACGACTCCGGCGTCGAGCGCATCAAGCAGAGCTTAAGCGCCCCGAGGAGTTGCAGGCGGTGCGTCTCCGACATGCGGCGCGCGCCGCGCACGAACACGTCCTGACGAAAGCGATTTTCGGTGCAGAAGTCCTTCAGCGTTTCGCGCAGCTCGGGCGAGGCGATTTCGGCGATCAGCGCGCGCTGCTTCTCGGCGAGCACAAGATTGTGGAAATTCTTCAAAAGATCCGAGCACGCGGCGAAGTTCAATTTCGCGCGCGCGAGGGCGCGCGCCACGTCGGCGAAATAGGCCGGTTGCCAATGCTCGTTGAGATATTCGTGGGCGAGGTAGGACGGTATCTTGCCGCCGTCCTTGAAGCGCTTGGCGCCGCCCCGAAACCGCTCCGGAATGATGTTCGCCTCGCCAAAGCGCTCGATTTGCTCGATCGCGCGCGCGACCGCAAGATCGCTGCGCTGCGGCGCCGCGGCCGCGAGCTCCTTGATGAGGCGCTGCAGCGGAGCCATTTCCACCCACGCGGGCATGGCGTTGTAGCTCACGTAGACGAGGCCGCCCGGCTGCAGGCGCGCATTCAAGAACGCCAGAATGGCGGATTGCAACTCCGGGGAGATCCACGTCCACACGCCGTGCAGCGTGACGGCGTCGAACATCGGCAGCGAGCCGCCACGCGCACCGGTCAAGTCATCGAAACTGCACTCGTGAAATGTCACGTTGCTCAAGGCCGCTCGCCGCGCTTGTTCGCGGGCGTGGGCGATGTGCGCCGGATTGAAGTCGACGGCGTGAAATTCCGCTTCCGGATTCAGGGCCGCAAGCACGAGGCTGGTTCTGCCGCGCCCGCAGCCGAGTTCGCAATAAGTGAATCGTCCGCTTAAGGAAGGGGTTTCGAAACCTCCCAACGTGGCGGCAAGCGCCATATATGCCGGCACTTGTTCGCGGTAGAAACCGTCGGAATACTCAATGTCGGTGACGTACCCGCTTCCCCAGAGGGACATGTTGGACTCCACGGGTCACCTGGCGGCGGATTTGAGGCGGCCATTTCCGCCGTTGGCGATATCGATCGCCGAGGCTATATATCTCGCGCGCTTTTGATCGGCGAACTGCGGCTCGAATATCACCGCGGCGAGCATCACCGCGCCGGCGACGGCGCAGCCCGTCAAGTGGGGGGCCGCGGGAACTTCCGGTAGATTCTCCGGCGCAAGGCTGCCGCCGCTCCAAAATGCCGCGACCGCGGCCCACGCCGCCGGCGATTTGAGATCCGTCGCCTGCGCGCGAGCCATGGCGGCGCGCCGATGCCCCTCGGACGGATCGCGCACCCAGGCTTCCGCCGCGTCGACGGCGTCCTTGAGGGGCTCCGGCACCGGCTCGCGCAGCGCATCGCGAGAACAGAGGCACGCCCACCAAACCGCTTCGCGCGGCGGCAGCGCGAACGCAAAGAACTGCACGGCTCCGGTCAAGTTCTTCGCGGCCAAAAGATCGTTCGCGAATTGCGCCGGGGACTCGCCTGCAGGGACCGTGAACTTGTATCCCCCCGCCGCCGCGAGCGCGCAGATCTCCTGCGCGCTTGGCGCCGCGACCTTCTTGAGTGATTCGATCGGCATGATCTCAAGACCGGTTCAGTTGATCATGGTGATGCCGCCCTTGAGGGTCAGCATGGCATCGGCTTCGACCGAGATCATGGGGGCTTGCACTTGCGCTTGCGCCTGTCCTTGAACGCTGACCATGATTCCCTGGATCGTAATGCCCTGCTGATTGATCGTAATGCTGTTGCCGCCGACCGTGAGCGTAATCGACTGCATGGCCTGGATGGCGCTCGTTCCCATGTTGGCCTGGATGGAATGATTGCCCATGGACAGGGTCGTGGAGTGATTGCCCTGGTCGAGCGTTTCGGTGACGTTGCCTTGCGAATGCTCTATGGTGCTGTTCCCCTGCGACAGGGTAAGTGAATAGTTGCCCTGGTCGATCGTCTCCTTCACGTCGCCCTGTTGAATGTCGACGGTGCGGTTGCCCGTGGTCACGGTCAAGGTGTCGTCGTTCTTCACGATCCGCCGAAAATCCTTCTGGGCATTGATATAGATCTCCTCGGATCCCGCCAGATCCTCGAAGCGCATTTCGTTGCTGGTATCGGGAGTGCCCGCATCCCCCCAGTTGGCGCCGCGAATACCGCTCTGAGTTTTATTCGCCGGTGTCGAGTAAAGCAGCGCGTTCTTGCCGTTGTAGACCATCCCGACGACCAGCGGACGGTCCGGGTCGGCATCGAGATACTCCACCACCACCTCGCTATTGATGCGGGGCAGATACTGAGTGCCCATCTTGTTGTATGCCCAGCTCTGCGCGACCCGCATCCAGCAGGACTGATCCTGGTCGTACCACGGAAATTGCACCCGCACGCGTCCTTGGTCGTCCGGACCATCGGTGACCGTGGCGGTCTGCGGGCCGCGGATTTGCGGTTTCGGGGTGACCCGCGCCGGGCGGAATACGAAATCCGACGGTATGCAAATGAAATCGTTGGAGTAGCTGTTCTCACCGTCGAACGGCAGGCCGTTGTAATCGCGCAATCGATGTTCCGCACGGATCAGCACGTAGGTGTCCGAGGTGGAATTCGCGGCCGGCAAGTCGATCGAGTGGTTCTTGATCTTGAACTTGGTGCCGGCTTGCGGAGCCGCGCTGGTGGTGGTGCCTGATATGGCGACCACCTTGGTTTCCTGCTCTTCCATGCGCGCGATGGCGAGCTGCTTGCCCTGATCCGCGGTCGCGAAGCGGCCTGAGTATTCATAAAAGGCACGCGCGGCGAAGCCGGGCGGCTGGGCCTTGGGCAGACTATTCGCGTTGCCCTCGAGCACGCTGACCCCTTGATAGTCCCAAGCGGCGTGCGTGAAGCTCGAGGCAACGACTTGGTAAAGCGGCTGCCAGCGGTCGACGTCGTCCGAGAAATCCAGCTCGTAGGGATTCATCTTGATGAAATCGGAGGCGGCATCGCCGGTAATGATCGGGCAATTGGGGTCGTCGTAATCGAACCGATAGAAGAGCCCTTCTTCCTCGAGCAGCCGGCTGATGAAATTGAAGTCGCTCTCGCAGTACTGAACCGTATATTCGCGCGAGGCTCCGGAGGATTTTAATCCCGACGTGTCCAAGCCGGCGGCCTGCACCACTTGCTGGACGATGTCGGTGGACTTTTGGTCGTGGTACAGCTTGCAACTCTGATTGAGCGTGAGCAGCCAGACCGGCGGGACCAGTTCGACCAGATGCAGGAAGTGATCCCGGATGGTGCTGCGCATGATCTGCAGGCTGCTCACGATACCGCTGAACTTGCGGACTTGGCCGCGTATCTGCAGTGCGACGGCAAGCTTTTGGCCGAGCATCTCGCTCGGGTGCAGCGCGCGGCCGAGGGTCATCACTTCGAGCGTGAAGCGCGTCAGTACCGACAGTTCTTCGACGCCGTCGAATGCGGAAACAAGGATTTTCTTATTGCCGACAGGGCTACGATCGACTGAAATGAGCCGCTGGGACTGATCTAATTCAATATCTTCGAGGTCAGCCAATGAAACTCATACACTTTGATGCGACCAAAGCTCCGGTTGGCCGAAGTCCGATGACTCCGGCATCCTCTGACTTTGCATCCCCAAGGGGCGCCGGAACCGAAAGTCCCGGCGCCCTTGGGAAACGATTTACGACGTCGGCATTCCCAGGGCCAAATCGTAGCCCTTGACGGTGGTGCTCACGATGGTCGTGTTGTCGGCGCCGATCGTCAGGTACGTCTCTTGGATCTTGGTGAAATTGAACGAGATCGATTCCGTGGGCTGCGAATTACCGCCGGCGGACACCGAGTATCCGGAGATGACGGCATTGTCGAGCTGGTAGGACGCGAACGGCTTGTCGGTGCGGCCCGTGGAGGTCACATCGATCTTGATCACCTTGGTGTTGAATGACGCGACCGACCAGCCGAACAACTCGATTGACGCGTTGTCCATCTGTTTCGTGACGTGAATTTCACTGACGGTGGGTTGTCCGGCTTCGCGCGAGGTCGCGTGGCCCAGGGGGTTGTTGAGGCTGCGGCCGACTCCAAACTGCAGCGAATCAACCTGAATCCAACCGGTGTGATTCTTTTCGGTCGCCCCGCCGGTAATATTCGGGATTTGCACAAAGACTGACATTATCCATTCTCCTTAAAAGCAGATGTCATGACACAATCCAACTTCCATTAGGCCGACGCTAAATAAGTGCCTCAGCCGACATTCGAATCGAATTAACTTTTGTTTCCTCGCAAGCGTTCCTTGGCGAGCAACTTTCCCTTCGAATCTTTGGATGGCCGGTGAGGTGCGACTTGTCGGGACACCGCGCCAATTTACAGGAGACTATAAGAAAATGCGCCATTGTTGTCTAGTGAAACGTGGACGTCGGTAATCGGTTGACCGTTCGCGAGCCGCTCGAGAAATCTAGTCGATACTTCGGGCAGAACTCCATGGGTCAAGACATTCTCGATGTTGCGCGCGCCGCTCTCCGCTTCCGTGCAGCGCGCAGCGATCGCCTCGATCACCTCCGGCGAGTAACTGAAACCGGTGCGGTAGGTATCCGCGATGCGGCGCTGGATGCGGCCGAGTTGGAGTTTAATAATCGTGCGCAAGGTGGCGTCGGACAAAGGAAAATACGGTACGACGGTGACCCGGCCCAGGAACGCCGGCTTGAATGATTTGAGGAGTTCGGGCCGCAATGCCGCCGCCAGCCCCTTCGAGTCCGGCATGGTGTCCGGGTCGGCCGCGAGTTTCGCAATCGTTTCAGTGCCCGCGTTCGACGTCATGATGATGGTGGTGTTCTTGAAGTCGATGTCCCGGCCTTCGCCGTCGCGCAGCTGGCCCTTGTCGAACACTTGGTAGAAAACGTCCTGCACGCCGGGGTGCGCCTTTTCCATTTCGTCCAAGAGCACGACGCTGTAGGGGCGCCGGCGCACCGCCTCGGTCAAGACGCCGCCCTCGCCGTATCCGACATAACCTGGAGGCGAGCCGACCAGCGTCGACACCTTATGCTCCTCCTTGAACTCGGACATGTTGATGACGCTCAAATTTTGGCCGCCGCCGTACAAGAGCTCGGCCAGAGTCAAAGCGGTTTCGGTCTTGCCGACTCCGCTGGTGCCGACCATCAGAAAAACCCCGGTCGGCTTGCGCGGATCGGTCAGTTTCGCACGCGAGGTGCGCATCGACTCGGCAATGGCCTCGAGCGCATCGGGTTGTCCGATAATCCGTTCCGCCATCAGGTTCTTGAGATTGAGGACGGTCTGAATTTCATTCGAGACCATGCGGCCCAAGGGAATGCCGGTCCAGTTCGCGATGACCTGGGCGACCGCCTGGCCATCGACGCTCACTTGCAGCAGCGGCCGCTCGCCCTGCAGCGCAGCGAGCTTTTTCTGCTCGGCGGAGAGCTCAGCTTTCAGGCCTTCGCGTTCCGCGGGCTCCATAGCCGGCACCGTGCCTGAATGATCGGCTTCGAGCCGGTCGCGCAGCTCGCGCATGTGGCCGACGATCTCCTTCTCGCCGGCCCAGCGTTCCTCCAAGCCCTTCAATTCTTGTTCCGCCGCGGACTTGTCGGCGCCGAGCTTCTTTAAATCGGCGGCATGATCGGCCCCCGATGCGCTTTCGCGCTCCAGAATCTCGATCTCTGTCGCCCCCAACTCGATCCGGCGGCGGCAGTCCTCGAGCTCCGGGGGCACGGCGGTCTGGCTCATCGCGACCCGTGCGCATGCCGTGTCGAGTACGCTCACGCCCTTGTCAGGCAGCTGGCGCCCCGGAATGTAGCGCTTCGACAGGCGCACGGCTTCGGTGACCGCCTGATCGAGAATACGTACGTGATGATGCTTCTCGAGCGTCGCCACGATGCCGCGCAGCATGGCGAACGCCCCGGCCTCGTCGGGCTCCTCGACCTTGACTACTTGGAAACGGCGCGCCAGCGCAGCATCTCGCTCGAAGTACTTTTTGTACTCGGCCCAGGTGGTTGCGGCTATGGTGCGCAAGTCCCCGCGCGCCAGCGCCGGTTTGAGCAGATTGGCCGCGTCCCCCTGGCCGGCCGCGCCGCCGGCGCCGATCATGGTGTGGGCCTCATCGATGAACAGAATGATCGGGGTCGGCGAGGACTTGACCTCCTCGATGACGGATTTCAAACGGTTTTCGAACTCGCCCTTGACCCCCGCACCCGCTTGCAGCAAGCCAAGATCGAGCGTGCGCAACGCAATATTCTTCATCGCGGCGGGAACGTCGCCCTGAGCGATCCGCAATGCAAAGCCCTCGACCACGGCGGTTTTACCCACTCCGGCCTCGCCGGTCAGGATGGGATTGTTCTGCCGGCGCCGGGTCAGAATGTCGATGACCTGGCGGATCTCGCTGTCGCGGCCCAGGACCGGATCGATTTTCCCTTCCTTCGCGCGCGCCGTCAGATCGATGGTGTACTGGTCGAGCGCCCCCCCGGCGACCGGTCCTCCGCCTGCGCCCGCGCCGGCGGCCTGCGGTTGGCCCGAGGTCAGGCTGAGAGACCCGGCGGCGACGGCCTCGGCGGTGGCGGAGGTGATCTTCGCGAGTTCATGGCGCAAGGCTTCGGCCGGGATCGCGGCGAGTTGCCGGCTGGCATCGCGGGCAACCAGCGCCAGCGTGTCATCGCCGATCAGCGCGGCCAACAGATGGCCGGATCGGATCACCGGCACGTTGCTCGTCAAGGACGCAAGCAGCCACGCCTCGCGCGCCAATTGAACAATTTGCGGCGCCAGCGAGGGCGCCCGGTTGTTGCCGGTCTTGAGACGGTCCAGGACCTTGTTAAGATCCGCGGCCAGGGCGCCGGCGTCAATGCCGTAATGGGCCAGGCAGGCGGCGAGGTCGCTGTCCCGGATATCCAAAAGCTTCAAAAACCAGTGCTCCAGCTCGACATTATAATGACTGCGCGACAGCGTCATTCCCGCGGCGGCCTCCAAAGCCTGCCGGCAGGGGTTGTTGAGCTTGGCAATAAGCGACTTAAGATCCACCGCGACCATGAGTCAATCCCTCCGTAGAAACGCACCGGAGGCTGATTTTCGTTGGCTCCTTATCCGGGCAAGGGCTATGCTATCGTATTGAGAAGCCGCGTTACAGCGGTTTGGCAGTCTTAGGGAAAAGGGAAGTCTAGTGGCGACCGCCGCAACAATTGACATCGACTCGCTGCTCAAGCCGGTCTCGGAAGCCGCGCCTGCCGGCGTGGATTTGCGCGCCGATGTTACACCCACCTCGATTTATTACCGCATCAAGGATGCGCGTGGCACCGCTCGTGCCGCGGAGCGGCGTGCGGAAACCGAAGGGGGAACGTCGGGCCTGTTGCCTGAGTGGCAGACGATTTTGAACCTTGCCCCCAAGGCGCTGACCGAGAACTCGAAGGATCTTGAAGTCGTTGCCTGGTTCATCGAAGGATTGGTGCGGGCCGACGGCTTCGCAGGATTGCGTGACGGGCTGCATTTGGCGCGCGGCTTTATCGAACAATATTGGGATCGGTTTTTCTCGCTCGTCGACGAGGATGGATTGGCGACGCGCTTGGCGCCGCTTGCCGGCCTCAATGGCGCGGGGAATGAAGGGACTCTGATTCAGCCGCTGCGCATGGTGCCCGTGGCCAAGCCGGGCGACGGCAGCCTGCTTGCCGTCTATCACTATGACCAGGCGCGCGCCCTCGCCAACGTCGCGGATGCCGCCCAACGTGCGCGCCGCGAAGCGGCGGGCGAAGTCGCCATGGAACGATTCATGGCGGCCGTGAATGAGAGCGGCGGGGATTTTTACATCACGCTGCTCGAGGACATTGACGGGGGACTTGCGGAGCTCACGCTGCTCGGAACGGCGTTGCAGGAACGAGGGGGGCGGGATGCGCCCTCCACCTCGGATATCGCGAAAGTGCTGACCTCGATTCGCGATACGGTCGCCACCTTCAGCGCAGACTTGGTCGCGCGGGCACTCGCCGCCAGGGCGGCGGCCGCGGAAGGCGCACAGGGCGGCGCCGGCGCGGGTGCGGCCGCCGGCAACTCCGGCGCCGGCGGACCGCTGCGCGGCCGGGAAGACGCTTTGCGCACGCTGCAGCAAGTCGCCGAATATTTTAGAAAGAATGAACCGCATTCGCCCATTTCGATGAGTCTCGACGACTTGGTGCGGCGTGCGAAAATGCCGTTCGCGGAACTGCTCGCCGAGCTGTTGCCGGACACGAACGCGTGGCGCAGCGCCCTGACGAGCGCCGGCATCAAGCCGCCGGTGCAGTAGACTCGACGCACGTGGGATGACTGGAGATTTGGAGAGCATGGATATAGACGGAAAACTAACTCGGAGGGAACACAATGGCTAATATTTACGACAAGCTGCAGCGTCAAAGACGGCCTCGAGTCCACATTAAATATGAGATCGAGACCGGTGGGGCGACGGTCGAGCGGGAGTTACCGTTCGTGGTCGGCGTCATGGGAGATTTTTCCGGCAATCCCGCCCAACCGCTGAAACCGCTGAAGGAACGCAAGTTCATTCAGATCGACAAAGAAAACTTCAATGACGTCATGGAACGGATTGCGCCCGAACTCAACATCAAGGTCGATAACACTCTGGCGGGGGATGATTCACAGATTCCGGTCGAGTTGAAGTTCAAATCGATGGATGATTTCGAACCGGCGCGGGTCGCGGAACAGGTTCCGGCGCTCAAGAAGCTCTTGGACACACGCAATCAGCTGCGCGATTTGATGACCAAAGTGGATCGTTCCGCGGAGCTCGAGAATATTTTGGAACGCGTGCTGCAGAACGAGGCCGAGTTGAAGACCCTGTCTAGCCAGCTCGGCGGCGCCGACAAACCCAAGGAGTAATCGAGATGGCCACAAAAAGCGAAAAAGCAGCTGCGCAAACCACCACTACGGAATTGAGTTTGCTGGATCAGGCGATCAGCGCGACCAAGCAGACGCAGCCGGAACAGGCGCAGCTCTTATTGAAGACGCTGACCGACGAAGCCTTGAGCGGAACGGTTACGTATTCGAAAAATTTGACCGTGACGTTCAACAAGGCGATCGCGCTGATCGACAAGAAGTTGTCCGAACAGATCAGTGCCATCATGCACCATCCGGATTTTCTGAAGCTGGAGGGCTCGTGGCGCGGCTTGCATTATTTCGTCAAGAACACGCTCACGGACTCGATGCTGAAGATTAAGTTGCTGAACGCCTCGAAAACGGAAATCGGCAAGGATTTGGCCAAGGCCACCGACTTCGACCAGAGCGACACCTTCAAGCGCATTTACACCAGCGAATTCGGCACGTTGGGCGGCGAACCGTTCGGCGCGTTGATCGGGGACTACGAATTCACGAATAGTTCCGCCGATGTCGAGTTCCTGACCAGCATGTCGAGTGTCGCGGCGGGTGCATTCACACCCTTCATCTCATCGACGAATTCGAAGATGTTCGGACTATCGGATTTCCGCGATCTTTCCAAGCCGCAGGATTTGAAGCGCAATTTCGAAGCGCAGGAGTACGCGCGCTGGCGCAGTTTCCGGCAGCGCGACGAAGCGGCCTTCGTGACGCTGACCATGCCGCGGGTGCTGGGACGCGTGCCCTACGGCGCGGCGACCAATCCAATCGAGGAGTTCGCGTTCGAGGAGGCGCCCAAGGACGCCAAGGGCAACGAGAAGCCGATGGAGCACGAGGAGTACTGCTGGATGAACGCCGCCTATGTGCTGGGCGCGCGGCTGACCGAGGCGTTCGCCTTGAACGGCTGGTGCACGGCGATTCGCGGTGCTGAAAACGGCGGCAAGGTCGAAGGTCTGCCATCGCACATCTTCAAGAGTGATGACGGCGACACCGATCAGAAATGCCCGACCGAAATCGGCATCGACGAGCGGCGTGAATACGAGCTGTCGGAATGCGGCTTCCTGCCGCTGGTGCACTCGAAGAATTCGGATTTCGCCGTTTTCATCGGCAGCCAGACCACCAAGAAGCCGACCAAGTACTCAACGCCCGATGCGACCGAGAATGCGCAAATCGCTTCGCGCCTGCCCTACGTGATGGCGACCGCGCGCTTCGCGCATTTCCTCAAGGTCATGGGACGCGACAAAATCGGCTCCTTCATGGAAGTGGAGGATTGCGGGAAATGGTTGAACAACTGGATCCAAAGCTACGTCAATTCCAGTCCGGCCGCGACGGCCGAATCGAAGGCCCGCTTCCCGCTGCGCGCGGCGCGAGTTGAGGTGAAGGCGATCCCCGGCAAGGCCGGCGCCTACAACGCCATCGCATATTTGCAGCCCTGGCTGCAAATGGAGGAACTGACGGCATCACTGCGTTTGGTCGCGAATATTCCGCCCAAACAGTCGTGACCGCAGCGGCAAGTCCGTGGGTTGGGGGCAGCGCGCCTGCGCTGCTCCCGCCCAGGATCGTTGATCAAGGGCCGGAGGTTTCAGCCGACCCGAGCGGTGCCGTGCGCGACTGTCTGATCAGGGAAGCGAGCGGAGCGCTGCGGGCGAGCGAACCCACGGAACTCAATGCGTGGCTCGCCGAACAAGAAACGGCGGAGGCGCTCAAGCGCTGGTTCGGCGCCGGCATCGTCGCCGAGAAGCGCTGGCTGTTGCTGGCGCTCGACCGCGATATCGCGGACATCGATGCGCTGCTGTCGAAGCAGGTTAACGCGATTTTGCACACGACCCTGTTTCAGCGCCTGGAAGCGCGCTGGCGCGGGCTTGATTTCCTGACCGACGTCGCCGGGCTGTCGCCGCTCTCGAAGGTGCGCATGCTGTCGGTATCCTGGAGCGAGGTGACCCGTGACCTCGATCGCGCCGGCGATTTCGACCGCAGTCAGCTGTTCCACAAGATCTATACCGAAGAGATCGGCATGCTGGGCGGAGAGCCGTTCGGGCTGCTCATCGGGGATTATGAAATTCAGCACCGGCCTAGCGCCGATCATCCGAGCGACGACATTGCCGCGCTGAAATCCCTGGCGACGATCGCCTCCGCCGCTTTCGCGCCGCTGGTGATGGGCGCCTCGCCGAGTCTATTTCAGCTCGAGAGCTTCAGCGCGCTCGGCCGGCCCGTGGACATGCGCGCAGTGTTTCGTCAGGCCGAATACCAGCGCTGGCAGTCGATGCGTGCGGCCGAGGAGACGCGTTTCGTCGGCCTGGTCGCGCCGCGCGTGCTGCTGCGCCTGCCTTACTCGATCGACGGCAGACGGCGTGACGGCTTCCGCTTTGCCGAAACAGTCGATGCGGCCGACGCCGCGGACTACCTGTGGGCAAACGGCGCCTTTGCCTTCGGTTCCGTGGTGCTGCGGGCTTTCGCGAGCTATGGCTGGTTTGCCGATATTCGCGGCGCCGCCCGGGACGACCTGCGTGGCGGCATGGTGGTGAACTTGCCTTTGGCTTCTTTTGCGACCGATCGGCCGGGCATCGCCCTCAAACCCTCCATCGAGGCTCTGCTGTCGGATATGCAGGAAAAAGATCTCGCCGATTCCGGCTTCATCGCGCTGCGGCAGATTCCCTATACCGAGTATGCGGTGTTTTACTCCAATCAATCGCTGCACGCGCCGCCGCGTTATGACCGGGTTGCCGCGAACGTCAATGCCCGCCTCTCGGCGATGCTGCAATACATGCTGTGCGTGTCGCGCTTCGCGCACTACATCAAGCTGTTGGGAAGGCGCTTCATCGGTACGATGAAGACCGCCGAGGAGGTGCAGCAGTCGTTGACCTATTGGCTGATGTCGTATGTCACCAGCAGCGATGACTCGAGCCAGGATACCAAGTCGCGCCTGCCGTTGCGCGACGCGAGCGTAGAGATCAAAGAGGTACCCGGCAAGGCTGGGGCCTATTCGTGCGTGCTGTATCTACGGCCGCATTTCCAGCTTGACGATATCGCCACCGGATTTCGGCTGATCACCCAGTTGGCTCCGGCGGCAAACGCGGCCTAATCAATGCTCCTGGAGTCCGTAACATCATGACGACACCCGCTGATCTGCAAACTCTGCTGCGCTCCGACAAACTCGATGAGGCGATCGAGTACCTGAATGCCGAGGTGAAAAAAAATCCCACGGGGATCGACCGGCGCGCCCAGCTCGCCGAACTCTTGTGCGTCGCTGGGAACTTGGAACGCGCCGACACGGTGATCAGCGCCGTCGCGGACATCGATCCCAAAGCCATGGTCGGCGTCGCCCTGTTTCGCCAACTGGTGCGCGCCGAGCAGGCGCGCCAGCAGTTCTACTCGGTGGGCCGGCTGCCGGAATTCGTCGTCAAGCCCGACGCGCTGCTCGAACTCGAGTTGCGCGCGGCAATCGCGGCGCGCGAGGGCGCGCTCGGCGAGTTGGCGACTCTGGTCGCCGAACGTGAAGCGGCGAGAGTGCCGCCCTCGGGAGTCGCGGACGGTGCGCGGTTCGACGATTTCCGCGATCTGGATGATCTGTCCTCGGCGCATATCGAAGTGTTTACCTCGACCGGCAAGTACTTTTGGATCCCGATTTCGGGCATCGAGTCCATCGAGTTGCGCAAACCCGAATCGCAGCGCGACCTCTTATGGCGGCGGGCGCTGGTATCGGTCGCCCATGGCCCGGACGGCGAAGTGTTTCTGCCGTCGATCTATGTCGCCAAGACCATGACGGCGGCGCAGCGCCTGGGGCACGTGACGGAGTTCGACGACGCGGTCGACCGCGTGGCGCTCGGCAAGGGATTGCGCACTTTTTTGGTCGGCGAGGAGAGCAAGACGATCCGGGAGCTTGGCAGAATCACCTTCACGGAACCGCGGCTCGGATTGCATTGATTCCGCGCCATGGCGAATCCGGACGTCGACTTTCTCGCTTCGGTGCTCGATCGCCTGCTCGACGACAGCCCGAATTCTCCGCTCGCGCGGCCGCGCACGCGTTCGCAGCAGCTCGGTGAATTGCGCAACGCGGTGCGGCGTGATCTCGAAGCGCTGTTGAACGCGCACCAGCGCTGCCGCTCCCCGCCCGCGGAGATGCTGGAGCTGCCGCGCTCGCTGCTCGAATACGGCGTGCCGGATTTCTTGACGGTGAACGCGGCGGCCGCGAGCGCCCGCGAGGAATACCGCAAGACGGTGGAGGAGACGATCCGGCGCTTCGAGCCGCGCTTCAAGATGGTGAAAGTCACGCTGGTGGCGGAGAACCCGACGGATCGCAGCCTGCGCTTTCACATCGAGGCGCTCATGTATGCCGAGCCGGCGCCCGAGCGGGTGAGCTTCGATTCGCTCCTCGATCCGGCCAACCAGAGTTTCTCGGTCGTCGGGGGCACGTAATGGCCGACGAACTGCTGTCGTATTACAACCAAGAGCTTTTGTATCTCACGCGCCTCGGCGCCGAGTTCGCGGAGCAGCATCCGGCCGCCGCCGGGCGGCTGCGCATGAGCGCCGACACGGTGGAAGACCCGCATGTGTCCCGGCTGCTGCAGGGAGTGGCGTTCTTGAACGCGCGCATCAGACGCAAGCTCGACGACGAATTCCCGGAACTCACCAATGCGCTGTTGGGCCAGCTGTATCCGCACTATCTCGCGCCGATTCCGCCGATGGCGATTTTTTCATTCACCACCGAGCGCGATCTCGACGAAAAACGCGTATTGCCGGGCGGTTCCGAGATCGAAACCGAGGCGGTGGGAGGCGAAGCCTGCAATTTCCGCACGACCCAGGACCTGACCGTCTGGCCGATCGAGATCGAAAGCGCGGCGCTCACCGGACGCCCGTTGCGCGGGCCCGTGAGTCCGCGCGGCTGCGTGAGTGTGCTGCGGCTCAGCTTGCGCTGCACGGCCCCGGAAGCGACGTTCGCGGATCTCAAGCCGGATTCGATGCGTTTTTTCCTGCGCGGATCGCTGACCGATGCCTTGCGGCTCTACGAGCTGATTTACAACAACACCGCGGTGGTCGCGATCGCCGAAACCGGCGGCGACCCGAAGCCGCTGCTCTACGGACAGGACGCGATTCGCCCCGTCGGCTTCAGCGCCGGGGAAGGCGTGCTGCCGTATCGCGCGAGTTCACCTTTAGGCTACCGGCTCCTGACCGAGTATTTCGCGTTTCCGCAGAAATTCCTGTTCTTCGAGGTGACAGGACTTGCCGCCAAGCTGCAGAACTGCGCCTCCCGCAAGTGCGACATCTACTTGTATCTGAACCGTGCGGCGGAGGATTTGGAGAACAATATCTCCGTCGAAACCTTCGCGCTCGGCTGCACCCCCGTGGTGAATCTATTTCGCCAGCGCGCGGAGCCGATTCTGATCAATCAGACCACCGTTGAATATCAAGTGGTTCCCGACAGCCGCCGGCAAGGCGCGCTGGAAGTCTATTCGGTCGACGGCGTGACCATCACCACGCCGGATGGCGAGGTCAAATCCTTTGCTCCGTTCTTCGGCTTGACGCATGGCGGTGCCGGCGCGGCAAACGTGGGATTCTGGCATGCCGCGCGCCGCGCCACCGGCGGGCGCGATCCGGGCAGCGAGTCGTTTCTGTCCTTCGTGGATGCGGAAGGGGAGCCGTCGCAACCCACCGAGGCCATAGCTTCGGTCGAAACCACCTGTCTGAATCGCGATTTGGCGGCCAAATTACCCTACGGCGGAGGACGTCCGCATCTGCGGCTCGTCAAAGCGGTGCCCGGCATTGCGGGCGTGACCGCCATGATGGCGCCTTCGCCGACGCTGCGGATATCGACGCGCAAGGACAACTCCTGGCGCCTGGTCTCGCATTTGAACCTCAATCACCTCACGCTCGCGAACGACGAAACAGGCGCCGAGGCGCTGCGCGAAATGCTGCGGCTGTACGATTTTCGCGACGCGGCGGAAACGCAAGCGATGATCGACAGCGTGCTTTTCGTTAAAACGCGGCGCGGCACCGCACGCGCGCCCGATGCGGCGATGGGAGCACTATGCCGCGGCCTCGACATCACGGTCGAGTTCGACGAGCAGCGCGCCTCGGGTGCGGGTATATTCCTGTTTGCCGCGGTGTTGGAGCGCTTCTTCGCGCATTATGCCTCGATCAATGCCTTTACCAGAATGACGGCGACGGTCAAAGGTCGCGCGGGGGTTTTGCGAACATGGCTGCCACGGGCCGGGGATCTCACGATTCTTTGATGGAAGCGTTGCGCGCGGCGCCGGAGCGCTTCGATTTCATCCAAGCGGTGCGGCTGCTCGAGGCCAGTGCGCGCTCATCCGGCGGACGCGAGGCGGTTCCGGGCTTGATCGGCATCGACAGTGACCCGCGCAGCGAGACGTTGCGGCTGCGGGCCGCGCTCGAGCTTGCGTTTCCGGCGACCGAGATAGCGGCCTTCGATGCTACCGGCAAGAAACCCGAACTCACCGTGACCATGATGGGCCTGCTCGGCGTGAGCGGCGTCTTGCCGGGCCATTACTCTCGGCTGGTGCTCGAGGCAACCCGCGATAATAATTTGGCCCCCAGAGATTTTCTCAGCGTCTTCAACCACCGTGCGCTGTCCTTATTCGTGCGCGCGGCTGAGAAATACCGGCTGCCGCTCGCTTACGAGCGCGCTCGCGGCAGGGGAATGGATACCATCAGCTCGGCGCTGCTGGCGCTCATCGGCATGCGCGGCGCTGCGATGCAGGATCGCCAGGCTCTCCCCGACGAAACCTTGGTCTTCTATGCGGGGCACTTTTCGCGGCGCGTTCGCACCGCGGATGCGCTTCGGCAAATGCTCTCGGAGCACTTCGAGCAGCCGGTACGCATCAGCCAATTTCAGGGACATTGGGCGGACTTGCTGCCGCGCGAGCAAACCCAGATCGGCGGCGGCAAGGGGGGCGCGGGATACGCGGCTCTCGGCGCGAGCGCGATCTTAGGAACGCGCGTGTGGGACGTGCAGGGGTCGTTTCGCGTCAAGTTGGGTCCGCTCGACTACGCGCGCTTCAAGACCTTCATGCCGGACGCCACGCAGATGGCGCAACTTGCCGCACTGACGCGCACCTACGTGGGGCCTGCGTTGGGCTTTGATGTGCAGCTGACGCTGAAAGGGTCCGAGGTGCCGCCGTTGGTGTTGTCGCCCGAGAAAGAAACCGGCGGCAGGCTCGGCTGGAACACGTGGCTGCCGACGCAGGCTCCGCGCAGCGATGCGAGCGACGCGATTTTCCAGGTTGAGTAGCTGCGAGGGACTCTGGACTTGCGGCTCGTGGCGAAAATTGGCTGGTTACAGGCATAATGGCGCCTGCCACAGGTGAAGCCTTAGGATGTCCGCCGAATGCCCCTAACTCTCGAGGTCGTTGGTCAGAAGGCCGGCAAGATGGGTGCCGGCGCGCGCAAGGTATTCCAAGGCGCCGGCACGATCGGGCGGCTGCGCGATAACGATTGGGTACTCCCGGATGAGTATATTTCCGGCCACCACGCGAAAATTTTGTTCGCCAACGGCAGCTTTCAGATCGAGGACACGAGTACCAACGGCGTGTTCATCAACTCTCCGCAAAATCGCATGACTCGCGGCAAGCCCTACACTCTGCGCAGCGGCGATACGGTGTATATCGACGACTACGAGGTTCGGGTCACGCTGAGTGCCGAGCCCGCCGCCGCGGCGCCCTACGTCGCCGCGAAAGCACCCATCATACCCTCGGATCCGTTCGCCCCGGATAGCGGCGAGTTCATGGTCGAGCCGAACGAAACGGATCCGCTGAAGTTGCTGGGCCTGCAGGATGCGCGCCCGCTGCCGCCCGGCCCGAGCGCCGCCGGCCTCGCGAGCCAGTCGCCGATGGCGCAGCACTACCGGCCGCCGGCCGCTCCGCAGCCCATACCGGCTCCGCAGCGAGTCGTGCAGCCGCCGCCCGCGCCCGTGCCCGCAGCCGCCGCGGGCGGTAATCTGATTCCCGACGACTACGATCCGTTGGCGTCGGACGACTCGCCGGTTCCGGCCGCAAGACCGGTCCGGCCCGCCGCGCCGCCGCCGCCGCCCCAGGCGGCCGCGCCGCCTGCGATGTCGCCGCAGACCCAATATGCCGACCCGCCGCGGCCGCCGAGACCGGCGGTTCGACCGCCGCCCGCGGAGCCGCCAAGGCCCGCCGCTCCGGTCCGGCCGTCAAGTCCTCCGCTGCGTCCGGCGCCGCCCCCGCTGGCGAGACCTGCGCCGCCGCCGCAGATTCCTCCCATTCCGCTGTCCGCAGACGCCACCGGCGAGCGCCTGGGAGCGGGGGGAGGCCCGAGCTTGGACTTTGCCACGATGCTGGCGGCGGCAGGGATCGACTCGGCACTGGTAACGCCGGAACTCGCCCAGCAGTTCGGGCAGATCCTGCGTGTGGTCGTCGCCGGCGTGATGGATGTGCTGCGGGCGCGCGAACGCATCAAGGACGAATTTCGCATGCGGATGACGACCTTCAAGGCGGCCGACAACAACCCGCTCAAGTTCTCGGCCAATGTGGAGGATGCGCTGCATAATCTACTGGTCAAGCGCAATGCTGCTTACCTTGGCCCGGTGGAAGCGTTCGAAGATGCCTTTCAAGACGTGCGCAATCATCAGATGGCCATGTTGGCGGGCGTGCGCGTAGCCTACGAAGCGATGCTCGCCGAATTTGAACCCGGACGGCTGCAGGAAAAGTTCGATCGCCAGGTAAAAAGCGGCTCGTTCCTGAGCGGGCCGGCGAAATCGAAATACTGGGAACTGTATAGCAATAAATTCCATGATATGGTCAAGGATGCCGATACCAGTTTTCGCCATTTATTCGGCGACGAATTTGCAAAGGCATATGAAGAACAACTTGCGCGTCTCAAGACGTTGAACCGGGCGGAACGCAGATAACATTGCGGAGCGACACGATGCGGATATTGCGGACGATGCCGACCGTATTTCTATTGGCGGGCTGCGCTGCGCTCATGGCCTGCAGTACGCCGCCGCCGAAGCCGCAGCCGGTCAACCTCAAATTGAATATTACGGCGAGCGCGGATGTGAATCCCGATGCGCAGAACCGGCCCTCGCCCGTCGTCATCCGCATATACCAGCTGAAGGACGATGCGGCGTTCAAGGGCGCCGATTTCTTTGCGCTGTATGACAAGGAAGAAGCGACGCTGGCGGCCGCGCTGGTGTCGCGCGTGGAATTCGAACTGGCTCCCGGCGAGAAGAAAACCGTCGATTATTCGGTCTCTCCCGACACCCGATTCGTCGGCGTTGCCGCGGCGTACCGCGATATCCGCAATGCGCAATGGCGGGCGGAGAGCGGCACGGTGGAAAAGGGTGTTGCGGATCTTCTCAAAAAGAACAAGATCGCGATCGCGGTAAATCGCGCCAGCGTCAGTTTCAGCGATTGAATCTCATGTGTAATACGCCCTAAGTTGCCGAGCGATGTCCGCCTATAACAAAGTTCTCTGGTCCGAAGGGCTGTTCTTGCGCCCTCAACACTTTCAGCAGCAGGATCGATTCTTCCAGCGGCTGCTGGAGACACGCTGCTACGCCCTGCGCAGCCATCCCTGGGGATGCGTCGAATTGGAATTCGAACGCGATATGCTGGCGATCGGCAAACTCGGCCTGCGCAAGGCCATCGGCGTTTTTCCCGACGGCACGCCTTTTTGCATCCCGGATGACGATCCGGTGCCGATACCGATCGATGTGGGCACACAGGTGCGCGACGAAACGGTGTATCTCGCGCTGCCGGTGCGCCAGCAGAGCGGTGCCGAAGTGGACCGCAGCGCAGCTCAAGAAGGCATCGTGCGGCACAGCATCCGCGAAGTCGAATCGCGCGACGCGACCGCGGATGCCGGCGTGACGGCTCGGCTCGAGGTGGGACCGCTGCGTGCGCGCTTGATGCTGTCGCACGAAACACTGGACGATTACGCCCGCATACCGATCGCGAAGGTGGTCGAACGGCGCTCGGATCAGCGCGTGGTGCTCGACGAGCGGTTCATTCCGACGGTGATGGATGCGCGCGCTGCGCCGGTACTCGCGACCTTCATGACCGAACTGCAGGGGCTGCTGCATCAGCGCGCCGAAGCGCTGGCCGGCCGGGTGTCCGCGACCGGGCGCGGGGGAGCTGCCGAAATCGCCGATTTTCTGATGCTGCAAGTGATCAATCGCTACGAGCCGGCGATAACGCATCTGGTGACGGGCGGCCTCGTGCATCCGGAGGATCTCTACCGTCATTGCGTCACGGCCGCGGGCGAGTTGGCGACGTTCACCACGGTGTCGAAGCGGCCCGGCGCGTATCCGGGCTATGCCCATGACCGGTTACGCGAAAGTTTCGAACCCGTGATTGCGGCGTTGCGCGCAAGCTTGAGCGCCGTACTGGAACAGTCCGCCATTGCGATTCCGATCGAGAAGAGAAAGTACGGTGTGAATGTCGCCGCGGTGGCCGACCGCACCTTGTTCGGCACGGCGGTATTCGTGCTTGCGGTACGCGCCGATACTGATCCGGAAGAATTGCGGCAATTGTTTCCGAAGCAGCTCAAGATCGCTCCGGTGGAAGTGCTCATCGAGCGCGTGAACCATGCATTGCCGGGAATCGCACTGCGCCCGATTCCGGTGGCGCCGCGGCAGATTCCGTATCATGCGGGATTCGTCTATTTCGAGTTGGACCAGGCGAGCGAATTGTGGGGACAGTTGAAGGCTTCGGGCGGCGTCGGGCTGCACGTGGGAGGGGAGTTTCCCGGGCTCAAGCTCGAATTTTGGGCCATTCGCGCCTGATCGCGGAAATCAAGTCGGCACTATGAGCAAGGACAACAACGACGATCCGTTTGCCCCGCCGCGGGACGCGACCATTTTTCGGCCGCGGCCGGGGGCGGGAAAGCGCGGACCGGATCAGCCGGGGCCGGCGGCCGCGCCGCCCGGTAGTTCGGAGCCGCCGCGCGGTCCCGCCGCCGGACCCGCACCGAGCCCGGGGCGTCCGGCGCAGGCGGGCGCGGTGCGCGATTTCTCGGCGGCCGGCCTCAATCCTCTGGTGCAGGCCGCGAGTCCGCTGCTGATTCTGATGGGGCGGCTGCGCAGCTCGCTCAGCCATGCCGATGTGGCTTCCTTGAGACGTCAGTCGCTCGAACAGGTGCGGGAATTCGAGGAGCGGGCGCGCGCCGCCGGAGTCGCGCAGGAGACCGTGCTCGCAGCACGCTATGCGCTGTGCTCAGCGGTTGACGAAGCCGTGCTGAGTACGCCCTGGGGCAATCAAAGCCAGTGGGGCGAGAATACGCTGCTGGTGACGCTGCACCGCGAGGCCTGGGGAGGAGAGAAGTTTTTCGACATGCTGCAGCGGATTTCGGCCGACCCTGCGCGCCATATCGATTTGATGGAATTGCAGTACGTCTGCCTGGCACTGGGGTTTGTCGGTAAATTCCAAGTGGCTGAACGCGGCCAGGCGCGCCTCGCCGAGGTTCAAACCGACCTATTTCGCCGCATCCGTACTTACCGCGGAGTACCGCCGCCCGATCTGTCCCTGCATTGGCGCGGCATGCAGGATCGGCGCAACCCGGTCATCCGCTACATACCTTGGTGGGTGGTCGGCGCGTTCACTCTGGTGGTGCTGACCGGCACCTTCATCTTTTTTCATCTGCGGCTGACGGCTTTGGCCGCGCCCGTCGATGATCGGTTGGCGCATATCGGGCTCGGGCAGATCGAGGCGCCGGTCAATACGCCGGTGGCTCATTCCGCCGCGCCCCGTTTGAAGCAATTGCTGCATGACGACGCCGTCAACAATATTTTGAGCGTCGAGGAGCGCAACAATCAAACCGTGGTGACCTTGATCGCGTCGAACTTTTTCAGTTCGGGCAGCGCGAAAGTCAATCCGGCCTACTATCAGACTCTGCAGCGCGTGGCGCATGCTCTCAACGAAGTGCCGGGCCGGGTTTTCGTCGTCGGTCACACGGACGATCAGCCGTTGCGCTCTTTGCAATATCGGGATAACTACGATTTGTCGCGCGCGCGCGCGGCCGAAGTGGTCAAGCTCCTATCGCTGGCGATCGACACTCCGGCGCGTCTCGAGCCGAGCGGCGTGGGCTCCTCCGAGCCGCGCTACAAGCCCGAGTCGACGCCCGAGAATCGCGCGCGCAACCGCCGGGTGGAGATCATTCACGTGGGCGAAGGTTAAGCGGCCATGTTCAAGCTATTCAAGCGCCGCGGCTTCCTGATTTTTCTCGGACTCTTGTTCCTGTCGTTGTTCATTTGGTTCGCCGGGCCTTATTTTGCGTTCGCCGAGTGGAAGCCGCTCGAGCCCGAGATCGCCCGGCTCATCGCCATTCTGCTGCTTGTGGCGATATGGGCGCTGATCGTGCTGGTGAAGTACTTGAGCAACCGCCGCGCCAGCGCCAAGCTGGCCGAGGCGGTGGTGGCCCAAAGTGCGGCGCCGGCGGCCGGCGCATCCGGAGCCAGTCGCGAGGCGGTGCAGCTGCGCGAGCGCTTCGAGGAGGCGATCGCCACACTGAAGAAAACGCAGACCGGCGGCCGCAGCCTCTATGACTTGCCATGGTATGTGATCATCGGTCCGCCGGGCTCCGGCAAGACCACCGCGCTGATCAATTCGGGATTGAAATTTCCCTTGGAGCAGCGCTTCGGCAAGGAGGCCTTGCGCGGAGTCGGCGGTACCCGCAATTGCGATTGGTGGTTCACCGATGAAGCGGTGTTGCTCGACACCGCCGGCCGCTACACCACGCAGGACTCGGATGAAGCGGCGGACAGCGCCGGCTGGGGTGAATTCCTCGGACTTCTGACCAAGTACCGCAAACGCCGCCCGTTGAACGGCGTCATCGTCACGTTGAGCGCCGAAGACTTGATGAAGAATACGTCGGTCGAACGCGAGACCAATGTCACGACGGTGCGGCGGCGGCTCGATGAATTGAATCGCCACCTCAAGGTGCGCCTGCCCGTTTACTTGATGGTGACGAAGTGCGATCTGATCTCGGGGTTCTCGGAGTATTTCGAGGATCTAGGGGCCGAAGGACGCGCGCAGGTGTGGGGTATGACCTTCGCGCCGGAGCGCAGCTTCTCCGGGACGGCGGCGGAGGACTTCCCGCGCGAGTTCGATGCGCTGATCGAGCGGTTGAACCAGCGCCTGTTCGGACGCATCGAGGAGGAGCGCGACACACGCCGCCGCACGGGGGTATTCGCGTTTCCGCAACAGGTCGCCGGACTGCGCAACTTTATCGGCGCCTTCGTCACCGAGGTATTCTCGGCCACCCGGTTCGACGGCCGGCTGCTGCTGCGCGGCGTCTACTTTACCAGCGGCACGCAGGAAGGCACGCCGATCGACCGGCTGATGGCGGCGATCGGCCGCGGCTTCGCGCTCGACGCGGATTCGGTCACGGCCGGCGCCGCGGGGCGCGGCAAGGCCTACTTCATCGAAAAACTTCTGCGCGAGGTGCTGTTCGCGGAAGCGGGTCTCGCGGGCGTCAACCGGCGCCGCGAATTGCAGAAAGCGGCGCTGCAGCTCGGCGCCTATGCGGCGCTGATCCTCATTGCCCTCTTCGGCGTTATCGCCTTGGCAGTGAGCTACAGCCGCAACAAATCCTATCTCGCGGATGTCTCCCAAGCGCTCGATCAATTGAATTCGCTGCCGTTTCCGACGGCGCAGCAATCGCTGCCGCAAATGGTTCCCGGACTCGATGCGCTGCGCAACGTCGCCGACACAGCCGATCGCTACCGCGGGCATTGGGCGTGGACCATGCGCTGGGGACTGTTTCAGGGTGCGGCCGTCGGCGACGAAGCGCGCGAGGCCTACCGGCGCACTCTCAACGGCACTTTATTGCCGCAGATAGGCAACACCTTCAAGCAGCGGCTGCAGACCTCGGCTGCCCAGCCGGATATCCTGTATCAGTACCTCAAGGCGTATCTGATGCTGGGTCAGCCGCAGCATCTCGATAAGAACCAGCTGACATTTTTGGTGAACCTCGATTGGCAGGATAACTTCGCCTCGCAGCCCGACATGCTGCAATCTCTCGCCGCGCACCTGCACACGCTGCTCGCCGATCAGGACCAGCTGCGGCCGCTGCCGCTCGACGATGCGTTGGTGGCGCAAAGCCGCAACACGGTTCGCCAGGCCTCGTTGCCTCGCCTGATGTACAACCAATTGAAGCTGAGCCACACCGACGACACCAGCCACGACCTGCGTCTCGACATTGCGTCGGGTATCGGCGCCGAGCGCGTGCTGTCGCGCAAGAGCGGTAAGCGCCTCTCGGATCCGGTGCCTGGCCTGTATACGCGCACGGTTTTCGAGCAGGTATCCGCTCTCGGTACCGTGGAGCTCGTCAAGCAGTTCTCGCAGGACTATTGGGTGATGGGCGACAGCACCTTCGACATGCAGGGCGCGGCGCGCATGGCATCGCAAGTCATGGACGTCTACGCCGATGATTACATCCATACGTGGGACGGCATCATCAACGACATCCAAGTCGTGCCGCTGCAAAATCTTGCGCAGACCGCCGAAGTGCTCGGCATTCTGGGCGGACCCACCTCGCCGCTGCGGGGATTCCTCGCCACGGTCGATGCGAACACGAACATGAGCAAGCCGAGCGCGGAGGGCGCAGTCGCCGCGTCGGGCGTCGCGGCCGCGGCCAAGGCGGTCATGAATCCCTTGAGCAAACTTTTCGGCTCGGGTAATAAGCCGGCGGCCGCCGGGCCGACACCCCAGGAAAAGATCACCGCGCATTTCGCGCCCATCGATCAATTGGTGGCCGGGCCCCCCGGCGGGGCGCCAATCGATCGAGTGATCGGGCAAGTGGGTCAGATCGGGCAAAAGATGAGCGGCCTCGGCACCGGAGTGGGCGACACGAATCCGCTCGACGCACTCGCGAAGTCCGGGCAAGGCGACGCACTCAAGTCGCTGCAATTGGCGGCATCCACCCTGCCGGCGCCGATCGGCGCTTTGGTCGCTCAAGTGGGAGGGCGCAGCGAATCGCTCGCCGTGGGTCAGGCGCGCGGGGAGCTTGATCAGCGCTATCGAGAGGAAGTGGTCAAGCCCTGCCAGGAGATCATCTCCGAAGGCTATCCGTTTTCCGCCACTGGCACGGGCAACGTTCCGTTGGCGGATTTCGGGCGGCTGTTCGCCGCCGGCGGCATCTTCGATAAATTCTTCAAGGAGAATCTCGCGCCGCTGGTCGATAAGACGCCGAGCCCCTGGATCTGGCGATCCGGCGGCAGCGGGGCGGCCGGCGCAACGACCGGGATGCTGCGGCAATTCGAGGCCGCTGAACAGATTCGCCAGAATTACTTTGGGTCTGGCGGTCAAACTCCGGATCTGCAATTCACGGTGACGCCGGGCGAGTTGGACACCGGCGCCACGCGCTTTACTCTGGAAATGGACGGGCAAACGCTCGTCGACTATTTCCACGGGCCGGTGCGCCCCGCGCCCGTCCACTGGCCCGGGCCGTCGCCGGGACCCGCCGCCGTCACGTTCGAAGACAGCGCGGGCGCCAAACCCAACCAAGCTTTCCAGGGACCGTGGGCGTGGTTTCGGCTGCTGGATGCGGCGTCGGTGCGGGCGGATTCGAATGTGCGATTCATTGCGGCGTTTCAAAACGGCGCACATCGAGCGACCGTGATCATCGAGGCCGCCAGCATACGCAATCCCTTCCTGAAGACGGCCGTGCGTCAATTCCGCTGCAGCCCATGAGAGCAGACAATGGAAGTTGGCCTCTACGGTAAACTTCCGACACACGGGGACTTCCTGCGCCGGCGGGTCGCGGATGATTTCGTCGCCGCCTGGGATCCGTGGCTGCAGCACTGCATTGCCGAGAGCCGCGCGGTGCTCGGAGAGCAATGGCTGTCGATTTACTTGACGAGTCCCGTGTGGCGGTTCGCCTTGGCGCCCAACGTATGCGGTGCCGCTCCCGCGGCGGGTTTACTGGTTCCGAGCGTCGATCGTGTCGGCCGCTACTTCCCGCTGACGCTGGTGTGGTCGACGCCGGCCGAACTCAGTACCCTGGAGGTCGCGCTGCGATTTCAAGGCGGCTTCGAGTGCGCCGAGCGCCTGTTGCTCGACACGTTGGCACAGGAGCACTTTGAATTCGCGGAATTCGATCAGCGCGTCATGGAGCTCGCGGGTAATTTCCCGCACGGAAATCCGCGCGGCGCATTGCATATGACCAAGGAATCCGCCACCGCCGTCGTATTGTCGACGGCGCGGCCGTGGCGCTTACCGTTGCGCTCGGTGTCCGCGCTGGAAGCCCCCGCGCTGCAATTGTTCGGCTGCCAACTCGATGCGCGCTCCGACACGGGGAGCCTGTGGTGGACCGACGGATCGGCGGTGGTCGCCCCGAGCTGGCTGATGACGGGCGGCCTCCCGGATCCCGCCCGCTATACCGCCATGCTTGATGGAGAGTGGTCGGCGGCGGGTTGGGATGTCGCCGAGGCTGAGCCCGACATGACCCAAACCATCACCCGTGCACCGGCGCAGGAATTCGAGGCCATCGTTCTGGCGTCGGCGGCGCTGAGCGATCGCGGTCCGGTTCGTTCGACCAATCAGGATGCCTTGATCGAGCGGCAGGACATGGGCCTGTGGGCGGTCGCCGACGGCATGGGGGGCTTGAGCGAGGGTGAAGTGGCGAGCCGCATGGTTTGCGACTCGCTCGCGGATTCTGCCGTCGTCGCCGTTTTGGATGAACAGATCGAACTAGTCATCGAGCAACTGCGCCGGGTCAATGACTATCTGCGGCGCGCGGCGACCCGCGTCGTCAATCCCGTGCAGAGCGGCAGCACCGTGGTCGTTCTGTTGATCCGGCAATCGGAATGCGCCATCGTGTGGGCGGGGGATAGCCGCGCGTACCGGCTGCGCGACGGCCTGTTATCGCAGATGAGCAAGGATCACAGCTGGGCCGAGCAGGGCGGCGGCGACGAGCAAGCGATCACCCGCGCGGTCGGAGCGGAAGATTTGCTGGAGCCCGACGTCGTGCGCAGCGACGTTCGCGCCGATGATCGGTTCTTGCTCTGCAGCGACGGGATCGGACGGGTCTTGGATGCCGGTGCGCTGCGTCAACTGCTGCAGACTTTGGAACCCGTGGAGTGCTGCTCGCAGCTCATCGCCAAGTCCATTGCACAGGGCGGCACCGACAATATGACGGCCGTGGTGGTCGATTGCATGGCGCGGGACGGCGACGGGTTATGAGGCGCGAAGATCCGGCCGCCGCGTTGACGGCCCTACGCCAGTCAGCGACCTCAGTGCGCCCGGAAGAACCGCGCGGCTCTGAAACAGCGCTGCGCCCGGAAGAACCGCGCGGCTCTGAAACAGCGCTGCGCCCGGAGGAGCCGCGCGGCTCGGCAACCTCGCTGCGCCCGGAGGAATCGCGTGACTCGGCAACGTCGCTGCGCGCGGGGGAACCGCGCGAGTCTGCGACATCGATGCGCGCGCGGGAGCCCGCGGCTCGGGCCGTCGCGTCGGAGATTCAGGTAGGTTCGCTGATCAAGGGCCGGTTCGAGCTCAAGGTGTTGGTGGGCCGCGGCGGCATGGGCATGGTGTGGAGCGCTCTGGATCACCGCAAACTCGAAGCGCGCGATCCGCATCCGGACGTGGCGCTCAAGGTGTTGAACAGCAGCTTTCAGCAGCATACCGATTCCTTCATCGCCTTCGAGCGCGAAGCGAGCAAGGCGCAATCGCTCGCGCATCCGAATATCGTGACGGTCTTCGACTTCGACCGCGACGGCGAGAACGTTTTCATCACGATGGAATTGCTGCGCGGCCGCTCACTGGAAGACGTGATTCGCGCGGCGCGCGATATCGGTCTCGAGCGCAAGGCGGCACTCCCCGTGATTCGCGGAATTGCGGAGGGCTTGAGCTATGCGCACCGCAAGGGCATCGTGCATTCGGACTTGAAGCCGGCGAATGTGTTCCTGGTCGACGATGGAACCCCGAAGCTTCTCGACTTTGGGATCGCGCGCGCGGTACCCGCCGTCGCCAACGCGGCCAACGCCGGACCCAAGGATGATTTCGATGCGGGGTCGCTGGGAGCCTACACCCCGCTGTATGCGACCGAGGAGATGGTGCAGGGTGCCGATCCGGCTCCCGCCGACGATATGTATGCGTTCGGCGTGATCGTCTACGAGCTTCTGACCGGCAAGCATCCGTTCGCGGGAAAAACCGCCGCCGAAGCGCGTGCCGCGGCTTTGACGGCGGCGCCGATCCGTGCGCTCAGCCGGCGCGAATGGCAGATCGTATCCCGCGCGCTCGCATTCGACCGCGACAAGCGGCTGCGCGATGCGACGGAATTCTTGCGACTATTTTTCGGCGCCACGCGGCTGCGCAACGGGCTCATTGCTGCGACCATCGTGCTGGCGGCAGCATCGGGCTATTTGTGGTATCGAAATTATCAGCAATCGGGGCCGGACATCGCCTTCGACGCATTGCCGGCCGCGACGCAGCAGGAAGTCAGCCAGCGGCTAGCCGACGGCGAGAAGGACTGGGCCTTCTACAAGCAGGGAATGGCCGGTGCGCTCGACGATTCTGTGAAGGATTTTGCCCGCGCTTATGAATTGCACAAGCGCGATCGGGCCGCCGTTCGCGGCCTCAAACGAACTGCCGATGAGATCTTGATGCGCGCCCGCAATGATCCCGCGCTACTGCGAGAACAGGCGCGCAGCCTGCAGGGTAATAGCGAGTTTTTGCGGACCTACCCACCCGTCGTGGATGCCGCCGGCCCATGATGAGAACGCTGTTCACAATTGGTTTGTATCTGCTCTGCGCGGGCGCTTGGGCCGCTTCCGCGGCGGATTCGGCCGCCGCCAAGCAGGGAATCGTGCGCCGTGAGGACCTGGAAATCGTCGACTGCCTGCTGCCGGGGCAGGTGCGCCAGCTCGGCAACATGACCTATCTCACGGCGCGCCGTCCCACCCACACCACCGCCATCGACTGCCGACTTCGCGGCGGCGAATATGTGGCCTTCGACCGCGCCGACTTGAAGTCCGCGCTCGGCGTGTGGCTGCAAGCGGCGCAGGGCGGAGACGAGGAAGCGGAAACCAACGTCGCGGAAATCTATGAACGCGGTCTCGGCGGTCCGCCGAATTACGAGGCTGCGATCGGCTGGTATCAAAAGGCCGCGGATCAGAAGTATTCGCGGGCGCTGTTCAATCTCGGCACGCTCTACGAGCAGGGCCTCGGAGTGCCGCAAGACAAGCTCAAGGCGTTGAACCTGTACCGGCAGGCCTGGGGCCTCCCCGAGGACAGCGTCATGTATCAATCCGCGGCGCACGAGCAAGAGGATGCGCTGCGCACGGAGCTTGAGAAGCAACTCGCCGAGAAGGACGGCCAGCTCAAATTGCTGGAGCATCAGCTGGAAAATTTGGAAAAGCAGCTCACGACACAGACGGCCCCGCCGCCCAGCAAAACGCCCGCGTCAGGCACCCCCAAGGCGCCTTCGTCAGGCACCACCGCCACGGCGCCGCCGGCAAGTTCCACCACGGCCGCCGCCCCGGGCTCGGACGCCAAATCAGAAATCGACGCGCTGAAGAAATGGATCGCGCAGCTCGAAAGCGAGCGCGCGGCCAGCAACAGCAGGCTGGCATCCTTGCCGCAGCTGCGTACGCCGGCCGCGATCGCCGCGCTGCCGACCATCAACCCCAAGGCCGATGCCCGCTCGGTCGGCAAGCTGAATTTCGGACGCTACTATGCCCTGGTCATCGGCAATCAGCATTACCAGTCCATTGAAAGTCTGCAGACGCCCGTCAACGATGCCGAACGAGTGGCGCGCGTCTTGCGTGATCGTTATGGCTTCACGGTGCAGACATTGGAGGACTCGAGCGATATCGGCATGCTCAAGGCGCTCAATGATCTTAACGACATACTGAAACCCGATGATAACTTGCTCATCTATTACGCCGGTCACGGTGCGCGCCTGCAAACGAGCTACGACACCGCCGGATACTGGTTGCCGGTCAATTCAGAGCCGCCGCCCAAAGACACCTTCTGGGTACCGAACGAGCAGATCACCGCACACGTGGCGCGTCTTGCGGCCAAGCGAATCCTCGTCGTTGCCGATTCGTGCTACGCGGGCATGCTGTCGACCGATCCCTCCTATCTGTTTGCCGGAGGCACCACCAGCGGCTATTCGAAAGAGTACATCGCGTATAAGCTGCCCAAGCGCGCGCGCCTGTTGATTTCCTCGGGTGGGGACCAGCCGGTACTCGACACCGGCGGGGGCAGCAACTCGGTGTTCGCGAACGCGTTCATCGCGGAGCTCGAAGCGAATCAGGGCATCCTGCCGACGCCGGAGCTTTTCAGCCGGGTCAGCAAGCGCGTCGAGACCGATGCCGCGCAGAATAAATTCGTACAGAAACCGGAGTTCAAGTCGATCAAGGGAGCGGGGCACGAGGTCGGGGATTTCTTCTTCGTGCCCAAAGATCTGAAGCTATAAGCCGCAGCTCATGCTGCGCCGTTCCGGCTGCTACGGGACTTGGTGTTCGACCCGAAGTCCGACCGCAAACTCGTGGACGCGTTGATCGGAGCTCGTGATCGCGTTGTAGTCCACAAACGCGGAAATGCCGAAGGCGAACTGCGCGCTGACGCCGGCAGCCCAGTCGAAGTAACTGCGCTGCGGAGGATCCGTGAAGACCACAAAATTGCTTACCGGGCCGCTCGCCGTGCCGGCATCCGGATCGGCGCTGAAGTGAACCGACAGCGCGCGCTGGTCGTTCTTGAATTCGTGAACATAGTGAGCGCGCGCCTCCGGCAGGATCACCCCGAAGGGCATCTTGATGGCATAGGATAAATGTCCGCCCGCTTTGGCGAGCAAGGACTCGCCGGTGTCCTCGCCGTAGGCCAACCCAAGTCCCGATCGATCGGGATCGTTTTCGGTGAAGCCATTCACGTTGATTCGCGTGTAATCGAGCGCGATGTCGGGACCCCAGGTGAACGCGCCGTGGTTGAAGCTGTACCCTACGTTGCCGCTGACCGCGAACTGCCTGGCGCCGGTCGATGCCGTGGTATCGACCGAACACTCGCCGCCGCTGCAATTGGTCGGCACAACGGGCGTATTGGGATTGATGGAGAACTCGGTGGTGCGGTCCGCGTTGTAGCTGATATGGGCAAAGGTGCCGATCAGGTCCACGTAGAACGATTCGTTATAGAAAGTCCCATACAGCGAGGCCAAGTTGCTGCGCGCATCGAGCCGGCCGGTACCGTCGGTAAAGTCCGTGGTGCCGTCCGAATGGCCGATCGCCAAGCCGAGCACGATGCGATCGCTAAGGCGGTAATCGGCGCCGGCGGTGATGTTGTTTTGCCTGAAGTCGAACGGGGTTTCGTAAGTCGTCGTGTCCTGGCTGCCGCGGCGCAGAGTGCCGTTGATAAAGAAGCCGAGACGGGTCGAGGCGCTGATCGAGCCCGGGTCGCCGCTGCCGCCGCCCTCGGCTGCCGCGGATCCGGCCGGGCCCTTGTAGCCTGTCGCATCCTCGAGCGCCGCGAATAATTCGCCGAGTCCGCTGCCGGCCGGAAGACCCGTGTCGAGCGCTGCGAAACTCGCGCCGCTGACGCCTTGGCGAAGCTGCGCGAGCCGCGTACCGATGTTGGTGAACTGCGCGCCTGCGAATTGGATGCCGGTGCGCATTTGCGCCGTGGTCTGCTTGCCGGAGATGGCGTCGAGAGTTTCTTTCAGTCCCGCGGCGTCGACGCCGCCGCCATGCGTTCCAATGATGGCCGTACAGTTCGCGTACAGATTGCGCTGCGCCACGGTCAGCGTGGCAGGGTTGGCGCTTTGCAGCGCGGCGCAGACCCGTTCGAGCGCTGCAGCTTCGCTCTCCTGATAGGGCGCGACGAAATTCTGCACCGACGTCAAGGGCCGATTCGGATTGTCAATCCGGATTCACGGCGGTGGGATTGACGCTGCGCAGGAAGGGAATCGCCATCATGGTGATCGCGGCGGCGAGCATCACATACCATGCGGGCGCAAACAGGGATCCGCCGAATCGCTGCGTGAACCAGGTGAGAATCGTCGGTGCGAAGCCGCCGAATATCGTAAAGGCTGCGTTGTAAACCAGCGACGTCCCGCTCGCGCGCACCGCTGTCGGAAAAATCTCGGCGATCGCTGCGGGCGCGACACCCGCAAAACTTGCCACCAAGAAACACAGAATGGATTGGGCGATGATGAGCGTCGCCGTCGTCGGAACCGCCTTCAGCCACAGGAACAAAGGCAGCACGCAGAGCAGCAACAACGCCGCACTGATGAACAAGCTCCTGCGCCGGCCGATCCGGTCGGAAACGGAACCGAAATAAACGCAGCCGATCACAAAGGGAATATTGCCGACGAGCGATGCGCCGAATGCTTGGTGTGCGCTGAAATTGAAAGTATCCGCGTGCTGCACATAGGTGGGCAGAAAGATCATCAGCACGTAGACCGCTGCGGCCCACAGCACCGCGACGCAGAATCCGACCACGAGCCCCGAGCTCGAGCCGCGAAATGTCTCGAGCAGCGGCGCGTGGATGGGGATACGGCTCAAGCGGCGCCGCTCGGCGAGCGCCTGAAATGCGTCGGTTTCCGCCAGTGAGCGGCGCAAATATAATCCGAACGGCAAGATGAGCAAACCGAACAGAAACGGCAGCCGCCAGCCCCACGCCTGTACCGCACTCGCGCGGAGGCATGTGGTGACCAAGAGCGCCGCGACAGCGCCTAATATATTCGACATGCCCATACTGGCCTGAAGCCAAGCGGCCACGCGGCCGCGCTGCCCCAGCGGGGCGCTCTCGAATAGAAAGGCGGCGGCTCCGCCGATCTCGCCGCCCGCCGAAAACCCTTGCAGCAAGCGGCCGAACAACAGGAGTAGAGGCGCGCCGCGGCCGATGGACGTATACGTGGGGCAGCACGCGATGACCGCGGTCCCCGCCGCCATCAGCAGAATGGTCAGCGTGAGGGCTGCCTTGCGGCCGGCGCGGTCGCCATAGTTGCCGATCAGGATGGCGCCCAATGGGCGCACCACGAAGCCCAAGCCGAACACCAGCAAGGTCTTGAGCAGCTGCGTCGTCGGATCATCGGCGGCAGGGAAGAAATTACCCGCGATATATCCCGCAAACAGCAGGTACACGGTGAAGTCATACCATTCGAGCATGTTGCCGATGGAGGCCGCGACGATGGCGCGCGTCTTGGGCCGCGGCACTTCGCGCACCGTCACCGCGGCGAAGATGACTCGGGAAACTCTGGAAAGACGGGGCTGAAGACCGGCACGATGAGATATCGCCGGGCCAATTGAGCATAGCCCTTGAAAACAAAATCCCCGTTGCCTGCCAATAACTCGCGGCGATTCTCGCGATAGAAGCGCGGAATGTCGTACCAAGGCATGGTCGGTTTCAAATGATGCGCAACATGGAGGTTGTTGTAGAGGTAGAGCAGCCCGAAGATCACGTTCGATTCGACGGCGGCGGTGCGTTCTTGCGAGTCGGCGGCGGCGCGGTGTTCGGTGAAGGCGCGCAGCAATCCCAAACCTAAGCCGGGATAGGCGACGAGCAAGCAGTATTGCCACCACGGGAACCCGCAGACTGCGGAAATGAACCAGAATAGTCCGGCCACGGCAACTGCATGCACCGCCCAGTGGGGCAGGTGACTGAAATCACCTTGGCTTACACGGCGGGTCTCTTTGCTGACGAGGATGGAGAGGCGCAGAGCCGGCCCGATGAGCAGGCGGCCCGCCATCGTTTGATTGAAGGTGAGCAGGCCGCGCCGGATCGGCCCCATGCGATCCCAATCCGCCTTGAGCACATAGTACGACTCGGTGTCGACGCCGGGAATCGTCAGGTGCACATCGCGATGATGCGTACTGTGGCTCTTGCGATAGAGGGGATAGGGAAACCACAGGCCGAGGGGCGGGAACACCACCGCGAAGCGCAGCCAGGCCGGGACGCCGCGAAACGCGTGGATCGCCTCGTGCTGCAGCGAGAAATGCCATGCGATGAGATAGGCCCCCACCGGCATGATGACCCACCACGGCAGGCGGTTGCTGTACCAGATCAGCAGGATCCATGCGGCATACAGCACGATCGCCACCAGCCAGGTGGGGCCGTCGACTTGCCGAAACTTCTGTTGCAGGAAGGCCATGACAATGTGCTCGGCCAAATTATAACCGGTTTGACCCAGGAGCCTGCGTCGGCTGCCCGCCCAGGCTTGCGACCATCCTGACCGCACCCGTATACTCTTTGAAAGCCTCGATGAGGCAGGGATATAACTCGCCGGTCAACCCAAAACATGGGTAAAAACGACATCCAAGCTGGCTCGATACGCAGGTTTTCGGCTCTATCCGCCCTCGCCCTGTTACTGTCGTTCCCGCTCCAATCGCTAGCTGATAACTGTCCGCGCGGCAGCGCGAGTCCCGGATGCCAGAGCCATGCGGGCGCGCCCCCGCCGCGCGCGCAGCCGCTGGCACGGCCGGTGGTGCCCGCGCGGCCCGTTGCACCGGTTGTGCCGCCGCGGCCGGTGGTGCCCGCGCGACCCGTTGCACCGGTGGTGCCGGCGCGGCCCGTTGCACCGGTAGCGCCTCCGGTGGGACGGCCGGGGGCGCCAAACTTGCCCACGCACAATTTCCCGGGACCGGGTCAGAGCACGGTTCACGAGGGCGGTAGGCCGCAGGGTCCGGGCCTCGGGGAGCCGGGCAGGGGCAGGCCGGTGACGAATCCGCACGAGCCTGTGCCGTCCCCGGGCGACCGGCGCTTGGGCTCGCCCGGACTCGCGGGTCCTAACGGGCCGGCGCATTCGCCGGGAGGGCCGCTGCACGGACCGGTGCGGCCGGTGGGTGGGCCGCATCCGTCGGGACCGCTGACCGGGCCGGCGCTTGCGGGCCGTCACATTCAGCTAAGTCCGGGAACTTCCGTGGTCGCTAGGGCGGACCACGCGGGGTTCACAGCGGTCAAACAGGAATCACCCCGCTCCAGCATCGTGTTGCAGCAGCAGGCGGGCCCGAACGGCCGAGTTCAAGTGAGCGCCTACCGGCAAGTGGTGAGCGCCGATGGCCGCACGACCACGAGGACTTATACCGATGGCCGCCGCACGATCGAGGCAGCGGACTTTCATAGCACCGGCAGGTTGAATGGCACGCAGTTCGTGCAGTACCACAATGGCTTGCATGCAGCTTTTCTGCCCAACGGGCGGCCGGTGTACGCAGAGCGATTTACCAGGCTGCCCGGCGTCGCACTGCAGGCCGTGCAAAGAACGATCTACGCGACGACGGTTTCGGGGCGTATCGTCTCATTGCAGCGGCCGATCGTACGGTTCTATACCGTCAATACCTTCGGCGGCTATTCCACCTTCGTCTACCAACCGGTGGCGTTCCCCGCGCCTTTCTACGGCGCATTTTACGCACCCTTGGGGTTTCCCATCGTGGTCGGTCCGCAATGCCTGATCTGCCCGATGCCCACCGTGGCCTTTGCCGGGCCGCCCGCCCAATATACGGACCCGATGGATGTGCTTGGTGATGATCAGATCGCCGATGCCGTGGGTGATGACGGCGTCGCACCCGAAGTTGCCGCCGATACGACACCCGCCGGTCCCGCTGCCGATCAGGCGCCCACGCCGGACGCACCGGCGCCCGAACCGCCGCCGCCTCCGCCGCCTGAGCTCATGCAGAGCGCTCCGCCGGCACAAAGCGCCGGGCAGGGTACGGCGCCCCCAGCCCCTGCCGAGGACGATCTCTCGACTCTGAAGGCGCAAGCCGACGGCTTGCGTGCCGAGGTGAGTGCACGCGCCCAAAAAGACGCGGAGCAGCCCGATGCAGCCGCTCAGAATGACGGCTCGCTCGCCACACTGCGTCCGGCGGCGCTGGTTACGATGGATCCGGCACCGAGCCTCGACCCCACGCCCATTCCCGAAGATGTCCGCGGCGAGGTGCACAAGCAAGTACGTTTAAGCGTTGCGCAACACGCCAACAATCATGCCTTGACGATCAGCGATGTGGGTCATTCCGAGTACGCGAAGATCTATTTGTTTCAAGTGGCGAATTCGCTCGACACGGTGAGTGCGATCGCGGGCGATCGCTGCGAATTGGGGAGCGGCGATCTGCTCAGTTTTGCGGAGCCGGGATATGAGCAGAGTAACGCGACGCTGCAGATGAAGGTCGTCATTGCGCGCTCGGGGCATTGTTTGTTGCAGGACACGGTGGAGATTTCCCAAGCGGATTTGCAGGAAATGCTCAACATGTTCAACGAACGATTGGAAAACAATATGCGTAGACTTGGCAATTGCGCCGCCGCCAAAGATGGCTGTCTACAAAGTTCTTGATGGGTGAGCCATGTTGTGTCCGAAATGCGGCGCGAGCATCGATGATTCTTCCCGCTTCTGTCAGTCATGCGGAACGGGAACGGCCATCAATGTTGGAAAAACTGCCGAAGTGAGTTCCGCCGCAATCGGAGCCGTTTCGCCCACGGAGGCGCCGCCGGCGCCGGCGTCAGCACCAACACCCGTATCGGCAGCGGCATCCGCGCCTGCGGCGCGGCAGGCCAAGATTGCGAGCGTCGGCGCAGCCCTCGTCGCGGGCATCGTGGCCGCGGCGGTGATCTTCTACATGCATACGAAGTCGACGCCGGCCACGCCGTCAACCGCCGCCGCTTCCGCGGCCGCGGCCAATGCGACCGCCGCCGCGAACGCTGCGGCCGACGACTATCGCTGGACCGGTCTTACCGAGGATCAGATTCAGGCTGAGCGGACCGCGCTGGATGCCGCCATTGCGCACGAGGAACAGACTGCCCGCACGCCGGCCGCCGGTGCGCCAGGAGCCAATTCGCCCGGCGTTCGGCCGGCCGCGACGCCCGATAAAGTTCAGCTGTAGCTTGACGAATCCATCAGACGCTGATGATGAGCGCGACCCTTCGGGCACCGTCTTGCGGCCGTCCGGAGCAGCCACAAATCCGGATGGCAACTCCGGCGGGACCGAGCTTCGCCCGCGCCCACCTCCGGCCTCGTACACTCCGCCGGCGCCTCCCATCGAGGAAACCGCATCCGTTTGGATCGAACCGGATGCCGTCCCGGCAGCCGGCCCGGTCGCAACGGGTCAGTTATTGGGCCACCGCTATCTGCTCGAGCGCGAATTGGGCGAGGGCGGCATGGGCATGGTCTTTTTCGCGAGCGACCAAGACGTCAAGGGCGAGACGTTCGCCATCAAGGTTCTAAAGCCCGAGATTCGCGAGCATCTCGATGCCCTCGAGATGCTGCGCGAAGAAGTCCGCAAGACCCGCGCTCTTCACCATCCGAACATCGTCGGCGTCTATTCGCTGAACTCGGATCGCAGCGGCGTGTACATGCTGATGGAGTATCTCGAGGGCAAGACCTTAAGCTCTCTGATCGACGATGACTTTGGGCGGGGCATCCCGCTGGACCGCGCCTGGCCGCTGATCAAGGACATCGGCGCGGCGCTCGCTTACGCGCACGACCACAGCGTGATTCACAGCGATTTGAAGCCTCCCAACATATTTGTGACCACGGCGGGCAAGGCCGTGCTCATGGATTTCGGCATTGCGCGGGCGGTCCGCGGGCGCGCCGACCGGTTCGACCCGGGCGCGCTCGGTGCCATGACGCCCGCCTATGCCAGCTGCGAGATGATCGAAGGTCGTCCTCCCGATCAAAGCGATGATGTCTACTCATTCGCCTGTGTCATCTATGAAATGCTGTCCGGCAAGCATCCTTTCGATCGCCGTTCCGCGGTCGAAGCGCGCGCGGCGGGGTTGAAGCCGGCGCCGATCGCGTCGCTCACCCGCGGCCAGAATGCGGCGCTCGCGAGGGGGCTCGCCTACGAGCGCGCCAAGCGTGCGGTCTCGGTGGAAGCGCTGCTTGCGGATCTCGGCGGCGCAAGCAGTGGCGGTACGCCGCGAACCCTGTGGATTGCGGGTGGCATTGCCCTCATCGCCGTGCTGGGCATCGCCGCTTGGTTTGTCATCGGCCGTTTGGGAGAGGATAAATCGGCGACTTCGCCGGCAGCGGGCTCTGCTCTGCCCGGTTCGAGCGACGTGCACGCCAGACTCAAGGACATGGAATATCGGGCTGATCGGGCCAAAAATCTGCGCGACGTCGATAGCAGTCAGAAGGGCTGGCAGCAGTACGAGTTGGACCTCAAGGCCGTGAAGACGAGTGTGGACGCGGGAGATCCGAAGGGAATCGCACTCTTAAGCGCCGCCGACGCGGCGCTCAGCGCTGTGATCGCAAGCGGAAACCGCTACATGAAGATCGGCAGCATGCCGCTTGAGATCGATGATGCAGTCAAACTCTGTCAAGCATCGGGCGGCCGCTGTTCGCCGGCGGACTTTGCGGGCGAGACCGTCAGAATGGCGCTGCTCAAGCCCTTCGAACTCGATCAGACGGAAGTCACCAATCGCGATTTTACGGAATTCGCAACGGCCACGGGACGCACGACCCAGGCGGAGCGCGCACACGGTCTGTACGATTATGCCGGACAGGCGGCGGTGTTCCGGCCGGGAGAATCGTGGCGGACCATTCGAGATGCGCTGACCGCCAAGGGCATCGATGCCGCGGATTATCCGGTGGCCGGCATCGATTTCGAAGCGGCGGCAGCTTTTTGCGATTCGCGCCACCGGCGCCTACCCACGGGAGATGAGTGGGAATTCGTAGCCCGCGGCGCGAAGCGTCACGTTTTTGCGTGGGGTGATGACCCGCGGGGATATCATGCCACTCCGCTGGTGCCGGTGACCGAACAGCAACCCACGGGGCGGTTCGGCAATCGGGGTCTCGGCGGATCGCTCTGGGAATGGGTGGCTGACGGCACACCGACCCAACGAGTATTGCGAGGTGCATCCTGGCGCGATCGCAACCCGCTCGACCACAGGCTCGCAATGCGCCGTCTCGAGGATCCGACCCACGCCTTTGTCGACACCGGTTTTCGCTGTGCGCGATCCGTGGACGTGTGGCCCGATCGGGAGTGACAAGCTCCCTGGGGCGGGTTCAGCGGAGAGCCGCGAACGCGGGGTGCACCACGGCGGCCAGCCGATGCTCGCGCCAATAACTTAAAGTCGTGTCGCAGGATCTGCGCAACTCGTCATAGGCGGCGGGTTGAGGCCGCACGAATCGTTCCAACTTGAGGCCTTCCATGGTGGGGCGTAGGGCCGGGATCCGGTGCGCTTCGAGAAACGAGTTTCGCAGAGACTC